>Ga0070665_100000014_pt1 | contig 484881 bp, 423 predicted proteins | sample KBSS13metaG_FD_65862 | JGI IMG/M metagenome (GOLD analysis project Ga0070665, IMG submission 65862) | Switchgrass rhizosphere microbial communities from Kellogg Biological Station, Michigan, USA - KBS S1-3 metaG | ecosystem: Host-associated > Plants > Roots > Rhizosphere > Soil ... | reverse complement strand
GCCTAGATCGTATTTGTCCTGAATTTCTGCTTGCGGAAAAACAGCAATTCTGTCAGCAGCACCAACAGGAGGCTGACAGCCGTTGAAGCAACGACCTTACCCAAAAAATACAGGAAAGATCCAAAGCTCATCCATTCCAGCAATACCAGCCATGTATGATGAAGAAAGGTCAGAACGATGACATAAGTGGCGTAGGGCGCCCATCCCATACTGACGATGGAAGGAGAAATATAGTTCTTGTCGGCACCTTCCTGTGAAATGAGCAAGCCAATGACAAAAGGCCTGACATAAGCGATCAGCGTACAGGCGGCAGCGTGGAGTCCGGGGGTTTTGCTGAAATAATCCAGGCTGAGGCCAAAAATGAACCCCACCACCGTAAGGCCCGCCCTGGACAGGCTGAAAGGTAGCCAAAGGATGAACAGATAATAAAGGTATGGGGTGATAAACCGGTGCAAAGGCGGCATCTTGAACAGGATGAACACCTGTACCAGGATGAATAATATGAACCGGATGGTATTTTTCAGCAGTTCGCTCATTGTACTTTTTTACGGGTGGAGTCCTCTATGCGTTTTTGCTCCTCGAATTGCATATTATCTATAACATACACATACTCAATATTAAAGAAGTTTGTAGAGGGCCTCACCTTCAATGTATAGAAATTGCTGGCATTATCCGGGACAATGTCATAAACAGTACCTACCATAATGTTGGCCGGGAAAAGCGAAGAAGTCTGGCTGGTAAGGATGGTGTCCCCTTTGGCCACTTTGGCGCTTTTGGGAATATCCTTCAGGGTTACAAAGAGAGGACTCAGGCCATCCCATTCAATGGCGCCCCTTTCCGCCCCATTCTTCAGCTTGACGACCACTTTGTACTGGCGATGGAGCAGACTCATCACCGTGGCATAGTTCTCACTGACATTGACCACCGTACCAACGATCCCCTGCGGTCCTACCACACCCATATTGGGACGAACCTGCTGGGCAAAGCCCCGGTGGATCGTGAGATAATTGAACTGCAGTGCGGTGGTATTGCCCACGACCTTTGCCTCCAGGTAATTGTATTTAAGGATAGACCTGCCCGAATCTACCTTGATAGTGTCCATCACCAGTCGCCTGTTTGAATCAGGCGCCTCATAATTCTCTTTCAGCAGCTGGCGCAGACGGACATTTTCCTTCACCAGCGACTCATTGGTCCGCTTTAGCTGGAAATAATATTCGATGCCATTGTATTTTTCGTTGATCCTGCCGGTAAGCTCGGTGCTGACATTCATGAAAGCCGCCTCATGGAACTTGTTATATCTAAAGAGGAAGGAAAGGGCTATTATCTGCAACACCAGGAAGAAGAGGAAGTTAAAATGCCTTCTGATGAAGAGAAAAACGTTACGCACCGCTGTGTAGATTTATTTCAGATTCCTTTTTCTGGTTTAGTTCGGCCGTCCCCTTCTATCGCATGACGAAGGGATAACGGTCGTAATTCTTCAGGGCGATGCCGGTACCCCGGACAACGCTTTTCAGAGGATCGTCGGCGATGTGAACAGGTAATTTGATCTTTTGGCTCAGGCGCTTGTCCAGGCCGCGCAATAAGGCGCCGCCACCCGTCAGGTACAGGCCGCGACGGTAAATGTCGCCTGCCAGCTCCGGCGGTGTTGTTTCCAGCGCTTTCAGGATAGCTTCTTCAATTTTGAAGATGCTCTTATCGAGCGCTTCGGCTATTTCCTGGTAGCTAACCATGATCTGCTTGGGAATACCTGTTACCAGGTCGCGTCCATTGACAGGAATATCGTCAGGGGGATTGTCCAGGTCTTTCAGTGCCGCGCCGATCTGGATCTTTATCTGCTCAGCAGTACGTTCGCCGATGAGCAGGGAATGGTAGCGGCGAAGCGCTTCCATGATATCGGCTGTGAATTCATCGCCGGCTATACGGATGGATTGATCGCATACGATCCCGGCAAGGGCAATGACGGTGATACCGGTGGTACCGCCGCCGATGTCGATGATCATATTACCTACAGGTTCTTCTACGTCGATGCCGATACCCAGGGCTGCCGCCATAGGTTCGTGGATCAGGTATACTTCTTTGGCCCCCGCCTGCTCGGCACTGTCCCGGACAGCTCTTTTTTCTACTTCAGTGATGCTGGAAGGGATACAGATCATCATCCGCCAGCTGGGCGGGAACAGCGGCTTCTTGGGATAGATCATCTTGATCATCTCCCTGATCATTAGCTCGGCTGCATTGAAGTCAGCGATAACGCCATCCTTCAGGGGTCTTACAGTGCGGATGCTCTCGTGGGTCTTTTCGTGCATCATCAGGGCCCGCTTGCCTACGGCCAGCACGGTTTTTGGGTTGTTGCGATCCAACGCAACGATGCTCGGTTCATTTACCACAATTTCGTCGTTATGTATGATGAGGGTATTGGCGGTACCCAGGTCCATGGCTATTTCTTGCGTAAGGAAATTGAATAATCCCATTTTAGTATAAAGGTCAGATTTTTGAAATTTCAGCTATTTATGCACCCTTGCGGAGTACCCCTATCACTTGGACAGCAAAATTGAAGGAAATAATTTGAATTACAAAGGTGAAACCCTTGATTCATCGGATTATTTTCCACAAACCTTTAACTGCCAAATTTTTTTTTGGAGGCCTTCTTCAAAGGGTATGACTCACTGTACCAGAACGAAAAAAGTTACACTTGCGTATGTGTGCAAACATTTTTTATACCTAACGCGCGTCAGCGCGCAAACCCCAGCCGCTTCTCCATTTCAGCATCCAGCTGCGGCAATCTCTTCCTTTCGATGAGAAAGCTCGTAAGCCCGGCAACATCCTTGAACAAATGATGCTTCAATAACGCTGCGCTGAGGTAGTCCTTACCCGTACTGCCTCCGGTGCCGATGCGCGTACCAATGATCCGCTGCACCATGCTCATATGCCGGTAACGCCAGGTGCTCAGCTGCTCATCGATCTCCAGTAGCTGATTCAGCACCTGGAAAGGGAGCTGCAGGATAGGATATCCCCGGTAAAGCATAATGAACAGCGCAGCGCGGCTTGCAGCAGGCGAAAGCGAGCGGCCTTCTGCGAATGGCCCCTCCGGTGAGGAAGCACCGAAGAAGATCTTGTCGAAGAGGCCCAGATTGGACTTTTCCCGTTCTGCCAGGGATTCCAGGTATCGCTGCCTGTAATTCGCCCAGAAAGCAATACCATGGTCCTGCGGCGGAACAGCGCCCCCGGGTATTGGACCATCCGCAGGCAGGCGAAAGAAAGGCATCCGCTCCAGCCAGGCGTTGACCAGCTCAAGAAGAGAAGGAGCGTTTTCGGCTGCTTTGATCGTGTCTATCTCGGGCTGGCGAAGCTGGGAGACATAATACTGCTGGCCATACCGATGCTCGTATTTAAGCCCCAGCCGGGCCTCCAGCAGCTTGAACTGCCAGCTCTGGAAGCCGGAAGCAGGACGAAGCATGTCCCGGAAGTCCAGGAAATCCATGGGGGTCATGGTCTCCATGATATCGATCTGGTGAACCAGCACTTTCAGGATGGTGCCGCATCGGGCAAGCCGGTGTACGACGGTCTGCAGCTCCGGAGAATTGTCATTCAGGGAAGGCTGCTGCATGATGTCAATGACCGAGCCGGTCTCGAACAACAGCTGTTTGAACCAAAGCTCATAAGCCTGATGGATGACGATGAAAAGCATCTCGTCATGGGCAGGCTCGCCACGAAGCACGCTCTCCGGAGATTGTGCGTCCAGGATCTTGTTCAGCTGCAGGTAATCGTTGTAATGGACTTCATCAGGCATACTGGAGGTATATAAATAGGTTATTTACAAAAATTCATAGCCGATGTCACGCCGGTAGTAGATGCCTTCATAATTTATCTTTTCCAGGACATCCCTGGACTTGTCGACAGCCTCATAAACAGTCTCGGCAAAGGATGAAATGCACAGGACACGTCCCCCGTTCGTCAGTACCTCGCCTTTTTCCATGCGGGTGCCGGCATGGAATATCAGGCTGTCTTCCTGCAATGGCGCTGACAGGCCCGTGATCGGCAATCCCTTCTCATAGCTGCCCGGATAACCACCGCTTACCGCCACAATGGTACAGCAAATGCGCGGATCCATCTCGATCTTCACCTTGTCCAGGCGCTGTTCCGCCACGGCCACGAAGAGCTCCGCCAGGTCATTCTTTAGCCGGGGCATCACCACCTCCGTCTCAGGGTCACCCATCCGGCAGTTGTACTCGATGACATAGGGCTCTTCCCCTACTTTAATAATACCGATAAAGATGAACCCCTTATAATCGATGTTCTCCTTTGCCAGGCCATCTACCGTGGGGACAATGATCCGCTGTGTTATCTTGGACATGAATACCTCGTCCGCAAAGGGCACAGGGCTTACAGCGCCCATTCCCCCGGTGTTAGGGCCTTTGTCTCCCTCGCCTACCCGCTTGTAATCCTTCGCCTCAGGCAGGACGACATAATGCTTCCCGTCAGTCAGCACGAAGACGGACATTTCGATGCCATAGAGGAATTCCTCCACTACCACCTTGCTGCCCGCCTCCCCAAACTTATTACCCTGCAGCATCAGCTCGAATTCAGCCACCGCCTCGATATGGTTTTGGCAGATCACTACGCCTTTGCCCGCCGCCAGGCCATCCGCCTTCAGTACGATCGGCAGGCTATGCTGCTGCAGATACGCAATACCCTCGGTAAAATTAGCCGTGCTGAACTCTCGGTAGCTTGCAGTAGGGATCTGATGCCGCTCCATGAATTTCTTGGAAAAGGCCTTGCTGCCCTCCAGCAGCGCGCCTTTCGCGGAAGGCCCAATGACAGGGATATGCTGCAGGTCCGGGGCCGTGGCGAAAAAATCCACGATACCCTTTACCAGCGGCTCTTCCGGGCCAACAATTACCATCCCGATCTTTTGTTTTGAACAGAATTTCCGGACGCTTTCGAAATCTACGGGAGAAAGATCGACATTGATGCCACATTGTGCCGTACCCGCATTTCCGGGAGCAATGAATAGTGATGAACAGAGACTGCTGCCGGCAAGTTTCCATGCCAGCGCATGCTCTCTACCACCCGAGCCTAACAATAAAATATTCATGGGGGTGTAAATTATGGTGCGCTTTTCAACTTAAGTGCCCGAAATTCGAATTTCATGGGCACATTCTGAAAAAGAATTTTTGCAAAGGTACGGGAGTCCGTATGTGCGGCATTATTCCGCTTTTGTCCATTAAATGGCGCGCAGCACCGTCCGTAAGGTATTTATCTGTATTTTGGGCACCAATAATTCAACCCATGAGTCAACCTACAACCCGGACCGGCAAGCATCCCAAGGCATTGTATGTGCTTTTTTTGACAGAAATGTGGGAGCGTTTCGCCTATTACCTTATCGCGGGTGTCCTGCTGCTGTATTTGCTTGACAGCAGGAACAACGGGGGAAAAGGCATGGATGCCAGCACGGCCGCTGATATCACCGGCACCTTCATTGCCCTCATCTGGCTCCCCCCATTTATCGGAGGACTTATAGCGGATCGCTACCTGGGCTACATCAAATCCATCTTTATCGGGGGCTCCCTTTTGGCTGCCGGTTACCTGGGGCTAACCCTGCCGGGAGACACCGCCATGTACGTTTCCCTTGGATTGATCATCGTAGGCAATGGCTTTTTCAAACCCAATATCAGCACCCTCCTGGGTAATATTTATAACCGGGAGGACCTGAAACCGCTGAAGGACAATGCCTACAACATCTTTTATATGGGCATCAACATCGGCGCCCTGCTCTGTAATTTCGTTGCAGCCTACCTGCGGAACAAATACGGCTGGGGATATGCTTTCGGCGCCGCCGGCATCGGAATGATCATCGCACTGATCACTTTCGGCCTGAACCTTTCCAAAGTTCGGGTTGGAAATGTGCTGAAACCCGCCCAGCCTGAAGACATGCCGCTGTCCAGGATCGCCCTCTATGTATTTGTTCCCGCCATAGCGGCAGCGATCATCGGCTTTTATGTGCCGTCCAGGGTCTTCCATACCACCCTGATGGGCAAACCGTCCAATGACGCCTTCGTCTTTGCCTGCGTGCCCGTGATAGGCTATTTTATTTCCCTGTGGGTGAAAGCCAAAGGAGAGGATAAAAAAGGCATCGGCGCCCTGCTCTTCATATTTGCCGTCTCTGTCATCTTCTGGTCACTGTACTATCAGAATTTCACCGCCTATACCCTCTGGACGGAACGGCATACCGACAGGACCATTACCTCGGCCATCACGGAAAAAGTAGCCGACCAGATGGGACTCATGCAAACGGTAAGCACCACCCCCCGGGAAACGGATAAATTGGACGACCACCTCATGCCGGTGACAGACGACAGCGGCCATATCGTGAAGACCATGGGGCCAGACCCCTATTATAATAATGTCCCCCGGGAGAACTGGCCGCCGCCCGGCCAGGAACAAAAACTGGCCAATGCAGAACTATACCAGTCCATCGGCCCCTTCTTCATCGTGACCCTTACCCCCCTGCTCGTGCTGCTGTTCGGCTGGCTGAGGAAAAGGAAAAAAGAGCCCACGACCCCGGGTAAATTCGGCATCGCCCTTTTTATCTCGGGCCTGTCTTCCCTGTGGATGGTATTTGCCGTCCTTTCCGTATCCTCCATCTATCATTATAAGGTATCCCCTGGATGGCTATGGGGCACCTACTTTCTCGTTACAGTGGCCGAGATCTTTTTAAGCCCCATGGGCCTTTCGCTGGTGTCCAAGCTGGCGCCGCCCCGGCTGACCTCCCTGCTGATGGGCGGCTGGTTCCTCACCATGTCGCTGGGCGGAAAGTTCGCAGGGCTGATGACCAGTTCCTGGGACAAATTCCCTGACAAAAAGGTATTCTTTCTGATATGGTTTGTGGCAGGTACGCTGGGGAGCTTCCTGATCTTTAGCCGCATCAGATCCCTGAACAGGATCGTACGTGAAAAAACCGGCGAATCTTAAACTCCAAAAAATCAACAATGGCTGAAAAACAGTTTATCCCTTTTGTCAGTGCGGATACGCAGATGAAAGAATTTACTTTCAAGGCTGTGCTCATGGGCAGCATTTTCGGTATCTTTTTTGGCGCTTCCACCGTTTATCTCGCCCTGAAAGCAGGCCTGACCGTGTCGGCTTCCATTCCAATTGCAGTCCTCGCCATTACCCTGGGACGGAAATTATTCAAGACCACGATCCTGGAGAACAATATCATCCAGACCACAGGCAGCGCCAGCGAAAGCATCGCGGCAGGTGTCGTCTTCACCCTGCCCGGATTCCTTTTTCTTTCCAATGTCGAATCCGGCAACTATTTCAATTATGCCGTCATCTTCATCCTTTCCATCTTCGGCGGCATCATGGGCACCCTCCTCATGATCCCCCTGCGTCGCAGCCTCATCGTAAAAGAGCACGAGACCCTGCCTTACCCTGAAGGAACAGCCTGCGCCTCCGTGCTGATCGCAGGTGAAAAAGGAGGCAGCTTCGCCAGGACAGCTTTTCAGGGCCTGGGCTTCGCCTTTGTCTACGCCCTTCTGCAGAAGATGTTCAAGGTCATCGCCGAAACACCGCTGTTCGATACGGCGAAATATAAGTCGCTTAACAGCATTTTCCCTTCCGCCCGCATCTCGGCAGATATTACCCCTGAATATATGGGCCTTGGCTATATCGTGGGTCCGCGCATCGCGGGAGTGCTGGTAGCAGGCAGCGTCCTGAGCTGGCTCGTCATGCAACCGCTCCTGGCTTCCCTGGTCAACCCGTCGGTGATCGCCCTGCAGCTGGTGAAGCTGGGCAACCTGAAAGATATGCATACCGCCGGCGGCACCGGCGGATGGAACCCGGTTACACAGACTTTCGCCGATCCCGCTTCCGCCATCTACAGAGCCTATATCCGCCAGATCGGCGCCGGCGCTGTGGCCATGGGCGGACTGATCACGCTTATAAAGACCATACCTACCATCGTATCTTCCTTTAAGGAAAGCATCGGCTCCGTAAAAGAAAAAGGCGCTGACAGCCGCATCCGTACCGAACGCGATCTGAGCCTGAAGGTCGTATTGTTCGGCAGCATCAGCCTGGTTGTCCTCATCGCCTGCCTGAACATCATTCCGGGAGACTCCTTCTTCAGCCGCCTGCTCATCGGGGTGCTGATCCTCATCTTCGGCGCCTTCTTTGTCACGGTGGCCTCGCGCATCGTAGGACTCATCGGGTCATCCAATAGCCCCGTCTCCGGCATGACCATCGCCACCATCATGGGCACCTGCCTCATCTTCCTGGCCGTAGGCTGGGGAGGCAAAGGCTATGAAGCCATGGCCCTGGTAGTAGGAGGTATGGTCTGTATCGCCGCCTCCAATGCCGGCGGCACTTCCCAGGACCTGAAGACAGGCTTCCTGGTAGGCGCTACACCACGCTACCAGCAGCTGGCGCTATTCATAGGTGTCATCGTCTCCGCATTGGCCGTGGGCTTCACCATTAAGATCCTGGACATGCCCACCGCAGCATTACAGGCCCAGGGCATCAAACACGCTATTGGCACTACTTACAGCGCCCCCCAGGCTACACTGATGGCCACCCTGATCAAAGGCATCCAGTCCAAGAACCTTGACTGGAACTTTGTACTGGCAGGCGCCTTTCTCGCCCTTGTCGTCGAGCTGTGCGGCGTCCGGGCCCTCAGTTTTGCCATCGGCGTCTACCTGCCCCTCTCCACCACACTGCCTATCTACATTGGTGGTATGATCCGCGGATTTGCCGATAAGGCCAAAAAGAGAAGGGGCCTGCAGACAAAAGAAGGGGAGGAGGACCTGGAGAAAGGCAACCTGTTCGCCACCGGTCTGGTGGCCGGCGGCGCCCTCATGGGCGTCATTTTTGCCTTCCTGAATATCCCGGAAAAAGTATCCGAACTCCTTAAAAAGTTGAGTATGGAAGATATCCTCGGTAAGTCGATGGGAGAGATGCCTTACTATTTGCTGGGAATCGCCTTCTTCGCAGTCATGGGCTATGTTCTTTACCGGACGGCCATTGCCAAAGAAAGGTCCTTATAATCTGCGGATGGACTTAACGACGACGATCCGGGGGCCAATGACGCCCGGCAGGGCCTCCATTCCTAAAGTCCTGCCCGTGTCGAAGAAGTTGATGGCCACATGGGCGTTTACATCCGTATGTTTGAATTCCACCGGAAGGTTCTGAAGATGGAGATTTTCATGGGTGCTGTCCGTGATGATGTAATAGCCCAGGCCGTCCGCATTGGGATCGCCACCATACTTCAGCTGCCCGGTAACCGACGAAGCGCCGGGTTCGGTATTGCTCTTCTGGCAGGACGCCAGCATGCCCAGGGCCAGCAAAAAGATCAATGAAAATTTCATAGTACTTGCATAAAGGTCCACTATTGACAACTCCCGCGGGACACACGTTGCACTCAAAAATATCCGGTCAACGCTTTTTTCAAAAATTTAACGTGTTGCCCGGTATCATCTAATATCTGACAACGAACCTCCGGTTCGTTGGTTTAATTCATTTTGAAAGGAACGATCATCTCGAAGATGGGGATATTGACCTCGAAATTTTTCTTGTTGTTAAGATTCTCCATCGTATAGGAACCATACATCTTGCCCATCTCGGTGCGCAGGTTGCACCCGCTGACATACTGGTACCTTTCCCCCGGGTTCAGGATAGGCTGAACGCCAACCACCCCTTCTCCCTCCACCTCCCGGTAGCTTCCATTGCTGTCAAAGATATGCCAGTGGCGCCGGTGCAGCTTTACAGAAAAATTGTTGTGATTCTCGATGGTGATACGATAGGCAAACATATATTCACCGGAAAGGGGATTGGAGTAATCCGGTTGATAGAAGGTCTCAACGCTTACCTCCACGCCTTCTGAGATCTTATTTGCCATCTAATCAATTTTATCTAAAATTAATCAAAATCAGCGGAAAAACTGGCTTAATTTTGCGCCTGGTTCATCGACGAATAGATAATAAATAAAAAGATATGAAGATCGCAGTAGCAAAAGGAGATGGTATTGGCCCGGAGATCATGGACGCAGTGCTTACTATTTTCAAGGCAGGAAAAGTATCACTGGAATATGCATTCGTGGATATGGGCAAGTGGGTATTCGACAAGGGGTTCTCCAATGGGATGACGCCCGAGGCCAAACAAACGATCGAAGAGCTGGGGATCCTGTTCAAAGGACCGATGGAAACCCCTAAGGGCAAGGGCGTAAAAAGCGTGAACGTTACAGCGCGAAAGACCTGGAACACCTATGCCAACAAACGCGTCTTCCAGACATTACACGGGGTGGATACGGTGTTTTCCAAAGCCGGCATTCCGATAGATATCACCATTGTACGCGAGAACATCGAAGATACTTACGGCGGCATCGAACATATGCTGACGCAGGACGTAGCGCTCAGCCGCCGATTTATCACCCGCCCGGGCAGCCTGCAGGTCATCAGGTATGCGTTTGAGATGGCCAGGAAAAAAGGCGCCCGCCGCATCACCTGCGGTCACAAAGCGAATATCATGAAGCTGACGGACGGCCTGTTCCTGGAATGCTTCCAGGAAGTGGCAAAAGAATACCCCGACCTGAAGACCGACGACGTCATCGTGGATGATCTGGCCATGAAGCTGGTGGTCCGCCCCCAGGAATTCGACGTGGTGGTCCTCACGAACCTGCAGGGAGATATTATCTCCGACCTCTGCGCGGGACTGGTAGGGGGGCTGGGATTCGCCCCTTCGGCTAACATCGGCGACCACATCGCCATTTTTGAAGCAGTGCACGGTACGGCCCCCGACATCGCCGGAAAGAACATCGCCAACCCGACAGCCCTGCTGCTCAGCGGTATATCTATGCTCCGCCACCTGGGACTGATGGAAAATGCAGCCGTCATCGAGAATGCATTGCTGTATACCCTGGAACAGGGCGTCCATACCGGGGACTTCGGCGACAAGCGCACCCCTTCCCTCAATACGACGGCTTTCTCGGAAGCTATCATAAAGAACTTCGGCAAAACGCCGGAACACATGGCCAGGCCCCTGCTGCCCAATATGCCCGTCACACAGACAGCCTTTAAGCTTACCAGTAATGAAATGATGGTCACCGAAGAAACGCAGAAAGAGTTCATCGTCGGCGTCGACCTTTTCATCGAAAGCTCGGAGCAGCCCGAGACCATCGCCAAAAAATGCCAGCGTCATGCGGGCGTGAAATTCAACCTCATCAACATCAGCAACAGAGGCACACAGGTATGGCCTACCGGCTCAGTCTATACGAATCTCGTCAACCAGTACAATGTCCGCTTTGAAAGCATCGATGGTTCGCCCCTGCACCAGCAGGATGTATTGGGCCTGTATGTTAGTCTCAGCGGGGATTTCAGGATCTGCTCATCCGAGCTGCTCAATATGTGGGGGAATAAAAAGGCGTACTCGCTTGCGCAGGGTCAATAAAAAAATCGTGCCAGCCATCCGATAATATTGTGTTGCGGGGCCTGAAAAAATCGTGCCAGCCCCCATAAAAATTAATATAGCTCTTATCAGCTAGAAACTCAATATTGGCGTGGATTTTGCCGTGTTACCGCGGTTCCACAATCACCCTTTTACCCTCCCTTAGAACGGCGTTGCTGCCTTATTTCTATTTCCTTTTAAAGAAGCATTAAATACGTAAATTATGAAAGAATTGTACAAATTCTGTCAGGCAGGGATCTTGTGCCTGGCCCTCCTTTCGGCTCCGGCTCTGATCTTCGCTCAATCCAAAAGAACGCTGACAGCGTACAAGAGCACACCCATCAACAAGTATGTTAATGGTTTTTACACCTCTCTTCCGGCTAATTACAGCACTAGCGGTAAGAGTTACCCCTTACTGGTCTTTATCCATGGAATGGGAGAGATAGGTGACGGTAACGGACAGCTCGTCAACGTACTGCACAATGGCCCCCCCATGCAGATCGATCAGCAGGTGAATAAAGGCAAGAACGCCAACTTCCCCGACCCCGTCGTCGTGAACGGCAAGTCGTTTGAGTTCATCATGATCGCGCCCCAGCTGAATGCCTGGCCTCCGGGAGCCGATGAACCCAACACCGTAAATGACGTCATCAACTATGCGATCAGCCACTATAGGGTGGATCAAACCAAAGTATATCTCACGGGCCTCAGCATGGGTGGTGGCATCACCTGGAACTACCCGGGCTGGAGCACCACGTTCGGCAAACGGGTGACAGCCATTCTCCCCGTAGCCGGCGCTTCCTATCCTCAAAATGCACCCGCCGCCAACATAGCGGCCGAACATATCCCCGTCTGGGCTACCCACAACCAGAATGATCCCACCGTCCCCCTGTCCTATACGACGGGATGGATCTCCTGGCTGACAACACTCAAGGAAACCCCCGCTCCCCTGGAGACCATCTTCCCTGCCAGCGGCCACGGAGGCTGGCTGCAGACCTACGGCGCCGTCAATACACCGGGGATCACCAACGGTTCCGGCCAAAATGTCTACCAGTGGATGCTCCAATATAAAAGGAGCGGGGACAATGTTGTCATCGACCAGGGTACCACCGTGCCGCCGCCATCCGTCAGCGCCGGTAATGACCAGGCGATTACCCTCCCCACTGCCTCCACCACGCTAACAGGCACCGCATCCGAACCGAATGGCACCATCACAGCCTATCAATGGTCACAGGTCAGCGGTCCCAATACGGCCACTTTCTCGAATGCAAAGACTGCCCAGACTGCCGCCAGCGGACTGGTACAGGGTACCTACGTATTCAAATTCACCGCCACCAGCAGCACAGGCCAGTCGGCCAGCGACCAGGTGACCGTGGTAGTGAATGCGGCCCCCGCCGTCACCATTACCGCGAATGCGGGTGCCGATAAGGCCATTACCCTTCCCACCAGCAGCGTCGCCCTCGCCGGCACCGGATCGGTGACGAACGCCACCATTACCAGCTACCACTGGACGCAAACCAGCGGTCCCAACACCGCCGTATTTGCAGATGCATGGACTGGACAAACCACCGCCAGCGGATTGGTACAGGGTACCTATGTGTTTACATTCACCACCACCGCCAGCACAGGCAAGACGGCCAGCGACCAGGTGACTGTCATAGTGAACGCCGCAGCCGCCGTTATCATTAGTGCGAATGCGGGGTCCGATAAGGCCATCACCCTTCCCATCAATAGCGTCACTCTCGCTGGCAGCGGTTCGGCAACGAACGCCACCATCACGAGCTACCACTGGACGCAAACCAGCGGTCCCAATACAGCCGTATTTGCGGATGCATGGAGTGGCCAGACCACCGTCAGCGGACTGGCGCAAGGTACCTATGTATTCACATTCACCGCCACCACCAGCTCAGGCAAGTCCGCCAGCGATCAGGTGACGGTTACAGTAAACGCCGCACCCGTGACAACTGTCTTCCAGGTGAGCGCCGGACCGGATATCAGCCTGACCCTGCCGGCCAGCAGTGCTAAGATCGCGGGCTATACCACCACCAAAGGAGAGGCCGTAGCCACCTGCAAATGGAGCCAGGTCAGCGGCCCCTCTACAGCCAAGATCGCAAGTGCCGGATCCATCAGCCCCACTGTCAGCGGGCTCATCGAAGGCGCCTACGTCTTCCAGGTGGCCATCACCAGCAAGTCCGGGAAATCAGCCAGCGACCAGGTGACGGTGACGGTCAATCCGCTTGCAAACGCTGTATTCAGCGCAAGCGCCGGCGGCGATGCCACGATCACCCTGCCGCTCAATACCTATATGATCAACGGCGTATGTACGGTGAAAGGCCAGAAGGTCAAAACCTGCAACTGGAAGCAGATCAGCGGTCCCAACGCAGCCACGATCTCCGGCCGGGGCAGCATCAAACCCGTCGTCAGCAAGCTGGTGGCAGGCGCCTATGTCTTCGAAGTAGACATCACAAGTACATCAGGACTGGCTACCAGCGACCAGATGAAGCTCACCGTAAAGGCAGCAACAGCCAGCACGGTAGAAACTTCAGCCGCCTCTGCTAACGCTATCGGCCTTACCCTGGACAGCGCCACTTCCGGCCTCAAGGTTTATCCCAACCCCGTTGCCGCCGACCAGCAGTTTGCCGTCGAAGGACAGGGCGTGAAGACCGGGACTGTGAAGTTCATGATCTATGATATCTCGGGCAGATTGGTAAAACAGGTCGTACTGGACAATCAATCCGCTTATTTCCGGCAGACCATACCGGCCACCGGGCTTACAAAAGGCACCTATGTGCTGATGGTCGTGACGGAAGGAGAGAAGCCCAAGTCATTCAAGTTGTTAGTCAAATAACACAACATCCATATTATTCATTCACCTGCCCGGCGGATCAATCGATCCGCCGGGCTATTATTACCAGGATCAATACGCCCAGTACTACAAAAACTAATAAGGAAATGAAGTGGATGGACTGATAAAGCCGCTCTTTCCTGTCAAGCTCCGCATGCCTGCGATGCTGATCAGGGGCCGCCTCATCCGGATGATCCCTTTCAGACACCCTGGTCCGGATGTACAGGACAAAGCTGACGAGGGTGGTCAGCGCGCTGCCCATGCAAAGCGCCACCAACAGGAAAAACAACAGGGGGCTATCCATATCACGACAAATTACCCGGCTTTTTTCGAGGAGCTGTAATCATGCTTAAGCAGCCACTGCAGGACCTTATCCCGCTGATCGCCCTGTACCAGGATCAGCCCTTCTTTCACCGAGCCGCCCGTTCCGCAATGGGCTTTTAATTTTTTTCCCAGCTCTTCCAGGTCGGATGCCGTACCGGCAAAACCTTCAACAAGGGTCACTGCCTTACCGGCCCGTTGCCTGGTATCCAGCTTAATACGTAATTTCTGCTGGCGGGGCGCCAGCGTTGTTTCCTGGGGGAGGTCCTCTTCTATCCGGAAATCAGGGTCGGTGGAAAAGACGATACCGGAGGAATTCGTTTTTTTCTTGCTCATGCTCTGGTGTTTATATGGTGGCCCTGGGCCAGCACGCCTATTGTACTGTAATGGCCTTCAGGCTAAGGTCCAGGCTCCTTGCCTGGTGGATCAGCGCGCCAATGCTGACATAATCCACGCCGGTACGGGCATAGTCCTCGACATTGTTAAGGTTGATGCCCCCACTGGCTTCCGTCTCATAACCCTCGCCTATCAGGGCCAGGGCCTTGGACAGCTGGCGGGGCGTAAAGTTATCCAGCATGATCCGGTCTACCTTGCCGATGTCCAGCACCCGCTGGACCTCTTCGATATTGCGGGTCTCCACTTCTATCTTAAGGTGAGGCCGGTTGGCCTGCCGGTAAGCGCTGGCCTTTTCAATCGCTTTTTCCAGGCTGCCGGCATAGTCGATGTGATTATCCTTCAGCATGATCATGTCATAGAGCCCAAAGCGATGGTTAATGCCGCCGCCGATACGGACGGCTTCTTTCTCCAGGAGACGAAAATTGGGCGTGGTCTTCCGCGTATCCAGGACACGCGTCTTATACTTTTGAAGCTTGTCGACATATTGCCTTGTCAGCGTGGCAATGCCGCTCATGCGCTGCATACAGTTAAGGATAAGGCGCTCGCATTGAAGGATGGTATGCACGGTCGCTTCCGCTTCGAAAGCTTCTTCGCCATCCCGCATGATCTCGCCATCCTGCTTGAAAGGAGTAAAGATCGCGGAAGGCTCTTTCAGCCTGAATATTTTTTCTGCTATCTCCATCCCGGCAAGAACACCATCCTGCTTGATCTTCAGAACAGCCTTGCCCCTGGCTTCGGGAGGGATGCACGATAAAGTGGAATGATCGCCGTCACCAACATCCTCCCGCAAGGCAGATTCCACGAGGAATCGCAATTGATCGTCAAAATTGTTGGACATGCGGTAAAGATACAGGAATTCACCATGCGGTAAAACGGGACGCCGGGGATATCACCAAGGGCTCGCCGGCCAAAAGTTGGGAGGACTATTCTGCAGATTGAAAGCGGAGATCCTGCAGCAGCAGCCTGTCGCCTTTCTGCTTGATAAAAAGGGTGGTCCGGTAATCCCCGTTGCGGGTCTGCAGGATCCCTATACAGAATTCAAGGCCGCTGTTCTCGCCTTTGTGCTTGACCAGGAAATTACGAACAACATTGGTTTTGAAGAAATCACGGATGATCATCTCCGCCTGGCTTTTGCTGTAAGTATCGCTTTTATCCGGGAGCGCTATATCTACCCTCGTGTCAAGATAACGGGATAGCTGGTTAATGTTTCCGGAGCGCATCGCAGTGGCAATGTCGTCAATGTTGTAATCAGTTCGGAAAGAAACCAGGACGAGCGCCATAGTCATGACTGCTAATCCAAGGATGCTTTTCATATGAATAGAATATTAGTCGACTCGCTTAATACCAATTACATGCCAAACTATCTTTCGTGTGTAAAAATACCATTATCAGGTAGGTATATAGGCACTGCAATCGCTATTCTTCCTAACTTTGCCCGCCACAACCAAGTAAAAAATCAGCTTTTATGCCTAAAAAGAAAGTAATCCTGGTCATAATGGACGGATGGGGGTTAGGAAAGAAAAAGTCATCGGATGCCATCCAGCATGCCCGGGTTCCCTTCGTCAGCTCGCTATATCAACAGTATCCCAACACCACGCTGGTGACCTGCGGCGAAGCAGTTGGGTTGCCGGAAGGCCAGATGGGTAATTCGGAAGTAGGTCACCTGAACCTGGGGGCTGGCAGGGTCGTTTACCAGGAGCTGCAGCGTATCAATGTAGGTATCCGGGATGGCTCTTTCGCTAAAAATACGATCCTGCTCGATGCTATCCGCGGCGCAAAAACAAAAGGCAAGCCCCTTCATCTCCTGGGCCTGGTCAGCGATGGCGGGGTACATAGCCATATCAATCATGTAAAAGCCATTGTGGATGTCTGCAAACAGGAAGGCCTGGACAAAGTATTTATCCATGCCTTTACAGATGGCCGTGATACAGACCCCAAAAGCGGCCTGGGCTTTATTCGCGAGCTGCAGGATCACCTCAACACGACGACAGGCAAAATTGCCACTGTCAGCGGCCGTTATTATGCCATGGACCGCGATAAACGCTGGGAACGGGTCCGCCTGGCCTATGACGCCATGGTGCACGGAAAGGGCGCAAAAGCTACGGACGCCCTTGCTGCGGTGGAACAGGCCTATGCCGCCGGGATCACGGATGAGTTCATCAAGCCCACCGTCATCGTTGGAGAGGACCAGCAGCCACTGGCAACCATACAGGACGGAGATTTCGCCCTTTGCTTCAATTTCCGGACAGACCGCTGCCGTGAGATCACACAGGTGCTAACGCAGACGGATATCCCCGAACAGGAGATGAAAAAATTGTCCCTGGACTATACTACCATGACCCAATATGATCAAAGCTTCAGGGGAGTGCATGTCATATTCGAAAATGATGACCTGAAGAACACACTGGGAGAGATCATTGCAGGACTTGGACTTAAACAGATCCGCATAGCCGAAACGGAAAAATACCCGCACGTGAGCTTCTTTTTCAGCGGCGGCAGGGAGGTTCCTTTCGAAGGGGAGAACAGGATCATGGTCCCTTCGCCCAAAGTGGCCACCTACGACCTGAAACCCGAAATGAGCGCCCTGGAACTGACCGAGGCCATTTTACCCGAGATCCGGCAACGATCGGCGGATTTTATCTGCCTGAATTACGCCAATACCGATATGGTGGGTCACACGGGCGTCTGGGAGGCGGTCATCAAGGCCGCCGAAACGGTGGACAGCTGCGTGGAAAAAGTGGTTAAAGCCGCGCTGGACAATGGTTACACTGTATTCCTCACCGCCGATCACGGGAATGCCGACTATATGGTCAACGACGACGGAAGCCCCAATACGGCCCATAGCCTCAACCTGGTGCCCTTCTTCATCATCGATAAGGACTGGAAGGGAAAGGTCCAGCCGGGCAAGCTGGGCGACCTGGCGCCTACCATATTGACGTTCATGGAATTGCCCATCCCGCCGGAAATGACGGGAAAAGTCCTGATATAATTCAAAAAGACAGGGGGCCAAACCCCCTATCTTTTTTGTCCGCATGCAGCTTTGCGTCACAAAAATTGTCTAAATTACAGGGCAACCAATTCCGGTGACCATATGACCGAAGAAGCCATTTTACAAGGCTGTTTAAAAAACTCGGCGGCTGCCCAGCGGGAACTGTACAACAGGTACAGCCCCAAAATGCTGGCAGTCTGTTATCGGTTTGCTCACAACAGAGAAGACGCGGAGGATATGTTACAGGAAGGGTTCATTAAAGTCTTTTCACAAATGCATACTTTTCAGAATAAAGGTGCATTTGAAGGTTGGATCAGGAGGATCATCGTCCACACCTGTATCAACAATTTGAAAAAGAATAAACGCTTTAATGAAAGCCTGGACATCGTCCACGCCAGCGGCGTCCAGGTGCGGGAGGAAAGTGTTCCATCCATCGTGCAGGCCAAACAGATCGTGGAATGCATTCGCATCCTGCCCATTGGCTATCGCACCGTCCTGAACCTGTACGCCATCGAGGGGTACTCTCATAAGGAAATAGCAGAGATGCTGGACATCGAAGAGAGCACCAGTCGCAGTCAATACACCAGAGCTAAACAAATGTTGGAAGATATACTGATCAGGAAGAAAATACTACCAAAACCAAGAGAAAAGTCAACGTGGCTGTTCGCTATCCGATAATCAGATCCAAACTATGAAAATATCTTTAAAAATGCTTGATAATGCGGGAGAGCAACTTCTATAGTGAAGAATTTGAACAACTGCTCAGAGAAAAGACGGAGCAATACAAAATGTACCCCTCTGAGAAGGTATGGAAGGGTATCCATGGTTCATTGCACACTAAAAGGAGATGGTTCATAACAGGCATGTCACTGCTGGTAACAGGCATTCTCTTCTTCGCCGGCAGAGAGCTGCTTTCCCCCTCTAAAGCAGAATTGGCCAGGAGATCAGCCGCCACCACCCGCAGTCTTGCTGATCCTGTTGCCGCCAGTGATGAAAATGAAAGCCCATCCTCCCTGGTGGTCCTTTCAGGCCAACGTCGTAATACAGCCGCTTCCCAGACCAATAAACACAATGCGCCAGGCGCCGATGACCGCTCCTACACAGAGATCAACATCAGGGTAAGCGATCCGGCAAAGAGCCATCCGGATATTTCCGGGATGCTCAGCCAGGTGGTCAGCCTTCCCTCGGAACCCCCTTCCATTCCTTTGGTCGCAGCAGTGCACATATTGCCGGCGCCCCAGTCGCCCGGCATGACAGAAGAGGCGGCTTCGGCTGCAGCCGGCTCCGTTGCCCAGACAGGCCGGAATATCATCGCAGCAGGCAGTACACCGGCAGCCATAGGGACCTCTCCAACCTCGGACAGGTCGCTGGCCTTTATTTCCAACACACCCGCCGCTGCTGAAAATGCTAAAGATATCGAGCCTTCCACACATATAGCCCGCAATAACGCTCGTTCCAGGAACAACCTTGCCGTCACCCGCTCTACCACCGGTGCCGTTACGGGTAGCGAGTCCCTGGTCGACTCCGCCGGCAAGACCGCCAGCGGTAAGGTCGTTTTTACAGAAGCCATTGCCGATCAGCAGCGCATCAACTGGCTGTATGATTACGCCGTTTACAATATGCCCGCTGCCGCTAAAAGAGGAAGGAAATACTTCCAGCTGTACGCATCCCCCACCGTCACCTACCGGAGCCTGTCGGGCGGCCAGCCTGGCTCCAAGACCTACTTTATGCATGGTGACGCCACTGATTACATCGATCACAAACCCTCCCTGGGATTCGAAGTGGGCGGTATGATAATGTACAGGCTGACACGCAACCTGACGGTCAAAGGAGGCTTACAGTTCAATTTCAGCCGCAATACCTTTAAAGCCTATGCGAACAAGCCGCTGCGGGCCACCACCGATCTCAGCTCCTACTACGGCTACTATGTCGACAGCATGATGGCCCGCAATACTGTCACGAATTTCGACAGCAAGGCGCAGGTCAACCTGACCAACGACTTTTATCAGCTGTCCGCGCCCATCGGCTTCGAGCTGCGGATCATGGGCAACGAGCGTTTGCAGCTTAATGTAGCCGCAACCATACAGCCCAGCTACCTGATGAATACCAACTCCTACCTGCTGACGGGTGATTATTACAATTATGTCAAAGGCCCCAGCCAGTTCAGAAGGTGGAACCTCTACGGAGGATTGGAAACGTTCCTTTCCTACAAGCTGCCCAACGGGTTGCGCCTGCAGGCCGGCCCCGAATTCCGCTACCAGCTGCTGTCCTCTTTCAACAGCGGCTATCCCATCCAGGAACACCTGAAGGGATATGGCTTTAAGATCGGCATTGTCAAAGCCATTCCATAGTCGTAATTTTGCGTCATGAAACCGAGCACGAAACATGTTTTCGTCAGCTGCCTGCTGTTCTTAGGCGCCTGTGGAAACCAAAAGACCCCTGCCTCTGCCCCCGACCAGGTATCCAAAGCCGCAGATACGACCTCCCAAAAATTCTTTCCCGTAGCAGATTACCTGCAATCCGAGATCCGGTATGTCGACTCCACACCCCTGGCCATCCTGAAATGCGAGACCGTGCATAACAGGACGGATTCCACCTTTCTCACGCCAGGGGAATTCAACAAGCTGGCGTCCTCCTTCCTGATGCCACAGCTGACCAGCCTCCAGCAGGATTTTACAGAGAATTCCTTTGGCGACCAGACGACAGGCTATCTCAGCTTCACCTATTCCCCGAAGAATAAAGAGCAGCCCCTTCGCCGCGTGGACGTGGTAGTCTCTCCCGGAGAAGGATTTGATAAAGTGAAAAGCATTTACCTGGAAAGCACCTCCCGGGCATCCGATACCCTGGTGGTAAAGAAAATGTACTGGCAGGCCAGGCATAGCTTCCTGGTAGTCACCAGCCTTCAGGCCACCGGAAAAACACCCGAGACCCGGCAGCTGAAAGTGATCTGGAGCAATGATGAGGCAGATTAAAAAATATGACGCAGGAACAGTTTAGCAATATTGCCCAAACAATACCTGTAGACCCGGGTATTTATAAATATTTCGACGAAAAGAACGAGCTGATCTACGTCGGGAAGGCCAAAAGTCTGCGTAAAAGAGTAAGCTCTTATTTCACCAAGACCTTCACCACCTACAAGACCCATGAGCTGGTGCTGCGTATCCGTCGCATCGAGTTCACCATTGTTAATTCGGAACAGGATGCCTTCCTGCTGGAAAACTCCCTCATCAAGCAGTTCCAGCCGAAGTTCAACATAAACCTGAAGGACGACAAGAGCTATCCTTACATCGTCGTTAAGAACGAACCATTCCCCCGTGTATTCCTCACCCGCCGCAAGATCAATGACGGATCGGAATACCTGGGCCCCTTCACCTCGGTGGGAAAGGTCCGGGAGCTGCTGGACTTTGTCAAGGGTAATATCCAGCTGCGGACCTGCCAGCTCAATCTCACTGATAACAATATACGTAAAGGGAAATTTAAGGTCTGCCTGGAATACCACCTGGGCAACTGCAAAGGTCCCTGCGAAGGGCTGCAGACCGCAGAAGATTACAAGGAAGGCCTCGTACAGCTGAAGAATATCCTGAAAGGCAACCTCGGCCCCCTGATGCAGGAATTTAAAAAAGAGATGCGTGAGCTGGCGGAGAAAATGAATTTTGAAAAAGCCGAGATCATCCGCAAAAAACTCGAACACCTGGAGACCTACGAGTCCCGCTCTATCATCGTCAGCCGGCATCTCAGCAACGCCGATGTATTCTCCATGCTTCGCGATGGCGACCATGCCTATATCAACTTCCTGATGGTGGAGAATGGCACCATCGTACAAACGCATACCACGGAAGTAGAGACGCACCTCGAAGAGTCGGATGAGGAAGTGCTCGCATTTGCCGTAGCGCAATTAAGAGAGACCTTTAACAGCCAGGCCCGGGAGATCATCCTTCCTTTTCCGATTGAATACCCTGAAGAAGGCATTACGCTCACCATACCAAAAGGAGGGGACAGGAAGAAGCTGCTGGAGCTGTCAGAGAAGAACGTAGACTATTTCCGGGAAGAGCTGCGCAAAAAGAAGATCCTCCAGCTGGAAGGCAAGACGCCGGACGAACGGAAGAAAGTGCTTTATCAGCTGATGGAAGACCTTCAGCTGTCGGAGCTGCCCATACACATAGAATGTTTTGATAACTCCAATTTCCAGGGCAGCTATCCCGTATCCGCCATGGTGTGCTTCAGAGATGGAGTGGAAAGCAAAAAGGATTACCGTCATTTCAATGTGAAGACCGTGCAGGGCATCAACGACTTCGCAACGATGAAAGAGGTGGTACACCGGCGATATCGCCGCTTGCTGGAAGAGCAGCAGCCCCTTCCTCAGCTGGTGATCATTGACGGAGGCAAGGGCCAGCTGAGCGCCGCCATGGAAAGCATTACAGCGCTGGGACTAACAGGGATGATGACAGTGGTAGGCCTGGCGAAGAATGAGGAGGAGATCTTTTTCCCCGGCGATACCGAATCGATCAAGCTGCCTTACAACAGCGATAGTCTCAAGCTCATCCGCCGTATCCGTGATGAAGTGCACCGCTTTGGCATTACGTTCCACCGGCAGAAAAGAAGTAAAGGCACTTTTGTAAATGAGCTGGAGCAGATCCAGGGCATCGGTCGTCGCACTGCAGACATGCTGTTAAAGGAATTCAGGTCGGTGAATAAGATCAAACAATTGACAGAAGAAGAGATAGCGGCCGTGATAGGTGTGGCGAAAGCGAAGCTGGTGAAGAAGCATTTTAGTTCTCCTGGAGAATCTGCAAGTAACTAATTATCCACCTCAAAATACTTGTAGTTTCTTTCGGCAGCTGCGCTGCCGGGCTTAGTTAGACTCTAAACTATTGCGCTTCGCGCGCCCTCACTTCGTTCGGGCATAAAAAAGGGGCCCGGATAGACATCCAGCCCCGTTTTTAAAATCCAATATCCTATGAAAAACCAGTGTAAAAATAGTAAAACAATTTTATTTAACAATACCCGCATTTGGGTATTTTGAGAAAAAAAATATCCACACTAACTAATTAATTTTTAGTTATTTATTAAGGTATTACCCCAAGAGGAAATTGGGTGATACTCCTAAAGGAAAAGGGTATCGTAAAAATACGATACCCTTTAATTATTTTTTATTGTATGTCAGCTCTTAGTACGACCAGAGATCCTGCTCGTAATTGAAGATCTTCTCTTTGATATTCTCTCCTTCCAGCAGCTGAAGGATAGGGTCCCTGATATAATTGTCGATGAACTGGTCACCAGGATTATCTACCGTGGATTTGATGATACGGCTGGCGAACATACGGCTTTCAAACAGCTCCTCCCAGCTCATACGGGCGCCGAAGTTCTTACCATTATACGCTTCAAACTTAGCCAGTGTGGGGCGGATCTCGGGGTAATATACCCAGAAAATAGGCAGTACAGCGCGGAAGCTGCCATCCGGGTTAAGTATCGTCTTTTCAGGTGCGATACCAAGGATACGTACGTGCAGGCGGGACGATTCCTTATCGAATACCCACTCTTCCTTGACCTGGTACCTTTCCACTGCATCCGGGTTGAATTCTTCCGTGATGATCGTATCCTTCATGAGGCCTTTAGATCCATCCGGGTCGTTCGCCGCATCGGGGATCGGGATTACCTTGGGCTTGCCTACCAGGCCATTGGCGATCTGCTGGAAGGTCATCGGGGTGGTAAACCGATCGTCGACGTTGGCATCGAAAGCCGTGATGTTACCCGATTTGATACCGTTCAGCAGGATATAGATGAAACGTTGGTTACCATTGTCTTCTGAAGCCTTGTACACGAAAGGAAGGTTCATCTTCTCGTGCACGTCGATCTCCCTCCATACCCTTTGGCGGTATACGGCATCATCCTCACGGATGTGCTCATACGTCAGGGGCGTACGGTCTTTTACCAGATTGCGCTCGATGATGGCGTCGTTACGCAGTGATTTGCGGGGCGTATCCAGCTTGATGTCCGCCTCCACAACGGGTGCGGGTTTCACCGTATCCTTTGGAGCTACGGCGGCATTATTACCACCCTGGCTCTTCGTAGTAGCGGTCTTTTTAGCCGGGGGCCGCTTCTTCACGGTACGCTTCTTGGTTTGCGCGTCAGCAGCTCCGGCCACAAGCGACAGAACCAGCGCCAACAAGCATAATCTGATAAAATGCTTTTTCATCTCTCTTGATTTATTCTTATTAAAATTCTTAGAAAGATCTGCCCGCCGGTGGCGGACAGATCTTAAAACTTTATTATTTCAGGCTGAACACCATCGGAGGTAATTCGCGGTTTCTTCCGTCCTTACCTACCACAGTGATCGCGTCAAAGAAAACGTTGGTTCCCGGAGAGGCGCGCTGCACGATGCCGGCAGCTGCTCCTGACCAGCGGGGTCCTTCGTTGCTGGCTTCCTGGTATTGAGGAATATTTCCACCCAGCGCAGCCAGCTTATAGCTGACTACCCGGAAGGCAGACTGGAATTCAGAACCTTCCAGCTTGGCCAGCAATCCGCCGATGGCTTTGAACTCTGCGGCGGAAATGGCGCCACCCTTTTTGGAACCTACGAAACCAGTGGGGTTCGGCAGGTATTTCACCCGCATCGGGAATTCCGTTCTTTTGCCGTCAGCGTCAACGATGATCTTGCCGTCGCCGGGGCTCGTGGGCACAACATTATAGCTGTCACCGTCAGTATGCGTGATCTCACCGTTGGTGAACGATACATGCACTTTCTCACGGCCTACGCTACCACCGGAGATCCTTACGGGATTGTCTTCCTTCACATACAGCACGTTCATCTTCTCCAGGAAGACAGAGGCGCCGGAAGGCTGGCCTACAGTATATTTTACATCCTTCTCGACAGTAGCAATGCTGCCGTCGGGCTTGGCGTAATCAATTTTTACTCTGACAGTACCGGTGCTGCTGACCTTCGTTTTCCAAAGGGCCGTACCGTCAGCGGTCAGGGGCTGCACCGCACCATTGATAGTGATCTTCGGCTGGGCGGCGGCACTGAAGGCCCCGATACCTGCCTTGATCTCCAGGTCATCACCCGGCATCAAATATGTAGCGTTGGGAGCTACAAGGGCGTCGAACTTGTCGAACACGATCTTTACTTCGCCGATGCGCTTGTGCAGTTCGTCGATCACATGGGCTTCAGAGTTCTTGATATCACTCTGGAACTTGCTGAGGATCGTGAGGGCCGCAATGGTCGGCGTCATGTGGAAATAGTTGATCGTCCAGTCTTTGGGGATATTACCGCTGGGCGTATTGTTGGATTCCGACTTGGGAATGCTCAGGTCAAGGGGCAGTTCCTTCTCAAAACGTGCCTTGGTCTGACGGAGCTCTTCCTTGATATTATCCGGCTGGTCAGGATAATTGGAAGGGTCCAGCAGGTTTAGCAGGTTGGTCTTGTATTCAGTAAGGCCCTTGTACAGCTTGGGGCCTTCACCCTTCGTATCAAAGATACGGGTGGCGGCGTCCAGGTTACCTTCGGTGAACTCTTTCTTGCCATCTTTCATCTGGGGATTGGACTCCTCGATGAGCTGGTTCTTCAGACCTTCGATATAGCTGGTGAGGTCACCGGAGAGCTTTTGGGCTTTGAAAGCGCTGGGAGCCCACAACTTGGCTTTTTCAGCCGTCTGAGGGTCTTCGAGCTTTGCTTTGAATGATGCGTAGGTGAGGTCATTCTTCTGACTAACCACCCCATTGGATTTTTCTATGCTCGTATTCACGGTCTTAAAAGCGTTCAATACCTCGACGGATACATTCAGTGCCAGCAGCGCTGTAAGCACCAAATACATCATATTGATCATCTTTTGCCGCGGTTCTTTTGGTAAAGACATGGGTCAGTAAATTATTTATTTTCCAAATTGTAGTTTTTCATAATGGTGCTCCGGACAAAACGGGCTGGTAGATATCATGATATTAGGACTGGCGGCCTTGCATTGCGCTCAGCATGTTGCCATATACATGGTTCAGATTACCCAGGTTCTTAGCGAGCAGGGCAATTTGTTCCTGTGTCTTCTTAGCGTCGGATACACTGCCTTGCATCGTCTCGGAGGCCTTCACCAGGTTGCCATAGAAGCTGTTCATCGCCTTCAAATGATTATTGGTGTCCTGCAGTTCCAGTTCATAGATCGCATTCAGGCTGCCCAGGTTCTTGGTCAGCACCTGCACCTGTGTATGGAATTGCTTGGTGCCTTCAGCGGCAGCGTTAAAGCTGGAAATGGTATTGGTAGCATTCTGGTAAGCGCCTTTCATGCTATCCAGGGCCAGTGCAGCTTCTTTCGTCTTATTGGTATAATCGGATGTCGCAGCCAGGGCGCCGGATACGTCGCTGATCTTCTCAACAGTAGTACCGAATTTTTTGAACCCATCGCTCAGGCGATTCAGGTTAGCCGGCGTAATATCGGCCTCCTGCAACATTTTGTCCATTTTGTCCAGGGCAGGATTACCGCTGGTGCCACCGGCCAGTTTGGGCAGCGCTTCAACCAGGGCATGCATTTCACCTCCGGGAGGGGGTAAGAACGCATATACGAGGAAGATCAAAGCCTCTGTCAACAGACCTGCAGTCAAAAAGAAGTCGGCCAGTTTCGTGTGAAGGATCTTTTGCAGGGCTCCGAAGATAACAACGGCTGCACCTACGCACACTATAATGTTTATCAGTCTTTCGGTAGATTTCGATACACCAGCGCTCATAGTTTAAATTTTTAAGTGTTTTTGAAAGGATTTTAGAAGGGTTATGGAAAAAAGAGTTCCTGTTGATTTTTAGGTTCTACAAAATCAAAACGTAATTTTTTTCAAAAAATTGTCAGGTCCTACCTGCGGGTGTTGGTCATTGTAGGCGGCAGATCGATCACACACCGGAACCCGATGTACGACTTGGCAGTATCCTGGTACTCATAAGTACGGGTACTGGTCTGCAGAAAATAACCTACATCTTTCCAGCTTCCGCCACGTATCACCTTACGCTTCATACGGGGGGGGTCGGAATCTTTCGCATTCCAACGGATATCCGGGTTCATGTCGTGCTGGAAGTTGTAAGACCCTTCATAATAGAAGGAAGAGGTCCACTCAGCCACGTTGCCGGCCATGCAATACAGACCAAAGTCATTAGGCCAGTATGCATCGGCACGCACCGTATAGAACCCACCATCTTCCGGGTAGTTACCACGGCCAGGTTTGAAGTTTGCCAGTAAGCAGCCTTTTTTATTTCTCAGGTAATAGTTACCCCAGGGAAACATCGATTGAGAACGTCCGCCACGTGACGCATATTCCCACTCCGACTCGGTAGGCAGACGGAAATCCGATTCGGTAGCCATTTTCTTCTTTTCCAGGAAAGAGTTCAGGTAGCGGGTCCTCCATTCGCAGAACACCGTAGCCTGCGTCCAGTTCACCCCAACTACAGGATAATTTCCGAAAGCCGGATGCGAATAGTAACGCTTGGTCATCGGCTCATTATAAGAATAGCTGAAGTCACGGATCCAGACCAGGGTATCCGGATAGATCTTAACATCTTTTTTCCGGATATACTGACCGCGGGGCTTGCCCTCATTTTGCTTCTGGGCAGCTTCCTTCAGGTCAAAGGTCTCTGAATGGTACACCAGCTTATTAGGGTCAATTTCTTTCTTGCCGAAGATTCGGTTGTCCGGAACGACTACCATCTGATCGATCTTCTCGATCGTGGCCTTGTCACCCCATTTGATGGTAGAAGCCTTTTTCCAGTCGATCTGGAAATGACCATCCACATCCTTACCATATTGCATCAGGGTTGCTGCAGTGGAGTCCCTTACCCAGTTGGTAAACTGGCGATACTCATTGTTAGTGATCTCTGTGGCATCCATCCAGAAACCATTAATAGAGGTCTGCCTGTTCCTTGCAGTATAAGCAAAATTAACGTCTTCATCACTCGGGCCCATGTGGAAGGTCCCGGGTGGGATATACACCATACCGGGGGGCTTCGAAAGATTATAAGCATTTGCAGGAGAAACGCCGTGCAACTGCCCGTCATCAGGGAGTCCCTTGTGGGACTTGCCTAACTTTCCGCATGCGGTCATCAGCATAAGAGCCGATAAGGCCGTCAAAGTGGATAGGTTTTTCATTTTCATAATATTAAAGGGTATTGGGCAAAAAAAATCTTTTGACAACATCTCGCTACAAGTTTAAAATTAATTTTTCGAAAGTCAAAGTTTTCATCCGGATTAAATGCTTTTCACACCTACCATTATGACTACCAACGGTTTAAGTGAATATTTTCACATTTTCAAAGGCCGGACAAGATCCTCGAATCGTCCAATCAAACCATGCTACAAAAGGCCGGACGAAACCTCCTGAGCCAAGACGCTAGTTATATTAACGCAGGTCATGCCGGACTTATTGTACATTCAGGGGCTAAACTTTTGCACATTTTCGAGGAGACGGAGGAACGCAGTCACTTCATTTACAGGGAGTTGACAAGTATAGTTTTTACATAGGAACATCAGCGGAAAGTCTTCGACAGGCTTATCCGACAATAAAGGAAATTGGGTATTGATATCGCTGGCGGATTGGAAGACCCGGTAGGGGATGAACTGCTGCAAAAGTGATGCCCTGGCCTCCTCCGGTTGCCTGCCGGTAAGTACGATCTCCGGAATTATATACGTAAGGGCCTGGTACAGGGTTGCCCAAATTCCAAAACTGCCGGGATACAGCGTCACCGGCCTGTGAAGCCCCGCCGCCATCCGCACCGCCCGCCCGCGCCAGTCCTCTTCATTAAAAATAATGCCCATATAAGCCAGGTTAAACGCCATCATCCCATTTCCGGAAGGCGTGGCGCCATCGTAGATCTCTTTCTTACGGATGATCAGGTCCTGCTGCTCCTTGTGCGTAAAGAAGAAAAGGCCCGTTTCCTCATCGGAGAAATGGTGGAGAGTGAACTCCATAATTTCCTTAGCCTTAATTAGATAGCCGGCATCACCCGTTATCTCCTGCAATTGGAGCAGGGCCGCTGTCAGCCCGGCGTAATCATCCAGGAAAGCAGGGAATTTGGCCTGTCCCGCTTTATATGAGTGATAAAAAAAATATAAGTCCTTGCCTTTCAAATGCCTGAAGATAAAATCCATGTTTTGAACAGCCCATTCCCTGTATTGCTCATCGCCCAGGGCCCCATACGCTTTACAGCAGGCAATATTCATCAGGGCATTCCAGCCTAAAAGTATCTTGTCATCCAGCGCCGGCCGCACACGCTGCCCACGATGCGCCAACAGGCGGGTTCGGGCGCTGTCGATCCGCGGATCGCGGGCTATAAGATCGCCGGGCCGGACGAGGATATTCCTGCCCTCCCAGTTGCCTTCTGCCGTCACCCCATAAAAATGATTGAAAACTGGAGCGTCTTCCCCCAGCACAGCGTCGATCTCCGCCTTGTCCCATACATAAAAACGACCTTCCTCCCCTTCACTGTCCGCATCCAGGGCTGAATAAAACGCCCCCTCTCCATCCGACAATTCACGCCGGACAAAATCCATGGTCTGCCGGATCGTATCCCTGTACACTTCCTTATGGGTAAGCTGGTACGCTTCACTTAGCACAATGACCAGTAAAGCATTGTCATAAAGCATCTTTTCAAAATGGGGGGCCAGCCATTTTTCGTCCGTCGAATAACGGGCAAAGCCGCCTCCCAGCTGGTCGTATATTCCTCCCCGGATCATTTTCTCCAGGCTGAGACAAGCCTGCTCCAAAGCAGCTTCCTCCTTTGTAAAATAATAATAATGTAACAGGAATTGGATAGAGAAGGTCTGCGGGAATTTCGGCGCCCTGCCAAAGCCCCCATCCTGTTTGTCGGCCATGCCCATCAGGCTGTCATAGACCTGGCGGAGCGTATCCTTATTGAAAACCCCGCCGCCGGGAAGAGGAGCGCTTCCACTTACCCCGAATGATCCCGTTGTTGCCACATGATCGGTCAATTGTTGCGCCTGCTGCTCTATCTCCTGCCTTTTCTCCAGGAAAGAGTCCGTGATCGCCTTCAGGACATCCCGCCAGGAAGGCCGGTTGTAAATGGCCCTGGGAGGGAAATAAGTGCCCCCGTAAAAAGGCTTGCCCTCCGGCGTGAGAAATACGTTCAAAGGCCAGCCGCCGCTGCCGGTGATGGCCTGCACAGCCTCCATGTATATATGGTCCAGGTCCGGACGTTCCTCCCGGTCGATCTTGATGTTGATGAAATGCTGGTTCATGTAGCCGGCCGTCGCCTCATCCTCGAAGCTTTCCCTTTCCATGACATGACACCAGTGACAGGCCGCATAGCCAATGCTCACCAGGATGGGCTTATCCTCCGTCCTGGCTTTTTGTAATGCTTCATCTCCCCAGGGATACCAATCCACCGGGTTATGGGCATGCTGCAATAAATAAGGGCTGGTCTCCTGTGAGAGTCTGTTCATAAAAAATCTCAGGAATGCAAACTACAAGCTTCAAGCCAAAGTTCAATGGCTATTTCCTCTTTCCTACAATGGCCAGGTATTTCTCCAGGGCCGAAACCATGGAAGGCGCTTGCGGCTGGGGGGCTTTGATATCCAGTGTGAGGCCGGCTTCTTCAACAGCCTTGGAGGTATTGCTGCCAAAAGCCCCGATCTTGGTGCCGTTTTGCTTGAACTTGGGATAATTATCGAAGAGGCTTTTCACACCGCTGGGAGTGAAAAAACAAATTATGTCATATTCGCTTTGATCCAGGACTACCTTCACATCATTGCTGATGGTGCGATACATGAATGGGGTGGCAAATCCGCAATTGTTATGCTTCAGCCAATTGATGATCTCATTATCCTGCTGATTTTCCGAGCACGGATAAAGGAACTTCTCATTCTCTTTATGCTTGTTGATGACATCGAACATGCTTTTGTTCAATCCGTCGGCGCCATAGAAAACCTTCCGTTTGCGATAGAGGATGAACTTCTGGAGATAGAGGGCCACCGCTTCCGTGATACAGAAATATTTGGTGTCCTGCGAAACGATCACCTTCATCTCTTCACAGATCCGGAAGAAATGGTCGATGGCATTACGGCTCGTGAAGATTACAGCCGTGTATTGCGCAATATCTACCTTTTGCTTCCTGAAATCCTTTGCAGGTATGGGTTCCAGGCGAATGAACGGATGGAAAGCCAATTCCACGTCGTATTTCTTGGCAAGCTCGAAATACGGCGACTTGTCTGTTTCAGGTCTGGGTTGCGTGATTAAAATCCTTTGTTTATCCCCGTTTTTAATCATTTGTGTTTTCCCCTATGGATTTGTAAAGTTACTACACTTTTTCCAAATAAGTCAATAACACCTTGTAAATCAACAGCAGGGGTGCTATTTCGAAGGCGCAAAGGTACAAAAAAAAGTAAAACGGAGTTAGTTTTATTTCGGTTCTTACAGGCCGGTAGGCCGCTACCACTCTATATATCAGCAAGATAAAAATCATTACAACTGAAATAGTTACAAAAACTTCCCGGGCTTCCAGACCCGAAAAAGTGATCAGGATCAAGAAAGGTAACAGGAAAATTCCCAGCATTTTATTCACCAGGAATACCACGAAGATATAAGTATCCGTGGCCCGTGAGATACCGAAGACCCAGCCGCCAAATTTCAGGATCAGGAATTTCCCCAGGTAGATGACAGCGAGGCCGGCGATACAGTCAAGGTAAAGGATCCAGAAATTAAGCCCCCCGCCAAACCGCGAATAATACAACAGGAAGCAGGCATACAATCCGCCTGTGATGAAGAACAGGATGTTCAGCAGCAGGGAAGGCAGTGGCGCCTGCAGCACCTGTTCCCTGATCTGCTGCTGCCGCAACGATACCCGGAAGAAAAGGGTCATCAGGTTGGAAAAATATTTCTCGAAGAAGATCCGCACCAGCGCGAAATAGAACAGGATGCCCACCAGCAGGTAAAAGAAGCTGTCTTTTGATTGGGGCCGGTGCGGCTGAAAAGGCTGCTGCACAGGCTTACCGGGAAAATTATAATACGTATTAATGCTCAGCACCTGCTTCCAGTAAACAAGGGCATCAGGACCTTTATCCTTCACAGGCGCGGATGGCGGGGCTGCCGGCTGAGCCGCCGGCACCACACTGTCGTGCCGCACCGCAACGATTGCAGCCACCGTGTCACGCCGGCCGGCAGTATCGCGCCGCAGGCTATCCCTGCGCAGGCTGTCACGCCGATGGCGCCTGATGGCCTTGGCAACAGAATCAGCCCTGATCGCAGAGTCGGATCGCACCGTCTGATGATGCACCGTGATATGCGAACTATCCTGTACGGGCCGCACCGGCGGCAATGTCGTGTCGGTTTGAGCAAACAGGTTGCCAAAGAACAAAAGACAGGGAACAAGGAGAGTAACTAGTTTATGCAGGTACATATTGGTCACGGTTACAAAAGTATCATTTGATTTTAAAAAAAGCTCACATATCCCAGATGTATCTTCGCGTCATGAAAATTGAACTTGGTATCTTCCCGCTTACCCAGGGCATAAGAGATGTTGAAGATACCCGCCTTTGTTTCAAAAGCCAGCCCCAGTCCGAAGCCCAGGAATGTGCTGTTGAGGTTAAATCCGGTCACTGAATTTTTGGCCCAGCCGCCATCCATGAACGTGAACAAATAAGAGTTCAGGCCGATGAGATAGCGATATTCCAATGTTCCCACCGCATATTGTGAAGCCAGGATGCTTTCTTCGTCAAATCCTCTCAGCAGCTTGTACCCGCCGATCCTGAAAAGCTCATTCCTGTAAGTCGTGGGACTGTTATAAACACCGCCATTGAATGCCAGCTTCAATGTGGAGGCGTGGGATAAGGAAAAATAATGCGCTGCAGTCCCTTTCAGCAATAATTGATAGGAGCTGAGCTTCACCGTATCATATAAAGAGGCATAGGAAAAGTCCGGGTCGGAGGGGTCTTTCAGCTTTACGATCTGCGGATTCTCTTTTATTTTCTTCGTGCCCACAGAGCCCATGAACTGGATCTCATTCCCTTTGCGGGGGTTGAACCGGTAGTCCGTATTATTGAATTCATAGCTCAATCCCACGCTGACGGCCCGGATATCCGCTTCACTGGGAAGGGCGCGGGAGGTCAGCACCTGCAGCGTGTCGACATCCAGCAGGCTGGAGATCATATTCCGTATGAACACCGCCCCCGTCTGGGTGGCAGAGAAAGCATACTGCGCACCCAGCATCATGTTGACATTGATATAGGATGAATCCTGCTTGAACAGATCGAAAGAAGCATTCATGCCGAAAGGGGAGTGGAACAGGTAAGGCTGCTGAAACAACAGGTTCAGCCGGGGCGAGCCGGCTTGTAATTGCTGCCAGTTGAGGCCGATGGTCTCTCCATTACCCAGAGCGTTCTTCAGGTTTACCGTTGCCTCGCCCGTCACCAGGATCTTATTGCCCAGCAAGGGGTCGCTGCTGGGAAGAAAGCCCACCAGGGCATTGATCTGGCTGCTTTTCTTAGGTTTGAGGTAAAGGTTGATGACGCTGCCCGTGCCCAGCATAGCCAGCGTCCAGGGTTGCTGCTCCTGCACATATGGCAACTCCAGGAGCTTCCTGCTGATGGCATCCATCCGCTCTTTCTTATAGACACTCCCATTGGGGATATTGAGATAGCGCTGCATGAATTCATTGGAGATCTTTCCAGCGCCATACAGGCGGATGCTGTCTATGTGGTATAAAGGGCCTTTCTCCACCTTTAGTTTCGCTGATACCTCTCCGTTGACGCCAATGCTGACGCTGTCCAGGCTGATCTTTCCGAAAGGATAGCCGTTGTTCTCCAGATAGTCCAGGAGCTGCTGCTGCCTGGCCTGGTACTGCCTGAAATCCAGCAACCGGTGAGAAAAGGTCCTTTCATTCCAGGCGACGCCCGACAGGAGGGTGGGATCTACACCGCTGACGTCGATCCGGGCCCACCGGTACGTTTCACCGACATACAGAAGAATCGTCGTGCTTGCAGCATCCGTACCGACACTGTCAACGGAAGCCATCAGATAGCCTTTGGCCTGGAGAAGAGCCGGGAGGGTAAAAATATACTCCGTACAGGCATCTTTGCTCCCGAAGGAGTTGAGCAGGCCCAGCTGCTTATGAATAAAAAGGGAATCCTTGTCAACAGACATGATATGCAGGGGATATTGCGTCCATCCCCTGGAAGTAATCAATAACACAGCCACAATAAGGGCATATCGGCTTATTTTTGTACTTCGCATTCGTCCGCTAAAATTAAGCAAACCGCATGGCAGGTATCTATCTTCATATTCCTTTTTGCAGGCAGGCCTGTCATTACTGTAATTTTCATTTTTCCACATCCCTGCACCGTAAAAACGATTTTGTCCTTGCTTTATTGAAAGAAATGGAAGCAAGGAAGGATTATCTTGGCGCAACGCAGGTGGACACCATCTATTTTGGGGGCGGAACGCCTTCCCTGCTGACAGATGACGAGCTCCGGCTGATCCTCGACAGGCTGCACACGCTTTTCCCGGTAGCTCCTGGTGCGGAGATCACACTGGAAGCCAATCCCGACGATATGGCCGTACCCGGCAAGCTGGCTGGCTGGCGGCAGTCCGGGATCAATCGGCTCAGCATAGGGGTCCAGTCCTTTTTCGAGGAGGACCTAAGGTGGATGAACAGGGTCCATAATGCGGAACAGGCCGCAGATGCCATTCGCAGTGCCCAGGACGCGGGACTGGATAATATCAGCATCGACCTGATCTATGGCACGCCCGGACTCTCCGATGAACGTTGGGAAAAGAATGTAGCCCGGGCCCTGCAATTGAACATTCCCCACCTTTCCTGCTATGCCCTGACAGTAGAGCCCCGGACAGCACTGGACACAATGATCCGACAGCACAAAAAAGAAGATGTGGACCCGGATGTCCAGGCCCGCCAGTTCCTGTTGCTGATGGACCTCCTTTCAACGGCAGGCTATGAGCACTACGAGATCTCCAATTTCTCCCTGCCCGGACGGCGCAGCCGGCATAATACAGCTTATTGGCAGGGTAAGCCCTACCTCGGGCTGGGACCTTCCGCCCATTCGTATGACGGCACATCCTCCCGCCAATGGAATGTCGCTAACAATGCCCTCTATATAGATGCCCCCACCGCCCGGATCGAAAAGGAAACGCTCACACCCACCCAGCAGCTGAATGAATATATCATGATCTCGTTGCGGACCATGGAAGGCTGTGACCTCGATCATGTTGCGCAAAGATTCGGAGAGGACAAAACCAGTACCCTCCACCTTAAGACAGGACCTTATGTCCGTGGGGGAAAAGCCATTGACGACGGCCGCCGCCTCCTGTTAACAAAGGAAGGAAAATTACTGGCAGATGGGATCTCAGCGGATCTTTTCTTCTAACCATTCCACCCATAGGTGAAATATTCATTGTCGAAGGTGCCGTCATCGTACAGGTTCACCAGCGCATATCCATTGTCAGTCCGGAAATGCTTGCCATTCCACCAATTACCGCTGACCGCCCCATTGCTGATATAAGTTACGCCATTGTAGCTCACCTGCTCATTAAGATGGATATGGCCACTGAGACACAGACGGACATTGGGATGCCGGTCGAAGAGCCCGATGATGCGGGCCGCGTCCGTATGCATGTTACCCCCTCCCAGTATGTACCCGGCTTCATCTTTCACCTGCTTGTCCACAGCCAGCACGGCCGCCGACAGGATAGGCGCGTGGGAAATGACCATCACCGGCCGCTCGCCGGGCGTTGCGGCAAGATCGCTCTCCAGCCAGGCAAACTGCTCTTCGTCCAGCCTGATCGTATACCAGCCTCCATCCAGCTTGGGATGTATGCTGTCCAGTACAATAAAATGCCATCCCGCCTTGTCAAAGCTGCGGTAAGGTTTATCCAGGCGCATTTTTTCCAACGCATATTTCTTTCCGTATAATGGATCGCTTTTTTCTCCCATTCCCCAGCAATCATGGTTGCCGATGCAGTATTCGATAGGCAGCGCATTCTCTTTTTTCCAGACCTCATGCCATAATTTCCATTGCACTTCCACCCTTTCCTTTGTCGCCCCCAACGAATCGAATACAGAATCCCCGCCGCTGAAGATAAAAGCAGGCGCTTCTTTCTGCGACTGTAAATGATGCAGGCAGGCAGCCAGCCCCTCTGCAGCCCGCAGCTCAGGCTCGATATGAATATCTGTCAGGTGCGCAAACCGTAAGGCTTTTTTCTTCGAAGCCCGGACGGCTGTGGCAGGTGCCGCAGCCAGCAACTTAAGACCAGGCAGGGAGCCCAGTAGCCCCAGCATCCCGGCCTGCTTTAATAATTCACGACGATTCATAGATTGAATATTACCGTAAAGCTAAATTTACGCGGGTAAGTTCCCGTATTAATAAATTATGAACTCCCCTGCGGCATTCCCGTGGATTGTCATAATAGCCCCTCCATATCGTCCCGATCCCACCCCTTCAAACTTGTGAAAGTGCCGGAACTTTACTGTACAAAAACAAATTCTATATGGAAAAGGAATTTAAGATCACCATCGACGCTCCCAGGGAAAAAGTATGGAAGGCCCTTTGGAGCAATGACAGCTATCAGCAATGGACCGCCCCATTTGCCACTGGTTCCAGGGCAGAGACGGACTGGAAAAAAGGAAGCAAGGTCCTGTTCCTCGATGGAAAGAATTCAGGCATGGTGTCCACTATCGTAGACAATAAGCCCAATGAATTTATGTCCATCAAACACCTGGGCACTGTTAAGGACGGCGTGGAGGACCTGGATAGCGCAGACAGCAGGCAATGGGCCGGCGCGCTGGAGAATTATACGCTCCTGGCAGTGAATGGCAAGACAGAGCTCACCGTCGACATGGAAGGCAATATCCCGGCCGAATTCGTGGACTACTTCGAACAGACCTTTCCAAAAGCGCTGGAGAAACTGAAAGAGATTGCAGAGAAGAATTAAAGATCTATTTCCGGTGGAATTTATCCTTAAGATAATGTATGCCCTGCACCGCGGTGAGGATGAGCACCATTCCCAGAATGGCCATGGCTCCGAATCCCTGGAATGAAAGAGGCATATGGCTTAATTTGCGCAACGGGTATGGTTTATTCCGAAAATTAACCCATCCCCGATGCTTGGCTTATGATGGGAACTTCGGCGGAGCTGCTTCGACACGCTCCTTCTCGTTCGTAACCTTTCGGTTACAGCCAGTGGACCCGTGGTCCACTTTTGTTCTACTTCTATTGTTAGACAAGGTACGGCTCAATTTGTTTAAATCCATCCCCCGCTTTAACATTTTCCCACAAGATGCGGTAAATGGTGGCGGCGATGGGCATTTCCGCCTTTATCTCTTTATTGATCAAATAGATACACTTGCTGGCATTGTATCCCTCCGCCACCATGTTCAGCTCCAGCTGAGCAGCCTTTACAGAATATCCTTTCCCGATCATATTCCCGAAGGTCCTGTTCCGGCTAAAAAGGGAGTAACAGGTCACCAGCAGGTCGCCCAGGTACACCGAAGCGGCATAATTCGCGCTCCTCCTGTGGGAAATGGGGTCCTCCTCCGTATGAATGCCCACTTCTATATGCCGGATGCCTACTTTCAGCAGAAAGCTGGCCATTTCATCGGCACAGTTGGCTATCAGCACGCTGAGAAAATTATCCCCGTATTCCAGCCCGTGCGCGATACCAGCTCCCAATGCATAGATATTCTTCAGGATCGCCGCGAACTGCACGCCATATATATCATTGTTAATGACAGTATTAAGGTAATCCGTCGCAAAATAGGACGCTATTTCTCCCGTAGAGGTTTCATCCTGACCGGAAAAAGTCAGGTAAGACAGCTTTTCGGCGGCCACTTCCTCGGCATGACAAGGCCCCATGACAGTATAATAATCAGCAAGGTCCGTGTTGAACTCCCGGGTGAGATAATCGTTGAGGAGCAGGTTCTGTTCAGGCAAAATGCCCTTTACAGCAGAAATCACCTTCTTTCCCTGAAAAATGGTCTTATCAAGCCCCTGTAACGTCCCTGCTACGTACGCAGAGGGAACTGCGATCACCAGGGTATCCGCTGCATCGAGGACTTCCCGTACGTCTTCGCTCATCGTCAGCAGTCCCGTATCGAAATAGACGGAAGGAAGATACTGCGGATTGTGGTGCCGGGATTGTATATGACGTATGATGCTCTGGTGTCTGATCCACCAGTTAATGGGTGTCCTGTTGTCGGTGAGGATCTTGGCTAACGCCGTAGCCCAACTGCCACTGCCTATCACTCCAAAGCGCATGCTGCCTTCTTTTTAATTCTTGCCTTCGAACAATTTTTCTTTTGGTACCACTTTCACCTTTATTCCATTCTTCAACGTCTTGTTGACAATGCTGTAAGGGCCCGTGATCACCTGGTCGCCTTCTTTCAGGCCATCCACGACCTCAATGTAATTAATATCCTGTATATCCGTCCTTACTTTAACTTTTTTCACCGTGTCGCCGGGTTGCAGCACAAAAGCCACTACATCCAGATCGTTCATGGAGGGGGCGGTAGTCTTACTGGCATCGGACCCTTTGTCGTCCGTCTTGTTATCCTCTGCCTGCGTGCTTTTATCCGTTCCCTTTTCACGGGTGGACACGGCATTGATGGGTACCGACAGTACACTGCCATGCGTACGGGTCTGAATATCCGCGCTGGTGCTCATCCCCGGGCGAAAAGGGAAGGATTTTGGCCGCCGGGGATCGATGAGGTCTTTGTAAGAGTCCGGCGAAAGACGAATGTGCACCTTATAGTTGGTGACGTCATTGGTGGATACCGTGGTGGTGCCGCCGGTGGCGGTGCTCACGCTGCTGGCTATTTGTGTAACAATGCCCTTGAACTTGCGGGTGCTGTACGCATCCACTTCCAGAAGGGCCGAGTCTCCCAGGTGCACCTTGGGAATATCGTTCTCGCCTACGTCCACAATGGCTTCGATCTTGCTCATATCCGCTACCCGCATCATCTCCGTACCGGCCATCATAGAGTTGCCCACCACCCTTTCACCTTTCTTGATGCTCAGCAGGGAAACCACTCCGTCGATGGGTGACACCACGGTGGTGCGGCTCAGGTTCTTGGCTGCAATATCGAGGTTGGCGCGGGCGCTGGCGACGCCGGCAACATTACCTCTGGCCGTCTGCAACGCCGCCATATAATTCGCTTCGGCCGTTCTGTAGGCGCTTTCCGCAGCCTCATATTCGGACTGGGAGATCACTTTCTGCTCCAACAGCTGCTGTTGCCTGTCCAATGTCCTTTTGGACGTCTCCATGGCAGTTTTCAGACCTGGCAGCGTAGCCGACACATTGGAGACCAGCGCCTGTTGCTGGTTCATCTGCGCCGCGGCCTGGTCACGCTGCGTAGTATAGATATCCGCATAGATCCTGGCCAGCTCCTGCCCTTTCTTGACACTGTCCCCTTCCTGCACCACTTTGAGCTCCACCACCTCTCCCGAAATATCGGGGCTGATCTTCACTTCCTTTTCCGGGTAGATCTTACCGCTGGCAGTGACGATCTCAGTGATATCGCGGCGCGTCACTTTTTCCGCTGCAACTTTTATTCCTTCGTCCTTCCCTATGACACCTCCCTTTTTCAGCAGCACCAATACGACGACCAGTACCACGATTCCGATGATTATCCAGAGTGCTTTCTTGTTCATAGATCAACAGGTTATTATTTTGATAGTTTTATTCCCAGTCCTTTATAGAATTCCAGCACCTTCATCTTGAATACATAATCATACTGGGCGTACAACAGGTTTATTTTAGCGTTGAAGTAATTATTCTGGTTGATCAGCAGGTCGACGGTATTCAGCATACCGACACCATATCTTTTCTGCGCATAGTCCGCGCTTTTCGCCGTGGCGTCCGCGGTGACCTTATTGGCTTCATATTTATGGAGGGCCGTCACCGCTGCTGTATACGCCTGATAGATATTGTTCTTTAGATTGAGATTGTCCTGCTCCCGCTGCAGCTCTGCATTCCTGAGGTTGAGCTTCGATTTGGAATAGTTGGTGCGCAGCGTGCCGTTGTTGAGGATAGGTATGCTGATATTCAATCCCACATACTGGTTGAAGTAATTGTCGAGCTGTGTAAAGTAAGGGGTCTTCCGGAACTGGTAGCTTACTGCGCCATCCTGCACGATCCAGTTGGAGGTGCCGGTTACACGCAGGTTTTTCAGCGTATCCGTTGTCACCTGACGGGAAGACTGGATTGCATCTGTGGCATTGCTCACATAGTTCGTCCCCAGGTTGCCTCCCAGCGCGACGGTAGGCCACCGCGCCCCTTTGGTAGCCGATACATATTTTCGCGCCGACTCTATTTGCAGGGCGTCCGCCTTCTGCAAAGGCTGATTGATCAAAGCCGTGGCATAAACAGCTTCAGGCTGTAAATTTTCTATTTTTTCGATGGGTATCTCATCCACGGGCGGCGTGTCAACCTCGAAAGGAGCGGCAGCTTCCAGTCCCATATATGCTTTCAGCGTCAGCACATTCAGCTGGACGGTGCCTACCAGGCTGATGTAATTGGAGCTGTCCTGTGCCACCTGGGATGCCAGCTCGGCCGCGTTCAGCTCCGGCAAAGTACCGGCATTCACCTGCTTACGCGTGATCTCCAGTTGCGATTGTGACAGCTGCAGCTTCGCCCGCCCCGTCTCCGCCTGCTCTCCCGCCAGCAACACCTGCAGATAGGCATTCGCGACATTCAGGGACACATCATTCCTGGTCTTGTCCGTAACAGCCAGGGCCGCCTCCCAGGCATAGCGGTTGGAAGCGATAACGTTTTTGAGATTAAATCCATTGAATAGGACAACACTGGTCTGCAAAGCCCAGTTGTTATTTACAAAAGTCCTGTTATCGATGGTATAGGTGGTCTGGTTAAGTGCATTACCACTGTTAACACCCACCGCAGTGCTTACTGAAAGCGTTGGTATCTGTGAAAGCTTACTTTGATTAAACGTCAGCTTAGCCAGCCTTGCCTGCACATCCGCCTGCTTTATAGAAATATTGTTGGCCAGCGCATAGTTCACACACTTCGTAAGGTCCCATTTATTCTGGGCAGGGCTCATGTAACTAATTAAGGATAAAGGCAGAAACCACAGCAGCAATTTTTTCATGGTCATGGACAATTTAAGGGACTCCCCGCCAAAAATACAGAATCCGCCTGATCTCATCAATTTTACCAGGCTTTTAAGAATGCCTGTTCAAGATCTGCTATCAGGTACCCGGGGTCTTCCAGTCCCGTATATAACCGCAGCATACGATGTTCGTCGTTAGAAGGGTCAAACTGTGCCGGATCAAGGGAGGCGCAACGGGGAAGGATAAGGGATTCGTGTCCACCCCAGCTCACCGCCATCATGATATGCCGAAGGGATTCGCACAGGCGGACGATCTGCCCCATCTCCGTGGCGCGGACATAAAAGCTCAGCAGCCCACAGGCCCCCTGCATCTGCTGCGTAGCCAGCTCGTATTGCGGGAAGGATTCGTCGAAAGGGAAAAGGACCTTTTCCACCCGGGGATGCCCTTTGAGAAATTCCGTCACCTGCCGGGTAGTTGTCCCAATACGCTCCAGCCGGGCAGGCATCGTCCGCAGTCCCCTCAGCAGCAGCCAGGCATTGAAAGGCTGGATCCCGCTGCCGATGTTGAGGTACTCGCTGTCGAAGATCTTCTTCATCATAGCGCCGGAACCCGTGAGGACACCCCCCAGCGTGTCGCTATGACCGCCAATATACTTGGTGGCTGTCTGCATGGCAATGTCGATGCCCATTTCAATGGGACGCTGCAGCAGCGGCGTGCAGTAGCTGTTATCGACAATGGTAATGATATTCTCCGCGCGGGCCAGCTCAGCCACAGCCCGGAGGTCCTGGAGCTTGAATTCCCAGGAGTTGGGAGACTCCAGGTAGATCACACGGGTATTGGGCAGGATGGCCCGCTCGAAGTGCTCTATCCGCGTTCCGTCGATATACGTAGTGGTCACCCCAAAGCGGGGAAGCACATGTTCAAACATCCTGGCGGACCAGGTATAGGGCCGCTCTACCGACACGATATGATCGCCCGCGCCGACATTGGCCAGTATAGCCGCGAAAGTGGCCGCCGCCCCGCTGTTGAAGACCAGGCAATCTTCGGCGCCATCCAGCGCGGCCAGCTTTTTACGGAGGATCTCTACCGTGGGGTTCAACCCCCTGCTATAGAGATAGCCACTGTACTCGTCGTCGAAAAGCTCCTTCAGCGCCGCAACCGTCCCCACCCTGAAATTACTGGTCTGCATGATGGGAGGCGCCACGGCATTGAAATAATGCTCCCTGTCCTCTCCCAGCTCATTGATGATATAAGAGATATCCATAACTATTTTCTTCGGGATTTACTATAACGCACTATAAAATATAATATAAAGAAGATGGCTAAGATCAGGGCTCCATAGGCCGCCGTCAGCGGATCATCCAGCACAATGCTGATGGCAACGCCCATATAAGCGAGTATAAAGATCAGGGGCAGCAGGGGAAAGAGCTTCATCCTGTAAATTTCTTTGCCGCTCTCCTCACCCACCCGCCTTTTCCGCAGGATAAAAAGACAGGCAGCGGAAGTGGACATGCCGATGGAGTCCAGGAAAATGGTGTAATTGATGATCTTCTCCACCGCGCTGGTGAAAAGCAGCGTGATGATGATGACAAGGCTGAAGGCGGTCAGCGACCAGACGATCGCGTCATGCTTCTTTGTCTTCTTCTTAAAAGCTGCGGGCAGGATGCCTTCATCGGCCATAGCGTACATCACCCTGGGATTGCTCATCAACAACACATTCACATAGGCCAGCACGGATAGGAACATCAGCACACGCAGGATATTTTCTCCCACCGGCCCGAAAAGATGATTGATAAGAATGGCGGCAATGGCATCGGCATGTTTCAGCGACTCGAAGCCAATGACCTTCACATACACAAAGTTAATGGAGAGATACAGCAGGATAATAATGGTGATGCCATAGGTGATGCCTTTCGGCATGATCCGGGAAGGCGATTGTACGTCCCCTCCGAAATTGATCGACTGCTGGTAACCTCCATAGGTGAAAGAGACGGCAATAAGCCCTACACCCAAAGCTTTTAGAAAAGCCGGCAGCCCGGAAAAGGAGTGGGGAGACACAGTGGCTGTATCCGGAAGGCCCGTGGGCTGCGCGCCGAAGATGGACAGCAGCAGCAAAAGGATGAGAGAGATCTTTATAAGGATCAGCGCATTCTGTACCCGGCTGCTCATTTTAATACCCAGCAGGTTCACGACATAAAAAACTGCGACAGCCCCGATGGTGATCCCCTGCTTGAAGATCTCCGGCGGCGGGCCCGTAAAAAAGAAATGGCCGATATATTCCGCGCCAATGACGGCCACCAGCGCAGTGGAGCCGGCATTCGATACAAGGATGATACAATTGACGGCAAATGCCACAGAAGGATGATAGCCGTAGGAAAATATCTTATAATAGCCGCCCGTGACGGGATAACGGGAGCCGATCTCTGCATAGGTGAGGGCGCCGCAAAGGGCCACCAGTCCGCCGGTAAGCCAGGCCAGGAAGAACACTGCCGGCGTTCCCGCATTCGCGGCAGCCACAACAGGCGTCCGGAAAATGCCCATGCCGACCGTCAGGCTGACCACGATCATGGTGAGGTCGAACAGACTAAGCTTTTTTTGCGTCATACGCTTTGTAAGATAAGTTCTAACTTCGTAACAACCAGAACTTAAATCCGGTGCAATGAAAAAGCTCCTGCTCCCTGTATTCCTTGTGATCAATGGTTTCGCATCAGCCCAGGAAGCGCCGCCACCCTCGTTCCTGGCGGATTCTTCAGACACCAGACCTTTACAGGAGGCAGTGGTAAAAGCCTATGAGCAACACCGGAAACTGGTCGACGTCGGCGCTCCCGTGAGCATCGTCAGCAAGGCAGCCCTCAACCGCTTTGGCAATAGCAGCATCCTTCCGGCGATGAATGCCAATCCCGGCGTAAGGATGGAAGAGCGTTCGCCTGGCAGCTATCGCCTCAATATCAGAGGCAGCTCACTACGCAGCCCTTTCGGTGTCAGGGATATCAAGGTCTACTGGAATGAGATCCCCCTCACCGATCCCGGGGGCAATACATACCTCAACCAGCTGGGCTTCTACAATTTCCAGTCGATGGAGATCATCAAAGGTACCGCAGGCAGCCTCTACGGGGCGGGCATCGGTGGCGCCGTGCTCATCAACAGCATGCCTTCCGTCTGGGAAAAAGGTGTCAGCGTGGATTATGGCCGCGGCAGCTGGAATACCCAGAACATCAACGTAAATATCCGCACGGGTGATGAAGCGCATCGGAATATCTTCAGCTATACACATCAGAACAGCGATGGTTACAGGTCATGGACAGCCATGCGGCGGGATGTCGCCAGCTGGGAAACGCAGATAAAGGCCAGTGAGAAGCAGTCCATCCATGCCTACATCCTTTATAGCGACCTGTATTACCAGACACCCGGCGGTCTGACGCTGGCAGAGTATCTGAAAGATCCAAGGCAGGCCCGCCCCCCTTCGGGTACCCAGCCGGGTGCCATACAGGCCCGGGCAGCCATCTACCAGAAGAACTTCACCGCAGGATTCAGCAGTCAATACCATTTCAATGAGCACTGGCAGAATACCACCGCTGTATATGGAGCTTATACCGATTTCCGCAATCCCGGGATCAGGGTCTACGAGGTCCGGCAGGAACCACATTTCGGCGGCCGCACTGTATTCCAGTATAAGACAAGGCTGGGTGAGAATAGCCTGCAGGTAAATGCCGGCGCTGAAGCGCAAAAAGGCTTTTTCGAAACAAGAGACTACGCCAATAAGCTGGGCGTGCAGGACACGCTGCAGACAGATGACCGCATCGGCAACTGGCAGTATATCCTGTTCGCCCAGGCGGACCTGCGGCTGAATGCAGGCTGGACAATAACGGCAGGCGCCAGCTTCAACCGCAATACCATACAGCTCACCCGCACTTCCACGATCCCCCCCGTGACGAACAATATCCATTTTGCCAACAAGCTTGCCCCCCGCATTTCCATCCTGAAAAAGATCCTGCCTGACATTGCCCTTTATGTCAGCGCCGCCCGGGGCTTCTCCACCCCCACCGCTCAGGAGCTGCAGAAGACCAATGGAGTGCTGGGGCCCAGGCTGCAGCCGGAGGATGGCACGGACTATGAAGTGGGTACAAGAGGCAACCTGTTCCATGGAAAGCTTTTCTTCGATATCAATGCCTTTTTCTTCTACCTTTCCAATACCATCGTACAACGGATCGATTCCAACGGGGTGGGCTATTCGATCAATGCGGGCCGCACCAATCAGCATGGCATAGAAAGCTTTGTTTCCTACCAGCTGGCCGACGCTCCCCATGGCTTTTTCCGCAGTGTCCGGCTATCGGTAAGCCATACCTGGCATGACTTCCACTACCGCGACTTCTCCACCGGAGGCCATGACTATTCAGGCAATCGCCTGCCCAGTGTCCCTGCACATACCGTGGTCACAGGCGCAGACATTCTCCTGCAGCCGGGGTTCTACACCAACCTTACCTTCACCTACGCAACACGCATCGCACTCAACGACGCCAATACAGCCTATGCCGGATCTTACAACCTCCTGGGCGCCCGTGCCGGTTACAGAAAGGCTATCAACACCAAATGGAAGCTCGACATCTATGCCGGCGGCGACAATCTGCTCAACACCCGCTATAGCCTGGGCAATGACATCAATGCCGCAGCGCCGCCTGCCAGATATTATAACGCCGCGCCCCGTGTGAATTATTTCGGAGGAGTATCGGTGAACTATCTGTTGTAAGCCTTACATTTGCGCAGATGCTGGTTCCGCAACAGGCGGATTAAAAGGGAAGTCCGGTGAAACACCGGCGCTATCCCCGTAGCTGTAAATGCCCCCGTAAATGACTGGTGCTTCTACCACTGTCCGTCAGCAGACGGATGGGAAGGTACACCGGTACGGCATAAGCCAGAAGACCTGCCAGGATCACTCGATATTCATCACTTTCGGGCGAAAAGTATGCAAAACAAAGAAGGGCTTCGATCAATTATGTTTGTAGGCACCGGCTCCGATGTGGGCAAGAGTGTGATCACGGCGGGATTTTGCAGGATCTTCCGCCAGGACGGCTATACCCCTGCCCCATTCAAGGCGCAGAACATGTCGCTGAACAGCTATGCCACCCCGGAAGGCCTCGAGATAGGACGGGCCCAGGCAGTACAGGCTGAAGCCTGCGGCATTCCCTGTCACACCGACATGAACCCCGTATTGCTGAAGCCCACCACGGACAGCAGCGCCCAAATAGTATTGCACGGCAAACCCACCGGTAATTTCTCCGCCGCCGAATATTTTCTCTCCGGCAACAGGGATGCCTTGTTCTCGGAAGTAAAACAGGCCTACCGTCGCCTGGCCGCACGCCATTCCCCCGTCGTCATGGAAGGGGCAGGCAGCATCTCGGAGTTGAACCTGAAGCACCTGGACATCACCAATATGCGCATGGCCATGGAGGCAGGCGCCGCCACCTATCTCATCGCCGATATCGACAGAGGCGGTGTATTCGGCAGCTGCTATGGAACGATGGCCCTGCTGACCACCGAAGAGCGGGATTGTATCAAAGGCATCATCATCAATAAGTTCAGAGGCGACGCCCGATTGTTCGAAGAAGGCAGGAGCATGCTGGAAAAAATATGCCGTGTACCCGTCATCGGTGTCGTGCCTTTCTTCCGTGATATTTTCATAGAAGAGGAGGATGCCATCGGCCGGCAGCAGAAAAGCAGCCGCTTCCTCCCCGGCAAGGTCAACGTCGCCGTGGTCCTGCTACATCGCCTGTCGAACTTTACCGACTTCAACTACCTCGAACAGGATCACCGTGTCAATCTTTATTACAGCCATGATCCCCAGGAGATAGAAAAAGCCGATATCATCATCCTGCCCGGCAGCAAGAATACGATCGAAGACCTGTTATCACTGTATGACGCGGGCGTCGTGACAGCGATCCATCATGCTCATGCACGCCAAAAGACCATCATCGGCATCTGCGGTGGCTATCAGATGATGGGCCTGCAAATAAACGATCCTGAACAGGTAGAGACAACAAAAGGCGCCATTGCAGGTTTAGGGCTCCTGCCCGTATCCACTACTATGCAGGCAAATAAAACCACCCGGCAGCGGAAGTTCCGGTTCCGGAACAGTACAGACATCTGTGATGGCTATGAGATCCACATGGGCGAGACGAAGGCGCAGGAGAAGGAAAGTCCCCTGAACCATTTCGTCGATGACCATACCGCCGGCAACCCCGGCGACGGCTATTTTCTGAATGAACGATGCTGGGGCACCTACCTGCACGGTATCCTGGATAATCCTGCCGTCGTCGATGCCCTCATCGCACCGTACACCAGCCTGCCGGGTAAAGCCATCCATCACCGGCAATTCAAGGAAGAACAATACGACAAACTGGCGGCGCTGCTGCGGCAGCATCTCGATATACCAGGTATCTACAAAACATTACAAAGCTGAAACGCATGTTATACGGGCACGGCGATAATGGTTACAGGCTGGGCGGCGATATCGTCGCCGATTTCAGCACCAATGTCTGGTATGGAGGTGAGCCCGCGGGATTGAAAGAGCATTTGTTCAGGCAATGGCGGCAGATCAATCGCTATCCCGAAGTAGCTGGCGAAAGCCTGGCAGCGAAAGCAGCCCACCATCATGGACTCGCCACGGAAAATATTCTGATCACCAGCGGTACTACCGAAAGCATTTATCTGATAGCCCAGGCTTTTGCCGGTGGGCGATCAGCCATTGTCATCCCTTCCTTTTCGGAATACGACGATGCCTGCCTCATGCATGGACACAAAGTAGACTACGTAGAATGGGATAGCCTGTCGGCCCCCGGCAGACCAGACCTGCTATGGCTGGGCAATCCCAACAATCCAACAGGGGCGGTATATACCCGGATGGAACACCTGCTCGCCAATCACCCCGACACACTATTTATCATAGACGAAGCCTTCATTGATTTCACCCGTACCATCGCATCTGCGATCCCCCTCCTGCACCGATGCGCCAACCTGGTGATCCTCCGCTCGCTCACCAAAACTTTTTCCATCCCCGGACTAAGGCTTGGATACATAGCTGCCTCCGGAAAGATCATCAACAAGCTGCAGTCATTAAAAATGCCCTGGTCTGTGAATGCAATGGCCCTGGAAGCGGGCCACTTTATCTTCGATCATTATCCAACGATTGGCATTCCGCTGGATCGACTGCTGCAGGATAAGGAAAGCTTTGTAAGGCAGTTGCAGCAAATGCATATGCCCTCCCTGAAAAGCCACACGCATTTTTTCATCTGCGAGACCCCATCGGGCACCGCCCGGACGCTGCAGCAATATCTGTTGGATGAATGCCGCATACTGATCCGGGATGCCGGCAATTTCAGGGGATTGAGTGAGAGACATTTCCGGCTGGCCACCCTGGCGCCGCATCAGAATCAGTTGTTGATAACCGCTCTTGAAAAATGGCAACGGAAATGCGCATGATCATACCGCTTGCGGCAGGCTATCTCCTGGACCTTTGGCTGGGCGACCCGGCCGGATGGCCTCATCCCATCCGGCTCTTCGGATGGCTGATCGCTAAAGGAGAGGCCTGGTTGAATAAAGGCAGCGTCCTTTTCCTTAAGGGAACAGTCATGGCCCTATTGCTGTGCAGCTTGACTTTTGTTTGCTGCTGGCGTCTGTCCATCCTGCTTTGGCACCTGCATCCCATCCTGTACTATGTCATCAACAGTCTCTTCGTATTCTATGGATTGGCTAACCGGCAGCTGGTGGAGGAAGGCAGACAGGTGTTTACCATATTGCAGCGCAACGGGACCGAAGCAGGCCGCAAACAGTTGTCCCGCATCGTGGGCCGGGATACCACAACGCTCAACCCCGCACAGATCCGGATAGCCGTGATGGAGACTATGTCGGAAAATCTCAGTGACGGTGTCATCGCCCCCCTGTTCTTTTATGCGCTGGCGGGCGTTCCCGGCATGATGACCTATAAGATGGTGAATACCCTGGACTCCATGATCGGCTATCGCAGTCCGCGCTATGAGCAATTTGGCAAATGTGCCGCCCGCCTGGACGATGTGGCGAACTTCATCCCCGCCCGCCTGACGGCTTTGCTGATGGTGCTGGTGACGGCCAGTGGACGGGGAGCGCGTTTCATTCTCCGGTATGGGGGCCTGCACAAGAGCCCAAATGCCGGTTATCCGGAAGCTGCACTGGCAGGTATCCTTGACGCCCGGTTTGGAGGCGCCAATATTTACCATGGCGTCACGGTGACAAAACCCTACATAGGCGCCAACCCGCGTGAACTGTTGCCGGAAGAGATCAAAAAGGCCGCCGGCGTCAATCATAAAACCTGTTTGTTGATGGTAATACTGATCATATGCCTAAATATATTATAACCGGAGGCCCGGGTGCAGGCAAAACAAGCCTGCTGGCAGGCTTGCAGCAGTCGCGGTATCCCTGTCAGGCAGAAGCTTCCCGGCAGCTGATCATAGAAGAGAAGCAACGGGGCTCCGGATGCCTGCCCTGGCTGGACCTGCCCTGCTTTGCCGGGAAGGTATTACAGCGCATGGTGTCGTCCTTCCAGGAAGCCGGCAATGCAGGGCCCGTCTTTTTCGATAGAGGTATCCCTGATATCATCGCCTATCTCAGGGCTGCCCGCCTGCCCGTGGAAGAGGACTATTATGCTGCGCTGGAAAAGTACCGCTATGCCCCCACCGTTTTTTTACTGCCGCCCTGGGAGGAGATCTATGTCCAGGACAGCGAAAGATGGCAGACATTTGCAGAGGCGGCGCAGTTGGCGGATCATATCAGGTCAGTTTACCGGCAGGCAGGTTATCAAATTGCAGAGCTACCCCTGGACTCAGTACAGCAGCGGATCATATTTATTCAGGACACCCTTTCAGCCCTGGCCGGAAAGGAAAAACAATTTTCATGACAAAAAGCAGATTCTTTTATTACATCCTCCTGGCAGCAGCCTTCTCCTGTAAGGAAAAGGCATCCCAAAACACGCCGCCGTCCACCGTATCCAACAATGACAGCCCCCGGGTGACAACGACGATAAGATATGCCCATGGCTTTACCATCGACTATCATGACAATTATAAGCTGGTGCATGTGCTGGACAGGCAGGGAGACAGAACCGACACGCTGGAATACCTCCTGGTGCAAAAGGGACATCCCACCCCCGCCGGCCATCCCAATGCACAGGTGATACCAATACCCATCTCCTCTTTCATAGCCATGTCATCCATGCACGTCGGTATGGCCGATTTCCTGGAAATAGCCGACAGGATCACCGGGCTGGGCAGCTTTCAGTATATCAACGCTCCCCTCGTCCGGGCAAATATCGCTGCCGGCAAGACCAAACAGGTGGGGCTCGACGGCAATCTCAACAACGAGCTGCTGATCTCCATGCATCCCGGCCTCATCATGGGCATGAGCAATCCCCAGGCTACCACGGCAAAATATAAGATACTGATGGACGCGGGCATCCCCGTCATCCTGAACGCAGAATGGCTGGAGTCCACGCCCCTGGGTCGCGCAGAGTGGGTGAAATTAATGGCCGCGCTCGTGAATAAAGAAGACCTGGTGAACAAAAAATTCGATAGTATGGTGAGATCTTATGACAGCCTGGTGCAGCTGGCCAGCCAGGCGAAAGAACATCCCCACGTTATCATCGGGCTGCCTTTCAAAGGGTCCTGGTTCATCCCGGCCGGAGACAGCTATATGGCCCATTTCATCCGGGATGCCGGAGGCGGCTACAAATGGGGGGACACCAAAGGCGTCGGCAGCCTCGCCCTGAATTTCGAAGCCGTAGCGCCGGAGGCATTGACGGCCGATTTCTGGCTGAACATCGGATATGTGGATAGCAAACAGGATATCACGGCAAAGGACCCACGTTTTGCCAGCTTCAAATCATTCAGGACAGGCCAGCTGTATAACAACAATAAAAAGACCAATGACATCGGGTCTAATGACTATTGGGAATCCGGCGCCGTAAATCCACAAATCTTGCTGGCGGATATGATCAGCATCCTCCACCCGGAGCTGCTGCCCGGTCATACCTCCGTTTATTATAAACAATTACAATGATGCAGTTGCCAACCCCCCAGGGAAAACGTTTGAACATAAAGCTGGCTGCGTTATGCCTGCTGCTGCTGGTGGCGTTCTTCCTGGACATAGCGCTGGGACCGGTGAGGATACCTTTGAGGTCCATTTGCAGGATCATCCTTTCCCTGCCTGGCGAGGACAGCACCTGGCAATATATTGTCATGCAGATCAGGATACCGAAGACCTTTACAGCAGTGATCGCGGGTTGCGGGCTTTCCGTCAGCGGACTGCAGATGCAGACCCTGTTTCGCAACCCCCTGGCCGAACCGTCTGTGCTGGGCGTAACTGCCGGCGCAAGCTTAGGAGTAGCCGCCGTCATGCTGGCAGGAGGAAGTATCACCACGCTCTACACGATCCGCGAGCTGGGCCTTTCCGGAAGCTGGCTGATCACCATCGCCGGCTGTACAGGTGCTGCAGGCGTCATGTTGCTGGTGATCCTGATCTCGAAAGCCGTCAGGGACAATATCATGATGCTGATCATCGGCGTTATGGTCGGCACTGTCACCTTATCCATCATCAGCATCTGGCAATATTTCAGCGACCCGGAGCTGATCAAAGATTACCTCATGTGGACCTTTGGCTCGCTGGGCGGGGTGACGGGAGCGCAGCTGTATATCTTAGGGCTGGCGACCCTCGTGGGCCTCGTCATTTCCTTTCTGTCCTCCAAGATGCTGGACGCACTGCTGCTGGGAGAAAATTATGCCAGAAGCATGGGCGTAACGACACAGCGGGCGCGGGTGATCATCATCTGCAGCACAAGCCTGCTGGCAGGCAGCATCACAGCTTTCTGCGGCCCCATTGGATTCATCGGGATTGCAGTACCGCAAATGGCGCGTTCTGTCTTTGCCACTTCCAATCACCGCGTCCTTATCCCCGCATGCTGCCTTATCGGCACCACACTCATGCTGCTATGTGACGTGATAGGACAGTTGCCGGGCAGCCAGGCGGCCCTGCCCATCAATATCGTCACAGCCCTGGTGGGCGCTCCCACCGTCATATGGATGATCCTCAGAAAAAATAATTTAAGCATATTCGGATGAGCAGGCGTCAGACCTTATTAGAAACACAGGGATTGGAGGCAGGATACAGATCCCGCCGGGGCAAGCCTGTCACCATCGCAGGACCACTCTCCGTGTCCATCCGGGCAGGACAGCTCATCTGCCTCCTGGGACCCAACGGCGCAGGTAAGTCCACTTTATTAAGGACCCTTTCAGGTTTGCAGCCCTCGCTCGGTGGCTCCATTCACATCATGGGCGAGCCGGGCCCCGCTCAAAGGTCACCTGCCGCATTGGCCAGAAAGATCAGCCTGGTCCTGACCGACCCCGTTCGCTACAGCAACCTTACTGCCTATTCCATGGTAGCCCTGGGAAGATACCCTTATTCAGGCTGGCTCGGCACCTTGAAGGAGGACGACCGGCGTATCATAGCTTGGGCCATGGAGGCAACAGGTATCGGATCGTATGCCGAAAGAAAAATAGGCATGCTCAGCGACGGTGAAAGCCAGAAAGTGATGCTGGCCCGTGCCCTGGCGCAGGACACGCCTTTGATGATGCTGGATGAGCCAACAGCTCACCTGGACCTCCCCAGCCGTATCCAGATCATGCAGCTCCTGCATAAGATGGCGAGGCAAACGCAGAAAGGTATTCTTCTTTCCACCCATGAGCTCGACCTGGCTTTGCAGGTGGCCGATGAGCTTTGGCTGCTCCAGTCAGGTGGACAGGTAAATACAGGTGTGCCGGAAGACCTGGTGCTCAACGGCACCTTCGAATCCGTCTTTGACAAAGAAGGTATTCTCTTTGACAAACGCACCGGCAGTTTTAATATTCATTCCGGTCATCTGAAAAAAATAGGGCTCACCGGCGCCGGGGTGGCCGCCTTCTGGACAAAGAGAGCCCTCCAGCGGGAAGGTTTCGAGGTGACAACGGCAGGCCAGGCAGAGACGGACATAGAGGTAAAGGAAGGCGTCACTCCCATTTGGGTTTTGGCAGCATCGACAGGCAGGCAAACCTACGACAGCCTGTCCGGCCTGCTGGACGCATTACGCAATCAATCTATTTGATATGAAGATCTATACAAAAAAAGGAGACACAGGCACCACAGGCCTTTTCGGCGGCAGCCGCGTTGCGAAAGACGATGTTCGTGTGGAATGCATCGGCACGCTGGATGAGGTGAATTCCAGCATCGGGCTGCTGCGGGTTCAGCTGGGAACAGATCATGCATGGCAGCCAAAGCTGCATAAGATCCAAAAGGACATGATGGATATGATGTCACATCTGGCCAGGCCCTCCGATGCAAAAAAAGTCAACAACAATCCCATGCCGGAAGACGGTGCAGCTTTCTGCGAAGCCTGGATCGATGAGCTGGAAGCGGCCATGACCAGCCCTTCTGAATATTTCCTGCTTCCGGGCGGTAATGAGATCTCGGCATTATGTCACCTGGTGCGTACGCAAATGCGCCGTGGCGAACGAAGACTGACGACGCTGATGCGGGCGGATACCGTACATGCGGCTATCCCTGCTTATATCAACAGGCTATCTGATCTTTTCTTTACGTTGGCGAGGGCGGAAATGGATAAGGCAGGTGTGGCGGAGGAGAAGTGGAAGTTGTTCCTGTATAAAAGGTTTAAAAGCGAGCCGTCGGGGAATAAGTGACCCTTATATTTTTGGCAGAGGTGTTTTTAATTTGCGCAAAAGCTTGTTCGCCTCTTCCAGTTTTTTGGCGACATACGGGTCTTTAACTCCTATAGCAGGCTTATCGCTGATGGTATAGGTAACCTCTTTTCCGGAAACCCAGCTTTTTTCTTTTATCACCTTTTTCATACCAATAAATTTACGCTTTTTTCCTCATGATAAGAAATGCATTGACATTCATATTCTTACAAAAAAGAACCAGCTTATCCTCCTCAAAGGTATAAATTTCGAATTTAACCGACAACTCCTCCAAATTTAGCCCGATCGCCATGCGATAGAGCCGGGTCCTGCTTTCAGTGCTCCCTTGAAAAAGTATCCATCTTCCCGGATACCGGTCGGTGTAGCTCGTTATAATATTCACCACGGTTGCAAGTATCTTATTGCGATCTCCATTGTCACTGATTCTCAGATCATCGAACTCACCATTTTCACCGACATCCCCAAAGGCCAGGTTAAAGATATTATCCATTTCCGTCATGGTAAAAGCCACCCTCTTACAAATAGGTCCTTTTTTCCCGTGGCTAACAAAGTCAAATTGACTATAGTCTTCCGCAACGGCAAAGCCCTCGTATATTTCATAATTCATAAGAACATAATGTCTTTTCAAAGGCCTTATGGAACCTCGCAAGCTCGGTTTCATAAGAACAGGTTTATTATCACCCTCAAAAGACAGCAAATCTAATCCAACATTTCCGCCATATTTTTTTAAAATTTCCAGGTTAGCGTTGTACTTCCTACATTTGCCACCGATCATGGTTGATCCGCCGACAGGCGGACCATTAAAAGGGAAGCCGGTGTAAATCCGGCGCTATCCCCGTAGCTGTAAGTGCCATTCTCAGATTCCGGCAAACTTCAAAACCACTGTCCGTCAGCCGACGGATGGGAAGGTCAGCCGGTAGGGCACGAGCCAGAAGACCTGCCAGGTCAATTCATCATTCAAGGCTTTCGGGTGAAAAGCATGGAATGTAAATGTCCCGCACAGGCAGGCAATTTATATTTCAGCCCTGTTTCATTAATCTCCGAAGGCTCATTAAAACTCAAACTGTAATGAGCAAAAAAAATTTCTTCCTTTTCATGCTGTCGGCAGCAGCCAGCAGCGCCCTATTCGCACAATCATCAGACACCAGCGGCCGCAGGCTGGACGAAGTAGTAGTGACAGCCACCAAATTCCCCGTTAAGCAAAGCCTTACAGGTAAAGTACTGACAGTGATCACCAAGGATCAGCTGGAAAAAAGTGCCGGCAAGCAGCTCACGGAAGTATTGAACACACAGGCCGGTGTTTTCGTCGCAGGTTCCCAGGGTCCGCTGGGATCTACGCAGACCGTCTTCCTGCAGGGCGCCTCCGGAGGAAAGACCCTCATACTCATCGACGGCATCCCCGCTTATGATCCTTCAGGCACCACCACCTCGTTTGATCTCAACCTCATCAACACGGATCAGGTGGAAAGAGTAGAAATATTAAAAGGCAGCCAGTCCACACTCTATGGCAGCGATGCCGTGGCAGGGGTCATTAATATCATTACCCGCAAAGGAGGCAACAAGCCGGTCAATGTTTCCGCTCACCTGTCCGGAGGGAGCTACGGCACCTTCAAAGGCTCCGCCGGCATAGACGGAAAAATAAAGAACACCTCCTACAATGTCATGTACACCCATCTCCGCAGCGATGGGATCTCCGCCGCATATGATTCCAGCCATAAAGGCCACTTCGATAACGACGGCTTTAAAGAGAACCTCGTCATGGTCAACGTCGGTCAAAAGATTAGCGATGCGCTCAATTTGAGAGGCAATTTCCAATACAACCAGTACGACAACGACCTCGATGGCGGAGGTTACAATGACGATAAATTGTACACCACCACCAATAAGAACACCCAGGCCGGCATTGGCGCGGACTACACTATTCTCCATTCGGCCGTCCATTTCAATTATAATTACAATACAGTGACCAGGAGTTACCTGGACGATTCGGCAATGCTGATCGCACAGGGCGGCACCTTCAGCAAAAGTAAATTCACCGGCATATCACATTACCTCGAGCTGTATTCCAACATCGGCATTTCCCGGAACCTCGACCTGCTGGGCGGAGTGGACTACCGCAACCAGCAGATCAATGAAACAAGCCTGTATATCTCCCAGTACTACGCGCCACCTCCTTCTGTCATTAGCCCGGACAGCGCCAAAGTACGGCAGTTCGCAGCCTATGTCTCCGCCATTGTAAAGAATATGGGAGGTTTCAATCTCGAGCTGGGCGGACGCTACAATAGCTTTAACAGGTATGGCAACGTCTTTACTTATTCTATCAACCCCTCCTATCTGATCAATTCCAGGGTGAAGGTCTTCGCCAATCTTTCTTCCGGGTTTTCAGCCCCCACTTTGTACCAATTGTATTCCGAATACAGGGATCGCGACGGCGACCTCAAGCCGGAAAAGACCACCAGCGTGGAAACCGGCATTCAATACAATTTTGCTCCTTTCAATATCAGGGCGCTCTACTTCCACCGCAACACCAGGGACAATATTATCTTCTATACCGATGTGAATTACGACAGCTGGTATAAGAACCTGAACAGGCAGGAAGACCAGGGCGGTGAGCTGGAAGCCGCTTACAGGATAGATCGTTGGTCTTTCTCGGGAAATTACACGTACACCACCGGGAAAATTACCACACCCGTGAATGGAAAGGACACGACCTATAACAACCTCTACCGCCGTCCTAAAAATGCCGTCAACCTGAGCGCGGGTTTTCAGGCCACTCCGAAGCTCTTCCTCAGCACGGCGCTGCGGACAACAGGGCAGCGTATCGAATCTGTGTATAACGGCACACCACGGACCTTCGATGGTTACTATACGCTGGACGCGTATGCCGAATATAAGGTCACTTCTTTCCTGAAAGTATTCGCGGATGGTAAGAATCTCACCAATCAACAGTTCTTCGACATACCCGGCTATAGCACCAAAAAGTTTAACTTCATGGCCGGCGTCAGCCTGCATTGGTAATAAATTATCAAATAATGAAAGCCTGTTCCTTTCTCCCCGCCGCCACGAAAATGATCTATGACATGGGCTTAGAGGACCTCCTGTATGGAGTGACCTTCGAATGCCCGCCGGAAGCAGCCGGCAAACCGGCGGTGGTGCGCTGTATGCTGGAAGGAAAAAGCTACAGCAGCGAAGAGATCGATAAAATATTCTCCGCCTCCAAAGCCCAGGGGAAAAGCCTGTATTATGTGGAAGAGGCCCTCCTGCAGGCCATTGCCCCCGATATCATCTTTACCCAGGATGTCTGTGATGTCTGCCAGATCGATACGGCATGCACGGCAGCAGCCATTGCCCGCCTGGAACGGCAGCCTGTGCTTATCCCTCTGACACCATCCAGCCTGCAGGATGTCTTCCAGACAGCGGTGCTGATCGCGACAGCCCTGGGCCGCGAGGAAGCGGCCTATCACCATCTGTCCATCCTGCAAAAAAGGATCGATCATATCGTCGACGAATTACGCAGGCACAGGGCCCCGCACAGAAGGGTGATGGTGATGGAATGGATCGAGCCCGTGTACAACTGCGGACATTGGATACCGTACCAGGTAGCCTTCGCGGGAGGCATCGACATGCTTTCAAATCCCTCGGGCGATAGTATTGTCACCCCCTGGGAAAAGATCGTACGCTATGACCCTGAAGTATTGGTCATCGCCCCATGTGGGTTTCACACAGGTCGTGCAGCCGAAGAGTTGCACCTGCTGCAATCCAAACAGGGATGGCAGGATCTTCAGTCCGTAAGGAACGGATCCGTATTCCTGGCTGACTACGACCTGTTCACACAGCCAAGCCCGGGAACCCTCACGGACGGTGTCGAGCTGCTGGCGGCGCTGTTCCATCCCGGTATATTCACCGTGCCCGAAACCTTACGATCCAAATACCGTTTGGTGTCCGATAAACTTCCACAGCATGTGTAAGCACGAGGAAAAATATTGCCCCCGTTGCCGGGAACCCTTCGAATGTAAGGTAGGAGATATCACGCAGTGCCAGTGCTATGGCATCCGGCTGTTGCCGGAAGAACGGGCCTTCATTGAAGGAAGATACCAGGACTGCCTCTGCCGGAAATGCCTCTCGGAGCTACAGCAGCGGTATACTTTATTCAGAGAAAAATATTTTTCGAATGAAGGGAAATAGACAACCTTCCGGCCTCATCTTTATCACTGGCGGAGCCCGCAGCGGCAAAAGCCGCCACGCCCAGGAACTGGCCCTGCAATGGAGCAATAACCCGGTGTACATAGCGACAGCCAGGCAGTTTGATGACGAGTTCAAACAACGGGTCCGGCGACATCAGCAGGAAAGGGATCACCGGTGGACTTCCATAGAAGAAGAAAAAGAGCTCAGCCGCCTTGACCTGGAAGGGAAAGTGGCCGTGATCGATTGTATCACCCTGTGGCTGACCAATTTCTTTATCGATCTTAGATATGATGTGGAGGCATGCCTGGACGTCTGCCGCAAAGAGATCGATGCACTATGCCGGCAGGATGCCCTTCTCCTGGTCGTAAGTAATGAGATCGGTATGGGCGTGCATGCAGAGACGGAGATGGGCAGAAAGTTTACGGACCTGCAAGGCTGGATCAATCAGTATATTGCATCGAAAGCAGGGACGGTGTTGCTGATGGTCAGCGGTATCCCGCTCGTCGTAAAAAAAGAAGGATCATGGCCAGAGCCTATATGAACTGGAGTGGCGGAAAAGACTCCGCCCTTGCCCTGAACAGGATCCTGGAAGATCCGGCTCACGAGGTACAAAGTCTGCTCACCAGCATGCATGCAGACGCAGACCGGGTCTCCATGCATGACGTACGCAGGCAGCTGCTGGAAGCACAGGCGGCATCCATCGGCATTCCGCTGCGGACATTGGAGCTGCCGCTTCAGCCCGCTATGGCTGCGTACGAAGCCGCCATGCGGGAAAAGGTAGCCCTTCTGAAAGCAGCCGGCTGTACCCATGCTATCTTTGGGGACATCTTTCTGGAAGACCTGCGACGTTACAGGGAAGAAAAGTTGGAAAGCATGGACCTGACTTGTATCTTCCCGTTGTGGAAAGTTCCTTCTGCAGTGCTGATGCAGGAATTCCTGGAAAAAGGGTTTAAAGCGATCGTCGTATGCGTGAATACCCGGTGGCTGGACAAAAGCTTTTGCGGAAGGATCATCGATGAGACTTTTTTGCAGGAGCTGCCCGCAGATGTAGACCCTTGCGGCGAAAATGGCGAATATCATTCCTTTGTTTTCGAAGGTCCTATTTTCAGGTATCCCATTCCCTTTGAAAAAGGAGACATCGATTGTAAACATTACAAAGGGCCCGAGGGTCCGGCAAAATTTTATTTCTGTGACCTACATTACTGATACAACCGCTCAATTGCAGGGAACGTTACAAGGCCGCATTGACAGTAAAACAAAGCCCCATGGCGCTTTAGGACGGCTGGAAGAGCTGGCGCTGCAGGTCGGTATGATCCAGGGAACAGCCCACCCGCGGCTAAGCCATCCCCATATCGTCGTATTTGCAGCAGACCATGGTATTGCCGCCACCGGTCTCGTAAATCCATACCCCCAGGCTGTGACGGCACAAATGGTCCTGAACTTCCTCCAGGGCGGCGCCGCCATTAATGTATTGTGCCGTCAGCACGGCATCGGACTGCGCATTGTGGATGCGGGTGTCAATGCTAACTTCATGGAATTACTGGGAGTAGAAGATAGCGCGCTGATCCATGAGAAGATCGCTTATGGCACCCGCAATTACCTGGAAGGAGAGGCGATGAGCAGGGAAGAGGCCGAAAGGGCCATGGAGGCAGGGAGAAAGATCGTCTCCGGTCTGCATAAAGAGGGCTGCAACTGCATCGGGCTGGGAGAGATGGGCATCGGCAACACGTCTTCCGCTTCGCTGATCATGAGTTTTGTCACCGGTGTCCCCGTAGAAGAATGCTGCGGACGTGGCACGGGCGTCAACGACCAGCAGCTGGAAACAAAGATAGCAACCCTCCGCTCTGTCCACCGGCTGCATGTGCAGGCGATCGCCGCATCCCCCGATGTAGTGACGATCCTTCAGCACGTAGGAGGCTTCGAGCTCGCCATGATGACAGGCGCCTATCTCCAGGCAGCCGCCTTAAAAATGGTGATCCTTGTGGACGGTTTTATTACAACCGCCGCCTTACTCCTGGCCTCTCTGCTGGACGCGAAAGTAAAAGATCATTGCATCTACTCACATACCAGCGGTGAACAGGGGCATCAACGAATGCTACATTACCTGGATGCCCGGCCTCTGCTGAACCTGGGCATGCGGCTGGGCGAAGGAACAGGGGCTGCCATGGCATATCCCATCGTTCAGTCGGCCATGGTTTTCCTGCGCGAGATGGCTTCGTTCGAATCGGCCGGGGTGAGTAAGCAAGAATAGCCTCACGTGGATCATATGATAAAGCAATGGAAGATATTCCTGACGGCCGTCATGTACTTCACCCGGATAAGGGTGCCGAAGAACATCGGGCATGACCCCGGATACCTGAATAAGGCAGCCAAATATTTCCCCCTGGTGGGAGGGATCGTCGGTGGTATCTCAGCCCTCGTGTTCCTGGTCTTCTCCCGCCTGATCTCAACAGACATCGGTATCCTTTCTTACATGATCGCCGGGCTGCTGGTCACCGGGGCCTTTCATGAAGATGGGTTTGCCGATGTATGCGACGGATTTGGCGGCGGCTGGACCAAAGAAAAGATCCTCCTCATCATGAAGGACAGCCGGGTTGGCGCTTTTGGCGTCATCGGACTGATAGCGATGCTGGGCAGTAAGTTCCTCCTGCTCCGTGAGCTGCCCTCTTTTACACCCGAGCTGAACAGTTCACCCCGCTTCATCTTTTTCAACTACCGCTATTTCATCGGCGCCGTGATGACGGCCCATACGCTGAGCAGACTGATGCCTGTGGTCGCTTTGCAATGGACAGACAATGTGACGGACCCGGAACATAGTAAATCCAAACCCATCACCAGCCAGCGGCTCCCATTGCCAGAGCTCTTGATAGCAATATTGTTCGGGGTCCTGCCCCTTGCTTTCTTTCCCTGGCCCTTCTTGCTGGTGATCCTTCCCGCCGGGTACGCTACCTTTGAAATGACAAAATATTTTAAAAAGTGGATCGGCGGCTATACAGGCGATTGCATGGGCGCCATCCAGCAAGTGACGGAGATCGCTATCTACCTGGGCTGGATCATCGTCTGGAGGTATATTGTATGAAGGATATTTATCTGATACGGCATACGACGCCCGCAATAAACAAGGGTATCTGCTATGGACAGACGGACCTGGATGTCACGGAAACCTTTATGGACGAAGCCGCCGTCATCGGCCGGCATCTACCGTCCGGGTTTTCAGCCGTGCATAGCAGTCCCCTGCAACGCTGCGCCCGCCTGGCAGGCCATTTATTCCCGGAACACCCCCTGACCCTTCACCCCCAACTGATGGAGATCCATTGCGGGGAATGGGAAATGCGTGGCTGGGACGATCTGCCAAAGGAGGAAGTAGACCCCTGGATGAAAGATTTCGTGCAGATAAGGATACCCGGGGGAGAGAGTTATGCAGACCTGCATCAGCGGGTGACGGGATGCTTCCACCGGATCCGCGACAATGCACTTACCGCCAACGGGCCCATCGCCATCGTAGCGCACGGCGGGGTCATCAGGAGCATCCTCTCCCATATCACCGGCACACCTTTAATAGATAGTTTCAAAGTCTTTTCCCTGTACTACGGCTGTGTGATACGCCTGTATGGGACCGGGACGCCGGAAAGCCTTGGGTATGAGATCCTGTCGAACCTGGCCCCGCCCGAAAAAGAGCAGCACAAACCGAAGAGCTTTTATTCCGGCGACAAAGGCGCAGGCTGACTTTTCAACCGCATTAGCAAGAAAAAATTGCAGGACAGGCCGGTCTGATTGCTGTACGTGAATTTTTTGGCGTAGTTTTGCTGCCCATTTGGTCCTGTAGTACAATGGATAGTATAAGGGTCTCCGAAGCCCTGGATTCCAGTTCGATTCTGGACGGGACCACTACATTTTAATGACAAATTAAGGCCCTCCTGGGCTTATCTTAACCTCCAATCTTGGATATTTGTTAAAATTTGTTAATTTACAGTTGAAATAATGTCTTATCGCGTGATAAGCATCATTTCCTGTCCAAACCCTACAGATTACCTGTCAACAAACCATTAACCAAACTATAGTCACATGATAGTTACAACCCCCCGTTCCATCTAATAATATACTTTTTATTGCGCTCCATGGGATTTCTATTAGCCATATAGGAATTCCCCTGGAAGCATATTTTCATGTCAACCTGAGTAAACTTTTTATGTAATTAAAAATTTAAAAACAGCTTATGAGAAAACTTGCACTATTATGTAGCCTTGTACTGCTTTGTAGCCAGTTATGGGCGCAAAACCGGACCATCACCGGAAAGGTACAGGATGACCAAGGCAACCCGATAGCGGGGGCCACTGTACAGGCGAAAGGAACAAACACCGCCAGCGTCACCAGCACAGACGGAACTTATACAATTTCCATTCCACAAAAAGTAAAGGCACTTATTGTTTCTTACATCGGGTATGATAGACTGGAACTGTCCATCGGCGGTCAGACCAGCCTGACCTTTGTTATAAAAAGGACCGACCAGTCACTGCAGGAAGTCGTGGTGCAAGTGCCCTATGGCACCGTAAAAAAGACAGCCTTTACGGGTTCCGAAGGAACGATCACTGCGGCTACATTAAGTAAACAACAGGTAACTTCCGTTTCCAAGGCCATAGAAGGCCTGGTTCCGGGTATTGTTGCCACCAATGGCGGAGGTGCGCCAGGCAGCGGCGCGAGTATCCGGATCCGGGGGTTTGGCTCCTATCAGGCCTCCAGCGCTCCATTATGGGTATTGGATGGGATCCCTTATGATGGTTCGATCGAAGCGTTGAACATGGACGATATCGCTACGGTCACCGTGCTGAAAGACGCGGCAGCAACAGCCTTATATGGTTCACGTGCCGCCAATGGCGTCATCATGCTGACGACAAAAAAAGGGACGAGGGGGCGCAACACTGTAACTGTTAAAGCGGTTCAGGGCTACATGAGCCGGGGTATACCCGAATACGACCGTTTGGGCCCACAACAATATTATGAGCTGATGTGGGAAGGTATAAAGAACTATAATATATATAGCCAATCCTTGACTCCCGCCGCAGCCGGCGCATTGGCATCACAGAACCTGACAAGTTCAACAAGTGGACTTGTTTACAATGCGTACAACGTTCCCGGGAATCAACTGGTGGACCCGGTTACAGGAAAATTGAATCCCAGCGCCAAACTGCTTTGGAACGAACCATGGGAAAAAGCGCTTTATCGCACCGCACAACGGCAGAATATCACTATGAGTGTTAGCGGCGCCGGTGAAAAGAATGACTATCTGTTTTCTCTTGGATACCTGAAAGAGGATGGCATTGTTAAGTTTTCGGGTAACAAGAGGTACAATGCCCGCTTGAATGTAAATACTACCCCCACCAGCTGGTTCAAGACTGGGGTAAGCATGGACGGTTCATATGCCAACCAATCAAACTTACTCAGCACCGGATCTTATACCAGCAACCCCTTCTATTACACGAGGAATATGGGGCCTATCTATCCCGTTTACCAGCACGATCCAACGACTGGCGCGTTTGTCAAGGATCCCACCACCGGGCAAAATGCCCTGGACTGGGGTGTTCCTTCCCAAATGGGCGCAAGGCCTTATGCAGGCAACTCCAACCTGCTGGGATCGCTGGCATTGGATGATATTTCGCATAATATCTTCAATGGCAACGCCAACACCTATGGAGAGATCAAGTTCCTTAAAGATTTTTCTTTCAAGACAACTTTCGGCCTGAACTATTATGATGACTACAACACAAGCTATCAGAACTCGCAATTCGGGGATGCGGCTAATGTGGCAGGACGGTCCACGAAAACGTCAGATCGCTCGATATCTTATACTGTCAACGAAATTCTAACCTGGAATAAAACATTTGGAGACCATACCATCCGGGTGCTGGTTGGCCATGAGAATTATAAGTACCAGTCTACTTATGAATACGCCCAGCGGATTGGCTTTGCTTTCCCGGGATCATCTGAACTGGATAACGCGACCACAGCCGATGGCTCAGGCTCACACTCTAATAATCTCAGGATCGAAAGCTATCTCTCTAATGTAAATTACGACTATAAGGGAAGGTATCTCTTGTCCGGATCTTACAGAAGGGACGGCACTTCCCGGTTCTTTAAAGACAACAGGTGGGGTAACTTCTATTCCGCCGGCGCAGGCTGGAGGATCTCGGAAGAGGAGTTCATGAAGGACGTCCGCTGGGTAAATGAACTGAAGCTGAGGGCCAGTTATGGAGAGCAAGGTAACCAGGCCCTGCTTAATCCCGATGGCACGCAAAATTATTATGTTTATCAGAACCTTTATGCCTCCGGCAACAATAACTCCGGCTATCCGGGATACATTCCAGGAGGTCTGCCCAGCCCCGATCTCATCTGGGAAGGAAATAAAGTGTTGGATTTTGGCGTCGACTTTACCTTGTTCGACAAACGCCTGCAAGGTACGGTGGACTGGTTCAACAGGGTATCCAACAACCTGATCTTCGGGGTGAAGATACCCGGGTCTACAGGATTCACCAACTTCAATCAGAACATAGGCGCCTTGCGGAACAGGGGCATAGAAATTGGCCTTGGATATAATGTGATCCAGAAAAAAGATTTCGACTGGCGTATCGACGTGAACTTTACCCATTTCACCAATGTATTCACCAAATTACCGCCGGGACAGACGGAAATAGTTGACGGAAGCAATAAGATCATGGTTGGCCACAGTTTATATGACTGGTGGATCAAGGAATATGCAGGAGTGGATCCCGCTACAGGAGACGCGCTGTTCTATAAGGACGTGCTGGACGCCAATGGTAAAGCCACCGGTCAGCGTGTGCTGACCAACAACGCCAACAATGCAAGCTTTTATTACCAGGGTACCGCCATTCCCAAATTCAACGGTGGCGTAACCAACGCTTTCCGCTATAAGAACTTCGACCTCTCCATATTAGTCACCTTTTCCGAAGGCGGAAAAGTCTATGACGGGAATTTCCAGGGTATTATGCATCCCGGCACCTTCGGACAGGCCTGGGCCAGCGAGATCCTGAACAGATGGCAGAAGCCCGGTGATGTTACCAATGTTCCCAGGCTCCAGAATGGGATCGTTGGGCAGGATGGAACCACTTCCAGGTGGCTTTACGACGCAAGCTGGCTGAACATTAAGAATATCACGTTGAGCTATCGCATACCGAACAGCGCTATTCGTAAGGCAGGCATCGGTGGGGTACAAATCTTTGGCAACGTGGACAATGCCCATCTGTTTACAGCCCATAAAGGTATGGATCCGCAGCGTGCGTTTGATGGCACCTCTGACGCCAGCTATACACCGTTTAGAACCATATCCTTCGGCCTGAATGTTAACTTGTAATTCTAAATCGAAATGATCATTATGAAAAATATATCAAAATATTTAGTTCCGGTGCTGATCACCGCCATGATAACTGGTGGATGTAAAAAGAACTACCTGGAGACATCACCCAGTAATGCAGTGACCGTGGATGTTATCTTCAAAACCACCGAAGGCGCCCAGACAGCCCTGGATGGCCTCTACAGACTTACTTACACCTTTGGTATAGAGCAGAACGGCAATCACGATCTCTTCGGCCAAAAGTCCTTCGACCTGATCATGGACCTCATGGGTACCGATATGGTTGTCAACAAACAGGGATATAACTGGTTTAACGGAGATTACCGCTACACCGCCGGCGCAAGCCCGGCGCCGACATCCCGGTCTTATACAACCTGGCTGTACTATTACCAGATCGTCAATAATGCCAACAGCATTATTACCAACATCGATGGCGCTGCCGGCCCCCAGGAAGATAAGGATAAGATCAAAGGCCAAGCACTCTTCATGCGTGCACACTCGTACTTCTACCTGGTCAATTTCCTGCAGCACACCTACAAAGGCAATGAGAGCAAACCCGGCGTTCCCACCTACAGTGCTCCGGGTGTTACAGGTCATCCCAGGGGCACCGTACAAGCCGATTACGACTCTATTGTAAAAGATCTGACTACGGCAGAAACCCTGCTTACGGGCAAATCAAGAAGGGACCTTTCCAGCGTGGATGTGACTACGGTCCAGGCTTTAAGGGCAAGGGTAGCGTTGCAAATGGAAGATTATGCGACAGCCGCCACCTATGCCGAAAAAGTGATCCCGGAATATACCCTGATGACCAATGCAGAATACCAGAGTGGCTTCAATTCCGTCAGCAGTCCCGAATGGATATGGGGAATGCAGGTAATATCCGATCAGGCGACCGTATATGCAGGCTGGTGGTCACATATGGATGCGGAACCTTCCGGCGATCCGGGAGGTTATGCTTCGCTTGGTCAGCAGAAGAAGATCCCCAAAATATTGTATGACCAGATTAATGCCAATGACGTTCGTAAAACGGTATTTGTAGCACCTGGCACGGGGAATGCGAACGCACCGGATTATTCTCAGCTGAAATTCCGCCTGGCGGACCCCACCAGTTGGGCAGGGGACTACATGTACCTCAGCGTAGCCGAGATGTACCTGATCGACGCTGAAGCGCTGGTTCGCAATGGCCAGGACGGACCGGGACGCACGATCCTCGAAACACTTATCAAAAACAGGTATCCTGCTTATTCTGCCGGGACTTTGGCAGGGACAAATCTTCTCAACGAGATCCTTTTACAGAGAAGGATAGAACTATGGGGAGAAGGACTTTCATTGTTTGACATCAAGCGGCTGAAGAAAGGTTTGAATCGTCCCAGCGGCGCCGGCAACTATAGTTCCGGCTACGACCCAAGTGTTTATACGCTGGCTGACCAGGACCCTAAATTTCTGTACAGGATCCCCCAGGAAGAGCTGGATGCCAATAAATCGATGACAGCTGCAGACCAGAATCCGTAAACTTTATTAAGCTCACTTAATAATCAAATTCTAACAAATGCGAAATAAATTATTATCGATCATAGCATGTATAGTTGTCGCAGTCGTGACGATTATCTCATGTGACAAGAAAAAGGACATTCTCAAGGCGCCTGCCTATGCAGAATTCGCCACTCCCCTCGTGTCAAATATTAAATATTTTGTAAAAAACGATCCGAATTCTCAATTTAAAATTCCCATCGGCATTACAAATATTTCTAACGTCGACAGGAAGATCATCATCAAGGACTCTTCCCGCAAGGCGGTGAACGGTACTCAATATACCATTGAGTCCACCACCATTACGATCCCCGCGGGCAAAGCAGCCGACTCCATCGTGCTGAAGGGCATCTATGCCGGCTATCCTGTGGGCAGAGTGGACACACTTTTCCTGAAAATAGTAGGCGGCGATGTTCCCGCCAATGCTTATAACGCTACTTATAGTGTTATCCTCCAGGGCTATTGCGACGTAGTTCCGGCCGATCTCGTCGGTGACTATACGCAGGTTACCGATAACATCACAGGATATGGATCCAGTCCCCAGGGTCCTTATACAGCTACCATTAGCGAGTGGACTTCCACAGGGACTAACACCGCTACGGTCAAGATCCAAAACCTGGGCGCTACGTCCGACTATGGATTCGGCGATGTCGATCCAAACGCTCCGGGCTTCCTTCCTGGAGACCCTGCTGCCACCGGATTAATAGCATCCCTGGACTGGAATAATCCTTCCAACTTCTCCGTGACGATCGCTAAACAAACCTATGTACTTGACTCGTATGGAAATGGCCCTTCCACTATCACAGGCTCGGGTTCATTCTCTTCCTGTGCCGGCACTTTCACGATCACGTTCAAGGTAGCGGATGCTGCAGCACCCAATGGCTACACCGCAGTTACCTCTATCTTCAAGCGATAAGGAACAGACCATCTATAACAGAGAGCCCGCTTCGGCGGGCTTTTTTGTTGACCTTTCATCAAAAATTACCCACTAAAGCGACCCTAATATGCTGATGGCTATTGACGATGCCGGAAATTTGTTATTATTTTACGTCCGGAGCCGGCTGTTTCATGCCCGCTCCAATCACTGTTAACCAACTGACCCGTTGGTCACATGAGGGGTCGGTAGCAACTATTTGTTATGTCAAATCAACGCTATCGAAGTCCTCCGGGCAATGCTCCCCCTTCCTTTATTTCATCCATCAATTATTTTCAAAACTTCCAAAAGGATAATCGTATGTCCCCGGACATATAGAATTTCCGTGATACTCCTTTGCCCGGCAACCATTCACCGGTAATAATTCTATTAGCTAATTACTCTAAAACAAAGCTTATGAGAAAAGTCTTACTTTTTTTCACGCTCGTTCTGCTATACAGCCAATTGCCGGCCCAAAGCAGGATCATCAGCGGCAAGGTACAGGACGAAAAAGGCAATCCCGTCCCGGGCGCCAGCATACAGATCAAAGGCAGCCGCCGCGGCACCAGCACCACCGCCGATGGCGTTTTTAGCATCTCCGCCCCGGCCAATGCAAAATTGCTATTAGTCTCCTCCGTCAATTTCGCCCCGCAGGAACTACCCATTTCGGCCAACATGACCATCGTGCTGCTGCCGGCCCCGGCCTCCGGCTTACAAGAGGTAGTGGTAGTAGCCTATGGCACACAAAAAAGGTCCGAGGTTACCAGCGCCATCTCCGTAGTAGATGCAAAAGCCATCAGCAATCAGCAGGTGACGACAGTGGGGCAGGCCTTGCAGGGAACAGCTCCCGGCGTCATGGTGGTCAATGACAACGGGCAGCCGGGCGAGAACCCCACCATCCGCATCCGTGGCATCGCCTCCATCGCTGCCAGCGCCGATCCGCTCATCGTATTGGACGGCATCCCTTTCGACGGTAATCTCAATATGATCAATCCCAACGACATCGATAACTTCTCCGTATTGAAGGATGCTTCCGCCACAGCCCTCTACGGCTCCCGGGCCGCTAATGGCGTCATCCTGATCAACACGAAGGCTGGCAAACGCAATGCAGCTCCTTCCATCACCTTGTCGGCGCTGTATGGACGCAGCTCCCGGGCTACAAAAGATTATTCCTACCTGAATACCAAACAACAATTCGAGCTCACCTTCCAGCCTTACATGGAATATTGGGGAATGACGCCGCAGCAGGCATCCGACTATCTCACCTCTCCCTACGGATTTGGATATAACCCTTTCGGGCCTTCTATTCCAAACCCGGTGGGAACGGACGGCAAACTGACGGCCGAGGCGGCCGGCGCCAAACTATTATGGAATGACGACTGGACAAAAGCATTGACCAGGAGCAATCCCGCCCGACGCGATATCAACCTGGGCATCAGCGGAGGAACCGATCGTTCAAGATACTATTTCTCCGGGGGCTACCTGGACCAGGATGGATATATCACCAAAAGCCAGTATCGCAGGATCACCGCAAGGCTCAACTACACGACGGATCTCACCGATTGGCTGCAAATAGGGGCCAGGTCCTCCATCATTACTTCCCATCAGAACTATCCCGACCAGGGCACCGGTCATTACGGCGACGTGGTAGCTTTCGGCCGGATCATGTCTTCCGTCTTCCCCATCTATGAAAGGGATGACAGCGGCCGGATCGTCAAAGACATCAAAGGCAATCCTGCCTATGATTACGGATACTATGATCCCAACAAGACCGCCAACACGGGCAGGCCCGTGCTTCCGCTGGCCAACGCAGTAGGCACCACCGCCCTGGATAGCTGGACCTACGACCGCCTCCTCACCGACCTCAACGTATATGCACAGGTGAATTTTTCAAAAAGCTTTTATTTCAAGACGAGCTTTGGGATCAACAGGAACAATGTGGACCAGCTGCAGTACCAGAACAAGGACTTTGGCGACGCCGCTTCCGTAGGTGGCCGTACCTACAAAGAACAGGACCTCACCACCTCCTGGACCTTTAATAACATGCTTGGATTTGATCAGCACTTCGGGGACCATCACATCGAAGCCATTGCCAGCTACGAAGCGTATAAATATAATTTCGAAACGCTGTACGGGTCAAAGACTGGCTTTGGCTTCAGCGGCGCACAACAGCCGATAGGTGGCGCCGTCGCGGAAAGCTTCGACGGCTATACAGTAGCCAATACGCTCGTGAGCTTATTGGGCCGGGCCCGCTATGATTACCAGGGCAAATATTTTGGCGAGATCTCTGTCCGCCGCGACGGTTCTTCCAATTTTGCGCCCGGCAACCGCTATGGCGTATTTCCCGCCGGCGGTGTCTCCTGGCTGATCAGCAAGGAAAGCTTCCTCAATGGGAATGCAACGCTCAACCTGCTGAAGCTCCGCGCTTCCTATGGGGCCGTAGGCAATAATGCCTTATTGGATGGCGGCGGCTTCCGGACCTATTTCCCCTATCTCAGCACTTTTGGCTATGGCTATAACGACCTCACCAACCCGGGCGTCTATCTCAACCAGCTGGCCAACCCGCAGATCCAGTGGGAGAAGCAGCTGAGCGCCAACATAGGCATCGACTTCGAGCTTTTCAAAAGCAGGTTCACAGGCAGCCTCGACCTGTTCACAAAGAATTCCCAGCACCTGATCCTCAACCAGCCGCTGTCCCCTTCAGTCGGCTTTGGCTCCTTCATCTCGAACATAGGGAAAGTGCGCAACCAGGGAGTAGAGCTGAACCTCAACTACGCCATCCTTCGAAGCAAAAACTTCAGCTGGGACGTCAATCTGAATATCACTTATTTGAGGAATAAGATCATTACCCTGGTGCCGGGCATCGACACCTTCGCCGTCACCAGCGCATTCCGCAACGTAGTGGGTAAATCTATTTATGAATACTATCTGCCGGTGTGGGCCGGCGTGGACCCTGCCGATGGCCACGGTCTTTGGTGGACGGACGAGCGGGATGCCAGCGGTAACCTCACTGGCAAACAGATCAAGACCAATAATTATTCCCTCGCACAAACCACCGGCAAATGGGTTGGCTCGGGCATTCCCAAATACACGGGAGGCTTTTCCACCAGGCTGAAATACGGCAACATCGATATGAGCATCCTCTTCAATTATGCATTGGGCGGAAAATACTATGACAACAATTATGCTTCCCTGATGCACGGCACCTTCGCCGGCTTCGGCGCCCAGATGAGCATCGATGAAACTAAAGCATGGCAAAAAACGGGGGATATTACCGATGTGCCTAAAATGAATGCCAGCGCCAACGACGAAGAGCAGTATTCCACCCGTTTCCTGTACAGCGGCGACTATCTCCGGCTCCGCAACGTCACACTGGGATATACCATCCGCACGGACAAATGGCAGAAAGTAGTGAAGGATGCCAGGATCTACGTCCAGGCCGATAATATCCTCACCTTCGATGGGCTGAAACAGGGCTCCGATCCTGAATCTTCCCTCAATGGTTTTGCCAGTGGGAATGCATTTCCATTCAAAACATTGTCCGCCGGCATCAACCTTACCTTTTAATTCAAAACACTATGCGTATGTCTAACAATAAATACAGATCAAGGGCCATCTGCCTCGGCCTCATCCTTTCCGTGCTGTTCGGGGCCTGTAAAAAAAGTTTCATCGATGGCAATCTGCCCACCAACAGCGGTGATCGTGAACAGGTATTCGCTTCCGCGTCATCCGTCCGCTCCTATTTCACCGGGATCTATCGTAACCTGCGGCTTCAATGGCAAAGCACGGATGGCAGCGCAGGCGGCTCTGACGATAGTTATAGCTACAATTCCATTTGCCTGGCCCGGGCCATAAAAGGGAAGGACCTCACCATGGCAAGACAAAGCTGGTTCATTTATGACTATGCGAATGACAACCGCGAACCCACCTACCGGCGGGTGCGCTTCACCTGGTATTACTTTTATGAGCTGATCAACCAGGCGAATATATTGATCGACGGCACACAAAAAAGCACCACTATTTCCGATGACGACAAGGCCGTCCTCATCGCCGAAGCGCGCGCCATGAGAGCTTTCTTTTATTTCGAGCTGGCACGAGAGTTCCAGCTGGCTTACAGCAAAGACCCCAATGCACCGGGTGTGCCCATCTATACCACTCCCGCTACCACTACCACACCGGGCAATCCCCGTGGCACCCTCCAGCAGACATTCGACCAGATCAACAGCGATATCGCCTACGCATTACAGCACCTCGGCACTTCCCGCAACCTGAAAGACCAGATCAACATCAATGTAGCCTGGGGCCTCGCCGCCAGGATCTACCTGGAACAGGGAAAATGGGCCGATGCTCAAAATGCGGCACAGCAGGCGATAGACGGATATGCGTTGGATGCCGGCCACTACCAGACCAATTACAAGGACATGGCCTCTCCGGAAGTCATATGGGGTCTGCCGCAGACGACCTCCAATGGCGGACAGTCCCTCTATTATGGAACTCCCAGCTCCTTCTTTGATCAAACGAGATCAGGCTATGATGCATTCTACGTAAGCCTGGAGCTGGTGCAAAATTTCTCGGCTACAGATGTCCGCAATACGTTCTTCCAATCGGGCGCCGACCCTTCAGCCCCTGATTTTGCCGCCACCAATAAATTCGGCAAGGGGTCCGGACAAGGCGTGCAGCTGTTCAATGGAGAAGTGGTGGAGCAGCGTACCATGGACATCGAAGAATCCATCATCCTGATGCGCGCAGCTGAAATGTACCTGATAGAGGCAGAGGCCATGGCCCGGCAGAATAATGACGGGGATGCCCATGACGTACTGTTCGCGCTGCAAAGCGATCGTGACGTCAACGCTGTCAGATCCACCAACACCGGCCAGGACCTCATCGACGAAATCCTCCTGGAAAGAAGGAAAGAGCTCTACGGAGAATTGGGTGTGGATTGGCTGGATGCAAAAAGATTACAGCTGCCCATCGACCGCACTAACTCCAATCATGCGGCTGCGTTTGCCTATGTGATCCCGGCGAATGACCCGCGTTTTAATTTAAAGATCCCGCAGGCGGAGATGCAGGCTAATAAGAGTCTCAAGCCAAGTGATCAGAATCCTTAAATAAACAAAGAAGCCGGTCAATGACCGGCTTCTTTCATATTAGTTCAATACTTGTTTCAACTTACTCTCCAGCTCATCCCCCCTCAACCCCTGTGCAATGATCTTCCCCTGCGGGTCGATCAGTATATTGAAAGGAATACCCTGGAACTGGAAAACCTCCACGGCCTTGCTCTGCCAATATTTAAGATCACTGACATGCGTCCAATTCAATCTGTCGGCCTTGATCGCATCCAGCCACGCATCCTTTTCCTTATCGAGAGAAACCCCCAGGATAGCAAAATTCTTATGCTTGAATTCACTGTAAGCCTGCACCACATTAGGGTTCTCCGCCCGGCAAGGTCCGCACCAGCTGGCCCAGAAATCCACCAGCAGGTATTTCCCTTTAAAAGAAGAGATAGAGACCGTACGCCCCTGGGGATCCGGCAAAGCCAGGTCAGGCGCCTGGCGCCCTACCCACGTGCTGTCTTTCTTCTGGTCCATTTGCGCCAGCTGCTGTTCATAATCCTGCTTGAGGCCCTTCAATGTCGCATGATCAGGGAATTTCTTCACCAGGTCATTGAGGGCCGACTCGAACTCGGATTTGGAAAAGCTGCGGGAAGACCAGCCCAGCGCAAGCGCACACAGCGTCGGATTGTTATTGGTATTGATGAATTGCCGGAGATAGGTGTTCAGCTCCTGGATGGCCGTGTTCTTCTTATTGGTAGCCGCCAGCAATACAGTGTCAGGGGCATTGACGCCTTTGAGGCTGTCCAGCTGGGCCATGGCCTGCTCCATTTCAAAGTTCTTCCTGCCGAAAAAATTGATGAGGTCTTTCAGCTGTGCGCTGGCTTCCGAGCCACTGATCTCATAAAAATCGTCTTTCTTCCCCAGGTCCACATTTACTTTGACCTCGGTCGCATCGTTCACCAGGGGAACCGCCAGCGCATTATTGCCAAATACCACTTCGTATACTTCCTGCGCGCGCACCGTGCCTGAAAGCGAAAAACGGCCATTATTACCGGATAGCTTTGCCGAATCAAGTATCACCGGCGCCTGCTCTTTGCCATAAGGAACTTCCAGCAGGTAGGCATACCCGATAGGTCCCGCCATCAGCGCCAGCTTATCTGCATTCTTATATTCTCCTTCGACCGTAAAGCCGCCTTTCTTTTTATTTTGACAGGCAGACAGCAAAAGGGCAATGATCATTAATCCTGCGACACTGGAGGTAAGGACTGAATATCTTTTTATCATATTGTATATCCGATTAATCTTAGTTTTCAAGTTTTTCCAGCAATAGCTGATTGGTCAGCCGGGGGTCCGCCTTGCCTTTGGACAGTTTTTTTACTTCTCCCACAAAGAGGCCGATCAGCCCTTTTTTGCCTTTCCGGTATTCCGTGACCTTGTCCGGCATCTTGGCCAGGGCCTGTTCTACCCAGACGGCTATTTCGCTGGTATCCGAGCTTTGCAGCAGGTTGAGGCCAACGGCAATATCCAAAGGATCGCCGGCGGGGTCTTTCAGCATGGCGGGAAAGATCCGGGAAGAAGCAGTGGAGAAGCTGAGACGCCCTTCTTCCACCAGCTGGATCAGGCGGCCCAGGCTGGAAGGGGAGACAGGGAAGTCTTTCAGCGAAAGGCCCTGTTCGTTGCGGGCTGACCAGACAGGCCCCTGGAGCCAGTTGGCAGCAGCTTTATAGTGAGGTGTTTCTTTGATCAGCCTCTCAAAATAATCCACCGTTTCCTTATCATCACAGATCACCCGGGCATCGTATTCCGGCAGCTGCAGATCACGGGTATAGCGGATCATCAGCTCTTCGGGTAAAGCCGGCAGGGAAGCACGGACCGATTCCAGGAAAGCGTCACTCACCTGGAAGGGCGGCAGATCAGGGTCCGCAAAATAACGGTAGTCATTCGCCTCCTCTTTTGTACGAAGGGGAAAGGTCGTCCCATCACCCGCATCGAAACTACGGGTCTGCTGTTGGATCGGCTTGCCTTCTTCTACCAGGTCGATCATGCGCCTGGCTTCAAATTCTATCGCTCTCCGCACGTTGCGGATAGAGTTCAGGTTCTTTACTTCCACCTTCGTGCCCAGGGTGGTCACCCCTTTCAGACGGATGGAGACATTAGCATCGCAGCGCATGCTGCCCTCCTCCATATTACCATCGCAGATGCCGAGGAAACGCACGATCTTACGCAGCTCCGTCAGGTAAGCATATGCTTCGTCGCCACTACGCAGATCCGGCTCCGTAACGATCTCGATCAGGGGCACACCGGCCCTGTTGTAATCCACGCTGGTATTTTCCGGGTCCACATCATGCAGGCTTTTACCCGCATCCTCTTCCAGGTGAATGCGGTTGAGCCGCACGTCTTTTTCCCCATCCGCTGTGCGGATATGCACGAACCCACCAATGCAAATAGGGGTGGTATGCTGGGAGATCTGGTATCCTTTGGGAAGGTCGGGGTAGAAGTAATTCTTACGGGCGAAATAGTTATTCCTTTCTATCTCGCTGTGACAGGCCAGACCCATCTTGATGGCAAACTCGACGGCCGTCCTGTTCAATTTAGGCAGGGCGCCGGGATGCCCCAGGGTCACAGGGCTCACATGCGTATTGGGATCTCCTCCGAAAACTGCACTGTCGCCGCAGAACAATTTTGTCCGGGTCAATAGCTGTGCATGTACTTCCAGGCCTATAACTACCTCATATGCATCATAGTTGATCGACATCTCCCGCAAAAATACCATATTCGGGGGTGATTTCCCCGCCCATTTAACAATTGATAAAAAAGTATGGTCGCTCGGCGGCACAGCCGCAAATGGGCTACTTTTAGCCCATGCAAAAAGATAAAAGCAGCGCTACTTCACTGGGTGTCGCCGCCCTCCGGGCTGCTCACCAACTCATTGACGGTCAGCCTAAATTGCTGGATGACCCCGCTATCCTCCGGCTATTGGCACCGGAGTGGAGCGCAAAGGTCCTGCAGCACCCGGACGCTTATCGGGAGCCCGCCGCTATGCATCTGCGCTCCCATGTCCTGCTGCGCAGCCGCTATGCAGAGGACTGCCTGTCTGAAGCTTATGCCCGTGGTGTCCGGCAATATATCCTCCTGGGCGCAGGGCTCGATACCTACGCCTGGCGGCAGCCGCTCGGGCTTGCGCAGCTGCGCATTTTCGAAGTAGATCACCCGGCCACACAGGAAGAGAAAAGACAGCTGCTGGAAAAGGCTGGATTGGCAATACCTGACAACTTACAATTCATTCCCACGGACTTCGAATCCAGTTCCATCGGAGAGGCCCTGCGCCGCTCTTCCAGCACCTCTATGGACCGCCCCACTTTTATGGATCGTCCCTCTCCTGACCATACCTCTCCTGCTCCTGCCGGTTTCGACGCCACACTTCCCTGCTTCATTTCCTGGCTGGGTGTCATGGTCTACCTGACCATGGAGGCCATTGACGCCGTTTTCGACTGGCTCCTTACCCTGCCGGCCGGCAGTGAGATGGTGCTGACCTTCACCCCGAAAAGAGAGTCCAGCGCCCTGGGCGATCGGGCGGCAGCGCTGGGCGAGCCCTGGCAAACTTTTTTCACCCCTGAGGAGCTTAGAGAGAAACTACTGCTTCGGGGGTGCTCGTCTGTTCATATCCTGGAGCCGCAGGAAGCCTGGCAAACCTATTATGCCCGCAGGACGGATGGATTGCCGGCGCCTTCCCACGCAAGTATTGCCCGTATAACTGTATAAAAAAAGAGGCCCCTGTCCGGAGCCTCTTTACTATTATTACATCGGTCTTAAAGATCGGCCGTCTTCAGCTTCTTCGGTATCCGCACATCCAGCTCCTGCGCCTTGCCGTCCCGGGTCAGGCTCACCTTGATACTGGACTTATCCTTGCTCGCACGGGCCAGCTCCACCAGCTCAGTGGCGCTATTGACTTCCTTGCCGTCAAAGCGGGTAATGATATCGCCCTCTTTTATGCCGGCTTTTTCCGCTGCGGATTCGTCACCCACTTCCAGCACCTTGACACCCTTGCCGTCCTCGGTATCCTGGGCCTTGATCCCCAGGCGGGGCTTAGCGCCTCCATAGGAATAGCCATAACCATAGGCACGGGGAGCCGGAGCACCAGGCACACTCTGCACACCAGGAGCCCCCGGCGCGTAATCAAAATTGAAGTTCTGCAGGTCCGGGACCTTATAGAAATTATTGGAATTGATCCCCGGCGCCTTCCCCAGGATCACCGTCATCTTCTGCTCCTTGCCATCGCGCTTCAGTGTCAGCGTCACTTTGCTCTCCGGTTTGTATTTGTGGATGGCCTCCGAAAGGGATTCCGGTCCGTCGATGGTGATCTCATCTACGCGGGTGATGATGTCACCCACCTTCAGGCCAACTTTGTAAGCCGCGCTGCCTTTGGATATCTCATGGATCTCCGCGCCTTCCACTCCATCCTTATCCGGCTTTTCCGTGGTCACTCCCAGGAAAGCCCTGTTGGAATTCATTGACCACCCTTCACCATCGATGCTCATCGTGCCGCCATGTTTGCGGAAGGGAGAGGGCGAGATGCTGAATGCCTGGCCATCCATTACCATCACTTTCTTCTTCCGGACAGATACATTGTCATCATTGAATTCCGAAACAGGCTTACCGTTGATAAAGACTTTATTGTCCTTGATCTCCACCGTTACCTTGGTATCCTTGCTGCTCTTATGCTTGATGACGATCTCATCATAATTCTCCAGCTTGTCGCTGGAGCTGTCTGAATCATCATCGTTCCTGTCCTGTGCAAAACCAGGTGTGTGCAGCAACAGGATCAAGGCTGCCATCCCGGAGGTCTTTAGGAGAATATTTTTCATCATTAAAAAATTTACAGATTATCTACGTTTGTTTTCGTAGATCAAATATAGGGAATTTCCTGACATACGAAAGTTTTCGGAAATGTTAAAATGTGGCATTTATATATTGTAGGGTAAAGACTTCGGGCGTGTCCGCCAGCTGGCGGACCGGGCTTTCCGCTTGTAGTCCTCGGCTTTCAGCCTGCGGGCTACCGCTGCAATCCCTCACGCTGGACTTGCTAAGCCCGATAGCATTTTCCTTCCTGTGCATCTTTCCCTTTCTTTTCGCCGGGCAGCCAAACCCCTCCGCCGCTGTACTTTGGGTTACCACTGAACTTCAATTTTTTATTCAACGAATTTTCTATTGGGCCGTGGTGCCTGAATCCCTTACCCAAAATAAGGCGGCTCCGCGGCTGGGCTGACCCTGGCAGATACTGTGTGCAGGTGGGGCATTTGTTAGGTGAGGGATTGCTCTTGCTGGTAGGGTCTCTTCTTGGGTTGCTTGCCTTTTCATCGGCAGACGGAACGATGTGCGGCCTTACGACCCGCCGCTGAGGACTTCGTCGGACCTGCTTCGCCACGTCAGAACTTCGTCGGAACGCCGTCCCTTGTTCCTCCTCGTTCGTACCTTTCGCTGCGCTCAGTTATACCGGCCCCTCGCTATCTGTGTTCATCCGTGCTGCGGCAAAAATAAGGCGGCGGAAACCTGGTTAAATGCATGGTTATTGTTTGAGGACTCAATAATGCCCCGCTAGTCATATCGCCTAAAAGTCTTTCTGAGACCGCAATGCGCCATTCCTTTTCAGGAGGAATTAAATTATCCTAACTCCCCGCCCCATACTCCCTTAGCACCTCAGCAATCCTGCCCTTCATAGAAACAGATAGCCCCGGCTCCCTCTCCAGCCATTGCAGCGTCCCTGGTTCGATCCGGGCGCCGGCCTCCAGCAGTGTCCTGATGATGGCGACATAATCTGCCATTTCTCCCGGCCAGTGATACACCGGATCACTATGAATGGCGGCATAGAAGGCCGCACCAAGTGCCGTCCCCCCATAAATATTTCTTTTTTCCAGGTCTGTTTTCCGCCGGATCAGCAGCTGGATAGTTTCCAGGCGGCCACCCAAAATAGCCCAATGAAGCCCGCTTAGCCCGTCCATATGCTTATCCGGGTCCATTCCCCTGTCCAGCAGATAGTCCACGACGGCCGTATGCCCGAACTCGCAGGCCCAGGCAAAGCCATACTCCATCTGCGTGCCCGCTGCCCCATCATTCAGTGTGCCGTCCTCATTAAAAAATGTCTTCACCACATCCAGCTGGCCAACACCGGCAGCTCCCTCCAGGTCCAGTTTCGCTCCACGCAGTGTAAGATAGCCGGCAGCCTCCGGCCGCCCATTGCGCAGACAGGCAACAACCGCCAATTGCCCATTGCCCCCGGCGCCGGGATGATCGATGGCTGCCCCTGCTGCTAATAAGATATCCAGCAAAGGGATCATCAGCCCGGCTTTGGCAGGATGAATGCTGGTAGACACCAGCCCAAGGGTGGTCGCGCCGCCGCCATACATATCGGCCTCCGCATCCACGTCGGCGCCGGCCGCCAGTAAAAGCTTCAACATTTCCACGGCATTCGGGGGATAGCGCTGGCGTTCGTCCTCGACGCCATTGGTACCGATGTAATGCAGCAGGGTGGCATGGTGGCTCCGCGTGGAACGGGTCCTGATCAAGGTGGGATCCTCCCGGAGCATCGCCTGTAAGACAGGGACATCTCCGGCAATAAGGGCATCGACGGCCCGCTCGAATGGAGAGGCATTACCTGAGGGCGCTCGATAAGGCTCCATAGAACAAAAATTAGGTGCCTTACAAATTATAAACTTTTTCGGAGGGGCCAGAGCAATTTTTCCAGGCCATTGATCTTGATCTCGTAAATGGTGCCCAGCAGCATGCCTAATTTTCCCTTTGGAAACCCTTCCCGATGGAACCATTCCAGGTAGGATACGGGCAGGTCACAGAGGATCGTATCCTTGTATTTACCGAAAGGCATCTTCATTTTGACCAGCTCCAGGAGGAGCTCCGGGTTGGGCTGAAGTGACGGATTATCCAATCTTTTGATTTTTTTTGGTTTTCCCCATTTATATTTGTGCGCCAGGTTAAGGCAGAATCCTCCAAATGTACACTAAATCAAGCTGTTTTACCGTTGGTTGTTCCAATCCCACCTATGACAATATTGTTTGCGGATGAAGAAGATCAAGTACTACTATAACACCAATACGCTCCGCTATGAAAAGCTGGAGACGCCCCTGCGGGTGACCCTGCTGCGTGTGTTGGGTTTTATGTCCGCCGCTGTCGTTACTGCGTTGATATTGGTGTCTTTAGCCTATAAATATTTCCCCTCCGCCAATGAGAAGCGGCTGATGCAGCGCAATGAAGCCCTCCAGGATAACTATTATACCCTCAACGACAAGGTACAAAAGCTCCAGGGCCAGATGGCGGAGCTGGAAAAGAGGGATAACAATGTCTACCGGGCCATTTTCGAGGCGGCGCCCATCCCCGACAGCGCCCGGGCCAAGGCTGCCGAACAGGAGCAGGAGATCAGGCTGGTGCTGGGCATGGACCAGGAAAACCTTTATACCTCCGTGGCCACCACCCTTAACAGGCTCAGCGCCCGCATGAGTAACCAGGCAAGATCCTACACGGCGATAGACGGTTTTATCAAGAATAAAGAGCAGCTGCTGGCCTGTACCCCAGCCATTCAACCCGTCAGCAATAAGGACCTCAGCCGTATCGCCTCTGGCTTCGGCTACCGGATAGACCCGGTCTATAAGACCACCAAATTCCACGCAGGCCTGGATTTTGCCGCCCCCCAGGGAACACCGATCTATGCCACGGCCAATGGGACCGTGGAAGTAGCCGGCAACACGGGCAACGGCTATGGCAACCACGTCGTCATCAACCATGGCTACGGCTACGGCACCCTCTATGGTCATATGTTCCGGGTGAAAGTAAGGTCCGGCGAGAAGGTCAAACGGGGCGAGATCATCGGCTGGGTAGGCAGTACGGGAAAAAGCACGGGCCCGCACTGTCACTACGAGGTTCACCGTAATGGCGATCCCGTGGATCCCGTGTACTATTTCTACAACGATATTACGCCGGAGCAATATGACAGGCTGTTGAAGTTAGCCGCGTCCAGCAATCAAAGTTTTGACTAATCCTGCGTATCTTCACAATCGATAAGGGTATCCGCGAGCCCATCGATCAGCGGACCGGAACGATTTTTGACCCATGATTTCGTGATGAAGAAAGAGTTTTCCCAAATGGCGTTTGATTTTCCTATGGCGGAGGCCCCAGCTCCTTCCCAAAATGCCGTTGCGTCCCATAATGGGAGGCAGGGAAACACCGCACATGGGTTGTCACCGGAAGAAGAGCAGGCCGTACACGAAGAAGGCCGCCGGGCAGGCGTAGTGGTTCGTTTCAAATCCATGAAAGCGGGGGAAGCCCCGGTCACGGCGCCTCCCCCCATCGCGTCCCCAGTCTCAACACCCGGCGTTCCCTCCCCGGTGTCAGCACACGCCACCACCGCACCTATAACAGCCCGGGATGAAGCACCAGCAGCCCCCCGTCCTGCGCCAGAGCCCACATTTGTCCAGATGGAGCTGCTGCCAAGACCGGAACCATTGCCAGATCCGCCGCCCACCGCGCCGCAACCGGAGCCCTCTCCCGAGCCGGAACCAGTACCCGAGCCAGGCCCGCTGCCAAAGCCCGAGCCAACACCGCGTCCTGTAGCACAGACGGCTGCCGCTGAAGTAGCGCCCAGTCCCTGGCCTGCCCCAACAGAAAGGATCGCAAAGCCAGGCCCGCGGCCGAAACCTGAGCCCGCAGCCAAGGCTGCTCCGGCCCGGCCCGCCGAAAAACCCAAATCCAAAAGAGGACGCAAATCACTGAAGCAGGTGGCAGCCGAAGCCGACCTGATCAATATCCCCGAAGACGAGGTCCTGTTCAGCAAACAGTATTACACCATGGGAGAGGTAGCTGAAATGTTCCGGGTGAACCAGTCCCTGCTGCGCTTCTGGGAGACGGAATTCAGCATCCTTCAGCCAAAGAAGAATAAGAAAGGCGACCGCTACTTCAGACCTGTAGACATCAAGAACCTTCACCTGATCTACCATTTGCTGCGGCAACGGAAATATACCATCGAAGGCGCCAAGGATTTTCTCAAAAAGAATAAGACGGCAGACCAAAAATTCGAAACGATCCAGCGCCTGCAGGAGATCAGGGCCTTCCTGCTCGAACTGAAGGCGCAATTGTAAACCTTATTAGACCAAAAAAATGAAGCATCTTCTACTCATCGCCATCATCATCGGCCTCGGCATCCTCACCCGGGCGGAATCTGAATACTCCGTCTCCAGCGACGGCACCCATAAGATCCTGAAAGGCCTCATCAGCAGGGACATGCTGGAAAAGGATACAGCCTTCTCCTGGTTTCATCATAACCTCCGCTCCTATACCCCGGACGCATCCACAGTAGCCATCGTCCATTCAAATGCCGGTCAATTGCAATTCCTCGTCTTCACAGGCACCTGGTGTGAAGAAGCGCAATATATCCTGCCCCGCTTTTACTCCCTGCTGGACGCAGCCGCCATCCGGGCAGACCAGGTGACGCTGATAGGCGTCGACCCCTCGAAAAAAACAGTCCGTAATCTCACAGAAGAAATGCATATCACCGCCATTCCTACGTTCATTGTCCTGAAGAACGGACGGGAAATAGGGCGCATCTCACCTACCTCCAAAGACAGCCCCTGGGATAAAGAGCTCGTCAGGACCCTGCAGGACCCACAGTCAGCCCCGCTCCACTGAGCCGTATATCCGTGCTGGATCCTGCAATCTCCACTTTCAATGTCTCCAACAGCCGCAGCGCATCCAGGTTGATGGCCTGCTTGACATTATTGAACTCATCCTGGGTAACAGGCGCAGTAAAATAATCTACATTGATCAGGAAAGCCGATGATGTAATATCATTTAAGAATGCCGTGCTGTTCTCCACGGTGTCTTTCTTTAATATTTCTTTCAATCCTTCGATCAGCGTGTCCAATTGATCCGAAGAAGTGGACAGGCCGATCAGGAGCCGCAGCTCGCCTTTTCGCTGCGTGCGGAGTGTAAGATTGTCCACGATGCTGTCCACCATCTGCTTGTTGGGCACCGTCACATAGGTCTTCTGATCCGTCCGGATGCGGGTGCTGCGAAGCCCGATCTTTTCCACCGTGCCGGATATATTGTTCACCTTCAGCACATCCCCGGCCGTAAAAGGCTTATCAAAGAAAATGACAAAGCTGGCGATCAGGTTCTCGATGCTTTCCTTCGCCGCAAGGGCCACTGCTGCGCCGGCCAGACCCAGTGAGGCGAGGATCTTGGTGACATCCACTTTAAAAGCCGCGTCCAGGATCATCAGCAACCCAATGATGCCGATGATCGCCTTGAGGAAATCACGCAGGAAAACCACCATCTGCATATCCCGGGGTCCGCCACTCCCACGGGACTTGTTGCGCATCACCAGGGCGATGAAATCCACCAGCCGCAGCAACAGCCAGATAAAGCTGACCACCATGATGATGACGGCCAGGCCCTGGATGATCGTCCTGGATCTGACCTCGTAAATATCAAAATCCAGGTCAGGAGGAAGATGCAGCTTTTCAAAAGAAGACACGGATACGAATACTACCAGGAACGTGCCGATAGGCCCCACTACCAGGTCCAGGAACGCGGACTTATCCAGTCCCGAGCCTATCCTCCGGATGAGCCTGAACAGGCTCCGGGCGATCAGGCGCGAAATAAACCGTTTCAGGATGATGACAAAGAGGATAGTAGCCGCGACGATAACGTAGGCGCGCAGCGGATTGCCAAGTACGATCTGGTTCCAGAAATTGTGCATTACAATTCAATTGTCGGGCAAAAATACGCCGGAGTCGGCTTACTAGCGGTTCGAATACACTTCCAATCCCTTTTTTTTCAGCACATAGATCGCCGAAGGCGTGATCCTGATCCGGCGCGCATCGGCGGCATAAGCTGGGATGGGCTCCTCCTGCAAATTCAGCGTACCTTGCTCATAGCGCAAAAAAGAACGGGTGTCCCGGCCCAGCATGCTCTTGTCCAGCACGTCGAAATCCTTCCAGCCCGGCAGGGCAATATGATTCTTCAGCCCCCCATAATGATCGAACATATAGACCCCTTTCAACGTATCGTAGAGATACACATAGCCACCCTGGTCACGCAGCAGCGAAGGATCAGGAGTGGAATCGAACAACAGCCGGAAATCAGTAGTCTGATCCACCAGGGTCCCGTCATCCCCGATCCGCTTCAGCTTGGCATCCAGCTCATCATACACCCAAACATTGTTGTCATAGGCCAGCCCCACCGCCTTGGCCTGCAGGATATTCAGCTTTCTAAGATCGATGGTGTTGACGATGTTCAAAAATCTGTCCAGCTCGATGATCATGGTAAATTCCCGGTAGTATACCACTATCTTCAGGGGATTGGTGACATCGATGGAAGAAACTTTTCCAAACCGGCGGACATCATTGAATATAGCCAGCGAATCTCCATTGGAATTTAGCTTCCTTAGCTGGTTACCCGTATTCAGTACATAGATATTGCCCAGGTTGTCCACCGTAAAATCCGTGTAATCGCCTCCGATAGTTTTGCTCAGCACAAAGTCGGACGCCCGCTGGGCAGATGCACCCTGCAGGATCAGCATACTGCAGATAATAATATAGAGTGTCCTCATTTTCGGATGATCTTTTGGTCCATCTCCGGCGATTGCGCCTTCAGGGACAGCTGCTGCCCATCGAATACAGCATAGGTGTTGTACCTGATCCAGTCACCCAGGTTGAGATAACGGCTGCCATTCAGCGGAAAGTCGATGGGCAAATGCCGGTGGCCAAAAATAAAATAATCGAAATGCTCCTTCTTCAGCACTTCCCTGCAATACACGATCAGCCATTCCCCGTCTTCTCCAAGGAACCGCTCGTCTGCCTGCCCGGTGACCGCCCTGCTGCGACGGCTGGCCCAGTTGGCCAGTCCTACACCAACTGCCGGCGGAAGGATCCCGAACAGCCCCTGACAAATTCGATTGCGGAAGATCTTCTTCATGAACTTGTACCCATGGTCGCCCGGGCCCAGCCCATCGCCATGCCCGATGTAGAACTTCCGGCCGTTGTACTCAAATGTCTTCGGCTCATGATACACCGGTATGTTCAGCTCCTGCTCGAAATAACCGCTCATCCACATGTCGTGATTACCGACAAAAAAATGCATCGGTATGCCGGAGTCCGTGATCTCCGCCATCTTTCCCAATATACGGGTATATCCCTTCGGTACCACAGTGCGGTATTCATACCAGAAATCGAAGAGGTCGCCTACGATAAAGATCTCCGCAGCATCCTCCCGGATAGTTTCGAGGAAGCGGACGATATGCTTTTCCCTCACCAGGCTGGTGGCATGGTCGGGAGCGCCCAGGTGAAAGTCGGAGAGAAAATAGATTTTTTTTCCGGGGGGGATCTCCATGAGATAAAATTAATGTGGCGATAAAAAATTGAACAAAAATAATTTTTTACCGCCAAACCATAATGTCTGTACTTTCGGCCTTGGGGCCTCAAGTACGAATTGGGCTCCGCCCAATTAGGGCCTGTCTACCAAAAACAGGTAAACTTCTTTCGGTCCATGCACGCCTACAACAAGCGTCTTTTCTATATCCGCCGTGCGGCTGGGGCCCGTTGCAAAAGTGATCAGGGAAGGCAGCTGCCCCTGGTACCTTTCCTTCAACGCAACAAGACCATCCCGGATGTCATACACCAGCTGATCCGTATACGCAACGCAGATATGTATGGGCGCGTACACGCTGACTGTACGGCCGCTCACCTGCGCAGCGCTCATGACGATGGTGCCTGTCCGGGCGATCAGCAGCTCACAGCTGGTGACGGCTGCATCGCAATCCTTCAGCTCCACCTGAGAAAAACCATCAAAAGCGTGCTCCTTCAACAATCCTTTCAGCTTGTCCTCACGACAGTATAGCTGCTTCAGATCGCTATGAACCACCAGGGCCTTCAGCTGCTCTGCCAGCTCACGATGATCCATGCAAAAGATGAACTTACCCTGCAATTTGGTGAACTGCTCCGCAAACTCGATCTCAGGGTCCTGCGTCGCCGGTGTAAAGACAGAATGATTGCCTTCACTTTGCGGAAAAGGAATAGGCGTTGATTGACTCAACGCCTGCCTTATCTTTTTAAGAATATTTTCTTTCGCGGAGGACACTGCCATATCACAACGCTGTTTATTTGACTTCTTCCGCCGTCGGAGGCACCACTACTGCCGGAGGCACGCCATTGCTATCGCCGGGCTGCAGACCCTCACGGGAATGGTCTTCGACGTCCAGCAATCTCTTTTCCTCGTAAGGACGCTTGCCGATGAGCGCTTCCACGTCACTCTGGAAAAGCACTTCCTTATCCAGGAGCGCTTCAGCCAGGATCTTCATTTCCCTGTCCTTGCTGGTCAGCAGGTCCTTGGTAGCCTCATATGCCTTTTCGATCAGCTTGCGAACTTCCTCGTCGATCATACGGGAGGTCTCTTCCGAGTAAGGCTTGGTGAATGTATTCTCCGCCTGCGGATCGTAAAAGCTCACATTCCCTACTTTATCGTTCATACCGTATACGGTGACCATGGAGTAAGCGATCTTGGTGATCTGCTGCAGGTCATTCTGGGCGCCCGTGGAGATCTTCCCGAAATTCAGCTCTTCGCTGGCCCGTCCGCCCAGCGTCATACAGATCTGGTCGAACAGCTGATCCGTGTTATAAAGATATTGTTCCTTCGGCGTGTATTGCGCGTAACCGAGTGCGGCAACCCCCCTGGGGACGATGGTAACCTTCAGCAGCGGGTAAGCATGTTCAAGGTACCAGCCGCAGATCGCATGCCCGGCCTCATGATATGCAATGATCCTCTTCTCGTCGGGAGAGATGATCTTGTTCTTCTTTTCCAATCCGCCGATGACCCTGTCCACCGCATCCTGGAAGTCTTCCATCTCTACATTATCCTTCCCCTTACGGGCTGCGATCAGGGCGGCTTCGTTACATACGTTGGCGATATCAGCGCCTGCAAACCCGGGGGTCTGCTCGGCCAGCTTATGGATATCCAGCTTGCTGGAGATCTTGATCGGTTTCAGGTGTACTTTGAAGATCGCCTCACGGCCTTTCAGATCGGGCTTGTCAATGGAGATCTGCCTGTCGAACCTGCCCGGACGCAGCAGCGCGGTATCCAGCACGTCAGGACGGTTGGTGGCCGCCAGGACAATGATCCCGCTATCGCCTCCGAAACCATCCATTTCCACGAGCAGCTGGTTCAAAGTGCTTTCCCTTTCATCATTGCTCATGATGGCATTCTTACCTCTCGCACGGCCGATGGCGTCTATTTCATCGATAAAGATGACGCAGGGCGCTTTTTCCCGGGCCTGTTTGAACAGGTCCCGTACCCGGCTGGCGCCCACTCCCACAAACAGCTCCACAAAGTCCGAACCGCTCATGGAAAAGAAAGGCACCTGCGCTTCTCCGGCCATGGCCTTCGCCAGAAGGGTCTTGCCCGTTCCCGGAGGACCCACCAGCAGCGCCCCCTTGGGTATCTTACCGCCCAAGGCCGTATATTTCTTCGGATTCTTTAAAAAGTCGACGATCTCCATCACTTCCACCTTCGCTTCGTCCAGACCGGCTACATCATTGAATGTAATGGTCACCTTCGTGCCTTTATCGAAGAGTGTGGCTTTTGACTTGCCGATGTTGAAGATCCCGCCCGGACCGCCGCTGCCAGCCTGCCCGCCCATCTTCCGCATGAGCATCACCCATATCAGGACAATGATCAGCAGCGGTAGAAGGAAATTGAGCAGGGGGCCGAACCATTCGCCTTCCGATTTGGAGTTGACAGATATCTCCAGCTGCGGATTCTTCACAAAGTAGTCCCGCAGTATCTTTTCATATTCCTTCACATCCGTCACCTTGAACTCGAACTGGGGACCATCCTTGTTCACGCCGCCGGGCCAGCTGCCCTTCAGCTTATTGGCATAATAAGGTTTCTGCAAAGAATCTTTCTTGATATAGACCCGTACCAGCTGTTTATTGCTTATAAGGTCAAGCTTTTGTACATCTCCATTGGCCAGCATGTCCCTTCTGAAATCCAGTTCGTCCACCTGATGTGCGTCGGGAGAAAGGCCCCCGAACAGGTTGAAGCCGATCAATACGGCCGCGATGATCCCCCAAATCCAGTAAATGCTGAACTTAGGGCCTTTTCTCGAACCGTTGTCGTCATCTCCCCTGGGCCTGAACCGCGGAAAGCCAGACTTATCGTTTTGTTTCAAATCTTCCTGTGGCATTTGTATTTGTCCGTGTTGTTTTTGCTAATTATAATATAAGAACTATATGATGAAAATGTTCAAAAAAAACCCAGTAAACGGTAAAATATCCTGTTAAATTGTCGGTATCCGGGGCTTTTCTCTTACCTGGAATGCTGATCGGTATGCTTTTCCTGGGGTGCATCGCTCCACATGTCTTCCAGTTTATAGAACCGCCGGCTTTCCGGCAGCATAACATGTATGACGACGTTTACATAATCGATCAATACCCATTGGAGGGTTTGTCTTCCCTCGTGCGCATAAGGGAGTTCACCGCAGTTGCTCTTTGTGGATTCTTCTATATGATCGGCTATCGCTTTCACCTGCGTACTGCTCCCGGCTTCACAAACGATAAAGAAGTCCGCTACTGCTTCGGGTATCTTCCGCAAATCAAGGGAAACAATTTCTTCTCCTTTTTTCTCCTGAATGGCCTGTATGATGGTTTTAAAGATTTTCGAATTCCTCGTTAATCTGGCTACACTATTGCGTTTCCGGGTAGCTAACATAGAAAGCTGTTCCAATAATCAAAACGTTTTTGTGATAAATTATATTTTAAATGTCGGCAAATCAAATTATTGTGAGAAGCAGGGTTTAATTTTGTCAAGTCGCTGCAAGCGCGTTAATTAACCCGCGCCCCTCATTCCAAAAATAGTACATTTTGTCTATCGGGCACTCTTTTATTGAATTAGGATCAGTGGATAGCACCAACAACTATGCCATGGCCCAGGCGCATGCGGGAATGGCCTCTCATGGAGCCATGTTCTTCGCCTATGACCAATGGGCCGGAAAAGGCCAGCGTGGTAAAAGCTGGACAAGCACTCCCGGTGAAAATATCATCGTCAGCACCGTCTTAGAGCCTGCTAATCTGCCTATTATACAGCAATTCGCCCTTAGCACGGCCGTTGCGCTTGCCTGCCATGACCTTTTCAGCCGCTATGCAGGCGCAACCGATACAGCTATCAAATGGCCCAATGATCTCTACTGGCGTGACAGAAAGGCAGGAGGGATCCTCATCGAGAACAGCTTTAAAGGGGACCAATGGGCCTATGCCATTGCAGGCACCGGCATCAATATCAACCAAACCCATTTTCCGGAAACAGCCCGTAATCCCGTTTCATTGCGCCAGATCACCGGGCAAAGCTTCGATGCACCCGCCCTGGCCCGCGAGCTGGGGACCTTCCTGGAGCTGCGCTACCAGGAGCTCATAAAAGGCAAGGCAGACGTCCTGTTGCAGGAATACAACGATCGCCTCTACCGGCGGGACCAGTCCGTCCGGCTCAAAAAGGACCAGGCCGTGTTCTCAACAGTGGTGAAAGGTGTTACCCCAACGGGTGAGCTCATCACCCGCGACGTGCTGGAACGGCATTTCTCTTTCGGGGAAGTGGAATGGGTGATTTAAAGCTCCGACCAGGCCTTCAGGATCTCCTCCGCATGCTGCTTGCTTTTGGGCTTCAGAAAGATCTTACGGACAATGCCCTTCTCATCGATGAGGAAGGTAGTGCGATGCAACCCCATATACCTGCGGCCATAGAGCAGCTTTTCCCCCCAGACACCGTACTTATCGATGATCGTATGATCGGGGTCCGCCACCAGGGTAAAAGGCAGATCATATTTTCCCTCGAACTTCTTATGCTTCTTCTCTTCGTCCGGGCTGATACCGAGAATGGTAAAACCCGCCTTTTTCAACAACGCATAATTATCCCTCAGGTTACATGCCTGAACAGTGCAGGTAGGTGTATCATCCTCGGGATAGAAATACAGCACTACCTTTTTGCCTTTGAATCCGGATAAGGAAACTTTGTTCCCATCCTGGTCTTTCCCCGTGAATGCCGGGGCCTTGTCTCCTTCCTGTAAATGAGTCATAGCTTATCTTGTAAATCGGTATTCTTTAATAGTACGGTTGCCTGCCACATCTTCCGCCGTCACTTTCAGCACATGCCTGCCGGAAGGACAATGCCCGTCGAAAGTATAAATAAAATCGAGATACTTGTCATTGGTAAAGCAAAGCCAGCGTCCGTCCAGCTCCGCACGAAAGCTGCGAATCCCGCCCAGGTCATCCTTGACCCTGAATGCGATCCGGCCGGCCTTCCGCAGAACAGCCCCCTCACGTATACCAATAGGGGTAATGACAGGAGGCAGCTTGTCTTCCACCAGACAAAAATCCCCAAACTCCCGGAAACGGGCGGAAGCCCAATCTCCCAGCCATTCCGGGCGGGCCGCCTCTTTTTTACCGCCTTCCATGCGCAGCATCACTACCTTGTCCTTACTGATCCCGGTCGACCTGATCCTCACGAGCAAAGGCTCCTGAAGGGGTATCACCGTGCTGCCGATGGCATACACCGGGGAGGCAGCGCCCGGCGCGGAGTCAATGAGGCTGCATCCAATGTGCGCCGAGTCATACAGCGCTTTTTCACTTACATAAAAAGCAACGCCCTCCGCCTCATATCCATCCAGCATACCCGGATAAAAGCTCTTCCCGGCCAATGGGTAGCTGATGCCCGATACCACGGGGGAAGGACGATATTGCACCCGGAAATTCAGAACGGTGTTATTGCCAGCGGCATCTTTTACGACTATACGAATAGCGTGAGGGACGCCGTCGCTGAGATCGATGACGCCATCTGTTGCCGGGCTTGTAAGCCTGTGGGCAAAATCAGGAGCAGCCGCCGGAATGGCGGCCGCCTGGTAGATACACGGAGCGCTATGCCCCGGTAGCCGGGACAGATGCTGCAGCCAGGGGCCACCTTTCTCCTTTGTCCGGTAGTCGATGTGCGCGTTGATCTTGCGGGTATCGTTATAGCTGATGTTATTCATCTCGAAAGCCGTCAGCAGCATCCCATCCTCCTGAAGGGTGGCCTGGAAGATCCCATTGGGATTGGTGGAGCCGGACTGGCTGTCGAAAGCGGAAATGGCAAAGCTGATCCGGGATGCCGTCACAACGACCACGCTATCCTTCAGCCCTAACCCTCCTTCGGCGGTCCTGATCACAGGCCATATCCGAGGTGACTGCTCATACGTGCTGAAGGACCTGTCATAGATGGCTAACCGAAGGACGACTGGCGGTACATTGTCAGGTACGGGCATGCCGAATAACAGGGGGTTCAGGTTGGTGTCGTCGGAGGAACGCCGGATCTCGAAATGCAGGTGAGGGCCCTGGCTGCCGCCGGTGTTGCCGCTATAGGCGATCACCTCGCCTTTCTTCACAGGGAAGAGGCCTGCAGGAATATCGATGGACGCCTGCCAGGACTCCGTCCTGTACTGCCAGCTGCTGACATAAGCGGCCAGCGCGGGGAAGAACTTGTTCAGGTGGGCATACAGTGTGGAATAGCCGTTGGGATGCCGGATATAGATGGCCTGGCCAAACCCGGCCGGCTCGACCACCACTTTGGCGACATAGCCGTCAGCCGCCGCCATCACAGGTAAGTTCACCTTCTGCTGCGTCCGGATGTCCAGCCCCATATGGTAGTGATTGGCACGGAGCTCGCCAAAATTCGCCGCCAGCTTGATAGGAATGTCCAGCGGGTTACGGAAATAGCCCACGGGATAGCCGGAGGAAGGAAGATCTTGCGCAAAACATAAAAAAGGGTAAAAGACAGCCGCGACGACCAGTAGATGCTTCATACAGGCAAAGTTAGTCGAACCACCGCACCGCCTTCTATCCCGAATCAAGAAAATCCGTCCCGTTTTGAACAAATAATTATCGTTGCTGTTAAATCCCGGAGCATCCTCTCTACGTATATGTACCTGATCGCACCGGGTATTTGGGTACTAAGTAATTCTCCATCAGCCGAGGTTGGCGATCCTTAAAAAATACTACTAAAAGGGAAGGAATTTTGAAAAGTTTGGTACAGCTTTTGGCTAAGAAAAGTTGTCTTAGTAGATAGAACACTTTTTCAAGATATAAAGTGACCGTCATGAAAGGATTAAAAAACAAAATGGTAGTTTTCGCAGCCGTCACCGTAGGTGGTGTCATCGGTCTGTTGAAAGGCGAAGAAGCCAAGCAGAAATGGGTCTTCCGGCTGAAAAGCAAGTACGACAACCGTCGCCTGATGGCCGAACGGAAGTCGATTGCCCGGAAAGGCGGCGTGCTGCTTGACGACATCGAGCTGGCTGCCTATCACAACAATTAGTACTTAATTATACTATAATTCAGACCCTGCCTTCTGAAAGAGGCAGGGTTTTTTCATACCCCTCCGGATTTAATGCATTTTTAACCTTCCCCTGGGTTACCCTGGCCGCTCTCAGCCCACTACATGCAGAAAGAAATAAAATAATCGGGAAAATTTGCCTCACTGCCGTAACTTCGCGCAATTTTATATTTTTTCCAACATGCCCAAAGATTCCTCGATCACCAGCGTACTTATCATCGGTTCCGGTCCTATCATTATTGGCCAGGCTTGTGAATTTGATTATTCCGGCACCCAGGCCGCCCGCAGCTTGCGGGAAGAGGGGATCCAGGTCATCCTGATCAACAGCAACCCTGCGACGATCATGACAGACCCGATGATGGCGGACAAGGTTTACCTGCTGCCGCTGACCGTGGAAAGCATCGAACAGATCCTGGAAGAGAACAAGATCGACGCGGTACTCCCTACCATGGGGGGCCAGACGGCCCTCAACCTGGCAAAAGAAGCCGAAGACCTCGGCATCTGGGAGAAATATGGGGTCCGCCTGATCGGCGTCGACATCAAAGCCATCGACAAGGCCGAGGACAGGGAGAAATTCCGGCAGTGGATGATCCAGCTGGGCGTGCCTGTCGCCACCGCCAAAACGGCCAACTCATACCTGGAAGGAAAAGAATTTGCACAGGATATAGGTTTCCCCCTGGTGATCCGCCCCTCCTTTACCCTGGGCGGCACAGGCGGCGGCTTTGTACACGATAAAGAAGATCTCGACGAAGCGCTGAACAGAGGGCTGCAAGCCTCTCCCATCCATGAAGTGCTGGTAGAGCAGGCGGTCCTGGGATGGAAGGAGTTCGAGCTGGAGCTTCTGCGTGATGCCAACAACAACGTGGTCATCATCTGTACCGTGGAGAACTTCGATCCCATGGGCGTGCACACAGGCGACTCCATCACCGTGGCGCCGGCCATGACCCTGAGCGATACGGCCTTCCAGCTGATGCGCAATACAGCGATCATGATGATGCGCGACCTGGGTAACTTCGCCGGCGGCTGCAACGTACAGTTCGCCCTCAACCCCAAGACCGAAGAGATCATCGCCATCGAGATCAATCCGCGGGTAAGCCGTTCATCGGCCCTCGCTTCCAAAGCAACAGGCTACCCCATCGCCAAGATCGCCGCCAAGCTGGCCATCGGGTTTACCCTGGATGAGCTGAAGAACCAGATCACGGGCACTACCTCTGCTTACTTCGAGCCTGTGCAGGACTATGTCATCGTGAAGATCCCCCGCTGGAATTTCGACAAGTTCAAAGGCGCCAATGACACCCTGGGGCTGCAGATGAAGAGCGTGGGAGAGGTCATGGCCATCGGCCGCAGCTTTACCGAGGCCGTACAGAAAGCCTGCCAGAGCCTGGAGAATAATGCCGTAGGACTGGGTTACTACGGTAAAAGCCTCATGCACGCCGAAGAGCTGCTGGAATATATAAAGACCCCGAAATGGGACCGCATCTTTCGCATCAAGGATGCGCTGATGGCCGGGATCTCCGTGGGCACCATCTCCAAAGCCACCAATGGCATCGACCGCTGGTTCCTTTACGAGATCCAGAAGATCTGCAATACAGAGAAGGAACTGGCCAAATACAAGATAGATACCCTTCCCACCGAATTGCTGCAGACGGCCAAACGGCAGGGCTTCAGCGACGACCAGATCGTCCGCATCATGAACTCCGGCACGGAAGACGAAATGTATGAAAAAAGGAAGGCCCTTGGTATTACCCGCGTCTATAAGATGGTAGACACCTGCTCTGCGGAATTCGAGGCGAAAACACCCTATTTCTACTCCACTTTCGAAGGCGGACACGCCAACGAAAGCAAGGTCAGCGATAAGAAGAAGATCATCGTCCTGGGATCAGGCCCCAACCGCATCGGTCAGGGCATCGAGTTCGACTACTGCTGTGTGCACGGGCTGCTGGCCATCAAAGAATGCGGCTATGAGGCCATCATGGTCAACTGCAACCCGGAGACCGTCTCCACTGACTTCGACATCGCCGATAAGCTCTACTTCGAGCCCGTCTACTGGGAACATCTCTGGGAGATCATCGAGCATGAAAAGCCCGATGGGGTCATCGTTCAGCTGGGAGGGCAGACAGCCCTCAAGCTGGCGGAGCGCCTGGATAAGAAAGGCATTAAGATCATCGGCACCTCCTTCGACAGCATGGACATCGCAGAGGACAGAGGCCGCTTCAGCGACATGCTGAAAGAGCTGAACATACCTTACCCCAACTACGGTACCGCCTTTGACGTCGACGAAGCCATCCAGGTCGCCAACAGGGTCGGTTACCCCGTGCTCGTCCGTCCCAGCTATGTATTGGGCGGTCAGCGCATGCGCATCGTCATCAACGACGAAGAAGTGGAAAAGGCCGTGGTAAGCCTGCTGAAACATATTCCCGGCAATAAGATCCTCATTGACCACTTCCTGGACCGCTGCCAGGAAGCCGAAGTGGACGCCATCTTCGACGGTGAGAACTTTCATGTGATGGGCGTGATGGAGCACATCGAGCCGGCCGGGATCCACAGCGGAGACAGCAACGCCGTCCTGCCCGCTTTCAATCTCACCCCCCTGGAAGTGACCACCCTGGAATACTACTCGGAAAAGATCGCCCGCGCCCTGAATATAAAAGGGCTGATCAATATCCAGTTCGCCGTCAAGGACGGGAAGGTATTCGTCATCGAAGCCAACCCCCGCGCCTCCCGGACAACACCCTTTATCGCAAAAGCCTACCAGATCCCTTATCTCAACGTCGCCACCAAGATCATGATCGGCCAGCATAAGCTGACAGACTTCAAATTTGAAAAAAAGCTGAAAGGCTTTGCTATCAAAGAGCCCGTCTTCAGTTTCAATAAATTTCCCGGCGTGAATAAGGAGCTGGGGCCCGAAATGAAGTCCACAGGCGAAGCCATCCGCTTCGTCAAAGACCTGCGGGACCCGTATTTCCGTCAGCTATACAAGGACAGGAGCATGTATTTGAGCAAGTAGGCAGAATTTTTATACTGCATTGCATTTATCGTTATCTTCAAACGCAAACAAAGGAAGATGACACAACTAAGCCTGAAACGATCCATTTTTTCTTATGCGAGGGTAAGGACCTACATCGGCTCCTTCGTGAGGGGAAACACCCTCTATATCCGCAAGAACAGGATAAAGGGTAAAGTACTTTTGAACATAGGCTGCGGCCCCTTCCCCAGGGAGGAGTTCATTAATCTGGACTACGACTGGACTCCCGCCATCGATATTTGCTGGGATATCACCGCCAAAAAATATCCGCTGCAGGACGCCTCGCTCGAAGGCGTATACACCGAGCATTGCCTGGAACATATCCCCTATCAAAAGACGATAGAGAACCTCAGGGAATTCTACCGCATGTTGAAACCCGGCGGAACAGTAAGGATCATCGTCCCTGATGCGGAGATCTATTTTGACGGCTACCAGGCCAGGAAAAAGGATATGACGGCCAAACTACCCTACGACGAAAATGAAGAGACCCCCGTCATCAGCATCAACAGGATCTTCAGGGATCATGGTCACCTCTTCATCTGGGATTTCGAAACATTCAAAATGAACCTGGAAAAAACAGGGTTTAAGAACGTAACGAAGGAATCCCTCCGAAAAGGACGTGACCCGCGCCTGCTCATCGACCGCCCGGAAAGAGCCGTTGAAAGCCTGTACGTGGAAGCTACCAAATAAACAGGGAATTATTCCCGTCTGTGGAAAATCGCAACTCTAGCAAGGAATTTGCATTGTAGGACGTGACCTAAAAGCCAAAAACTTATGAAGCGATTACTCGTTTTTACCCTTTCCCTGATCACAGTAACGACTGCCATGGGCCAGCTGAAAGCAAAAGTAAAATGCCCCGACCTTTATGTGGATGTGCTGAACGGAACCGTGAATGACCAGAAGCCCAACTATGGATGGGCGGAGATAAAAGGCAGGATCCCCTGCTTTACCAGCGCGGTAGATGAATCATCGCCGGATGCCAAATGCGGCGCCGCTATATTTTACAAGGATAAGGACGTCACCTTCTACACAAAAAGACATTACATAGAGATCAGCGCCAAATTCGTGGGCAAATGCAGCATTCCCCTCCTGGGCACTAAAAGAGGCAGTCTCTTCAAAACCCTGGGCAACCCCCGGATGAAGGATGATCTGTGGGAGGCCTACGACATGCAATACGGCACGCTGATACTGCATTACAATGTCGCCGGAGCAGCCGGCAAGGTGATAAAATTCCAGATGACCACAGAAAGCACGGAGACCATCCAGCTCTGCGAATAGACAGCACCGTCGATCATAAAGAGGACTTGTCCCGGCGTATCCACGACGTGATCAATGGAAAAGCCAGGTGAAACCAGCTGGTATAAAGCGCCGGCTGGGCCGCCAGCTCAGCCTTGATCACCTCCGGCGAAAGGAACCTGTATTCACTTACTTCTTCGGGATCAGGATCAACATCCTGGTCATGATATCCTACGAACACATGATCGAACTCATGCTCCGTAAGCCCGTTATCAAATGCCGATCTATAGGTGAAGTCGAATACCTTCTCCAATGCTGTGGTAAAGCCCAGCTCCTCCGAAAGCCTGCGCCGGGCCGCCTGACACGTCTCTTCACCCGGCCGCGGATGGCTGCAGCACGCATTGGTCCAGAGCCCGGCGCTGTGATATTTTCTCAGCGACCTGCGCTGTAAAAGCATTTCCCCCTTTGAGTTGAAGATAAAAACGCTAAAAGCCCTATGTAGCAGGGCTTTGCGATGAGCTTCCATTTTTTCCATTACACCCAGGGGCTCGTCCAGCTCGTTTACCAGGATCACTTCTTCCAGCATAGTACCCGGAAAATTAGACATTAGAATCGCTGAATTTGCGACTTCAATAATTTACGGGCAAAGTGAATGCGGCTCTTGATGGTACCCAGCGGCTCCTGTAACATATCCGCGATCTCGTGGTATTTGAACCCGTCGAAATACAGCAGGAAAGGATTACGGAAGATCTCAGGCAGCTTGTGGATCGCCGTCTGGATATCTTTTACCCGCAGATTGCTTTCCACCGTCCCGGGCACAGCCAGCTGGGCGGAGTTTAACAGGAAATCATTGGGCGTGCTATCGAAAATGGTATTCTGTTTGGCTTTACGGCGGTAATTGTTGATGAAGATATTCCGCATGATCGTATATAGCCAGGCCTTTATATTGGTGCCGACATTATATTTATCCTTATTAGCTAAGGCCCGGAATAAGGTCTCCTGGAACAGGTCCTTGGCCGCCTCGGAATCACGGGTCAAAGTGATGGCAAAGGGCTTCAAAAACTCCGCATTATTGACCAATAGTTGGTTGAATTCTACTGTGGCCATGTTATAAAATTGTTTAATGAAATTCTACTCAAATTTAAACACAAAAGGGAAGCAGGACAATAATTCGTGTCCAATGGTTTAGTTAAAAAATCAACTGCCGAAAGATCAATGATTTATTTTCCACCTTTTTTGTGTGCATTGGTTACTGCGGATAATATGCAAAAACGAGGCCCCTTCGGTCGGACCGCCAGTTTAGAAAAAAAAGACTGCCAAAACAGGGGAATAAGCTGACGAATGAGGTAAATAGGAGGAGAATGCCCGAAAAAGCGCTGACAGACCTGCAGACCGTGCCTGTCGCATTGAAGGTCAAAGCGTAGCGACGAATTCCAGCACTTCCGGAAGGCTTCGCTTGAAATGAATGCTGTCAGGGGTTTTACAAAGATGGGTCTTCACCAGCTGGCCGGAGATCACCAGGGGGGTATCCGGGATGGATTGGCTGGCCTGGGAAAGGAATTTTTCGAGGTTGAAGCTGCCTGTAATGCCCGTTAAATGCGTGTAAAGATAATCCGGGTTCTTTTGTTTACTGACGAACGCAACGTCCTTCAGCGGTATATCCGCCCCCAGGTAGAGTACCCTTGCTCCGTGGGCCCGCAGCAGGTAATGTACATACAACAGGCCCAGCTCATGATGCTCGCCCTCCGGAAGGAAAAGCAGCACCGTTGGCGCCGTCTGCCGGAATGGCACAGCCCTTTCTATGCCCACGATCAGCTTCTGACGGATGATATTGGATACCAGGTGCTCCTGGGCAGGATGGATATGATTGGTAAGCCACAGCAGGCCAATGCGGTGCAGAAAAGGGAAGATGATCTGGGAGATGGCCCGGTCGATACCATGGCCAAGGACATAGCCATCCAATACTCGCTCGAATGACACGGTGTCCAGGTCGATCATATGAGCTATCAGCTCATTCACCAGCTTCTCCTGGCGGGCTTCTGTGTCGGAAAGAGAAAAGATCCTGCTCTTCAGCTCCTGCTCGCTCATCTTGTTGATCTGCGAGATCTTGTAGCCATATTTGTTCAGTAAGGATATGTGCAGGACCCGTTTTAGCTCCTCGCTGCAGTAGTAACGGATGTTCGTCTCCGTGCGACAGGGCTTCAGGAAGCTATACCGCTGCTCCCATATCCGGATCGTATGGGCTTTGATGCCGGATAGATTTTCCAGGTCCTTTATCGTAAAAACATTCATACCCTGTTATTACAAGAGAAGCAGCAGGCTTGTTTAAGCCCGGGAGGGCCAATATATGAACTTTTTAGAATAGGCTAAAGGGTGGAATTCCGGATCAGTCCGGTGTCCAGCAGCTTTTTCACAGCATCTGCAATGCGGGAGCTACGGAGGCTCTCCAGGTGTTTCTCGTGATGCAGGTCGGTCCCCAGCAGGTCGATATACTTCTTCTTGATGAGGTATTGGGCTAATTCCAAAGAACCCTTGCCGTAATAACCTCTGAGGGACAATAAATTAAGCTGAAAAAGGCAGCCGGCGTCCTTCAGCTGGTCGTACCAGCTTTTATTAGCGCCGAAATACAGGTACCGCTCCGGATGGGCGAGGACAGGCTGGTAGCCCCTCAGCTGGATATGGAACAGGATATCCTTAAGGTTAATGGCCGGCACGGCGAAGGACAGCTCCACCAGCACCATTTTGTCTTTCAGGGTCAGCAGGGGCTGATCCGTCTCCAGCAGATCACTGAAATGGTCGTCCATCAGGTACTCCGCCGCAGCCCGGAACTCCAATGTCATATTTTGCCGCTGAAGCTCCGCCTGTACAGCCTGGAACCCTTCCCCGATGGTTGCAGGCGTATTGGGATAATAGTCCGCCAGGACATGCGGGGTGGTGATCAGCTTATGATAGCCGAGGTCCGCCAACCCCCTTATCAGCTGGAGCGAATTTTCCATATCCTTTGCCCCGTCATCGATGCCGGGTATCAAATGGGAATGCATGTCGCAGCCGATCCCGCTGAAATCCGGGATATCAGCGCCCTTTTTTTTAAAAAATGTAAACACTGATCATGATTGAATTTTAGCGTTCTCTGAATGTGCCCCTCAGGGATTGTCCCTTTTAAAGTCCTCGTATACCTTCCGGATGCCGTCCTCCAGGCTGATGGAGGCCTTCCATCCCAGTTTATGCAATTTGTTTACGTCCATCAATTTCCGGGGGGTGCCGTCCGGCTTGGAGAGATCGTGCTTTACCTCTCCTTGATACCCTACAATCTTTTTGATCAGCAGGGCCAGCTCGCCGATCTCCAGATCCTCTCCTGTGCCAATGTTCACAAAACCCGGTTCATTATATTGCTGCATCAAAAAATAACATGCGTCAGCCAGATCGTCCGCATGCAGGAACTCCCGGCGCGGCTTACCCGTACCCCACAGCACCACCGAAGGCTCGCCCTTCTTCTTAGCTTCATGGAATTTACGGATAAGCGCGGGAAGAACATGAGAATTATTCATATCATAATTGTCATTGGGCCCATAAAGGTTGGTAGGCATCACCGAAATAAAATTACAGCCGTACTGCGAGCGGTAGGCATCAGCCATCTTGATACCGGCGATCTTGGCAATGGCATACGGTTCATTGGTCGGCTCCAGCTCCCCGGTAAGCAGCGAATCCTCTTTCAATGGCTGAGGCGCCAGCTTGGGGTAGATACAGGATGACCCCAGGAACATCAGCTTTTTCACACCTGCACGGTAAGCCGCATCGATGATGTTGTTTTGGATCATCAGGTTGTCATAGAGAAATTCCGCCCTGTATGTGTTATTTGCCAGAATGCCTCCCACCTTCGCAGCGGCCAGGAAAACATGGTCCGGGCGCTCCTTTTCGAAAAAAGCATGCACAGCCGCCTGGTCACGCAGGTCCAGCTCTTTGGAAGTCCTTTCCACAAGGTTGGAGAAGCCTTCCTTCTTCAATTTACGGGTAATGGCTGAGCCCACCATTCCACGGTGGCCGGCTACATAGATCTTATCATTTTGATTCATCCTGCTATTCGTATTGATTCTTGATATTAAAACCTGACTCCTTCAATATTTTTTCCTTCCGGAACAGCTGTACATCGGAATTCACCATCTCCTTCACCAGCATGGGAAGGTCATATTTCGGTTTCCAGCCCAGCTTTTGCTGTGCCTTGGTGGGATCGCCGATCAGCAGGTCTACTTCCGTGGGACGGTAATAACGCGCGTCCACGGCTACCACTTCCCTGCCCACTTCCACGATGAAGTCAGGGTTGGTGCTGGCGACGACTACGCCCACTTCCTTGTCCTCTTTGCCCTTGAATGCTACTTCGATCCCCACTTCGGCAAATGCCATCCGCACAAACTCACGTACGGGGGTGGTCACGCCGGTGGCGATGACAAAATCCTCCGGCTCCGGCTGCTGGAGTATACGCCACATGGCCTCCACATAGTCCTTGGCATGTCCCCAGTCCCGGCGGGCATCCAGGTTACCCAGGTAGATCTTATCCTGCAGTCCCAGGGCGATCTTGGCCACCCCCCGGGTGATCTTACGTGTTACAAAGGTTTCACCACGCAGAGGTGATTCGTGGTTGAAAAGGATCCCATTGGTCGCATACATTTTATAGGCTTCCCGGTAGTTTACCGTGATCCAGTAGCCATATAGCTTGGCCACCGCATAGGGGCTCCTCGGATAAAAAGGCGTTGTCTCACTTTGGGGAACGGCTTGTACAAGGCCATAGAGCTCCGAGGTGGAAGCCTGGTAAACCTTGGTCTTCTTGATAAGGCCCAGCAGCCGCACTGCTTCCAGTATCCGCAGGGTCCCTATGCCATCCGCATTGGCCGTATATTCCGGCGTCTCGAAGCTTACGTGGACATGGCTCATGGCCGCCAAATTATAGATCTCGTCCGGCTGTGTCTCCTGGATGATCCTGATCAGGTTCGTGCTGTCCGTCAAGTCGCCATAGTGAAGATGATATTGTACATTGGTCTCATGCGGATCCTGGTAGAGATGATCGATCCTGTCCGTATTGAAAAGGGAAGACCTTCTCTTGATGCCATGTACGATATAACCCTTTTTTAGGAGCAGTTCGCTCAGATAGGCTCCGTCCTGTCCTGTAACGCCCGTAATTAACGCGACTTTTGCCATAATTTACTTAATTATATATTGGTGAATCTTTCTTAATGGTTTAATATAAAGCGTGAAAAAATATGGTTCTAATTCATTCAATTTCCAGGCCAATCTATCTTCCTTATTCGCCCGGAGCCTATTGCCCAATGAAGCATTGCTCATTCCACCCGCCCGCATCTTCACGATCACCCGGGGAATATAGTGTGCAGAAAAATCATGTTTAAGCAATACCCTGAGCATCAACTCATAATCGGCGGCGCTCCGGAGAGTTAGATTAAAAAGCCCCGCCCGGTCGTAAACTTCCTTCCGGACAAAAAAAGTGGGGTGCGGAGGCATCCAGCCGAAATAAAAATTTCTTTTCCTGTATGCCCCCGAATGCCAGGTCCGGAGGACCTTATCCGGGTTGTCGGCATGCACGTATTGCAGATCGGCATACACCGTCATCACTTTGGGGTCCAGGAAGGCTTTCGCCACATCGGACAGCACCTCCGGATCAGTATACATATCATCGGAGTTCAGTATGCCCACCACATCGCCCGTGGCCATGCCGATCCCTTTATTCATGGCGTCATAGATCCCTTTGTCTTTCTCGGAAATGATCTTGCCCACATGAGGAAATTGTGAAACGATCTCCAGCGTCCTGTCCGTGGACCTGCCATCCACTATGATATGCTCCACATCAGCGTACCGTTGCCGCCGGACACAGGTAAGCGTGTCGCTGACCGTAGCGGCGCTGTTGAATGTGGCGGTAATGATGGATATTTTCACAATATAGTCCTCGTTTTGATCGCAGTGGCGGGGTTGCCCTTATAAATAGTAAAAGGGTCCAGGTCGCCCCCCGACACCGAACTGGCCGTTAAGATACTATGGCTCCGGCAGGTAGTTCCCCCCAGCACGGTAGCCCTGGCGCAGATCCATACCCCGTCTTCCAGGATAATGGGCGCCGTCAGGAAATCGAATGATTCTTTTCTGTGATCATGGCTGCCTGTCAATAGCAGGCATCCCTGCGAAAGCGCTACATGGTTCCCAATCACAACATCCGATAAATTGTCGATCCACACGCCTTCCCCGATCCATGAATGATCGCCTATCCGCAGCTTCCAGGGGAACTTTATGTTCACGGAAGGCTTGATCACCACTCCCTGGCCGACCTTTGCGCCAAACAGGCGCAGCAGGGCCCTTTTGGCGGAGGAGAGGACCATCAACGGGTTTTTGAAGAACAGGATATTTACGAAATACCAGCTCACCTGTCTGAAGCGGGAAGCCCCGATCCTGATGGTGGTCCGGTATACTGAAAGGTCTACCTTTTTTCTTTCTTCCATGATTACAACAACGCAAAATAGTTGACTACGGGAATAATTCCCGGTATTTTTCTTTCAGCAGGGTGGGAGATTGCATTTTCCCGGCATATTCAAACGCCGATTTCGACCAGGTATTATACTCCAACTGGTCCATGGCCGCCATATCCTCCAGCGCCCGTTTGAATAAAGAAGCCTCCAGCGGCAGGTCGTATCCCAGTTTCCCGGAAGCCAGGTCCAGCCAGGGCGTCTTATTGCTGATCAACACAGGCTTGCCGGCCAGCAAAGCCTCGAAGATGGCATGTCCGAAATTCTCCCCCAGTGTAGGCAGGACAAAAATATGGTATTGCTGCAACACGCCGATGACCACATGGTTCGGGATCGCCCCTTTCCAGCCTGCCGTGACATGGGCAGGCAGCGCCTCGATCGCCGACATGCATTTTTTGCTGTATTCCGGGTCCTCAACATCACCATAAATATCGAGATGAAGCCGGACACTTGCCGGCAACCCCTTCATTAGCTCCAGGAAGAACAATAGGTTCTTCTTTGGCGCCACCCGGGATATGAACACGGCATGCAGCTCGCCCTGCGCTTTCTCCACTGGCCTCCATTCCACTTTCACCCCCTTTACAAAATTCGGCACCAGCCGTATATCCCCGGCAGCGGGAAACCAGCGGCGTATATCCTTTACCTCCTGCTCATCCGTGGCCTGGAAGATCAGTTTCTCCGGCAGACCGGCCCCATTCAACAGCCGGATAAATAATTTCTTTTTGGCCGGCTTGAACCGGACGGCGCCTTCATGCAACATCCCGCGGGGTGCGATCACTACCCTGCTCTTTATCCGCCCCCGCCATTGTAGCCATAAAGGGAGAATGGTCCACCGCAATGAGAACATGCTGTTGAGGTAAATATGATCAGGCGCAACCTCCCCGATCAATGCTATCAGCCTCTTCGCCGTAAGGCTGCCCGGTGCTGCATAATACACAGGAACCCCGTCTTTGCTCTCGGTCCAGGTGTTGACACCTATGCCGGGATAGGATTGCAGATCTCCCTGGTCCCTGTCCGAAGTGATGATCCTGATCCGGTAGCTCTCTTTCAATGCAGCTACAAAATTGCGGCAGGACTGGATAGGTCCGCCGGCCTTATAGCCAGGCTCATACCAATCGGTGAATACCAGTATCGTCCTTAGGGTGCTCATTTACTTTCTTTTTAACAGCCGGGCAGGATTGCCTGCATAAAAACCAGGCGTTTCAATGTCGCGGGTGACAACGGCGCCCGCTCCTATGACGGCATCGTCGCAGATAGTCACCGGAAGGATGGTGGCATTGGAACCAATCGACACCCTGTCCCCGATGCGGGTGGGCTCCCATTTACTGCTGTCGCCGGCAGGCCCCCCGCCGGAAAAAGTATCATTGATGAACATGACGCCATGAGCAATAAAACAGCCTTCCCCGATGGTAACCCCCTCACAGATAAATGTATGGGACTGAACACGGGTCTTCCTCCCAATATGCACATTTGACTGGACCTCCACGAAAGGCCCGATGAATACATCGTCGGCTACGGTGCACCTGTATAAATTCACCGGTTCGACCACGATGACATTTTCTCCAAATTGCACATCCACGATGCCGATAGACCGGAAATCAGGTTTCATGTTGCCGCCTTATAAATTTTTTCAATGACTTCCACTGTTCTCAGACCCGCCTGCCCGTCGAACTGATTGGGCTGACGTTCCTCTATCACTGCCTTTACATGCCCGTAGATCTTATCGTGATTGGACATCGACCCCTGGTAAGCGCCATAATCGTTGGCATGATTGCCCGCAGGCAGCACAGGCGTCTCATCCATGTCAGATCGAAGGTACTCCAGCGTATTAAGATACTGTCCCCCTATTTTTATAGTCGCTTTCTCCGCAACGATCAGCAGGGACCCTTCCATATTATTTTGATAGCTGTTGATGCTGAAATGCAGGGAGCCCAATGCTCCGCTCTCAAATCGCACCGTCGCCGCAACAGTGTCTTCGAATGCTATCAGCCCCCGGTGGGCAAAATTATTCGCGATGGCGCTGACCTCTTTTACACCGCCGATCATCCAGCACAACAGGTCAATAAAATGACTGAACTGAGTATACAGGATGCCCCCGTCCATTTCACGACTGCCATGCCAGGAGTCCCTGTAATATGCCGGTCCCCTGCTCCAGCAGGCGTTCATCTGTATGCTGTAGATACGCCCACACTTTCCCGAATCCAGCATATCCTTCACAAGCGCTACGGGAGGGTTGAACCTGTTTTGCTTGACGACGAATAATTGGCGGCCCGCCAGCATCGCCTGTTCGATCATCTGCCTGCAGTCGGCCGCATGGAGGGCCATGGGTTTTTCACAGATGACATGATGGCCGGCCTTCAATGCCAGCAAGGTATGCCGGGCATGCCATCCATTGGGCGTGCATACGGCCACCACATCTATCCCGCTCTCCAGGGAGAGCATATCTTCAACGCTTTTATACGCCCTGGCTCCATATTCTTTTGCCAGCCTGCATGCCTTTTCCTCCACGATATCACAGACGGCCAGCAATTGCCCCGCGTGGGATGCATGCAAAGCATGACGGTTTCCGATGGCGCCGCATCCTATGATGGCGAAACTCAGCATCCCACCCCATTTTTTTCCATCCAGTAATCCAATACAATGAATAACCAGAGCTCTACCCACCTGATCTGCTTGTCCCCCGCCTGGAACCGCTTCCAATGCTCCAGCAGCCGGTCCGGCTGTATGAACCCCCGCTGGGCCATTCTTTGTATATGCGTATCCCCGAAGCTGCGCAACTCCTTGCGCAGCCAGAGCTCCCAGGGAAATAAAAATCCTTTCTTCTTCCTGTGGACGATCTCATCCGGCAGGAGGGGTTTCAGCGATTCTACCAGCAGGCTTTTCGGATACACAGGTCGTTTGATGCTATCCGGTATGGCCAGTACAAATTCAACAAGGTCCTGATCGAAATAAGGTTCCCTCACTTCCAGTGAAACAGCCATGCTCATCTGGTCCGTATCCTTCAGCAGGGTATGCTGGGTATATCCCAGGTATTCGGACGCAGACACCTGGCTTAGCAAAGGCAGGCCGGCCAATGAGCGCCTTTTACCAGCCAGCTCCTGTCCCACTGCAGTAATGCTGTTCCCTCCTTCCAGGTTGGTAAGCGCTGCCAGCAGCGACGGAGCGATGATCTGGCGAAAGACAGGATATGCATGATCGATATTGTTATCCGGCATTCGCAGCAACTGCCCCATCCTCGCTTTCCGGCCATAGGTCTGGCCGCCTGCCAGGACGCCGGCAAAGAGCTTCCGCACACCAGCCGGAAGCTTCCACAAAACTCCCATCTTCTTTAATTGAAGGTATTGCTGAAAAAAAGGATACCCTGCAAAAAGCTCATCGCCCCCTGCACCGGAAAGCGCCACCGTCATGCCATGCTGCCGTATGGCTTTCGACACCACATAGGTATTGATACCATCCCCGCTGGGGATATCCAACGCGTCCAGCCCATTCTTCAGTTCGTCCAGGAACACCGTCGGCTTGAGCAATATCCGGGAATGATGCGTATTGAATTTACGGGCGATGATCTCCGCATAGGGCGATTCATCGAACTCCTCTTCCTCAAAACATATGTTGAAGGTATTAGGCCTTGCGTCTCCGGCTTCCGCCATGAGGCCCACCACGGCGCTGGAATCAATGCCGCCGGAAAGAAAGGCTCCTACGGGAACATCGCTGACCAGGCGCCTTTGCACGGATTGCAACATCAGCTCACGAACTCTTTTCTTTACAGCCTCCGTATTCGAAAAATCGAAATCACCCCCCGTATTCGTCACATCCCAGTATACTTTTTTTTCAATTTTCCCGTCCCTGATCCTCATCCAGGAGCCCGCCTCCAGCTGACGGATACCCTTGATCATAGAATAAGGATAGCTGACGGATTGATAGCTGAAATAATCCAACAGCGCCGCCGGGTCCACTCTTCTTTCCACCCAGCCTGTGGCAAGGATGCCCCTCAGCTCTGATGCAAACATAAGCCGCTGTTCGTCCGCAAAATAATACACCGGCTTTACACCCAGCCGGTCCCTTACGATGAACAGTTCCCGCTCCTGTTTGTCCCAGATGGCAAAAGCATACATCCCCCGGAAATAAGTAAGACAATCCGGCCCCCACCTGGCGTAGGCGGCTACGATCATCTCCGTATCGCTGGTCGTACGGAAAGCATACTCCTTTAGTTGCTGTTTGACCTCATTGTAATTATAAATTTCGCCATTGAACACAATGACATACCTGCCGGAATTATCCGTAAAAGGCTGATTGGCGGCAGAGGAAAGATCGATGATGGACAGACGTAGATGCCCCACCGTCAAAGGCCCGTCGGCGAAAGTTCCCACTGCATCGGGTCCACGGTGGGCCATGGCGTCCGTCATGCGGTGAATGGCTTCCATTTCAGGCTGGACATGCTTAAAATTCAGGATTCCGGCGATTCCACACATAATTGCAGGCTAATAAATTTATTTGAATTCAATGCTTCTTTTCAATGTACCGAAACTGACCCGGGTAATGAGAACATTGCTGACCCCCGATGGAAGCTCCTTATAAAGAAGGGGCCTGCTTTCTCTTGTCTGGGCCGTCAGGTCGTCAAGGTAAGGATTGATATCCGGCACATTCTGCCATTTATCCTCCACCCAGGAAATGTTCTGGCAGGCCGGATCATTAGCCCTGAAACATTGCACATTAAGACCCAGGCCCGCCGCCTTAAAGCTGCCCCGCGCTTTCAGAAAGGCCAGCGGGTCCATCTTATAGTAGAAATGGATATTCCAAAGCAACACACTTAGGTTGGGATTATCAGGCTGACAGTCCACACTACCCTGGCAGTACATATTCAAAAGGCTGACCTTACCTGCGAACTTCCCGATCTTCACCGTGGCCGTGCTATCGGCATTCGGCGGCGCGAGCATCGTCCCGTCGATCGTTACATTACCCGAACCGCTCAGGTTCAGGGGTACTCTGCCACCCCCCTCATACCAGCAATCTTTCGCGATAAAACTGGCATTCTTTTGCACCGACAATCCCGAGAACTGGCCGCCGAAACAGGCGACCCTGGCCGTACCCTTCCCTCCTGCCAGCAACGGTCCGCCTTCAATGTAATTTCCATAGGTGAAAAAAGAATTATCCTTTTGCACATACAGGTAATTCATTCCCTTCACTATAAGGGAGGTGTCCGAACGCGAAGAATATATCTGGTCCAGATGCGCCTGCGCCTGGGGTTGATCCACATTCTCAAATACGAGGGCCGCCGTCTGGTCCTTGTCCGCCTCGCTGCCCAGTTGCAGATCGCGGATGGCAATATAGCTGGGCCCCTTCACCAGCAGGAGGGGCGATTGCCCGAATGCTTTTGGCGTTTCACTACGGATGACAGAAGCGTACAACAGTCCGTCACCCGTTAGCTGCATGTCCGAGCCGGACGGGACCTGCAGGGTTTTCGTGATCAGATAATTGCCCGCAGCAAAATGTACGACAGGTCTTTTGCCTTTGAGGCGCGCCGCCTGGTCCAGGACGGATTGAATGGTTTCTGAATTGGCGCCGGCCGGTACTTCCAGCACTGTCCGGGCAACGAACGCCGGCTTTTTGTCCATGGTATTCATAAAGGCCTGGACATCCGCTTTGAATGCGGTAGCCAGCTGATCCTGGTAAGTATAAATCTTCTGCGGATTGCTCCCGATCCGGAGAGGTGCCTTTGGCCCGTAGATATTATGAAGGGACATTATTTCTGCCATATAACCGCTCCAGGCTCTGACATTCAGGTTGAGCTTATTGGCAGTATCAGGTGATTTGGCGAATTTGTTCCCCCACAAAGAAATATGGCCTGTGTGGTAATATACCATGCCTCCGGTGCCGGAGCCCACCACGGTATTATCCTGGAAGATCCGCTTGAAAGGATTCGAGCTGCTGCCCTCGTCGACGGAGAAAGACTGGGAATGATCACTAAAGCATCCTCTCACAGAGAGATAATATCCGTTCTTATTGTTCAGATCACTGTAGGTACTGCCCGAGAAAAGGCTCCGGTAAACATGATACCCGCCGTTGGCACAGCTTACTCCCACTCTGCAATGCCAGAACTGGCAATCCCACACCCAATAGTCCAATGCATTAAAACCTTCGATGCTGACGCCCGCCAGGGTGCAATCCCGGAAGATACAGCGCCGGATAGTGATCTCCGAGTCATTGGCGCCCGTACCGTTGCTTCCTCCGTAAGTACCGCCTCCAATACCTTTTGCGAAACCTCCTATAAAATAATTATCCGAGATCTCGATGTTCAGGGTAGCATAGCTGCGGCTTTTGCTGTCCAGCCACTTGTCTTTCCAATGAATGCCGATGCCTTCCATATCCTTCCGTTTGTTGGCATCCCAGGTGATCCTCGCCACTTTGAAATAGGCAGAGCCATTGGTCCACAACAATGTATCTTTATCCCCGCCGATCCACTTTATCGTCGTCCGGGCAGGGTCTTCCCCGATGATACTCACTCCTATTTTACCCCTGAGCACCAAAGTGGACGAAATACAATAGGTGCCCGCAGGAAGATAGATCACCGAATAGATGTTCTTACCCATGTCGTTGGCCGCATTAGGCACGTTGCCGATATTATCCAGCGCCTCCTGCAGGGCCCTGGTATCATCACTCCTGCCATCTCCATGCGCGCCGAAACGTTTTTTTATATCCGCCCAGCTCCTGAATGGACCATTGAACTCCTCCCGCCCTTGCGCGAAGCTGCTGCAGGCGAGGATACATAAAAAAATGATAGTATAGATCGCTTTCATTGGTTTAATAACGTTTGATAGCAGTCGATATATTGTTGCGTGATGGTCTTTATGTCAAATCGTTGGATGTTGCGCAAGCCTGCTGCGACCAGCCGTCGCCTGTATGGTTCGTCCTGTATCAGGTTCAGTACGCCGTTCCGTATGGACTCCACCGAATAGGGGTCCACCAGGCAGGCGCCCTCTCCGGCTACTTCCTGCATAGGGCTGAGCTGGCTGGTGATCACCGGTCTTCCCGCCTGCTGCGCTTCCAGGATGGGCAGGCCAAACCCTTCAAACGTGGAAGGAAAAAGCACCAGGTCGGCAGCGGCGTACCTTTCCGCCAGTTCCTGATCGTTGAGCCCGGTCTCCCGGCGATGGTCAACACCATGCTCCTTCAACAACTTTTTCGCCTCCTCTCCTGTCTCGCCAATGATGTGCAGCAGGCAGGGGATCCCCTCCAATGCCGGGATCACCCGCAACAGGTTCTTGTTGGGAGTGGAGCCGATGAACAATATCACCGGGGCCTCTTTCCGGAATTCATGGGCGCTGAAAGTTATCAGGTCGTTCAGCGGATTTGGAATAACGACCACCTTTTCCGGCGGGCAACCTGTAAATTTCAATATATCCAGCCGGCTGGCTTCTGAAATGGTGGTTACCAGCGCGCTTCGCCTTACAGGCCAGTCCAGTAATAATTTTTTCAGGACCAGGCGCTGCCAGCCTTTTTTCTGGTAAAGGAACACACAATCGTGAATGGTCAGCAGGGTCCGGCGACGGGGAAGCGCAAAGACGGCATAATGAATATCTCCGGTGACATGATAGACATCCGCCTTGTTCTTTTTCCGCATGGCCCTGATCGCCTGCACATTCTTCGGCGACACCCCCTTCTCCGGGGCCGTTATGCGTGTGACGGTCATGCTCCTGCCCAGCTCTTTTTCTATCCTGTCGAACACTCTCTCGATACTGAAAAATACAGGGTTCTTTTTCCTGAATACCAGGGAGACGGTCATAGTCTTATTTTAGTTACTGCTTTGAACAACCGGATGAAGACCACCATGAACATGAGACTGGTGACGATAGATCCCACGGAAGTGAGGATATCCGTCTCCACCACGACGGCATAAAAGAAAAGAAAAGGTATCCAGCAAAGCACGGACGGCCTTTTTTCACTCCATTTAAGCAGCATGGTAAGTATTAAGTTAAAGAACAGCCCATAAAAGAACATGAATACAATCCCCCCCGTCCTGCCGAAATTGGCATACCCCTCCCCGATAGGTCCGATATTCATACTGTAACCCACCAGGTTATAACCCCAGAATCGTTTCAGGTTATACTTTCCCCCTGCCTCCGGCTTGTCGGGCCATATGAACCGGGGTATAAAAGCCGCCGCCACCGACATCCAGATCGTCTCCCCGTTTGCATATTCGAATCTGCGGGGCACCCTGTCCATAGTCACGGCGATCAGCCATCCCTGGTTGAGGCGGACCGCCTGGTTATACAAAATATCCTTTTGAAGATAGGCGGAAGGATTTGTAGCCGCATTTGCCACCAGGTTCAGGAATAGCCCGGCATCTCCCCCGCTGGCCCAGGCAACTTTTCTATAATCTTTTTTTACGCTCTGAATAAGAAAAATGACCGACAATCCCAGGATACATACGGATAGCTTTCTGAATAAGGATAGCTTTTTAGTATACAGGGCAATGAGGATATAGAAGATCGCCAGCAGATAGATCAGCTCCCCGAACATGCCGGAGGCAATGGAGTCCACCAGGATAAGGGTCAAAACGCCCAGCAATATTTTGATCCTGTGGGGATGACCGGAAAAGAATATATAAAACACGCCCACGTGGCCAAGGTGCATCAACAATCCCACCTCCCGGCCAAGTGTGGCAGGAAGAATGCTATACAAAGTTCCGGACACAAGACTGATCCCTATCAATATGAAGCCGATATACGCTTTTCCTTTGAAAAAGGCTTCCAGCTTGGCCTTGAACATCTGGGGAGAACTGTTAATTTCCAGCCTGGCCAGTCGCACCTTGAATCCGATGATCATCATAATTGTACCCGGCAAGGCAAAGGAAAAATAATCTTCCGCAGGGATAGGCATGTATTTACGGAAGATCCTGGCCATATGATCGCCCTTGGTATAGAACTGGTAAAAGATCACAGGCATCACCAGCCATGTAAAAATAGCCAGTAGAACAGCAATATCCAATACTACTACCTTTTTGCCCAGGTTATCCAGGAAGTCAAGGAAGCAGAATATCAGCAGTGCAATGGAACAGGACTCATACCCTCCCAACGTTGTAGCGACATAGAGGTATAGAAATAACACTATGCTTAAAATAGAGAATATGAATCTGTTCTTATTCATAGTTTGGACAACATTGCCTTTTCAACAATAGGCGCCAGGCATTGATAGGACCAGGATTGAATAATGGCAGCAGACACCTTCCCCATCTCCCCCAGGTCATGCTTTTGACTGAGCAGCGTTTGCAATTTTTCAGTCAGTTTTGCTTTATCCCCGGATGTAAAGATATAGCCATTCCGGCCATTTTGAACGAGGTCCGCCGCACAGCCACAACGGTCGCTTACCAGCACCGGGCGGCCGCAGGCCATCGCCTCATTGACAGCAAGGCCCCAGGTTTCCCCTGGCCCCCGCGACGGCAGACAAAATACATCGCCTATCCGATAGATCACAGGCATGGCCGACTGATTCTGAAAAGGCAGGAAATGGATGTGCTTATAAGGCGCCGCCGTATGTTTCATGGTCTGCTCCAGCTCGCCGTCCCCAACCATTAGCAGGTGGATCCCCGCCTCTTCCAACCCTTCGAAAGCACTTATCAGCAGGAGAGGGTCCTTCTTATCCTGGAATTTACCGACAAAGACAACCAACAGGCCGTCCTCAGGAATGCCCAGCTCTCTTCTCCGCGATCGCGCCTGTTGCTCATACCTGCCATCGGTGTCGAAAAACCTGTCATTATCGATGGCATGCGGTGCAAACATCAATTGATCATCCCTCAGTCCATGGACATTATAATATTTTTTATTGTTGCTGCCTACATACAACGCCATATCCACATGCCGGTAGACCCAACGAAGGAACCATCTCCGGGCCAGGGTCTTCCATCCGGGCTTCTCGTCCAACAGGGTAGAGTCCCCCCGGAAGATCACGGGTATCCGGCCCTTGAAATAGCGCATCGCCCGCAGATGGCTCCTGTAATTCCAGCCATAGACCCAAAGGGCATCCGCCCCCCAGCTTTCGATCTCCCGGATAAGACCGGGGTTCTTTACCCCGGCAAAATCCCTGCGGAAACTCCCCTCATTGGAGACAAACACATGATCATAACCTTCCAGCAGGGGGATATCCCACTCGATCTTTTTTCCAAAATCCTTGTCGTACTCAGCCGCATCCTTCTCCCAGGTGTATAAAACCCTTACCTCGATTTGGCCCCTCTGGCTAAGCATCCTGAATAAAGGAGCATAATATTGTACAGGGTGCGTAGTAATAATTGCTAATCGCTTCATCCATTTACCATTTATGAGCCGCCAGCGCTTTTGTAAGTTTTGCCACAGCATGTTCATCCTCAAAATCAACCTTCCCTTCGAAGACCTGCGCATTCACCTCAGCCGGCCGCAGCTCGGCCTGCCAGTCACCGGAAGGCCTTACCACGATTGCGTCCGACAGGAAAGCGCCCCAATAGCTGAATGTGCTGCTTTGGGAAAGAACGATCATCTTGCTGCGGCTCATCAGGAGGATATCCAGGATATCCGGCTTTTCTGTCGCCATGCTGACTTCCGGCAGCTCCAGGACCTCCCTGATCTCCACAGGTGACGCATCAGTGAACACTGTGACAGGCAGATCGCTTCCCGCAACATTTCTTGCCAGCTTGATCGCATCGATAAAAAATGCTATGGGGGTGATGGGATTACCTATCTTAAAATCACCCCGCCGGATATGTACCGCTATCACGGGAGCCTGGTAGCTATCCAGCTGCCGAACCAGGCGGGGCGCGAGCCGCTCCACAATGCCCTTTTGGATCAGGGTACGGTGCGGACGCATGGGGCCGAAAAGATCTTTACCCGGAGAGACCTCGTTAAAAAGGAATACCCGGTCTTCACCGGCCAGGATCTTCACCAATTCTACCGCAGGCTCCGTGGTAACTTGCGCCGTCCTGGTCCTGCGTGCCATCTGCAGCTTTTTCCACAGGCTGTCTTCCCTGAAATAGCCGCCATACATCCTCTTCTTCCTTTCCCAGCGGATCCAGGCCCCCCATCTTATACCTCCCCAGCCCGAGCTCACCATTTCCAGCCCGTTCAGCCGGGAGAACAAAAATCCCCTGGACCAGGTGAGCAGCATATTCCCCAGGCCCGTACGCGGAAACTTTACATAAACTTTTGCCTTTTTCTTTTCGTTCATGGCCGCTCAGATTTTATTTAGCAGCTCCGCTAACTTGCCGGTGACAGCTCTTGCGGAAAACTGATCGAATACCCGGTAGTCCACCTGTGCAGGCGAAAACGTCTCCAGGAAAGACACATATTGCCCGAATACATGGGCGAACTCTCCCGCAATTCCCGGCACACCTTCCTCTCCTTCAAAAGCCAGGACGATGCCCGCACCCGTGCTGCGGATAACTCCGCAGGCCGAGCTTTGTGCATGCAGTATGGCCAGTATCGGTTTCTTGCTCAACACTCCCTGGTAGACCTTGGAAGGCGTATAATGCACTTCCGTGCTGCCCAGGATGAACACGCCCGTGGCCGCCTCCAGGTGGATCAGCACATCCAGATAAGGTATCCGGGCAGGATATTCAAAAATGTTCTTCTCCCACAATCCATATTTTTCGGCCAGCGGCCTTATATTATACCCATGGGGATCATTGGGCGTTCTTCCCGTTCCTATGAAATGGATCTCCAGGTTGGAGAACAAAGCCGGCTCCCCGACCATCGCCTTCATAACAGCTTCCAGGGGGCCATATGCTTTCGGCAACATGGCGCCTGCATATACCAGTTGCATCTTGCCGGGTGATTTTTTAAAAAGATAAGGCTCCGTCCGGAGATCCTTCACTTTCTCATGATCCTTCGCCTCTCCCCCATAGGGCATCGCACCGAAAACACAGGTCTTCGCCAGGTATGGATTTCTTTCCTGCACGCCTTTATAATACCCTTCCGCCACACCCGTGATCAGAGCGGCTTTTTTTATCGCGATAGGCTCAAGGATGCTGGAAAGTTTCCAGCTGAACCAATGCCGGGAGAAAAGACGATCGCTGCCCGGAAAACGGTGTACCCACGGGTCGATATAATCGATGCCGTAGGGAATACCCGTCGTCGCATGGAGCCACCTGCCCAGCAGGGCAATGTAAAAGGAAGGAATGGGGATATATAAAAAATCGATCTTTTCTTCCCTTATCACCCCTTTGGCCTTCTTATATAACTGGAAGAACGCTCTTAACCCCAGGTCTCCGATAAGCCTGGGACGGGTGAGCGGAAAAGCGCCTGTCTTTACAATGGCCAGGTCTTCCGGCAACAGAAGGGCGAGATGCGGGTCTAATTTTTCTTCATAATGTTTTTCATCCACCGTCAGGATCACTGGCTGCCAGCCAAATGCCGGCAGATGCTGTGCAAACAACCTGCTCCGGTGCACGGCTGCCAGATTGGAGGGTGGAAAATGCGGGGATATAATGAGTATTTTTTTCAATTGACATGGTTGAGTACCTGATCGATACAGGCAAGCAGCTTTGCCGATTCCTTTTCCCAGTTGAATTGCTCTCCGGCGGCATGCGCCGCAGCCGCTTTGGCGGCCTTTAATTCGTCTGGATGTGATATATAGAACTGCATGGCCGCCGCCAGCTCCCCGGCATTGTTCATCCGGCAGATGCGTACGGCCCTGGGAAAATGGGAAAAGATATCTTTCTGGCCATACGTGTCGGTTCCAACGATAGCAAGTCCCGACATGAGATAGGAAAACACCTTGTTGGTTACACAGATGTTCCGGTTAATGGTTATATCCGATTCCAGCGCTATCCCGACATCGAAATGATGGCCGTCCCGGATGATCTCTTCGGCTACTATCGGCTCATGAAAGAACAGCTGTTGCCGGATGCCGGACTTTTCCGCCTTTTCCTCCAGCTGACGACGATAATCATCGCTGTACAGGCTGCCCCGAAGATGTATCTCAAAAGGCATCCTTACCAGACCCGCCGCCTCAAGCAGCAATTCCAGCCCCCGGTTGGGACCGATGACCTGGGAATACCAATAAAATTTCACCGGGTTGTTCACCACGCCGGCAGGCAATCTTTCAAAAGGGAAAACATTCAGGATCACTTCCGGCTGGCTGATCCCGTATTTATCACGATAAGCTTCAGCGATACCTTTGGAGGCTGCTGTCGTGAAATGACAGGAGGAGAGATATTTTTTTTCCAGGTAGCTGATCAGCGTTTCCTGGCGGGAGGCCCTGGCCGATTCGTTCATGCCGGTGTGAAAGTCCTCGGCGTCGAAGCCCAGATGGCTCCCGTTGGCTTTGGCCGCTGTATAGGCTACGCCAAGCGCTTCGGCATGGTGGGCGATATACAGATCGGCCTTTTCATGCATAGCCAGGTCCAGTAGCTTGTCATACGCCCGTTCGGAGGCCCGCTCGGCAATTCCGCCCCGCAGCGTTATCATGGACAGGTAATTGAACAGCTTTTGTTGCAAGGAGAGGAACAGCCATCTTTTCTTTTCCTGAGGCAATTCCTTACGATAATCCACCGTCCGCAGCTTCCATGTCCTTGATCGCATCAGCGCCTCATCGAATTGCCTCAGCAGGCGGTGATTGTTGATCGTCACCACCACCACCTCGTATCCATGGCCCTGTAAGGCATCAGCCTCCTTCAACACCCGTGGGTTATAGCTTATATGCCGGGTCGTGACGATGCATATCTTTTTCACCAATGGCTATATTGGGTTTTTGACTAAGGGCTTTACGGATGGTTTCTGTAATACGCAGGCTCACGCGGTCGTCCCACAACGGTATGGCGACATAGTCCCTCCGGTTGATCAGATCGACATGCTCGGTTATTTTTTTCAGGTAATCCGGGTCGGCAATGCTCATCATTTTATTGGTGCCCATTTCCACGGTCACCGGTCGCTCGGTATTCTTCCGGAAAGTGACACAGGGGATATTCAGGAAGCTGGTCTCCTCCTGGATGCCGCCGGAATCCGTGATCACCAGCCGGGCATTGGAGACGAGCTTAAGGAATTCAAAATATCCCAGCGGCTGGGTCAACAGCAGGTTCTTCTCGCCTGCCAGCTGATCCAATAATCCATTTTGCTCCAGCCGGCCCCTGGTCCTGGGGTGTATGGGGAAAAGCACCGGCTGTGTCGCCGAAAGTCCCTGCAGGATCTCTACCACGCGTTGCAGGGCCAGCGGATCATCTACATTCTCCGGCCGGTGAAAAGTGGCAATGACGGGCCGTTTATTATACATTGTCTCGATCTCTTCGGCAAGATCGATGGCCTTCCAGTATTTCCTGGTACGCAGCAGACATTCGATCATTATATTACCGACCATCTGGTATTTATCTTCCGGGAATCCTTCCTTCTTCAGGTTGATAAGTCCATTGGGTTCCGACACCATCAGATGATCGCTGATATGGTCTGTGATCACGCGGTTGATCTCCTCGGGCATATCCCGGTCAAAGCTGCGCAGACCGGCTTCCACATGCATGACAGGTATGCGCGATTGCGACCCTACGATAGCGCCCGCTACCGTGGCATTCACATCTCCGAAGACCACCACCAGGTCAAAACTGTGCTGCCGGATAATATCGTTGATCCCTAATATGGTCTTGCCGATGGTATCGGGCACACCGTTGCCTTGTATGTTCAGCTGAAAATCAGGATTGGGAAGCTCCAGGTTCTGCCAGAAAATATCCGACATATTGAAATCGAAATGCTGACCTGTATGGCAGATCAGGGTTTGAATGTCCGGGGCATCCGTTTTCAAACGATGGTACAAGGGAGCGAGCTTGACGAAATTGGGTCTCGTTCCGGCGATCAAAAGGATCTTCGGTTTCATAATTTTTTAGCTTGGATTTTAATAATGTCTGCCAGCTTTCCAGTGAGCGCCTCCCGTGAAAGCCCTTCCAGGAAAGGCTTGTTCGGCTGTAAGGCCAGGGCCCCCTTGAAAAGCCGGGAAATATATTGCACAGATTGTTCGGTGTTGTCCGGATCGCAGATCAGCGCCGTCCCTGCATCGCTCAGGAGATCTTTTTGAGACCCTTCGCAAACAAAAGCAATGACGGGCCTTTGCATTTGCAGGTATTCGAAGGTCTTTCCCGCAATGCTGTAATCCTTCCCCTTCATCTGCTTGGCGGATGTGATCAGCAGGGCATCGCACTCCTGTTGGAATTGCAGGGATTGCTTATGGGGAAATTCTCCCAAAAGGGAGACCTGGTCCTCCAGGCCAAAACTGCGGATCATTTCCATCAGCCAGTCAGGTTTTTTGCCGACAAATTTGACCCTTATCCTTTTTCCAAGGGCAGTGTCGGTGTCGATCAGCTGGCGCAAAGCTTTAAAAAAGAAATAAGGGCTGCGGTACAACCAATCCTGCTTGTGGGGGATGTATTGCAACATGCGGTGCCCCTTTTTGCGCCACCAGGGCGTCAGCATCTGGGAGCGCGCGTCGGGCGAAAAATAAAAGCTGCCTACATACCCAATGGTAAACTCCTGTTTACCCGGGTCGATAGGTTGCCAGGCATTCAGTGCCCCGGTATACCCGTTGGGGATATAGTGGAATTTTTTTGCGGGCACTCCCGTATGCAGACGCTTGAAATCATCCAGGGTCTGCAGGGAAGTTGCGACAATGGCATCGGCCCTGCTGAGGTATTTTTTTTCAAACTGCAGCGTACGTAAATAATGCAGATAAGTGCCATAAGGCACCATGCGCCATTGGGACCAGGCATCCCTGAAATCCAGCACCAGCGGAAGGTTAAAACGTGCAGCCAGCTTATCGGCCAGCGGCAGGACGCTGAAAGGCGGGACGGTGGCGAAGATCGCTTTGGGCGCATATTGCTTTACTACCTCTTCCATCTTTTCGAAAAAAGGCTTTTCCCAGTGATTGACCTCGTTACCGTGTATGGTGAAATAAATAGAGGTAAAGGTCCTGAGCCTGGACCTTTTCAACGGCTTATCGGCCGGTATGGGCACCATGGTGGTCTGTTCGATCACCTCCTTGCCCAGCGACTCGTCACAGCTGTGTGCGACATATACATCTTTGAAAGAATCTTTATGCAGGGTGATTACGATCGGGTTGATCCCGAATTGCGGCAGGTACCTTACAAAAGCCAGGGGTCTGAATACACCTCCCTCGTTCAACGGCGGAAATTGAAAGGCTATAAAAAGGATATTGGTCATCTACTGTGCTGCTTTACGGAAGTCCGTCTGTATATTCTCTTTTTTTAATGCTTTCAATAATTTATTCGTCATACCCAATTCATAAGCTGACAGCAGCTTAGGGTGCGAAATAAATTGAAAGTAGTTCGTTTTCCGGATGGCGGAACGGTATTTTCTGAGGATAAAGGGATTTAACCCTTCAAACGATGCCGTAAGAAGGGTATTGCCCCGCGTTTCATAAATATTTCCCGATTCCCGGGTGGTCGCCGATACAGTGGAGCCCCTCCGGGGACCCATTTTTCCTGTTCGATGTAACAGGCCGCTCACTTTGAAATTGAACCATTTATCCAGGGAGCTCATCCGGAGGGTGGAAATGGTCCATTCCGTAAAACGGCCCCTTTCGTCCTGCAGCGCGGGGTCCTGCTCAAAATGGTACACCGGCAGGCTGGCAGGCGCCTTCCTGAAATCAAAATAATGCGCATCGGAAAAATGATATTTGCCCGGTATGACACTCCATTCATGAGCGATCCCGTGCCGGAGGAAAAAAGGTTTAAAATGCTCGAAGGGCTGTATGGACCAGCCGCCTGCCCTGTAAGAGTCGATGACATGGTCAGGTGCCGCCTGGGCAGTCAGCGATCGCAGGGTATGCATCGAATGATCGAATAATCGCTGCTGTTCGTCAGGCTGCAGGGAAGAGAATTGATAAAAACGGGTATTTTCCAAAGACCATTCGTTATGGTCGGGCAGATACTTTGCATCCAGCCAATGGGCGTGAATATGGGGGAACACCGAATGCCCTTGTCGCAGCACCTCCCTAAGCTGGTGTTGGACGCTTTCCAGGTCGGCAGCGGCGGCGGGATAGGTCGGGGCTATTTCTTCCAGGCGTAGGAGATGGGTGGTGTCGACAAAAAATATTGCCTTGTACCCATATTTCCCAAAAAGCTCCAGCAGCCGGGACGTAGGCTCGATCATGCATTCCTTCACGGTCCCGCTCCGTAGACCTAAAAAGAGTTCATAATCGAATGTGAATAATACAGTCCTGCCCATTATTGCCTGGATAAAATAAATCCCCAATAAGAAGGCTTTTTCCCGATAAGGTGGTTAACCCTGTCTGCGGCATAGGTATAGAGGCCTCTTAGCTTCCCCAATTTCTCCAATGTCCTGTTCCCATAAAGGTGGATAAAAGACAGGCCTTTTACAGCCTCCGTCTTAAAGCCGGCGTTCTCGAAAAAGGTTTGTGCCTGGCCCCTGTCCAGCAACAGACAGTTCAGTTCAGGTTCCAGCTGTTGAAAATTCCTGAAATTCTCAGACTCAATATTGGGAATGATGACACCCAACTTTCCGCCGGTGCTGATCTTATCGTGTATTTTCTTAAGGATCTGCTCCGGCTGCGGCAATAAAAAGATGGAATTCACGAGCAGGTAGGCGTCGATGGATGATAATTTATCCAGGAATAAATGAATATCCTGGGCCTTATAAAGAAGATTTTCCCTTACATAATTTTCCGACGCATGCCCAACCGCTTCCTGGCTGATATCGATGCCTGTCACCGAACTGGAAGGAAATGACAAAGCCATCCTGTACGTTATATAACCACTGCCGCAAGGGCCGTCAACGATGTGTTGAAAATCACCCCCTGACATCTGCCGCTGGAGGAACTTAAAAAAAATATGCTGTGGATAGGGGGGCAACATATTACAGGTTTTTTTTTCCAAAAAGAAAAAGGACGGCGCCAACCTCGCCTTTCAGACGATAAGATGAATGCATAGGCCCCAGGCATTCAAATCCATAACCAGCCATAACAGCAACGATCTCCTCAAAAGAATATTTCTTTTCATAAGGCGAGTGGAACATATGTTCAAGGAGACAATAGCTGATATTGCTGAATGCGGTCTTTCCGCCCCTGATGACATCCAACTCATTGCCCTGCGTATCTATCTTCAGGAACACCGATTTGCCGGACAGCATGGCCGTGTGCTTGGCAAAGATCTTGTCCAGGGTAGTGATGGGTACCATTTTTTTTATCACACCGTCGGGATCATCTTCCTTAAAATCCCGTTGTATGAGCTCCTTGTTGCTGGGGAAAAGTGAGCTCATCTGTGAATCCGGATGGAAGAAAAAATCCATTTCTCCTTCCTGGTCGCTTACCGCCTGGTTAATAATAACAGGCTGAGGTTTTGTGTTGCCGGATTGGATCCGCAGGTTAAGCCCCTCATTCGGCTCTACGCAGATGATACCGGAAGGATGATATACCTCGCAAAAGATCCGGGAAAAACTTCCCTCGTTGGCCCCAACATCCACCAGCACATCACATTTGTCGACACATCCTTTGATAGTCTGCATCGTCCTTAGCTGGTCTGTCCGGTAAACCTCCTGCCCGGCAATGCCAAGATCACGCGCGATCATTTTCCTTTGGAGCGAAACATATAGCGACTGCACCCTGTAATAAAGCTTTTCCGCAAACATGTTCATGTCAGATGCCTTTATTTTTTCAGTGTATTATATATCCTCAACAGCTCGTCTGTATGAGCCTGTATGGAGAAGAAATTCCTTACTTTTTCCCTGCTGGCCGGCAAATAGGTCCAGGTGAGCATTCGCTGCATCCTTTCTGCATAAGCATCTATATCCTTCTCCTGCACCAGGTACCCGTTTACCCCATCTTCGACCAATTCCGGTATGCCGGAATGAAATGTAGAAATAACAGGCAGTTCCATAGCCATGGCTTCTATGATCGCGTTTGGCAGCCCCTCCTGGTCGCCTTCATCCGAAGTAATGCTATGATGAACAAAATAATCGGCGTTATTGAACAGCCTGACTATTTCCTCCCTTGATATCCAGCCGGGGAATATTACATGGTCCGACAGCCCCAGTTCCCTGCAATGATCGACGATCGCCTCTTTCAACGGCCCGCCGCCGCCAATAATGAGCTTCGCCGCTCTACCGCTGATGTCCAAAAATTTCCTGAAGGCTCTTAACGTATAAACGTGCCCTTTCTTTTCATAAAACCCGGATATTTGTAAGAACACAGGCACCTCATTGTTCTTATAATTTGTCCTGCTGAACATTTCCAGGTGTATCCCGTAATAAAGTATAGATGAATTCCTGTCGGTAATAGAGAGCCCCCTTGACACCAGGTTCCTGCGGATATGTTCGGACACACAGATAGCGTAAAAATTGCGAAAGCCCGCCAGCTTTCTCAGTCTTTCAAGGTAATGGGGCTTGTCAAGATGCGCAGAAGCGTCAAAACCATGGAAACTGACCAGAAATGGGTATTTTGAAAACTCCTGTTCCATGACGAAGAACAGGCGTACCGCCGTGTCGCCAAAATGAACATGGACCAGGTCGGGCTTGAAGTCACGGATTATTTTCTTTCTTCTTCTGACATACCTGAACTGAGATACCACGAAATGCAGGTCCCTGTTATTACACCACAGATAGATCGCCCGCAGCAGGCTGTTCTTCACCACCGGGATACATGTATAATTGGTATCGTCATTTTTCAGCTTCCCGGTTCTTTCACAAACGACATGTACTTCAACCCCTGCTTCCTGTAATTTTTTTATTTCATTGTAAATAAATGTATAATGCCCAAAATCATATTCATCGGTAAAAACCAGGACCCGCATTTTTCTCTTTTTTTTATGTAGCATTTAATCCAACGATCCTATTCAAATCTCGATTTCAGCGAGTTCACCGGTTTTTCCAGCAGGAACCAGGAAAGGGAGCTTATTGCCAGGAGGACCGCCATGTTTTCCAGCAGGATCAGGTACCCGTTGGTAAAAGCAGGTAATAATTTTGGTGTCCCGATGGTAAAACTGTTTTCCGTCTTGTTTAAATTCCGGACCAGCCATGGAATAGGATGATGATATAAATATAATCCATAACTGATCTTTCCCAGATAGCTTGTTACAGGATTTGAAAAGGTCTTATTAAATAAACGGTTCTGCGTGGATATCGAGTATGTGATAAGGAAAAAAGCCATAGCCGCGATCGAAATATGCCAGACCAGGAAACCAGACCATCGCCATGAGATAAGGAACAAGAGGGAAAAGGCAAGGAACAGGGTGAGAGAATAAGGCTTGATCCTTTCAAAGATATTTTCTCTCTCGTTTTTTAAATACGCCAATAACCCGCCCGTGCCAAGCGTGCTTATGCAGCTGAAGGTCGACACAAAAAAGAATTCATTCCGGAGAGAAATGAAATAGATATATACTATGCTCCCGATGATGACTGTAGCGATCAGCACTGCGCGCCGGCCTTTGTGGAAGAAAAAAATGAGGAAGGGCCAGATGATGTAGAACTGCTCTTCAACGGCCAGCGTCCAGGTATGTGATAGGGGATATATCCATTGTTGTTTCCAAAAAATGAGAAAATTGGTCGTATAAGTGAACAGGTATACCCAATCGCGTCCTAAAGGCGGATCATTTATCAGAAAAAACACTGTGATCATTAGAAAATAGATCGGGAATATCCGCAATGCTCTTTTAGCATAGAATTTTCCGATGCTTTTCCATTTTTCACTGTTCCTTTCTGCCGCCGCCCGGCTTTGCCGTAAAAGGATCTCCGTAATTAAGAAACCGCTCAGTACGAAGAAAAAATCGACGCCTATTTTAGCGAGAGGGAATTGCCCCATCTTCCCGGGCAGCCAGTGGTAAACTACAACAAAAAGCGCCGCAAAACATCTGATCGTATCTAAATTTCGATAATAGTTCCTTTGGGAGGGGGTAGAAATTCTTTCCAAATTAAAATAGTTTTCAGTGAAATCAGGCTGTCCGACATATCCTTTCAATTAATGTTCTGCCCGGATTAGGATCCATCTTTTTCATAGCTGTCTGGTGGGCAGCCTTTCCTAACGCTTCCCAATCATCTAATCTCGCAATAGCTTCTTTTAGCTTGGCAGAGAACAATCTTCTGGTAGGCCCATCCACCAGGAAGCCATTTTGCCCGTCTTCTATCCATTCTTCATTCCCTCCGACCCTTGTTACAATGCATACTCTTCCTACGACCATTGCCTCGATCAGGGACAAGGGCGTCCCTTCAGTATGCGAGCACATTAATAAACAATGGCATTTATCCCAGATAGAACTCTTTTCTTCCTGGAAACCTTCTATTGTCACTTTGTCTTCCAACCCATAAAAGGTTATCAGTTGCCGCAGATAAGCTTCATCATTCCCTTTTCCATAAAGATGGAACTGGATATTGGCTTTTCTCCATTGGTCGTCATCCAGCATGGATATGAGTATATCCTGCCCTTTATCGGAAATGGCATATCTTCCTACAACAGCGCAATGTATAGTCCCGTCCAAAGAAGGCAACGGCTTCCTTTCAAAACTTCTCAATAAGACTGGGTTCTGGATCAGCTCGGCATTCGGGAACCGATGTGCAAGTTGATGGAAAGCAAGCTGGCGGTTGTGTTCTGAAACGAAGAATACTTTATAGGCAGCCTCGAACAGGAGGATTGCGTGCGGCCTGTCAGCAGGCAAATGATAATCAGTGTTAGCCTGACTTACGATAGTATATTTCCCTTTGAAGTACTGCAGCAGTATTAGAGAAAGGTCAGGGTCATCTGCCGTATAATAAGTAGAGCCATCCGTCACGATGATCATGTCAGGATCGTATTGCAGCAGGAGACGATAAGGGTTCAGCCAAAGGGGCTTTTTCCCGGCAAGTTTTACGACGATCTTTTCAAGGACCCTTGCCATGATCGGGCGGCCGCGTCTCCGTTTGTAAACCAGGGCGCCCTTCTTTCTCAGGTCCACGATCTTCCTGGGCTCTTCAGCCCAGTCGTAAACAAAGATCGCCAGATCGTGTCCCAATAAGGATGCCTGTTCTGCGCTTTGATGCCACAACTCTTCACTGCCCCCCCAGGATGCGCTTCTCAGGGTGGAAATATAAGCGATCTTCATGTTAGTTCCTTTCTGCATAAATATTCAGAAAAAAAGAAAAGGAAAGGAAAATCTCCTTGTCGACGAATGGAGAACTACGCATCCTGAAAGAAGAGTCGATATAGTATCTGAAATTATTCCTTTTTAGAATGGACAATAATGTATCCAATTCCTGCGCGCCTTCGGCGGGTGCATGATATTCAATGAACATTCGCTTTACAAGGCCCAGTTTTGGCTCTACCTCTTTCAGCACTTCCAGTTCAGCTCCTTCTATATCTAACTTCAGCAGCTCCACGTCACGCTGGATGTAATCACTCAATTGCACTGCTTCTACATTATACACCGGCTTTTCCCCCTCGATATTGCCTATTGAGGAGATCCTGCTGCCATCAGCCCCTTCACTGGAGAACTGAAGCGTGGTCTTTTCTTTCCACACTGCCTTATTCACCAACTGGACACCTTTCAGCCCCAACGTATCGGTATTTCGCTGAAGATACCCAAAGATCTTTTTTTCCGGCTCGAACGCAATGATCTCTGAGGCAGGGAACAATTGCTTAAAATATATTACACTCATCCCTATATTGGCTCCGCAGTCAATGATCAATGGAGCCGGGTTGCCGGATTCAAATTTATATATCTGCTCCTTAAATATTTCCGATAACATGAACCTGAAAGAATTGGCGTCAGGAAAGTGAAGCTCCTTATCCTCCCAGGCAAATGTACCCGCAGAATACCTCGGCATTTTAGCCAATCGGGACAGCGCGCGCTGTTGTTTGTCTAACCTTCTTACAATATATCTGTTTGCCCGGGCAAACAATCCTTTAATCATGCAATTAATTTCTCTTTTTTATAATTCTGCATGGAACGCCGCCTACGATCACATTTTCCGGAACATCCCTGTTTACCACACACCCCGCTGCGACAATGGCCCCCGCGCCGATCTCCACTCCGTCCAAAATGGTGCAACCTGCGCCGATCCAGACATTATCATGGATAATTATTCCTTTACTATTGACACCCTGGGCATTGATCGGCCTGGAGGCGTCACTGAAATTATGGTTCGCAGGGATGATCACGCAATGAGCAGCGATCAACACATCATTTCCTATAACGGTACCTTTCCCATGACCGTATATGACCGTATGGGGATTGATGCTGCATCTGTCCCCGATGATAATGGACCCTCCGTATGTCATCAGGCAGGCTCCATATAATATTTCATTTTGAGCGCCTATCCTGATTACTCCTCCCTGGCAAGTAGTGATGACAACATTTTTATAGACCTTCGTCGATTCACCTATGCTGATATTTTTGTTCAGCCGCAACAAAAATATCCTGATCCCCGGCATCAACCAACGGACATAATTAGCAGCCTTTCTTATGACACCCATTCGCAGTCAATGTTTAGGACACCAACATCCGCCCCTTCATAGATGGAGAGGTCTGATTCAAAATCCTGCATTTTGAAGGGGCATATATCACGGAGATAAGTATATGTCATACTGTTGGGGATGAAACTTGCCACGTCAATGCTATAAGAACCTGACAGCAACAGGTTACATGGAATTAACAGTACTTTTTTAACTACGCCGCCAGCTGAAAAATCAGTTTCCTGTACTATGTACTGTGTCGTAAAGACCTTTCTTTTCCATTTATCATTCAAGGCTACGCCCAATCGCAACCCACTGAGCTTATGAGGGGCGTTGATCTTAACCTCGACGGGTACTTTTTCCGAATGGCTGAAAAGCGGGTCTCCATCTTTATTCAATACTTTTACCCCGGAGATCTGAAAATCTCCTGGATTACCATTTTCATACACCTCCACAAGATTTTGTTCCAATAAAGTATAGCTTTCCAATACCTCGTTTATCTTCCCTTTTGTCCTTATAGCACCCTTATGAAGCAAAATGCCTTTATTGCACAATTGGGCTACGGCGCCCATATTATGGCTGACGAATAATACCGTTCTGCCGCCTTCTTTGCTCACCTCATCCATTTTCCCCATACACTTTTTCTGGAATTCGCTATCTCCGACGGCCAAAACTTCATCGACTATCAATATCTCGGGTTCCAGGTGGGCCGCAACCGCGAAGGCAAGTCGAACATACATTCCCGAGCTATACCGTTTTACGGGCGTATCAAGGAATTTTTCGATCTCCGCAAAATCTACGATCTCGTCGAACTTCTTTCTGATCTCCACCCGGCTCATGCCCAATATTGCCCCATTTAAAAATATGTTCTCCCTTCCTGTCAGTTCAGGATGGAAGCCCGTGCCAACCTCCAGCAGGCTCGCTACCCGGCCATGAAGACTGATACGTCCTTTGGTAGGTTCGGTTATCCTGCTGAGTATTTTCAGCAACGTACTCTTTCCGGCGCCGTTGCGGCCAACAATTCCTATCCTGTCACCAGCTTCCACTTCAAAATCCACATCCGACAACGCCCAGAACTCTTCCTTTGAACTTGTTGTTTTGGTAGACTTGGCAGAAGAAAAAGTAAATATTTTTTTTACTTTCCTGCTTACTACATCCCGCAGCGCAGTATACCGCTCCTGTTCAAGATGATCAATAGAGAATCTCTTATATATATTTTCAACCTTAATAATCGGCGACATGATCTAAATATTATCAGCGAAGCTTTTTTCTGTTTTTCTAAAATACCATATTCCCAGCCATAGGAAGAATATGCTTATTCCTATGGAAAGGCTAAAACTTGCAAGGTTCAACGGCTCTCCGAGGATACACCATCTGAATCCATCGACTACCCCGACCATGGGATTCAAAGAATACAATATTCTCCATTTATCGGGCACGACGGAACTGCTGAAACCAACAGGGGTAATGTATAAACCAAACTGGACAATAAACGGAATGATATACCGGAAATCCCTGTATTTAACATTAAGCGCAGTAATATACAAGCCCGTGCCAAATGCTGTAACAAATGCAATTAAAATAAAAAAAGGCAGGAAAAGAATGCTCCAGCCCGGCACAAAATGATAGATAAAGAACATGATGATCAGCAGGACCAGAGAGATCCCCAGGTCTGCCAGGCTGGTGATCACTGAACTGGCAGGGATGATCATCCTCGGAAAATACACTTTAGTGATCAGGTTGGTATTCCCGATCAAACTGGTGCTTGCCTCATTCAAAGCGTTCGCAAAGAACTGCCATGGCAGCATTCCTACAAAAACCATCAGGGCATATGCCACTCCGGGGTTGGGGCTTTTAAGGTTGGCTACCCTGTTAAATACGATAGTGAATATGATAGTGGTCAGCACAGGGCGAATGATGCTCCAGGCAGCACCGATCACAGTTTGTTTATAGCGCACCTTAAGGTCACGCCAGGAAAGGATGTAAAACAGCTCCCGGTAACGCCAAAGGTCTTTCCAGTAATTTTTCTCCGATCTGCCAGGCTCAATTATAAGTGTGTGGGACATTTTCGTCAATTTTTGAGACTCTTTTCTAACCGAACCATCTTTTCCATAGTTTGCTCAATCCGCCAAATATCTTCCCACCGCGATTTTTCGAATCCACCTCAAAGTAGCCGGATTCTGCACCGTATGAATAGGCCCCGTAATAGCCATATCCGTATCCTCCATAATAACCTTCTTCGGCTTTTACATCGTTCAACAAAACGGAAAGCTTGGGAAGTTTATTATTGACATACAACTCTTCAACGAAATTTAATTGCTTCCGGAATGTATGACCTTGTCGAACGATGTACAAAGTACAATCTGCAAAACGGGAGAGGTTCATGGCATCGCTGACCAGGCCGACAGGCGCAGTATCCATTATCACGACATCAAAATTGGCCTTTACCTCTGCCATTAATTCGTTCAGCAGGGGATCCAGCAGCAATTCGGCCGGGTTCGGCGGAATAGGTCCGCAAGGGATGACATAGAGATTTTCCACCTCATTCACCTTTACCAGGAGGTCCTGGAAAGAAACCCTTCCGATGATATAGTTGGTGAGCCCCATCTTACGCTTCAGGTCCAGGCCGGACACGATCTTGGGCTTCCGGATGTCGAACTCCATGATCACCGTCTTTTTGCCAGTCAGCGCCATCACCGCCGCAATATTGGTGCTGATGAATGATTTCCCTTCCCCGCTGAAGGAAGAGGTCACCATGATGACAGGCTTTTCTTTTTTCCCTATTACATATTGCAGATTGGTCCGTATGATACGGAATTGCTCTCCTATGAAATGTCGATTGTTCTTCGTTACTACCAAGGTCTGTTCATTGCTCGAATGCCCGATCTCGCCCAGAATTGGCGCATGGGTGAACTTTTCCACATCACTACGGTTTCTGACCTTATCACGCAGCATTTGCAGCAACACAATGATCCCGATGGGGATGGCCAGACCAAGGATCAGGTACCACATATAGATCTTCTTCTTGTCCGGACTGATGGGCACCTCAGAGCTGATGGCTGGCTCGATCACCTTGGAATTGGAAATAGTGCTGGCGGAAGAGATGGATGTTTCCAGCTTTTTCTGCAGCAGGAAGGAATAAAGATCCTCCAGGATCTTTTGCTGGCGGGAGATGTTCAACAGGTGCATGGATTTGCCGGGTAAGGTCTGTATTTTCCCTTGCAACCGGGCTTCCTGCTCCTGGAGGTTCTTGCCGGCGATAAGATAAGCCTGCCTGACATTCATCAGCGCCTGGTAAATATTACTACGTACCTTTTCCAGGCCGGTGTTCAATTGCTGGATCAGGGGGTTGTCCGGAGTAGTGGTCTTCAGGTTGTTTTCCCTTTCCAGTTGCAGCCTGTTGTATTCTGCCATCAACTGCAATAATGCGGGCTCTTCGATACCCAGGTTGGTAGGCACGACATTATAAAGATTCTTTCCGCTTTGAATATATTCCAGCAGCCAGTTTACCACATTCAGTTGCACTTCCTGCTCAGCTTTTAGCTTGGTCCCGTTGCTGATGGTTTCCAGGAAAGCTTTGGACTGATCATCCAGGTTGAATGCCTGGTTATTCGCCATGTATTCCTTCAGATTTCCCTGCACGCCGCTTAGCTCATTCTTCAGGTTTTCCAGCCTGTCGTCGATAAAACGCAAGGTAATGAAAGCGATACGGTTCTTATCCTCAACGATCAGGCTGTCATATACAGCCATCAATGTATTCAAAATGTCCTTACCCAATTTCGTATTTTCACCCTCATAGCTTAAGGTAAGGATAGTTGCCTGGTCGTTAGCCTGGGTCACTTTAATGCTTTTAAGTATCCCTTCTACTTCATCAGCCATGGAAAACCAGCTAACCTCAAACTGCCTGACAGGGAACAGATGCAATCCCAACATCCTGTTTCTCATCAAGGCAAATGAATTGAGTCCTACCTGAAATGGTTGACCGAATGCGATCGGCTGCTTGGATTCATTCAACAAAAAGGTCGAATCACTCAGCATATTTATCTGGAGGTTCACAGGTTGCGTAGAATCGACAATCCTCAGGATGTTTACTTCGAAAGGCCTGTCTTCATATTTCAGCGTGCTGCGTATGCTTCCTTTGGAATATTCATGAATCTGCAAATTCAGGTCTCTCGCCACACGCTGCAAAACGGGACGCGACCGGAGGATCTCTACTTCATTATTGAGATTGACATTCCCTCCGTTCATGAACAATTCCTCGAAACGCTGGTCCTTACCCCCTCCTCCGCTCATACCACCCCTGTCATTTTCGTCTTTTATCAGCAAAGATGACTGTACCCGAAAAGTAGGTATGGTATATCTTATTTTAACATAGGCGAGTATAATAAACACAACTCCGCAAATTATCACCACGGGTAAGTAGTGAAGATTTCGGAAGATTAACTCCTTTAGCTCCACCGTGCTCTTGGAGCCATCATTATTCTGACCTATGACAGGAGCGGCTATGAGCTCTTTGTTGGTTTCCGGCATATATGTAAGATAGGATGTACCTGGATTTAAAGGCTATTTTCGAAATATGCTATATACTATGGCAAGAGTGGAAACTATGCTGGCGGCAATAGTAACATTCCGTGCAGTCACCTGGTCGCTGGCGGCCACCTTCTTTCTATGTGCCTCTACATATACCACATCGTTCTGCTGCAGATAAAAATAAGGAGATGCCATGACCTCCGGTTTGGTAAGATCGAGCCTTGCGAACTCCCGCTTTCCATTATTTTCCCGGATGATCAGTACATTGTCCCTTCGCCCGTAAAACGTCAGGTCGCCCGCCAGGCCTATGGCTTCCAAAAGACTGACATGTTCACCGGGAATACTGAAGATGCCGGGATGCAATATTTCGCCCAGCATGGTAAAGCGGTAGTTCATAAACCGGATCGTGTAATAAGGATTCTTCAGGAATTCTTTTAGATGCGCATCCAGCGTATCTTTCAACTGCTTCTTTGTCAAACCTTCCACATGCAGAACGCCCAGACCCTGGAATTGAATTTCCCCTTTTTCATCCACCAGGTAACCGGGAGTAGTGGGCGAGCTCCCGGCAATCGCTCCTGCCATGCTGCCCGAACCGCCACCTGCACCTGCACTGGTACTGCCACCGCCACCCGCCCCGCCTCCACTGGAACCAGAACCTGCACTGTTATTCACGACGATGAGGGACTGATTATATAAGGCAGTTGCAGCAGGGTTATCACTGTATACGATAATGCTCAAAAGATCACCTTGGCGGATCACAGGCTCAGGAACGTTTATCTCGCTGAGCTTGCTGGTATCGAACTTCCCCTGCATATAGGTTATCTGCCTGGTGTTCCCACAGGAGGCAAGCATGCCCGCCAACAGTACGGATGCAATCAGATAAACGGGCGAACCCTTTCGGGATATCATCATACTATTAAAAATAATATTCCGTAAAATATATGTTTTCATTTGATTACCACATTATGTTTCTCGACTACTGCTAACAGGCAATAGCCGACACTCTCTATGATGACCTGTACTTTGTTGTTCAGCACCTGCACGATGGTCGCTTCCTTATCCATCAGGGCCCCATTTCGGATCCGCACCCTGGCATCCTTCCGCAGATCGATGGGTTCCACCCAAACCTCTCTGTGATCATTCAGGAATTTACGGATGATCTCGATCTCTCTCTCTTTCACCACCGCCGGCTTACCCAGCCAGTAAATATAATTGATCACTCCGCTGACCATCCTGACCAATGCCTGCTCTTCTTCCTGCACCCTGACAAACACATACGATTTGAACAAAGGCTCTTCCACCCACTTCGTCCGGTCGCTCCATTTCTTTCTCACTTTGTTCAAAGGACAGTATGCTTCTATCCCCTCTTCCACCAGGAGACTGTATACTTTTTTTTCCCAACGGGGCTTCGTATACACTACATACCAGTTTGTTCTATTGTCAGACATAGCTTCGCCACCTCAGTCACAGTATCATTTTATAAGAGACTGACTATCAAATATTTATTTTCTACGGGTTGGGATTGGAATGTAAACAGAAAAAGGGTACAAAAGAGCAAACCTGACGAATGCTCCTTATACCCTTTCCACAATGATTTATAACAAAAGGTCGTTCAATTTATTCTTCACAGGATTCATAAAAAATTTAAAGGGTTACCGGGGGGATTCAAGGACTCAAAAACTAATTGGGCCCCGATTTATTGTATTGATTGTCTTACAATTTCTTACAACGTGGACATTTTAGTGCCCTGCGTGCAAATATAGGAGATTTTAATATTCAATAATTTTAATTGCAAATTGAATAACAGGCTCTTAAGGCATGGGCAGGAATTCATAATTGCTTAACTTGATCAGCAAGCCGGTGGCCTTGGAACAACGATTTTATCCTCTTGATGATTTTCGTGGAGAGAGGTTGCAAAAGCCCGGACAAATCCGGTAAAAGAGGGCTTGGATCCCCTCCGGCGGCCCTGGTCAATGGGATGTGTGATCCTATTTACGCCTGGGCCTGGGGACCCATGAATGGCTGCAGCTGGATGCCATTTTCCATATCCTGTTGCGCTTTCATCGGGCGGGCAATTCGCTGTCGCTGGCTAAGCACTTTATTGACGAAAAGAAGATTACAGCCCATTTCACGGTATAATTCAAAATTATTCCCCAATAGCAGATTGAATTTCTGACGATCCTGATCCGTATCGCACTCCAGACAGACCAATAAAGCTTTACTGATGGCATCGCAGGCCCCCTCCAGCACCTCGCAATTCAACCCTTCCACATCGACACTTAAAAGGCTTATAAAATCAAACTTCACATGCCGGATAGCATCATCCAGCCTCATCACAGGGAGATGTAATGTCTTATACACATTCTCATCCCAGGCATCTGCAAATGAGCTGAGCACCGGAGTCTTGGAAATGTGAAAAGGTAATATGGTGTTCTCATTACTGCAGCCAATGGCCAGGGCGATATCCTCCGGCCGGAAATTCTTAAAAAGGCCGATCAATTCCTCGTTGGGTTCTACGACAATGCCCCTAAACCCCTTCCTGTACAAAAGGTATGAGTTTGAAATATCAGAAGGGTGATTGGCGCCTACATCGACATAAATGGAATTTTGCAGATCATGGCCGGCCAGGAATTCAACAATGACCTTATCCTCTCCATACTGGGAATAAGATGGCCTGACTGGCTGAACGTTGTTATACCATGCTTTTCCAAGCCGTTTAAATCGGCCTAATGCTGGAAAATGTTTAACTAAAAAGGTCTTTATCATAACTGCAGATCGTTTTTTTTGGCCATCTGTTCTTCCAGGGTAAAATTTATCTCTAATATTTTACGTTATTTTCTCTGGAAAATTGTCCGATAAGCCAAAAAAGTGCTGAAGCAACGATAAATAATATACAAATGATGACAATGGAGAACTTAATATGGGCAAGGTTGTAAGCGATGGAAACATTCAGCTGCGAGACAGGCCCCGACAAGGTCCTTGACAAGGCGATATTTTCAAAGATGTCACAGACAGCCGCCAGCAGGATCAACCAGGCAAAACCCCGTCCACCCTTGATCAATATTTCGTTGCCGGTGCATGCTGAAATAAAACGGCATCCCAGGCCAATGGCCAGGGTGTATAAGGCAATAAATAAATAAGCCGGGAAGGTGCTTTTCACCACCTGCTCGTATTTGCCGGAGCTCTTCCAGTCCTGTATGATAGCATTGGCTTTTTCAACAGTTTTGGCAATTTCGAATTGTACGATCTCGCCCGAACTCAGTGGTGATAAGTAATTCTTTAGCCAGATCATATAGCCGACGGTGAGCAACAAGAACAACCAGAACAATCGTCGCAAACGGTAGAATTTTGCAGGCCACGAGGAAGCAGTCATATTGCGCTAACTGGATTTGAATGTAAGTTAGGAAAAAGTGCTGGTTTGCTGCGCAAAGCAGATTTAAATACATATAATTGTAAACAACTTTACGTATAAATCTAATATTCATTTTTCTATGGGAATAATAAGGATCTTGTTGGCATTGGCCGTACTGATAGGGCATATGGGAGGCATCTTCGGCTTTCAGTTATTACCACCACCCACCGCTGTCGAATTGTTTTTCATCATTTCCGGCTTCTACATGGCAATGATCCTTGCGGAAAAATACAATTCATATAATTTATTCATTACCAATAGATTACTAAAGATATACCCTGCTTATCTCTTTGTAGTGGCCATCACGGTCTTATTATCTTTCGCCTACTTTTTTATGACACACAGCTTTGAGAATGGACTGATAGGGAAAGTGCTGGCCGCAAAAGGAAAGATCTCTCCGGGGGCCATGTTTTGGCTCCTGCTGCCCAATCTCACCATATTTGGACAGGATATCCTGTTCTTCTTAAAGACCGATGCCCATTATCATGTATTGTTCACGACCAATTTCAACGACTCATCGGTGGTCCTGATCCGTTTTCTCTCAGTGCCGCAAGGTTGGAGCATAAGCCTGGAATTAATGTTTTACCTGATCGCTCCCTTCCTGGTCAAACTGTCGTCTAAGATCCTTGCTGTATTGATCGGCCTTGGCGTAACCCTCAAAATAATCTTATATGCCAGGGGGTTGAACTTCGATCCCTGGACATACCGGTTCTTCCCCGCAGAACTCCTGTTCTTCCTGCTGGGGATAATGGCCTACAGGTTTTACAGATCAAACCTCTTCCTCCGATTGAACGAAAAGCTCACGGGCCGGGGATCCAATATTTATTATGGGGTCGTACTGGCCTTCCTGTTCCTCTATTCTTATATTATAAGCAACCCTTTCCTGTTTGCAGCATCCATCCTTTTCTTTACCTGCTCATTACCCTTTATTTTTAGCAAGTTCAAAAGAAATAGCCTGGATAAAAAGATCGGCGACATTTCCTATGAACTGTACATCTGTCATGAGCTGGTAGTATATACGCTCCTGACCATGCTGACTAAAATAAGCCGGTATGACAATGTAAATAAATTATTGGTCGTCATCGCTTCATTGGGCGCAGCCTATACAGTATCAATGTTGATAACCCGGAAAGTCGATAAGTTCCGGCAGGCAAGGCTTCGTAGACAGGATGAACCCTTTCAGGTTGCCATTGAAACACCGGCTATTTCCTAATCTGCGGGCACGAAGATAGCATCGCACCAAAGCATAAGCTTGTCATTGTAATAAGGGTCGTAGATCCCTTCCAGGAAATAACCGAATTCTTTCAGATAATTGGCTATATCGTATAAAAGGGATTGGTCTTTATATTGAGGTTTGAAATATGCTTCCGTATAGATCAGGCTGATCTGCCGGTTCTTTAGCAAGGCTTCTCCGCCTTTTAGAATAGGCAGTTCTGCCCCCTGCGTATCCATTTTTAGAATGTCTATGTGCCCGATACCTTTTTCCTGGCAATACCTTTCCAATGTGCTCATCTGGATCTTTTTCGATCCGATATTCTTGCAAGACCTGTCGGAATTTGCTCCGATGGATATAGGCTCCAGCAGGGAATTGGTATCCTTGCTCCGGTTAATATAAAAATCCGCCTCTCCTTCTTTGTCGGCCAGGGCCATTCCCGTCAGGTGGATGTTTTCCTTATCCGGGTTATTTTGCCAAAACACCTCATGAAAAGGACTGTACGGTTCAAAGGCGTGAATGGCAGCCTTTGGATACTTCCCCCTGTAAAGCCGGGTGACCTTTCCTTTGTTGGACCCAATGTCGAAAATAACATTTACATCCTTGTGAAGGATCCGTTCCTGCGTCGACCAGGCATCCGGCGCATTGACATTGTGATGCAGCTTCCTCAAGTACCCAACGCCATGGATCTCCGCGTGAAAAGGCTTCAAAAAAGTATTTATCAGTTTTTTCATACCAAAATGACGACAGGGGTAAATTAAACCTGCAATATCGCGTATTTATGGCAAATACAGGCCAAAAACAAACAAGCCGGCCTGAAGTAGGATCTCATTCGCACAAATCATTCTATCAACTGTGCTCCTTCTGCAGCATACGCATGCCGCCTGAATCCTACAATTTGCACCCGCTGCATCATGTCCTGGTCCTTCTCTCCCTGGTGAGCGATCTCAGCAATGGTCATGGGCCGGTGGATACGGCTCTTAAAACCCAGATGCTCCGAAAGACGCTGTGATTTTTCAACAGACAGCTTGCCGAACTCATACTGCGCGATCAATCTTCCTTTTCGCATCAATGCCCCATCCACCAGCGAGAGGGAATGATTGAAAGTGCAGACGATCTGTATCCGGAGGGCATCTGCCAGCAGACCGTCCGAGATATTCAGCAGGTTGGATACGGAAGAGCTTCTGTTGACCTTGCGGTCCATGATGATGTTCTCCGCATCTTCGATCACCAGCACGCAATCCGGATGGTCGATCAGCAAGTCCATAAAATCGGGGTTCATGATCTGGTCCGCCGCAGAAGGGGACAGGAACAATACCTTTTTCCGGATGGAACCCACCAGGTGTCGCAGATAGGTCGTCTTGCCCGCGCCGGGCAGGCCATGGAGCAATACGATACCTTTATCTTCCTTTTTGTTGAGCCGTTTTCGAATGAGTGTATCCACTTCCCGGAAATCATCCTCATAATACAAGCCCAGGTCCAGCTTTGTCCGCTTGATATCCATGCTCTTCAGCTGAATGCCATCGATATCCTTCATGACCAGGTCGATAGAGAACCTGGTTTTCTTTTCCCTCCTTTTAAAACGGCTGACCTCCTTCAGCAGTTGCTTTGCCTTGTCATGATCCGCATAGGTATATAGCACCTGGCAATAGTCGAAAGCGATCTCGATCATATAGCGCTCTTCCAGCAGGATCAGGGTCCTGTAGATCTCCAGCCGCCGCCTCTTCGTGTTCCATTCTGAATATTGGTAAATGTTCCTGGTGGCCGGCGCATAGGCCTTCATTACATAAGCCACCACCTTATCCATATCTATCTGGCTCACCCAGGTCATACAGGGTGCCTGCTGGTAGCAAGACATGTAGAGGGTCTTGCTGTCTAAAAAACTCCTGTCAAAAATATTGCCCGCATCTAAAATGCGTTGCGTTACGGACGTGTCCATGTTTTTTAATTAAATATTCATCAATACTTTCCCCTTCGGACCTGACGGCCCGTCTCACCTTAGAGTGCTATTCCTAACTGACAACATGAACACGCATAGCAATATTTTTTTGGAAAGTAGCGCATCCGCCAGCCGACGGATGGCTACATTTTCCTCCTTTTCGAACCCAATGAACTGATGATCTTATACAATAATATCTTCTATCGTCTCTGTTCTTGCAGCTTCGCTCTCCAGCGCTTTCAGCACGCCAAACACCTGTTCGTTCCATCCTGCCGCCAGGTAAACGCCATCTTCCAGGCACTCCAGCGGCTTCCTGCCATAGCCCGCCAGATCGAAAAGATAGAGCCTTGCCTTTGGCGCCAGCTCCCGGTACTGTCTCCACAGCCGGCCCAGGTCCGCCTCTGCGGGCTGATTGAAAGAGCGTTGGTTCCACAGCTGACAATCGGTGAAGATCATCACCTTGTCGACAGCTTCTCCTTTCTTCAGCAGGTCGCGGATCACCAGGTGGGCATTGAGCGCATATCCCGCCTCACCTTCTCTTTTATGGAGCCGCTCCAACTCACCCAACAGCTGATGGGCCGGCAGGGGAGAGACCTTCCACGTATTGCCGATGATGCCGGTGGTCACTTTATCACCCCTGCTTTTCAACAGCAACGCCAGCAAAGGCGCTATATCGTACCGCTGGACCAGGCTGCCTTCCTTTACAGGATGCCGCATGCTGGGGCTGATATCCATGGCGATCACGGTGCTTTCGCTTTCATCCAGGCAGGGCAGGTAATGAGCGCTGTGCCGTATGGCCTGCTCCAGGGCTTCCCGCAATGTGGCAGCTCCGCCCTGTGGCATCTCCAGTAATTTCCGGTAGGCCGCTACAAATCGCAGCGGCGACTGCCGGCTGCCGGTGACGGCAGCTTCATTGCCCAGATATTCTGCCGCCAGCTTCAGGACCTTACCGCTTACGCCTGCCTTCAGGATATTCGGTAAATTGTCGAGCAAGGCCGCATATCCCATCCGGAAAGTAGAGATCCCTTCCTTCCATTTGTCCCGGAGAACGGTTTGCTTTATCTCGCGGCTGTCATAATTCTGTTGACGCAACGCTTCATATTCAGATAACCAGGCATTACGCGCAGGCAGCTTATCCTGCTGTATCCTTCGGAACAAAGCCTGCTGGGCCTTGCCTGCCGCCTTGGGCTGCACCAGAGACAAGGCGTATCTCAGTCTTGCCTGCTGCACTTTCGTGAGCCGGACGAACCGGTAGGTATCCAGCCGGTTGAAATGGATGGCCAGGTGCTTGCGCAGCGGCGTCGATATCCGTAAGGTCTTACCCCGCTTGTTGCCCTGGACACGTGCATAATGATCCAGCCAGGCGGGGATCTCACCCGCATGTTGTATCACACGTCCCGTCAGCCGGCCGACGAGCTCCTTATCCTTACAGATCCCCGACAGCTCCGCCGCCAGGATAAAGGAAAGGGTCCGGAGATGCAGCTTCTCCCGGAAATGGACCGCCAGCCGCGCAACGTAGGCAGGATCGTTGTCCCGTATCAGTTTCCTCAGCCCGGCAAGCTGCTCAGCCGGCTGGTCATAGAAGGATTCATACAGGGACGCACAGAGCAGGGCTTCATACAGCTCCCATTGTTTGTCCAGGGTCCATGTTCTTACAAAAGCATAACGTTCATCTGTTTGTCTTGCTCTCAGGCTAAAATTAAATTTCATCTTTTCCTCCCTCATTTAGTTATTAACAAAAAACCCGGCACATGGCGCCGGGTTGCTGTATCATCAATGCTGCTTTACGCAGATCATATCTGAGCATATCCCGGCCAGCTGCGCTTGCATAGTATCCCCATGATGGGATCAATACAATTCCATTTTCGTTGCGTAGCCATATTTTTCTTATACAGAAAAGCCCCGCTTTAGGCGGGGCTTTCGTATGCTGAACTTTTTTTTAGTTATTTAAACAGCACCTCATGCCCCGCGGATATAGGATTCTTCACTGATGCAGACCAGCGAATCACCTGTTTGTATGTAATAGTTTGTCGAAGCATGGGCATTTTTTTGTTTAACAGTACAAAATAAAAATCTTTTTCTCTTTTAACCAACTATTTCAAAAAATATTTCGAAAAAATATTTATAGTCGCGCGTCATGCAGTGCTCTTTATCAGCATCGAGATCTTCCTGTGCAGTTCCTCCGGCCTGAATGGCTTGGGCACCACTTCCATAAAACCTTTTTTTATCAGGTCGGTCCGCATGTCCTCATATACTGCTGCCGTAAACGCAATAGCAGGGATATCCTGGTCCACTTTCCTGATCTCCGACAAAGCCGTGACACCATCCATTTCCGGCATCTCCAGGTCGATCAGCACCAGCTCGTACACCCCTTTCCTGAACTTCTCCACGGCCTCACGGCCGTTTACGGCTTCGTGGACCTCGATCCCCCATTTGTTCATCAGCTTCCTGGCAACAGACATGTTAACCGCATTATCCTCCGCCATCAGCACCCTTATTGCACCGAATGAAGGCAGCTTCTTGACTTTTTCGTCGTTGATATATTGCTTTGCATTTTCGTTGATCTCCAGCTCCGCGGAAAAATAGAACGTACTGCCCAGTCCCTCCCGGCTGTCAAGCATCAGCTCACCCGCAAACAGGCTGACAAGCTTCTTCGTAATGGCCAGGCCCAATCCCGTCCCGCCATACTTCCGCGTTGTATCCGTATCCGCCTGGGTAAAGCTGTCGAAGATCTCCTGCTGCTTGTTGGCCGGGATGCCGATGCCCGTGTCCTTTACCATGAACTGCACGACAGAACGCTTGCTGGACGAAGACACTTTCCGGGCGCCCAGTGTGATGAATCCTTCGTGCGTGAATTTGATAGCATTGGACAGCAGGTTACTCAACACCTGGTTCAGTCTCGTTTCATCTGTAAGGAACTCCGTTTCCAGCTTATCATCCACATCGATCAACAATGCCAGCCCTTTATCCTGTACCTGCGTGGAAAATTGCGTTTCCAGCTTTCTCAGCAAGGCTCTGATATTTACAGGGACATTCTCCAGCTCTACCTTGCCGGATTCTATCTTGTTGAAATCAAGGATCTCATTGATAAGGATCATCATATGCTCCGAAGAAAGCTTCAATACATCAAGATGGGACCTTTGCTCCGGCAAATAGTCTTCCTGCAGCAACAGGTTGGAAGTGCCGATGATGCCGTTCAGCGGTGTCCGAAGCTCGTGGCTCATATTGGACAGGAAGCGGGTCTTTGCCTGCGAGGCGACTTCCGCTTTCTGCTTTGCTTTCATCAACTCGAATTTCGTCATCTTGATCTCCGAAAGGTCCAGGATGCTGATCTTCCAGAAATGATGTGTATCATCGACAAATGGCACCACATTGACATAGGCGAATACGGTGTTGTCCTTTCTTGAAGTAAAAGATAATTCGCCTTGCCATCCCTTCCCGGCCTCACCGGATTGAGGTTCTATGCTCCTGAATATTTTAATATGCTCTTTCGTGAACAGGCTGTCCATAGAGGCGCCTACAATATCTTTTTTGTTGCCGATCTCCAGCAGCTCCACGGCGCGGCTATTACAGTCCGCGATCACCAGCGCCTCCGCATCCAAAATAAAAACACCATCCAGCGCCGTGTTGTAGATCGTATCGACAAATTGCTTCTCCTTTAATATGGCCGCTTCATTGTTCCGGTTGATCCGCAGGATAGCATATGAAAAGAAGGCAGTAAGCGCCAGGGAGATCACCAGGTTGCTGTCATGTAGCTTGGTGAACATATTGGTAATATGCACCTGGTAATGATTTTCCTGGGGACATTGGGTATAGCAGAACCAAAGGGAAAGCAGCGTGACACTATAGGCAAAGCTCAGCTCCAGCAGGCTCCGCTTGAAGCTGACAATAAAAGTGATGACAAGGAAATAGGGCCAGTAATAGAAGTATTCCGCTGCGTGCAGGCCTTCCATATAGTTCATCACCGCCAGGTAGATATTCAGGTTCAGGACGGACAGCAGCCGGGCGATCAGATAGCGCCTTCTCAGGTTCAGCTGATAGGCCATGATAAAGATATAGGCAGCACTGAGATTGATCAGCGCGCTGATATATAAGCCATAAGAGAAATAGGAAATGACACAGACAAAGTTGGCGACCAGTATGAGCAGGATGAACTGATTGAAGCGGATCGTCTGCTTTCGGTTGGAGATAGACGGTTCTCCCCCAAGGCCGGAATAAACGACGTCCTCATAGAAGGATTTGCAGGTCAGAAGTAAGTAGTTGCTCAAAACAGGTATTAAGGATTTCTATTTAGACAACGATGTAAGTAATAATAATATTACATTGTCGTTAGGATATTAACCTTAGTCAACTATGAGCAGCGGACCCGACAACAAGGAATTTGTGTTTAATGCACATTTCAACAGCCAATATATCAACGAGTTGTATGATGGCGACTTTGCCCTCATCGAAGAGACCTTCGCCGATGTCTTGCATGAATATGGCCCTTTGTTACAAAATGTTATGGTATGCTACCGCTCCGGTGATATCCCCGCCCTAAAGAGCGCCGTGCACAAGATAAAGCCTTTACTGGGCTACGTCGGGATCACCACCCTCCAGGCTGAATGCCAGGAATTCGAGAACAATTGCCAGCTGGACAGCTTCCCTTCGCTGCACGATGATTTTGCCGCTCTTTCAGCCGGACTTGCTACGGCAAAAAGCCAGATCGAAGAAGAAAAGAAAAGGTTGACCGACTTCGTCCTCCGGACAATGTAAAGATCAGGTCCTTACCGACGCCTGTATACTTTCCGTAATACTTTTCAACCCTGCTTCCAGTTGTCCCGCATCAGGCCAGCCGAATCCTATGCGCATGTAATGCCGGGGCATTTCAAACCAGTGCCCGGGCCCGGTGTAAGTGCCGGATCTCTCCAACAGTAGCTGATAGAACAGGTCGATATCTATGCGCTCCGGCCGCCTGCACCGGGGAAAACAGACACAGCCGCCCTGCGGCGTTACCCATTCCAGGTCATCCTGCTGTTCTATCCAGGTCTTTACGATGGCAAACTTCGCAGATATGTCCTTTGTGATCCTTTGAAAATGCGCTGCTTTATGCTGTACATAGCGAAAAGCCACTTCTTCATCCAGCGGAGAGCCGCAGATATGGATCTGTTCTTTGGCAGCCAGGAAGGTATCCATCAGCTGCTGGTCACGACAGATGATCCATCCCATGCGCAGGCCGGGCAGACCATATGTCTTGGACAGCGAGGAAATGCTGATCACATGGTCTCCATATTCCGCAGCTAAAGGCAGTGGCTCGCCAAATGTCATATCCCGGTAAGTTTCATCCACCAGCAGATAGACCCCGTTGACTTTTGCAATGGCCACCAGCTCCTGCATTTCGCTATGGCTCAAACAAACGCCTGTAGGATTATGCGGATAGGTGACAGAGATATATCTCGTCCTGGCGGTCACCGCCTTTTCCACTTCCTTCAGGTCCAGCGCGAACCCCTCTTCAAAGCGGAGATCAATATACCGCAGGTTGGCGCCAATGGCCCTCGGGGTCTCCAGGTTGGTGGCGTAATTAGGCCTGACGACGATCAGCTCATCGCCAGGTTCCAGCAAAGATGTAGCAATGATAAACAGGCCCCCTGCAGCGCCCATGGTAAGCAGCACATCCTCTCTTTTGAGAATGGGACTACCTTGTATCAGCAGGTCCCGCAATCCTTCATGTCCCGCATGCGACCCATAGCATAATACCAGGTCTTTCAGGGTGACACCAAGGTCACCGATGTCCCGGAAAACCGCATCTGTATAAGAGCTTTCTGAAAGATTATTGCGGATGCTGTCGTATCCCATCTGTTCGGGGGATTCGATCTCGATAGGCATTCGTTTATATCGCATGCAGATATGTTTAGCTTTTAGCAAGTTACTACAATTGCCTTTCTTTAGTATTTTCGGCTATGGACAGAAAACATTTCATCCGGTGGTCCGGATCTGCGATAGGGGCGCTGTTATTTTCCCGGTGGACAAGCTTTGCCGCCGCACCCAGGGAAGAGATAACACAGCCCTTAAAGATCTTTGTCATACTTGACGATGGAGAGCATGTGCTGCATCGGGACGGCAAAGGTTCCTGGACATATAGGGACCTCACCGTAAAATGTATGTCATCAGCTGCCGGCATGAACGTAGACGTGCATGCTCCCACACAGCCGCTGCAGTTTATCCGGCTGGAATGGGCTTACCCACGGCAAAGCACCACCGGCATCCTGGGTGATCACTGGGAAAGGACTTACGGCGACCTGGACTTTCATCCCCTTGACGGGAACAGGAAAATGCCCTGGTATTTCATTGCCTATGATGGAAAGTCCACCACCTGCATGGGTGTAAAGACAGGCTGTCCGTCTATCGCTTACTGGCAGGCCGGCGCCGATAAGCTGTCGCTGACGCTGGATACCCGCAATGGCGGCATGGGCGTGCAGTTGGGCCACCGTACGTTGCATGCAGCTGAGATCATCGTCACCCGCAACCAGGACGACGAAAATGTATATGCCACAGGCAGACGGTTCTGTCATCTCTTATGTGAAAAGCCAAAGCTCAGCCGTCAGCCAGTCTATGGCATCAATGACTGGTACTATGCCTATGGTAACAACAATCCCGCCCTCATCCTGGAGTTGACGAAGATAATGACAGACCTGGCGCCCGATACCGACAATCGCCCTTTCAGCGTGATAGATGCGGGATGGGCGTACTATTCACCCTGGCATCCCAATGATGGTGGGTGGATGGATGATTTCTCCCGTCCCAATGATAAATTCAAGGACGGCATGGACAAGCTGGCTGCGGATATCCGTAAGCTCGGCATGCGGGCAGGCATCTGGACCAGGCCATTATGTGCCGCGCATGACGATCCGAAGTCCCTGCTGCTGCCCGCCATACCCGGAAGGGACGATCCTAAATCTCCCGTGCTGGATCCCACTATCCCCGAAAATGTGGAGCGGGTTAAGCGTAATGTGCGCTTATACAAGCAATGGGGCTATGAGATGGTGAAACACGATTTCACGACCTATGACATGCTGGGCAAATGGGGATTTCAGATGAAGGACGATATCACTTCCCCCGGCTGGCATTTCCAGGACAGGACCCGCACAACGGCAGAGATCGCATTGGACCTGTATCGCGCCATCCGCGAGGCCGCGGGCGATGGCGTTTACATTATAGGCTGCAACACTTTTAGTCACCTGGGCGCCGGCATCTTCGAGCTGAGCAGGGTCGGGGATGACACGAGCGGAAAAGAGTGGGACAGGACCCGAAAAATGGGCGTCAACACCTTGGGATTCAGGATGATCCAGCATGACAATTTCTATGCCGCTGACGGCGACTGCGTGGGTCTCACCAGGGACATTGCGTGGGAGAGGAACAAACAATGGATGGAGCTGGTGGCGGGCAGCGGTACTCCTTTGTTCATTTCAGCACAGCCCGATATCCTGGGCAGCGAACAAAAACAATCGATCCGTGCGTCTTTCGCCAGGGCTGCAAAAAAGCAGCAGCCGGGCGAGCCCCTTGACTGGCTGACCACATCACAACCCCGAAAATGGAAACTTGACGGAGAGGTGAGGACCTTTGACTGGAGTTAATGCATAGGTGATGATCCGTTCATCCGGTATTCCCTTTTTCGTAAGCGCCTGCCGGAAATGATAAACTAAATTGCTCCGTCCTGCGAGGTGGAAGACGCCGTCCTTCCATAGGTTCCACAGTTCGGGCTCCAGGATATGAAGAAAATGAATACTTTGTTCTGCGGCTTCGCCAATATGCGGGACCACGTCGACCAGCAGTCCCAGCTGCTCCGGCAGATGGATATAACGTTCATCCAGTTCCAGCACACCGATGTATTTCTTAAAGGGATAACAGATCTTTCTCCGGGCTTCGTCAAAGAACAGGATGCCAGTCTCATCTCCGAAAAAAAAGTGATACTTGCCTTCTATAAAAAACATGGTTCTTAACTTTTTCGATAGATTATCTTAGTATGCGAAAGTACCGCGTATATGCCGCTGGGCGTTTATACTTTCCGGATCAATTTTTATATTAAAAGGAGTATTATGGAAGTAGCATTTTATGATAAAAATGGGAAAAAGACAGACATTGATTTCGCCGGCATCTTTTCCCCGCAAACCGACCGGCAAAAGGTCCGGGAAGTGCGTAAAAATCTGGACCTTCCCTTCGTCTCTGCCGAATCCGTCCAGTTGTCAGTCCAGGATATCGACATCTTATATGGTGACATGCGGGTGAAACAGTGGCAGACGGCATACTTCAATACTTCTTCCGAGCCCGAACACATTGAAATGCATTTCACGCTGGCCGGCGAGGGTTTTCTCCGGAATGAAAGCAGCGGAAAAAGTTACCGCTTTTCTCCGAATCAGCAGAACCTCCATTATATGCCGCATTTTGTAGGTTCCAGCCAATATGATGAAGGCGCTTACCATAAGTTCTTCGAAGTCCGGTTTAGCAAGAACTTCTTTCTCGACCTGGCGGAAGACAGCAGCCCCCTCCTGATGGATTTTGCAGACAAGGTGGCCAACAACAAGGCAGCGGATGTCTGCGCACAAAATCTGCCTATCTCCTTCGCCATGCACCAGTGCATCAATGAGATCCTGCATATGCAGCTGGATGGTGGCCTAAAACGTATGTTCCTGGAATCAAAATGCATAGAGCTGCTGACGCTGCAGGCGCAGGCTTATGAGAACACCAGCGGGAAAGCTCGCAGGACCTGCAAAACCACCTATGACAAAGATCGGATCTATTTTGTCCGCGACTACCTGGTCGATCACGCAGCCAGCCCTCCCTCATTGACAGACCTGGCAAAGCTGGCAGGGCTGAATGAATTCAAGCTGAAGAAAGGCTTTAAGGAAGTTTTCAACACTTCCGTCTTTGGCTATCTAAGCGATTTCAGGTTGAATGAGGCGCGCAATGAGCTGCTGTCCGGCGCTGTTCCGATCAAAGATGTGTCTGAACAGTTAGGGTACTCTTCCGTGCAGCATTTTACAAAGGCGTTCAAGAAGAAGTTTGGGGTGACGCCGGGGGCTGTGAAGTGAATTGTATCAGATAAAAAAACAGAAAAAACACTATTCACATTGTTAGGCAGGAAGACTAAGATAGGACACTTATGAATACAACGCTAAGATTGCCTGAGATCCGGAACAAAATAATTGATGAACTTAACCCTATTTTATCACCCAGGGGATATAGAACTAAAAATAAAAAAGGGGAGATCATCTTTATTAAAAAGGATAAAACCGGCTATTTTGAGCTACAATTTTTCTTCAATAACCATTTCCCAATTGATTATTCAACTTATTTCTTCTTTTCTATCTATCAAAATGAAATTCAAGAGGTAAGAAAAGATTTTTATATAACCGCTCTTAACACGGATCTCCTTGACACACCGAATATATTTTTTTTAGAAGGTGATTTTATTCCAGAGATGGCGAATAAGCCAACTAAATATAAGCATGATTATAAAAATAAATTGGTGAAAGGAGAAGATTTGGAATTAGTAATCACTAAATACAAAAACATTTGCACTGATAGCCTAATTTTATTGGAGCAGGAATTTTCAAGCTTAGAAGGGACAAATAAGTATATCAAGCATCATAAAAATACAGCAGTAGAACATTGTTTTCATGGAGGAATGCTGGAAACCAGTTTGATTGCGGCAAAAAGATTAAGCGATATTGATTACAAAAATATTCTCGAATTCTATATGGATCATTTAACCAATACCGAAGGCTTCGGCGTAATTGGCAAAAGAGTAGCGGACACCCTGCTTAAACTTGACGAGTATTTAATTTCTAAAGACCCTTACCAGCAGTGATAAAGTTGAAAAGGCCTTCCTTAAGAACCATACTCCACCCCTCCTGACACCTTGCATAACATTCTTTCCCGGGAACAAGCCCCTCATGCGTAAAGTGAAGCACAGTTTTGTCCCCTTTGCTGGTTATCTCAAAAACCATCTTTGTGTTGGTCCATTCATGCTTATCTTTTTCAAGCCAACTGAGGTTACTATCTGTCACAAGCCATACCACTTTTTTGCCGGGAACAACTTCAATCAATTGCTGTTTTGTATAATGGGCGCCGGGATGGCAAATAACAAATTCATCATTGAGCTTTGTGCTGCTGCCCTCAAAATCCTTGCTCCACCATTTTGAAACATCATTGATGCGGTGGAAGACATCTTCGGGAGAGCTGGCAACCTCTATCGTTGCCGTAAAACTCTTATTTCCATTTAAAATATTTACCCGTTCTTCAAATTTCTTCAAGCAATCGTCCCAGCCATTGTCGTGACCTGCAAGATCTTCCATTGCCGTAAAACCGTTATGCACTAATTGTAATTCCGTTCCATTTTCTTTCGGAACCAGTGTCCACACCACTATTGAATTAAAAGGCTGAAGATCCTTAGCTGACTTTTTTTGCCAGGAATAGGAAAGTTTGGTATAGGGCTTTGCCTCCAACACTTCACAATAAGAATCATTGCCGTATGGGCTGATAAAACGGAATTTGTGCCCTACAATTGGTAGAAGATCTGTTTTCCCCAGCCATTGTTCTAATAGTTCGGGATTAGTAAGGTATTCCCAAACCTTTTGCGGCGATTGGTTAAAAAACCGCGTGTGTTTAATTTCATTTTGCATTATATGTAATCTAAAGGTTACTCAAATATATGAGTAACTCTTGAGTTACGCAAATGTTCTCTATAAAAAAGTTTGATCTCAAAAACTAACTTCCTTCTTCCCGAATTTTGCGAATTTTTTCCAATTCAATATCATCCACCTGATCTTTCGGCCGATTCACTTTTTTTTTATTCTCAATAAGATGGCTGATGTGCAAAAACGGTACTTCAACACCTTCGAGGTCGGCAATTGATGCCATGCTAAGGCATTCATTGAAAGAAATATTCTCCAATCCTTTCATGCCACATATTCAAATCGTCCGTATTTCTGTTGAACCCATGAAATCGAGTTGCAAACCCACCAACCATTATGTACCTGACTCTATTTTCGTTTAAGGTTTTCCAAAACCGAAGCAATTCGTCATCCAGCATATCCATAGACCACTATTTATGGGTAACCTTTGCCTTTCTGAATAAGGCATTTGTGCGTAGCATTTGTGTGAAAAGCTTCAATTTCTCCATATCAGGACGATATATATCCCGTCTAAGACGGTCTATTTCGCCTTCATTAGATGAAGGCTTTATTGCATCCTTTTCAATCGATTTTTTTTCAATTGACATATCGGGTCGATTTTGTGCGAAACTGATCATGCAATTTAAACAAATTCTTTAAGTTTTATGAATTAAAATGGCTTGCTTCATACCACATATAATTGGTTTGCATCTATTTATAATTTATAAAAGCTTTCATTCGACTTAATTTAAAACAACCGCATCTGCTCCCCCGGCCTCCTGAACTGCGTACAGTCCAGCTCCCAGCGTTCCGCATTCAATCCATACTTCTGCGTATACCTCGCATACTGCTGCGCCACCAGCTGTGCAATATTACCCTCCCCACGCATACGCACCCCCCACCGGCTGTCATTGACCTTCCCATCATGGCTCGCCTCGATCAGATGCCACACCTTATCTGCCCTGTCTGGAAAATTCTTATACAACCAATCATGAAATATCAGCTTGATAGCCCCATTCAGCCGTATGAACGTATAAGCAGAAAAAGTAGCCCCGTTCTCAGCCGCCGCCTGCATGATCCGCTGCATCTCATGCTCATTAAGCCCGGGGATCATCGGCCCCAGCATGACGCCCATCCGTACGCCCGCATCACTCAGCTCCCTGATCGTACGCAGCCGTTGTTTCGCCGTCGTGGTGCGCGGCTCCATCACCCTGCGCAGCTCCTCATCAAAGGAAGTAATAGATACCAGGATGGATACCAGGTTTTTCTTAGCCATATCCGCAAGGATATCCTTGTCCCGAAGAATACCCGCATTCTTCGTGATCATGCCCACCGGCTGATTGAATTCCCGGCAGACTTCCAATAGCTGGCGGGTGATACCGAACTTCTTTTCAGCCGGCTGATAGCAATCCGTATTGCCGCTGAGGGAAATAGGCAGGCATTCCCATTTAGGATGCATGAGGAATTTACGCAGCAGTTCGGGAGCGTTCTTCTTCACGATGATCTTCTGCTCGAAATCCAGCCCGGCGCTGTAGCCCCAATATTCATGCACATTGCGGGCATAGCAATACGTACAGCCATGTTCACATCCCTGGTAAGGGTTCATGCTATACCACATGCCTACATCCGGGCTGTCGACTTTATTGACGATGCTTTTGGCATGCTCTTCCAGGTAGATGGTCTCCGGATTCGGCTCCAGCCATTCGTCGATGGCTTCGATATGTTCCTTCACCCGCTCGTTCTTTAAGAACCTGTTCTTCGGGTTGAACTGGGCACCCCTTCCTTTTAGATATTGATCCGGATCCTGTTCATCCGGCGGCGCAGGCTTTTTTTCTTTACTGGAAGCGCGCACTATTTTGTGACGGGTCAGGGCAGTATGCTCCCTTTCCCCTTTGTGATCATCCATAATGAAGATTTTCAGGGTAAACAATAATTGTCCTTCGGACTACGAACCTACAGCTCGTTCCGCCTGGCAGACATGCTCATCCGCCAGATCCAATGGGGTCGTAAGTAAATATGACAGCCGGGCGTCCCTACATGAATAACGCTCCCTGGCGGGTGGTTACCGGAAGATTTTGAAAAGCCATCCGTTCGGCGATCTGCCAGGCGATGTCCCCGGCACGGCGCTTGAGCAGCAGCATACTGTCGGCAATGAAACGGCCGGTGAAAGATTTATGGCTATACTCCTGCCATCCCTTCTCATATTGGAAAGGCAGCAGCTTGCGCGCCACCGTGATATAAGGCTCGTCGATAAAATGAGGCTTATGTTCCTTGTCCAGCTTCATCAGCCGCTGAATATCCTTCACTTCCGTCACCAGACTGCGGATAGGCAGCTTGCTGGTAATATTGATGAAAATAGTATGAGAAGGGAAGCTGCCAAAATCCTTTAGCTCCACCTTAAATGGACAATAGCCCATGGCGATGGTCCGGAGCCGCTGAATAATGCGCTCTTCCATCAACGCCAGCTGCGTAAACCGCACCAGGGTCACCTGCGGCTTACCACCGACAGCGCCCGGCGCCTGATAGGCTTCGGAAAAATCCTTCTTCACCTGCTGGATCCTGGCCCGTAATTCTTCATGCGGACTAAGGATGACCAGGTATTCATTGGTAGCCAGCTGCTTCTTATAGTTCTCGTTGAGAACGGCAGCTACAGGTTTGATCGCTTTCTGCATAGTTTCTGTTTTAAAGAGTGTCAGCATCAGGCCTCATCATAATTTGTTCGGGTTGATCATCATAATGCCGTGTTCCCGGCGGCAGCCGGAATACATTCACCGTCCGGCAGGCGTCGAAAGAATGCTCCCGCTTCAACAGCACCAGCTCTTCCACCTGGAAGGACTCATGAAAGGTCTTCCGGGAATAATCAGCCATCGCCTTATTATACACCTGCTCGGTCAGGCCTCCCGCAATGCTCAGGTAAGGACGGCTGATCAGGTTGACGGGAGGGCATCCGGAACTGCGGATAAAATCATCGATCGCCCGCAGCTGATGCATCAGCTGCCGGAAAGGCTGGGGGTCCTGCACCCGCAGATAGATCGTATGCGGGGGAAAGCCGCTGTAATTGTTCAGCGTGATAGGAAAGCTTTCATGCCTGCGGCAGATCCTTTGTATCCACCGGATCAGCGTCTCCTCCATCTGCTCGCTCGCCTGGAAGGCAGCCACAGTGATATGAGGCCTGTTGCGCGCCTTCATTGACAAGCCATAATCGAAAAGGAACTGCTGCTGCTCCTCCAGCAGCTTGTCGTGCAGCTCTCCATAAGGATAGATGACAAGCAGGTATTCCACCCGCCGGTCCGCTGCCGTCCTGCCCCCGGAAATAGTCTCCATCGGGGCGAAAAAAGATGATCGTTGTACTAACCCGGTATCCATAAATAAATTTTAATTGATCAGGAAATTAGTATAAATTTACTAAATTAATTAGTATATAAAAATTAATTTTTCTCCCCTCGGGGAAGAACCAAAATAGATTCACATGGAACTCGAACAATTCTTCGGCATGAGCTACAAGGGTAGCAAGCATTTTACGCAGCAGGAGATCCCTGCTGCCAATGCCACCGGCTTCGGCGCGGCAGCAGACGATTACATGGAAAGAGGCGTCGACCTCAATGAGCAGCTGGTACGGAACAAGCCCGCTACTTTTTTCATGCGCGTGAGCGGCGACGCCATGACCGGTGCCGGTATTTTCAATGGTGACGTGGTGATCGTGGATCGCTCCGTCAAGGCGGCCAATGGGAAGGTCATCATCGCTATTCTCAACGGTGAGATGCTGATACGACGTTTTGAAAAAACTTTCAATAAGATCCGCCTGGTGCCGGAAACGCCCAGGCTTTCAGCCATCGACGTCGACCTCTCCGGCGCGGATTTTGCCGTCTGGGGAGTAGTGACCTATGTCATTCACGCATTATAATATACGATACTATGACTGCCATCGTAGACTGCAACAGCTTCTATTGCTCCTGCGAGCGGGTGTTCCGCCCCGACCTCTCTAATAAGCCTGTAGCTGTGCTCAGTAACAACGATGGCTGCATCATCTCCCGCAGCGACGAAGCCCGGAAGCTGGGTGTGGGCATGGCCGTTCCTTATTTCCAGGCACGGCATATCATCGAAAAACATGATGTCGCCGTCTTCTCTTCCAACTATCACCTGTATGGCGATATGAGCTGGCGGGTAATGGAGACCCTGCGGACACTGATGGGGAACCGGGCATCCACCGTTGAGGTCTATTCAGTGGACGAAGCATTCATGGACCTCTCCCATATCCCTCCCGAAGCATTACAGGCATACGCCGTCCATATCAAACAGACCGTGGAACAATGGACAGGCATCTCCGTCTCCATCGGGGTGGCGCCTACCAAGACCCTGGCCAAGCTGGCCAACCGCCTCGCTAAAAAGGACAAGCAGCTCTCAGGCTGTATCAAGGTCCTGGCCACGGAAGAGGATCAGCGCCAGGCCCTGCGGCAAACCCGGGTAGACGACCTCTGGGGCGTAGGAAGGGCCTATGCCGCCAGGCTGATCAACTGGGGCATCACCAGCGCCTGGGAACTATCCAACATGCCGGAAGAATGGGCCCATACCAATATGGGGGGCGTCATAGGCGTACGGCTCATCCGGGAGCTGCGGGGACAGCCCAGCATAGAAATGGAGGAAGCGCTGACAGATAAAAAAATGATCGCCACCACTCGCATGTTCGGCCGTCCCGTCAAAGACATCCTTGAGATCAAGGAAGCAGTGGCCACCTATATCTCCCGGGCCGCCGAAAAGCTTCGGCGCCAGCAAAGCGCAGCCGGCACCGTCAGCGTCTTCATCGTATCCAGGGAACAGGACCACCTGGCCGACTTCCGGCGGGGAGGCACCATCAGCAATTACACCACCCTCCCCAGGGCCACCTCCCTCACCCACGAGCTGATCAAGGCCGCCACCGGACTGGTGGACGTACTCTACGAGCACGGTAAAGAATATAAAAAAGCCGGCGTGATGCTCAGCAGCCTCGTCCCTGACGACTCCATACAAGGTAACCTCTTTGCTCCCCATGCAGAAAATGAAAACCGTAGCCTCATGCATGCCATCGATAATATTAACTTCAGCATGCGGGACGACAGCGTCAAATTTGGCGCTTCGGGAATGAACAAGCATTGGAAGATGCGGCAGGAGCTCCGGTCCCCCAGGTACAGTACCCGGTGGGAGGACCTAAGAAAAGTACAGTAAATCAATCTGTTATAAATTAATTAGGCTTTTTTTAAAAAATTTAAAATATCGGGCCTCCTTATCCGTCTACCTTATAGCATGAAGGAGCTACTGACCATATCACCACCTATGAGTCCACCAACGGGAAAAAATATCACGACGGTCATCAGCCAGTTCGGCAAGCGCTTGCTGAGCTTTATCCGCCAGCGCGTATCCAACGACGCCGACGCGGAGGACATCTTACAGGACGTCTGGTACCAATTCACGACGACAGTGGACACAGAACCTATTGAGCAGGTCAGCAGCTGGCTATTCACCGTAGCTCGTAACAAGATCACAGATCGCTACCGCAAAAAGAAACCGGATTCGCTCGACAGCCTCCTGACGCCCAACGACGAGGACGGAGGACCGGACTTCACCGACATTCTCTTTGATAAAGGGAATAACCCGGAGACCGTCCACCTGCGCAATCTCTTTTGGAAAACACTGAGAGAGGCCCTGCAGGAGCTGCCGGAAGATCAGCGGAACGTATTCGTATGGAATGAAATGGGAGATGTCTCCTTCAAAGAGATCGCAGACCACACGGGAGAAAATATCAATACCCTGATCTCAAGAAAAAGATACGCCGTGCTCTATCTGCGGGAAAGACTGATGACCTTGTACAACGAAATTATAAATCATTAAAATAAAAAGATCATGAAACGTTTTTGGATGAGGAGAGTCGCTGGTATTATCGTAATGGTTATCGTAGGGATAACCGTTTTCTCCACTATTGTTATGCTGTTGTGGAACGCATTGCTGCCTTCCCTCTTTAACTTCCCCCACATCACCTTCCCCCAGGCCCTGGGACTGCTGATACTGTCAAAAATATTGTTCGGAGGATTCCGCGGCGGTGGGTCCAAACAACAATGGAAAGGCAAAATGAAACAGCACTGGATGAGTATGAAGCCGGAAGAAAGGGAAAAATTCGAGCAGGAATGGAGCAAACGCTGCGGACCTTTCGGACAAAGAGGCCCCTTTGGACCCGGCGGCCCCTTCTCGTCAGAAAAAGACACACCTACTGAAAGCGCCTCTTAACCTGGCGCCAATACCCAAAAAACAACCAACACCTGAAAGATCGTTCTTATGTCAGCAAACCTTCTATCCAACGCGCTTCCATCCGCCGGCCTGGCCCGGCTAACCAGTTGCCTCTTCCCCGGCTACCAGTCCTCCGCCAGCGACTGGACCCTGGAACAACTCAACATCCTTCCGTATCAGCATCTGCTGGAGATCGGCTACGGACCCGGCAAAACGACCCAGGCTGTAACCAGGAAGTTAAAGACAGGATTCATCGCCGGCATCGACTGCTCCGTCACCATGTACCAGCGCGCCTCCAAAAGGAACAAACGCGCCATCGAGCAACAGCTGCTGCAGCTGCACGTAGGCAATCTATACGAGCTGCCCTATCCGTCTCATTATTTCAATACCATCTATGGCACTAATGCCCATTTGTCCTGGAGAGATCCGCAGACGGAATTCATGCGCCTCGCTAATATGCTGCGCGCCGGCGGACGCCTCGTCATGATCCTGCAGCCGGATTGGTCCCGGCAGGAAAAAGCAATCCGCGCAGAAGTGGAAAGGCTGGAAGAAGATTACCTCGCAGCCGGACTGACAGATATACGCATCCGTTATAAGGATACAGATCCCGTCAGGGGCATCGCCATCACAGGATATAAAATATAACTCCCTATATTAGTGTCATTTTCAATATTTTATCTCTCTTTACGGAAACTTTAACACTCCCCCGTTAAATCTCCCATAGCTTTTTCCTTCTTATATACAAGGATGCGAACTAACCTATAAAAAGACATCCGCCAACGAAAAATCTACTAAAATGAAAAAGCTATTTGTACTCACCACGATCCTCGCCGGCACCCTGTTTGCCACTTCAGCTTATTCACAGGTATATGTAAGTGCCCATATCGGATTTCGCGTTCCCGGAGCAAGGGTATATGTATCCACACCGCCCCCTCCTCCGCCTGTTGTCTATCAGCAATATCCGGCGCCTGCACCTGTGTACCAGGATGATTATGGGTACAACCAGGACAATTGCGCCCAGGCGCCCACAACAGTCGTCTATGAAACAGAATTCCCCGGGTATGCTTACTATAACTACCCCGTATGGAATGGCCACTACCGTGACCGGGTATACTACGAACACTACCGTCCTTATTTCAACAGGGACAACAGAGGATATTTCAACCGCGGACGGTTTGACCGTGGAAGATTCGAACGTGAGCATTACAGGAATGTACGTGGGGGATATGATCACCACGGCAGGTGGTAGAAAAAGATTGGAAAGTAAAAACCGCCTCGAATTGAGGCGGTTTTTTTTATTTGGTCTTAATCATTATCCTTCTTCTCCGACACCCTTACAAAAGCAGCTCTGCTGGGCGCCGGCACTTTTGCATCCATCCCTTTTATTCCCTTCCAGAGGATCTCATTGAACTCATTGTCCGGGATCCGGTCCTCCCGGGTAAGATCAAGGCCCGCTGACTTTTTAGCCATCTCATTCCAGGCTATATTTTTATCAGCAAGATCCACATTCGCAGGCAATGCATCAAAGACCGTCTCATCCGGCATATCGGAAAAGCATCGCCACAAAGGAGTCGCCGCCGCATCATACTGGCTCATCGGTGACAACCCCAGGATCAGCTCCATCGTCCGGAGCACCGAAGTAGTGGAATACATCGTATGATCCACATAATGACGCTTAACCAATCCTCCTGCTATATACACCGGGCTGCGATGCGCATCCACATGATCGGGACCATTTTGCGCATCGTCCTCCAGGATAAAAACAACGCTTTCCTTCCAGATAGGGCTTTTACTGAGATAGGCTACAAACTCACCCACCGCCAGGTCATTGTCCGCAACATGCGCAAAAGGAGTAGGCCGTCCCTTCTTCATCCCTTCCGTATGATCATTGCCCAGCCGCACGGTATTAAATCGGGGTAATGCCTGCGCAGCCAGCAGGGAGTCGAAATCCCTTTTCCACTGACCCACCCTCGTCGTATCCCGCACGGCCAGATCCCATCCGGTGTAATAAGGACAAAAATGTCCTTTCAGTATTTGTATGTTCGGCTTATAATCATCCGCAAACTCTCCATAAGTTCTGAAAGATACCCCCGCCCGCTTACAATGATCCCAGATAAACCCTCCCTTATTATTGGCGATCTCCCTGTTGCCTTCTGAATCATAACGCCCCCCTCTTCCTCCATAATACGTAGGCCATGTCTTTTCCAAATAATCATTGGCGTATGCCCCCATGCTCCAGTTGTGACCATCCGCGCTCACTTCTGCATCTACGTAGAAGTTGTCCAGTAATACAAACTCCCGCGCGATCGCGTGGAGATTGGGAGTGATCCGTTCACCGAATAATACCAGGCTGGTGTCCCCATTCCCTTCCTTCATATCTCCCAATACCTGGTCATACGTGCGATTTTCTTTAATGACATAAAACACATACCTGATGGGTGAGGGCTCACCCACCTTCATCGGCACGGGATTGCCCGGCTGGCCTGCGGCCAGCAATTCCCCCTCTTTGGTATAAGGCGTATTCTGGTACACCTGCCGGGAATAAACGCCCAGTTGCTGCGCATCCGGTTCGGTAATAATGTTCATAGTCCCCTTGAACAATCCCGCTATATATTGTACGGTCTTCGCTTTTGCAAGATCGCCTTTCTGATAATTTACCTCCTGCTTTTTGCTCACCGGGCTGGGGCCCTCTGGATTAGCCAGGGATGAAAAACCCTTCCCATTGGCCACCCAGATCTTTTTTCCTATTGTCCGGACAGCCGTAGGATACCATCCCACCGGAATGAATCCCCTGGACTTACATGCCCCGGGTTTGCGTACATCAAATACCGCCAGGCAATTGTTATCCGCATTGGCAACATACAGTGTCCGCTCATCCCCGCTTAGCGCCAAAGCATTCGTGGTTGAGCCAGGCGGCGCATCCGCATACAGGGCCGCGTTCAACGTCTCCACTACTTTTCGCTGCCGCAGGTCGATCACCGACACGGAATTGTCATTGGCATTGGCTACAAAAAGCCAGCGCCCATTCCTCGTAAGACAAAGATCATTCGGATTATCCCCCACGGGGATCTCACTGGCAAATACGCGCCGCTCCGTATCAAAGATCAATACCTTGTCACACCCCCAGCAGGTGATATACAGGGCCCGTCTGTCGCGGGAAAGCTTACAGGCATATCCTTCCCCTCCCAGCTCCAGTTTCTGCAAAATGGCCCTCGAAGAAAGATCCACGACATACAACGCGTTGTTCTCCTTCGTCACGACATACAGTAAATTCTTTTTATCATCGATATCCAGGCCGGCAGGGGAGATCTTCTCCGGCCATTTCTTTCCCAGGGAAAAACTATCGGATAGCACTAACCGATGTTCCCCTGTACGCACAGCATATTTCAGGATGGTGTTATCATTGCCTCCCGACGCATACAGAAACTTGTCATCGCCGCTGAACTTCAATCCCAGCCAACTCCGGCGAATGATAACACTGTCCACTACCTTTTCCGCCACCGCATCGATAAGCTGCAGGGTCTGGGTGCTCTGGCCGTTGTTTGTGACAGCCACCCACCGCCCCGAGGAAGAAACAGCTATGTTCAATGGAAGGTCTCCCAGCGTCAGACTGGTGCCGGCTGGTGTAAGGCTCCAGCCATTGGGCAATAAGATCCTGGCATCAGCGCCTGTCCCGGGCCTTTGTTCCTGTTGCTGCGCGGAAATCTGCCCCGCCAATGCAGCCAGCAAAAGCATAAAAGAAATTTTCCTCATGCACCTTATTTTGAATTTTAGCACAATTGTGCTAAAAGACAAATATATCCCTTCCAACCGCTTCACGGCCCGGCCAGCTTAAAAATTAATGGCAATATAATGATCATCTCAGGGGAATAGTTTTGCTGCCTGCTCGGCCGCCTCCGGCTTTCCTACATCTATCAGCTTCGAACCACTGTGATCAAAACCACGTACCGTATATGCCGCAGCCAGATCAAGGTATACATCTACCATAGAAAATTTCCCCTCCTGCTGCATCAGTCCAAAGATCGCCGGATCAATAACGTGAATCCCACTGAACGCTTTTTCAATCACCGTCCCACCGGAAGCAGCTCCGCCCGCCCATCTTTCCTGGCCCGTCTTCACATTCCTCCAGCCTCGCAGCTGGCCCTTCTCATCGAAAAGGAAATAGCGGGATGTCTCGCGGCCCGTCACCGCCAAAGTAGCCAATGGCCGGTGCTCGAAATGATCCCGGATCATCGCGCCCAGGTCCAGGTCAGTGAGTATATCCACATTCATGACAAGGAAAGGACCTTCTTTCAGCCAATGCTGCGCCTTCTTCAACCCGCCTCCCGTCTCCAGCACCTCATCTTTCTCATTACTGATGGCGATCCTGCTCCCCCAACCATTGCAGGCGGCCAGCGCGTCGGTGATCTGGTCCGCAAAATGGTGGACATTCACCACGATATCCCGGATCCCGTATTGTTGCAGGTATTCAATATTTCGTTGTAACAGGCTTTTCCCATTCACGGGCGCCAGCGCTTTGGGGTGACGGTCAGTCCATGGCTTAAACCGGGTGCCCAGTCCGGCAGCGAAGATCATGGCTTTGGAAATGAGAGCATTGTTCATGAGGACAAATATAGGAGGATACTTATGCTTTTATTTGTAGTTGCCGTCAAAATTGCTGAAATTTATTGATGTTTGCCTATCACCTTAAACTCTCCCGGATAATTTATGGCTCGTTGTTACCAAGCATTTACGATCTGTCTGTTGTGCGTACTCTCTTTTCATGCTGTTTCAGGACAGCCTGATGTTGACTCGCTAAAGGACGGGGATACCACTTTTGTATTCAGAGATGATACATTGTTTTCGAACAAAGGATTGAACATCTTTGTCGGCCAGCGCCTCATTGCAGGCAAAGGTTCGGGCGAAGGCGGACATTACAAGACAATAGGATTTAAATCCGCCGCAGCATTCCCTTTATTATTCCTGAGAGACGCCGAAATAAAAAACAACGTAGAATACCAGAACGACCCTTCTTTGCGGGATGCGGATAAAGTCCGTGAATACCTGGATTCGGGACGATCCTTAATAGTGAGGAAAATTAAATCAATGGGCAGAAAAAAGAAATGGCATTATTACCTTGTTTTTCTATCCGATGGACCATCTTCATTATCTCTCAAATACAGATGTGACATCATATCAGCCTTGCGACAAAAAGAGCTTCGGATTGAATAAAGAGGTTTACATATTCCAACGCCCCCTCACAGCACAATATTCTGCACCAGCGTACTCTTCTCCGGGTAGTCCGTATTGAAATGAAGCCCCCGGCTCTCCTTACGGAAAGAGGCTTCCTTAACGATCAGATAACCCACGGTGATCAGGTTCCTTACTTCACATAATTGAGGCGACACCGCAGTGGTCTCATAAAGCGATTCTATCTCCTCATGCAGCAGGTCCAGTCTTTTCATAGCCCGCTGAAGTCGCATATTGGTCCGTACAATACCAACATAATCGCTCATCAGGAGCTGCAGCTCCTTCAGGCTTTGGGTAATAAGGATCATTTCGCCCGGCTCCATCGTCCCTTCCGCATTCCAGTCCGGGATGCTCTCTTTAAAATCAATGCTCTCCGCTTTTTCCACCGTGTCCAGGTAACAGCGATGGGCAAATACCAGCGCCTCCAGCAGCGAGTTGCTGGCCAGGCGGTTGGACCCATGCAGGCCCGTGGAAGAGCATTCACCGCAAGCATACAGGTTCCCAATGGATGTCCGGCCCCACTCATCCACCTTGATGCCCCCACAGCTGTAATGCGCAGCAGGCGCCACCGGTATCAGGTGCTGGGCAACGTCGATGCCGATGGATTTACATTTTTGATAAATATTCGGAAAGTGCTCTACGAATTTCTCCTGGTCCATATGACGGCAATCCAGGTAGATATGTTCGGTACCCGCTTTCTTCATCTCGCTGTCAATAGCCCTTGCCACAATATCGCGGGGCGCCAGGTCTTTTCGCGGATCGTAGTGCTCCATGAACGCCTGATCCCGGCTGTTCCGCAGGATGCCTCCATCACCGCGTACGGCCTCTGTGATGAGGAAGGATGGACTGATGCCCGGCTCGTACAAGGCGGTGGGATGGAACTGGATGAACTCCATATTCTCGATACGCCCTTTGGCGCGGTACACCATCGCCACGCCGTCGCCCGTCGCTATTTTAGGGTTGGTGGTCGTACGATAGGCCTGCCCGTTACCGCCTGTCGCCAGCAAGGTAATGCGGGATAATATCTTTACGATCTTATTGGTCTGCTGGTCCAGCGCATATACGCCATAGCATTCAATGTCAGGGGTGGATTTTGTAACCAGATAGCCCAGGTGATGCTGGGTGATCAGGTCCAGGACGAACCAATGCTTGATGATGGTGATATTGGATTGCTTGCCTACCGCTTCCAGCAACGCCCGCTCGATCTCTTTGCCCGTAACATCCTTGTGATGCAGGATACGGAATTCAGAATGGCCGCCTTCCCTTCCCAGTTTGAACTCTCCTTCGGGATCCTTGTCAAACCGGGTACCCCATTCGATGATCTCCTGTATGCGCTCAGGTCCCTCCTTCACGACGATCTCCACCGTATGAGGGTTACAAAGGCCATCCCCGGCTATCAACGTATCCTGTATATGCTTGTCGAAGCTGTCATTCTCCAGGTCCGTCACACCCGCGATCCCGCCCTGCGCATATTTGGTATTGGTCTCATCCGCTCTTGTCTTTGTAATGACAAGGATCTTTTTTTCGGGGTGCGCCTGTGCTACCTTCATCGCATAGCTCAGGCCCGCTATGCCGGAGCCTATCACCAGGAAATCTGTCTTGATCATAATGGCGTCAAAGTTAGGGCATGATCCCCATTTGCAGCTCAACTATTTCCCTGCGGTCACCGGCTCGTGCAGCTGTTCAATACTCTATGCTGTAGCCAAAATTCTCCGGGTGATCGAATACCTCTACTAAGTTGTATCTGATCGTCACCGTCTTCTTGTCGTCAGAAAGCTTGGCCAGCGGGTTGTCCACTTTTTTCACCGGGCGGGGCAGCGAGAGCGTGGTCGTATACAATATTTCCACACCCATCTGGGCGGCCTGCTTCATCTGGGCCAGCTGAGGATCGTTGGTCAGCGCCTTCCACTTATCCTGGTTCAGCTTCTTGCTGATGGCGCCATCCTTACAGCTGATATCGTAGATGCCATTGAACTGGTTGATATCCGGGCTGCCGGCGCCTTGCATGTTCATATCCTGTCCTCCCAGTCCGCCCAGGAGGTTGGTATTCCCCAGTGATCCATCGCTCAGCGTCTTATACAGATCCTGTAGCTGGCCATAGCTGTTAAAAGGGAATTGCATATGGGTTTTGAAGACCTTTTGGTCCAGGTCCACATTGAGGTGCATCGTCCCATTACGCAGGATTGCTTTCTTTGCGGGGCTGAGGGATTTGACAGTATCCACGATATCCTTCATAAGGATCGTAGTGTCCATTTTACTTATTCCTTTTTTAGCCAGCTCATCTTTGCCCATGTACTCCTGGAGCATCGCTATCGCCTGGCTCATATCCATGTCCATTACCATCTGACCGCTGCCATCGTTCTTAATATTCACCTTCTCGTCAATGTCCAGGCAGCCGGCCATCAAAAACACAAAGGATAAGGGGAAAAGATACTTCAGGAATTTCATCGATTATATTATTAAAGTGAGCAATTTACTTTTTTACCGGACGCTGACCTTATACCGGGCCGTAAATATTTGTGAATGTCCAGGCTGCAGCAAGGTCAGTCCCATTTTATTGTTAAAGCAGTCCGGCGCGCCACTGAGATTCTCCACAGCAATGCTTTGCCGGGTGGCAGGTGTATAGATCTGCAGGTAGGGATAGCTTGTGTCCGGGTAAAAAGAGACCCGGAGCCCATTGGCCGGGTTGAACAGCTCACAGGCAGGGCTCACGATCTCCTGTTTCAGGGTAAAACAGTTATCCAGGAAAGTGTTCCCCAGCAGCCGGGGGCTATCAAATGCATCATATTGCACCAATTTGCCGGTAGGCACCAGGCGCTGATCGAATTCCACGAGGGCCGACGCATGAAATTGCACCTCCCAGTCGTCGGCTTTGCCCCCCAGCTGAAAATACGGATGCCAGCCATCGGCAATAGGGATGACCCGCTCGTCCAGGTTAGTCACCGTCGTCACCACTTCCAGGAGACTGTCAGGGTGCAAAATATAGCGGACACCACAGACATAGTCGAATGGATAACCTTCATCCTCTTTATTGTAGCGGTATTCCATGGCCAGCGTGGCGGAAGACCCGGTCGTAGCCTCCTCCAGGACAATAAAGGCTTTATTGAACAGGAGCCCGTGAATGGCATTGCCGTCATTGAACAGCTTTTGCAGCCGGTACTCCTCCCCTTCGAACGCATATCTGCCCGCTCCAAGCCGGCAAGGGAAGGGAGAAAGCTTGGGGCTTTTGAAGGAGATGCCGATCTCTTTCTCCAGCTGGGCTTTGTCATGATAATTATCGATCACATTGAAAAGGCCGGCCGAAGCGGCCAGCCGGACACTAAATGCATGCAGGGAAGCGCCATGATCAGGCAATAAGGCAATTTCGGTAGCTGTAGCCTCATCCTTTAGGATCACAAGGTGCAGACCATTCTCTTCCAGATGACGGATGGAAAAACTCATAATGTCCGCAATATAGATCGCGCAATTGAACTTTTGCAAAATTTAGTCCAATTGCGCGAAATCTCTAATATCTGGCCCTTTGGCCAACGGGCCTCCGGCTCGTTCTGATCTCCTACCCAAACCTGATCCTCCCTACTCAAAAAATGACATTACTTCTCCGCTGCTGAGATACAGCTCCTTCCACTCCTGTGCTTTCTGATCATCAAAGACCCCGGTACTCCTGAGGATCTCATAGGCAAACTCGATCACCGCCACCCCGTTGGCAGTAATAATATTGCCTGCATTGACACATGGCAATGATTGGTATAGATCATCCCCCGCATAATCGGGACAATAATGCTTCAAAAATCCAGGGAAATTGCTGGTATGCGGAATATCATCCAGCAAGCCGAGGTCCCCCAGGGCCAGGGTAGCCCCGCAAATGGCGGCAATAGGTCTTTTGCCGACGGTGGCTTTTATCAGCGGGAAGATCTCCAGGTTATCCCCCTCCTTCCATTTCTCCCCGCCCGGCAATAAAAGAAGATGGAAATCCTCCGGATCCATCATTTTAAGGCTGGTATGCGGCATCACCCGCATTCCGCTCATCGAAGTCACCGGCTGCCCATTGGTAGAAAAGGTTTCGATGGCAAACTCAGTGCCCTTTCTACCCAGCCAGGCCATCGTAAGGGAGATCTCCTGGTCGGCAAAACCGTCAAAAATGAATACAGCACAAGTTTTTTTCTTGCAATTATTTATGATCAGGTCCATAAAAAAGTTTTAATCGATTTGATTAAAGGGCGCCCATCCGGGCCTCCCTGCAGTTGCTCTCCTGCGCGTTAAAAGCAATATGAAGGTATGCCTCAACATGTATGTCCTTCGTATTCAGCTTCTTTTCTCCGGCGCGGGCAACCATCTGCTGATATATCTCAGCGAGTTGCTTTGCGGTCTCTTCTCTATGATCAATCATGGTTCTTTGTTTCTACAAAGAAACGTCAGTGAAGTGACAGCCCTATGTCAGTAGTTGCCATACCGGGCAATTAATCTTTCTGACAGCTCTTTCATAAGGCTTCTTAGGGAGGAGGGGGATTCCACGGTGGCACAACCGGCGTAGGTGAGCAGCCAGTGCCCGAAATAATGGACAGAAGAGGTCATGAACTTCATACGAACGGTCTCCCCCAGGTCTTCCTCGGATACAAAACCATTGAGGTATTTCTGTTCCTGCAAATATTTTACCACATGCTTGTCAAATTGGATGACGACCTCCTCGACAGAATGGTCGGTGGTCAGTTCACGCATATATTCCTGTACGGAAGGATGGGACGAGGCTTCGAAAAATTCATCCAGCGTAATGACCTTGAGCATCCGGCTCAGCCGGAAATCCCGGTAGCCTTTACGCAGACGGCACCAGCCGATGAGATGCCAGGCGGCGGAATAATACAGCAGCCCGATGGGTTCCACCTGCCGCCGGGTCGTCTCTTCCTTCGCGGAAGAATGATATTGCAGATCGATGACCCTTTTCTGGACCGCCGCCTGCTGCAATACAGACAAATATTGATGAGATCGCTCGCTGACGGGTGTCGACCGCGTCACGACAGCAATATGATCGGTGAGGTCTTCTACATAATCCTTGTCAGTACCCCGCAATACGGCCTTTATCTTATACAAAGCTGCGCTGAAATGTTTTTGGGCGGCTTCATCCGCAAACCGCTCGGCCAGCTTGGAGCCCAGCAGCAGGGCGCTCGCCTCTTCCCGGCTGAACATGACGGGGGGAAGACGATAACCTTCCATGATGGTATAGCCCGTGCCGGCTTCCCCAATGACAGGTACGCCCGACTCGTCCAGCGCCTTCACGTCCCGGTACACCGTCCGGAGACTGATGGCAAAGCGATCGGCCATCTCCTGCGCAGTTACCAGCCTTTTACTCTGCAGATGCGTCAGGATAGCATGGAGTCGGTCGATCCGGTTCATGAAGCCACCCTCCCTTCGCTGATTACCGCCGCCGGCTCGATCCAGGCATCACTTTCCTTTAATAAATTGATGAGCTCCTGCACCGCAATAGCGCTGTCCACTCCCCGCTTGACCACCTCTTTACCCCTGTATAACGTGATCTTTCCCGGTCCGCTGCCTACATATCCAAAATCGGCATCGGCCATTTCGCCCGGGCCATTTACAATGCATCCCATGATGGCGATCTTTACACCTTTGAGATGATGGGTGACGCTCCTGATCCTGGCCGTCGTCTCCTGCAGGTCGAACAAGGTACGCCCACAGGAAGGACAGGAAATATATTCCGTCTTGGATATACGGGTACGGGTCGCCTGTAAAATGGAAAAAGAAGTATTATTGATGAACTGGTGATTGTTCCTTGTCTCCAGGTAGGTACGCCCGCTGACCCTGTTATTGACGATCTTTTTCGGGTCGTTCATCAGCCAGATGCCGTCGCCCATGCCTTCCAGGAAAAGTGAACCTGCCTCCGTGGAAAAATGGATCAGCTGCTCGTCGATCGTGCTGTCCGAACTTTCAACGGCAAGGATCAGGGGACAATCAATGCCCCTGCTCATCAGCTCGATGATCAGCCGGCGGACGGACAGCATGGGTTGCGGATGGCTGGACCAGCAGCAAAGCACCGCCGTTTCGTCGGAACGGATCGCTTCCAGCATATCTGAAAGGCTGCCGTCAGCAGCATCTATGGAAATGAAATTCATCAGGCTCGAGCGCTCTGTAGTATGCAGGTATTCCTTCCCCTGGTACAGCGGAAGGTAATGTATCCTATCCGTTTGCATCCATGTGGCATGATCGCAGATGACCCGCAAAGTTCCGGGCAGATCGAACCCCACCAGTTTTTTGCCCGTATATAAATAATCCGCCGCCGCATCGCCGATATTCCATTTGTCACTAACGGCATCATAGCTATAGCCCACCGCTTTCAGATCCGTCCGGTCAATGCCCGCAGCCTCCATAAAGTCTGCGACGACGACGGGCACATGATGGTCGCCTATATTCGCCACAGCTTTCGTGGGTCGCCGCCGGTATTCAAAAGGAGAATAAGGGAGCTTGTCCACCGACGGTATCATCGCCGCCGCAGTTACGCGTCCCTCATATCTTTTTACCAGGTCCTTGCACACGGGGATCTCGAACTCAGGGTCTTCCGTCAGGGAAACCCGAATGGTATCCCCGATGCCATCTTCCAGTAAAGTACCGATACCAATAGCCGACTTGATCCGTCCATCTTCGCCATCCCCCGCCTCGGTTACACCCAGGTGCAGGGGATAGCAGGCGCCAAATTCATCCTCCATCGTCCGGATCAGGAGGCGATATGCCTGCACCATCACCAGGGGATTGCTGGACTTCATGCTGAGGATGATATTATGATAGCTTTCAGCCCTGGCCACCCGGAGAAATTCCATAGCGCTTTCCACCATGCCCATGGGCGTATCCCCATACCTGCTCATGATCCTGTCGCTCAAAGAGCCATGGTTGGTCCCGATGCGCATGGCCGTGCCATATTCCTTGCAGATCTTCACCAGCGGCGTGAAACGCTCCCGGATCCTGTCGATCTCTTCGTTATATTCCGTGTCAGTGTATTCGATGAACTCGAATTTCTTTTTGTCGATATAATTTCCCGGATTGACCCTTACCTTCTCCACGATACGGGCAGCTATCTCCGCTGCATTGGGCGTAAAATGAATGTCCGCTACCAAAGGGGTATTATACCCTCTTCTCCGCAGCTCATGCTTAATGTTCAACAGGTTCTCCGCTTCCTTTTTCGAAGGAGCAGTGATCCGCACGAGCTCGGCCCCGGCTTCTATACAACGGATGGATTGCTCCACAGTGCCCATCGTATCCATCGTGTCGGTAGTGGTCATCGTCTGTATCCGGATGGGATGAGCATTTCCCAGCAGCAGATCGCCGATCTTTACCTCAAGTGTTTTCAGCCGCCGGTATTCAGTAAGGGAATGACAGTATTGTTGCATAGATGATGTAAAGTTAGCACACAGAAATCAGCCGGACAATTAGCAATCCATTACCAGTTTTTCACCGGGCAGTTACCAGTCCTTTTCCGGCTGGTTGGGCGCTTTCGCCTTATTCTGGTTCAATTTGTCCTGGATATCCTTCTCTTTTTGCTGCAGGGTTTTCAGATATTGCTCCACCTGCTGTTTATTGAGCCGGCTGGGCTGCGGCTTGGGCTGCTGGGGCTGTTCCTGCTCCTTATTTTCTTCTTTCTTGTTCTTGTTCTCTTTCTTTTGCTGCTGGTCTTTTTTCTCTTTTTCCTGCTGCGATTGCTGTTGCTGCCTCAGCTGCTGAAGGGCTTTTTGCAGGTTTTCCCGGGCATCCTCGTCAGTGGCATCCAGCTTCAGCGCGTTCTTCCATGCATCGATACTTTCCTGTAGCTTCTGCTGCTTTACCAGAGCTACCCCTTTGTTATACCACCCTTTCTCCTGCATGGCCTTGTCAGCGGAATGTTCCACGCTTGCCCCATAGGAATTGGCGGCATCATTGTAATTATTCTTGCGGAACTGGGCATTCCCCAGGTTATAATTGGCGGTAGCGTTCGCAGGCGCCTTTTTGACGGCTTCCTCGTACTGCTTCTGGGACTGGTCCAGCTGCTTCTGCTTATAGTACCGGTTACCGCTGCGGATCAATGTATTTTCTTTTTGTGCCGAAGAAGAAAGGCAGCAGCAGATGAGCAGGGCCACCGTACTGATGGCAGGACGCAGCTTTTGCCGCCGGCGCTCCGGCAGGAAATATTCAGCCAGCAGCAGGACAAGGGCAATTCCCAGGAACAACTGGAAATAGCTGATATAATCGATGAACGCCGTATCATTAAGGGATTTCTGTTCAACACTGGCCAGCTGCTGCGTCATGGTGATCAGTACATCATCCAGGTTATCCATCCGGATATACCTGCCGTTGGTTGCATCAGCCAGCTGCTGCAGCTCGGCTTCATTCAGCCTGGAGATCACCGTATTGCCCTGATCGTCCTTTTTCAGCTCGTTGGTGACAGGGTCAACAATAGGCGACCCCTCCGGCGAGCCAACACCAATGGTATTGATCATTACGCCATTGCTGGCCAGCTGCTTGGCCGCTTTCAACGCCTCCGGATCATGATCCTCTCCATCCGACAGCAGGATAATGGCCTTGTATTTCCTTTCTTTACTGTTGAAGGAGGTATTGGCCATTTTCAGGGCTTCGCCGATCACCGTACCCTGTGTCGGAACGATGTCAGGAGATGCATTTTGTATATACAGATGGGCGGCGCCATGATCGGTGGTAAGCGGCATCTGCAGATAGGCCCGGCCCGCAAAGATCACCAGGCCGATCCGGTCATTCTCCAGCTTATCCGTCAGCCGGGTCAGCAGCTGTTTGGCCCTTTCCAGTCGGTTAGGCTTGATATCACGGGCCAGCATGCTTTTGCTGACATCCAATACCAGCATGACATCCACCCCGCGGCGATTTACGTTCTGCATGGCGCCCGGCCTTTGAAAATTGGCGGCCCCCAAAATGACGGCCACCAGCGCCAGTAATACCAGCCCTGCCTTTATCCCGAAGCGAAGCGGAGAGAAATTCTTTACCAGCTGCCCCACCAGCACAGGATCACCGATCCGGGCCTTCGTCTTTTTCTTCCATCGCAGGAAAGTGTACAGCAACAGCCCCAGCAAGGGAAGTGAGCCCAGACCAAACAGATATTCAATATGTTGCCATTTCAACATGGAATGCAATTTAAGCAACTTAGTGCTTCGGAAGTTGCAAAAAGACTGCCAATTCAACAAATGCACTAATGACTATCCGTCCAAATATCCGGGAGGTCCTGTTCATGCGCAGATGGTTGATCTTTAAGGACGTTATAGCCCGTCATACCTATTCATTCCAGAAAGATAAGTCATCATTTCTTCCCCTGGAAGAACCCCATTTTCTGAAGGACCTGATGCAAAATACTTAATCCTTTGTCCTTCAATCCTTTACCCTCACCCGGTGCATCTGCATTCAAAACGAAGAAATAAGCATGTTTATTCTCCTCCACCCATCCAACTACCCAGACAAGGGCATGCCCGTCCTTGCGAACCCCTTCGCCGGTCTTATAGCTCAGCTGGTAATTGGAATTACTCTCCATCAGCATCATTTGCCGGACGATCTTTTGAGGACGAGGGTAGAAAGGCAGCTGGTCGAAATACAACCTTTTCACCAGGCCCAACTGTTCATCGGAAGTAATGGTCAGGTGATTATCCAGCCAAAAAGTATCTATTGCATTACCCATGCTCTTATTGCCGTAGCCAAGCGAATCCACCCATCTTTTCAAACTATCCTTACCAATGCGCCGGGCCAGTTCCTGGAAAGGCTGAGAACAGGAGTGACGGAAAGCGTCCCGGATCTCCATTATGGGCGCACAATGGAAATCACTATCCGCCGGCAAATGACTCATCAGGATCAAACTACTATCCACCCACTTTTCGCCTGGAGCTAGATTACCTATAAATGTATGCTCATCTTTTACTATGCCCGTCTGTATGCCTGCCAGCGTTTGCAGGATGTCGAACGTCCCTGCCGGCAGATAAGCGCTATCCCGGAAACGGGACAGGTTGTAAATAGTAAAATGCCCCTGCCCATTGTCAAACATTCCAAAGCTGCCGGAAACCCCAGCCGCATCGAAATATTGTTTCAGGCTATCATCTTCCGTTACATTGTTCTGGGAACAGCCGGCCAGTAAAAAAGACAGGATCACGGCGGAAAGGAATGCTCTTGACATGGAAAAATTTGCGCAAAATTACTTATTCCTTCGGCAGATTGTATTTTTTTATCAGTTTCAGCAACACGCCATTGGTCCATCCAAAACCATCCTGTCCGCCATATTCGCCACCACCGGCTTCCTTATTGATATCTTCCACGTTATATTTCTCCATCAGCTTGCCCGTCTCCTTATACACCTTCACATTCAGCTTCACCCATCGTGCCGCGATCTCCGCCGCCAGGTCCTTCTGGCCGCAACGATCCAGTCCCCAGATCACCATCCATTCCAGTGGCGCCCAGCCATTCGGAGCGTCCCATTGCTCACCCGTATTGAATTCAGTAGTGACAACACCCCCGGGCCTCAACAGCTTCTGCCGGATGACAGCCGCGATCTTCGTACCCAGAAAGCTCATATAATCCGGGTGTTCGTTGATAAAGCAAAAAGGATACATCCCTGCCGGGTTGATATGATTGCTTTGCTTTTTTGTCTTCCAGTTATAATCGGTGTAAAAGGTACGCAACTTGTTCCAGCAGTATTTGTCGATGAGCTCACCCCTTCTGATAGCCTTGCGGCGATAGACACCTGCAGCAGAGTCATCCTTGTTCATCAGCCTGGCTTTGGCAATAGACAGCTCCAAATGATACATCAGCGCATTGAGGTCCGGAGGCACCATATCCGTCGTCCGGATTGTCACAAGATTCTTGCCGTCGGCAAACCAGCGGCTGCTGAAATCGATACCGCTCTCCGCACTGGCTCGCAGGTGATGATACATCTCTGTCTTGTCCCTCCCCGACCGCTGTGCTGTCAACACATCCTCCCTCCAGCTTTCCTGGCGTGCGGTGGTCGCATCATCCCAATAACGATTCAGAATATCCCCTCCCTTCAATCTTACCACTCTCCGGTAAGCCTGTCCCGGCTTCAGCTTATCACTCCCGTCCATCCAGAACTCATACTCCTTTTCCATGGCAGGAAGAAACTCCTGGTACACGCTGTCGCCTTTGATCTCCGCCAGCAATTCCACCATAACAGAAAAAAAAGGCGGCTGAGAACGGCCCAGATAATAGGTCCTGTTACCGTTGGGTATATGCCCGTAGTGCTCGATGAGGTAGGCGAAGTTCCTGATCATATCCTCGATGATCCCGGTCTCGCCGCTTTCTCTCAAACCCAGCATCGTGAAATAGCTGTCCCAGTAATAGACCTCGCGAAATCGCCCCCCCGGTACAATATAAGGATAAGGCAAGGGTAAAAGCGAGCTACCCTCCACCACCTTGTCCGGCGTCCTTTTCAGCACAGCCCACAAATTTCTGATATGCGTCACCACATCGTCGGTGGCATTGGTCTTGTAAGTATCCGTAGGATTCACCGGCAGGTCGAAATTGTCCTGCACGAATTTTTTCAGATCGAACCCCGCTGTGCCTTTGCTCGTTTCATAGTCCGCTACGATGTCCGCCGGCTTGCGTTTGGGAATACAGTCCACAAAGGTCTTGCCATCAGCAAATACTTTGTTCATCTGTACGTCCACGAATAATTTCCCGTAGATCTTGTCAGGAGGGGTGGTAACAATAGGCTGCGCAAGCGAAGACAGATAGCATAGGAACAGGAGGAGTAAGCTGGCGGTTCTTTTGGTGTTCATATTCCACACAGTTTATGTATCATAAACCTACGCCAAAATGCCCAATACACAAAAGCCTACAACTTCAAACCTAAAGACACATAAAAAGTCCTTCCATCCCCCGGCAGGATCCCCGGCCCGGGATACATGTTGATCCTTCGCGTAAAATAACGGGCATTAGCCAGGTTATTCACTCCCGCCGAAACATGATAATGCGTTAGAAATGCCCAGTCTGTCGACCAGTCCCATAAATGATAAGCAGGCACGACACCCGTGGCGCCCGTAGGGTTGGACACGGTATTATTGGCATCACTGAAACCCTTGCCGGCATAGCTGTATTGCACGGTCGACCGTAATGAGCCCGATTGAAAGATCAGGCCCGCCCTGTCGATCCACTCCGGTGTACCCTCTACCCGGTTGTCTTTCAGCGATACGTTATGACCTGCGTTACTGATCTGGCCGCTGGTATAGCGTGCATGGGTAAAAGCAAGGGAATTGAAGATCCGGACATCGATACGTCCGCCCCTGAACAGTCCCGCTCCCGCCAGGCTGGCCTCCGTATATGCCTCCGCACCTTTCGCGACGGCATTACCGATGTTGGTAGTATACAGGTAAGTACTGTTGTCGGGTTTGGTGAGGGTTAACTGACCGGCTCTATTGCCATAATAAACATAAAAAAGGTTGACATCGAAATGCAGCCAGTCGCCCAGGCGGCCCCGGTAGCCTAGATCGCCATCATAACCTTTGCCGTCTTTCAGGTTCGGATCAATGACACCCACCTGGTCGGCCGGAGTGATGCTGGCATAGATATAAGGGCGGTATGCCTGAGAGACATTGCCATACAGCTGGGTACCGCTGCTCACCTGGTATTGCAGGCCCATGCCCAGCAGCGGGAAATTTCTTTTCCCCGTATATGCCACAGGGAAGCTGGCGTTATTGATCACTCCCTTGAGACTGGATTCGATGATCTCATACCTGATGCCCGGCGTAACGGAGAAGCGGGAGGTCACCCGCAGCAGGTTCTCCGCAAACATAGCGTAGTTGTTTGTATGCAGGTGCAGGTCGATGCCATAAGGCTTCACCAGGCTGAGGTCGAAATCGCTGGCGGTTGTTCCCACGCCCTTTTGCTTGCGAAGGGTGTTCTCCGTAAAGTACCGGACACCGCCTGTGACGGCTGCGCTCATTTTGCCCAGCGTATAACGGTGCATCAACCGCGCTTCCGTTGTAAATCCGCTGTAGTAGTCCCGGTCCACCTGCCGGGGATTGTAAGAGCCGATAGCCGTATTGATAGTGTCCGGAATATTGGGCGTATTAATGAACTGGACGCTGTTGCGCTGCCCGCCTAAATAATGTGAAGTAATGGATAATTGCGTATGGGGAGATAATTCATAATTGAACAGCAGCGCAGGAATATTTATTTCCGGGTTAAAGAAATTCCGGAAGCGGGTGGCTTGCTGCGGATCCTGTTTGAACTGCGCGTCCGTAAGGCCGCCCGCGATCTGCTGGCGATAGTTCATGCGGGAGAACTGCAGGGCAAGATTACCTTTCCGGCTGAACCTGTACGTGACCCCCGCATACATGGATTGATAGACAAATGTCGAGCCGGGCCTCCATCCATCGCCCTGACGCTGGTCGAAATAAGCATAGTAGTTGATCTTTCCCACCGTGCCGCCGATGGCATTGAATGAATTGAAGAATTTATTCGAACCTGCCGTCTGCTCGCTTTCCAGTACAAAAGGACGGGCGCTGTCGCCGCTCTTCATTATATAATTCATCATTCCCCCGAACTGACTGCCGAACTGAAGGGCTGCCGATCCCCTCACCAGCTGGATCTCGCTGATGGCCTGCATGGGAGGCGTATAGTGATCTTCAGGGTAGCCGAACATATCGGAATTGGTGTTATACCCGTTCTGCCGCATGTTCATCTCGATGCTGCGATGCGTATCCGTTCCCCGTGTGCCGATGTTCACCTGCGTACCGGCGCCGTCCATCTCCCAGACATTCACGCCGGGGATCCGGGCAAACACCATGCGCGAAACATTACCCGCCAGGTTGGCCCCGCTGGCATCAGGAATGATGTCGTTTGTTTTCTTACCGGAAAAAATGTACATGCCCTGCACCTCCGGAAGATGAGGTTGCACAGTGCTGCGGATCAGCACGCTGTCCAGCATGCGAACCACCGGCTTCTCCTGGGCAAAGACCGAAATAGAGGAAAACACTAATACCGAAACGAAAAAGGTCTTTTTCATAAACCCTCTTATACTTAACTAATCAAAAGCGGATCACAGATCCGCTGGCCGTAACCGAGCATAGTGAAGGTTACGAACGAGTTTCGAACAGTGTTCGAAACGAAGTTCTCCATCATTAGATGTTTTTTCTCCGGAGTATTTTTCCTGATAACGAAGGAGAAAAAACAAAAACCCCACGAAGAATCGCGGCGTTTTAACTTTTGCTTATGATCCAATTAAAAAAACGTTTATTCAGCACCGTCGTGCAGCGCACGTTGAACGGCGTAATTACCTACATTTTGCCCCACGGTAAAACCCACTTCACAATCCACCTTGTAATGGATCCCTCCAATAAGCCGCGAATGTGCAGCCTCCTGCGCCATCGCCATATACGCAGCAGCCCGGTCCGGAACAATATGCCCCAGGATGGTCGCCGCCGCCGCGCTAAACATGGAATGCCCCGATACATAGGAGGGGAAGTTCGGCACGCCGGTCAGCGTCTTGATCTCGCCGTTCAATTGTGAAGGGCGGGGATTGAAATAAAAATATTTGATGTCCCAGCAAACAACACCGGCATCCATCTCAGCGCAGTTCAGCAGCGCAAGGTTACGTGCCCACCGTACTTCGCTGTAGTTCTTCTTGATAAAATCTTCCGCGGCAATGGCATTCCAGTGGCCGGGAGGCGTAGAAGTGCCCACGCCGTCAGCCCAGAATTGTACGATCCGCATCTGTTCCCGGGTAGGCTTTTTGACATACCCATATACTTCTGCCGTGGCTGATTTCATTTCCTGGCTGCTGGTGGAAGGAGGAGGTCCGGGACGGAGAGAGACCATCGTAGCCGAATCGAATAAAAAGCATTTCACCTTGCCGAACAGCGGCAGCATGGGAGGGCGCGCCGGTGTCTCCAGGCTCAGCCAGGGCGTTTCATTCTTAGCTTGCGCCACCGTAACAAAATTGGCCCAGTCCACCGACGTTCCCACGGCCTTGCCGGCATTATCACCCCGGGCGCGCGTAATGAACATTTGTGCTACCTGCCGGCCCAACGCCTCTCCGGCATTGATATCGCTGCGGGTAGCAGCGCCAGACATGATCGCGGCCAATTCCGCTTCCTCCAGCTTCTGCTGGATAGTACCGATCTCACCGGGGAACAGCAGCTTCATCATCTCCGCCGTCACACCGGCCAGCACCGCTGCCTCAGAAGGGTAGGAAGGGAGGGTGGTCTTCGTCACATAGGTCTTTATCGTGGAATCCACCTTGTAAGGCGCCGGCCTGTTATAAAGTTTTTTATAATACCAGCAGGCCACAAGGGCGTCATACTGGGCTGCGCTGACATACGCATAAGCCCTCCCGGCATAGGGAGGGTTGGAAAAAGGGAACACAGGATAGGCGAAAGGATTCGCGGCATTGGGAATGGGATAGGTCCCGTCAGGAAGCTGGTAGGGTGGCAGATTATACTTAGCCATCAAACCCCGCATCACCTCATTCCAGCGCAGCACAGCACCCGCGCTCCAGTACTTTATCGCAGCTTCCTGGGCGCCTGTCATGTTCTTCTGGTACCCTTTTAGCTCCAGCATGTCGGCCGTATACCCCGTCGAGTTGGTCGCCGCAGGGGCCGCTACAGCAAAAGAATCGGGACGGGAAAGCAATAGGGTCTTCCAGCCGCCGGCATTAACGTCCTGGTCGGCAGGGTTCAGGGCAGGCAGATTGGCTGTCCTGTTCGAAACATCCTTGTTACAAGCCGCCGTTGCCAGCAGGATAGTAATTGCGGGTAGCAATATTTTGTTACGCATGATTATTTCTTTTTCTTTTTACACGAAAAATCCAGGATATAAAAGACGCCGCCATCAAAGGAAGTAGCCTGCCCGACATTTCGTCCGGCCACCGTATAGCTGCCACCACCCGTCAGCGAAAGCCCTGACACTTTCTTGAAATTGTATTTAAAATGACCACCCACCATGGTAGCATTCATTTTATTGCTGGGGAAAGGCATGTCGTTCTTCCTGATATCAAATCCGCCGATCGTGGTCATTTTTGTAGCCACTCCCTCAATGATCCAACGCTCGCTGCGATAGCCAGCCCTGAAATTGAAAAGTGTCATGTTCGGCATCTCCACCTCATTGGTAAAATGCATTTCTGTCGTGTAATAGGAAGGTCTGTCGATCCTGATATTGTCACGCCATGTATAGGAGCCCGAAACGGTAGCAAAGAACTTCCCCAGCTGGTAATCCACCATCAGCCTGCCCGAGAGCGTCTTGCTGTGCAGTCCGATGGCCAGGGGAAGGTAGTCGGCGATGTAGTTCGTCAGGGGAACAGAGCCGCCACCCAGCGCATACAGGGACAGCACGCCATTACCGATGTTCTGTTCCACCGCCAGCCATTTCAGCCAGAGAGTAAGGTCCTGGACCCCATGCTGATCATGCAGCGTGCCCGCCGTAACATGCGTCGATACATACGGAGCATTGAACAGTACGTTGAATTTTTTGCTGACGCCATAAGTACCCATCAACCCGATCATCTGCGTGGACATGGTCCCGATGTTCTGGTTATTGCGCTTGAAGGTGCCTTCCCAATAATGGTCCCAGCTGCTGCGCATATAAGTGGCGCCGATACAAAAATTATTCTTCGTCATCATGATGGCGTCCTCGTCCGTCTGCGCATTTGCTATGGAGGCGCATGACAACAGCACCATCATTGTAATTATGTATTTTCGTTTCATCTGCATTCATTTTGGTTGTGGCCGAATAATTAAAACCTGAAATTGAGGCCTATATTGACGGCGTAATCCGCGAAAGCCGCATCGCCATGCGCCTCTTTACCCGTCAGGCTGGTAGTTATCTTATCCGCAACGCTTTGCGTACGGTTGCGCGAAAACGCTACGGGTACAAAAGCATACAGCGAAACCTTCGGAAAATTATACGTTACACCAGGTTCATTTGAAATGATATAGCCGGGCCTCCTGAATCCATTGCTGCCGCCTACGAGGTCGCGAACAGGCAGGCACTCGTAACGTACGCCTGCGGAGAAAATAAAATGCTGCACCGTCAGGTTGAAGCCCGCCCGCAACATCGATTGGTCCGGAACACTCATCACATCGCTGCCATTCTTAACGGCATTGGCGGATGGGGTGCCACCACGCGCGGTAGAAGTTCCATTTACTTCGCGGGGATTGGCGAGATAATAGAAATTGCCGTAGACGCCGAAGCGGGAAGTAAAATTATAAAAGGCATTTACTTCCAGTGTTACGCCGGTGCCGCCATCGCCCAGCTGGATGGACTGGTCTACGGGGCCCAGCCTTTTCGTGCTGTCGGTGAGACGGAAATAGTCCTGGTAGTTATAGCTGCCGGTAGCCAGTTTTAAGCCCAGCCCCACCTGCACATTCCCTTTGGGCATTTTCACCGGATCAAGAATCCAGCTATAGACAGCCAGGCGTATATCACCCACGCCAAAAGAGTGCGTTTGGAAACGCCCCAGGTTGCTATGTTCATATAAGGATGAACGTGTATTCGCTTCGATAGGGACGTCCAGCATCACAGACCAGCGGGGGTTCACCTGGTAATAGAGGCCCAGGTCCGTGGTATATTGATGGTTGATAACTTCAGTCTGTGCCGCCATGCGCTGCTTCTGCTCCTGCGTGCCGACAAAGTGGCGAAAAGATTTAAAATAGCGGTTGTTGACATTGAGCATCCATTTGCTGGCCGTATCCGCATGTCCTTCTCCTCCTGACGAACAAAAGCCGCCCACGCTGCGGATAGCTACGCACCCCTGCGCCTGTGTCCTTTCAGTAACCATGATCATTAGCAGTACACCCAGCATTGATAAAACGATCTTTCTCATTTTACTTGTAGTTTTTGGTTTGAATATGTAACGTCGTTCTTTTTCATTTTTAATTTATTCACCACCCATTCCCCTACTTTCTTTCCCTGTTCTGTGCTGACGATGCAGGAATGGTGGAAATGGATGCCTCCGTAGTACCGCGCCCAGTTGTTCTCTTCGGCCGCGGCCCGGAAGGAGGAGAAAGTCCTGCTTTTGATGCCGAACTCCAGCTCCGTGGTATCCGTATAGCTGAAGTTGTCCCCGAACATGCTGGTAAGCGTCTCGGCCGCAGCAGCAGAACAGGTGGAATGTCCGCAGGTATATTCCGGAAAAGGGGGCGTCTGTAAATGGGGACGCCAGTTCGGATCGAAATATTTATTGATCACCGTCTCCGGCCGCGCTGTGTTGTGCCGGTATTTCTCATCCCAGCATTCTATGAATGCGTCGAAAAGAGCGATGGTGGTTTTTGCATAAGCACAGACCGTGGTAGGGAAATCGGCCTTTGCTTTTGCGGCAGCAATACCGACAATGCTCATCCAATGACCCGGAGGAGAAAATTTCTTGGTGCCGAACATAAGATGGCCGGACACGTTCAGCTTAAAGGGATTGTCATCCCAGAAATCAGCGATATGCGCCTGCTCTTCCGTCAGGCTGTCCACTGCATTCTTTATGCTCATCACTTCTTTATAGTAGTCGCTGTTCTTATCAGTCACATCGAATGTATAAGGCGGGGGTGGCGTGAACTGGGCAGCGCTTTCCATCACGACGGTACGGATCGTATTCCAATGCGGCTCCATGGCGGACGCATAGGCAGGCGGGGTAGGCACCCAGCGGCCGGGAGAATCCATCACCGTATATTCCGGCGCCCCACGCGTCTGCAGGTAATTGTCTTTTTTGCTCCACTTCATAATGCCGGCGGATACCGTATCGGCATAGGCAATGGAGTTCACAAACATATCCTCGGGCATGCCATGATCCGTCGCCAGCTTCTTCAGGCTGTCTACATAGTCTTTCATGCTTCCCGCGGGAAAGGTCACGGCTTCTCCCAGCTTACAGAAAGCCAGCAGAGCGGCAAATTCAATATCGATCGGCTTGCCTGCAACAGGCTTGGGCAGGGGCGTCAACCCATTGACCTGGCCGGCCAGTGAAAAATACTGGTCAGGATAGCCGCCCGCTATCACCTCATAAGCCGCGACATTGGCGTACAGATAGTTCCGGGAAGCGATGATCGGTGGAAAATTATTACCCATCACCACCGTGTTCAATTCATAGACGGTGGCGCAATACAGGTTAGGATCCTTAAAGACAACATTGTAATCCTTCTTACTGTTGCATGCTATCAAGGCCGTCAGGAAACTGGCAATGACCAGAGATCTATACATACTTTATTTTTAATACAGGGGGAACATCGACGCACAGCATCCGGATAAACAGCAATGACACCGCTGCTCACGGAGATACAAATGCGTTGTGCAAGGCTATTAGCAGGAAAGAAAATCTGGTGGCTGTTCCACCTTAAAATGATAGGAAGTAGAGAGGGAAGGCGCATCGACGCGAACCGCAGGTGAATGGACCACAGCATAAGGATGTTCCACCGTCAGGGCAGACACCACATCGTAATCCGTTGGAGAAAACCCTTTCGCAGCAGCATGGGCATCGGACTTTTTGCTCTGTCCATTATGCTGCTGGATATCATTCACCAGCTGAAAGAACTGGTTACGCGCCGTCTGCAGCCGCATGGCCGTATGGTTGGGGATACACAGCAGCTCCAGCGAATCATTGAACAGGCGGCGCTTGACATATTTGTATTGTATGCCCCCGACCTCGATCTGGCCATCCACACGTTCGAATTGGGCATCACTGTTGAAATAGGAGAGATGGGAAGCCGGGACCTTAATAGAAATGAGCTGGGACTCGTCATAACGGTTCACATCCAGGCTTGCTTCCAGCCGGCGGTCAGCCCTGTTCTCCAAATAAAGGGACAGCAACTTGTAACCGTACCAGTTGAAAATCAAAATCCCCATTAGCAGTATAGCAGCAACCTTCTTCATGTATACTTTACGCACCTCAAATTAGGGATTTTTGTTAATTAAAGAAAATTTACCTGTATCATGGCGCCATCTGTAAGATAGAGGATGATGGATCTCCCTTTCACCCAGTATGCCCAAAAAACTAACAGTCATTAGTTTTTTTGATTTAATTTTGTTAGCGCTCCAAACATTAACACCATGAATTACACTCCCTTACATAAAGTCCGCATCGTTACTGCCGCAGCCCTCTTCGACGGGCACGACGCCGCGATCAACATCATGCGCCGCCTGCTGCAGTCCAAGGGAGCCGAGATCATCCACCTGGGGCACAACCGTTCCGTGGCCGAGATCGTCGAATGCGCCATCGAAGAGGACGTCCAGGGCATCGCCATCACCTCCTACCAGGGCGGCCACCTTGAATTCTTCAAATACATGAAAGATCTTTTGGACCAGAACGGCTGCGGGCATATCCGTCTCTTCGGCGGCGGCGGCGGCACCATCCTTCCCCAGGAGATCCACGAACTGCATCAATATGGCATCACCCGCATCTATTCCCCCGACGATGGCCGCCGGATGGGATTGGAAGGCATGATCGAAGACGTGATAAAACAATGCGATTTTCCCCTCAACGGTAACCCGTCGAACTTTAAAGGCGAAATGAAGCTGGGGGAATGGAAAGATATAAGAAAGATCGCCCGGGCCATTTCCAACGCCGAGAATGGCACACAAACCGATCCCACCGCAATATCAGCCGGCGCACCCCTCGTCGTCGGCATCACAGGCACGGGAGGAGCAGGCAAATCTTCTGTCACCGACGAGCTGGTGAGACGCTATCTCCACACCTTCACGGACAAGACCATCGCCGTCATCTCCGTCGACCCTTCGAAGAAAAAGACAGGAGGCGCGCTGCTGGGAGACAGGATCCGTATGAACGCCGTCGCCGGACCCCGCTGCTACATGCGCAGCCTGGCAACCCGGGACAGTGACAAGGCCCTCAGTGCTCATGTCCAGGAAGCCATCGACATCTGCAAACAGGCCGGCTATGACCTCATCATCCTGGAATCCGCCGGGGTGGGCCAGAGCGATGCTTCTATCCTGGATCACGTCAATTTGAGCATCTACGTGATGACACCCGAATATGGGGCCGCCTCCCAATTGGAAAAGATCAACATGCTGGACTACGCCGACCTGGTAGTGCTCAATAAATTCGATAAGGCCGGGGCAAAAGACGCCCTCCATGACATCCGCAAACAATACAAACGTAATCACGGCCGCTGGAATGCGAAGGATGGGGAATTGCCCGTGATAGGGACCATTGCCTCGCAATTCAATGACGCCGGCATCAACGAGCTCTTCGAAAAGCTCATGGGGCTGGTAAACCAAAAAACATCCGGGCAATTCACCGCCGTCGAATTGCACCCGCATCTGAAAGATACGGCCACCCAATCTACCATCATCCCCCCTTCCAGGGTCCGCTATCTCTCCGAGATCAGCGCCCAGGTAAGGGAATACAATAAGCTGGCAGACGAACAAGCTGCCATCGCCTCCAGCCTCTATCAGCTCGACGGCGTGCTTAAAGACCTCCCGCCAGCGTCACCTGCCACAAAAACACTTCAGGATCAGCAAGCCAAACTCGAAAAACAGCTCTTCCCCGTCTGTAAAAAGCTCATCGACGAATGGGAAGGTACCAAAGCCCGGTATCAAAAGGAATCCTTCGAATACGACGTAAGGGGAAAGATCATCCGGCAACCCTTATACACTGAATCGCTCTCGCATCTCCAAATACCAAAGATCGCCGTACCGCGCTTCCGTGACTGGGGAGATATCCTGCGCTGGCGCCTCCAGGAGAACTTCCCCGGAAAATATCCATTCACTGCCGGCAGCTTTCCCCTGAAGAGAGCAGAAGAAGATCCTACCCGGATGTTTGCCGGAGAGGGCGGGCCCGAAAGGACCAACAAACGATTCCACTACGTCTCCGTCGATCAGCCCGCCAAACGGCTCAGCACAGCTTTCGACTCCGTCACCTTGTATGGCGAAGATCCCGATCCCCGCCCGGACATCTACGGCAAAGTAGGTAACGCAGGGGTCAGCATCGCGACAGTGGACGACGCAAAAAAACTGTACAGCGGCTTTGACCTTTGCGATCCCCGCACTTCGGTCAGCATGACCATCAACGGCCCCGCGCCAATCCTGTTAGCCTTCTTTATGAATGCCGCCATCGACCAGCGATGTGAAAAATACCTGGACAGCATCAGCGGATGGGAAACGGCAGAAGCCATCATCCGGAAAAAATTTGAAAAGGTCACCAGGCCCGTATACTACAACCCCTCCCATCCGGGCAGGCTCCCGGAAGGCAACAGCGGCCTGGGCCTGAAACTATTAGGATTGAGTGGCGATGAGGTCCTGCCTCCCGAGGTCTACAGCAAAATAAAAGCGGAAGCCTTATCCCAGGTGAGAGGTACCGTACAGGCAGACATCCTGAAGGAAGATCAGGCGCAGAACACCTGCATCTTCAGTACCGAGTTCGCGCTCCGGCTGATGGGGGACGTTCAGGCTTATTTCATCGAAAAAGATATCCGTAATTTTTACAGCGTGTCCATCAGCGGCTATCACATCGCCGAAGCCGGCGCCAACCCCATCACCCAGTTGGCCTTCACCCTGGCCAATGGATTTACCTACGTGGAGTACTACCTTTCAAGAGGCATGGACATCAACGATTTCGCACCCAACCTCTCCTTCTTTTTCAGCAATGGGATGGACCCGGAGTACAGCGTCATCGGCCGGGTGGCAAGACGCATCTGGGCCAAAGCCATCAAACACCTTTATAAAGGCAACAGCAGAAGTCAGAAGCTGAAATACCATATACAGACCAGCGGCAGGAGCCTCCATGCCCAGGAGATCGATTTCAACGACATCCGCACCACCCTGCAGGCGTTGTATGCGATCTACGACAACTGCAACTCCCTTCACACCAACGCATACGACGAAGCCATTACAACCCCCACGGAAGAAAGTGTACGCAGGGCAATGGCCATCCAGCTCATCATCAACCGCGAGCTGGGCAGCGCGCGAACGGAGAATTTCACGCAAGGCAGCTTTGCCATGGAAGAGCTCACCGACCTGGTGGAAGCAGCTGTCATGTCCGAATTCGATCGGCTGACGGACAGGGGAGGAGTGCTGGGCGCTATGGAGCGGATGTACCAGCGCAACAAGATCCAGGAAGAAAGCCTCTATTATGAAAGCCTGAAACACAGCGGCGAGCTGCCTATTATCGGCGTAAATACCTTCCTGAATAAAAAAGGATCGCCCACCGTACTGCCGGGAGAGGTCATTCGCAGTACCACAGAGGAAAAGGACCAGCAGATCCACAACCTCCTGGCCTTCCGCAAAAGGAATGAAGAAAAGAGCGGGATGATGCTCAAAAGACTGAAAGAGACAGCCGTCAACAACGGCAACCTGTTCACCGAGCTGATGGAGACTGTAAAATATTGCAGCCTGGGCGAGATCACCCATGCCCTTTATGAAGTTGGCGGTCAATACCGCCGCAATATGTAACTTTATGCCGGTCAAAATTCACCAGCATGGCAAATCAACTGAGGATCCCTATTGCATTCAAAAATGATAAGACCCTTTCATCCACTATCCTGGCCGGCGACGTCGGAGGCACAAAAACCAATATAGCGCTGTATAAGGTAGAGAACGAGACCTTCACCCTGCAAAAGGAAAAAAGATACCCCTCGAAAGATTATCGTTCATTGGAAGATATTATACATGATTTCTCCGGCGGCGCATTGCCCGATCGTATATGCGCGGCAGTAGCCGGACCAGTGATCAAAGGCAAAAGCAAATTGACCAATCTCTCGTGGAACCTGGATAGCGAAGCCCTCAGCGGATCTTTACAACGCCCCGTCACTTTCATCAATGACCTGGAGGCAACTGCCTACGGGCTGGCAGGCCTGCGGGATGACGAACGGGCCCTCATCGCACCCGGAGATGCGGCAGCAGAAGGCAACATCGCCATCATTGCACCCGGAACAGGCCTGGGCGAAGCCGGCCTCTACTGGGATGGCCAAGCCTATCATCCTTTTGCCACAGAAGGAGGGCATAGTGATTTTGCTCCACGCACCGAAACAGATATCGAGCTGTTCCGTTATCTTCAGCAACAATTCGGACATGTCAGCTGGGAACGGGTGGTCTCAGGCATGGGCATCAAGAACCTCTACCATTTCTGCACGGAAGCAAAAAAAGAAAAAGCCCCCGAATGGCTGACAAAAAGAATGGCGACGGAAGACCCCGCAGCCGTCATCAGCCAGGCGGCATTGAACCACGAAGACCCCCTATGCGCTGAAGTGATGGACCTCTTTGTTCGCTTTCTCGCCACGGAAGCTTCCAGCCTGGTGCTGAAGATGATGGCCACAGGCGGCCTGTACCTTGCCGGCGGCATCCCACCGAAGATATTGCCGCTGCTTCAAAACGAAAACTGGGAAAAGAACTTCGACAACAACGGGCGTATGCACGACCTCTCGGAAAAGGTTCCCGTGTATGCCGTGCTAAACGACAAGATGGCTTTAATGGGCGCCGCATATTATGGCGCTTATAATATGTAAAAAAAACCTATATTTACATCTTCTGACCATTATCATTATTCTTCCTCTTTCTTCCTGACCCGGAATTAACGGCTTCGCACACCCACATTCATCCTTCGCAATTAATCATTTTTGTTCACTTCACAAACCTTCACAAAATGGAACCATTTTTGTCGATGATCCTATTATGGCCCTGTAACTTCAATCCCAGAGGATGGGCCTTTTGCCAGGGACAGCTGCTGTCCATTGCCCAAAACACAGCCCTCTTCTCCCTGTTGGGCACTATTTATGGCGGCAATGGGCAAACCACTTTTGCCTTGCCGGACTTCAGAGGTCGTGTACCCGTAGGCGTAGGCCAGGGCCCGGGCACCAGCATGTATGACCTTGGTCAGGCGGCAGGTGCGGAGTCCACAACCCTAACGATCAATCAAATGCCCGCGCATACCCATGCTGTTGCAATTACGGTGACAGTCAAAGCCTCCAATGCACAGGCCACCGACAGCGCTCCCTCAGCTACCGTCAATACGCCTGCGGCGCCTTATGATACACTGAATGCCAGCGCCATCGCCGGTTATAATAACCAGGCCCCGAACACGGCGCTCAATACAGGCAGCGCCGCCGCCGGCGTCACGGCCGTTGCGGGCAGCAGCCAGCCCGTGCCGATCATGCAATCGTACCTGGCCGTGAATTATATCATCGCCCTGCAAGGCATATTCCCCTCCCGTGATTGATATTTCGGCTGCTGCAGGTATAACAAGGCCCAAAAGCCAACAGCTGAGACTGGGATGGCTTTTCCCTTACTCGGGTATCTTCAGGCACCTGAAAAAAGACCTTGAGCAGGGGCTGGCCCTGGGTTGGGGAGAGGGGCGCGGGGACGTTGTGCTCGCCCCACGCCCGGCCTTTATCCAGACGGGAAGCCTCAGGGACACGGAGGATGCCCTGAAAAAACTATTGCTCTATGAGGAGGTGGATCTGGTAATTGGTGTCGTTAGCACTAAAGTTGCAAGCAGCATTATACCGCTGTTGGAGCAGCAGCAGATCCCTCTCATCTTTCTGAACCTGGGAGCAGATATCCCTACCAGTGAGCTGCAGTCGCCCTATCTGCTGTACAACAGCCTGCATCTCTGGAAAAGCCAGTGGGCGATAGGTAAATGGGCGCAAAAGAAATATGGAGGGCAGCCGGCTATTAATCTGTCCATATATGAGGCAGGTTACAGCCTCCATGAGACTTTTAAGGCTGGCCTTGCCGCTGCCGGCGCCGAAACGGTGAAACTGAACATCGTGAAAAACTTTGCTCCTTTGCCGGACGTCAGGCCGCTTATTCAATATCTCCTTGCGCAAGAGCCCGCCCATGCCCATGCGCTGTTGTCTGGAAAAGAAGGAGAGCTCTTTCTCCGGCTGTTCAACGAGCAGGGCCTGCATACGAAAATGGCGCTGACGGTCAATCCATTCATGGTGGAGGATCAATTGCCGTCCGGGATCCCGGATGGAACAGCTATGTACAACGCCGTTACCTGGTCCCGTGAGCTCGACACCGCAGCCAACAGGCAATTTGTAGAAGCATACCAGGCACGCTATGGTGAATATCCTCATGCTTTTACCTTATTGGCTTATGAGGCGGGACTTGCACTGGCCGCCGCCGTTCAGACCATCTCCGGAATGATCAACAGCACCAGCCTGGCCGATGCCCTGGAAAATGTCCGCGTGGCCGGCCCCCGGGGCAAGCTTAGCCTTTCCACCCTGCCCCTTCAAACCCAAATGCCTGTGTATATAAGGCAGCCAGTGATCACCTCTTCGCCTGGCCGGCATCAAAACAAGATCGTGGAGATACTCACCGGAATAGAATGGAATGCCCCTTCCCTCATCACCCAGCAGCCCTTTTCCACTGGTTGGCAAAATCCATACTTGTGTGTTTGACAAAAATAAAACAACATGAAATCATCGATACACCTCATCCTTTCCATCAGCTTGGCGATGACACATACCTGCTATGCGACAGCCCCGTCCCTGGGCACCACAAATTTCAATTCATTGGCACAAACCAGCCTGACGGGAGGCAACGTTGCGACACCCGCTACCGTCGCTGACGCAGGTTCCCTGGGATGGGATTTCATAGTCAACGCAGATGGCGGAATGGTTTCCATTGCCTCTGTCGGCGCGGGCGTCTCAGGAGCTGCCGATGTATGCATCCGATTCAACCGTGCCACTGCCGGTTTCTTTGTCACCAGTACGGACATTCGCAGCAACGATGCATCCTCGTTCAAGCTGAATCACGTTTATCTCAAGGTCAACCTCTTCACAGGTACCACGGCAGACATGACCCTCACGGGCTATCGCAACGGAGTAGCCGTATCTGGTGCTACCAAAACGATTACCGGCATCACCACCAACCCTACCTGGACAAACTTCGATGTCAGCGGTATCACTGCCTTCAATAAAGTGACGGAGTTCAGGTTCACCCAGGCGGCAACCTCCAGCGCAGAGATCAGCTTCGCTGTTATTGACGAAATAGACATCGCCGCCCCCATCCCTCTTCCCCTTACGCTCGATATTTTCAGCGGACAGCGGCAGGACAACTCCGTCCTCCTGAGCTGGACCACCTTACTGGAACAAAATACAGCCTGGTTTGAGATCCAGCGCTCCACCGATGCAACGAATTACCAGCCCGTAGGAAAGCTCCGGGCGGCCGGCAATAGCGAATTACCCCTCCATTACGCATTCATCGACAACCTCCCGGCGCCTCCTGCCGCCCAATATTTCTATCGCCTCAAAATGGCTGACCTGGATGGCCGTTTTACCTATAGCCCCATCATCAGCATCGGCCTTCCCGCCGGCGCCTTCGATCTCACAGCCTACCCCAATCCCCTGGTAAGTACCACCACGCTGACCGCTTCTTCCAACACCCCTGCGGATGGCCTGCTCACCGTGACGGATATACAGGGCAGAAAGATCCTCTCCCGATCCGTGCATCTCCAAAAAGGGACAAATAAACTACCCTTATCCTTCTTCGGCGCCTTTGGAAAAGGCATCTACCAGCTAAGGCTAGCCACACATGAAAAAACAGGGACCATCCGGCTGCTGAAGACCGATTAACCATATCGCACCTGGCATTTTTCACAATAAAAAGCCCGGCGTTGCCGCTTCCCCAGTTTGGCTGTCTTCACCAGCGGGTTGCCGTCCCGCGGACAGATCTTTTTGGTATGCACCAGCCAATGCTTCCTCAATTCAAACGCTTTTTTCCATCGCAGGAAATCAAAACTATAATTCCGGGCTTCCTTTATCATCTCCGTCAGCTTGCGGGGCGGTAAGGCGCCCACCTTGCTCAGCGGATGCACACGGATGCGAAAGAGCACTTCATTCTTGATGATATTGCCTACTCCCGCAAAAACATCCTGGTCCAGCAAAGCGTCGCATACCAGGCTATCCGGCATCCCTTTTAATTTCTTCCGGGCCTTGCGGGGATCCCACAGCTCGTTCATCACATCGGCGCTCCAATCATACACCTCGTCAGCCGGGGCATCCAACAGCTTCACCGAACAGGCATAAAAATACAGCGCCCCCCTGGCAAACCGCAGGCATAGCCGAGGACTGGCCTTCGTCTTTTCATCAATGCTGTAAGACCCGAAAAGCATAAAATGTATCCGGATCGTTTGCTTTGGCAGACAAATAAGGAAATGTTTGCCCCAGCTCCTGAGATCGATCACTTTCTGCTGCACAAGTAAGGCCTTGTCGATCGTTTTTGTATTACCGGTGACCTCCAGGATCTTCTTCCCTTTAAAACCTTGTACCTGCTCTTTTAAAATAACAATGGATGGGCCTTCCGGCATATAACATATTATTTTTCGGAGTAATGCAAAAGCCAGGCCTGGGACATTCGTCCAATTACTACAACCATCTAAAGTTTTGATAAAGGGCGTTCCTAAAGAAAACCATTAAAAATTTAAATCGAAACGCGGGGAAAAAATCTAAGCAGGGATGGTGCCGTAATTTTAGGGCCTTATCTCTTAGATCACGGTTAAAGGAATACTGATTATGTTTGAAACCCCTGAACAAAAGGAGCAAAAGGCCAGGGCATTGAAGAAATTAATGTCCCAATGGCTATCTGTACAAGCCACGGAAAGCAAAGCAAATGTATTGATCTCTAAAAATCCGGAAATAAAACGGGTCAGGCGGCAGCGAAAGTCGTCTTCCAGATGATCCCTGTCTTTCGATTTAGAACATACGCAGCTGCTGGACCCTGGATCGACCTGCAGGCGCCTGCGCCTTGCCAAAAACGGTCCGGCCCCCATGCATCCAGGACTCGTTCCGCTCTTTCTCTATGAGCTTATCGATACCTTCCGTAGGCGTAAAGTCTTTTTCTGCTTTACGCGCCAGCTCACTCAGTTGCCGGATCGCGTCCTTCTTTTCGGACTGCCCCACTTTTGCTTTATGCACCGCCGTCTGCAAAATGCTGATCGTCTCGTCATATACTTTTATAGGCACAGGAAAAGGATGACCGTCCTTACCGCCATGGGCAAATGCAAACCGCGCCGGGTCTCTGAATCTCACCGGCGTTCCGTGGATCACTTCGCTCACCAATGCCAGTGATTGCAGCGTACGGGGTCCGACGCCTTCCAGCAACAGCAGCTCCTCAAAATCGGAAGGCTGCTTTTCATGGGCCAGCCACAATACGGCGCCAAGCCTTTTCAGGTCCACATCTTCTGTCCGTACGTCATGATGGGAAGGCATCACGAGCTGCTGGATATCCTGCATCATATGTTCCGGCTTCTCCCGGCTGATGGTAAGCACGCCATTACGGGCAGGGGTGGCCGCTATATCCGCCATATTGAGGATCATTCCCTGGTTAAGCCCGCAGATCGCAGTATGAGGGCCATTTACAAAGGAGGAGAGGTTGGCGGAATGCCAGTGGTAGCGTCTGGCCATCGAATTGCCTTCGCTCATCCCCTGCTGGATCACCGTCCACTGCCCTTCATCGGTGAGGACAAAACTATGCATATACAATTGAAACCCGTCCTGCACGGCTGTATTATCCACCTTTGCGCTGAGCTTGCTGCATCTCACCATCTCATCGCCATTCAGGCCCGTGCTTTCACACACTTTCCGGATCTCTTCCGGCGCCTGCCGGGAAAATCTTCCTTTCCCTCCGCATATATAGATCCCCAGTTCCCGCGAATGCGGGTTAATAGCCCTTTTCAAGGCGCCCATAACAGAAGTGGTTACGCCCGAGGAATGCCAGTCCATACCCATGACGGCTCCAAGGCTTTGGAACCAGAAAGGATCGCTGAGCCGGCGGATCACTTCCGTCTTACCATAATCCATGATCAGCGCCTCGGTGATGGCCAGCCCCAGCCTGGCCATACGTTCGGCCAGCCACGTGGGTACATAGCCATAATGCAAAGGGAGGTCTGCGGCGCCAGAGCGGTTCATACTAACGAAATTAGCAAATATCGAACACAAATCACGCCCTCAAAAGATCAATCTTACCCCTGGTGCGCTGGCGTATGGGTATACGCCACCGGCGAATGCTGCCCTTCCCCAATCTCTTCTATAGTCTTCTTATTAAAAGCTTCCAGGTCCTTTGGCGTACGGCTGGTGACCAGTCCGTTGTCAGTAACCACTTCCTCGTCGACCCAAAGCACCCCCGCATTTTCCAGGTCGGTACGTAAGGAAGGATAGGAGGTCATATTCCTGCCTTCTATCAGGCCTGTCTCTATCAGCAATTGAGGTCCATGACAAATGGCGGCCACCGGCTTGCCGCTCTCCAGGAACTGTTGCGCGAATTCCACAGCTTTTTTGTTAAGCCGCAGCTGATCGGGATTCAATACCCCTCCGGGAAGGACAAGGGCATCAAAATCCTCCGCCTGCGCACTGTCCAGCTGAACATCCACCGGTAGCTCGATAGACCAGTGATCATGGTCCCATGCCTTCACTTTTTCTTTCTGCGGCGAGACGATCTTTACTTCGGCGCCCGCTGCTTCCAAAGCCTTTTTAGGACTTGTGAGCTCTACTTCTTCAAAGCCATTCTCCGTGAGGATAGCGACTTTCTTGCCTGTTAATGTTGCCATACGCATATTTTTAAGGCACCGCCTCAAAAAGAATACCATGCCGGCAGCCAGGAAGCAACCTCATCCACCGGTGTAAAACGTCAAATGACCTATATTTGGATGAAAGGGTGAATCCTGGCACGTTCTGGCCTACCCTTTGCACAGGCCCTCCCTGTCAATCATCAACATCTGTAACTAAACCCCGGTCGATATGTTGAAACGCAAGGTGGCTATCTTATCATGGATCCTTTTTGCTGTTACCAACCCCTCAGGAGCCCAGACAGTGACAGCGGATTCTGCCTTGCAAAACCTTCCCGCCAGGTGGCACCTGCAGGACTGTCTGGACTACGCCATTAAGAACAATATCACCATTAATACTTTTCGCCTTCAGCAGGCATCCGCACAACAGGACCTGCTCGGTGCAAAAGCTGCCATGCAACCCGATCTGGCCGGCGCCGCCTCCGGCTATCTGACCTACCGCAAACAGGCGAACGCCTCCGGTGGCTATGGCGGCAGGAATGTTACGGAGAATGGCAACTATAGCCTTAATTCATCCATCATCGTTTACCAGGGCGGGTACGTCCGCAATAATATCCGGGAAAAACAGCTCCTGACACAGACGGCCGGGCTGGACATCCTGCAGCAGGAAAATGACCTCACGTTGAATGTCACCCAGGCCTTCCTGAATATTTTACTGGTAAGAGAGAACATCATCTACCTCCAGGACCTGGTGAATACCTCAGGCGAGCAGGTGAAGCAGGCGCAGCAGAAATATGATGTCGGCACCATCGCCCTGAAAGACCTGGCGCAGCTGCAGGCGCAGAATGCCAATGATAAATATTCGCTGATCACCGCGCAGAATACCCACAGGCAAAATATCATCTCTCTTAAACAATTGCTGCAGCTGCCCTCCGAGGTGGATTTCCAGGTGCAGGAGCCGGATACGCTTATATCCAAAGCGCTGGTCCCCGACTTGCGGGAAGTCCAGCAACAAGCCCTGGCGATGAGGCCCGAAGTAAAGATCGGCGATATCAATGTTGATATCGCGCGTACAGACCTGCAGCTGGCAAAGTCCGGATTTCGTCCCACGCTTACGGGCTCCGGCTCCATCGGCGCCAACCATTCCGGCGGCGACCCTGGCATCCTTCAACAGCTGGACAACAGCTTCTATCAACAGATAGGTCTCTCACTCTCCATTCCCATCTTTACCCGCAGGGTCGTGCGCACCAACGTGGAAAAAGCCCGCATACAGATCGACCAGGCGCAGCTGAACCAAAAGAACATAAAGAATAACCTGAGCCTCCAGGTAGAACAGGCCTATGTCAACGTGGTCAATGCCCAGGGACAATACGATGCGGCTGTCGAGCAGCTTACGGCAACAAAAGAAAGCTATCGCATCGCCAACGAGCAACTGAAAGTGGGTGCCATCGCCACCGTGGACTACCTTATCCAGAAGAACCTCTATACACAGGCCTATCAGCAGTACGTACAGGCCAAATACAATGCAGCGCTCACCATCCGGATCTATGATTTTTACAGGGGAGTGCCGATAAAATTATAATGAATATGAACAAACGCGGTATCATCATTATCATTCTCCTCCTCGTCGCCATCGCATCGACCTGGCTGCTCTTCTTTCGAAAAAAAGAAGCGCCTGTGGTCTTGCAGACGGAAGCCCCGCAAACGGGCTATATCTCCCAAAGCGTCACCGCCACAGGTAACATCCAGCCCGTGGACACCGTGACAGTGGGCTCACAGGTGTCAGGCATCATCAGCGCCCTCTACACGGACTTCAATGCAAAAGTTAAGAAAGGACAGCTGCTGGCGCAATTGGACAAATCCCTGTTCATGGCTGCCGTAAACCAGAATAAGGCGGCGGTGCAGGCAGCGCAAAGCCAGCTGATCTACCAGCAGAGCAACTTCGGCAGGCAGGAGCTGCTTTATAAGACGGGCGCCATCGCCAAAGCCGATTACGACAACGCCACCTATACCCTGAATAATGCCAAAGCGCAGGTGGAGAGCGCCAAAGCCCAGTTGGCCTCCTCCGAAAAAAATCTTTCCTACACGGATATCTTCTCTCCCATGGACGGGGTTGTGCTGACCCGCAATATCAGCGTAGGCCAGACGGTGGCCGCCAGCTTCAATACCCCCACCTTTTTCACCATCGCCAAAGACATCACCAAAATGCAGGTGCAGGCCAACGTGGATGAGGCAGACATCGGCAACGTACTGCATGGCCAGCGTGTGACCTTCACCGTGGATGCATTCATAGACGATGTGTTCCAGGGCTCGGTGGAAGAGATCCGCCTGAAACCTGTCACATCCGCCAATGTGGTGACCTATACCACCATCATCTTTGCACCCAACGATGACCAGAAGCTGAAACCAGGCATGACGGCCAATGTGACCATCTACACCAAAGAGATCGATAGTGCCCTGCTCATCTCCGCCAAAGCCCTGAAATTTGAGCCGGACGCTTCACTGGCAAAAAAATATACCGTCATTGCCGACACCACGGCAGGAGGCGGGAAAAAAAGAAGCCGTATGCACCGTGCTTCTTCCGGCGCCGACAGCATCACAGGCAGCAGCAAGCTGCGGAAAGGGGATACAAGCGCTGCCAAGGTCAAGGATAGCTCCCGCGTACAGGCATCGGAGATAGCCCATGTCTGGGTGCTGAAAGACAGCACCACGCTGGTGCAGAAAAAGATCCGCACCGGTCTCAACAACGATACACAGGTGCAGGTGCTGGAAGGGTTGACGCCGTCCGACGTGGTGGTCACCGGCGTCGAGCAGGTTGCCGCCGGCAAAGCAGGCGCTGCCGCCAAAAGTCCCTTCATGCCCGCAAGACCCAACAGACGTCCGGGAGGCCGTGGTGTAAGATGAGCAATGCGATCCTATCCATACAGAACATTCGCCGTGAGTTTCACATGGGCACAGAGATCGTCAGAGCCCTGAAAGGCGTCTCCTTTGAAGTGTTCCCCGGGGAGTTCGTCACCATCATGGGCAGCAGCGGATCGGGTAAGACAACCCTGCTCAACACCCTCGGTTGCCTGGACAAACCAAGCGAAGGCGTCTATCTGCTGGACGGCGTGAACGTAGGCTCCCTGTCCCGTAATGAGCTGGCCCGTCTGCGCAACAGGAAGATCGGTTTTGTTTTCCAGTCATATAACCTGCTGGCCCGCACCAGCGCCCTGGAAAATGTAGAGCTGCCCCTTTTCTACAACTCCTCCATCACCGCAGCACAGCGAAAGGAACGGGCGGTGAAAGCGCTGGAATCCGTCAAGCTGGGCGACAGGCTGGACCACCTTCCCAACCAGCTGTCGGGTGGACAGCAGCAACGGGTCGCCATCGCCAGGGCCCTGGTGAACGAGCCGGTGATGATCCTGGCCGATGAAGCCACAGGCAACCTGGACACACGCACCAGCTACGAGATCATGGCCTTGCTCCAGGAGCTCAATCAGCAACACGGAAAGACCATTGTCTTCGTAACCCATGAGCCGGATATTGCCGCTTTCAGCAGCCGTACAGTCATGCTGCGTGATGGGAAAGTGCAAAAGGATTTTAAGAACGAAAATGTGCGTTCTGCCCGGGAAGCGCTGGCCGCGCTGCCCGTATCGGACGACTATTAATAGTGTGCTATGCATCCATTGAATCTCATACGTGTTGCCTTAAGAGCGCTGCAGCGGAATAAGCTCCGCGCCTTCCTCACCATGCTCGGCATCATCATCGGCGTCGCAGCGGTCATAGCAATGGTAGCCATCGGCCAGGGGAGCAAACAAAGTATCCAGGAGCAGCTGTCATCCATGGGATCCAATATGATCACCGTCCAGCCCGCCAGCAACAATATGGGTATGCCCGGCGGCGTCCGCCTGGGCGCCAGCAGCCTCCAGACCCTTACCATCACAGATGTAAAGGCCCTGCAGAAAAAAAGCGAGTTCCTCAGCGCCGTATCGCCCGTATCCTCCACCAATGGCCAGGCAATCAACGGGGCTAAGAACTGGCCCACGCAGCTACAGGGCGTCGCCCCGGAATATTTCGACATCCGAAAGCTCATTCTGAATGACGGTATCATCTTCTCGGACCAGAACGTGGCGGAGGCAGCCAAGGTCTGCATCCTGGGGCAAACGGTGATCAATAACCTATTCGATCCCGGTGTCAACCCCATCGGAAAGGTCATCCGGTTTGGATCGATCCCTCTCACCGTCATCGGCGTGCTCAAGGTCAAAGGTGTCAGCAGCTTCGGACAGGACCAGGACGACGTGATCCTGGCCCCCTATACCACCGTGCAAAAAAGGATCTTGGCCACTATTTATTTTCAAAGCATCTATGCTTCCTCCACCAGTGAATCCACCTCCGACACGGCAACCAAAGAGATCACGGAGATCCTCCGCACCTCCCACCGGCTCCGCAGCGATGAGGACGACGACTTTTCCATCCGTACCATGCAGGAGCTGCTGAATACACTGAACTCCACCAGCCAGCTGCTGACCGTCCTGCTGACCGCCATCGCAGGCATCTCCCTGGTCATCGGTGGCATCGGCATCATGAATATCATGTACGTTTCCGTGACGGAACGTACCAAGGAAATAGGCCTCCGCATGTCCATCGGCGCCCGCGGCATCGATATCCTCATGCAATTCCTCATAGAGGCCATCGTCATCAGCGTCACCGGCGGGCTCATCGGCATCGGCCTGGGCATCGTCTCCTCCCTGCTGATCACCGCCTTACTGTCCTGGCCAACCCTTATCTCCGAATCTTCCATCGTACTCTCATTCCTCGTCTGCGCCATCACAGGGGTTTTTTTCGGGTATTACCCAGCCCTGAAAGCCAGCCGGTTGGATCCGATTGAGGCGTTGCGTTACGAATGACACATCCACGCCCTGCCAACAATTCCCAAATCCTAAAACCCCAAACCAACCGAAATCTTACCTTTGCCACATGAACCGTAAAGAAGAAGTCCTCCAGGACGTAGTCATAAAATTCGCCGGCGACTCCGGCGACGGCATGCAGCTGACAGGAAGCCAGTTCACCAACAACACCGCCCTGCTGGGCATCGACCTGGCCACATTCCCTGATTTCCCCGCCGAGATCCGCGCCCCACAGGGCACCCTCCCCGGCGTCAGCGGCTACCAGCTCCGTTTCTCCAGCGACAAGGTATTCACCCCGGGTGACGAATGTGATGTCCTCGTGGCCATGAATGCCGCCGCCCTCAAAGCCAACCTGAAAGGCCTCAAAAAAGGTGGCAAGATCATCGTCAACCTGGAAGGCTTCGACAGCAAGAACCTTCGCCTGGCCAATTACCCCGACGGGATCAACCCATTGGAAGACAACAGCCTGGATAATTACACGGTCATAAGGATCGACGTGACCAAAATGACCCGCGAAGCGCTGAAAGAAATAACCCTGGGCACAAAGGAAAAGGACAGGGCCAAAAATATGTTCGTACTGGGGTTCCTTTATTGGATGTACAACCGCGACATGGCCACCACCATCCAGTTCCTGAAAGACAAGTTTGGAAAGAAACAGGAGATCCTCGACAGCAATATAAAAGCCCTCCAGGCCGGCTTCAACTACGGCGATACTACGGAGACCTTCACCACTACCTACCGGGTGGAAAAGGCGAAAATGGCCCCGGGTGTCTACCGTTCCATCATGGGTAACCAGGCCCTGGCCTATGGCCTCATCGCCGCAACGCAAAAAAGCGGCCTCTCCCTCTTCCTGGGCTCTTATCCCATCACCCCCGCTTCCGACATCCTGCACGAGCTCAGCCGCTATAAGTCATTCGGCGTGCGGACCTTCCAGGCAGAAGATGAGATAGCTGGTATCACTTCCGCCATCGGTGCCGCTTATGGAGGTTCCCTGGGCGTCACGACAACATCGGGCCCTGGCATGGCCTTAAAGGCAGAAGCCATGGGTCTGGCCGTCATGCTGGAGATCCCCCTGCTCATCATAGACGTACAAAGAGGCGGCCCCTCCACCGGCCTCCCTACCAAGACAGAGCAAAGCGATCTGCTGCAGGCCTATTACGGCCGCAACGGGGAATGCCCCATGCCCGTCATCTCGGCATCCACTCCCAGCGATTGCTTTGACGCCGTATATGAAGCCGTCCGCATCGCAATTACCCATATGACGCCCGTCATCTTCCTCAGCGACGGATATATCGCCAATGGTGCCGAACCCTGGAAATTTCCCAAAAGCGAGGACCTCACCCCCATCGAAGTAAAATTCAAGACAGAGCTGGGACATGGTGAAGACAGATTTCAACCGTATCTCCGGGATGAAAAGCTGGTACGGCCCTGGGCCATACCCGGCACCCCCGGCCTGGAACATCGCATCGGCGGCCTGGAAAAACAAAACATCACCGGCAACGTAAGCTACGACCCGGAGAACCACCAGCTGATGGTAAAGATCCGCGAAGAGAAGGTAGAGAAGATAGCCGATTATATCCCCTTGCAACGACTGGACAGCGGTCCCGAAAAAGGCGAGCTGCTGATCCTGGGCTGGGGTAGTACCTATGGTGCCATAAAAAGCGCCGTGACAGAGCTGCAAAATGAAGGTTATGCCGTCTCCCACGCTCATCTGCGCCACATGCGCCCTTTCCCTAAGAACCTGGGCGACATCCTGAAAAATTTCAGCCAGGTGCTGATACCCGAGATCAATAATGGCCAGCTGATCAAGATCATCCGCGACAAATATTTCGTGGATGCGAAAGGCTACAACAAGATCATGGGCATTCCCATCACGAAGACGGAACTGGCAATGAAGATCCGGGAGATGTTGGGCGGGAATAATTAGAATGGGAAAGTTCCGGGCTCAATCTGCCGATATTCGAGACTACTTTTGCAATAAAGTTGAACTGATCCACCACAGGCTTTAATCCCGACAGCTGCCGCCGGGTATCGCTGTCGATAAGGCCACGACCCAGCTCCGCTTTTCGTTGTTCCAGCAATGCATTCAGCTGGTCGTTCAGGAGGCGGAGGTCTTGCCTCGCCATCACTCCCATGCCGTTCTCCTCATGCCCCGTCCCTTTCACTCCTGCATCATTCACCGCCCCTTTCAATCCTGCAGCAGCATCTTCCAGGCAGTCGAGTATCCCGTCGACCACCGGCTTGTACAAACCAGGATTTGCATAGCCCGCAGGCTGGGGCAGCGCATAATAGGACAACGTGGCGATATGCGAGGTCAGCATATGGTTGGATACGACAAACTGGTGCATCCTCGCTGCCTCTTCCCGCTTGCCCCGCGGCTCCGACAAGATCCGCCCAAATGCATCCGAAAGATTGGCCAGCGCCACGAACGCTTCCTTGCGCGAAAGCTTATACTGTGTCACCGTGACGGGCTTCCCCAAAAAAGCGCCGGCAACATCCCGGAAATATGCGGCATTCGCCTCGATGATCCTGATCATATAGTCGCCTATCTGCTCCCGCTCCCACGAAGGAACAATAAAGATATTGGCCAGGAAGGCCAGCGCCGAGCCGATGGCCGTATCGATCACCCTGTCGGACAACACGCTCCTGAAATCGGCCGGATACAGCAGATGGAACAGCAGCAGCACATATGGCGTTGTCAACGTCACGCAGATCAGATAGTTCGTCCGGATAAAAACATAGGTCCCGATCATGAACAGGATCATCAGCACGAACAGTACATTTTTGTCGTGTATGAAATACAGGATGAGCAGGCCCGCTAATGCACCGGCTAATGTCCCCATCAGCCGCTGGAAATTCCTTTTTTTGGTAAGACTATAGGCAGGCTTCAGGATCACGATGATGGTCAGCAGGATCCAGTATCCATGCCCAAAAGGCAGGAAGCCGGAAATGATATAGCCGGCGATCGTGGCGATGCTCACCCGTAATGAATGCCGGAAGTTATTGCTGCGCAGGGAAAGGTTCTCGAAAACGAGCTTTTTATCGATGTCCTGGTGAGTGATGAATTGCTCATAATCCACGGGCGGATGATCATCCTTGCCCAGGCGGCGGTCATACGTAGTATATCCATGCAGGGTGTGCAGGCGGTCCCCGATATCTTCCAGGCTCTCCAGTATGTGACGCAGCCCGATGAACCCTTCCACATTCTCCGCCCTGCGGTGCTGGTCCCGGTAATGGACAAATGATCCCCTTAACTTTTTGATCCGGGCAGCAAGATGAGGGGTCTCCACCGACGGCTTACCGCTCTTGACAGCAATGCCGATCTCATCCAGCTCCACGGCCATGTCCAGGACCACCTGCCGGAATTCCTCCAGCAGCCCGCTCTCGTCGAAGCTGCGATGCAATAGCTGGTAATCCTGCTGGGACGTCATCACCCTTTCAAAAAGGTCCACGATATCTATGAATATCATGACCAGCACCCGGCCCGTATGTGTGGACTCACGGACAATATCGCGGCTTTTGAACAGTAGCTCCCTCAGCAGCTCCTGCTTCTCATGCAGGTCGACCTGGCGATCCACCAGCTGCCGGTAACTTTTGTCATAGTCCACTTCCCTCGCATAAAAAGAAGCCTTGATGCGAAGATAATCGGCTGTGGACTCCACGCAATCCCCCAGTGCCTGTTGTATCAGCTTGTAAGGGCGGAAGCTGTAGAGCAGCAGGCTGAGCACCGTATACCAGGTGCCTCCGGCCAGTATGTACAGCGCATTGATAAGGCTTTCCCATCCATGTTGCGGCCTGTCAATATTCAATACCATGACCAGCAAAGCATTGACGCCGATGGAGCTCGCCCGGTTGCCATAAATGCTCATCATGGAAAACAAAAAGCAGAAAACAAAGACCAGGATGCCCGTCAGCAGGCCCGAGTCCGAGACCAGACCCGTCAGCAAAGCGGCGATGAAAATAATGATGATGCCGGCGATCATGCCGTTACGGCGATGATGGATGGGGCCCGGGTTGTCCGTATTGGCCACACACATGGCGCCAATGGATACCGCAATGCCCACGGAAAGATTATTGAAGTAACCCAGCAGGATGGCCGGAATGGTGATCCCTGCTGTAATGCGGATAGCCCCGTAGAGATTATGGCTATTGATGAAACTTTTATATTCCCTGATATAATCCATTGCCTGATATAAAGATACCATGACAACGACAATTCACCGCCAAATAGCATTATTTTTACGCCCCAGAAACCGATTATGACAACTATCAACGAAGACATCCGGGAACTATTACGAACCTATGATCCGTCGCCTGTTACCACGCTGGAAAAAATACCGCAATCGGGCAGCAACCGGATGTACTTTCGCATCCATACAGCCGAAAGATCATACATCGCCACTTACAATGAGAATGTCCGGGAGAACCGCACGTTCGTTCATTTCAGCCGCCATTTCCGGGGCAGTGGCTGCCCGGTGCCGGAGATCTACACGGTCAACGAGACCTACACCATCTACTTACAGGAAGATTTCGGCGACACCTCCCTGTTGAACGAGCTGGAAAAGCACGGCCACGGCGATCATGTGTATGAGCTGTTCCGGCGCAGCCTGCAGGCCCTGGCAAACCTCCAGATCAAAGGGGATGATGGCCTGGACTACAGCTGGTCCATCACTTCAAGGGAATTCGGCAAACAAGCCATCCTCAGCGACCTGCTTTACTTCAAATACTATTTTTTAGACACCCTTGAGATCCCTTACGACAAGGAGAAGCTGATCGACGACTTCGAAGCGCTGAGCACCTATCTTACACACGTGGATCATAAATATTTTATGTTCCGCGACTTCCAGAGCAGGAATATCCTCATCCGCGATGAACAGCCCTACTTCATCGATTTCCAGGGCGGCATGAAAGGCGCCCTCCAGTATGACGTGGCCTCCATGCTTTGGCAAGCCAAGGCCGAGCTGTCCGATGAATGGAAGACCAGCCTCCTGGAACACTATATGGACTTCGTCGAAACGCTCCTGGAAAAGAAGATCGACCGGCTGCGTTTCGTCAGCCAGTACAACGGCTATGTGCTGATACGCCTGCTGCAGGTGCTGGGAGCCTATGGCTTCAGAGGCCTGTTCGAACGCAAAGCACATTTTCTCACCAGCATCCCCCTGGCCCTTCGCAACTTCAAATGGTTCCTCACCAACAAACAGGTGGGCATCTCCCTGCCGGAGTTCGAAAGGCTGCTGGGCCTGATGGTGGAAGAGGAGGTGATCCATCGTTTCGAGCCGATGCGGGCCACAGAACAGACGCCGCTGGTAGTACATATCAACAGCTTCTCCTATAAGAAAAGCGGCATCCCCAAAGACGACAGTGGAAATGGTGGCGGCTTCGTATTTGACTGCAGGGGCATACTGAACCCGGGAAGGTTCACCGAGTTCAAAACGCTCACAGGCCGGGACAAGGCAGTAAAGGACTTTTTGGAACAGCAGACGCGCATGCCGGAATTTCTCAACAGCATGTACAACATCGTGGACATTGCGGTGGAGGATTATATCAAAAGGGATTTCGAAAGCCTCTCCGTCAATTTCGGCTGCACAGGCGGCCAGCACCGCAGCGTTTACGCGGCAGATGCGCTGGCCAGACATTTGCGCAATAAATTTCATGTGAAAGTAAATCTTCACCACATAGAACAAGAAGCGAAGAATTGGGTTAATACACCGTAGATCGTACGCGTATGTATTATGTAGTTTATGGAATTTTGTACCTCCTCTCTCTCCTGCCTATGTGGCTGCTCTATCCGCTGGCCGAAGGCCTTTCCCTGCTGCTGTACCATGTCATCGGCTACCGCCGCAAAGTGGTAAGAGCAAACCTCCTGCTGGCCTTCCCCGAAAAAACAACGGCTGAGCTCATCCGCATCGAAATAAGATTCTACCGGAATTTCGTGGACAGCTTTATCGAGACCATCAAGCTGCTGTCTGCCACCCCTGCCTATATCAAACGTCACTTCGCCATCGACAACCCGGAGATCCTGGATAACTTCTTCGACCAGGGCCGTAAGTGCCAGCTGCACCTGGGCCATACCTTCAATTGGGAGATCGCCAATGCGGCCATGCCCCTGCTCTCCAGGTATCCTTTTATCGTGGCTTATATGCCCGTTGAGAATAAGATCTTCGAACGGCTGCTCCTCCATTTGCGAAGCCGTACCGGCAGCATCCTCCTGCCGGCCACCCGTATGCAACGCGCCATCATCCCGTATCGCAATACCCAATACCTGCTCACGCTGGTTGCAGACCAGGCTCCCCCGCATGCCGACCAGTCCTATTGGCTGAACTTTTTCGGACACCCCACGCCCTTCGTCCGCGGACCGGAAAGAGGGGCCCGCATAGCCGATATCCCGGCCGTGTTCGTCAAATTTTACAAGACCCGCAGAGGACATTACCGGGTATCCTTTACCACCCTCGCCGACCATTCGGCAGCGCTGCCCGAAGGCGAGCTCACCCGCCGCTACCGTGATTGCCTGGAAAGCGCCATCCGTGAGCATCCCGATCTCTGGCTCTGGAGCCACCGGCGCTGGAAAGCACCCTGGAAGGAAGAATACAGGAAATTGTGGATAGATTAACGGGGTTCTGCTACCTATAAGACCCTGATCGCCCTATCTTTACCGGAATCCTTACATAAAGCCAAGGCGATAAATCCAATGTATTATTTCTTTTACGGACTCCTTTACCTGGTATCCCTTCTTCCCATGCGCATATTATACATCCTGGCCGACGGTATATACGGGCTGGTGTATTATGCCTTCGGCTACCGGAAAAAAGTCGTGATGGACAACCTGCAGCGCGCCTTTCCCGAAAAGACGGAAGCCGAACGCACGCGCATCGCGAAAAAATTCTATCGCAACTTCATCGACTCCTTTATGGAAGTGATCAAGCTCCTTTCAGCCAGCCAGCGTTTCCTGAACAGGCGCTTTACTATGGACGCCAGCGTCCTCAGGGAGCTGCACGCAACAGGCGGCAGCTGCCAGGTGCACCTGGGCCATACTTTCAATTGGGAATGGGGCCAGCTGGTGCTGACAGGCCTGACGGATTATAAGATCATGGTCGTATACCAGCCCATAACCAATAAATTTTTCGAGCAGCTGTTCTACCGCCTCCGCACACGCACTGGCAATGTTTTCCTCCCGGCCAACAAAATGAAAGAGGCGATACAACCCCACCTGCAATCCCAGTACTTGCTGGCATTGGTAGCCGACCAGGCCCCGGGGAATCCAAAAGAAGCCTGGTGGCTGGATTTTTTCGGGCATCCCACGCCCTTTGTCCCCGGGCCGGAAAAAGGAGCCCGCAGCTGCGGGTTGCCCGTCGTCTTCGCCTATATAGAAAAACCCCGCCGGGGCTACTATCATGCGACCCTGAAACTCGGCTCCTGCGAGACCGCCTGCCTCCCCGAAGGCGAGCTCACCCATAGATATGTACGCTTTCTCGAAGATGTCATTCGCCGCAATCCCGACATGTGGCTCTGGAGCCACCGCCGGTGGAAACATAAGTGGAAAAACGATTATGCTTCTAAGTGGATCAGCGAAAATCACCCGCCGGAATACGTTTAAAAAAGGGTGAAATAACGGGTACTTTTCAGGTGCTTTTTTTCGGCGGTTTGTTCATACTTTCAGGTCCTATTTGTTAACCATTTAAACCTGAATTTTATGGCATCGATCACCGATGGCGGAAGCCGCACCTCCGCCGCTGTTGCACAACAGCTCATTGGCACTTACAAAAATGAAGAAGGATGGCCCCCCGACAAGACCAGGGCAGTCTGGTTCTCCCTTGATTCCATTGTCGATATGCAATCCCTGATCATCGAACATGGCGGGGATGGCATCCGCATCTATTTCGGAAAATACCCCACGGACGTGGACATTCCGGGAACACCAGACCCGGCCTATAAGGGTAAAGTAACGCTGGTATTCATTCCCACTGTCACGACAGCCGACGGCAGCCACCAGGATATCTTCCCGCCCGTAGCAACCGACACTACGACGGCATCCGGACAGCCCGCGCAAAACGCCACACTGGGCGACCCCAATAGCCCCGCCTATGATCATGGCAGCCTCTGCCCACCCAATTGTCCGCCAACAACACCCATCCCTGGTCAATAACAAGCAAACCAACGATGTTCCACCTGGCATTTTTTATCTATTTCGAAATGGCCGCCTTTTTAGTTAGCCTGCTAACCTATCGGTCCCTGAAGGGAACGCCATTCAGGCTGTTCCCTTTCTTTCTGCTTTTTATCGTGTCCGCAGAATTGATCGGAACCTACATGACATATATTCCCCGTCTGAGAAACAATAGCTGGTTCTTTAATATCACCACCACCCTGGAATATATCTTCTACGCCCACATCTTCTCCCTTACCCTCCGTGATCCGGCCTTTAAAACAATGGCCCGCCGTTTCATGGCCATCTATCCCCTGGTAGTGCTGTTAAACCTCTCGTTCGTGCAGGGCTTCACAGAGTTTCACTCCTATACAGTCGTATTGGGCAGCCTGTTCATGATCATCTTATGTTGCCTTTTCTTCTACGAGCTGCTGCTGAATCCGTTGGAAGGGGAATTACGTAAAGTTCCCATGTTCTGGATCAGTACGGGCATCCTGTTCTTCCACCTGGGCGACCTGTCGTTCGACCTATTATTCAATCTCCTGAAGAATGACGCCACGGGCAAGGAATTTTTTTCAAGCATTAATAATAATCTTATATTAATACTTTATTCCTGCTTCATAATAGCGTTTCTATGCCAAAGGAGTCTCGTGAAATCATTATCACCTTGATTGCAGGAACGAGTACTTTATTACTTTTAGGCGCCCTGATGATCTCCTTCTTATTCCTTTACCGGAATCGTCATCGCAAACTGCTGCGGGAAAGAGAGCAGCTAAAGCTCTCCTATGAACGCGAATTACTAAAAAGCCAGCTGGAGATCCAGGAACAGACCTTCCGGCATATCTCCCAGGAGATCCATGACAACATCGGGCAGATGCTTAGCCTTGCGAAGCTTAACCTGTCCACCATGGACCCTTTCCTGCCGGATAACCTGGAACAGAAGATCAGCGATTCTAAAAAGCTGGTGGGTCAGGCCATTTACGACCTGCGCAACCTGTCCCATGGCCTTAGTACAGACTACATCGCCGATATGGGACTGGCCCGGGCCATTGAGCACGAATTGGAGCTGGTCCGTAAATCCGGGGACTATGAAACCCTATTCGAGTCCGAAGGAAAGAGCTATTCCCTTGATAAACAGAGAGAACTGATCATTTATCGGATCCTGCAGGAGACTGTTAACAATATTATTAAACATGCGGCATCTCAAAAAATTATAATACATTTACATTACAGCAAGGAAGAACTTACACTTAGTATAACAGACAACGGAAAGGGATTTGATCTTACTCCTCTAAATCAGGATACATCTTTTGGCCTCGGTATCAGGAATATGCACAACCGGGCCAAACTGATGGGTGCAGGTTTCAAGATTAGCAGCACACTTGGGCAAGGCACAAGTGTAGTACTCAGCGTGCCTGTTGAAGCTGCTAATACCAGAACCTAAACCTTTTTCGGAAATGAACAATCTCAAACCCTCGGTCGCACTTGTGGACGACCATGTACTGTTACGCAACGGATTAGCCAATCTTATCCGGAGCTTTGGCGAATATTCAGTGCTATTTGAAGCCTGTAATGGCAATGATCTTATCCGGCAGCTGAAATCCCGTTTACTCCCCGACATCGTCCTGCTCGACATCAACATGCCCGACATGGATGGATACGAGACAGCATTGTGGCTCAGACGGCATCACCCGGAAATAAAGATCCTGGCGCTCTCCATGTATGACACGGATAATTCCATTATCCGGATGCTGAAGAACGGCGTAAAGGGATACATCCTCAAGGACACCGAGCCGGCCGAGCTGAAGATGGCCCTGGAATCCGTGATCAATAAAGGCTTCTATTATTCGGAAATGGTAACAGGCAAGCTGATACATACCATCAATGGCCTGGATGTCGTCAATCACAAAGTACATCACTTATTCACTCTCAACGAACGGGAGCTGGAATTCCTCAGGCTGGCCTGCACGGAATGCACTTATAAAGAGATTGCCGAACAGATGTACCTGAGCCCGCGTACTATCGATGGCTACCGGGATACCCTGTTCGAAAAATTGAATGTAAAGACAAGAGTTGGCCTCGTGCTCTATGCCATCCGCAATGGCATCGTAGCGCTTTAGTTCAGCACACTGTTCTCCTTCACTATCTCGATGCCTTTCTGGTCCTTGATCCTGCTCCAGCCACCGGTGACGTTGCGGATATTATGGATGCCCTGGCGCTTGATCAGCGATGCCGCTATGATGCTGCGATAGCCGCCGCCGCAATGCAGGTAGATATTGAAATGCTCTTCCAGGTTGGCCATGCTGCCCGGATCCACCAGGTCATTCAATGGCAGGTTAAGCGCCCCCTTGATATGCCCGTCCGCAAATTCTGTCTCCCGCCGCACATCCACTACCAGGAGGTTCTCGTCAAAAGGAATGTCCATCGCCAGCTCGTCGGCCTCCACATCGATGATCATATCGATAGGCAGCCCTGCCTGTTGCCAGGCGCTATAGCCTCCGTCGAGATAGCCTTTCATTTTAGAAAAGCCCACCCGCGCCAGCCTTACTACACTTTCCTTTTCCTCGCCGGGGTTCGTCACCAGCAAAATGGTCTTGTCAAAAGGCAGCAGGCTGCCGGCCCATTCGGCAAATCGTCCGTCCAGCCCGATGCTGACAGCGCCGGCAATAAATCCGTTAACAAAGTCTGTCGACTTGCGCGTATCCAGGACAATGACATTGTCATTCTGCGCCAGCTCCTGAAAGGCCTGAAGGCCCAAAGGCGTAAGCCCGGCCTCCAATACGTCATCCAGGCTTTCATATCCTTCCCTGTTGATCCTTGCATTGATATGAAAATAGCTGGGAGGAGCGTCCAAACCCTCGGTCACCGCCTTGATAAATTCCTCCTTCGTCTGCTCTTTCAGGGCATAATTGCCTTCCTTCTCATCAGCGATGGTGCTGTATGTATTAGGCCCCAGGTTCTTACCGCAGCTGCTGCCGGGCCCATGGGCAGGATAGACGATGACGTCATTGGGCAAGGGTAATATCTTGTTCCGGAGCGAATCATACAACATCCCCGCCAGGTCTTCCTTGCTGAGGTTCCCACTGCTGAGATCAGGCCGGCCTACATCTCCGACAAACAACGTATCGCCCGTAAAAACGGCATGAGGAGTCCCTTCCGCCGTTCTCACCAGGTAACAGGTGGACTCGATGGTGTGACCAGGCGTATGCATCACTTCCAGCGTAGCGCCGCCCAGGCGAAACACCTCTCCATCCTTTGCCAGATGTATGGGAAATTCAGTCTCCGTGCGGGGGCCATATACGATGGGGGCGCCCGTGGCCTTGGAAAGATCCAGATGCCCGCTTACAAAATCAGCATGGAAATGAGTTTCGAAAATGTACTTGATAGTAGCCTTTCTCTCTTTGGCCAATTGCAGATACACATCGATATCCCGCAAGGGATCGATGATGGCAGCCTCCCCTTCACTGTCGATGTAATAGGCTGCTTCACTCAGACATCCAGTGTATAATTGCTTAATAAACATAGCCATAGTTTTGAATGATGGCTGTAAAATTAGCGATTATTCACCGATTTGATCGTCAGGAAGCCGACGTTAATCGATCAGCTCATCCACGCATTTCATGATTTCTCCCAGGCGATCGTGGTTAATAATGTAGTAGATGAATTTCCCATCCCTTTGTGTCTTTACAATGCCGGCCCTGCGCAGGATAGCAAGGTGCTGGGATGCCACGGATTGTTCGAGGCGTAGATGAACGTAGATCTCTGTCACCGTCAGTTTCTTGTTCTCATCCAGGAGGCGGATGATCTGCTGACGCAGTTTGTGATTCAGCGCCCTAAGAATGAGCGCGCCTTTCTTCAGGTTCAAAAAATCGACTTTTACAGGGGCCCCGTCAGAGCCCTCTGCATTTACTACCATCCAATAGTTATTGTTGTTCATCGTTAAACTCATGAGCGATTACCATTTTAAGGATTTCAAGAAGATACAAGACGGATCAAACAAAATTAGGTGCTACTATTTAAAAAAAATGTTCATTTTTTACCAAAATGACAATATAGTCATTTTCTAGTATGAGTGTAGAATTCTTTGGTATAAGCGGGCTCACTGTACGCCAGGCCGGTGAATTCTCTTTGTAAATATCGTAAAAAAGATAGAATACCCAGATACCCAGGATGGTAATTAATTTCAATGAAAGCCGCGCTGGGTGCAGTGATTATAGGTTTACACTTACAACTGCCACCGCCAAAAAACGACATTTGTCTATGCGGAAGATACGCAGCAAACGAATGTTCATCCACGATCATGGCAACAGTGGGCATCACCTCTTCCAGATCATTTTGGTAGACTGCTGTAAAGACCTCCATACGGCGCGCATCGATCATCGGGCATAATAACACATCCGCCGGCACCTGCGCGCTCGCCGCCAGCGCCATTACTTTCAACGTATTTTCCGTGATCAACGGAATATCCAATGCGTAGCAAAACCCTTTGGCAGCGGCCATTCCAACGCGCAAACCCGTGTAGGACCCGGGCCCGGCCGTCACTGCCACCGCCTGCAGATCTTTCATCGCATGCCCGGTATCATGCATTATTTTTTCCACTGCGGGATGCAGCCAGGAGGCATGATCTTTCTGATCAGGATTCATCGCCATCGCCAAAACCTGCCCTTCTTTTGCAAGACAGATACCGCCTTGCTCCGTCGCTGTGTCAATGTTCAGGATCAATCCCATTTATCGCCGACTGTTAAATTTTTTTTAATCATATTTTAATACCCCCAGCGCGTCTTTCATAGCAGCGGCTGGTGCGTACCGATCGTCGCTTCTGCTCAATTTGTTAAGAAGATCATAAATATTTTCCAAACCTATATGTTCACTCCATTCAAAGGGGCCAAAAGGATAATTCGTGCCCAGCTTCATCGCAATATCGATCTCCTCTTTTGTGCTGACATCTTCCTGTAAGGTATAATAGGCTTCATTGATGATCATTGCCAGGATCCTCCCGCTGACCATCCCTGCAACATCCGGAACAATACGATAGGAAAGATCCAGCTGTTCATAAAATTCCTGCAGCATACCCGGTGCCGGCGCCATCATCGCCAGCTCGTGTATATTTCTTTTCAGCATGCCGGGCCATCCATTGATCCGTATGAATGGCTGACCGATCTCCTGCAATGTATGCACGACGGAGTTGATCATCACCGGTGCAGGTAACAGCCGGCTCAGCTGATGGATACGCTCCTGCTCGGGAGTGAATGCCATATCCATAAAAAGGTCGGCATCCCTTTGCTGCTCCAGTCCCTCCACATCGTCAACCCACCTGCATTCCCATAGCGACGGCAGCCTGCCGGACAGCCATTCCTTTACCTCTGTGTTTCCCGCAATGACAGCGATCTTCATACTGCAAATATAGCTACAAGCCTCAAGCTTGAGGCTGATTTATGCGTAGCTTGCACCAAAATCACGGTTCATGGAAAAACAGATCATCACTACCCCCAACGCCCCCTCTCCCATAGGTCCATACAGCCAGGCAGTCCTGGCCGGCAATATGCTGTTCATCTCCGGGCAAATAGCAATCGACCCGGCAACAGGCAATGTGGAAGCTTCCGGTGACATCATTGGAGAAACGCATCAGGTCATGCATAATCTAAAAGCCATCCTCTCGGCAGCCAATATGGACTTCGGTCATGTAGTGAAGACCACCATCCTGCTGAGCGATATAAGCCACTTCGGACATGTCAACGAAATATACGGCAAGTATTTTACAGGTGATTTCCCGGCAAGAGAGACCTATGCAGTCAAAAGCCTGCCGAAGAATGTCAACGTGGAGATCAGCATGGTTGCTTTCCTGCATTAAGCAGGCTGCCCCTTCAGCACACCCAGCTCCTTCCCGATCTTGGTAAAGGCCGCAATAGCCTTATCGAGATGATCCTGTTCATGAGCCGCACTCAGCTGCACCCTGATCCTTGCCTGGCCCTTTGCCACGACAGGATAGAAAAAGCCAATGACATAGATACCTTCATCCAGCAGCCTGGCGGCAAAGTTCTGTGCCACTACAGCATCATACAGCATGATAGGAACGATAGGATGGTCTCCGGGCCGGATATCGAACCCCGCCTCTTTCATCCGGCTGCGGAAATATTTTGTATTGTGCTCCAGCTTGTCCCGCAAGGCCGTCGTCTCGCTCAGCATGTCCAGCACGGCAATGCTGGCGCCGGTGATGGAAGGAGCAAGGCTGTTGGAGAAAAGATAGGGACGGCTCCGCTGCCGCAGCATTTCAATGATCTCTTTCTTCCCGCTGGTGAACCCGCCGCTGGCGCCGCCAAGCGCCTTGCCAAGCGTACCCGTGATAATGTCGATACGTCCCATCACTCCACGGTACTCATGCGTGCCCCTTCCCGTCTTACCAAGGAACCCGGAAGAATGGGATTCATCTATCATGACAATAGCATCATACTTATCGGCCAGATCACAGATCTTGTCCAGCTGCGCGATCGTACCATCCATGCTGAATGAGCCATCCGTTACGATGATCCTGCTGCGGAGACGCTGTGCAGCTTGCAGCTGCTGCTCCAGGTCCTCCATATTGTTGTGCTTATAGCGGAAACGCTGCGCCTTGCAGAGACGCACCCCGTCAATGATGGATGCATGGTTCAGCTCGTCGGAGATGATGGCGTCCTGGTCCCCGAACAATGGCTCGAAAACGCCTCCGTTGGCATCAAAAGCCGCCGCATACAGGATCGTATCCTCCGTCCCCAGGAAAGCGGCGATCTTCTGCTCCAGCTCCCTGTGAATATCCTCCGTCCCACAGATAAAACGGACACTGCTCATCCCATAGCCCCGGGCATCGATAGCCTTATGTGCCGCAGCGATCACCTTGGGATGGGAAGAAAGACCCAGGTAATTGTTGGCGCAAAAATTCAATACTTTCTTATTGTTTACGGTTATCTCCGCCCCCTGGGCACTGGTGATAATGCGCTCTGATTTAAAAAGTCCGGAAGCCTTGATCTCTTCCAGCTCCGCGGCTATACGTTTGACAAAGGAGGGATTCATAAAGGAGTTTTTTAAGAGGCCAAAGGTAAGTAGTTGAACTTTCATCGATTGTACAACTAAGGGTATTTTTTCCCGAATTGTAACAAATTAATAGCTACCTTCGTCTAACTGTAGAAATGAGCTAACTATGAGATCGAGGACCTACTTTCGGCTTTTCTTTCTGATACTGGTCACCGCTGCCAGCCTCATTCTCTTTTCCTATTCCCGGAAAAAAACAGAACCCGATACAGAACGCAGCAGCGAATGCAGCAAATCCTGTGAAAAAAAGTCCCAGACAGAATTTATCCTTTGGGAATCATTTACACGTAACCTGTTGACCGCCAAGGGATAATCCATTTTCATACTTTTCTCCTCTTATTGTAACATTCCTTCCATCCGCCCGTATTACTGGTATGAGCCTAACTTTACCTTTCCACGACAGCAGCTGCTTATGACTGAGAAAGAATTCAATGATTGTGTCACGAACTACGCGGATAACGTCTATCGGTTTATCCTTAAGAACCTCCGCCATGAAGAGGACGCAAGGGACGTGGTGCAGGCCGCTTTTGAAAAGCTATGGAAATGCCGGGGGGACGTCGAGGCGGGAAAAAGTAAATCATATCTTTTTACCATCGCCTATCACCAGATGATCGACCACATCCGGAAAATAAAAAGAGTCCAGCTGCGGGATGAATTCAGGGAAGAGGCCAAGATCGGGCATTCTCCCGCACAGGACCTGAAAAAGGTGTTGGAGCGGGCGCTGGCCCGGCTAAATGAAACACAGCGCTCATTGGTGCTGTTAAAGGACTACGAGGGATATTCCTATGAAGAGATAGGACAGATCACGGGATTGAATGAAAGCCAGGTAAAAGTATATCTGCATCGTGCCCGTATCCAATTGAAAAATTATCTCGTCAGCCTGGAAAACCTAATATAAACTTCATGATCACACGAAATAATTATGAGGAATTCTTCCTGCTGTACGGGGACAATGAATTGTCCCCGGCAGACAGGCAGGCCGTGGAAAGGTTCGTCGAAGCGCACCCTGATCTGAAGGAAGAATGGGAGCTCCTGCTTCAATGCCGGATAGACCCGGATAAAGCGCCCGCTTTCCCGGGTAAGGAACTGCTGCTGCAATACGAAGACAGCTCACTGATCAACCGGGATAATTACGAAGAGTGGTTTCTCTCTTACGTAGACGGCGAGCTGGACGATCCGGCCCGCCGGGCGGTGATCGAATTTGTCCGCCTGCATCCGGAAAAAAGCCTGGAGCTGCAACGGCTGCAGCTGGCAGTCATTATCCCCAACCCCTCCGTCGTATTCCCCGGTAAAGAAAGCCTTTACCGCAGGGAGGAGAAGAGAAGGATCGCCTGGCTGCCTCTTGCCCGCATGGCTGCGGCAGCGCTGATATTGGGCGCCGTTGGCCTGCTCGTCTTTCATCCTTTCCGGACCCGGCAATCCCTGGCCGCCAAGGCCCCTTCCCCACTTTCACCCATTGCCAAAACAGATGGCCCCTCTTCCACAATAGCTGACGCCCCCCATTCCTCACAGGAGCGTGTACAAACTCCCGCCGGCGAAAAAACAGCGCCCACCCCGCCCATTATAAAAAAACATCTCGCCACTGTAACTCCCCGCGCCACTGATTCGTTACACCTATACAAGCGCCGGGATGCAGGCGGGGAAGAAAAAGGAACGGCGGTTCCTGTACTGGTGAAAGCAGATCCATCCATTCCGGACAAAGCCATTGCTTCCGCAAAAATTCAGCCGGCAGATAACAACTCCGTCGGTGAAGCAGACCCGGCTGGCAGGCTGGCCGTCATCGACCCGAAAACAATTGACCGTGCCGGGAACACGCCGGCGACAAAGGTTGCTTCCGGCTCTTTCGCTACCCAGGCGCTGCTGGATCACACGGTGGCATACACAGCCGACGAATCCATGGAGGAGAGAGCTTCTCCAAAGAAAAATAAGTTACGCGGCATCTTCAGGAAGGTGACCAGGGCCCTGGAAAAACCATCCAGCCGCGCGGAAGATGAAGACCGGAAGGTGCTCATCGGAAGCTTTCAATTTGCATTAAACTAAGATCACACTAAAAAAAGGAAATTATATGAGGCGTTTCTTGTCTTTAGCACTCTTATGCCTGGCCCTGTCCGGTCATGCACAGGACACTACCACGACCGCAAAAAAAGATACCGTAGCTCCGGCGCCCGGCGACACCATCCGCGTCGGCAACCTGATCATCATAAAGAAAGGGAAAATAGAAAAAGAAGACCACACCACCATCCACATGTACCACCGGCATAACACCTACCGGCCTTCCAATATCAGCACCAACTGGGGTATCCTGGACCTGGGCTTTGCTAACTATAACGATCAAACGAACTATTCTTCGGTCTCCGCCCAGCAATTCGCCCCCGGCTCTACAAAGGACTGGTTCCGCCTCCGGACAGGCAAGTCCGTCAACGTCAATATATGGATCTTCATGCAGCGCATAAACCTCATCAAGCACGTAGTGAACCTGAAATACGGACTGGGCATCGAGCTGAATAACTACCGTTATGAGGAAAACATTAAATTTCATACTAATCCGACCACAGTCGTCATGGATACGATCAACTATAGCAAGAATAAATTGGCCGCAGATTATGTAACTGTCCCATTTATGCTTAATTTTAACTTCACGCCGCATAGAAGGCATGACTATGGATTCAGCGTGGGTGCGAGCGTTGGATATCGATACTCATCCCGCCAAAAATTCAAGAGTAAGGAGACCGGAAAGTATAAGACATTCGACGACTTTGACATGGATCCGTGGAAGATCTCCTGGATCGGGGAATTGCAACTGGGATGGCTGAAGCTGTATGGTTCCTATGCCACCAAAAGTATGTTCCTGAAAGGATTGGACCAGCGGCCCTACACCGTAGGCTTACGGTTTGGCAACTGGTAACATATCATAGAAAAAGCTGAGAATTCATTTAGAGTTCTCATGTGTAGTAGTAACCGGTGCTATTCCTAGTACCGGTTTTGTCTTTTAGGACATTAGCCCCACACCGCACCCTTCCCCGCACATATGTTAAAATTCTCCACATTAGAAATAAACCAAATGTCATGGCCGTTGTCCAATGGTAAAAACTGCCGCGAATGACTTCGAGAAAGATCCTCCTGGGAAGCTTGCTCCTCCTGATCCTTTTTGGATTCAGGGACGCCCGCACACGCACCGCACACAAGCGCTTTTTTCATCCCGACCCCGAAGGGGAAGTGTATATTCTCGTGATCAAAAGCAGCTATGAGCTGCAGGTCTTTGACGGGCAGGGATGGTATGCCACCTATCCAGCCGTTTTTGGCAATAAATCCCTAGAAGACAAGATGATGCAAGGGGACAGAAAAACCCCGGAAGGCACTTTTCACATCGTGAGGAAAAGGCCCCATGAAAAATGGGATAAGATCATGGACCTTGATTACCCCACTGCTGCAGACCTGGCAAAATTCAATGAAAGGAAAGCAAAAGGATTGATCCCCCGGTCAGCTAAACCCGGCGATGGCATCGCCATACACGGCACCTGGCCACACGATGAAATGACCGTAGACAATTATCAGAACTGGACAAATGGCTGTATCTCCCTGAAATGCGAGGACATGGACGAGCTGTACAAGATCGCCCCCATTGGAACCAGGGTCGTCATACAACACTAGCACATCATTCAGCTAATTACAGCTTCCCCGCCTTGATCTCATCCACGACGGACGGATCCAGTAATGTAGAGGTATCTCCCAGGTTACCCGTCTCTCCCTCCGCTATTTTACGCAGGATCCGGCGCATGATCTTCCCGCTGCGGGTCTTGGGCAGGCCGCTGACGAGTTGGATCTTATCCGGCTTGGCAATGGCGCCAATGATCCGGGCTACCGTCTGTACGATCGCCTGCCGCACATGGGCGGGATCACTTTGATCCCCGTTGAATATGACATATGCATAGATCCCCTGTCCCTTGATATCATGCGGATAGCCTACCACCGCACTTTCCACCACCCCCGTATGCATGTTGATGGCATTCTCCACCTCCGCCGTACCGATACGGTGACCGCTGACATTCAGCACGTCGTCCACCCGCCCGGTGATCCGGTAGTTGCCCTCGGCATCCCGCAAAGCGCCGTCCCCCGTGAAATAAAGACCGGGATACGTAGCGAAATAGGTCTGCCGGCACCGTTCATGGTCCCCATAGGTCGTACGGATGATGGAAGGGAAGGGAAATTTTATGCAGAGATTACCAGCAACAGGCTCACCGGAAGCACCTTCATGCCACACACCGTCCTTGGCCGCATCGCCACCCGGAACAGGCTCCCCTTTCTCGTCTACCAGCAAAGGCTGAACACCCGGCATTGGCAGGGTGGCATGCGCCGGCTTATCCGGCGTAATACCCGCCAGGCTGGAGATAAGGATCCCCCCGGTCTCTGTCTGCCACCAGGTGTCCACGATAGGGCAACGCCCTTTACCGATGTGCTCATGGTACCAATGCCAGGCTTCCTCATTGATAGGCTCCCCTACAGAGCCCAGCACCTTCAGGCTGCTGAGATCCTTGTTCCTGACATAATCCAGGCCAAAGCCCATCAGGCTGCGGATCGCTGTAGGCGCCGTATAAAGGATATTCACCTTGAATTTATCCACGATATCCCAGAACCTTCCGGCATCCGGATAGGTGGGTATCCCTTCAAAAAGAAGGGTGGTGGCCCCCGCGCTCAAAGGACCATATACAATATAGCTGTGTCCGGTGATCCAGCCGATGTCGGCCGTGCAGAAGAACACGTCACCCGGCTGGTACTGGAATACGTTGACAAAAGTATAGTTGGTATGCACCATATACCCGGCGCAGGTATGGACGACACCCTTGGGTTTTCCGGTAGAACCGGAAGTGTACAGGATGAACAGCGTATCCTCCGCTTCCATCGTCTCGGCCGGGCACACGGGATTTCCCTGCGTCTCTACTTTCCTGACCTCATCCTCCCACCAGGTATCCCGCCCCTTGATCATGCTCACGGGAACACGGGTACGCGTCAGTACGATCACCTTCTTTACGGAAGGACATTGCACCAGCGCATCATCGATCACTGATTTTAAAGGAATTCCTTTATTGCCCCGCTGGGCCCCATCCGAAGTGATCACGATATTACATTGCGCATCCTGTATCCTGTCGGCAATGCTTTGTGCGGAGAAACCACCGAATACCACCGAGTGAATGGCCCCGATACGGGCACAGGCCAGTACGGCAATGGCCAGCTCCGGCACCATGGGCATATAGATACAGATACGGTCGCCTTTTTTAGCGCCATTGTTCTTCAGCACCTGCGCAAACTGACACACCTTAAAATGCAGCTCCTTATAAGACAGGATCCGGTAGTGTTCGTCCGGGTCATTCGGTTCCCAGATAATGGCCGGCTGATCGCCTCTTTCGGCCAGATGTCTGTCCAGGCAGTTCTCCGTAATGTTCAGCTGCGCCCCGGAAAACCATTTCACACGCGGATCGGTGAAATTCCAATCCAATACCTTATCCCACTTGCGGTGCCAGCTGAAATTCCCGGCAACGCCCGCCCAAAACCCTTCCGGGTCCTCGACACTTTTCTTATACTCGGACTGGTACTGTTCCATGGACCTGATCTGGTAAGGATAGCTCATATAACGAACAAAAATTTTTGTAGATAACTGTTTATTAAATTAGGGGCCATAAATTTAGAATTTAATCGTCAACTAATTACATTTACTTTCGCTTTGACGCAAACGATTTCATATTCTTAATATTCATCTAACGAACACATGTCATCCACGTCTGTCACCGGTATCCGCAAGATCATCACCGCCTCTTCGCTTGGAACCCTCATCGAATGGTATGATTTCTATATTTTCGGCAGCCTGGCCACCGTCATCGCCGCACAGTTCTTCCCCAAAGGCAATCCCACCGCAGCGCTGCTGTCTACCTTAGCCACCTTCGCGGCAGGATTTATCGTGCGCCCTTTCGGCGCTCTTGTCTTTGGCCGCCTGGGCGATATGATCGGACGGAAATACACTTTCCTCCTGACCCTGATCATCATGGGCGGCTCTACCTTCGCCATTGGCCTGGTCCCCAAATATGAGACCATCGGCTTTGCTGCCCCCCTGATCGTGTTGCTGCTCCGCCTCCTGCAGGGCCTGGCCCTGGGCGGGGAATACGGCGGCGCCGCCACCTATGTCGCAGAACATTCCCCTGCGCACCGGAGAGGCTACTTTACTTCCTGGATCCAGACAACAGCCACCGTAGGCCTGCTGGTATCCCTTGGCGTGATCCTGCTGGTCCGGCATCTCCTGGACCAGGACCCTGCCCGTAGCATAGAGAAATTCAACGACTGGGGCTGGCGCATCCCCTTCCTCATATCCATCGTGCTGGTAGGCGTCTCTATTTACATACGTCTCAAAATGAGCGAATCCCCGCTCTTCCAGCAGCTGCGTGCAGAAGGCAAGACCTCCACCAATCCCCTGAAAGAAAGCTTCGGACATAAAGCCAACCTGAAAGTGGTCCTGCTGGCCCTGTTCGGCGCCACCATGGGACAGGGTGTCATCTTCTACACCGGTCAGTTCTACGCGCAAACCTTCCTGGAGAATACCTGCCGTGTCAATTTCGACCAGGCCAAGACCATCCTCATCCTGGCCATCGTGCTGGCCAGTCCCTTCTTCCTGGTCTTCGGCGGATGGAGCGACAAGATCGGGCGCAAATGGATCATGATGGTGGGCATGGCGCTGGCCGTGGTATCCTATCAGTTCTTCTTCAGGCAAATGCTGACCATCTCCGATCCGAAAGGACATACAGAGCTGACGGCACAAAAAGAGATCCGCAGCAACGCCGCCTTCATCGGCACCACCGGCAATGTACTACGCAGCACTTCCACCATCCGGCATTACGAGGATGGCTTCATCCTCTCAGAAACCCAAAAAGATACCCTCTATGCCGGGGGAAAGGCAGGCGCCAGATCAAAGCCAGAACTGGCCAAAACCCTGGGAACAGCGGATTACTGGAAAATGATCGGCATCGTCTTCATCATGATCATTTATGTCACCATGGTGTATGGACCCATCGCCGCTTTCCTGGTTGAATTATTCCCCACCCGCATCCGGTATACCTCCATGTCCCTGCCTTACCACATCGGCAACGGGGTGTTCGGCGGGCTGACCCCCTATGTCGCCCTGCTGCTGACGACCATCAACCCCGACAACAAGCTGGCGGGACTCTGGTACCCCGTCCTGGTGACAGTGGTCTGCCTGGTCATTGGAATGCTGTACATACCGGCTAAACCCGCAACTGCTGAATAATAATTTATTAACAACAACGCATATGAACACCGTCAAAAGAATATTAGGCATAGGCTGGATCGCCCTGGGGCTGGTCGCCCTCTTTTATCTTATTAAGACCGCCTCCTCCGAGATCACCCGCAACCCGGTGTCGAGCACAAAGCTCCAATGGGGCATCTTCATCGGTATTTTCATACCCATCGCCTTCGGCCTGGTGCTGTTCGGCTACTATGCCTTGAAAGGAGAATACGGGACCGGGTATGATAAATAGGGGGGATTAACCTACTTTTATGGGGCAAACCACCAGCATGTCGATTGAAATTAAAGACCTTGTAAAGATTTACGGCGAACAGAAGGCAGTAGACGGCATCTCTTTTAAAGTAGGTCAGGGAGAGATCGTAGGGTTCCTCGGCCCCAACGGGGCAGGAAAATCCACCACCATGAAGATCATCACGGGCTATCTTGGCCAGGATGCGGGAGAGGTCACCGTCTGCGGGATCCCGGTAAAACAGCGTCCCCTGGAGACCCGGAAAAAAATAGGCTACCTCCCTGAAGCCAATCCCCTGTATCCCGATATGTTCGTGCGGGAATACCTGGATTTTATAGCCGATGCCCACGCCGTCCCGGAAAAAAAGCAGAAGATCGAATCCGTCATCGCCACCGTAGGGCTAACCCCGGAAAGTAAGAAAAAGCTCGGGCAGCTTTCCAAAGGCTACAAACAGCGGGTAGGCCTCGCTGCCGCCCTCCTGCACGATCCGGAAGTGCTCATCCTGGACGAGCCCACCAGCGGACTGGACCCCAACCAGATCATCGAGATCCGCGATACCATCAAAAAGCTGGGACAAAATAAGACCGTATTGTTCTCCTCACATATCCTGCAGGAAGTGGAAGCCCTTTGTGACAGGGTCGTCATTATCAACAAGGGTAAGCTCATTGCAGACAGCCCGCTGGGCCAGCTTCGCCTGGACAATCGCACCAACGCCATCCGGGTGGCGTTTAAAGAGGACCTGGAGGCTTCCCGGCTACAGCAATTGAAAGGCGTGACCTCCGTTCGGAAACTGACTGGCCGGGAATGGGAATTACAGGCAGGGGAGGAAAGCGACGTTAAAAAACAATTGCTCGAGCTGGCTTTGCAAAACAATTGGAACATTGTTTCTTTGCAAAGTGAAAACCAAAGCCTGGAAGAGATCTTCCGGCACCTGACGACCTGATGCCTACGGACTACGCTTACAATCTACCAACCAACACAAAACAAAAAAACTACGAACCAACCATGAGCTACATCGCTGACATTCATGCAAGACAGATCTTAGACAGCCGGGGCAATCCAACGGTCGAAGTGGACGTGATCACCGAGAATAATCATCGCGGCCGTGCCGCCGTACCCAGTGGCGCTTCCACGGGCATTCACGAGGCCGTCGAGCTCCGGGACGGGGACAAGAGTACCTACGGAGGAAAGGGTGTATTGAAAGCAGTTTCTAATGTGAACGATATCATTGCCGACCAGCTGATTGGTTTCCCGGTAAACGAGCAAGCTTCGCTGGACGCACGCCTCATTGAAATGGACGGTACGGACAATAAGGGAAAGCTGGGCGCCAACGCCCTGCTCGCCGTTTCCATGGCGGTAGCCAAGGCCGCTGCGCAGGAAAGCAAACTGCCCTTATACCGCTATCTCGGCGGGGTCAACGCCACCGTGCTGCCCATGCCCCTCATGAATATCCTCAATGGCGGCGTACATGCCGACAACAAGATCGATTACCAGGAATACATGATCGTTCCCATCGGCGCCGACACCTTCAGCGATGGTCTCCGCTGGGGAGTGGATATCTTCCACCAGCTGAAATCCGTCCTGAAAAAGAAAGGCTATAGCACCAATGTCGGGGACGAAGGCGGTTTCGCTCCGGACATCCAAAGCAACGAAGAAGCCATCGAAACAGTGCTGCAGGCCATCGAAGCGGCGGGCTACAAGGTCGGCACCCAGATAGCCATCGCCCTGGACGCCGCCAGCAGCGAAATGTACAAGGACGGCAAATATAAATTCTACAAGAGCAGCGGCAAGGAGCTCTCCAGCGATGAAATGGTGGCCTACTGGACCAGCTGGGTAAATAAATATCCCATCATTTCCATCGAGGACGGCATGGCCGAAGAAGATTGGGATGGCTGGAAAAAGCTGACAGAAGCTATTGGCAACAAGGTACAGCTGGTCGGGGATGACCTGTTCGTCACCAATACCAGGATCCTTCAAAAAGGCATCGACAAGGGCGTAGCCAACAGCATCCTCATCAAGGTTAACCAGATCGGCACAGTCACAGAGACCATCAATGCCGTACAGCTGGCCCAAACCCACGGGTATACCACCATTATGAGCCATCGCAGCGGCGAGACGGAAGATACGACCATCGCCGACCTGGCCGTAGCCCTCAATTGCGGACAGATCAAGACCGGCAGCGCCTCCCGCACCGACCGGCTGGCTAAATACAACCAGCTCATCCGCATCGAGGAAGAGCTGGGTGACAGCGGCATTTATCCCAAAGGAAGGATCAAATTCAAAAAATAATTTGTAGTTTACGGTCCCGGCCGCTTCTAAAGCGTCCGGGACTATTATTTTTGTCGTTACTTTTTATGAAGATCCTCTCCCATATTCCTGCCTGGTTGAAGAACAAATATGTGCTGACGGCCCTGGGATTTTCCGTCTGGATCCTTTTTTTCGACGCCCGGGACTTCATCACCAGCCATTTCAGGGAAAAAGGAGAGCTGAGGAAGCTGGAAGCCAGCAAAAAGTATTACGAACAACAGATCGCCACCACCCGGCATGAGCTTGAACAGCTAAGATCCAATCCGGCCCTGCTGGAAAAATATGCAAGGGAAAAATACCGGATGAAAAAGGATAATGAGGATCTTTTCCTGGTCCGGGAAGCTACCCCGCCTGCAAAACACTGACATTTAGAGTCTTACACTTTAGGATTACCCTTTCTACCTAATTAATTCCCTTTGGAGGACAATAACGCGTACCCAATCACCGTTTTAATATTGGACGTTTCACTTTTACTGCTTCGGAAAATTTATTAGGACATTAAATGGTTTTGCCTATGACACTCTTTACACCGGAGGATCTTTTGCTTTATTTGTACAAAGAGTCTTCCCCAGAATTGACGGTTGCTATAGAGACGGCGCTCAAGGAAGACTGGATGCTTCGCGAGAAACTACAGGTATTACAATCTTCTGCAGAAGGCCTCGATAAGGTTACTGTATCTCCCCGCACGGAAGTGATCCTGAAGATCATGAATTACGCCCGGGAGACAGCTACCGAATCTGTACAGCACTGAACTACGTTGGATCTCCGGAAAACAGGTTACCGAAAAATATACCCTGTTTCCCGGAAACATCTTATATCGGTCCTGTGGACAACAAACCGCCGGTTCGTTCGGGACGATCCCCACGCACTGGCCAAACCGGCGATGCTTACGTGATTTCCCCATAACTTTACGGTCATTGAAATTTGCCGACAATGACCAGAAAGGAACGCTTTCAATTTGTACTGGACTACTTTTCGGAACACAATCCTGACGCCGAGACAGAATTGATCTATGACAACCCTTACCAGCTGCTGGTAGCGGTCATCCTGTCGGCGCAATGCACCGACAAAAGGGTCAATATGACCACGCCCGCCATTTTCGAGCGGTTTCCCGACCCCCAATCCCTGTCTGAAACCCACTTCGACGAGCTGTTCCCGCTCGTGAAAAGTATCTCTTATCCCAACAATAAGACCAAACATCTCATTGGAATGGCTAAAATGCTCGTGGAGAAATTCCATGGGAAAGTGCCATTGACCGTCGAAGAGCTGGTGGAATTGCCGGGCGTAGGACGTAAGACAGCCAATGTCATCACCTCCGTCGTGGACAATCAGCCGAATATGGCCGTGGATACACACGTATTCCGGGTCTCTGCCCGCATCGGCCTCACCGTGAACGCCAAAACACCCCTGGCGACTGAAAAGCAACTATTGGAGCTCATCCCCCGCGAGCTGGTGCACGTGGCCCATCACTGGCTCATCCTGCATGGACGGTATATCTGCGTAGCGCGTACGCCCCGATGCGAAGTTTGCGGGCTAAAGCCCGCCTGTAAATATTATAAGAAGTATGTGGAAGGAAAGATCCCGGCGCCGAAGAAGAAGGATCGCGCTTAGTCTTCGCCGCGCATTCTTTTGAGGATCCACTCGGGGGGAGGGTTGTCAAGCAGGTCTCTTACCGCATCCTCTCTCTTTTTGATAAAGAAAGGATCCTTATCCAAATCAGGCAGGTCCATTTTAACCACCTTTATTGGATGATCCCATTTTACCGTATTAGTCTTCTTCTTTGACTTCATATCTCTATAAATTTACCCAATTTTTTTGAAAATGAGAAACGCTTTATAATTCACCCCCTTTTTAAAGGGCACCCAATCCCGATCATTTTTTCCATATATTTCAAATTCTTGATTGATCTCCTGCCAAAAGGAAGATATTCCCATTTGATACAGTCTTGTACGAGAATAAGTGCTGCCTTCTATCTTTATGATTGCGTTCGGCCAAAGATTGACAAAATCCAGTACTACCCCCGCCACAGTATTTAGTACTTTTAAGTGATCATTATTATTGCTTACTACTTCGTCATTCATTTTGCCTGCCAAGTCATCCCAATCACCAAAAGCAAGATTGAAAACATTTCTACCAAAGTCCGGTATACGCTGAAACCGAACCATTTTTCTTATCCTGCCTTTGGGTCCTTCGCTATAAAACAGATAGACAAAATCCTCTTCATCTCTCTCCACATTATACCTTTCCATCTCCATACCTCACGTTTTATCCCATAAAAAAAGTGCCGCCAGCAAAACTAGCGACACTTCCCACCAAAATTTTTGAAACTATTTGTTCAAATCACAGTATATTCCTCCTACTTTTTCCTCTTCTTCTTAGAACCTTTTTCCACCTTTCCCACCACCTTCCCTTCATCAATCCCCATCGCCTGATACACTGTCTCCTGTATCCTTCCCCGTATGCTCAAATTCGATAATTTTGGATTCGCCTCCACAGGATTCACCCTATTCGACAGAAAAATAAATATCAGATCATATTTCGGATCCACCCACACACAGGTACCGGTAAACCCCGTATGCCCAAATGTCTGGGACGAAGCCGACAAACAGGGATACGGCTCCTTCCTGGTCGCATTATCCTTCTCCGGCTTATCAAAACCAATCCCCCGCCGGCTGATCCCACTATGATACGCCGTAAAATAATCGATCGTCTCCTTCTTAAGAAAAGTATGCCCATTGATAGCCCCCCCGTTCAACAGCATCTGCTCCAGGATAGCCAGATCATATGCATCACTGAACAAACCCGCATGCCCCGCCACCCCACCAAACATGGCAGCGCCGGGATCATGCACATCCCCCCTGATCTGTTGCTGCCGGAAAATAGGCTCCAATGCCGTGGGAGCGATCCTGCCCAGCGGAAAACGTTCTCTTGGCTTAAACCCTGAAGAGCTCATTCCCAACGGCTCATAATATGTCTTCCGCACATACTCGTCCAATGGCATGCCGCTGATCGCCTCCACCACCTTCCCCATAAAAATAAAATCATTGTCACTATACACATACTTATCCGGCGGCCCCAGCTTACTCTGCAGTATACGCGTATACATCGTATCCTTCCAGTCATTACGCATATACATATTTTCCGCCACCCTTATACCATAAGCGCTATCAGGTCGTAACGCATAGAAACCCGGCCGGGGAGCCCCCTGGCGGGAACTATCGATCGTCTCTTTGTAAAAAGGTATGAAAGCATTCAGTCTTGCCTGGTGCAACAGCACATCGAAGATCTTAAGGGATGCCTTATCGCTGCCACGCACCCAGGGCAGATAATCTCCCAGCGTCTTCTGCAGGTCCAGCTTCCCTTCGTCATAGAGCTTCATCACCGCCATCGTGGTCGCGCAGATCTTGGTGCAGGAGGCCATATCATAGATGGACTCCGTATACACAGGCTCCGTCTTATCATAGCTCAAATATCCAAACGCCTTCTCATAAGCTATCTTCCCATCCTTTGCCACCAGCACCACGCATCCGGGCGCCGCCTGCTTGTCTGTGGCCTCCTTGCAGATGGCATCGATCTTATCCAGCTGGCGGACATCAAACCCCAGGGCCACGGGGTCTGCAGCCGGCAGAATAGCACGGGCCGGAAGGATCCCTGCACCCGCTTTATATCCCTCACATACAGTCACGGGCAGCTGGCCTTTCGCCGCGAACTTGCCGGCAAGCCAGTCTGCAGCCACACGCTGTGTGATCTCATCGTCCTCATAACAGGCCACCAGGTTCCTCGCCCCGCAATCATTTTTCAACGCATAAGGATTGCCAAATGCCAGTACGATGGACTTGTTCTTCTCCTCCAGCTGCTGCAACAGCCAGGCGGCTGGCTGGCTGATGGCAAAATTGCGGGCAGGGAACCGGGCGTAATTGTGCAGCCCGATCACCAATGCATCATAGCGATTGCTCAGCAGCTGTAGCGCGGCAGCCGCCTTGGCACTGTCCAGCGAATAATCGAAAAGATAAACATGCGCATGAAAGTCCGTCTGCAGCCGGCGGCTGAATTCATTGTCCTCCGTCAGACCCATACCGATGTAAGCGATCTTTTTCTTTTTCGCGACAGGATGTGCACCCACGCCATCCGGAGCCACCAGGCCGTTGGCAACAGACGAACCCGTGCCGGCAGGAGCCTGGAAGGGGAACACATCTGCATCCTCATTGCGCAGCAGCGTCAGGGCATTTTCCGCTACCTGCCGCCGCATATTCCTGACACCATCATTCAGGTCTTCTGTAAGATGCGCCGTATCCACAAGCTTGCGGTCCGCCAGCCCGTAGCGATATTTGGCATATAGCACCCTTTTTACTTTAGCATCGATGTCCTTCCACTTTAATTTCTTGTCTGCCAGCGCTTCATTGATCTTCGCCAGGCTGGTGCCCACATCACCCGGCAGGCACAGCATGTCATTGCCGGCGATCAGGGATTGTACGGAAGCATTCCCGTCGGGATAGAACTTCGCCACGCCTTTCATTTCCAGGGCATCTGTAAAGCTGATACCGTTGTAATGCAGCTTTTTGCGCAGCAGCTTCGTCACCGTCTTATCCGAAAGGGAAGTGGCCTGGTTAGGCGTATTGTCGATGGCAGGAATGTACAGATGTGCGATCATGACACTGCCTACGCCTGCGTTGAACAGCTGCCGGAAAGGGTAGAGCTCCAGGGAATCCAGCCCTTCCTTGCTTTTATTGATCACCGGCAGGTCCAGGTGGGAGTCCACGGACACATCTCCATGTCCCGGGAAATGTTTGGCGCAGGCCATCACGCCTTCATCCTGCAATCCTTTCATGTATTGTATGCCGTATTGCGCCACTTTCAGCTTGTCCTCACCGAAGCTCCGGTCATTGATGACGGGATTATCAGGATTGTTATTGATATCCACGACGGGAGCATAGTCCACCTGTATCCCCATTCGCCGGCATTGAGCGCCTACCAGGCGGCCATACTGGTACACCAGGGAAGGGTCGCTCATGGCGCCCAGCATCATCTGCCGGGGCAATGCGATCACACTGTCCATCCGCATGCCCAGCCCATTCTCCGCGTCTATGCAGAAAAGGAGGGGGGTCTTTGCAATCCCCTGAAAATAATTGACCCGGCTGGCCTGCGCCTGCGGGCCACCCTGGAAAAGGCAGATGCCTCCGACATTGTACCTCCGGACGGCCGAATCCACTTCCTTATCATAAAAAAGAGGGCCCCGCGTCACCGGGTCGATGGCCGACATCCGGATCACCATTAGCTGGGTGATCTTTTCATCCGGGGTCAGGGTCCTGAAAACGCTGTCAACCCATTTGTCCGCGTCGGCAGAGGGTTCAGCTATTGACTGCGCATGGGCAGCCACGCTGCCGAAAACAAGCAAAAAGACTATAAAAGGTTTTCTCATATCCGCGAGGTTTCTCCGTGCCGGGCCGGCTTACAATTATTAGGCGTAAATTGCAGCACAAATTAAGGTAGAATTGCCAGACATCATCCATTTATTGCCCGATAACATCGCCAACCAGATCGCCGCAGGTGAAGTGATCCAGCGCCCTGCCAGCGCCGTAAAGGAATTGCTGGAGAATGCCGTCGATTCAGGAGCCACAGAGATAAAGCTCATCATCCAGGATGCGGGAAAATCGCTGATCCAGGTAGTGGACAACGGGAAAGGAATGAGCGAGACAGATGCCCGAATGGCTTTCGAGCGGCATGCTACGTCCAAGATCAAGAGCATCGACGATCTTTTTCACATTCGCACCATGGGATTCCGGGGCGAAGCCCTGGCATCCATCGCAGCCGTTGCCCAGGTGGAGCTAAAGACAAAAAGAGAAGAGGACGAAACAGGCACTTGCCTGGAGATCGAGAACAGCAGGGTCACCCGCCAGGAGCCCGTGGCCTGCCCCAGTGGCAGCAACATCGCTATGAAGAACCTTTTCTTCAACGTGCCAGCCCGCCGGAACTTCCTGAAAAGCAATGCTGCCGAGATGCGGCATATCGTGGACGAGTTCACACGGGTGGCGCTGGCCTTCCCCTCCATCTTTTTCTCCCTCAGCAGCAATGGCCAGCAGCTGATGCACCTGGAAAAGGGCAGTCTGAAGCAGCGCGTGATACAAATATTGGGCAACACACACAACGCCAAATTAGTATCTGTCCAGGAAAATACAGACTATCTCAATATCTATGGGTTTGTCGGTAAGCCCGAGACGGCCCGCAAAACAAGGGGAGATCAGTATTTCTTCGTAAACCAGCGTTTTATCCGCAGCGCCTACCTCAATCATGCCATCATGAACGCGTATAGGGATATGATCGCCCAGGACAGCTTCCCCTTATACGTCCTGTTCATCGATCTCGACCCGGCACAAGTAGACATTAATGTGCATCCGACCAAACAGGAGATCAAGTTCGAGGACGAAAAGATCGTCTACGCTTTTGTTCAGGCGGCGGTAAAGCATTCCCTTGCACAATTCAGCGTTACACCCACCCTCGACTTCGACCTGGACCCCTCCATCCAGGGACTCGACGCCGTGAGCAAGCCCGTAAGTGACGAGAAAAAAGCTGCAGTCGCCTCCTCTTCCCTTTACCAGACCTTTACGCAGAAGAATCAGGCCCATTTCATCGAGCCCACGCAAAAAAGCGAGCTGAAACACTGGAAGGACTTTTACGAAAAGCCATCCACAACATCAAAGTCCGGCGAACCTTCGGCTGCAAGCCCCGGCGGGTCCCAACCTGCCAGTTCAGGCATCCCCGGACTGGCCGAAGCCTCCTCCATACACAGGGTACCAGCGCAGGGCGAGGCGCCATCATTTCCCGGCATGCCCAGGCCCGGCAATAAGATCGCGCCGATCGAAGGAGCACCGCTGCAGCAGCTGCTCAACACCTATATCGTAACGCCCACCAACAGGGGGTTTATCCTGATCCATCAGCAGGCGGCCCATGAAAGGGTATTGTACGATCGTTATACTGCCGCTGCCGCAGGCAAGGGTATTCCCAGCCAGAAAAGCCTGTTCCCGGTGACGCTGCAGCTACCCCCACCAGACGCCATCCTGCTACAGGAACTGGCGCCCGACCTGCTGATCCTCGGCTACCAGATAGAACCTTTTGGAAAAGACAGCCTGATCGTACAGGGCACTCCTGCCGATACAGGCCAGGGCAATGAAACAGCGATCCTGGAGCTCCTGCTGGAGCAGTTCAAACATTTCACCAGCGACATGAAATTCTCCCGCCGCGAGAAGCTGATCCGCAGCATGGCCAGACAACAGGCAGTGAAAGCCGGTCAATCCCTGGAAGATTCCGAAATGAAGACACTCATAGAAGGGCTATTCGCCACGCAACAGCCCAATATCACCCCCGGCGGAGAGCCCACGTACATCGAATTCAGAAAAGAATATGTGGAGAAACTATTTGGCCGATAGCTTTTTCTTCCGGCCATCCCATAAGATATAGCGGAGATAAATCTGAATAGAGCTATTCCTGGACTGCGACACCTGCGAGTCGGAAAGCCTCACATCAATGAAATTGCTGAGCGCCCTGTTGTAACGTGCACCAATAATGAGCTTTTTATAGGTATAGCTCAGATCGAGCAGCAGCCGCAATTCATTTGTCTTCATCTTCTGATAGGTCGTGTCATTCTTAAAGCTTTGCACTTTGGATGTTTTGATGGTATCCCCTCCGGAGGTATAGCGGGGAGAAGCCTTATCCTGGAACAACCCCACACCATTCGTCAACCTTGAATATTGCAGGCCAGCCCCCACGTAAAAATTAGGAAAAGGACTAAAATGAACGCTTAAAGGCACATTAAAATAAAACAGCTTTTTGATATACAGGACGCTTTGAAGTTTTGCGGTGGGGATCGACGTCGTATCCACCTTCGACTCGCTGGCCAACAAATCCTTCTTGGTGTACTGGGGCGTATTGAATTGCGCTTCCAGCTGGATAAAAAGTTTATTACTAAAGTAATAACGGATCATGGGGACAGGGATATAGTCGCGGATCCCACCCGTAGTACCGCTGGAATTATAGTTCGATTGCTCCTGTTGCCCCACCGTAAAGAATTGGTTGAGCCCAATCCCCGCTACCCATCCTTTTTTATCGGCTTTCATGCTGTCGGCCTTCTTCTCCGCCGCAGCCAGACTATCAGCCCTTTTTTGCGCAAGCATTTTTTTAGTCACGGCCTTTTTGACGGTGGCAACAGTATCCTTCCTGTTATCCCGTGCGACTGGATCCCCAGCCTTTCCCGGCGGGACAGCAGCAGGTTCGTGCCCGACAGGCTCCTTACGCTCGTCTGTTTTGGCTTTGTTCCCGGCAATGCCTTGTGCCTGTTCCTCTTCCGGGCTCCTTTCGCTATCTTCCCCGGGAGCGCCCTTTATTTTCTCCCTGCTGGCATTTCCCTTCTTTTCCTGTTCTGTGACTTGTCCCTCCCTCTTTTTCTCACTCTCTATATTACCACCTGACCTCTTTCCTTTTGCGCTCCTGCTCACGATCTTCTTACTGCCTGCCTCATTTCCATCCTTCCTCCGGCTTATGCTATCTTCATCCACCTCCCTCTTTATGTTACTCCCTTCATACTTCTTTTTTGCGCTCTTCCCCACATTCTTTGTATCATTTTCTTCCGCCTCTCTATTTATATTACTTCCTCTGTGCTTCCTGTCTGCAGTACTACTCCTCATCTGTTCATTCCCCGCCTGGCTTCCATCCTTCCCCCTGATCCCCCTGCTTTCTTCATCATCCTTCTGTAGGCTCACGCCAGCATTCTTCCCTTTTCCTCCGCCGCTGCCCATCGTCTCCCTGCTTTCCGGGCCCGCACGCTCCACCATCCGCTTGCCTGCATCGATGCTGCTATCCATGAGCTTTTCCCGCTGCCCGCTTCCATTCTCTCCCAAACCTGTATACCTGCGCATACGCCCCGGGCAGTTACAAACCCCGATCAACAGCAACAGCAGGATGATCAGCAATAACCAACGCCGCCTGTCCCGCTTCCCACGATAAGGCATTTCCTCCTCCAGCAAGCTTTCCATAGCCTTCCAGGCATCATTCATCTCCGGAACCGGGATGTCCTGCAGCTTGTCAGCCCATGGATTTATATGGTCATGCCTTTCCATCATGGGTTGCTATCCATAAGGTTAATAAGCGCTTTTAGTTGTTTTCTCCCTTCACTAAGATGCCACCGGCTGGTGCCCTCGCTGATGCCTAACAGCGTCCCAATCTCGCGGTGATTGAACCCATCCACAGCATACAGGTTGAACACAAGCCCGGTGGCATCCGGCAGCTGCCGGATCAGCTTCAGTAATGCTTCCCCGCTGAGCTTATTCAGCGCTTCATTGTCGATGCCAGGCTCATCCGTTCCCGCCGGCAATACCTCCGTATCCAGATAAGCCCGCTGCTTCCGCAGGAAATCGATCGCTGTATTGATAATGATCCTTCTGATCCACGTATAAAGGGACGCTTTGCTAGCCTCATAGGTCCCGATATGCTTAAACACCTTTAAAAATCCGTCATTCATCACTTCCGTCGCATCCTGGCCATTCCCCGTATAACGGACACAGAGGGTCATCATCGCATGGTAGAACCTTTTGTACAGTTGCTCCTGCGCTTTACGGTCGTTCTTCTGACAACCCCTGATCACTATTTGTATGTCGTCCTCCTCGGATGGCAATGGTAGAATTGATCGGCTCTTGTTACGAAATGTTCACTATAGCTTCTGGATCTTGCTTCGCTTGGTTATCCCCCCATACTGCACCTGTACATAATAAATGCCCTTCGTCAGACTGGCCGTAGGCAAAGTGATATGATTCACCCCCGCATACCCCGCCTGCTTCCTGACAAGCACCAGATGGCCCATGCTGTTGAATATATTGATACTGATCGTATGCGCCTCATCCAGCTGTACATCCAGGAACGTCTGGCCTGGCGCCGGGTTGGGATAGGCAGTTATAAAATTGTTCCCCCCATTGCCAAGGCTGTCGATACATACCCGTTGTTGCGTCATGCCATAGCAGCCCGACGCCGTCGTTGTATACAAGGCAACATAATAGCAGCCGGTATCTGTGAAAATATGCATAGGTTGCTGCCCGTGCAGGATCACCGTGTTCAGCGAGTCATTGGGGCGCCAGATCACCCAGGTAAGGGAATCCGTTCCTATGCTGTCCTGTGCGTTGAACGTCACCGCCCCCGGATGAGCAGGGTTTTGTGAATAGGTGAACGTCACGTTACAGCTGGGCCTTCCCGTCACATACACCGTGTCGGTGGTATAAGAGGTACAGCTATCGGTCCCGTTATAGCCGTATAGACGGAGTGTTACAATATAGGTTCCGCCATAAGGGTAAGTATGGACAGGCTGACTGCCGAAGGAAGATCCTCCGTCTCCGAAAGTCCAGTAAAAAGTATAGTTATTGGGACTGGCCGCAAAATGCAGCGTCTGCGGATCGCTGGGATCAGCGCTGTAATGAATGACAGGCGATACCGCACAGCCGCTCACCACATCGATCGACTGGCAGGCAGAAGAGCTGCAGCCCGAGGCAGTATGCAGGCGGGCGCAAATGGTATAATGTCCGGATGCCAGGTTCCGGTTCAGCAGGCTGTCGCCTGTTCCCACCAGTGTATCATTGATATACCATCTTATCGTATCTGCAGACGATCCGGAAGTGCTGGCAAAAAAGTTATAGGTATGGGAATTCCCCGTCGTATCCCCCTGTATATACAGGTAGACAGGACAGGAAGGAAGTGTATTGACTACCACATATTGTGTGGTGGAATCAAAACAGCCGCCACCCGTTGAATCCCTGATAATATGTATGACCTGGTAGGTGCCGTTCTGCTGATAGACATGTACGACAAATGAATTGCTCCTGCTGAAACCCGTACCATTCCCATCCCCGAAATACCAGTAATGCTGAATATTCGGCAGGGTATCCTGGGCCCGGAAGCTGACAGACGTCCCGGGGCCGGTAACTGCCTGGAATCGAGCCGTACAGGAAGAGCTGTCCTGCGCCTTGACGGACAACAGACAGCAAAAGAAAAAAGCGGTGATAAGGGTGTAAATTTTGTTTTCCATATAGAAAGTTTTAGAGGAAGCCGGAAATTGGGACGGCCTCTCCCTAACACGTACGGGTACAGGAAAAACAACGTTGGGCTTCCGGATCAATATTTTTCACGGACCCCTTCCAGGAAATGCTCCATCTTCTTCCGGACGGCGGGGTCGCTGTTGTTGTTGATCAGGATGGAAAATACCAGCAGGCGATCCTTTTTCGTGATCAGGAAGCCGCTGAGGGCTACGACGCCCGTGAGACTGCCCGTTTTGGCATAAATATAGCCGCTGTCCTTTTTATAATAGCTGGCCAGGGTGCCCGTTCCGCCCGTGGGCAGGATGCCTTTCAGCCTGGGCAGGCCGAACTCGTCTTTCATCTTATTCAATAGCCATACAAAGTCCCGTGGCGTGAACAGGTCATTCCGGCTGAGCCCGCTGCCGTCCACCCAATACGGCCTCTGCGGAAGGTCCTTCAGATCGGACTTTAACAGGGTGTCGATGATCCGGGCGTCATTCATTCGCCCCAGCCTTTCATTACTGACCATCAGCAGGGTTTGCTCGGCAAAAAAATTATCGCTGTGATACATCATTGGACGGAACAGGCTGTCGACAGGGCGGCTATGAATGACATGGAGCAAGGGATCATGCACCCCTCCCGGAACAACGCCGCTGCGATGATCAGGGGCCGGCAGCTGATGCCGGGTAAGAACAGCCCGGCCCACCGTATCCTTCAGCAGGAGGGCAGCCGATACAGCTCCATCGGTGATAAAAGGGACATCCTGGATCTTTTGCTTTCCCTTTTCCTTCCCTTCCGTGATCTCGAAAGCATTCCTGTTCAAGTCCCTTTCCACATAAAATGACCGCTTCATCGTGTCAGCTGAAAACCGAACTTCCCAGCTGATGTCCGGAATAGAATAAAAGGAAGCCGAGGTAGTATCCTCTACCCACCGGATGACATTGCCATAAACAGGCAGGGCGCTTCTTTCCGGCATATAATCATCATTATAATCATCCCAGGCCCAGCCCCTGCCAAGAGGCTTCTCCTGCCAGTTGGCATCCGTAAGCCACAGCGGCTTTTTCGTCCGCTTTAAAAAATCCATCACAGGCTGGCTGGAATAACCAGGGTGGAGGAATGAAGGGTCCCCGGCAGGCACCAAAAAGATAGCCGTGTCCGTCTCCCGGTAACGGAGACCCACCAGCGAATCTCCCAGGTATTTCATGCCCGCATACAACGAGAAAAGTTTCGTATTGCTGGCCGGTATGAAATATTTGTTGCTCTGCTGCTCGTAAAGATAGGCCGCCCTGGCAGGATCATAGAGACAAATGCCCACCTGGGCCGACTCCAATCCGGGCTGGGAGAATACGGCCTTCGCAGAAGAGCTGATAGAATGCGCCGGTGAACAAGCCTGGCCCAACAGGACCACCAACAGGATGAAAGGGACATGTTTCATTCCTCAAACCTACCTAAAATCAAGTAAAAAGTGCCGTCTTCTTCTATCCATTAGCCTGATTATTTCTCAATTTCTATATATTTATTAAAGATATGCGATGCCTGAACCTTAAACTTTATCAACTATGTACGATTTGACCCATCTATTGCTAAATGATCCCGGTGAAGAATTTTTAAAGTCCTTTATTTCAGAATTTGCAAAGAGCATTTATAAAAAGATCACTACTCCAAAAGAAAAAAAAGGGTCTACGCAATTTAATGAAGAAGTGGGTAAAAATGCTTTGCCCGCGGATGTTGTGGAAGTTGAGAATAAAATTGGTTTCCTCATAATTTCCATGTTTAAATGGAGCACCGAAAGCGAGTTTTTTGGTGCAAGCATCCCCATAAATATTAAAAATACCATTGCCCTGACCATAAGCTTTAATTTAAGAGAGTACACCAGCGAATCCAAAGACAAAAAGAAGATCACCGAACAGGAATTGTTTGAAACAAAGAAAAATTTTCTTATTTATGGAGATCCCGGCTCTGGAAAAACAACAACGCTCAAACGCTTGCTTTCAAAATATTTTTTTTCCGGAACGCGTACATCATCTTTTCTATACCCTTATCTGATCCGGCTGAAGAATATACCTCCTGAAAGCACTTTATATGAAGTTATTGCGAATGACTTCGGATTCAAGGTAAGTTATGAGAGTTTTGAGTCGGTTGTAACGAGACTGGTGCCCAAAAAAGACAACTTCGGTAATTATATATATAAAGATGGGCATGTCGATTATGCTGAAGTAAAAGAAATAATAGTAAAGAAGCGATATCAGATCGACGGTGAGGCAATAGAGCGGTTTATTGCAAATTTCCTGGAAGAAACGCGCTTCTTCATCGCTATGGATGGCCTTGACGAATTACATGACGATATTTCCAGCGAAGTCCAACATCAGATCGAGCAATTGGGAAGCAACCTTTTTCATTCAAAGATTGTAGTAACCTGCCGGCCCGGCTATTTGGAAAAAAGACTTGAATCTTTTGTTTTAACTGAAATAGCAGAACTTGAACCTCAGCAGACGGAAGAAATATGCAGGTGCTGGATTGATGCGCCCGTTGAATTTTTAAGCCTGCTGAAAACAAAGTCATATTTTGAGCTTTCCAACAAACCGTTGTTCCTGTCCTATCTCCTCGTTCTATTTAAGGATACGCATACACTTCCTGATTATGCCAAGGAGGTTTATGAGGAGATCATCGATTTTTATCTTGTCAGATGGGATAAAGACAATGGGGTAAAAAGACAAAGTAAATATTCGAATTTTAGAACTTCTGTAAAGAGAGACTTCCTGTCGCATCTGGCTTTTCATTTAACATACAAAATAAGATCCAAAGTTTTCACAACCGCAGACTTAAAAGATTCTTATTCCAAAATTTATTCCAGATTTGGCTTACCTGCGAAGGAGGCAGGCGAGGTGGCCTCTGAGCTACAAACGCATACTGGAATAATCGTAAAAGCATTCTTTAATAAATATGAGTTCTGTCATTTATCGATCCAGGAATATTTGTGTGCCAGTTACATCGTGCGCGGACCATTCACCCCTTTGATCCTGGAATATCTTACTGTATTCCCCTCACCCCTGGCATTAGTAGTTTCACACTCATCCAACCCATCCGACTGGTTTGCCAACCTTGTACTCGAATGTTTGGCACGAACTAAAAATGGCTATGGAAGAGAACATACCACAAGAGCTATGAGCATAATTCTCAGTCGGATCATTGTTGAAAATCCATATTTTGAAAGATCCATTGATTTAGGAGTTTCTGTTCTCTATATATCCACCATTTGCGATATCACTGATGAGGCGCTGCTAAATGCCTATAAGAGGTTCATATATTACAGCGAAAATATCATTGAGTCAATTGTTGAGGCATTGGGTGATTACAGTTTTAAGACCCGTAATAAGGACGCCGGCACCTTCCTCTTTAACAAAAAGAATCATCTGGGATATTCCGGCCAATACGACACCAGCAATATTGAAAGATTGGCGCTTCCTTTTTTCCTATACGAAGATCTAAAAAAGAACCACCGGCTTTCGCCTGACCAGGTGTAAAAAAATCATCCGGCGCCTTAGTTCATCCCTCCATGGCAACGTAGCGTAATACCATTGATATAGCCGTTGGCAATGACACCCCGGATCGCTGCCGCTACTTCCTCCGGCCGGCCTACTCTGCCCACATTTGCCCTGGCGCCAAAGTCGCTGAACACCTGCTGCTTGGCTTCCGCCGGCAAGAAATCCCACCACGGCGTATCGATGACGCCGGGAGAGACGGCATTCACCCGGAGCGGTTTCAGCTCCGCCGACAGAATGGGTATCATTATTTCCAAAGCGCCATTGATAGCAGCCAGGCCGGACGCGCCCGGCAGCACGGCCCCCGCGCTGGCAGCAGTCACCAGCGTAACACTCCCGGCAGGGTCCATATAGGGTAGTGCTGCCTGCAGCGTATGCAGCTGTGGCCAGAACTTACTGTCGAATCCTTCCTGCAATTCCTGTAAAGGCAGATCCCTGAACAGGCCCCCTCCCTTGCCTCCGCTGAGCGCAATGACCAGGTGATCCACCTGCCCCGCTGTACGAAAGAACGTGTCGAGGGACGCCCGGTCACGCGCATCCAGTGCCGCTGTCCTTACGGAACCAAAACGATCTTTCAGCGATTGTAATTTTGAGATGTCACGGCCCAGCACCGTGAGGGAAGCCCCTTCTTCCGCCAGCATTTTTGTCAATGCCAAACCTATCCCGGAACTGCCGCCGGCAATTACGATCCTGCTTTTACTTAAGGTAGTCATCTTGTATTTTTTATACAAAATTCCTATAAGAAGGGGGGCTTATCCCTGCCCGTATCATGCAGGTTATTGACCCGATCATGCATGCTTGTATTCAGCAGGCGTCTTACCCGTTCCTTTCTTAAAAAATCGATGAAAAGAAGACGGCTCACTGAATTGCAGACGCCAGGCGATCTCGGCAACAGGAAGATCGGTGTATTGCAAAAGGCTTTTTGCTTCGAGCAGGATCATCTCCGCAATGTGCGCGGAAGCCGTTCGTCCGGTGACCTCTTTCACCGTACGATTGAGGTGGTTGGGTGTGACATACAACAGACGGGCATAATCAGCCACCTGCTGCCATTCCAGGTAATGCTGGCCCACCAGCTTCCTGAACTTCATCACCAGCGCAGTAGTTTCGGGAACCCCGCTGTAGGAACCCAGGCGCTGCTCCTGGTAGCTTCTCTTCAATTCCAGCAACGCCAGGTGAAGGTAAAGGCGGATCGCCGTCTCCTTTCCCGCCTTGTCCGCTTGCAGTTCCTGGTTAATAGACAGCACCAGGGTCTCTATTTGCCGGACGCCCGGAGGGCTCAGCCGGAAAAAGGGTACACCAGCGTAATTGAAAAAAGGAAATTCATCGGCGATCTTCCCCGCAGCGACCAGGGGTTCCAGGAAGGTTGGGTTGAACATCAGGTAATAGCCAAAAATATCCTTACTGATATTGGACTTGGAAAATATCTGGTTAGGATAGGTACAGTTCACCGTACCCGGCTGATGTGTGTAATGTTCCAGCCCCAGCTGCACATCGCAGGTACCCCGTAGCGTTAGCCCAACGCGGTAGAATTCGCTGCGGAGGGGGCCCATGCTGCTGGTAAGGCCCACGCTGGAGTAAAGCTCGAAGTCTTTTATACGCAGGGAGGCCTCCAGCTGGTTGTAACCAAAAGCCGGCGCCGGCTCCGACGTCCGGTGGATGGAATGATACCGCTCATCCAGCTTGTATTGAGGTATTTCCTGCTTCATTATTTACCCCCTTTCCTGTGCCCTTAACCATCGCTCAGGGATCTCATTGCTGCTGGCCAGCAGGTAATCCTGGTAGGAACAGGCGATGTATTTGCTGTCAGGCAGCTGCATCCACCAGCGCAGCGTCTTCTTGCTTTGCAAAAAAGTCGTCTCCACTTCCGCAAAAGCCGTCCTGTATTCTATGAAGAGGTCGCGGTCCGTCAGAGCCGCCTCACGCCTGCCCCTGCTCTTGCCGTCGATGAGATACCACAGCATATGACTGATCTGCCGGGCCGTCAGCCCCTCCCGGTCCCTCTCCGGCAGGTAGCCGTATACCCCCACCGTATTGACATGCTGGCTCAATCCGGCATAACGCATCAGGATACAAGCCTCTTCACCGCTGAAGCCATTCGGGGATACCCGGTTGGCCGGTGCGAAAGCATTCGCGATCGCAGAGATGTCAAAGCTGAACAAATGCGAATTACGGATGACAGGCTCCATCTCCTCGATATTGTCCTTGACACTCCCCAGCCGGAAACAATCGAACCGCAGCTTGTCCATGGTCTCCAGCATATGCGGATGCACATAATAGCTCTGGAAGCCGATGTGATTATAGTGATGGATATAGTTAGGCTCGCCCGTCAGCATCTCCATAAGGAAATTATCGCTGCGATGCAGGGAATGGATGTCCAGGTCGATCAGCGCATCGATACAGGTGGCTTCGATGATATGCTTCCTATCCGCATAAGTATAATACTGGGAGAGGGTGAGGTCATGCGATCCGCCCAGGATCAGCACGGTCTTCCCTACATCCGTGAGTGCCCCGATCACCGTTTTGAGCGCGGCATAGGTGTCGGCCAGGGTAGCGCCGGAGCGGATATTGCCAACATCTGCCAGGCGGATGTCCGGATGCCAGTAATACAGTTGATAAAACTCCGCCCGGATAGTGTCCGGTGCATGCGGACGGTTGCGGTCACGGCCGATCCCTCTTTCCTCGTCGCATCCGACGATCACCAGGTTCGCCTCTTCCAGATCCGGGAAGTATTCATCATGTACGTCGATGAGCTTACCGATCTGTCCGTCCTTATACCCCTGATCCTGCGAGAGTTCCGCAAGGTTCACCGGATCCAGGAAATCGCTTATTTGCAGGTTTGACGGCATGGATTCTCTCAATTTTGGCAGCAAACCTACGTATATTTCTCTTGTATCCGGCCATTCATCCCCTCATTGAGAATTCGGCATTATGGTGTAGGTTTGCGCCATGGAGCAATTGTTACAACAGATCGAGGCTTACAAACAGGAGATCGGGAGCATCCAACCCGACGGAGCGGACGCCCTGGAAGCTTATCGCATTAAATTTCTTGGCACCAAAGGCATTGTGAAAAACCTGTTTGCAGAGATGAAGAACGTCCCTGCCGACAGAAAAAAAGAGTTTGGGCAAGTGTTGAATGAGTTCAAACAATTGGCCGAAGCCAAATACGAGGAATGGAAGCACCACGCGGGCAGTGTCCACGCATCCACAGGTCCCGCCGTCGACCTTAGCCTGCCCGGCGATCCTCTGCCCCTGGGCACTCATCACCCCATCACGCTGGTGCGCAACCAGATCGTGCACATCTTCGGAAGGCTCGGCTTCTCTGTGGAAGAAGGCCCCGAGATCGAAGATGACTGGCATAACTTCACCGCCCTCAATCTCCCGGAAAATCATCCTGCCCGGGATATGCAGGACACATTCTATATTCATCAGAACCCCGATTGGCTGCTGCGTACCCACACCAGCAGCGTACAGGCCCGCGTGATGGAAAGACAAAAGCCTCCCATCCGCATCATCTGCCCAGGTCGGGTCTATCGCAATGAGACCATCAGCGCCCGCGCCCATTGCTTCTTCCACCAGACGGAAGGATTGTACGTGGATGAGAATGTATCTTTCGCCGATCTGAAACAAACGCTCTACTTCTTCGTGCAGGAAATGTTCGGCAAGGATGTGAAAGTGCGGTTCCGACCCTCTTACTTCCCCTTCACAGAACCCAGCGCGGAAATGGATATCAACTGCCGCATCTGCGGAGGCAGCGGATGCAGCGTCTGCAAACATACAGGCTGGGTAGAGATCCTCGGCAGCGGCATGGTACATCCGAAAATGCTGGAGAATTTCGGCATCGATCCCAATAAATACACCGGCTTTGCATTCGGGATGGGCGTCGAACGGATCTGTCAGCTCAAATACAGGGTCAACGACCTCCGCCTGTACTCGCAAAATGACGTACGATTCCTCAGGCAATTCACCGGGGCGGTGTAACAAGCATAGCTATGCTATTTTTTCAATCTTTCTGGAAGTGATGCGGAAAGCGAATGGCGGCTTATTCTTTTTTATCAAATCTTTGATTTCCATCCAGTTAATAACAATACGTTCAACCATTTGCCAGTAAGTATATCCTCTTCCGCCTGGCGGTATTAAATAAAACATTCCCAGTTTATAGGTTTTTAATAAATGGTATTGTGTTTTAATCCTTTGCATCTTAAAATCCTGGGTGATTACTATACCATTGACCTGTCCCACTTGCGGGATCCAGCCCTCGTCGAGTATGCCTCTTCCATATTCTTTTAGAATAGAAAAGACCTCTACGCCTTCATTATTGGGTTTTTCCAATATAGCTAACCCTTCAGCCAATTGGGCAGGCATATTTTCGTCAATATATATTTTCATTACGCTGCCTGATTAAAGAATTCTATAGATGCCTTTACATCGTGCTCTGAAATATCATAAAGGGACGATATAAAGCTAATTTTCTCGCCGGCAGTATACATGCTATAAAGTGTTTCCGCCAGAATATTGGTACTTTTTATGGTAGGCTGGCCAAGTTGATGATGGGGGTCGACAACAATATTTTTCCCTTTCCCTAACGGCCAGTATCGAAGTGCTAATTGATCTTTATCAAAATCTATTTTTGTACAAAACGTTTCAATAATAGATTTAAAATTGATTTGTTTGGACTTGTCCGCATTTATTATCAGGTCGCCGTCTGTCGTATAAAAGATCTTTTTCCCATCAGTAAGAATGCTGGAATTCGCAAAAGGGAACTGTGTTTTTAGTTCACTACTGATGACCTCGTGTGATTTTACAATGTTCTGCGCGCTAACTCCTTGTTTTCGAAGCTGATAAAACACGTAAAATTCTATCAGCGTAAAAAAATGTACAACCTTTTCTCTTCCATTTCCCCAGGAAGAGAGATTCTTTCCTTTACTATTAAACTGATTGCCCCAATATTCATGGAGCCATCGTCTCACAAAGGTCATGTCCAGATGAAGGATCTTTGCGACGTCAGGAATGGTATAAAGGCCAATTCCTAATGATGGTTTCTTATTGATATTAACTGTGTTCATATGAGGGATACTTAGATTGTCCCTTCATTTACCAGCAATTTAAAAATATTCTTGCTAAAGCAAAAGTACTATATATATACCTGATTCTTCGAGCAACTTTATCCTTACCTTCAGCGCGAATTTGATGATTATGATCCACACCATCTGCATTTGCGGAGCAGGCACCATGGGCAGCGGTATCGCTCAGACAGCCGCGGCAGCCGGCTTTACAACGATCCTCTTCGACGTCAATACCGAAGTCCTGCAAAAAGGAAAAGCTTCCATCGAAAAGAACTTAAAGACCCTTAAAGACAAAGGACGCATCACTCCTGAAGAAGAACAGGCGACCCTCCAACGCCTGCATCTCGCAGCAGACCTCCGGGACTGCCGCGCCGACCTGATCATCGAAGCCATCGTGGAAAAACAGGAAGCCAAGCTGGACCTCTTTCGCCGCCTGGCGGAATACAATGACAGCCAAACCATCTTTACCTCCAATACCTCTTCGCTGTCCATCACCGCACTCGCAGAACGGCTCCCTCATCCGGAAAAATTCGCCGGCCTGCATTTCTTTAATCCCGCTACCCTTATGAAGCTGGTGGAAGTGATCAAAGCGCAACAAACGGACGACACCGTCATCCGCACCCTCCTGGACCTTGCCCGGCAGATGGGCAAAACGCCCGTTCTATGTAAGGACGCACCGGGCTTCATCGTCAATCACGTCGCCAGACCCTATTACCTGGAGGCGCTGCGTCTTGTAGAGGAGGACGCCGCCGACCTCGCTGCCATTGACGATATCATGGAAGCGTCCGGTTTTAAAATGGGGCCTTTCCGGCTGATGGACCTCATCGGCAATGACATAAACTATGCCGTGAGCTGCTCCGTCTATGATGCGATGGGCAAACCCTCCCGCCTGCAGCCCTCACCCATCCAGGAAAAGAAAGTAAGGGACGGAGAGCTGGGCCGCAAATCCGGAAAAGGATATTATAACTATCTTCACTGATCTATGGATCCCATAACGCTTAACCCATCGGGCAAAGGAAGGGTCCTCGTCACAGGAGGCACCGGATTTCTCGGAGCTTACATTCTCAGGGAATTGGTAGAAAGAGGATATCCCGTCCGGGCCATTCGCCGGAACGATCGGCAACCTTTCTTTATTCCATCTTCTATCCTGGAGAAAGTGGAATGGATACCCGGTGACATTATGGATCCCCTGGGCCTGGAAGAGGCCATGGAGGATGTTGATGCCGTCATCCACGCTGCCGCAAAGGTCTCTTTTGCCGGCAACGAAAAGCATGCGCTTTATGCCACCAACATCGAAGGCTCCGCAAATGTAGTCAACGCAGCCATCGCGCAGGGTATACGCCGTTTCGTACACGTCAGCTCCGTAGCTGCTCTGGGCCGCACGAAAAAAGAGGAGAAAGTGACGGAAGAAAAAAAATGGGAGAGCAATAAGCATCAGACCACTTACGGTATCAGCAAATTTCACGGTGAGCTGGAAGTCTGGCGAGGCATCGGTGAAGGCCTGCCCGCCGTCATCGTAAATCCCAGCACGATCCTGGGCTATGGCGATTGGAATACCTCCAGCTGCGCGATCTTTAAAAATGTATTCAGGGAATTCCCCTGGTATAGCAATGGCATCAACGGATTTGTAGACGTCAGGGATGTAGCAGGGGCCATCGTCGCCTTGCTGGAAACCGATATCACCGGACAGCGCTTTATCCTCAGTGGCGATAACTGGTCCTTCAGACAGCTGTTCGATAACATCGCCACAGCATTCGGGAAAAGACAACCCCACCGGGAAGCAACCCCCATCCTCGGCGCCTTGGCCTGGCGGCTGGAAAAGATAAAGTCGATGTTTTCAGGTCATCGTCCCCTGCTGACCCGGGAAAGCGCCCGCATAGCGCAGAGCAGGACTTATTTTGACAATAGTAAGATCCTGCAGCAACTGCCCGATTTCAGGTTTACCCCGCTGGAAAAGACGATCCAGGGTGCCTGCAACGCGTATATGCAGCTGATAGCCGATTGATACCCGCCGGCCCGCATGTTAAAATCCCTTCGCCGCCTTTAAAATTCCATATAACCTGCCTATCTTACCATGTAAAACGATATCCATGAATCCGCATTTCCTAAGGTCCATCCTGTACAGCGCTTTGATCTTTACGTCGCTGTCCCTCTATTCCCAGGATAAGACCTTCAGCATAGCCGGTAAGGTAATTGATGTAAAGTCCGGCCAGGTCCTGGCAGGCGCCAGCGTCTTCTGTCAGAACACCACGATAGGCACCGTGTCAAAGAATGACGGCACTTTCTCCATGCGACTGGCCAATGGCGGGTATGACATGATCGTATCATTTACAGGTTATGAGACGAGGAATATCCGCATCAATAAGGATACGAAAGACAAGGACTCTCTTACCATTGAAATGAAGGAGCAAGACAAAAGCCTGGGCGAAGCAGTAGTCACCGGCAGCGCAGAGGTAGAGGACGGCTGGAATAAATACGGACAGTTCTTTTTGGATAATTTCATCGGCACCACGCCCTATGCATCCCAATGCACCCTGGAGAATAAGGATGCCCTGAAATTCTATTTCTATAAAAAAAGGAACAAGCTACGGGTAAAAGCGAAAGAAGAGCTGATCGTTATGAATAATGCCCTGGGCTACAAGATAAAATTCCAGCTGGACTCCTTCGTGTACGAATATGGTACCAATGTCAGCACCTATGCGGGCTATCCCCTCTTCGAAGAGATGCAGGGAACGCCGGAGCAACAGCAGACCTGGAAGAACAACAGGGATTATACTTATTCCGGCTCCCGGTTACATTTTATTCGCAGCTGGTACGACAGTACGCTGACTGATGAAGGGTTCATTCTGGAGCAGGCGGACAGCAGCAATAAGGGGAAGCTTACCACCATCACAGACCCTTATGACCCAAAATTCTATTCAGTGGACAGCGGAGAAGTGTCGATCAGCCTCACAGGCCGCCTAAGGGTCAGCTATACCAACCAGGTGCCCAACAAAAAATACCTGCAGGAACACAATTTCCCGCTCAACACAAAAGTGGAGATCTCCGCGCTGGATCTCCTCAACGGTTTCGTCATCGAGGAGAATGGCTATTTTTACGACCAGCCTGATGTGATCAACATGGGTTACTGGGCCTGGAAGAAGTTGGCGGAGACGTTGCCGTATGATTATCTGCCGGAGTGAGGTTTATCTTACTAGTTTGTTAATAACTTCGCTGCCCTTGTGGCGATGGCTCCTTCATTAGACTAGCTCCGTTTATCAGACTTTCCCTTCTCGAACTGGCTGAGCTTCTACCGATGCTTCCTTCATTTTGCCCCCTTCCTTTAACGAACCCTCCTCCACCACGCGCGCCGATCTTCCCTCGAAGTTCTTTCATCTTGCTGGTCCCATTTTATCAGACCTTCCATCCTCGAACTCGCCTATTTTCTTCCGATGCCTCCATCTGGCACTCCCCCAGTCGCAGACTTTCTCTCCTTGCTCAGTGATCTTCTATCGATGCCTCTTCTTCTGGCTAGTTCCATTTAGCAGACCTTCCTTTCCCGAACTCGCCTATTTTCTTCCGATGCCCTTCATTTGGCTAGTCCCGTTTATCAGCCCCTTCCTTACTCAAACTCGCTGAGCTTCTACCCATGCCTCCTTTATTTTGGCCCATCCCTTTAACAAACCCTTTTCCACCATATTCTCCAATCTTCCCTCGATACTCTTTTATCTGACTGGCTCCGTTTGTCAGACCTTCTTCCTCGAACTCGCCTATCCTCTATCGAAACTTCTTCATCTGGAAGGTCCCATCATCAGGCCTTCCTTTCTCGAACTCACTGAGCTTCTACCGATGCCGAAGGCATCTGGCAGGGCCTATGTCGGGCCTTCGGCCGGTTGAGCTGTGCTCAACCCTGCATCACTTTTTTCCAAATCTCCGGTATCCGCTTGATCCACACCAGTTCCCTTTTCTTAACCGCAGCATCCTCAGCAGGACTGCCGAAATACACTTTACCACCCTCCAGCGAAGCCGGCACTCCACTCTGCGCCAATACCACCGTATTATCCCCGATAGTAAGTGTCTTGCTGATACCAGCCTGCCCCCAGAGTATCACCCCGTTGCCGATCTCCACAGCGCCGGCAATACCTACCTGACCGGCAAACAGGCAATTTTCCCCGGTGACAGTATCATGACCCACATGGACGAGATTATCCATCTTCGTACCCGCGCCAATGCGCGTATCATGACTTACCCCCCTGTCGATGGTACAATTGGCGCCAATCTCCACCCCATCTTCCAGCACCACCCGCCCACAGCTTTCCATCTTCTTATACCACTGCTGCCTGTCCTTTTTGGAATTATAGTAAAAGGCATCGCTCCCGATGACAGTACCTGCCTGTATGATCACCTTGTTGCCAATGATACAATGGTCCAGGATAGTAACATGCGGATGAATGATACAATCATCACCAATCACCACATGATGGCCGATGAAGACGCCGGGGGCGATATACGTATTTTTACCTATGACGGCCGAATCGCTGACCATCTTCACAGCCGGCTCGAAAGGGCGGAAATGACGGACGATCTTCAAATAAGCTTCAAAAGGCTGATCCACCACCAGCAGCGCTTTCCCCGCAGGCAGCTGCTCCACCGCTTTGTTAATGATGATATAGCTGGCCGCCGACCCGATACACTTGTCATAATACTTCGGATGGTCCACAAATACAAGGTCGCCTTCCTCTACTTTATGGATCTCATTTATGCCGGTGGCATGGCCATTCTTATCACCTATAAGCTCAGCGCCCAGGAAGTCAGCGATCCATTGAACAGAGACGGGAGAAGGAAATTTCATGATGGAAAATTTGTGCGAAGGTAGTCCGGAACGAAGACTTTAGAACGCTCTCTTCGCGCCCTTTTCCACAGGCCAAAAAAAAATGTGAATAAAATTTATGATAAAATTTTTTTAGATAGAGAAAATTATTTTTAATATTGTGTAGGGAAATTTATTTCCCGGTACTTACTAACCCATCCATATACTAAGAGTCCCGCCTTCTGGCGGGATTTTTGTTTACCTAAACCCTGGGCCCACCATCCGATTTTCATTCAAATTTTTTTATCCATCGTGTCCCGGTATTTCATCGTATATAAGCCTTTCAACGTGTTGTCTCAATTTACTTCCAGTGAAGGAAAGCCGACATTAAAGGATTTTTTTTCCGTGCCCGCGGACGTGTATCCCGTTGGCCGCCTGGATTTCGACAGCGAAGGACTCTTGTTGCTTACCAATGACAAACAGCTGAACCATCGCCTCCTCGATCCAAAATTTGCGCACGAACGGGAGTACTGGGTACAGGTGGATGGACAGATCAATGAGGCCGCTCTACAACGTTTGCGTTCGGGCGTTACCATCAATATCGACGGGAAACCATACACCACCCGCCGCTGCCAGGTGGAGCTGTTCGGCAGCGAACCCCGGGTGCCGGTGAGAAATCCCCCCATTCGCTTTCGTGCCCATATTCCTACCAGTTGGATAAAGATCATCCTGCTGGAAGGGAAGAACAGGCAGGTCCGGAAAATGACGGCCCAGGCCGGTTTTCCCACATTGAGACTGATACGCCACCGCATCGGCAATATCACCCTGGATGGTTTACAGCCCGGTGAGATGCGAGAAATCGTTAACTTTCCATCATAAATTAAATAAACATGCTGAAATCAATGACCGGCTTCGGACGCGCAGAACAGGCAGTAGGAGACAAAACCTTCCAGGTGGATATCAAATCCCTGAATGGCAAACAGTTTGAATTGCAGCTGAAACTACCCGCTTTTCTGAAACCATTCGAATTCTCTATCCGCAAGCTCCTATCCGAAAAGCTGGGTCGCGGCTCACTGGACTGTACCATCAGCCTGAAAGGCACAGGCAACGCCAAACCCGTCAGCATCAACACAGACCTCGCCAAAGCTTATTACAAAGCCCTGGCCGATCTGTCCGGAGAATTGAACCTGGACCCTTCGAATATCCTCAGCACCCTGGTGAAATTACCAGAAGTGATCACGCCCACCAGCGATACTCTCACCGATGAAGAATGGCAACAATTTGAAAAAGTGATCCTCATTGCCATCGACGATCTCAACGGACACCGCCTTAACGAAGGCGCCTCCCTGGAAGAAGACCTTGTACTCCGTATCGACAATATTCTCAAACACCAGGAAGAGGTCATCCGCCTGGAACCGCTCCGGCAGGTAAAGATCCGGGAAGGCCTCACCAAACTGCTGGAAGAGCAGGTAGGTAAAGAGAACTATGACGCCAACAGGCTGGAACAGGAGCTGATCTATTATATTGAAAAGATAGACGTCAGCGAAGAGCAGGTAAGGCTGAAGAACCACTGCGATTATTTTAAGAATATCCTGCAGGAGCCGGAAGAAGGGAAGGGGAAAAAGCTTTCTTTCATCTTACAGGAGATTGGCAGGGAGATCAACACCACAGGCAGCAAAGCTTATGACTCCACTATCCAGAAATGCGTGGTGCTGATGAAGGACGAGCTGGAAAAAGCAAAGGAACAGGTCCTGAATGTGCTATAGCACATTCAGCCGCGAGCCAGGAGGGGGGAGATTTCCGAAAGTCTTACTTTGAACTTATCTTTACACAAACGATTTTTCATTGAAAAAGAATCTTTTAGCCTATCTCACAGCACGCAACTCACAGCTCCTCGCTTTCCTCGCCGCTTGCAGCCTGCAGCTGGCAGCCTGTACCTCCCTCCCTTCCGATGTTTTTGAAAAGAATGTGACCATCCCGGGACAGGCCTGGGCCAGCAGCTTCAAGCCCCGTATCGACTTTACCATACAGGCAAAAGACACGGCAGACCGCTACAACGTTTATGTGGTGCTGAGACACTCCGATGCCTATCAATACAATAATATCTGGATAAAGGGCATCATCCGCAAGCCGGGCGACACAGTCGGCAAAAGCCTGCGCGCCGACCTCCCCCTGGCCGATAACAATGGATGGAAGGGCAGCGGCATGGATGATATATATGAACACCGCGTACTCGTCCGCGACCTGTCCCTTACAGGCTTTTCAAAGCCCGGTACCTATTCTTTTACACTGGAGCAAATAATGCGCGATGATCCCCTCCCACATGTACTGAACGTAGGGGTCCGCCTGGAAAAAGTGCAATGAACCTATTCGGCAAAAAACGCCTGGCCATCGCCACCACCGTCTACTGGGTATTGCTGGCCTACATCATTGCCGGGCTGGGGTGGTGGTTTATTGCCCTGCAGACACAAAACAGGCAGATGGCCAGCTACAAATTACAGGAGCTGAAGCTGGACGATCCCGCCTACGAATCCAGGCTCAACACGATCAATGCGGAAGCCGACCGGAAAACAGCCGGTTACATCGGCGAAGGCAGCACCTTCCTCCTCCTGATCCTCGTGGGCGCGCTGTTTGTCTACAGGGAAGTAAGAAGACAGATAAGACTCCAGCTCCAGCAACAAAACTTCATGATGGCCGTCACCCATGAGCTGAAAACGCCCATCGCCGTCACCAGGCTCAATCTCGAGACATTGCAGAAACATCGGCTGGACGAACAAAAACAACAGAAGATCATCCGGGCAGCCCTCCAGGAAACAGCCAGACTGGATAACCTGGCCAATAATATACTCATCGCCTCTCAGCTGGAAGGCGGTGGCTACACCCGCTCTAAAGAAGACCTGGATCTCTCCTCCCTGGTACAACGCATCGTGGAAGACCTCCGTCACCGTTATACCGACCGGAAATGGGAAGACGCCATCGAAACTGGCTGCAGCCTCACGGGAGACCCCCTGCTGCTGCAAATGCTCGTCAGCAACCTTGCAGAGAATGCCATCAAATATTCCCCTAAGGAAGGCGTTATCTCCATCCTCCTCCGGAAACAAAAAGACCATATCCTTCTCCAGGTTAAAGACCAAGGGCCCGGCATACCGGAGGATGAAAAAAAGAAGATCTTCGATAAGTTCTATCGCACAGGCCAGGAGCAAACCCGCACCGCCCAGGGGACTGGCCTGGGTCTGTACCTCTGCCGCAAGATCGCCCTGGACCATAAAGCAACGATTAAAGTCACCGACAATTCCCCGGTTGGGAGTATTTTTACAGTATCGTTTTAATACTTATGAGCGCAAAAATCTCCATCCTGCTGGTAGAAGACGAAGAAAACCTTCACGAAGCCCTGAAGCTGAACCTGGAGCTGGAAGGCTATGAGATCACCTCCGCATTTGATGGAACACAAGCTCTGAAAGCAGTCGAATCCGAATATTTCGACCTCATCATACTGGACGTCATGCTGCCCGGCATCGACGGCATCAACGTCACCGAGACCATCCGCGTCCGGAACAACGACGTGCCCATCCTCATTCTCAGCGCCAAAAATGCCAGCGCCGACAGGGTGCTGGGCCTGAAGAAAGGCGCAGACGACTATCTCACCAAACCTTTTAACCTGGAAGAATTGCTCCTGCGCATCCGCAAGCTGATCGAAAAGAATAAGAAAATGCAGGAAAAGGATTCTGCCGGCGACGTCTACTCCTTCGGGAAGAACACCATCGACTTCAAAGCCCAGGAGGCCACCACCAAAAAAGGCGAGCGCATCCAGCTCAGCAAGAAAGAGGTCATGCTGCTGAAGCTGCTGATCGAGAACAGGAATGAAGTGGTCACCCGGGAAAAGATCTTACAGGCCGTTTGGGGCTACAACGTTTATCCCACCACCCGCACCATCGACAATTTCGTGCTCAACTTCCGGAAATACTTTGAAGAGGACAGCCGCAACCCCAAATTCTTCCATTCGGTGAGAGGGGTGGGCTATAAATACACGGAATAACAGTATCAGGCCAGCCTGTGCAGCACCGGCTCTGCCTGTCGCAGTAACATTTGCATGTTATACGGATCATACGCCGGCGTATACAGGTTCATCTCGCATTCATTCAGGATGCTTTCCAAAGAAAGGATATTTTCCTTGTCCCAGCCTTTCAGCTCCAGCTGACGGACAATATTATGCTTGTTCAGCTCGCTGGCAGGAAGCTCCAGCTTTTTCGATATCGCTTTCCACACAGCCCGGTTCAGCTCCCTGTAAAAACCCTGAAAATCCCCCTGCTCAAATAATTGTTTGGTCTCCTGCAAGGGGTCTACTACGGGCGCAACCGCCATTTGCACGGACGCTGCCAATGCCTGCCGGGCCTTTTCCGCCAATAACTCTTCGGCCTCTTTTTTCGCAGCCGCTTCTTTCTGCTCCTGCTCCGTTTTTTTGAGACGCATATTCTGCCTGAATAGATAGACAGCCAGGAAAGAAAGGATCAATATGGCAAAGATCCATTCCAGGTGATCCTGGATAAGTTTTTTCAGCGCGCCCTTGCTTTCTTCTCCGGTGGCAGGGGCCGCCTTCACAGCCGGTACCCTCTTTTTGACAGCGCCGGCCATTACCTGGAAATCCAATGGCTCCGTACCCGCCGTCTTATATGATTGCGAAGCCGGATCGAAATAAGGGATATGAATGGCAGGTATGGTATAATGCCCGGGATCCCTTGGCGTAAAGACATAGTCGAAGGATTTGGTCCCTGTCATAGGAGCTACCGTCTTATTGATATCTTCTTTGGTGGAAGGATCGAATGCATCGATGCCGGCAGGCCATGCCAGCAGTGGCGCATTGATCACCGGCAGATTGCCCTTGCCGCTGATGACCACATGAAGGGTGGCCTCGTCCTGTGCCGTGATATTGCGATTGACCAGCGATGACTGAACGGAGAAGCTGCCCACCGCTCCATTGAAACCTGCCGGCTTATTTTCCTCCGGCAGCGGCTTGATCGTGATAGAGACAGGTTTCGTATTCAGGGTCACATTTTCCTCTACTTCCGGCCCCAGGTTATCGTCATCCGACATCTGGTCGAAAAAATCCCGCAAAGGGTTACCGCTGCTCCGCCTCGTTTCCTGCTGCCTTGTCCCCTTGACAAAATGAACGGTATTCTCCACCTCCACAGGGTCCAGGTCAATGGTGCCCGGCTGCAGTGGTATCAGCTGCGTTTTACGAATGACATGGACCGTATAGGCTTTGCCATTGAGCCGCTCCACGGTAGGGGCGTCCGTATTAGGGTCAACCATGTCATAGACGCTGAAACCGTTGAGCGAAGGACGCTTGGTCACCCTGGACTCCGAGCTCAGGCGGGAATATAGCTTGTATGTCGCGACGATGGGCTCCCCTACATAACACGAGGTCTTATCCACCTGTACCTTCAGGAAAAGGTTCTTGCGGATCTTCTCCTTTGGGTCTTCCCCCGGCCTGAGCACGATGTCCCGCTCAACATCTCTGGGTGCACCCATTGGGTCCGGCGGCCAGTTGATGGAAGGAAAAGGATTGACAGGCCGCGTATTGCCGCCGCCCGCCCCCGAAGAGCTCGCATTCACAGTGATCGCTATGGATTTGGACTGCATATGCTTACCATCCACAGTGGCCGAGGCGCCGCCGATGATAAACTTACCGGTCTTAACAGGCTGCAAAACGAAAGAAAGGGATTTGTACTGGCTCATGTTGCCGTTGACAATGCTCATCCCACTGGATTGAATAGGCCCTTGCACAACCTGGAATCCCTGGAAGTCCGGCGGCGTCAGCTGATCTATCTGGCGCGCATTTTCTATGACGTACTCCACCTGCAGGTAATCACCCCTGCCGATATCCTGACTGCTGACAACAGTATTGAACTTCACCTGGCCGGACACGAAAAGGCCCATCAGCAATATGACCAGGATCATGAAGGGAAGACGTATAATTGCGCCGATAGCCGATAATTTTATTGATTTAATAGGATCCATACCTCACGACTGTAAAATTACATTTTGATTGGCAGGCAACTAAGCCTGGGGAGGGTTAAAACGGCGTTAAATCGGCCCCAACTTACAAATCCCCCAACTGCGGCCGCATCACAATCTCTTCGACAACCGCCTGCGCCGAAAGCCTGCTGGCCGCATACACCATCTCTGCAATATCCCCCGCCTCCATGATCCTTACCGGATCGATCCCACTGGCCGCCCAGGAGTCCGTATAGGCCGCTCCGGGATACAGCGCCGTCACCTTGATACCATGCGGCTTCATCTCCTCCCGCAGGTTCTTTGAAAAACCCGCCAGGGCGAACTTGCTGATACTGTATGCTCCCCCATTGGGATAGGCTTTGAGTGAAGCGATAGAGCAAATATTGAAGATATGCCCCTTTTTCCGTGCGATCATGGCCGGCAGCAACACCCGCGTAAGATGATAGGCACTGTAAAGATTGACGGCCATCATCTTTTCCAACACCCCCTCTGCTTCGTCGTGCACGCTGCCCGGAATAAATTGCCCCGCATTGTTCACCAGGATATCCGGCGACCCTCCGCCTGCCGATATCCAGTCACCGCACTGTAACGTCTGCTGCTTGTCTTCCAGGTCAAAGGCGCGCCACCGTATCCCGGCAGATGGATATTTTGCCGACAGCTCGTCCGCTGTCCGCTGCAGCGCCTCCGCATTGCGGGAAATGAGCGTCAGGTCATATCCGCCCCCGGCGAATTTTTCCGCGATGGCCTTACCCAACCCTCTGGAAGCTCCGGTAATGATACAATTCATAACTTCGTGATTTGCGGGCATATCCCCGGCATATGAATATGCAATATAAACACCTTTTTTTCGACCTGGACCATACGCTTTGGGATTTCGAGGCCAATAGCCGGCAAACCCTGGAAGAATTATACCATTTGCTGAACCTCGCTGAAAGAGGGGTACATGATTTCGACCTTTTTCACCGGTGCTACATCGTGCATAATGACAAGTTATGGGCCCGGTACCGCAATGGCTATATCAAAGTAGATGAATTACGATGGAAGCGGATGTGGCTCACCCTCCTGGATTTCAAGATCGGGGACGAGACCCTGGCGCGAAAGATGGATGTTCTCTTCCTGGATGCGCTGCCCACCCGGAAGATCCTGTTCCCTTATACACTGGAAGTATTGGACTATCTCCGGGATAAAGGTTATGTCTTACACCTCATCACGAATGGGTTCGAGAAGACCCAGCACAGCAAGCTGCAGCACGCAGGACTCACCGGTTATTTTACGGAGGTCATCACATCGGAAGGATCCAACAGCCTCAAGCCGCATAAAGAGATCTTCGAATATGCCTTACAGAAAGCGGGGGCCACTAAGCGTGAAAGTATTATGCTGGGGGATAATTTGGAGGCGGATATTCAGGGCGCCATGAATGCCGGTATCGACCAGGTATATGTCAATCACCTGGGGCAGGAGCCCACTGTAAAGCCGACCTATACCATTCATTCGCTGAAAGAGCTGGAAAGAATATTCTGACCTACGCTTTCTTCTTTCCACACTCCTTGCCCGGGCAGGTCTTATGGGTCTTTGCTTTTTTCTTGCCTTTGTCACCTCCGGCCTGAGCAACGCCAGCAATCAAAAAAGCAGCTGTAGCGAGTATTAATATTTTCCTCATATCCTAAAAATACCCAATTTCTCTCAAAAATCCCAATTAAATCACCAGCTCGCCAGCACCGTCACACCACCCTGCACCACCTGGTTCAGCTGTACATTCACCTTAGTGCCCACAGGCAGCAGGACATCCACCCGGGAGCCGAACTTGATAAAGCCATATTCTGCGCTCTGTTCCGCTTTTTGCCCAACGGACAGGTAGTTCACAATACGTTTGGCCAGGGCGCCGGCGATCTGTTTCACCAGTATCTCCCCACGCCCATTACGCAGGACCACGCTGTGCCGCTCATTCTCGGTGGAGGATTTGGGATGCCAGGCCACCAGGTATTTGCCCTTATGATATTGGTTATACACCACTTCGCCCCCTATGGGATTGCGGTTTTGATGGACATTCGCAGGGCTCATAAAGATGGATACCTGTATACGGCGGTCCTTGAAAAACTCTACGTCGACGATCTCTTCGATAACCACCACTTTACCATCCGCGGGGCAAACGATCAGGTCATCCCCCTTCGTCAGCTTCCGGTTGGGCACCCGGAAAAAGGAGATCAGGAATAACAGCAAGGCTAAGGTCACAAAAAAGATAAGGTAGCTGAGCCAGGCAACATGAGCGCTGATAAAGTAAAAAGAGAGCAGGTTGATCACTGCAAAAGCCAGTGCGCTAATGGTGATCGTCTGATAGCCTTCTCGATGAATAGTCATTATAAAATATTGAAAGTCAAAATTAAGGAATTTGCCGGATCACCGGACAGCCATATGCGTTCCTGTTACCACAACAGCCACATGATATACAGCCACACAAAAGGGGTTGCCACCAATAAGGAGTCAAAGCGGTCCAGGAAACCTCCATGCCCCGGCATGATGTGCCCGCTGTCTTTCACCCCGGCCATGCGCTTTAGCTTACTTTCCAGCAGATCGCCTGCAGTACCGGTGACAGCGGCAATAGCCGCTATCGCGGCCCATTGCAAGGTCCAAGGCCAGTCTGCCAGACCCGCGTTGGCATGACGGGTAAAAAAATACCCGACGATGCCAATGACAATGACAGCGAGGATAGCCCCGCCCAACGTACCTTCCCATGTTTTTTTCGGGGAGATCTTCGAAAAAGGCGTCTTGCCTATCAGCGATCCTACTATATAGGCCATGGTATCATTGATCCAGATGGAGCCGATGATGATCAGCACGAGCAGGGTGCCCCAGAAGCTGATGATATTGCCGTAGAACATGGTCCTCATGTGTGTCAGCAAGGCCAGGCTGAGGGAGATATAAACCAATCCGGCCGCAGAATACAATAAGTTCCTCACGTTGAGCACACGGGTAAGGATGATCTCCCCCAGGGGTAGCACAAACAAGAATACCAGCCCCGTCCACCACCCGATGGCATGGAAAGAAACATTTCCGATGCGATACCCTTCATTGGTAAAATACCACATAAGGCACCAGCCGGCGATCATAACGCCCCACCGGTGAAAAGGTGAAATAGTGGCATATTGTGCGTCGACGCCGGCTATCAGCCGCTGGTACTCAAACCATGCGCCGAAATGAACAATGGAAAAAAGAATAAAAAAGCTCCATTGATTCCAAAGCAATCCGGTAAGCATGACGACTACAAATATGGCAGCCGTCAGCGATCGTGTCTTGAATATAGTAGGGTTCAATGCCATTGTCAACTGTTAAATGTCCGGAAAACGGATTCCTGAAAAATATAACCTGTTTTCCGGAAAGATCCAATATCTATCTGTCCTTCGGACAACGAACCTTCGGTTCATTCTGAAAGTCATTCCGGAAATCCGTCATAGTCGCTCGTACCCTCCACATACACCTGCGCGTAGTTTGCGGTACTGCGCCGCTGCAGTACTGAAAGCAAACCTACGACTATTACCAAAGAAATAATAGCCCAATAAAGCGGGACGGAAGGATCATCCGTCAGCAGGTGGGGATAAATGGAGACAGCCACTACCTGGACGCCGTTCGTAAAAAAATGCGCCAGGATAGAGGCCCAGAGACTGCCGCTGTACCAATAGATAGCACCCAGCAATGCCCCGAGGAACATACGGGGCAGAAAACCCCTGAATTGAAAATGCATGGCGGAAAAAAGAATAGCACAGGCTGTAATGCCCAGCCACGGGCTTTTAAAGATCTGGATCAATATACGCTGCAAAGCCCCACGGAAGCAGGCTTCTTCGAAGATAGCCGGAATGGCGGCGATCACAATTACATTGATGACGATATCTATGACAGAATGGGTCTTTAAAAGGACGGCCGTTCGCTCATCAGCCTCTTTCTCCAGGTTGATCATCCAGTCGGACAGCGGCAGATTCTTATTGATCTGCCCGAGCCAGCCCTCAAATGGGAATGAGAACAGGAGCAGCACCACTCCCAGCGCATAAAAAGCCGGATGCGGAGCCTTCCGGAATCCAAGAAAGTCCAGGGGCTGCTCCCGGGATGTCATCACAGCATAGAAATAGGCCGGCAGGCCGAATATCCCGATCGTAGAGATCATCTGCAGCAGCTTTTCCAAACCCACGCTCCTGTTGCTGGGTGCCAATGAATTTACCAATACGCCCGTAAAGAGGATACTCCCGCCCAGGAAGAGCAGAAACAGGGCTAGCTGGCTCCAGGGTGAGGGTATTTTCATTCTTCTGTTCATAGTTAACTACGATTCATCTATCCTTTGACCATTGGGCATTTCGACGTAAATTTGCATCCCTGATGGCGATAAACATCGGCAATATACAACTTCCTGCATTTCCCCTCCTCCTGGCCCCTATGGAGGACGTGAGCGATCCCCCCTTTCGTTATGTCTGCAAGCAGAATGGGGCCGATCTTATGTATAGTGAGTTCATTTCCAGCGAAGGATTGATCCGCGATGCCATGAAGAGCCGTATGAAGCTGGACTTCTTCGAGTACGAACGCCCTTTCGGTATCCAGATCTTCGGCGGCGATGAAGAGGCCATGGCCATGAGCGCCCGCATCGTCGACACCGTCCGGCCCGACCTCGTGGACATCAATTTCGGATGCCCTGTGAAAAAAGTGGTCTGCAAGGGCGCTGGCGCAGCCGTATTAAAGGACGTGGAAGCCATGACCCGCCTGACGGCAGCCGTCGTAAAAGGCACACAGCTGCCTGTAACAGTAAAAACCCGCCTGGGCTGGGACGATCAGTCAAAGAACATCGAAGAAGTGGCAGAACGCCTCCAGGATGTGGGGATCAAAGCCCTCACCATCCACGGCAGGACCCGTGCGCAGCTGTATAAAGGCGATGCCGACTGGACCCTCATCGCCCGGGTAAAGGAAAACCCCCGTATCAGGATCCCTATTTTCGGCAACGGTGACATCGACTCCCCCGAAAAAGCAAAAGCATACCGGGACCGCTACGGCATAGATGGTATCATGGTCGGCCGGGCCGCCATTGGTTACCCCTGGATCTTTAACGAGATAAAACATTACCTGCAGACAGGCGAACACCTGCCTCCTCCAACCATCGAACAACGTACCGCCGCCATCCGCGACCACCTGCTCCGTTCCGTCGAATGGAAAGGCCCCGTCGTGGGCATCCTCGAAATGCGCAGGCATTATACCAACTACCTGAAAGGCTTCCCTTATATCAAGGAGTTCCGCAACCAGCTGGTGCAAAAAGCCTCTGTCGCAGAGATCGGGGACATCCTGCTGCAGGTGCAGCAGCGCTATGCCGGATTCGTCCCGGAACGTACGGTCACCACCTTCACGGCCGGCCAGCTGGAAGATTGCGCATATTAACCGTCACCCTCACCTGAAGAAAAATCTGAACCATTTCAGCTTACCCGCATAAGGCGGATACTTGATCGAAGGATCGATCCATACAGGCGTTTGCATCACGGGCTTCGCATGCGTAAACACATCGAAAGTACTTTTACCGTGATAAGCCCCCATGCCGCTGTAGCCCACTCCGCCAAAAGGAAGATAGTGATTGGCGAAATGCCACACCGTATTGTTGATACATCCTCCTCCAAAGGAAAATTCTTCCATCCAGGTTCGCTGCTTTTCACTGTCGCGGGTGAAAAGGTAGAACGCCAGCGGGTCCGGATGCCGCCGCACGAAAGCCAGCGCTTCTTCCATGTCGCTGTAGGTAAAAACAGGCAGGATAGGGCCGAATATCTCCTCCCGCATCAGCGGGCTCTCCGGCGAAACATCTTCCATCAAAGTGGGTTCGATAAACAATCGCTGCCTGTCATGACGCCCTCCTGTAACGATCTTCCCCTCCGAGAGGTAGCCCACCAGCGTATCAAACCGCTTCTCATGGATGATCTTTGCATAATCGTTACTTTCCTCCGGCCGGGCTCCGTAAAAGGACACCATCGTCTCCTGCATGGCACGGACCAGCCTGTCCCTGACATCCGCATGCACCAGCAGGTAGTCCGGGGCAACACAGGTCTGCCCCGCATTGATGAACTTGCCCAGGACGATACGCCTGGCAGCAGTTTGAATATCAGCATCGGCTGCCACCACCACCGGGCTCTTGCCGCCCAGCTCCAGCGTCACAGGCACCAGCTCTTTAGCCGCCAGCTGGTACACGGCCCGCCCGACTGCTATGCTGCCCGTGAAAAAAACATGATCAAACCGGAACGATTGCATCATCCCCGTCACCACACCCGCCCCCTCACCCTGTACAACACGGACATATTCCGGCGGATAAAGGGCAACCAGCATCTTTTCTATCAGGGCCGACGTGGCAGGAGCATATTCCGACGGTTTCACCACAACGCAATTGCCGCCCGCAATGGCCCCGACCAGGGGCACCAGCGCCAGCTGCAGCGGGTAATTCCAGGGCGCGATGATCAGCACGACACCCAATGGATCACGGTAGACGCGTGAAGATGAAGGCAGGTTCACCAGGTTAGTCCCCGCACGCCGTGGCCGCATCCATTTCCGGAGATGCCTCAGGCTATTGTTCAATTCAGCCAGCACCAACCCCGTCTCCGTTCCATAACTTTCCTCACGGCTTTTTTTCAGGTCGGCATGCAGCGCTTCCGCAATCGCCTGCTCGTGCTGCAGCAGGCTTTCTCTCAACAACAGCAAATGCCGTCTCCGCATATCATAAGGCCTTGTGGTCCCCGACTGGAAATGGCGGCGCATGGCAGGCAGATCGATAGACATAATTATACTGGTTTAATGCAGTAACAATTTCCTCAAATTTTGGGGGATTTAGTACTTAATTTTACAGGATTCCGGTGTCACAAAATAAATTTATGCAGTCCAAAAGTCAAATAATATCGGTTCAGGGAATACCTATCGCCATTGTTCAGCAAAATAATGCCGATTACATATCGCTTACAGACATGCTAAAGGCTAAGGACGGAGATTTTTTTATTGCTGACTGGCTAAGGAATAGAAATACACTCGAATTTCTGGGTATTTGGGAAAGTGTGCATAATCCCCATTTTAATTATGGCGAATTCGCCATAATTAAAAGTCAGGCAGGCCTGAATAGCTATAAGATAAGTGTAAAAGAATGGATAGGGAAAACCAATGCTTTTGGCTTAAAAGCCAGCGCAGGACGATATGGGGGTACATATGCCCATAAGGACATTGCCTTTGAGTTCGGAATGTGGATAAGCGCAGAATTTAAGGTATATCTAATAAAAGAATTCCAGCGCCTGAAAGAAGAAGAAAACAATGTTAAAAAGCTCGAATGGAATTTACAACGAACGCTTTCGAAGATCAACTATCGTATTCATACCGATGCTATAAAGGAGCAGCTAATTCCTCCTGTTATAACCAAAGACCAATCTGCTACCGTGTATGCAAGTGAAGCCGATCTTTTGAATGTAGCCCTCTTTGGATTTACAGCTGCCACGTGGCGGGAAAATAATCCGGATAAAAAAGGAAATATCCGCGATGATGCTACTTTGGAGCAATTAGTTATCCTCACCGACCTGGAAAGTATCAATGCATTATTGATCCGGCAGGGACTACCGCAAAACGAGCGGCTGCAAAAATTAAACACCACTGCCATTCAGCAAATGACCTCCCTCTTGTCCAACCCATCTATAAAAAAACTTAGCCGCTGATTCTTAATTTGTAAAACTATGCTCCCTCCCACGAACGACTCCCACTACATGCAACAAGCCCTCAAAGAAGCCCGCAAAGCCTACGCCGAAGAAGAGATCCCCATCGGCGCCATCATCGTCCTGAACGACAAGATCATCGCCCGCGGTCACAACCAAACAGAGAGACTGACAGACTGCACCGCCCACGCCGAGATCATCGCCCTCACCTCCGCCTTCAATTTCCTGGGCAGCAAATACCTCCCGGAAGCCTCCATCTACATCACAGTAGAACCCTGCCTCATGTGCGCCGGCGCCCTCTATTGGAGTAAGATAGGCCGCGTCGTCTATGGCGCCGATGACGACAAGAATGGCTATCGCCGGGGCATCCTCCTGCCGTCCCTGTCAAACCCATCCGATGCTCCCCTGCACGAATCCCCCGAAGCCCGTATCCCAACCTGGCCCTTCCACCCAAAGACCACGCTCATAAAAGGTATCCTGAAAGAAGAATGCGCCACGCTGATGCAGGATTTTTTCCGGGAACGCCGCCGCTAGCTTTACAATTTCCTGATCTTAATATTCTTAAACGTCGCCCCCCCTCCATGATCCTGCAGGTCGATCAATCCCGTCTTCGCCACCCCGTAATCAGGATAATCCTTCCATTTGCCGGTCGCCTTCAGCTTCCGCCACTCCGGGGTCCGCACCTTAAAATCAGCCACCTTGAATCCATTCAGCCAATGTTCCACATGATCCCCATTTACAACGATCCTCGTATGGTTATACTCCCCCTGGGGCCTCGTAGCGATCTTCAACGGCGGATGCATCGCATAATCCGCCCCGCTCTTCTGCCATTCTTCCAACTTCCCCGGGTAACCGAAATCATCTATCAGCTGGTACTCCGGCCCCGTCTCATACGGATGCTCATGCGTCTCCGCTACATGATATAGCACACCGCTGTTGGCCCCCTTTTCAATCTTCCAGTCCAGCTGCAGCTCAAAGTTCATATATTGTCCATTCGTCACCAGGTCGGCACGGTGCTGTACCCCTTCCTGCTTGCAGTGCAGCTCCCCGTTAGTGACCTCCCAGCTGTCATCGGGCGCCTGCTTATACGTATGCCAGCCCGCAGTCGACTTACCGTCAAATAATAATTTCCAGCCTGCCTTTTTCTCCCTGGCAGAAAGCGTATTGTCCTGGGCCATTACCCCAAAAGAACACCCCGCCGACAGATAAAAGACAGCTGCAATGCATTTGATCATCGTATACATAAAAAAGAGATTAGACGAGAAAGTTACAAAACTTTGAACATCTTCCACCCCCGGGTGTATTCCATCAGTTTGGCAGGGTGCGCATTTTCCTGTAAATTCGCTACCCCTTCAGTGGCCTCACGGCCCATATTGGCAAGACTTAATTTAGATAACATTAAAAACATCCGTTATGGCATTTACACTTCCTGCGTTGCCGTATGCATTCGAAGCATTGGAACCGCACATCGACACTACCACCATGCAGATACACCATGGTAAACATCACCAGGCATATGTTGACAATCTGAATAAAGCCATCGCCGGCACTCCCAACGAAGGCAAATCCCTGGAAGAGCTGGTCGCCAAAGCAGGCAGCATCAGCCCCGCCGTCCGCAACAATGGCGGCGGACACTGGAACCATACTTTTTTCTGGGAAAGCCTTAGCCCCAAAGGCACCGGCGCTCCCGCAGCCAGGCTGGCCGACGACATCCATACCACCTTCGGCAGTTTTGACGCTTTTAAAGAAAAGTTCAACGCGGCAGGTATAAGCCGCTTCGGCAGCGGCTGGGCCTGGCTGATCGTAAAGGACGGCAAGCTGGAGATCAGCTCCACCCCCAACCAGGACAACCCACTGATGGACGTAGCCGAAGTAAAAGGAACACCGCTGCTGGGCGTTGACGTGTGGGAACATGCCTATTACCTGAAATACCAGAATCGCCGTGCCGAATACCTGGGCGCTTTCTGGAGCGTGGTCAACTGGGATAAAGTGGCTGAACGTTATGCAGCCGCCATCGGTAAATAAATAACACTCACCGGCAGCGTGGCCATAGGACTACGCTGCCGGACTACCATTCGACAAAAAAAACTTATGAAGCAATTTTCCGCCACGGCACTTTCGATCGCAGCGCTTCTCTCCCTGGCAGCCTGTAAAGGGCATCAGAAAAAGGTCATCGTCTATGCAGGCAGCGATATACAGGTAGATAACACCAAGACCAACATCACCGTTGGCGAAGGAGGCCCCTTACATCAACAGGACCTGGACTTCTCCGGCGGCGATCCGGTGACGCTCAACGTGCAGACCCCTTCCGGTAAGGTCAGCCTGGAAGTGGCGGAAGATGGGCTTTATATAGCCAATCTGAAAAATGACACCATCGTAGGCAGCTACCAGCGCGTAGGGGCAGCCTCCGGAAGCAACCGTATCACCCAGGACCAGCTCGGGCCCATGGTGGACAGCCTCGAAAAGCTGGTTCGCGGCGAGAACGTCAGCGCAGCCAATAAGAACTATTTTATCCTGCCCAACCATATTGCCAAGGTCAGCCAGACTGCTGCGGCAAAAGTCTTCGGGCCTTATACGACGATCCCTTCCGCTTTCGACGCAGGCTCCGTACCGGAGATCTATAAATTTTATAGCGTCAAGGAAGTGCATGAGATGATCAATAAATTCAATGGGATCATTCATCCGGCACCGCCGGCGAAATAGCTGCTACGGCACCGGGTCCACCCCATGTCCTCCCCAGGGATGACAACGGGCGATGCGGCGCAAAGCCAGCCAGCCGCCTTTTAAGGGACCATATTTTTGCAGTGCTTCCAGGGCGTATTGAGAACAGGTGGGTGTAAATCGGCATTTGGGGCCCAACAAGGGCGAGATCACCCATTGATACAGCTTGATCAATGCGATCAGGGGCAGGCTTAATATTCTTCGTAAGGTCCTCATGATCCTATCTCCTTCACTATTTTTTCCAAAGCTACAGCTATCCTGCCGGAGACAAGCCGGTGATCGGGCAGTTCTTTGCCGGTGTAAATAAAAAACAGGCAGAGCGACAGCTGCCTTTCCTCCACCCACAACGCCAACGGCTCTTTTTTAAGGCGATAAGCCTCCCGGGTCAGCCGTTTGATCCGGTTCCTGTCCACCGCCTTCTTAAAATTCCGCTTGCTGGCACTAAACCCCGCCTGCAAACCGATCACTGGCCCTCCCAGCAGATAATGGATCCGGTAGGGAAAGACATGCAGGCTCTTCCCTTCACGGAAGATCCGCTCGATCTGCTTGCGGCTCTTGAGCCGCTCGCCCCTGCCTAATGTGAATCGCCGGTTGATGGGAGATAGTTTAAAATAAAAAAAGCGAATTAGCTCGCACTAATTCGCTGCAATATAAGCTCTATGGCCCGATGACGGAAAACACCGCCCCGGCCGGAAATGCTATTTCAGTTTCGATTCGTCAGAAATCGTCAGCTTCTTACGACCCTTCTTACGACGGCTGGCCAATACCTTACGGCCATTGGCAGTCTGCATACGCTTACGAAAACCATGAACGGTCTTGCGGCGACGTCTATGAGGTTGGAATGTACGTTTCATTAAATTATTTTTTTACGTTACCGGAATTTCCATCAAGACCACGGGTCACCATACCCGTCGCCGGTGAAAGGGACGGCAAAATTAGGGAAAAAAACAAGGCCGGCCAAGTGTTTGCTAATATTGCACCGAAAAATATCCGTTGGATACCTGGTAGGTTTTCGGGGTTTGAAAGGTGGGATCAGCCGCCAGGAATTCAAAATTACCCCTGATCCTGCCGGTAACAGGATCATTTTCCAGGATATTCAGGGTGCCGCTGGCAGAACCATAGGTGGAATTGATCACCGGACTATAGACGCCGGTGTAAGTGAATTGCATGTAATCAAAGAGATAAGGTCCTCCGGGTGCGATATCAAAGGGCACCAAAAGGCTGATAGCCTGGGATCCATTCAGCGCTGAACCATTTATAATCAATGTATTGGAGATGCTTGAAGCCTGGATGCTGCGGGCCATCCAATTCTCCCCATCGATGACAGCATGCATGGTATCCGTTTTGTTGGCCGCCGGAAGGGATGAAGTGTAGGGCAGCTTAAAGAAGACCCCATCCGTCATCTTTTTTTGCTTACCGTCGACATTGCGATAAACATTTAAGGAGAAAGTGCCGGTAATGGTCCGGTTCACCAGGTCGATCTGCGTCACCGTCACCGTCCCTCCTGCCTGTGCCGTGTCACTGCCCTGGTTGGAGGTATAAGCATACAGGTCGGCAGAGTCGGTATTGAGGTAGGCTGCGACGGAAGTAGTGTTCTGGTTGAGCGTATAGACCCCGGGGATCGTATCATTGAGGATAATGCTCAGCTGCTTATGGTCGGAGCTGATCCCGGAAATATTGATAAATCCCGCCACAATAGCGGCTCCTTTCAAACTATCTGCGGCTGACCACTGCACCCCATCGATCTGCGCCGTAAAGGTACCGTCACGACCATTGGGGTTTTCCGTGCTGACCTCTTTCCGGCAGGAAAAAAGGACCAGGACCACCAGCACAGGCATGATATAAGTAAGGAGACGGGACATAATGCTATTATTAAGGTAATACTATATGCGTTGAATGTAAAGCTTTCCCATAGAAAATACTGGCGTGGCTATCAAAATCCTCGGCGGAATCCGTGGTAAAGCACCGGAGCTGGCCGTTCCTGGAACACCGGCGTTCCATCTCCGGATGACGCTGCAAATAATCAGCCAGACTCTCCGCTACGATCTCTCCCTGGACGATCAGCTGGCTGCCCGCCGGCAGCTGTTGAGCGATCTTGTCCCGCATCAGCGGATAATGGGTACATGCCAGCAGCACGGCGTCGATATCAGGGGATTGAGCCTTCAGCTGGTCCATATATTCTTTGACAAAATAATCGGCGCCAGGCTTATCATGCTCATTATTCTCCACCAGGGGTACCCACAGCGGGCACGCCTGCTGGAACACAGCGATTTGAGGGTAGAATTTTTCGATCTCGATAGGATAGGAGCCCGAGAGCACCGTCCCCCGGGTAGCAAGAACGCCGACATTGCCCGTCTTCGTATATTTCCCTATCACTTCCGTTGTCGGTCGTATCACCCCCAGCACCCTTCTATCCGGCGCGATCCGGGGGAGGTCGTTCTGCTGGATGGTCCGCAGCGCCTTGGCGGAAGCCGTATTACAAGCCAGTATCACCAGGGGACAGCCCTGGCGGAAAAGCCATTGCACACATTCCAGGGTATAGTGATACACAGTCTCAAAGCTCCTGGTCCCATAAGGCGCACGGGCATTATCCCCCAGGTACGTATAGTCATATTGGGGCAACCGGGCCACCAGCTCTTTCAGAACCGTGAGGCCGCCATAGCCTGAATCAAATACGCCAATGGGTTGCGAGGACTGCATATTATAAAACAGAGCGGACCACCGGCCCGCTCTTCATTTAATATCTGATTTGTACAAAGAACCTACTTCAAACCGAGCTTCTTCTTCACCAGGGGCAGCAGATCGTCCGCAGGAGGAGACGCCAGCAGCGCTTCCTTGGTCAGCACATAGGCATAGCCGTTCTCCTTGGCCACCGTCTGCACCGTCTCAACCGCTTTCTTCTGGATAGGCGTGATCAGGTCCTGCTGCTTCTGTTGGTACAGCTGCTGTGCCTGCTGCTGCCATCCCTGCAGCTTGATCAGCATTTCACCCATGTTCTTCTTCTTCAGCTCCAGCTGTGCCTTTGTGTATTTAGCCGTATCCTTTGAGTTCAAAAGGCTGTCCTGCTCATAGTATTCCTTCTTCATGTCCTCGAAATTCTGACCCAGCGCATTCTGGTAATCATTCAGGGCCGTGTCCGCTTTTTTGTATTCAGGCATTGCAGGGATCAGTTCAGAAAGGCTGATATAGCCGATCTTCGCCTGCGCCTTTGTTGAATTGCCCGCCATCACCAGGCCCATAACCACCACTACTACGGTAAGAATCTTTTTCATTTGTTCGTTGTTTGTTTTTGGTGAGCACGGAACATAACGGAGTTCCATGATCTTATTTGTTTTTGTTGTTTGATTAACTTACGATTAACAAATCATTCGCACTTTGAAACTCCCTATTTGGCAATCCCCAAAGCCCGCAGGATATCCTCGCTTTTGTCCAGCTTTGGGTCGGCAAATATAACAGTAATTCCTTCACTTTTATCCAAAATTAAATCGTACATCCTGTTGACCGCAATCTGCTGGATGGCGTTGTATACCTTGTCCTGTATAGGTTTGACCAGTTCCTGCCGCATTTTGAAGAGGTCGCCTTCATAGCCGAAACGCTTGCGCTGAAGGTCCCGCACCTCTTTTTCCCTGTTGAAAAGCAGGTCCTCTCTTTTCTTCTTCAGCGTATCGCTCAGCATCACCTGCTCGGCTTCATAATCCTTGTACATTTTGTCCAGGGCCGACTGCTTGTCGTCGATCTCCTTCTGCCACTGCATGCTGATCTGGTCCAGCTTCTTCTGGGCATCTTTATATTCCGGCATTTTATCCAGGATATACTTGGTGTCTACAACGATGATCCGTTGCGCTTGTCCGGCCAGCGCAAAGGCCAGCAACAGGCTTACAAATATTATTATCTTCCTCATAGGTGCAATTTTTAGGAGCCGTAAAATAAGCATTAATCCGGTTCATACCCCAACATAAATGTAAACCGGGTCGCATTTTTCAGCGAGCCATTCTGGATACGATCCAGCCCTATCCCGTAGTCGAAGCCCAGCAGACCGAACATCGGCAGGAAGAAACGCATCCCCACACCTACGCTCCTGCGGAGACGGAAAGGATTGTATTCATTGTAATTATACCATCCATTGGCAGCCTCGAAAAAGGTCAGCCCATAGATGGTGCTGCTGGGATTGGTCGTGAAAGGATAACGCAATTCCAGCGTATACTTATTGAACATGGTAAAGAACTGGCTGGCCTGCTGCTGGTCAGGATTGTATTTCGGATCAGAGTTCTCATACACAGGATAACCACGCTGGGAGATAATATCATACCCCAGCAAGCCGAAGTTGTTGGTCAGACCCGCATCCCCCACCTGGAAACGCTCGAAAGGAGAGAAGCCCAGCCTGCTGTTGTAGCGCCCCATGAACCCGAACTTGGCAGATGCCTTCAGCACGAACTGACGGCTTTTATCCGCCCCCATCGGTTGCCCGATCGGCAGGTACCAGTCACTGGTAAACCGCCATTTATGGTACTCCGGCAATTTATAGCTGTCGTCCTGCGTAAGGCTTTTATCAAACGCCGAATAAGGTGGCGTGAACTGCACGCTCAGGATCTGGCTGGCGCCCGACCTTGGATAGATAGGCTGGTCCAGTGAATACCGGCTCAAAGCCAGTTTGAAGCTGAAGTTGGTGGAGAAGCCATTCCGGAAGGCCGAGGTGAACAAAGGATAATTGTTCAGATCGTACTGGGTATAGTTCACCGAATACGTCAAAGTGAAATAATCATCGGGCCAGTGTAGCTGCTTGCCCAATGCGACAGAGACACCGAAGTTCTTCAATGAGTTGGTATCGCTGAACGAATAGGTATTCGTCCGGTAGTTGTATCCACCCGTGCGGAAGACGCTCCGGTAAAGACTGACCGTCAGTGAATTTCGTTTCTTCCCACCCAGCCAGGGCTCGGTGAAGGAGAAGTTATAGGACTGGTACGCCTTACCATTGGACTGGATACGCAGGCTCAGCTTCTGTCCGTCTCCGCTGGGCAACGGGTCCCAGGCAGATTTATGAAGGATGTTCTTCATAGAGAAGTTATTGAACGTGACACCCACCGTACCTGTCAGACCGATGCCGCCACCCCAGCCCGCGGACAGCTCCAGCTGGTCAGCAGACTTTTCTTCCACGCCCCAGTTGATATCTACCGTACCGTCCTCCTGGTTAGGATTGACGCCCGGATTGATCTTTTCCTGGTTGAAGAAACCAAGGTTCGCGATCTGCCGTTGAGAACGGATCAGCTCCTGCCGGCTAAACTTATCCCCCGGTATCGTGAACAGTTCCCGGCGAATGACATACTCCTTTGTCTTTTCATTCCCCGTGATAGTGATATTCTTGATCGTCGCCTGAGGCCCCTCCGTCATACGGATCTCGAAATCGATGGTATCGTTGTATACCGCCGTTTCCACGGGATCAATATGGAAGAACAGGTAGCCGTCATCCATGTACAGACCGCTGATATCACCGCCTTCCTGCGACATCTTCAATTTCTTGTTCAGGATATCCAGGTTGTACACATCCCCTTTGTGAATGCCCAGCGCAAGGCTGAGGATACTGTCGGAGTACTTGGTGTTACCCCTCCAGGAGATATTCCCGAAATAATATTTATGCCCTTCCTCAACCTTGATATCCACGTTCATCTTCCCTTTCTTCACGATCGTCTTGTCATCTACGATCGTCGCATCGCGATAACCCTGGGAATTGTAATAGTCCAGCACCTTTTGTTTGTCCGCCTCATACTTGGTGGCATTGAACTTCGCGGAGCTGAACAGCTTGAAGCGGAAGTAGGGGTCCAGGAATTCCTTCGTCCCCGAAAATGACAAAAATCCCCATTTATCGAGGTATTCTCTGAAACCCATGCGGGTATGAGTGCCGAACGTCGTGTCCTCCGGCGGCGGGAACAGCGTGAACCGGGTCTGCTCATGCGTATCCTTCATCTGCTTCTTCAGCTTGATCTCCGAAACAGCCTCGTTGCCGAAAAAATTGATCTCGCTGATGCGAACCTTCGGGCCTTTAACGATGTTGAAGTTAAGTATCTCGGAATTGGCAACAGACGGGTCCTTTATCTCGGTAATGGTTATCTGCGCATCCTGGTAACCCTTTTCGGCATAGAACTTCTTAATAACCTGGATGGCAGAACGCTTCATGTTCTCATTGACCACCCGCCCCTTGACCAGGCCGGTCTTGGTGGTAAGATCATCCCCATCACCTTTCTTTACCCCCTTAAAATAAAAATTCGACAGGCGTGGCCGCTCCGTCACAACGATCTCTATATAAATATTGGTGCCGGTTACTTTTGTAAAGTTGATCTCGATATCGGAAAAAAGATTTTGCTTCCAAAGATTCGTAATGGCCTTGCTGAAATTATCACCGCCCGGAATAGTCACTTTATCACCTACTGTAAGTCCTGATATTGAAGTGAGTAGCGTCTCGTCAAGGTATTTGGTTCCTGCTATCTTGATGCCGGCAATGGTGTATTCGCGGGGTGGGTTCTTAGGGTTGGTAAGGTTGATCAATTCAGGATCGACGGAAACTGGATGCGTTGTATCGGTAACCTGGCCTTGTGCAGCAGTTTGATTCAGTAAGCAGTAAGATATTAGTAAAAAAACACAAATCAGTGATCTTCGTTGCATCCAGTCGGTTTTTAGAGCGGCAAATTAAGGGGATTTATTAAAAGTCTTTGTTAAAAAGTGGTCTGGGAAGCAGACGACTCCTGCTGGATTTGCGCGCCAGTCTTCCCAAATCGCCTTTCTCTGCCCTGGAAGTCGAGGATGGCTTCATATAGGTTCTCCTTTCGAAAGTCAGGCCAGCGGACGCTGGTAAAATACAATTCAGCATAAGCGAGTTGATATAGCAAAAAGTTACTGATGCGGTACTCTCCGCTGGTCCGGATCATCAATTCCGGATCGGGGAAGTCCCGTGTGGACAGATATTGTTGAATGGTGTCCTGGGTTATGGCGGCCGGATCCAGTTTCCCCGCCTTCACATCCAGGGCCAGGCTCTTGACGGCTTCCGTAAGCTCCCAGCGGGAACTATAGCTCAGGGCCATGATCAGGTTCAGTCCCGTATTCTTTCCCGTTATCTCCAGTGCCTCCTTCAGCTCATTACGGGCATATTCCGGTAGCATCGTCATATCGCCGATGACATGCAATCTTATATTATTCCTGCTCAGCGTCTCCGCCTCTTTCCGGATCGTCTCTACCAGCAGCTCCATCAGACCCGTGACCTCAAGGGCCGGACGGTCCCAGTTCTCCGTGGAAAAAGCGTAAAGGGTCAGATAGCCGATCCCCAGCTCCGCACAGCCTTCCACGATATCCCTTACGCTCTCTACACCGTGAAAATGGCCAAATAGCCTGTCCTGGCCCTTTTCCTGGGCCCAGCGACCGTTGCCATCCATGATAATGGCGATATGACGGGGTAGCCTTTGCAGATCTATTTTTGCCTTTTCAGACTCCATAGACGGTTTTTTTGTGCACGGGGTATCGCTTTGCCGAATTTAACCCATCCCCTGTGCACATTTAATGATGGGCTATCCGCCGGCGGAACCGAATTCCGCTTAAGGGGCTCAAAGATAGTGATTTCACGAGTTTGAGTTGTTAAATTCTCGTCATTGGCCCGGCAGGGCCTATCCATTGGGCGGCTGTTGCGTCGCACTCTTGTACTTTTGCCGTACCGGCAACAGATCCTTCTCCGCTTAGCCGGCGACCCTAACCTTTCCGCCGCTGTAATTTCGTTACCTCTGAACATGAGCACATCCATCAGCTAACCATCCTATTATTCATTTGTAGCTGAATCACCGACGCAAATTAAGGCGGCTCCAAGGCAGGGTCGACCTCAGGACCGCTGCACGGCAAGCCGCCGCCCTTACTTCATCGAACGCGCCTCGTTCCGCAATCACACTCCTCCTCGTATTCACGCTCCACATGCCCCTTCACTTCTCCGCTTTTTCAGCAACCCTAATCTTTCCGCCGCTGTACATTGGGGACCATTGTACTTTATTACATAATTCAGCTGAAATACTATTGAACAGTTGTGGCTGATTGCACCAACCCAATGTAAGGCGGCGGGCTCCCCGGCAAGGTCGCCCTCAAAACCCCAGAAAGGCAAGTCGCCACTTTTACTTCTTCGAACTCGCCTCATCCGCAATCACCCTGCGCCTCTTTTTAACCAATTTAATCAATCCCCACTCGCCCCCTCCGCGACCCGCCGATCAAGAGCTTCGTCGGAGCTGCTTCGACACGCTCCTCCTCGCTCGTAACCTTCGCTTCGCTCGGTTACGCCTGAAGTCGCCTTACATTCAACTTGTACATGCAGCTACAAATGCCCAACAGAACGTCGGTCCAATAAAGTACAAATGCGCAGCGGTAGCGAATGTACAGCGACGGAAGGCGTATAGCTGTCGGGAATAAAATAAAGGGAAAATCTCACAGTATTTAGACAAACAAAAAACCTAAAGCCCCCCCGGAGCGGGGCACTTATACGAACTCAAATTAAACGAAAGCATCACCTCCGCAAACAAATATCCATCCCGCTGGTTGGAATACCCCCGCTGACGCCCCTTGATCCCAATAGTCGACCCCACCTCATTGCTACGGTCCTGCATGGCATACCAAAGGGTAGGAGATCCATCCGGCAGCAAATGCGGCTGAGCGTCAGGGGCATAGGTCGTACTGACGTCATCTATATAATCCGTGGTGGTAAAACGGTACACCACCTCAAAACCCAGGTTCATATTCCGGTTGAGATTATATTTCACCCCCACACCCAGCGGAAAGCACATCGCCATGCTCCCATAAGGCTTCCGGCCGGGATACAACGAGGAACCCTGCCCCTCGGTACCCAGCTGCCTTAAATATACCTTCTCACCGCGGTAATAGGCATACGGGTCATAATTGAAGACACCGGCCCCAAAAGTGATGTAAGGGGTAAATCGGTCATACAGACTCCCCGGTACGAACTTATAGAAGTTAAAATCGCCCTGCAGCGTCAGTTCCCAGATATTGGTATTGAAGCTAAGGTTCCTCCGCAACATGAATTCGTTATTGGTATTATACCTGTCCGAATACCCAAGAAAAGCATAATGCCCTGCGATCCGCACGGCAACATAATTACTGAACTGCTTACGGAAAAAAGCCCCCAGGGCCATATTCGGTCGATTAAACCGGGGATTGGGGTTCAGGTCCCCAAAATAATGCGAAGCGCCGGCCGAAATACCATATTCGCCTTCCTGGACGATGGCATCCTCCTGTGCATTCACCCGCAGACAACCCAGCAATAATGATAGTACGGTAAGACTCAGCAGCTGCTTCATATAATAATTATAATACATTGTCCTTATAGGAAACGAAATTTGCGTTTTTTTCGTTCCCGCCCACGGCGGTATTTCGCCCAAGGGTTTGTTAAAATATAAGCTATTGGACAAAAACCAGGCCGCACCGGCTAATTCCGGGTATCCAGGCCCCAGGAAAGCTTGCCGCGGAGGGTTTGCAGAAAATTATTTTCATTCAGGCGGATCAGGCTCAGGGTGAAAGCCTCATTGCGAACAGCCAGCTGAACCTGCTTATCCACGATCTCTTTCCGGGAATCCAGGACGCAGATGAAATTCTCCGCCCGTCCTTCTACTTCAAAGGAGATGATATTGTCATCCGGCACGACAATGGGGCGGACATTGAGATTATGCGGCGCCACAGGCGTGATGACAAAGCTGGTGGATTCCGGGAAGACGACGGGCCCTCCGCAGCTGAGCGAATAGCCCGTGGAACCGGTGGGCGTGGCTACGATCAGACCATCCGCCCAGTAGGTATTCAGGAATTCCCCGTTCAGATACGTATGGATCTTGATCATCGGGGAAGTATCCGTTTTATGGATGGCGAATTCATTCAAACCGTAAGGCACATCGCCAAATAAAGGCTTGCTGGCATCCAGGTGGATGAGACTGCGCTTGTCCACCACAAAAGTACGGTTGACCAACGCATTGACAGCCGTCGTCAGCTCCTCCTTCCCGATGCTTGCCAGAAAACCCAATCGGCCGAAATTGATCCCCAATACCGGGATGTTCTTATCCCGCACCAAGGATACCGTGTCCAGCAACGTACCATCCCCCCCCAGGCTGATCAGGAACTCGATGGACTCATCCAGGTCACCGGACTCCCGGAAACTGGCGACGTTGGAAGGAAGCATAAAGGCAGACCCGATCTTTTCCAGGAAAGGCTGGTGGATCACCGGTTGAAGCTGCTGTCTTATTAATTCGTCAAATAATCGCTGAACTCCACTCTGCTGTTCGTATTCGATCACGCGACTGTAAATGGCTACTTTCATTTCGAATTAACGTCTTTTTCAATGGTGAAATGCAGTCGGCTTTCGCCTCGTGTCATTTTAGCTTAAAAATCATTTCTAATGTGTAAAAATAACCCGTTTTGCCCTAATTGGTTAAAGCTATAATCCAGGCGGAAGTTCAGATCATAGAAGGTCACAAGGTCCAATCCAAATCCCCCGCTATATAACATACGGTTCACCAGCGAATTAGCTTTAAAGTCTGCATTATATGCATAGCCGTAATCTGTAAAGGCCGTGGCATAAATACGGAAAGGGATGCGGTCATGCGATCGGACACGCATGAAAGGTATGCTGAAATTGAATAGCTCCCTGAAAAAAGTATTGCGGAGCACAAATCCTGCCGTACCATCAATAACATAACGGTCCAATCCCCGTAAGAAGAAATCCCCATACCCCAGCAGGGACTGATTATAGAAGGGCTGATGCAACGGCCATTTCAATACATTGGTATTCTCAAAACCAAACCAGAACTTCCTGGCAAGGGGCCAGCTGCGGGTCAGCTTGGTTTGGAACTGCCAGAAATCCATTTCTTTGGTGATCCCCCGGCGGGCAAGTCCCCCTTCGAAAATGATCCCGTTCAGCGGATAGGCGACATAATCCACATCCGTGTAGTTAAAGCGATAGGCCAGCTCCGGGTAGACCACCTTCAGCTTATCATGGTTGAAATAGTGAGGGTTCCACACCGCCACCATGCTGTCGATCCGCGCGCTGGCCATCGAGAAATTCAACAAATGCCGCACCTTCAATCCCGGACGATAGAAATAGCGCACCGAGGCAGAGAAGGTTTCGCTGAGATATTTGCCGGCATGCGGGATAGTGTCCGAGTTGATAAAGAATTGCTGGTTCTTTGCGGTCAGGGCATTCACCTCCGTCTGCTGTGCATAGGTAAAGCCACCGCCGAAGCCATGCTTCAGGGTCTTGTCGGCATAAGGCTGATTATAATACAGCTCGAATTGCCGGGCATAGCCGGTGATCAGCCAGGCCGTCAGCTGATCGTTCCTCCCCGTGAAATTGAAGTGTGTAAATTTTGCCCCGTAGTTCACCCGGTTGAGGTTGTAATTCCTGGCTGCCCAGGCAGAAAAATTACGGTCCACCGGCCTGAAATAAGGGACAGGAAAGATATACCACCGCTCCTTCACCTCTATGGCGATATCCGCCTCGTACCCACGGAAGTTTTTGAGATAGATGACCACATCGTTGAACAAACGTGTGTTGATCAGCCGGTCATGGGCCCTTTGAAAAGAGACCACCAGGTCGTGGAGACTGACAGAATCCCCGGTCTTAAAGTACAGCTCCCGCTCAATGATATAGTTCTTCGTTTTTTTATTCCCTGTGATATAGATCTTTCCCACCGTGTACGCACGGGAAGTGTCAGTGATAGATTGTGCGTGGGAATAAGAGCAGAAAAGGATCAAAGCAGCCAACATCCAGAAATATGTACGGTCCTTCTTTATGGCCATAATAATGGGGAGGGACATCAGGTCTTTACACGTTAGTAATACATCAAATGTTCAGGTAGTTCATCAGGTGATCGTAATTGCTGCGCAATTCGTTCTCGTACAATTCTTCCCCGAAATAATACTTAACCTGGTACTCATACCGCTGGAATGTGGCGATAATATCAGAGATCTCGAGCTTATTGATCCGTAAAGTAATGTAAAAATTCCCGGATGAAGCGTCCGGATAGGTATTCAGCTGCGTGATATGGGCGTCATTGGTCTCCACCAGCTTGCTGATCTCCGAAAAGGAAAAGCTGACCTTTTCCATCTCCAGTACGATGATACCCCCCGTGTCGTTGACGCCGCTGGTACGGCCCAGCTGCCTTAACAGGTCGGTAGCCGTGATAGATCCGATATATTCTGCCTCGCCGGCTATCACCGGGACCACAGTCAAAGCAGACTCGTTCACCATTTGCACCGCTTCGAAGAAAAACGCCTCGGCATGGGCGGCTATTTTGGAGAAGCTTCCCAGCAGCTGCGAGAGCCGGGTGGAGTCGTCCTCAACATTCAAAAGAGCATCCTCACTCACCAATCCCGCCAGCTTATCCTCGACGACGACAGGCAGATGGGTGACATGAAAATCCGCCATCAGATCCAACGCCTGCGACACAGGGTCATTCAGGTGCAAGGACGGGATAGAGGCCGATATGATCTCTTTGTTTAACAACAGGACGAAGTATTATTAAGTAAAAGTAAAAAATCCCTCTATACAAAGACGTAATAAATCAGGCTACCGCTGCCGGTTCGTTCAATTTTCGCAAAAATTTATGAAGGATCCCATTGAACTCCTCTGGTCTTTCCATCATCGGAGCATGGCCGCACAGGTCGATAAAATGCAGCTCACTGTTCTGGATCAGCTTGTGAAACTCCTCCCCTACAAAAGGAGGCGTTATATTATCGTTCTTCCCCCAGACCAGTAAGGTCGGATGTTTGATCTGGCTTACCTCGTCACCCAGGTTGTTCCGGATGGCACTCTTCGCCAGGGTAATGATCTTGAGCGCCTTAAGGCGGACATTCACCGTCTCGTACAGCTCATCCACCAGCTCCTTGGTGGCCATCTTCGGATCATAGAAGGTTAATTCGGTCTTTTTCCGGATATATTCATAATCTCCCCGCTTGGGGTAGGTGTCCCCCATACCATTCTCGAAAAGGCCGGAACTGCCCGTCAAAGTGAGGGATTTTATCCGCTCCGGGTGGCGCAGCACATACATCAATGCCACATGCCCCCCCAGGGAATTACCCAACAGGTTGATCTCCTTATAATCCCGATATTCAATGAATTTATGGACGAATTTCTCCAGTCCCCCTACCGAGGTGTGCAGAAGGTCCAGCTCCAGCAAGGGCAGCAGCGGTACCACCACCTTGTATTGCTGGCGGAAGTATTCGATCTGGCCGGTGAAATTGCTCAAAGCACCGAACAGACCGTGCAATAATAACAGCGGCTCACCTTCCCCTTCCTCGATGAATCTGAATTTTTCTTCTTGTTTGATTTCGTATTCCATCAGCTATTAAATTCAATCCCGGTAATTATTCGTAAAAATAGCAATTTACCGCAAAAAAAACCCACTTCTTAATTCCCGGCGCCCCATACCGCAAATTTACGACATCTATAACCGATAATATTTTAAATAGTTCTAAAGCCTTCCGCCTGCATCCGGACCGCCCATTAGTCTACTTATGCTGTAGACTGTTGTTCAAATGGCCGAAAAACTCCTCCAGTTGGGCGAACATCCCCTTGAAAACGGGGATAAAACCGCCGAATCCATCGATCACCACTGGCCCCCAGCTCCGGATATGCGGGTAAATAATAGAAGCGGACAGGGTATTGTCCGCTATCAGCCGCAGCTGGACAGCATAGAACAACAGCACGCTCAGTATGATCGTATAGACAATAGCATAGAAAAAGATGCCGCCTATCTTATTTAGCCATCCCATCATCGCCAGGTCCACCGCAGCCTCCATCAATCGCCCGATCCACCTGACCAGCAGCACAACGGCCAGGAACACCAGCAAAAAAGCCAGCACCGGCAGCCATCGGCTCGAAAGGGAAGTATGGATCCTCAGGTAGCCGGCCAGGGTAGCCGACAGCTTCATCGCGGCCGCCAGGCCAAGGATAAAGGCCAGCGCCGAGACGACAGCAATGATCAGCCCGTGCCGCAATCCCTTGAAAACAGCCCACAACAAAAGGATCAGGAACAGGACATCGATCCACATATTACTTTGATAACAATTCCTTCACCGTCGCGCTGATCGTCTTGCCGTCGGCCTGGCCAGCCAGTTGCTTGGTTGCCACCCCCATTACCTTGCCCATATCGGCAGGAGAGGCAGCACCCGTCTCGGCAATGATCTTTGTCAGGGCCGCCTTCAGCTCTTCGGCGCTCATCTGTTTGGGCAGGAATCGCTCAATGACCGCGATCTCCTCCACCTCTTTCTGCGCCAGGTCAGCCCTTTGCTGCTGCTGGTAGATCTCCAGGGAATCCTTCCGTTGCTTGATCAGCTTCTGCAGCAGCTTGGTCTCATCCTCCTCTTTCAGCTCACCACCCGCCCCTTCAGCTGTTTTAGCAATAATGATCGCAGCTTTGATAGCACGCAGCCCGCGCAGGGCCCCTTCATTTTTTGCAAGCATCGCTGTTTTCAGCTCTGCCATTACTTTTTGTTCTAAACTCATGCCAAAGAAATTTAGCGATTTACTGTTTCCGTTCAGGCCTTATTGTTCTTTAATTGCTGCTCCCTGAACTTATTATAAAAATCCTTTGCAAACTGCTTCATATCGCCCGTAAGCGCCGGGTCCTGTGTAGCCCGGTGATAGGTCTCGGCCATTGTCATAAAGGTCTGGTAGAAGAAGTCGGCCATCTCGTCCACCATCATGTCCTTGGTCCAGAGATCGATGCGCAGGGCCGTCTTTTCAGCCCCATCCCAAAAGGCCAGCATCATCGCTTTGGCCTTACGGGCCGCCTCGGCAGTCGTATCCGTGGCGTTCCAGCTGATCTGCTCAGGCACCCGGTCGGCATCCAATATAACATCAATATTGATTGAAGATCTTCCCATATAAAATGTTTAGCAAGTCGCAAGTTACTGGTTTCTCCCGATTGCATCCCAAATCGTGGTCACTGACTGCCGCAGGCTCAGGTCCGCCACGATGAGAGCAGCCTTTTCTATCAACCCATTCCGGAGCGATTCGTCCTTGTACAGGGACTTCAGCCCGTCCGCCAGGGAAGCAGGATCATCCGCAGGCACCCGGAGAACACCCTCCCTGTCCGCAGCAGTGATCACCGGCACGCGCGCTTTCCAGGCATTCAGGACATCGATGCCAAGACTGCCCCGCCTTTCCAGGCTAATGGCACCATACGCTCCCCCGATCAAATCCCCTTCGACCTTGGGAACCAGGGATACATCCTGCCGGTACTTATAGGAATCCAGCTTTTCCGCGATCCCCGGATCTCCTTCTCCTCCCAGCACCAGCTTCATGTTGGAAAGCTGCCGCTTTTTAAATAAAGAGAAGGCCTTCAGGAGGTTGATGACCCCGGACTGCGGCGCTCCTGCAATATCCGTATAAAAGTACTCTTTCCCATCCGCCACCCGACCTTTCACCGCTTCACGCGCTTCCATGGACAACGGCGTTATCCCCTCATCCGGAGCAGGAGGCACCGTAAAGACACCCGGAAATACTTCCTTGTTCGTCTTATCTCCAAAGCAAAGGACCGCCCTGGCGGCCCCCATCTTTTCCAACACTTTATCATCCGCCTTACCGGGTATCCAACAGCACTGTGGCACTTTTGTTCCCCCGGCCAGCCTCCCATCCGTCATCATGATCAGGTCCGCATGATACTTCCGCACTATCCGGGCCACCGGCCAAAGAACCTTTCGGGCCGTTGCCTTCTCCCCCGCGGGTAATGAAAGGGCCCTGCCTCCCTGGTCCAGCAGGAATATCCAATGTACCCCCTCCTGCGCCGTAAGCCCGGCAGCACAGGAAAGGAGGAACCGGGTCTTTTCACTGTCCGGCCCGGGCCGCTGAAGAGGTCTGCAGTCTAAAAGAATGAGCATTGGACAAAGGTAAATGTCCTTCGACAAACGAACCGCTGGTCACTCCCTCCCTGAATGTGCATAAAAAATCTTCAAATAATATCATTGATTATCAATATTTTATAATTTAAATTATTGGCGAAAATGTGGTTTTTACGATCCGGTGCAGCCGGACAAGGCCGCTTTGGCTTCATTCTTGCACCTCTTTAACAGTATTTTAATTAATCCGATTCCTCACGAAAATCCGTGCTTATGAACCGTGTGTACTCACTACGCCTTACTGTCTGTATATGCATGATAGTAATGTCTCCCCGATTTCTTGCGGCACAATGCACCTGCTCTGACGGATCCGCCGCCACCGCCATCGTTAATACCCTTACACTCAACCCTACTTCCGTTTCCAGCGCCAGTCTTATTTTTCCGAAAATGGACCCCAGCATCGGGGATCTGGGATGTATCACGCTGGACTATACATTGTCGGCACAAAGCATTTCAGGGGCCCGCAACCTGGCCCCTTCCACAGCCCTGCTGGACCCATCGGATCCCCAGTACAGCCCCACCGGCAGACTGGAGTATTCTTTCGACCTGCTCACCTCGGCTAATGTATCAGGACCAGGCTTCACCGTCGTCAAGCCGTATCATACTTATTATGGTCCCGATTCATTGGGTGCGTACGGTCAACCCGACGACACCATTACCTATGGCCCCGACAACGTGCTGAACGGCATCAACGGCTCCAAAAGCTTCGGCGGCAATGCCGCCTATCTAGGCACCGGCAACGTGACCCTGTCCTATTCCATCAGCGGCGGGTTGACGACCACCGAAGGTGGCCTGAACTACAGTCAAAAGATCCAGACCACCTACTGGGGCAACTTCACTTTGACCTACTACTGGTGCCCCTCGATCGTACTGGCCACATCCATACAGGACTTTACAGCAACCCCACAAGGTCATGCCATTCTTTTACAATGGGTGGCCAATATCAATCCAAACAATTCAAACTATGAAATCCAGATCTCGACAGACGGCAGGAACTTCACCAGCATCGCAGAACAGCCGGCTAACCCTGATGCAGCAGGTACTACAGCAAAGTACCAGTATCAATACAACCCTGATCAGACTGATGTGGACAAACTCTATTTCAGGCTCAGGGAGATCAGCGCCACCGGAAAAGTAGGCTACTCCCAGGTGCTGGTAATAAGTAAGAATGGGGATCCCGGTGACGCCGCCTTCATCAGCTACCAGGTTTATCCCAATCCCATCACCAATAGCCTGGCATTCCGCTTTAATACGCCCCAGAACGGCCGTTTCCGGCTGGAACTGGTCAACACTGCCGGCCAGGTCGTGCAGCAAAAGGCCGTCACCCTGGCCGGGACCAATGAAATAGGGATGAACCTCAATCCCAGGCCCGCCAAAGGGTTGTATTTCCTCCGCGCCACCGACCTTTCGCACGACAGGCAGTATACCAGTAAAGTTTACGTAAACTAGCATTCAATAGTTATCCTTTCCTGTTAAAAGCCCCTGCTCATGGGGGCTTTTTTTATTTTTCCGGCAGAGGGACTGCTATTGGGCAGCCGTTGTGTCACTCACTTGTACTTTTGCGGGCCTATTCGGCTTTTGGGTTTTTCTACGCGTTTCGGGGATTTATCTTCGCCGCTTTTATCGGCGGCCTTAACCGTTACGTCGCTGAGAACTTCGCCGGGGAGCTTCGCTTTGCTCGATTACTTCACACGCTCCAGCTCGTTCGTAACCTTCGCTTCGCTCGGTTATCCGATCTCCGATCAATTTCAATACAACATTGAGCGAGGACTATCGTCGGGCATCAAAATATATCCCCAACCGTAGGAAAGGTAAGGCTCCTCCACGGCAGGGTCGACCTCAAGGCCCCTGCTCGGCAAATCGCCTCCATTAGCCCTTCGAACTCGTCTCACCTGTCAAATCCCACCCACTGCAATTGGCCTCCCACCTATAAAATCCCCGCTGGCCCCTCCGCGGCCATCCGACCAGCTATGTCCTGAAGTCGCCTTACCTTCAACCAGCCCATACAAGTACAAATGCCCAATAGAATGTCGGCCCAGTCACCCACAAAAGCGCAGAAGTAGCGAAGGTACAGCGACGGAAGGCACATAGCTGTCGGGAATAGCATTACAGCAAATCCCGCAAAGCACCTAATTGAACCCCCACCCCCCCGCAAAACGAGCAATTGGGAATTTCCCGATTTTCATGTAGTTTTGACTTAATGGAACACATGGAATACAACACGACACGAAATCACCTCATCATGCGTGAATACGGTCGTCATATCCAAAAGATGATCGAGTACCTCGTCACACTGGAGGATAAAGAAAAAAGACAACGCAACGCATACGCAGTCATAGAACTGATGGGCTTCCTCAATCCGCATCTGAAGAACGTCGAAGACTTCCGGCATAAACTATGGGATCACCTTTTCCTGATCTCCGACTTCAAGCTGGAAGTATCCTCGCCATATCCCATTCCCACCCGGGAAACTTTGCGGGCCCGTCCCAAGCCGTTGAAATATCCCAAACGCTATCCAAGATTCTCCCACCTGGGCAAGAACCTGGAGATCGTCATCAACAAGGCGCTGGCCGAAGAAAACCCGGAAAAACGCAATGGCTTTGCCAACGCAGTCGCCTACTATATGAAGCTGGCGTATAACAACTGGCATAAAGAGACCGTCCACGACGACGCGATCCAGAGCGAACTGACCAATCTCACTGCCGGCCAGCTGGAATTCACCAACACGCCGTACGTAAAGAGCTTCCGGCCCAATGAGAACAGGGAAAGGGATCGTCAGAATTTCAACGATTACCGTGGCAAACGCAATCAGAAGTTCCAGCAGCGGAGCAATAATGGCCGCAACGACAGGAACAACGATCGCCCGGGAAAATTTAAAAAGAAAAGATACTAATATTAAATTATGAAAGCCAAGCGGACCAATGGTCCGCTTGGCTTTTTCTATTGCAGAAACATGAACTCATTCGAAGTCATCGGAGGCAAAAAACTAAAAGGCGAGATCATTCCCCAGGGAGCCAAGAATGAAGCCCTGCAAATAATCAGCGCCGTATTGCTCACCCCGGAAAAAGTTACCATCACCAATATTCCGGATATCCTGGATGTCAATCTGCTGATCGAGCTCCTGAAAGAGATGGGCGTAAAGACAGAGCGGACCTCCCCCGATACCTGCATCTTCCAGGCGGACGCCGTGGACATCGACTATCTTCGCAGCGATAGCTACCGCCAGAAGAGCGGAAGGCTTCGCGGGTCGGTGATGATGGCAGGTCCTATGCTTGCCCGTTATAGAAAAGCCTTCATCCCCAAGCCAGGAGGCGATAAGATCGGGCGCCGCCGGCTGGATACCCATATCATCGGGTTTGAAAAGCTGGGCGCTGCATTCAACTACCACCCCGAGGAGGGCCTTTTCCACCTGGAAGCGCCCCATTTAAAGGGATGCAACTTATTGCTGGATGAGCCCTCCGTCACCGGTACCGCCAATATCGTCATGGCCGCGGCCATGGCCGAAGGGACCACCACCATTTATAATGCCGCCTGCGAACCTTATATCCAGCAGCTGTGCAGGATGCTGACCAGGATGGGCGCAAAGATCAGTGGCATTGGCAGCAATCTCCTGCAGATAGAAGGGGTCAGCTACCTGGGCGGCACCGAGCATCGCATGTTGCCCGACATGATCGAGATCGGCTCTTTCATAGGCCTGGCAGCCATGACGCAAAGTGAGATCACCATACGGAACGTGAGCCTGGAGAACCTGGGCGTGATACCCGATAAGTTCAAACAGCTGGGCATTCAAATGGAGTTCCGGGGAGATGATATCTATATCCCCGAACAGGACATCTATGAGATCCAGACCTTCCTGGATGGCTCCGTCCTGACCATTTATGACCATCCCTGGCCCGGTTTTACGCCGGACCTGCTCAGTATCGTGCTGGTCGTCGCTACGCAGGCACGGGGCTCTGTATTGATCCACCAGAAAATGTTCGAGAGCCGGCTTTTCTTTGTGGACAAGCTGATCGACATGGGGGCCCAGATCATCCTATGCGATCCCCACCGGGCCGCAGTGATCGGGCAGGCCAGGGAACAAAAATTGCGCGGCATCTCCATGAGCAGTCCCGATATACGGGCGGGGGTAGCCCTGCTGATCGCTGCTCTTAGCGCTGAAGGCAGGAGTGTTATCCAGAACATCGAACAGATCGACCGCGGTTACCAACACATAGACGAGCGGCTACGCCGCCTGGGCGCCCAAATCAACAGGATATGAGTCAGGGAAAGATCATCATCATCACAGCTCCTTCCGGAGCAGGAAAAACATCCATTACCCGCTATTTATTGGCGAAATACGACTTCCTGGCCTTTTCCGTCTCTGCGGCCACCCGGTCGCCCCGGGGCCATGAAAAGAACGGCGTCGACTATTATTTTCTCAGCCTGGAGGAGTTCAAGCACAAGATCCAGCAGAATGAATTTGTAGAGTGGGAAATGGTCTACGAAGGCAAATATTATGGCACCCTGAAAGAGGAGCTGCAGCGGATCTGGGCGGCAGGCAAGACGCCCCTGCTGGATATCGAGGTCAAAGGCGCCATTCACATCCACGAACAGTTCCCGGAATCCACCCTGTCCCTTTTCATCGAGCCCCCTTCCGTAGCAGAGCTGCAAAGACGCCTGGAAGGCCGGGGTACAGAGACACAGGAAAGCCTCATGGCCCGGGTAAACAAAGCCGCCTATGAGATCTCTTTCAAACACCATTTCGACCAGATCATTGTGAACGATCACCTTGAGAAGGCCTGCCGGGAAGCTGACGAAGCAGTCAAATCCTTTTTAGGGCTATGAGTTATCGATTTTTACGATTAAATTAGTAGCCTCTATGATGATCAATACGCATACCCTGATTTGGATTGTGATAGCCTGGCTAATGATCGCGTTTTTCTCCGGGATAGAAGTGGCCTTTGCCAGCGCCAATAAGCTGGCCATCGAGCTGAAAAAGAAGCAGGGCATCAGCAGCGGGATCATTCTGTCCAATTTTGTGGACCACCCGGCCCAGTTCCTGGGCACCAGCCTGGTGGGATTTAATATCTTCCTTGTCATTTTCGGGCTGATGGTGGGAGAGACCTTCCTGCCAACCTGGAACTGGCTTATCACGAAGATACCCTACGCGGGCTCCTACGTCAATGCCGGGCGGCTGGTGATAGAGACAATGGCGGCCTCCGCATTTATTCTTTTTTTCGGGGAATTTATTCCCAGAGCCCTCTTCAGAAGCAAAAGCGATTCGCTGCTGAGCTTTTTCGCCAGCGCGATGGATCTGTTCAGCCGCTTTTTCTCGCCCATTGCCGGGTTCTTTGCAGGCATTTCCCAGTGGGTCCTGAAATATGTCTTCAATGTCCGGATGGATGATCGCAGGGGCGCCTTTTCGCTCACGGATGTGGAACATTTTATGCAGCAGGCGGGAGATACGGAAGATGAGGCAAAAGGCCTGAATAAGAACCTGATCGAGGCCGCCCTTCGCCTGCCCAAAGTAAAAGTACGGGAATGTCTGGTCCCCAGAAAAGAGATCGACGGCATCGATCTCAACGCTCCTATCGAAGAGGCACGGAAGAAATTTGTCGATACGCGGCTAAGCAAGCTGGTTGTATATGATGAGAACCTCGACCATGTTGTGGGATATATCCACCAGTTAGACCTGTTTAAAGCACCACCGCTTATCAAGAGTATCCTTCATCCCATTCCCGCTGTGCCGGAAAGCATGAGCGCCACCGACCTGATCAGTAAGTTCAGCCGCGAAAGAAAGAGCATTGCGTGGGTAGTGGATGAATTTGGCGGCACCGCCGGCATCGTCACCATGGAAGACTTGCTGGAAGAGATCTTCGGAGAAATAAAAGACGAGTATGACACCGAGGAGTTCGAGGAAAGAAAGCTCTCTGCCGGTGAGTTCATCTTCTCCGGCCGCCTGGAACTGGACTATCTCAACGAAAAATATCATTTGGAGCTCCCGCAGAACGGCTCGGAAACCCTTTCCGGCTATATTATCAATCAACATGAGACCATCCCTCATCTGAAAGATCGCATCATCATCGGCGATTACGAATTCGAGATCCTCAACGTCTCCGATACACGCATAGAAATGGTCCGGCTGAAAGTGCTGAAATAGCGCTCCGCTGGCGGATATCAGGCAATCACAGGCCATTCAGTCGCCCTTCGCCGGAGCTGCTTCGTCATGCTCCTCCTCGGGCCTAACCTTCGCTGCGCTCGGTTATAGTTAACGTATGTTAACCCGTGGTTAAACAGGCCTGATTTCTTTTTCATGCTGTACTTTTTAGCCACCTTTATTCTCGTAAGACAGTCGCCTGAGAAACTTCGAAAAAGATATTGGTCCTCGATAAAAGAGGGGAATTTTTTCATAGGTCAGTTAGGAGTAAACAATGCACCTCTGTAATGAGGTGCTTGTTTTTTTTATATACCCGTGCTGTGAAAGGTATTTTCAAATTAACTTCGCGGCAGTTAATACAGCACGAGCTCCTAGCTGTGAGCTATAAGTGATTGTTAATAAACAACTTAGTAAAATCCTGGCTCGAAGCTCACAGCTCGAAGCTGGTAGCTAAAAAATGGCGCTTAATCTTTTTAACAGGAACGCGGAAGGGGAGGAAATGTCTTTCATAGACCATTTGGAAGCGCTGCGCTGGCATATCGTCCGCTCAGCCCTTGCTATCGTCATCGTAGGCATTGTCATCTTCATCAAAATAGACTGGATCTTCTCGAAGATCATCATGGGCCCAATCCGCAGCGATTTTGTCAGCTACGTAGGCCTGTGCAACCTGGGCAAGACCCTGCACCTGGGCGACGCCCTTTGCCTGCAGTCCGTCAAAGGCCTCGAGCTGCAGACGACGGAATTCGGCTCCCAGTTCATGACGAGTATCAATGTCGGTATCATCGGAGGCTTTATCGTGGCCTTCCCTTACGTTTTCTGGGAACTGTGGCGGTTCGTCAAACCTGCCCTTTCACCCAAAGAGCTAAAAAGCAGCCGGGGCGCCATCTTCTGGGTCACGTTTTTCTTCATGCTGGGGATCGCTTTCGGTTATTTCCTGCTGGCGCCTTTCACGTTCAGCTTTCTTTTCAACTACACCATCGGGATTCCCGGGACCATTATAACAAGGCCTACGCTGAGCGATTACATCGAGAACCTGATAGACATCATCATCGGCTCAGGCCTGGCGTTCCAGTTACCCCTGGTCAGCTATGTGCTCACCAGCATCGGCCTGATAACACCTTCCTTTCTCCGGACTTACAGGAAATATGCTTATGTAGCCATCCTGTTCATTGCAGCCATTATCACGCCTTCCCCGGACTGGATGAGCCAGACCATCGTGGCGCTGCCGCTTATCCTGTTATACGAGCTGAGCATCCGTATCTCCAAACGCGTCATCAAACGCCAGGAGAAAAGAGACAGGGAGGAATGGAGCTAATAAAAACTTACTAAAAACAAAAAGCCGGTAGAGATCTCCTACCGGCTTTTAAGTTAAGCTCCGCTGTCACCTAAACAGCCGAATGTTTTTGTGCGATCTCCGTCTTCATTTGCACTCTTTCGATATCGTTGCGGTAATCCTTGATCTTCTCGTCATTCTGGCTGGCCAGGATCGCCTTCTCGAAATAATACACCGCCTTGCTGTAGTTCTGCCTCAGCTCTTCGGACAGTGCATACCGGCCGTAGACCCAGGATTTATCGATCGTGCGAATGCGCAGGCATTTATCCAGGTGCTGCCCCAGCTCGTCAAATCTTTCCATGTCCATCAGCAGCGCTGCCACATGGAAATAGGAATGCGGGTACATGGGGTCGCACCGCATGGCAGTGAGAAAATGGTTCTCCGCCTTGACATAATCGTCGAATTGCGTTTTATACAGCCATCCCATGGAATTATGAGCGGGCGCACTGTCCGGCTCTTCATACAGGATGCTTTCATATTTCTTGAATGCTTCAGCGTAGTTATTATTCTTGATATCCGCTTCGGCTTCCAGGTACAGTTCTTCAGAATTTGCGTTCATTTGGTATAAATTTATCATTACCACCCCAGTATCCACGCAAACATCAGCGGGGCAACAATGGTGGCGTCACTTTCAACAATGAATTTCGGCGTGTTGATATCCAGCTTACCCCAGGTGATCTTTTCATTCGGCACAGCGCCGGAATAGGACCCATAGGAGGTAGTTGAGTCGGATATCTGGCAGAAATAGCTCCAGAAGGGCACATCATGCCATTCCAGGTCCTGGTACATCATCGGCACCACGCAGATAGGAAAATCGCCGGCAATGCCTCCGCCTATCTGGAAGAACCCTACTCCCTTGCCTTCCGAATTATTACGGTACCAGTCCGCCAGCCACACCATATATTCAATACCGCTGCGCACGGTGGTAGCTTTCAGCTCCCCTTTGATCACATAGCTGGCAAAAATATTACCTGTGGTGCTGTCTTCCCAGCCGGGAACCACAATGGGGATATTCTTCTTCGCTGCAGCTATGATCCAGCTGTCCTTGGGGTCGATCTCATAATACTGCTCCAGATCCCCGCTGAGTACCACCTTATAAAGGAACTCATGGGGAAAATAGCGCTCGCCTCTGGCTTCAGCATCTTTCCACACTTTTACCAGGTGCTTCTGCAGGCGGCGGAAAGCCTCCTCTTCGGGTATACAGGTATCTGTAACACGGTTGTAATGGTTTTCCAGCAAGTTCCATTCCTCCTGTGGGGTGAGATCACGATAATTGGGTACCCGTTTATAATGGCTGTGCGCTACCAGGTTCATGACGTCCTCTTCCAGGTTTGCCCCTGTGCAGCTGATTATCTGCACTTTATCCTGACGGATCATCTCGGCCAGGGAAATACCCAGCTCTGCCGTGCTCATGGCGCCAGCCAGGGTAACCATCATCTTACCCCCCTCCTGCAAATGCGTTTCATACCCTTTGGCGGCATCCACCAGCGCAGCTGCGTTGAAATGCCGGTAATGATGCTGAATGAATTGCGAGATAGGACCTTTGTTCATGATTTTCAACAAATTTTTGGTGATCAATACCGGGAACGCTCCCGTACGGTTAAGGCGGCAAAACTAACGTTTTTTTGCCGCTCCGCGCCCTACCCCGGAACATCAGTTCACTTTATACAAGGTGGCCAGGTCCTTTAATTCAATGACATTGCCGGTATTCGTCTTCTCGAAGATCCGGTTCTTAACAGTGGAGATGGTATTCCATTTCAGGTTCAGGGCGCTGGCGATCTCGTTGGTGCCGGTGCCTTTCAGCATATAGTGCAGTATTTCCAGCTCCCGGGGGGTGAAGTCGGAGAAAGGATTATTCAATCCCAATGGCTCGCCATGATCCGGGGCAGGGGGATCATTTTGAAGAAATCGGCGCAATAGTTTAATCGTCTCATCCTCATGGATCGTTTTGCTTACATAGTGATAGATGCCGTATTGCCGCAATGCCTTTGCATAAATGCCGGCAGGCTGCATGGAAAATATCATGATCCGCAGTTCCGGGTACAGCTTTTGAATGGCAGGCAAAACTTCCAGGCTGCTGCCATCGGAAAGGATGATATCCAGCACCAGGTGAGAATACGTTTTTTTGGACAGCTCTTTCATCAGCTCGCCGCAATTGGATACTTCCCCCATATCCGGATAGCCGAAATATAATTCAAACAGCAGCTTCAACCCTCTCCGGGTAATGCTATGATCGTCTGCCAGTAATATATTCGGCTTTACCATATTCAATTCAGATAAATGTGCGGATACCGGGTCGTCTCCCGGGTGCTCCAATCTATATTTCCTTTCATCAGGTACTCAAGGGCATGGACATATTTGTGCAGCATAAAGTTAGTGTCTTTATCAAATATATACGCCTTCCCGGACAGATCCACAAATTCATGCACCGTATTATCATGCACCCGTGCCGCCTCGCTGATGGCCTTCTCCATGGTAAGCGCGTGCTTTCTTTTTAGAATGGTCACCAGGTTGAATTCGGCGCCGTTCGACTGCGCTACTTCCTTACTGAGCGAAAAAAGGTCATTGGCAAAACAAATGGCGTTGCGGCAGATCTCCGTCAGCCTGGTAACAAGGGGCATCCTGTATATTTCTTCACTCAGGCTGATCCTCCCCGTCACTTCCAGTGAATCCGTCGCCAGGTTGGCCGCCCCGAGGTATTGCCGGATACCGATGTATTCGTTCAGGTCAGGCGTCCTGCCGTCCATAATATGCCTGAATTGCCACATTCCTCCCGCAAACATATCCTTTATCCCCTGGATGAACTTACCCTGCCAGGCCCTTCCGGACCGCAGGAGCATCCGCCGCCAGAAATCGCTCAACGCCGTAAGGATGGGACCATCCTTTTCCAGCGAACAGATCTTATTGGTTTGCAGCACTTCCAAAAAATCGCCTTCAAACTGCAGGAACGCTCCCTGGTCTTTTATGATATCCTGTTCATCCAGCTGATCGTCCACGATGAATAATAAAGTATTCAGATCGCACCAGGCACAAAGGTCGACAAACTCCCCATACGGATAGCTCCGGGCGATCATGGAAGCAAATCGCTGCTGTTTATACTGCGTCAGCATTTCATAAGAGCTGATCAGCTTAAAATCCAGGAGCCATTGCTGCGTATGGGCTTCAATTTCATTGACGGCGGGATGGATAGTCGACGAGAATGGGCAATACAGCCCCGGAATTGTGTAGAGGTGCATAGTGATAAGGTTTTATTTGTGTTCGAATTTAACACTTAAACAATTACTTACACCGCTGGTATACGTTTCCGTATAGCACAATCTAAGAATTAACAAATAGCTTATCGAGGCGGGGCAGCGCCCTTTCCACCGGCGCTGCCAGCGGTATAAAGACAGTAATGCTGGTCCCTACTCCTTTTCTGCTGCTGACAGTGATCTTACCCTTCAGCGTCTCCACCAATTGCCGCGTGATATGCAGTCCAAGCCCTACTCCCTCCCTGTTCTGATCAGTGCTCTTTTCCGTCACAAAAGGCTGTTCGAACAGCCGGTCCAGCTTCTCACTGTTCATGCCCTCACCCGCATCTTCCACATTGATCTTCCAGTAGCTGTTCTCCTTTTCGATCCGGACAAAGACTTCGCTCTCCTTCCGGGTGAACTTGATCGCATTGCTGATGATATTGGTAGCGATCTGCGTAATTTTCAAACGGTCGCAGTCCACAAACTCAGGGATATCTTCCGACACATGCAGGTTGATATGCACTTTCTTTTCCGACGCAGAATACTGCCCGATATCCACCAGGTTGCGTATCAGCAGCCGGACATTTATCGGCTCGGGGTACACCTGGTCATGGATCCCGGATGAATACTTGGAGTATTCCAGGATATTGTTCAACACCATCTTCAGGTTCTCACAGGCCGACCGCAGGTTGTATATCAGCTTTTTCCAGTCCTGCAGCTTTTCCACGCTCTCCATCTCGCTGAGAATCTGGATGATGACAAAGACCCCAAAAAACGACCCCCGGACCTCGTGATAGGCATTGCTGATAAAGATCGTTTTCATCCTGTTCTCCTTTTCCTCCTTTTCCAGGTTGATCTCGATCTGGCCTGAATAGTCTTTCAGCCTGTTCAAAAGCCTGTTATTGTTCCTGGCATACAGATAAAAAATAAGGATCACCAGGAAGATGATCACCCCGTAAGAGCCCCACCGCATAACATCCCCCAGTGACTCGCTGACAACGATCGGTTTGACGAACTCATACTTGAAGTTCATCTCCAGCAACACCAATACCATGATCGTCACCGTAATGCAAAAAACGCGCATGACTACCTTTTCAAAAATGAAGAGCACGCTGCCTATTAAGAAGACGATCATCAGCTGCGACTCTACCGCCTTGCCTATCAAGCTGCTGAAATAAAAAGTGGCGGCATTGAGGATCAGATAGAACCCAATATTGGCGGCATCGTACCACCTGCGGTAATTCATCCACACCAGGGAGAGTACCAGCGCAGCTTCAAAATAGCTTCCCAATAGTATGGAAAGCTTCCCGCCGCTGAAAATGAAAAAGAGAAGACCAACAGAGAGGTTGATCAGGGCGATCCAAAGACTCATGAGATTTACACCAATACAGATACCGCGCTTGGAATCGTGATCTGCCAGTCCTTCAGATCCCGCAAAGACAAGGAAGTTCCAGAGTTTTTTTAACTTGTTCATAGATTGGGCTTAAAGAGTAGACGGAGGGAGAGGATAGTAGCGGTCAGGTGATAATGTGAAAATAACACTTATTTCTTATAATATGCCATCCGCATGGCAACGGGGAAGTGAATTTTTGATATAATACTATCTCTATACAAACGGCTAAGAAGATGCCCTGAAGGCTTTTACTTTTTTTCGTTCTATTGAAATTAAACATTATACCTAGACATAATTCTACGGCAGAATCTACAGGAAATTATATTTTACAGGTCTAAAGAATAAGGTTTAGGGTAATGGGCCCTTGAATGTAGTAGCCAAATCCCCCTGGTATGTGGGGGATGAGAAGCCTTAGCCAACATTAGCATGTTGAGTTAAAAATAGCATTACAAACCGCCTTATTCTTAGGGCGGTTTATTTTGTCTTCAGCAGTCTCTTCATCCCAATACACAACTTTCCATACGCTTAACACACCGGAGGCCGTTGAGCCTTTTTCCCTGACAGGAGCACCGCCTCCCGCAACATGTTCTTCAATGCTTCCAGGCTCTGCGCCTTTGGATAATGATAAACGTCGGAATAAGCCAGTAATGAGGCATCCGGCTGCTGGTCGGAATAAACGATCACCGGGATGCTTTTAAACCGCTCGTCGTTCCTTATCATTTCCAGGAACTCCCTGCCATTCATGACAGGCATCTTCATGTCCAGGAAAACAATATCCGGAACGGCGATCTCCTGGCTTTCCAGCTTATCCCATGCATCCCGGCCATGTAAAGCGTAATAGCAAAGTATATCCGGGTCAACATTTTCCAATGTCTCCCTGAATAAATGTGCATCCTCATAGTCATCATCGACAAGTAGAAATTTTCGTTTCATGACATTCTTTTAGGTCGTTTTGGTTGGAAGAGTGGTACCTATAAAGGTACGACATCAGGCTGAAAGATCAGCAGGCCCCATCCCCGCGCCGGCGGGCGGTCTATTACACCAAAAAGCCGACATATTGTCGGCTGCCTGACGGCCCATTATCAGATCCTGTTGTGCGCCGGAACTACATTTCAGACTGTTCTGGCGCACAACCAAAAAGCCGGACAGAAATTTCTGCCCGGCTTTTGGCCAACTAAAAATCAAACGATAAAGCTCGTGTTCGTATATATGTAGGTTAATTATTGTTCCGCAGTCTTCCTCGACTTGGAATATACCTCCCAGCTATCGATCCCGTTGCTGCGCAATACGATCTTCTTGTCCGCATTCTCCAGCGTCACATAGTAGGTCGTCTGATCGCCTGTCGCCATTTCAAAAAGATCCGGGATCCAAAAGCCGGTATAATCCCTTTTCAATGACGTGAGCAGGCTGATAGGCAGCTGATCAGGTACGATGTTGCGGACAACGGCCGTCATCTGACCATCATTGTTATAGTACGCATAGAGCACCTGGTCGTTCATGGTGAACTCTACTTTTACATAGCCTGTTTTCTGCTCCCACTTGATATTTTTGGCATTGACGAAATCCTTGTGGAAAGATCTTACTGCCAGCTGGTTTACTTCTGTTTCATCATTCGCAGCGGCGAATGCGCTAAGCCCCATCATAAGCACGGTAGCGATGGATAAAATAATCTTGTTCATTTTTCTTCTTTTTTATAATTTTTTTAAAGTTGTTTTTGATTTTCTCTTGTATAGAACGTAGCCTGATCTGTCCTCGTCGAAGATGGTTGTTTCCCGGGGTATCCATCTTCGTCACATATATAAGACGCAGGCTTTTCTCCGATGTTGCAGCTTTCTCAAAAAAAATTATCTGCATTTTCCCGTCGTTTTAAAGAGCGATCTCAAATGTCTCACAACCTTTGACGCTGACAAAGCTAGAAAGGTTACACGCCATCTGCCATACATCTACACGAGCGGCATCTTATATGAAGGAATTGTGAACAGTCATTGGGAGAAAATTTTTATCAACCCCTGAAACCCTTTACAGTCCTGCACTAGCGCCGGTTTCTTAATAAAAATATAAAATCGCTAGCAGCTTTGTTAAACCATGCAAACGGCTGTTAGTCCTACCAAAAAGAAATTCAGTAAATTGTGTTTGTGAATTATCTGGCACATGCATACCTGTCCTTCGGCATACCCGACATAGCCGTTGGCAATCTGATCAGTGACTTTGTAAAAGGGAAAAAAAAGCTGGACTACCCAGTCGCCATAGGCCAGGGCATAACCCTCCACCGGGCGATCGACACCTTCACCGATACCCATCCCGTTACCAGTGAAGCCAAGATCTTTTTCAGGGCTGATTATGGCCTTTATGCCGGTCCGCTGATCGATGTCGCATACGATCACTTCCTGGCCAATGATCCGGCTCAATTCCCCGATGCCCCAAGCCTGGAGACCTTCACCGGCAGGACCTATGAGCAGCTCGCCGGCCGCCAGGACCTTTTTCCCGACCGCTTTGCCCGTCTTTTCCCCTATATGAGGTCCCAGAACTGGCTCTACAACTACCGGTTCCGGGAAGGCATCTACAACAGCTTCCATGGACTTGCCCGCCGCGCTACCCACATGCCTGACCCACAAAAGGCCTTTCAGATCTTCGAAACACAATACGAAGGCCTGAAAGATTGTTATAGCCGTTTTTTCCCGGCGCTTAAGAATTTTGCTTTTAGCCAGCTGACAGCTGTCTCCACTATACCATTAGGTGGGAAAAATTGAATATTTTTGCTATACATAAATCAATTGATGTCTATGAACCTTCGCAATGTCGTCCTCGCCGCCGCCTTGATAATTGGCCTTGACCACGCCGATGCACAGAACAAACCCGCCTCCCTGGACAAATCCCCCATGGATATGTGCTACTTCCCGGTGGACTATCCCGTCCTCAAGATCCAGGATAAGACACCCGGCCCCCTCATCGCCCGGGCCATTTACAGCCGCCCCCAGAAGAACGGGCGCCATCTTTTCGGCGACCTGGTCGAGTACGGCAAAGTATGGCGGCTGGGCGCCAACGAAGCCACGGAGCTGGAATTCTTTCAGGATGTTAAGATCGATAACAGGAAAGTAAAGAAAGGCCGCTATACGATCTACGCCCTCGTGGATACGGACAAATGGACCATCATCCTCAATAAGGAAACAGACACCTGGGGCGCTTTTCGCTACGATGCGTCCAAAGACGTGCTGCGCACCACCGTCGCAGTAGAAAAGCAGCCTGAAATAGCAGAAGCCTTCTCTATGGAATTTGAAAAAGCTAAAAAGGGCGCCCTGCTCATCATCAACTGGGATGATGTGCTGGTAAAACTCCCTATTAGCTGGTAATATGTGCGGTATCGCAGGTATCTTATCCCCCGACCCGGCCAACATCAGCCGACAGCGTTTGAAAAAAATGACGGACGCTATTGCCCATCGCGGACCCGATGGGGAAGGCGCCTGGATCAACCCTTCGGGTCATGCAGGCCTTGGCCATCGCAGGCTGGCGATCATCGATCTCAGCCCCGCAGCCGCACAGCCTATGCACTACCTGGACCGCTATACCATCCTGCACAACGGTGAGATCTATAACTATCTTGAACTAAGAAGCCTGCTGCAGTCCAAAGGCTATCATTTTACTTCGGCATCCGACACGGAAGTGATCCTCGCAGCTTATGATCATTATGGCCCGGAATGCCTGCAGTACTTCGACGGCATGTTTGCCTTCGCCATCTGGGACGAGCGCGAAAGAAGATTATTTGCCGCCAGGGACCGTTTTGGGGAAAAGCCCCTTTTCTATTACAAAGACGCCACCCAATTTTTGTTCGCCAGCGAGATGAAAGCCCTCTGGGCCGCCGGTGTTAAAAAGGAAAGCAACCGAAAGCTGGTATTCAACTTCATCACCATCGGCTATACCCAGAACCCCGCCAACGGTTTCGAAACATTCTACAACGGCATTTGCAAGCTGCCTGCGAGAAGTTTTCTCATATACCAGGCCGATTCCGGTCAGCTCACCACTTCCCTTTACTGGGACATCAGGATAGGCGATAGCTATTCCCCGGGGGAAGACGACGCCGTCAGACAGTTTACGGACCTGCTGTCCGCCTCCGTCCGGCGCAGGATGAGATGCGATGTGCCGTTGGGCACCAGCCTCAGCGGTGGCCTGGACAGCTCCACGGTAGTCGCCAGCCTCTTCGCACAAAAAGGACATCCCCGCCGCCTGCAGACATTCTCAGCCGTCTTTCCAGGCTATGAAAAAGACGAGTCCGGCTTTATCCGGCTTGTTTGCGACCGCTTTCCCATCGACAGCCACACGATAGAACCCTCCGCCGCAGACCTGGTAAAGGACTTTGAAAAGCTGGTGTACCATCAGGAAGAACCTTTCCTTTCCTCCAGTATCTATGCACAGTTCAAAGTATTCGGACTGGCAGGCAGCCACGGCGTAAAAGTATTGCTGGACGGACAGGGCGCCGATGAGCTCCTGGCCGGCTACCATAAATATTACCACTGGTACTGGCAGGAGCTGTACCGAAATGACAAAAAAGCTTTCGTCCTGGAACTGGAGGCCGCCAGGGAATCAGGGATAGACGACCGCTGGACCTGGCGCAACAGGCTGGCTGCCAACATGCCCGTCTATGCCGGCATCTTCCTGAAGAAAAAAAGGACAGCCGTACAACGTAGCAGCAAGGCCCTTTCCCGGGATTTCGTCGGCCAGTTCGGGGTCTCTTATTATGACATCCCGCATTTCGACCGCCTCAACGGAGTCCTGTATTACAACACTTTTATGAATGGAATGGAAGAACTCCTGCGTTATGCAGACCGCAGCTCCATGGCCCATGGAGTAGAAGTGCGCCTGCCTTTCCTGGACCATGAGCTGGTAGAGTTCCTCTTCTCTTTGCCTTCCCATTTTAAGATCAGGGAAGGCTGGACAAAATGGCTGTTGCGAACGAGCATGGAGGACCATCTGCCAAAAGAGATCGTCTGGAGGAAAGATAAGACAGGCTACGAACCCCCTCAACGCTCCTGGATGCAAAACCCCGCCCTGCAGGAATATATTCACGAGGCCCGGCGACAGCTGGTAAAGGCGCAGATCCTGGCGCCGGCTGTACTGCATAAAAAAATTCAGCCGCAAGATGCTCATGCGGCTGAAAACAACGACTGGCGATACCTGGTCACGGCAGCGTGCCTGACTAGTTAGCTTTTTTATATTTCTCTACGACCTGCATATTACCGTCCGCATTCGATTTAACAGTGATCCAGTTCTCATCATCCTCCAGCTTGATATAATATTCTACCGATGCATCCGACGTCATCTCCGTTACGCCAAATACTTTTTTATCGGCGTATTTCTTTTGCAAACGGCAAAGGATGTTGATGGGAAGATTCTTCTCCTTGTAGTAACGAAGGCTGCTGATAAAGTTCCCATCCTTGTCATAGTCGATCTTGGTAAGGACCCCGTTCTCCGAAAAGTTGACGGTATACCGGTCAGCCTGCTCCAGCCATTTCACCTGCTGTGCATCAGGAAAAGTTTTCTTGAAAGAATTAAGCATTTTTTCGCTGATAGTAAACCCATCAGTAGCAAAGGCTCCAGCCGTCAGCGTCATAAAACAGACGAGGGTGAAGAGCGTTTTTTGGATCAATGTACGGGGTGTCATAATTTGTTATTTTAAAAAGTTTTTATTGAATAAGTCAATTAATAACGTAAAACTATTCTTCCTATGCACGCAAGTCAAGCAGAACTTTACGTTCGGTATGTTGTTTTTACCGATCGTTTTACGCTGAAGCCTGCTTTAGGTTACTCAACACCGTAAAAAAAGAATTAAAACCCCCAAAAGGTCGGACGAAGCCGCATAAAGTCATGTTGCTCGCGCGGGGTTAAGCTTTTGTTAAACCGGATTAGTGGTTTTCGGTATCTTTACAAATTCAAGAAATCACACCACACCAATGAAGCTTTCAACCAAACTCATCCACGCAGGCATGGAGCCTGATCCTTCCACTGGCGCCATCATGACCCCTATCTACCAGACCTCTACTTATGTACAGGCCGCTCCGGGAAAACACAAGGGTTATGAATATGCCCGATCACAGAACCCCACCCGCCAGGCGCTGGAAACCGCCATGGCCCAGATAGAGAATGGAAAACATGGGCTTTGCTTCAGCAGTGGCGTAGCCGCTACGGATGCCGTGTTGCGATTGCTGCTGCCGGGAGATGAGGTCATCGCAGCGAATGATATGTACGGCGGCACCTATCGCCTGTTCACAAAAATATTCGAGCCCGCCGGGATCAAATTCCACTTCGTCAATATGCAGGACATGGCGAATATCAAACAGTATATCACTCCAAAGACCCGGCTCATCTGGGCCGAAACACCGACGAATCCCCTGATGAATATCGTCGACATCGCCGCCGTGGCCGCTGTCGCCAAACAACACGCCATCCTGCTTTGCGTGGACAATACCTTTGCTTCGCCTTACCTACAGAACCCCTTGGACCTGGGAGCAGACCTGGTATTGCATTCCGCCACCAAATACCTGGGCGGACACAGCGATGTCATCCACGGCAGCCTGGTAATGAATGACACAAGCCTCCGTGATAAATTATATTTCATCCAGAAAAGCTGCGGGGCCGTCCCCGGACCACAGGATTGCTTCCTGGTATTGCGCGGCCTGAAGACCCTGCACGTACGCATGGACCGGCATTGTTATAATGGTGAAAAGATCGCTCATTACCTCCGCAGCCACCCTAAGGTGGGACAGGTATATTGGTGCGGCTTCGAAGACCACCCCGCCTATGACATCGCCAGGCGCCAGATGCGGGGCTTCGGCGGCATGATGAGCTTTACCCTGAAAGATGACAGCCTGGAGACAGCTACCCGCGTACTTTCTTCTACCCATCTCTTTGCACTTGCCGAAAGCCTGGGTGGGGTGGAATCCCTGATCAATCACCCCGCCAGCATGACCCATGCTTCCATCCCGCGTGAAGAAAGGATAAAGAATGGGCTCAGCGATTCCCTCATACGCCTCAGCGTGGGCATCGAAGACGCGGATGATCTGATAGAAGATCTCCGCAAAGCCATCGGGTAACGATACAACCAAATGACGACAACACGCCAAGATCTTCGCGCATTCCTGGATAGAAAGGTGGATGAATACAATCGTCCATCTTTCATTGCCAGCGACCCTGTCAGCATCCCACATACATTCACCAAGCAGCCGGACATCGAGATCGCCGGCTTCTTCGCAGCCATCTTCTCCTGGGGCAACCGCACAACCATCATCAACAAGTCCCAAGAGCTGATGCACCTGATGGATAATGCCCCCCATCAATTCATTTTACAGCACGAAGAAAAAGATCTGACAAAGCTGTTAAACTTCCGGCACCGCACTTTTAACGCCACCGACCTGCTGTATTTCATCGAATTCTTCCGGCATCATTATGCCCGCTACGATTCCCTGGAAGACGCTTTCCTCCATACGCCCGACCACCTCTCCGGCTTCTATCATTACTTTTTTTCCCTGGACTCAAAACCACCTCGCACCTACAAGCACATCGCCACACCCGAGAAGCATTCCAGCTGCAAACGCCTGAATATGTTCCTCCGCTGGATGGTGCGCAATGACGACAGGGGAGTGGACTTCGGCATCTGGAAAAGGATCTCCCCCAGCCAGCTCATCTGCCCCCTGGATGTCCATGTTGCCAGGGTCGCCCGCCGCTTTGGTTTGATGACCAGGACACAAACGGACTGGCAGGCAGCCTTGGAGCTTACCGCTTATTTAATAACTTTGGACGCGGACGATCCTGTGAAATATGATTTTGCCTTGTTCGGACTGGGCGTAATGGAAAAATTCTAACTCTTGACTATGAAACAAGCCTGCTTTACTGTATGGGCCCTCCTGCTCCTTTCTCAAGGGTCCCGGGCCCAAATGACAAACCAACAACAAAAAAACCTCATTGCTTTCACGCGCCTCTATGGCTACACCCGTTATTTCCACCCCTCCGATGAAGCGGCGGAACTGGACTGGGACAAGTTCGCCATCTATGGCGCCGGGAAGATAATGACTGCAAAAGACGACAAGGCCCTGATCAGCGGCTTACAGGAATTGTTCCATCCCTTTGCTCCGACCATCGCTATATACAAGGAAGGAGAGAAAGATGCTTCTTCCGCCGCCGCCATCACACCTCCGGACACAAATAACTATAAACCCGTCGCCTGGCAGCATTTTGGCGTGGGGCTCAGCAGCAACAGCCTGTATAGGAGCATCCGGATAGGCCGGCCCGCACCGGACTTAACAGTAGCACAGGCCTTCGCTCCCGTTTCTCAGGTCTTCCCGGCAGCCCCTGTCAAAGGAAAGGAATTTCGGCTCAGCGGATGGATGAAAGTAGATTCCACCTGGGGCGGCGCAGGCCATTTCTGGATAAGGATCTCAAAAAAGGGACAGGTCGTTTTCTTTTACAACATGGACGATCGCCCCGTCACTTCCAATACCTGGAAAGAGTACAGCTTCACAGGCCGGGCAGATAAAGAGGCCGATACGGTGGTAATGGGTGCCTTCCTCAGCGGGAAAGGCTCGCTGCTGATAGACCATGTACGACTCTCCGTAAAAGAAGCGGGAGAATGGAAAGATGTCCATCTGGAGAATAGCAGTTTCGAAAATGACAGCAGCCCGGCAGCCAAAGGGTGGCGCTATAACCAAGATCTGGCGGGCTATCGATTTGCAACACAATCTACGGATGCACAGGATGGCGCCAAAGCCTTTTCCATTGCCAGTGTGAAAGATGCCGGCTTCGGGAACAGGCCTGCTGCCCCGCCTTTATTCGACCACTATCCCAGGCCGGGTGAATCGATACAGACCACCCTGGTGCCCGGCATCGCCTGTACTGTTCCGCTTGCGCTATACGGCAATAAGGAGCATACCTGGCCAATAGCCGGGGCCGGCGCGCTTACCGGGCTTCAAAAAGCCATCCAGGCCGCAGCTCCCCCCACGATCACCGGCGACGGGCTCGCTGTTCGGCTGGGCGACATCGTTATTTGCTGGAATATCTTCCGCCATTTTTTCGCTTACTGGGAAGACGCCTCCGCCACACCAGCGCAATTGCTGGAGAAAGCCCTGGCAAAAGCTGCAACGGACAGGACCGCATACGACTTTTTAAGAACGCTGCAGTTAATGACCGCCCCGCTCAATGATGGGCACATCTATGTCAGCTTTCAGCGGGACACTGTCCGCAGGGCATTCGCCCCTATTACTTTCGTGGTAGCCGAAGACAAGCTGGTGATCGAACAGGTGCTGGACAGCAATCTTCGCTCATCCATTTCCCCGGGGGATGTGGTAACCACCTTCAATGGCCAGCCAACCGCCACTTACATGAAGACCCTTGACCAGACCTTTTCCGGCTCTCCGCAGCTGCGGACATTCCGTATTACAGCCGAGCTCCCCATCGCCCCCCGTGACAGCAGCCTCGCCCTTGCGATCCAACGGCCGGATGGCATCCATACGGTCAATGTGCGCACGTCCAACAGCTGGCAGACCTGGAATGGCTCCCAGGATAAGAGACACCCCTCCGGATGGCTCCAGCCCGGCATCTTTTATATCGACATAGGGAAAGCGCCGATGGATTCCATCAACGCCTGGATGCCGCAGCTAACGCAGGCCAAAAGCATTATATGCGACCTCCGTGGTTATCCCAATGGCAACCACGAGCTGATCAATCACCTGATGGATACGGCCGAGGACACGAAATGGATGTTTGTGCCGGAGATCACTTATCCCGATTACCAGCAAGTCTCCTACAAAGGCGCAGGCTGGCAAATGACACCGAAAGCACCGCACCTGGATGCAAAGATCTTTTTCCTGACGGACGGCGGCGCCATCAGCTATGCGGAAAGCTATATGGGTTTTATCAAAGACTTTCACCTTGCCACTATCGTTGGACAGCCCACCGCCGGCACCAATGGCGATGTCAATCCTTTTGTATTGCCCGGCGGCTATCGCATCTCCTGGACGGGAATGCTGGTGAAAGACCATAATGGCGGCAAACATCACCTGAAAGGCATCACACCCGACGTACCGGTGCAACGCACCATCCGGGGCATCCGGGAAGGCAGGGATGAATTTCTTGAAAAGGCGATCGGGCTGGCCCGTAAATAACCATTTCACCATACTCGCCCGTTGTCTACATTTGCAGTATGACGCAATCACAGGAAGTGATATTAGAGCTCAATCGCACACAGGACTGGCAGCTGGCAGAGCAGCTGACGCTGGAAGAAGTTGCGCGCATACTGGCGGAAAAGCTCAATACGCTGATCCGTGACGACTTCAGCGTGCTGGTGCAGCTGCTGTACCGCATCGACATCGAAGAGCCAAGGCTTCGCTATTTACTGCAGCATCACAAAGGGGAAGACGCCGGGATGATCATCGCCGGACTGATCATACAAAGGATGGAACAAAAGATCATCACCCGAAGGCAATTCAGCGAAAAGAACAATAACATTCCGGAAGAAGACAGATGGTGACCTAGAACATCAGCTCTTTTACTTTCTCTTTATCCTCTTTCTCTTTCTTCAGATCGAACATAGTGCCGAAGACCCGGTCCCAGATCGTGCTGCTTACGCCAAAACCCTTGTGATCATCCTTGTAATGATGCAAGTGGTGATTGCGCCACAGCGGCTTCATCCACCTGAATGGAGGGTTCCAGGCATGGATCGCATAGTGCATGCTGCCATAGAGGAGATACCCGAGAATGAACCCGGGCCAGAACATGAATACATTGCTGCCCATGATCAGGTACTGGAGGCCGAATATGGCCGAGGCAATGATCAGACTGGGCACAGGCGGCATGAACAGCCGCTCTTTGTCCCGGGGAAAATGATGGTGATTACCATGCAGCACATAGATGAACTTCTGCGCACGCTCACTTTCCGCCACCGCATGAAAAGCCCAGCGATGCATCAGGTATTCGAAGAAGGTCCAGAAAAACATCCCACCCAAAAAGATCAGGGCGATCCTCGGCAACGAATTATTCAAAACGTCCCAGCTGTAATAAAGGAAATAGCTGATAACTGGAACGTACATTCCCCAGATCACCAATGGATGCGTCTTGGTAAGCATTTCCAGATATTGATTCCTGAACAACTGAGCCTGTCCTTTATTGTGGATCTTTTCGAATTTCATGGTTCCCCTTTTATAAAGCGTAAAGGTACGAAGAACCATTCAATCAACGATCCGGGCCATAAGACAGCCTGAATCGGTCCAGGTCAGGTTTAAGCCTCCTTTTCCGCCCCAGTTCATACTTGTAAATGATTCCCCCTACCTCCTTGAAAAAAGGGTAGCCCGTCTCATCATATTCGTATTTATCATCATTCAAAACGCCGTCCCGGTTGACATAGATCACGCCACTGAGCATGAACTCCACTTTGTTCTTAAAATCAACGATATAGGCCACATCCGTCAGGAAGCCGTAGGACCAGCCAGGCTTGTTGAAGACCCTGATATAGGAAGGAATGGGCGTCCTGCCCGCCTTGAAAAAAAAGAACTTGGTGAAGCTGTCGAAGTATTCCGCCGTGTCATAACGGGGATGCCGCTCCTCCGAAGGATATTGCGACATATAGCGATACAGGAAAGAATAGTCCGCTGCGGTCAGGTGAAAACGTTTCACGGGCGGCACAGACTCCGGAAACAATACAGACTGTAAGAGGCTTTGCTCGTCTTCCAGGGGTATATTATTGTGCCGGGTGAAATCCATGGGTGTATTGATCAACGAATCATTGCGGTCCAGGTGAGCATGGCCGATGAAGACCTGCCGGCTGAGATCGAACCTTGCTTTACTTTCAGCCGGCGGCTGCTCATAGACGACACTGTCATGCCGCATAAACCGCACCGGATTGGTATGCCGGTTCTCCTCCTCCGTCATGGGTACGAATCGTCGGGTGATCCGTATACGGGGATACCCCATTTGCCATAGCCGCTCATTCAGATATTGCTGACCTAAGAATTCATACAGCCGGTTGTATGCATCATTGTCGCTGACAAGAAAGATCTTTTTGATATACTGAGCCAGGGATGGCCTGCCGTCAGCAGCGCTGCTATCGGTAGTTACAGGATGCTGACCGCTGAAAGCGCTGTCCGTCAGCATGGGACTATACTTGTCGATGCCATAGCCGCTAAGACTGTTCATTTTTTCAAGGGCAAGGAAAGCAAGCGGCATTTTCACCGTGCTGGCCGGGTTAAAATATTCCAATGGGTCAGCCCGGTAGTAATAGTTATGAAAATGAGGCCGGTTGTGGCGATCACGGTCTATCTGAGTGTAGATAAGCTGGTATCGAAAAGAATCGGGGTGCGCCAATATCGTCTGCAGCTGCGGAGAGGCCTGGCCACGCAGCAGGTCCTCCAGGAAATGATCCGAACGAGTCTCCGGTTCAGTCCAATTGCGCGCATTTAGCTGCGCCCGGGCTGTACCAAATATCATAAAACCAATGACGAATAGCCTTATTCCTTTCATAATCTTCTAAATCTAGGATTTTTTGATTATTCCATTACCTTTGACCTCCCTGAAAAAATTACACAAATGAGGATCGTAAGCTATCTGAAAGAAGAACATGAGCAACTGGCCGTGCTGGTGGAAGGATTGTTATATGATATGGAGCTGATCCATCCCGACATCCCCAACACGATGGGCATGTTCCTCAACTACTGGGAGGAGCTGTATCCCCTGGTGCAGGCAGGCGAGCTGGCGATACAGGATGGCCACATCGGTAATAAAAAAGCCGTCCCCGCAGACAGCGTCCGGCTGCTGGCCCCCGTACCTTTTCCTCCCTCCTGCCGGGATGGATATGCATTCCGCCAGCATGTAGCCGCCGCCAGACGCAACCGGAATGCGCCCATGATCCCTGAATTCGATCAATACCCGATCTTCTATTTCACCAATCATCATAGTATCCAGGGACCCGGCGACATCCGCTGTATGCCCGATCATTTTGAAAAGCTGGATTTCGAGCTGGAAGTGGCCATCGTCATCGCCCGTCACGGAAGGAATATCCCCGCAGAAGAGGCGGATGAATACATCGGAGGACTGATGATCATGAACGATATAAGCGCCCGGCGACTACAGATGGAAGAAATGTTGTTGAACCTGGGACCCGCAAAAGGCAAGGATTTCTCCACTGTCATCGGACCATGGATGGTAACCCTGGATGAGCTGCAGCCTTTCGAAGTACCATGTAAGGAAGGACACACGGGCAAAAGCTGGAACCTGCGCATGCAATGCCGGGTCAATGATCAACAGGTCAGCGACGGAAATGTAGCCGACATGGATTGGACCTTTGCCGAGATCATTGAACGGGCTTCCTATGGCGTGGACCTTTATCCCGGGGACGTCATCGGCAGCGGTACGGTCGGCACAGGCTGCTTCCTGGAGCTCAACGGCACCGGCAAGCTGAACGATCCCAACTATACAGAGCAATGGCTGCAGGAAGGTGATAAAATAGAGCTGGAGGTGGAAGGGCTCGGTATCCTCGCCAACACCATCATACGCGAAGACAGCACCTTCTCTCTTTTGGCAAAAAAGAAAAATCTATGACCCTCGACCTTGCTTCGCTTAGCCCCGTCCTGCGCCAAAATTTTCTGCAATATGCCGTGGCGCCCCGTCCCGTCTGCTTTGCCAGCACCATCGACACCGCCGGACAGGTGAACCTGAGTCCTTTCAGCTTTTTCAATATGTTCTCTTCCACTCCTCCCATCCTGATCTTTTCTCCCTCCCGCAGGGTGAGGGACAATACCACCAAGCATACCCTCCACAATGTGCTGGATGTCCCGGAAGTAGTGATCAACATAGTGGATTATGATATGGTACAGCAGACCAGCCTTGCCAGCTGCGAATACCCCAAAGGGACCAACGAATTCCTTAAGGCCGGACTTACAGAAGTGCCCGCCACGCGTGTACGGCCACCCATGGTGAAGGAAAGCAAGATAAAGATCGAATGCAAGGTCATCGAGGTAAAGCCCCTGGGCCAGGAGGGCGGCGCCGGCAACCTCGTCATCTGTGAAGCCCTGTGCATGCACATCGATGACGCAATACTGGATGATGAAAAAAAGATGATCGACCAGCGTCGTATCCATCATATAGCCCGCCTGGGAGGCGACTGGTACTGCAAAGTGGACGTAAACAATCTTTTCCAGGTGGAGAAGCCCAACACGCAGCTGGGCATCGGCATCGACACCTTGCCGGCGCCGCTGCGCAATAGTACCATTCTCACGGGCAATGACCTGGGACAGCTGGCCAACGTGCACGAATTGCCCACCATCGACCCTGCCTTTCATGACGACACCCTGAAAAATATATTCCAGTATTATTCCGTCAGCCCGGACGAAATGGAAAAAGAGCTGCATGCCTATGCCAAAAAGCTGCTCAGCGAGGGTAAGGTCAACGAAGCCTGGCAGGTGCTGCTGGCCCTGAGCTGACCAGGCTTCATTTCCCCCTGGCTGCGTCCTTTACCTGCATGCTTGTCATCTTTTCCCTTTTACCCACTTCATCCCAACCTTCCCTCCCCGTTCCGCTGCTTTTTCCATTGCATTCCTCTTTGACCCTTTTTCCACCGGCCGCTTCAAGCCTTTTTTATACCTTTGCCGCCATTTCTATTTCATATTCGGACTATGAGCATATCAAATTTGTCAGAGCAGGAGATCATCCGCCGGGAAAAGCTGGAAGAGCTGAACAAGCTGGGCATTGACGCTTACCCCGCCCCATTGTACCCCGTGAATTCCAATGCTGCCTACATCAAGGCCCATTACATGGGAGAATCCAATGCCGCCGAATTGTCTGCCGGAGCCGGGCCACAGACAAAAATACCCGCCTCCGGACAGACCGCTAATGATGGGTCTTCGGCCAAAACACCTGTGGTGTCTTTTACCGATGTATGCGTCGCCGGCCGCCTCATGAGCCGCCGTGACATGGGTAAAGCCTCCTTTGCCAGCCTGCAGGACAGCACAGGCCGTATCCAGATCTATATCAAACGGGACGAGATCTGCCCCGGAGAAGACAAGTCCCTATATGACAAGGTATGGAAGCACCTGCTCGACCTGGGCGACATCGTAGGGATAAAAGGCTATGTCTTTACGACCAAAACAGGCGAGATCTCCATCCATGCCAGGGAGTTCACCATCCTGACAAAGTCGCTGAAGCCTCTGCCCGTTGTCCGGGAAAAAGAAGGCGAAACCTTCGACGCCGTCACCGATCCCGAGTTCCGTTACCGCCAGCGCTATGCCGACCTTGTCGTCAACCCGCAGGTAAAAGAAACATTTATTAAAAGGAGCAAAATGATCAATGCTATCCGGGACTTCCTCAATGACAGGGGAGCCCTGGAAGTGGATACCCCCGTATTACAAAGCATTCCCGGCGGCGCCGCTGCCCGGCCTTTCATTACGCACCACAACGCACTGGATATTCCGTTCTACCTGCGCATCGCAAATGAGCTCTACCTCAAAAGGCTTATCGTAGGAGGCTTCGACTGGGTATATGAGTTCAGCCGCAACTTCAGGAATGAAGGAATGGACCGCACACACAACCCTGAATTCACCGTCCTCGAGTTCTATACGGCTTATAAGGACTACCTGTGGATGATGGAGACGACGGAACAATTACTGGAGACAGCAGCCCTGGCCACCAATGGCAGCAGCGTATCGACGATCGACGGCAAAGACATCGACTTCAAAGCCCCTTACCGCAGGATCAGCATGTACGATGCCATCAAGGAATACACGGGCATAGATATCAGTGGTATGAATGAAGATCAGCTGAGGGATGTCTGCCATCAGCTGCATATTCCTGTGGATAAGACCATGGGCAAAGGCAAACTGATCGACGAGCTGTTCAGCGAAAAATGCGAACATCACTTCATTCAACCCACCTTCATCACCGATTACCCGGTGGAAATGAGCCCGCTTACAAAGAAGCACCGCAGCCGCCCCGGCCTGGTCGAGCGCTTCGAGCTCATCGTCAATGGAAAGGAGATCGCCAATGCCTATAGCGAGCTCAACGATCCCATCGATCAACGGGAACGTTTCGAATCTCAGCTCCAGCTGATGGAGCGCGGCGATGACGAAGCCATGTTCATCGACTATGACTTCCTTCGCGCCCTGGAATACGGCATGCCGCCGACAGCAGGCATAGGCTTCGGTATCGACCGGCTGGCAATGCTATTGACGGGTCAGACCAGCATCCAGGACGTATTGCTGTTCCCTCAGATGCGGCCTGAGAAGGTGGCCGAGCAGCCCGAGGAGCCGCATCCATGAGTTCCATTGAAATATCATTAATTCACGAATAAATGAGGCCCGAAAAAATGGCGGATCAGGATGAAGGGCCGAATTGACAGACCATCCATAATGATTTCATCGGTGTCTGTCGAACTTCGTTTCATAAGTTCCATTGAGATCATCCTTGACAATTTCCGCTACTTCATCATGATGTTTCGAGCAGAGTAATATTACACATATACCATCCTGCTAACGGATAGCCGACAAAAAGGAGATCATGCTTCAGCAAGTCGGTGTGCAAAGATTATCCGGGGCCGTTACCTAATTTTTCGTTAAATTGTAGGTATAAACGATTGCCATATGGATAATGCAACCATCTCAAAGATCGGAACCATTTTCTATGCCTTGGTTATTGGCTTTTTTGGCCTCAACCATTTTATATATGGTACAGGCATGGCAAAAATGGTACCCAGGTTCCTCCCAGGTGGAGAATTCTGGGTGTATATCACTGGCGCAGCCCTTCTCTTAGCAGCTATTTCCTTTCTCATCAACAAGTATACCCGACTGGCGGGATTGCTGCTTGCCCTTTTCCTATTGCTGATTGTACTAACGGTGCATTTGCCGGCCGTAATGAACGCTCCTGATGACAGTTCCAGGAGATTCCCATTGGTAAATCTTATCAAGGACACCGGGCTGGCAGCCGCAGCTTTATTAGTAGCCGGGCGACATTAAAGCCCCGGGCCGTTGCTAAATCCTTCGACTAAAAACAACATCTGGCCAAAGGCCCTGTTCCGCCATGGATCTACGACAGGAATCGCGGATCTACGGTCCGCTGGTCGGCCTGACGGTCTTGGCGCGTTTAGACCTTAACCTATTGTCCTTCGGACATTCGGAGTACTGTTCTCGTGCCTATCTAAAAAAACAAAGCCGGACCACGCCACCTATTGTCCAGCCATCGATCAAACCGAACCTACGGTCCACTATTCCGCCTGACTGCCCTGGCGCGTTGGGACATTAAGCTATTGTCCCAAGTAACTTCGACAGAGTTGCATTACCCATTGCACTTAAAAAACAAAACCGAACCTGTGGTTCGGCACGCAACGCTCTCCCCGGCAAATGGAGCGGACCGAAGGTCCGCTGATGGGCCTGACGGCCGGCGTTTTGTTAGACGCTAACCTATTGTCCTTCGGACTTCGTCGGAGCTGCTTCGACATGCTCCTTCTCGTCCTTAACCTTCGCTACGCTCGGTTACCCTCGCTGTGCTCGGGTTTGCAAAAAAAAATCCTCCCGCCTTTGAACGGGAGGAGGATGTTGCCTTTTACCCAGGATTAAAAATGAAAAAAATTTAATGGGTCGCGTCTTACGTCTTATAGAAATAAATCGTTCATTAACTTGTGCTCGGGATTGATCGCATACTTGGAAAAGTCCGAAATCCCGGCTTCAATTAAAACGTCCTCATCTATAAAAAAATTGCCTGTACTTTCAAAAGAAGGTTTTTGTAATATGTAGAAAGCCGCATCAGCAACAATTTCCGGTGTGCGGCTTCGCTGGATCAAAAAATCCCCTCCCAACAAATTCTTCACCGCCGCAGTAGCAATGGTCGTCTTGGGCCAGAGCGCATTGGCGCCGATCCTATATTGCTTCAGCTCCTCCGCCAGTCCCAGGATCACCATGCTCATACCATATTTGCTGATCGTATACGCCAGGTGAGGTGCAAACCATCTCGGGTCCATATTAAGCGGCGGCGACAAATTTAATATATGTGGATTATGCGCCTCCTTCAAATAGGGTATGCAAGCCTGGCACATAAAAAACGTGCCCCGGATATTAATGTTATGCATCAGGTCCCATCGTTTGCTCTCCGTCTGCTCCGTTCCGGCAATATTGACGGCACTGGCATTATTCACCAGGATATCGATCCCCCCGAAAGCATTCACAGTCTCCTGGACGATATGCTTAATGCTGTCCTCAAAGCGGATATCTCCCTGGATAGGCAGCACCTTCCCCCCTCCGGCAGCAGCGATCTCCTCCGCCGCAGTAAAGATCGTCCCTTCCAGCTTTGGATTAGGCTCGGCCGTCTTGCCCGCAATAGCGATATTGGCGCCTTCCTTGGCCAGCCGGATGGCAATGGCCTTGCCGATGCCCCGGGTCCCGCCCGTAATGAGTACTGTTTTATTCGAGTAGCTTGTCATAGAAGATATTTAGCACCGGGGATAGGTTTTCCCAAAAACTACCCATCCCCGGTACACCGCTTATGATGGGAAAGCTTCGTCGGACCTCCGAGCCCTCGGTCAGAACGTCGACCCTCGAGGGCTACGCCAGACCTACGGTCTCAACACCGTTGAGACCTTGGTCGTAACCTTCGCTTGGGCTCGGTTACCTTCGTAGGTTCCAACACTGTTGGACCCTTCTCCGGATACCTCGTTCGTACCTTTCGCTTCGCTCTGGTACGCTTGTAACCTTCGCCCTGCTCGGTTATAGCCTTTGGCCCGTTGCCCGCAACTGTATAATTACTACTGTCTTAAGAACTACAAAATAGGGTAATTTATGGTCTGTCCCAAATCTGCGGTCAGCATACCAACAACGTATATCGTAAATCTACGACAAGGGCAGTAAATACTGCATCCTTTAAATATAGCGTTTCTTCTCTTGCGGTATAGGCCGTTGGATTGTATGTTTGTATTGTTAAGTATGATTGATACGCGGGTTCAGAAAATCCAATTTATCCGAAGAAAGACCGAACTGAATGAATGAATGAAAATCCAAAGAAAAACCAAGATCCAACGTTCTAGAAAAACCAACATCCAAACATCCTGAGAAATCCAAAAGAATTCAAAATCCAGAAAAGCCCTGAGTCCTAGATCAATCAAAACTTATCCGTTTAAAAAATCCAAATCCGAACAGATCCAATCCTACGAACAAGCCGTGAATTAAAATTTGTACCTATTGATGGCCGCGAAAATGTTGGTAAGGTATCGTACAAAAATGTTGAAACGTCCTGAAGAGATTCAGGACGTTTCTTTTTCCCTGATCGCGCCTCTCATAGCCTGCCATTCTCCCTTGTAGAAGAATCGCTTTTTGACGCATAATAATGGACACCGGAAGTATCAAAACCGAACAGCACCCCGTCCAAACATAACACATATAATTGATTTTCAATTATTTACAATCCTGGCATTTTATTGGAACTACTCGCTAAAAATTGGAGTGATCAACAATTATTTCAAACTCGCCTGGCGGAGCCTGGTCCGCAACAAAAGTTTCTCCGCCATCAACATTTTCGGCCTGGCGCTTGGCATCACCACCAGCCTGCTCATCCTGCTTTGGGTCGGGGACGAACGGGCCATGGACGCCTTCCACGCCAATGGCCCACGCTTGTTCCAGGTATACGAACGCACCATCCACGACGGGAAGACGGACGCGGGATACGCTACACAGGGATTGCTAGCCGAAGAATTGAAAAGGGTTATCCCGGATGTGCAACATGCTGCGGCGTTCGATTATGCAGCCCCTCCGGGGACAGGGAATACCCTCCAGGTAGATAACAAGATCACAAAAATGACCGGTTTTTTCGCCGGCGAGGATTTCTTCCGGATGTTCAGCTTTCCGCTCTTGAGCGGCAGGGCGGAGACGGTCCTTCACTCCCCCAATGAGATCGCGATCTCGCGTTCCCTGGCAGCATATTTTTTTGGGAGCCCGGCGGCGGCCATCGGCAAAACCATCCGCTTCGAGGACAAGGAAACCCTGCAGGTCACGGCCGTATTTGAAAATATCCCCACCCACTCGTCCCTGCAGTTCGACTTCCTGCGGAGCTGGGTGGATTACGTCAAACAAAACGACTGGGTCAACAACTGGGGAAATGCGAGCCCGTCCTCCTTCCTTCAATTACGTGCCGGGGCCGATCCCGCGGGAGTCGAGGCAAAGATCAAAGATTTCCTTGCCCGGTATACACAAAAGACCAAAGGGTTCCGGATGGAATTGTCGTTGCAGCCCTATCCGGAAAAATATCTATATTCTACGTTTAAGGATGGAAGGGTCGACGGAGGCCGCATTGAATATGTCCGGTTATTCACCGGCGTTGCGATCTTTATCCTCCTGATCGCCTGCATCAACTTTATGAACCTGGCTACAGCACAATCGGCAAAACGTGCGCGGGAAGTAGGTTTGCGCAAGGTGATCGGCGCCGCCCGTTCTTCCCTCATCCTGCAGTTCATCGGAGAGGCGCTCCTGCTTACCGGTCTTTCTGTCCTCGTCGCCCTGGCCCTGGCAGGCGCTCTCTTGCCCCCGTTCAACGAACTGACTGGCAAACAACTCTCCCTGCCATTGTCCGATCCGGCTTTTGCCGGCACGCTGCTGGTGATCGGCGTCACCACTGCCCTTGTAGCCGGCAGCTATCCCGCCTTGTTCCTGTCATCGCTCCAACCCGTAAGAGTGCTGAAAGGCACCTTGAAATTCGACTGGAAGGCCACCGCCTTGCGAAAGGGCCTGGTCGTTTTTCAATTCACCCTTTCCATCGTGCTGATGATTGGAATGATGGTCGTCCGCCGGCAGGTGAATTATATCCAGACAAAGAACCTGGGTTATGACCGCGAAGGGTTGGTATATATTCCCATTGAAGGAGACCTGATAAAAAAATACGCCCTTTTCAAGGAAGAGGCGGGAAAGCTCACAGGCGTTACCGACATCTCCAAGATGCGAAACTCCCCCACCGTCATCGAGCACCATACCGGGAGCATCGGCTGGCCCGGGAAAGACCCCAATCTGCATCTATCCTTTGCCGATGGCGTCGTCGGCTACGACTTTGTAAAGACCATGAAACTGCAATTGAAAGAAGGCCGGGATTTCTCCCCGGCATTTAGCAGCGACTCCGTCGGTTTCCTGCTGAACGAATCAGCCGTCAACAGCATCGGTCTGCAGCATCCGGTCGGCGCAGCGCTGTCCTGGGGTGCCCGGCGCGGCACGGTCATCGGCGTGCTGAAGGATTTTCATTTTAATTCTTTACACCAAACCATCGATCCGCTGGTCGTCCGGCTGGACGAAAACTGGGGGTGGGGCACCATCCTCGTCCGCATCCGGGCTGGCAATACCCGGGAAGCCCTTACAGGCCTGGAAAAGTTATGCAAAACAATAAACCCAAAATTCCCCTTCACATACCAGTTCTCCGACCTGGAGTTTGACCGGCAGTATAAAAGCGAAATGGTGGTCAGCCACCTGGCCAATGGCTTTGCCTTCCTTGCCATACTCATCTCCTGTCTCGGTTTATTCGGTCTGGCAACCTTCACCGCCGCACAACGCACGAAAGAGATCGGCATCCGAAAAGTGCTGGGCGCGACAGCAGCGGCTATCGCCTTTCTCCTGTCCGGCGATTTCCTGAAGATCGTCGCCATAGCCATCGTGGTCGCGGTCCCCATCGCCTGGTTGATCATGCACCAGTGGCTGCAGCAATTTGCCTATAAGACCGGGATGGAATGGTGGATGTTTGGCGGCGCAGGCCTGGCGACCTTATTCATCGCCCTGCTGACCGTAAGCTATCAAAGCATAAAGGCAGCTTTGGTAAATCCCGTGAAGAGTTTAAAATCGGAATAACATACTTATATAAGAGATCCTCTATTAATTTTTCAATTTTTTCCGCGAGGCCTGTCCCTGAGTAACCTCGGGGACAGGCTTTGACGCGGCGCATGGGACGCAAGGGCCATTCTGATGGTTCGTAATTCCTTTCTCAACGACTATTCCGATCCTAATTCCACTCTGTTGTATTGAGCCCTGCTTATGTATATCCAGTCTGTAATGCTACTATTTATCGACATTAATGCGCATCGGCGGGCATTGCGACATTCCTCTTAAACTTCTGTAAATAGACGATCGGGATACTGAAAAGCACAAATAGCCCGATGATAAGGTAAAGATTATCGTATGTGACCAGCAGGGTCTGCTTGATGATATTGCCCTCCATGGCCTTGTGAGCCATTTGCTGGGCATCCAGGGGCGATTTGCCCTGTCCTATAAAGTTCTGGACCATGGCCCCGTTACGCTGCACATACGCTGGATTGTACGGGTTGATATTCTCCAGCAAAGCCGTACGCACCTTTCCTGATTTTGTATGGATCAGTGTCGTCAGGATGGCGATCCCGAAAGACCCTCCCAGCTGCCGCATCATATTGTTGAGGCCGGCGCCCTGTCCGATCTCAGGTCCCTTCAGCTCCTGCAGCGCCAGGGTGGTCAGGGGCACGAAGAGAATGGCCATCCCGATACCACGGATCACCAGTGGCCAGAAGAAGTCACCCGTCCCGGACTGCAAGGTCGAATTAGACAGCATCCACGTAAAGACAAAGAAAAGGAAGAAGCCGCCTGTAGCCATAAATTGACCCGGTATGCCCCGTTTCAGCATCATTCCCACAAAGGGCATCAGCAAGATGGTCGCCACCCCGCTGGGGAACATGATAACGCCTGTTTGCTGGGCGGAAAAACCCAAAAGGTTCTGGCAAAAGACAGGGAAAATAAACACGGAACCATACAGGGCGAAGCCCAGTATGAACGAAGTCAGGATACCCACCGCAAAACTTCGGTTCTTAAGGATCTTGAAATTCACGACAGGATGATCCGTGCTCAGCTCTCTCCAGACGAAGCCAATGCCTGCCAGCACCGTGGTTAGCGTAAGCGCGGAAATATACGGCGTAGCAAACCAATCCTCCGTCTCGCCTTTTTCAAGCACCACCTGTAAGCTGCCTACGCCGGCAGCCAGCAGGGCAATACCCCACCAGTCAATGGGCTTTCCTTTGGCATAGCGGGGAGACTCCCGCACAAAGGCCGACACAAAAAAGGCAGCGATAGCGCCCACGGGTATATTGACATAAAATATCCAGGGCCAGCTAAAATGGTCGGTAATATAACCACCAATGGTAGGGCCTACCGTCGGGCCTACCACGGCGCCAAGGCCAAAAAGAGCCGTCGCCATACCCAGCTCTTCACGGGGCCAGGTCTCCATCAGGATAGCCTGGGCCGTGGACAGAAGACCGCCCCCGGCCAGACCTTGCAGTATGCGGAACAACACCAGCTCGGTAAGGCTATGTGCCTGTCCGCAAAGGAAACTGGCAAATGTGAAGACAAGAATGGAAGTAATAAAATAGTTCTTCCTTCCAAATCTGTCGCCCAGCCATCCCGACATGGGCAGGATAATAACGTTTGCTACCGCATAGCCCGTGACGATCCAGCCGGCATCTTCCAGGGTAGCGCCCAGGTTGCCCATAATGTCAGGTAGGGCCACGTTTACGATCGTGGTATCGATCAGCTCCAGCAGGGAAGCTAAGATCACCGTGATGGTAATGATCCATTTTCTAAATCCATGTTCAGCCATGACACACCGTTTTATTAATTACAGAGGTTGACACAATGTCTTCCGATCGGCAAAGTGTCTTTTAACACAGGCCTATTTTGTATGCACAACGACTTTGACGCTCATTCCCGCGCGCAGCAGGCCCCTGGTGACGCTATCCGTCTCCAGCTTGATCCTCACAGGCACACGCTGTACGACCTTTACGAAGTTGCCCGTTGCATTGTCCGGAGGCAGCAGGGAGAACTTGGCGCCCGTAGCGCCCGCAAAAGATTCCACGGAACCCTGGATCGTTTTATCACTATAAGCATCGGGCTTGATATCCACCTTCTCACCCACCTTCAGATGTTCTAATTGCGTCTCTTTGAAATTTGCCGTTACATAGATCCCTTTGTCATCGACAATGGCGAAAAGGGACTGACCGGCCTGCACCAGCTGGCCCAGCTGGATATTGCGTTTGGATACGACGCCGCTGGCAGGGGCGATGATGACGGTATAGGACAGCTGCAGCTTTGCAAAGTCGATATCCGCCTGGCGGGAAGCGATTACACTGGCGGCAGCGCCTACCTGGCTCCTGTTGGTGCTGACACGACGAGCCTGTACAGGCACCTGCGTCTGCGCAACGTTCAGCGCGGCCTCAGCGGCATCCTTTTCAGCTTTCGCATCGTCAAACTGCGCCTTGGTGATCGCGTGGTCGTTATAAAGGTTCTGATAACGGTTAAAATCTTCATTCGCCTTCCATACCCTCACCTTGGCGGCTTCTACATTGGCTTGTGCCGTGGCAATACCCGTCCTGGCTTCCGATACCTGCGTCTCTGAAACATCCACCGTCTGGCGGGTAGCCGATAGCGCGGCCTGCGCCTGCTGTAATTTCACCTGGTAGTCCCGGTCGTCCAGGACAACGAGGGTATCACCCGCTTTCACGAATTGGTTGTCGGCAAATCTTATTTCCTTGACATAGCCGCCGACCCTGGCTACAACAGGGCTGATGTCCGCATCTATCTGGGCATTATCCGTCTCTTCATGGCTTTGGAAATAGAAATATTCCTTGGCCGAAAAAATCAGGGCGCCCACCAGCACCAATGCCAGGATGATGGGGAAAATGAGTTTTTTGCCTTTTTTTGGAGTGTTATTTTGTTCCATATACTATCTATATAAATGCAGTTGTTTAAAAAATTTTTATAAGCTCATCTTACCTGTTGCATGCAACATATCATACCAGGCAATGGTGGCATCGGACTTGGCCAGTTCCAGGTTCACCCGGGCCTGGTACAACAATGTCTGCGCATCGATCCGGTCCGTCGTGTTCACCAGGTTGTTGCGGAATTTCGATTCGGTGATCCGCTCGTTCTCCTCCGCCTGCGTAACGGCATCCTGCAAGACCCGGATCTTTTCCAGGGATTGCCGGTAAAGAATGAAATTCTTGTTCACGTCCTTGTGTATCTCATCCAGCTCCTGCTCTTTTGCCGTATTCAATTCCTGCCGTTGCAGCGAAGCTTCTCTTTCCTTGTTCTTATTCGTGTATAAGGTGCCGATGTCCCAGGAGGCGCCGATACCGAGGGTAACGGGAGCGATCAGGTTGTTACGGGTCGGGATCACCTGTCCGGTCGGATTGATATAATACATCCCGGCAGTTGCTGACACCGTCGGCAGCCGCTTGTCATGGATCTGCTTCACATTGACGTCAGCAAGTTTCGTCTGGTAGGAGAGGTCCTGCAGCTCACGACGATTGGTCTCGGCCTGCTGCACCAGGTCGGTGAAGACAGGGTTCTGATCCAGCTTATAGCTGGGCGCAGGCAATATGATCTGCGTGGAATCCGGGAGGCCAAGCAATACATTCATATTGTAGTTGGCGATCCTTCTGTTGTTCTCCAGCTCGATCTCTGTCAGCTGCATCTGTGACTGCTGCAGCTGGTACCGCAGCACATCGTTCTTCGTAGCCAGTCCCTGCCCTTCATATTTGGTGATCTCTTCCAGCTTGCCTTGTATATCCTGCATATTCTGCGCTACGATCAGCTGGTTCTGCAGGATCTTATTGTAATTGATGTATGAACTGATGACCACCCAGGCGATATCGTCTTTATCCTTGTCGGCATCCAGGCGGCTCATCTGCACCATCAGGTCGGCCGACTGGCGGGCATACTTAAATTGATTACCGGCAAAGATCGGCTCGGAGACAGAAAGTGTTCCCATATAAGCCGGGAAGTCAAAAGGTATTTTCACCGGATCTTTCATCACACCCGGGATCTGGATCACACGGGAGAGCATCAGGGCATGGAGATATTGAAAGCTTACTTTGGCGCTGGGCAGGGCTGCATCTTTCGCCTGCGCAACACGGGTCAGTGCCTCATCGATCTTGTATTGACTCCTTTTCAGCTGCTTGCTGTTCTGTATTCCCAGTTGCACGGCTTCATCCAGGGTAAGTGTCCTGGTTGGCGTCTGTGCAGACAGGTCATAAGCAGTCAGGATCAGGAGGCTTAAGGCCACTGAGAATGTCTTAATCGCGTTCATCAGTTTATTTTTTATTTTTTTCCTCATTCAATGCGCACTTACAGGCAGTCCGTCATGCACCCTCGGCGCGCATCATCTTATGGCTACCCTTTAGAGGGCAAGCCATGGTTTGCAATGTCCAGGTGCGCCCGCAATAACTGTTTAAGGTGGGCCTTCAGCCTGGGGGCAAGCTTCGATCGATAGGTTTCGTCGTTAACTTCGTATCCAAGGGCAAGGATCTGGCAACCATAAGGCCTTGCCTGCGTGTAGGATGAAATGGTACCCATCAGGGAACCCATTGTCATGGGAATATCTATTTCCCGGAAAAGCTTCTTTTGTTGCCCGTCCTGGATGATCTTGGTGATCTGTTCCAGGTTGCGGAGCTTTATGTTGATGATCCTGTCCCGGATCTCTTCAGATCGTACATTGGTCGCCTCCCGGTACATGATGCTGTGGAAACGCAGGTTGTTCAGCACCCGGTCGACATAAAATTCCACTACCCGGTCGATCTTATCCCAAGGGCTGAGCGTGTCGTCTTTATTCAATTCTTCCAGGATACCGAAGGAATAACCCGCCCGCAACTCGATCAGGGCCTCCAGCAGCTTCTCTTTGGAGCCGAAATAATAAGAGATCATCGCCAGGTTGACACCCGCCTTCTGGGCGATATCCCGAACGGAGGTGCCATCAAATCCATTGTCCCCAAAAAGCTCTTCCGCCACCGTGAGAATATGTTCTCTTTTATCTGCTGCCATATCAAAGAATTGATGATGCAAAATTAAACAAACGTTTGAATTAAACAAACGTTTAATTGAATATTTTTTTGGCTGTACTGGGCCGCCAGCGGGGGAATACTATCTAACTTCCGTTGTGTCACTCACTTGTACGGCAGTGCTCACTTCGACTTTTGGAAATTTTAGGGGTCTCGTAGACTTGTACCGGTATCTCCTGGTTCAATGAAAGGAGGCGGCTCCACGGCCGGGTCGCACTCAGGGCCCCGGAATGGCAAATCGCCGTCTTTTCTCATTCGAACGCGCCGTATCCGTCAAATCCCGCACTGCAATGCACATTTATCCAATCCCCACCTGCCCCTAACTTCAAAACCTAAAAACCAAAAGCCGCCTTAATCACTTAAGACGGCCTTCAGCACCTAAATAATCTTATAACAAAATATCTAAGCCAAATCCAACACAGGCTTATTATCCAATATCCCCTCGATCTCCTCCAAAACTTCGTGCGTCAGCAGCGGCAACACCTCCAGCGCCTTCAAATTCTCCAGCAACTGCTCCTTCCGCGTAGCTCCCAATATAGCCGTCGTAGTCGTCGTCGCATCCCGCACCGTCCACGCAATAGCCAGGGCAGGCAATGAGACTCCAAGCCGAGAAGCCAACCCAGCCAGCTTCTTCGTTTTCTCGATCCGATCTTCCTGCAACCACCGCTTCACCAGCCACTCATACCCAGGCATAGCAAACCGCGAATCCTTCGGAATACCCTTCAAATATTTCCCCGAAAGAAAACCCGCTGCCAGGGGGCTCCAGATGGTCGTACCCAATCCCACGCTCCGGAACACAGGCAAATAATCCAGCTCCATCTTGAAACGCTCGAACATATTGTATTGCGGCTGCTCCATGACAGGCCCTATCAGGCAATACTGCTGCGCCACCTTATGCGCCTCCATGATCTCCGCCGCGCTCCATTGGCTGGTGCCCCAATACAAGGCCTTCCCCTGCTGGACCAGGTTATGCATGGTCCATACAACCTCTTCGATGGGGACATTCGGATCCGGACGATGACAAAAATAAAGATCCAGGTAATCCAGCTGCAGCCGCTTGAGCGCCTCATGGCAAGCCTCTACCAGGTGTTTACGGCTCAATCCCGTCTGGTTGGGCACCGGTTTATCCCGCGACCCAAAATACGCCTTGGAAGAAACAATGTAAGATGTCCTGTCCCAGTTCTTCTTTTTCAGCACCCGCCCCATCATCAGCTCGCTTTGCCCATTGGCATAGGTCTCCGCATTGTCAAAAAAGTTGATCCCCTTTTCATAGGCGATACCCATCAGCTCATCAGCCGTATTGTCCTCCACCTGCCCATGAAAGGTCACCCAGCTGCCAAAGGACAATACGCTCAGCTGCAAACCGGATCTGCCCAAACGACGATATTCCATATTTTTTGTTTGAAAATACAAAGATTGCAATTGCCAGGCCCGGGGTCAGCCCGCTCACAATTTCCAAAGCGAACCTCCGGTGCCCTGTCCCACCGGCCCACAACACAACATCCAACTTTTAGCCCCCCTCAACATCGGTTTTTTGTGTTTGAATCCACTCAGGGTAACGTGAGCCATCAGCGACAATTTTTTTAAAATTTGAGATACTATTTTTTCTACTATTGCGCAAGCCCTTCGTTTCCTCCAGACTGATTTACCAAAAAAGGTGATTTATTTTACTATCAATGGTATAGCAAGTTGCTACACCCAAAACCTATCTTATGGCAAAAGCAATTAGATCAATAGCAGTTGCAGAAGAAGCTGTTATTAGCAAGATTACCTCCTTCGGGGACAAAAAGTAATGCTGGACAGGGGCCTGGCGGAACTGTATGGTGTTGAGACGAAAGCCCTGAAACAGGCCGTTCGAAGAAATATGAACCGCTTTCCTTCGGACTTTATGTTTGAAATGAGCGCGGAAGAACTGGATAGTTGGAGGTCACAAATTGTGACCTCCAAAGAGGACAAACAGGCTTACGGTATGCGCCTTTTTGTTTTACTGAACAAGGATACAACTGATCCTTGAAACTATAAAGGAGATGTTTAATCCACCGGATGAACCAAGGCCCCGTATCGGCTTTCGCAGAGCGGACGAAATCGACTGAAGCGTTGGGCGATACGATAGAAGTTCGATAACAGCCTCAGATCATCCCACACCCTGTTAGAAACCCATCTAATCTGTGTTCGTACCCGAAATCCTCCGCCATTTACTTAGGCACAGCACTCTGGGAAGTAAGTATACTCCCCTTGAAATGCGTGATCGTATACCACCGGAAGTTCTGGTCCGCCTCCATGCCATACCCAAAGAGGATCTTGTCCTTTTGATAGATCGCCACCGAATCATCCGTAGTGAATTTCTGTGTCTGCTGGTCCCACCACAATGTTTTACAATGGAGCGTGTCGCCCTTAAGGATATTCTTGACCCTCACGCTATCCCGGAGAAAGACCTTATTCTGATTGGGCAGATATTTTCCATATTTCGCATCCATCTGGCTTTCTATCTGAAGACTGTCGGTATAAAAGTCCACATGCAGCGTATGGGGGAATTCGGAATAAGGAGTATCTGCCTTTTGAAAACGCAGCATATAGGGAGCCGTCAGCTTCCCTTTTACCTTGGCGCCTTCGCTTAGGTAGCTTTCAATATTTTTAGCCTCTTCGGGGATCGCTTGCCTTGGCCCCGTGGAAGGTGTGGCCTTGATCTTATTCTCACAGGACGACAGCAGCACCGATGCAGCCCCCGCCAGCAGGACAGCGCATAAACCCCGTAAAGAAAAGCTATTGATCATTGTATTCGCTGATGACATATAACCCCTTATAGATTAAATATGGGTCCGTAAAATATTGCTTTTTCAGGTGACGGGAGAAATACGCAGCATCGCCACCACTTAAAAGCACGTTAAAGTTCGCATATTTCTCCTCATACGCCTCAACGATCCCATCGATCTCTTTGGCCATGCCCAGGATCACCCCGCTGAGTATATTGGTCCGCGTGTCATAACCCGCCAGCGGGAAGTTCCAGTCCGGCTTCACCAGGGGCAGCTTGGCGGTGAAAGCCTGCAGGGACTTGAAACGCATTTCCATGCCGGGAGAGATACCGCCCCCAATAAACTCTTTGTACTTATTGACATAATTATACGTGATCGCAGACCCCAATCCAATGACAAGATTGTTCTTCCCCGGAAAAAAGTGCGAGGCTGCCACTACCAGCGCCAGGCGGTCAGCACCAATGGTCTCGGGCTTGCCGACAGGAGTGGTGACAGGCAGACGGGAAAGATGGCCAAGCCTGTGGAACCGGGTAGTTTCACGCAGCAGCTGCTCCATCTCCGGGTTATGCTCAATGACAGAGGAGAGGATGGACTTTGCAGGATGGTATTGGTCTATCAGCGCCTGGATCGTCGCCGGCTGATCATTGTCAAGAACATGGTCGCAGATAAATTCACCGTCGGTAAAAACGGCGCATTTCATTCGGGTATTTCCAAAATCAAAGCAGAGGGTGGTCGCCATATGGATTTAATCTTCGAATTGGAACGAAGATAGGTTTTTGAAATGACCATTCAGCTTTACTCTTTCTTTCAGGGTTTCCATCTCTGCGATAACGGGCAGCACCCTTCCCAGGTGGCGTTTCAGGTATTCCTGCCGCTGCTCTTCCCGCAGCAGGCCGAGTAGTTCATATTCTTCCTGCAGGGTAAGCCCTGCATGATGGGCAATGTCATAGGCAGTCAGCTCGGCGTCAGGCTTATGGAAATCCTTGGTGATATTCAGCAGCCGGTGTAATTCGCGGACAGCATTCAACACCTTTTGCATCAGCTCCCGCTTGCCCGGGCCTTCCGCATTTTCCGGATAGTTGACAATGGCGCCGCTGAATAATTTATCAGGGATGGCCTTTATCACTTCCAAAACCCTGAAAACGCGCTGGCCCTGGGCCCGGATGTCCATCTCACCATTTTCATACACCTGCACCACTTCCGTGATCTTCACCAACGTACCCATTTCATTCAGCTTATTATCGATGACGGTAGGGATGCCAAAAGGCTTGCCCTCCGCATGGCATTCATTCACCAGTTGCTTGTACCTGGGTTCGAAGATATGCAGGTTCACCGTTTCGCCAGGATAGACTACGATGCCCAGGGGAAATACAGGAATAAAATTCGTCATGTTTTAATGGTGCGGACTCATCGTCCACGTTGCAAATTTAATGATGCTTATTCAATCCGTTGATACAATAAATACGCCCGGCGGCTTCTTTGGCCCGCCACAGCGCCTTACCCACAGGTGCATCATGGGAATAGTGAGCGATATGATGCAGGTGATAGACGATGGCCCTATGCCTCATGGATTGCTTTTTGATCCCATTCGCCAGCAGCCGCCATTCAATATCTATGTCTTCGCCGACGCCGGCTGTCACATAGTCTTCATCATACCCGTTGACCTCCAGGATATGTTGCTTAAAGATCCCCCAGTTACAGCCCAATAGGCCATTGGTTTTGTTCCGCTTGCGGAAAAAGGGGAGATAGATCCCATCTTCTATCCTTTTGGATTTGTGCTTGAACTGGCTATACAAAGACAGCAGTTTACGGTCCCGTGTAGCCACCAGCTTTTGGGTCAGTTGCTCGCCCATCATCACTCTTCTGCCAAAAAAAAGGGTGCCCTCTTTAGCCATGCGCGCATACTCTTTCACCAGGCTGCGATGCGGTATGCAGTCACCGTCCAGGAACGCGAGAAATTCTCCCTCAGATATCCGTACCGCTGCATTCAGGATCTTATTCTTGCGAAAGCCATCGTCCTTCTGACAAACATGCTTAAGTACGAATGGCAGATCATGCGACCTTCTTTCCAGATACGCAGGCGTCTCAGGTGCATCGTCGTCTTCCGCAATGATCACCTCGAAGTCTTTGTAGTTTTGCCTTTGAAGACCGTCCAGGACCAGGTCGAGGAAAGGCAGATTCTTGTAAAAGCCAATGATGATTGATATTTTCATAGCCAAAAATGCGGGATATTTGTCTATCTGATATCGACGTGGTTATCCAATCCGTTAATGCAATATATATGCCCGGCCGCCTGCTTGTCCCTCAATAATTTATAATTGACCTCCGCTTCTTCCAAAGAATAATGGGCCTTGTGATGAAGATGGTACACGATAGCCCGGTGCTTCATGGATTGCAGACGCAACCCTTTCGCCAGCAGCCGCCATTCGATATCCACATCCTCACCAACCCCGGCGCTGACATAATCTTCATCATATCCGTTGATAGCTACGATATACTTTTTCAGGACCCCCCAGTTACATCCCATGATCCCGCCCTTTTTGACCTTCTTCCGGAAAAAAGGGATATAAATACCATCCTCCTTCCGCTGCGACCCATGCTTCATATGACTGTAAAAAGATAATAGCTTCCCATCGCCGGTAGCCAGCAATTTTTGCGTCAGCGCTTCGCTCATCATAACGCGCCGGCCCATGAGTACGCTATCCTCTCCTGCCATTAAAGCATATTCCTGCAGACATCGCCGGTGAGGGATGCAGTCCCCGTCGAAGAACACCAGCAATTCACCGTCAGCCGCCCGGACAGCTGCATTCAATATCCTGTTCTTCCGGAAACCCTTGTCTTCCTGGCAAACATGTTTCAGTAAAAATGGCAGCTCCCCTGATCTTTTTTTTATATATTCCTTCGTGGCCAATGCATCATCGTCCTCTGCAATGATCACTTCGAAGTCATCATAGACCTGTCTGCGTAAGCCGGAAAAGACGAGATCGAGAAAGGGCAGATTCTTATAAAAAGCAATGATGACCGATATCTTCATGCCTGTAAAGATCGGAATATTTATCTTCCTGTTAATGCCATTTACTTCGGGCCAAAATGTCTTTATCCCGGTCACAATGTATCTTCATGGTCCCGATGATCCCGGCAAAGCCGGGATTCAATGGCGAAGATGAACCTGGCCCATAGCATCCGGCCATTCAGCAACGGATCCGCCCATTCGACTGTTCTTTGGAGATTGACCATATTAATGTAGGTTTGTCAATCAACATGACAGACAAAGCATCCCTTCTTTTCCGGGACATACGGCAAGGCAATTTCCGGGCGCTGGCACGGGGCATCTCGTATATAGAGAATGAGGTCACGGATTTCTTTGCGCAATTGCAGGATCAGCCGCCCTTTTCCGGATCCATCATCGGCATCACCGGCCCTCCCGGCGCCGGCAAAAGCACCCTCGTGGATGCGATGATCGGAGCGTTCATCGATGCAAAAAAAAAGATAGCCGTCCTTTGCGTGGATCCCTCTTCCTTTTTCCATTCCGGCGCGCTGCTGGGCGACCGCATACGCATGAGTGAATGGTACAATCACCCCGATGTGTTCATCCGCTCCCTGTCTTCCCGGGGAACATTGGGAGGCCTGCATCCCGGCATCCTTAATATTACGGAGCTGCTGAAGGCCGGCGGTTTCGATCACATATTGATAGAAACGGTAGGGGTCGGACAGAATGAGATTGAGATCGCCGCACTGGCCGATATTACACTGGTAGTGCTGGTGCCCGAGGCGGGAGATGAGATCCAGGCCATGAAAGCAGGCCTGATGGAGATCGGCGATATCTTTGTCGTCAATAAAAGCGATCGCCCCGATGCAGACCTTTTCGCCAGGCAGCTGCGGCATATGCTCTCCCGGCCAGGTCACGAAACAGCCGTCATTAAAACCATCGCATCCGAAAAAAAAGGACTGCAGGAATTGATCCAGCAGCTGCAACAACAGCTACAGCAGCCCTTCACTTCCGATAAAAGATACAGGCTGCTCACGGAAAGGGCCATGTACCTCATCAGCCGGCGCCGCATGCAGGACATCGACCGCGATGCAATGACACAAAAGATCAGGGAGCTGACGGCAGCTGGCAACTTCAATCTTTACCAGTTTATCGCCGGTTACTGATAGACAGCAGGTATTCCTTCAATTTTATGGGGCTTATATCCCGCATACATGCACAATCATGTACGCCCGGACAGCCCTTGCAGGGCGCTTCCAGGGAGAAGACCATTGCTTTGGGCCCCAGCGGGGCCCAGCGCTCGGGATGAATAGGCCGAAGGGGAGGGAATAGCCCCAAGGCATGGATACCCACAGCGGCGGCCACATGCAAAGGACCGGTGCCGGAAGCCAGCAAACCATCCGCCCGGGCAATAAAGGACAGGAACTCCGGCAGGCTTAGCTTTCCCACCAGGTCCGTCACCGTCGGGCAGGCTTGCAGCAAGGGCTCCAGTGCGGCTCGTTCCGCCGGCATACCCGTAACAAAGACCTTAAATCTTTCAGCCGGCAGCATATTCACCAGCCTTATAAAGTTATCGATGCCCCATTCCCTGCCATTGCCCCGGGATTTTGGGTGCAGAATGAGATTGAACCTGCCTTCGTCCCGCAGACCGGCAATTTCCGCCGGCAGGGGCGATAGCTTCGTCAGCCCATAATAACAAGGGATCTCCGGTAATTCATATAGTGATTTGGCGCCCAGCACCGTCAGCAGACGGAGGTTGAGCTGCGCCTCATGATAGCGGGAGTTCTTCCGGGACAGCCTTACCAGCTTATTACAGGTATACCAATGATATGCCCGGTTGGTGGTGCCGATCCGGAGCTTGATACCTGCCTTTTTTGCCAGCACGGCAATAGCTGGCATGGGAAGGACATGAATGATGGTATCGGCGCCCGTCGCAGCCAGCGCCCGGACTTGCGCAGCCTCGTCCATCTCTTTCAGCTCGTCCCAATTGAGAAACGCATCCACATGCCTGCAGGCCCTGATGACCTCCTGCGTATAGTTGCTGCCGAGAAAAATGATCCGCGACTGCGGATACAATTCCCTCAATACGCCCGCCACCGGCAGGGTCAGCACCACATCGCCGATAGCATCAGCACGGCTTACAATAAACGTTCTGTTTTGATGGGACATACCTTCTCTTTGTACGGCTCATGCCGTCTTCGCGGCCGGCTTTTTGCCGATGCTCTTTCTCACCTTCCGGAGCCTGACGCCAGTCTCCCGCCACCAGAGCTGGAAGCCTTCTGTCCAGTCTGGCGTCAATGTCCCTTCCCGGTAATAAACGGTGTCCGTCCGGTTGATGAACCAGCGCTTATATCCATTGGAGGCCATCCAGGCATTGATCTCTGACAGATAAGGATTGGAATATACTTTCCCATGTGTCTCCAGTGAAATGATGGCCGGCCGGCTCTTCATGTATTTCAGCACATACCATTCACAACCCTCCGTATCCACGCTCAGCAGATCGATGGTGCCGTCATCGATCTCGTCGAACCGCACGCACTCGACACTAAAAGTATCCTCGTTCTTCACCACATAGCTGTCGTTGATCATCGCCGGACTGAATGGCAGTGAGGTGGCAAATGTGGACTCTCCCAGCTGGGCCAGCTCCAGCACGCCATGATGATCATAAACGGCGACAGGATAAAGATGAACGTGCGCATATTTACCAAATGCTTTCTCAATCGCGGCAATATTATCCGGCCCCGGCTCCACCAGGCTGGTCCGGACTCGATCCCTGGTAATAAAGTCCAGGATATTCGACAGCTCAGGCGAAAAGACCCCTACCTCGCAGACATGCTGGATGGGGACCCTCTTCAGCTTGCTTCTCTTATAAAGTTCATTGGAGACCATACGATCGGTTTACCTCACCATAAAAACATAAATATACGCAAAGAGGTCATCCGCCCAACGGCGGACAACCTCTTCCTTATCAAATATATTAATCTGCTTGGTTATGCTTCCACCAGCGGTAGCCGATAAAGCTGAAAATAGCCAGGGGAGTAAATGCCAGGTAAAGGATGCCTTTATTCAAGGCCTTGGCGGGCCTTTCACCCAATTGTTGTGCGGACCTGGTACAGATGGAACACTGCGCCTCCACACGGACAGACCCGGCCGTCAGCAAAATGAAAAGGATGATAAAAAACACCCGTCTGTGCCTCATCATAACTGCCTCCTTTTGTTCAAAGTTACGATATTATTCATTCCCTGCCTTCCCACGCACAACCGCGCAATTTACGCTTCCGTCTTCATCGCCGTCTGACGCCTCTTCCGTTCGTTCTCGTCGAGGATCGTCTTACGCAAACGTATCTTCTTCGGAGTCACCTCGATACATTCATCCTGCTGGATGTATTCCATGCACTCTTCCAGGGTCATTTGCTTCCTTGGGATGATACGGACAGAATCGTCGCTGCCACTGGCACGCATATTGGTCAGCTTCTTGCCTTCCGTAGCGTTAACGATCAGGTCGCCCGGCTTGATATGCTCGGCAATGATCTGCCCGACATATACCTCCTCGCCCGGATCGACGAAGAAAGTGCCGCGGTCCTGTAATTTATCGATCGAATAGGCCGTTGTCTTCTCCTGGTTCTTGGAAAGTAATACGCCGTTGTTCCTGCCGGGGATGGGACCTTTCCAGGGCTTATATTCCAGGAAACGGTGCGCCATAACAGCCTCACCCGCTGTATTGGTCAGCATATTGCTACGCAAACCGATCAGTCCCCTCGAAGGGATCTCGAATTCCAGGTGCTGCATATCGCCCTTGCTTTCCATCACCAGCATCTCACCCTTGCGTTGTGTCACCATGTCGATGACCTTTCCGCTGTAATCGCCGGGTACATCCACAACCAATATTTCAAAAGGTTCATGCTTCTTGCCATTGATCTCTTTCACCAGCACCTGGGGCTGTCCTACAGTAAGCTCAAAGCCCTCACGGCGCATGGTCTCGATAAGGATGCCCAGGTGAAGGATCCCACGACCGTACACCAGGAAGCTATCCGCACTGTCCGTATCCTCTACGCGCAGCGCCAGGTTCTTTTCCGTCTCTTTTATCAGCCGGTCACGAAGGTGACGGGAGGTAACGAACTTGCCATCCTTACCGAAGAAAGGAGAGTTGTTGATACCGAACAGCATGCTCATCGTAGGCTCGTCCACGCTGATCACCGGCAATGCTTCCGGGTTCTCCGCGTCGGCGATGGTATCCCCGATGTTGAAGTCTTCCAATCCGACCACAGCGCAGATATCACCCGCCATGACCTCGGTGGCCTTCTTCTTGCCCATGCCCATGAAAGTATATAATTCTTTTACCTTACTGCGCTTGATGACGCCATCGGCCTGCATCAGGGCAATGTTCTGACCTTCCTTGATAGAGCCCCTTGCAACCTTTCCTACTGCGATACGGCCCAGGAAAGAGGAGTAGTCCAGCGAAGTGATCTGCATCTGCAATGGGCCTTCCGATACCTTCGGGGCAGGTACATATTGCAGGATACCATCCAGCAATGGCGTAATATCTTCACATTGCTCGTTCTTGTTGTTGAACCAGCCATTCTTGCCGCTGCCATAGAAGGTGGGGAAGTCCAGCTGCTCTTCCGTAGCATCCAGGTTGAAGAAAAGCTCGAACACAGCATCATGCACTTCGTCAGGACGGCAGTTAGGCTTGTCAACCTTATTGATGACCACGATAGGTTTCAGTTGCAGGTGCAGCGCCTTCTGAAGGACAAAACGCGTCTGCGGCATGGGCCCCTCAAAGGCATCCACCAGCAGCAACACGCCATCCGCCATTTTCAGTACCCGCTCTACCTCACCACCGAAATCCGAGTGACCTGGTGTGTCGATCACATTGATCTTGACACCTTTGTATTCTACTGCAGCATTCTTGCTGAAAATGGTGATACCTCTTTCCCTTTCCAGGTCATTGCTGTCCATGATCAGCTCCCCCGTCTCCTGGTTATCGCGGAATACGTGAGTGGCATGTAAGATCCTGTCTACCAGGGTAGTCTTACCATGGTCAACGTGTGCGATGATTGCTATATTTCTGATTTCCATAATGTTATCTTTCTCTGGCCTTCCCGGGCTACCCGTCGGTTGTGATTCGCGGCAAAAATCTTTTCAAAATATTGATTTTCACCGCGAAACCTCTTTTTGTCTGGCCTTCGGCCAAACCGACTACCCGTCGGTTGTGATTCGCGGCGAAAAATCTTTCAAAATATTGATTTTCACCGCGAAACCTTTTTTTGTCCGACCTTCGGCCAAACCGACTACCCGTCGGTTTAAAGCCGCAAAAGTACGCCAAAACACCCGAACTTCCTAGCTTAAACGAACCTTATACGGGAAATAACACAAAAAACACATGACCGCTATCCGATCCACCTGAAAAAGGTGGACCTTTTCTCTCAGTTACAGCATAATATGCCCTCTATTTTATAAATTCAGGCCAAATTTGAGTCATGCGTAAAAAATGGTTATTGCTTATTCCAGTCCTGCTTATCATTCTTTACCTGCTCGGCCCCAGCCCTTCGACCCCCGACTACCGCCCCGAGATGCCCGTTGTGCCGGCTGCACCAGCAGCCCTGGAAACCTATATCCGGGACAATGAAGCGCAGCACAAGCTAAAGCCGGACAATGAAGCCCGCATCGTTTGGGCCAATGATTCGGCAAAGTCACCTACGGAATACGCCATCGTATACCTCCATGGCTTTTCGGCCAGCCAGGGAGAAGGCGACCCGGTACACCGCTATTTCGCCCAACGCTATGGCTGTAACCTCTATCTTTCCCGCATGGCGGAGCATGGCATCGATACGACAGAGGCCATGGTGAACCTCACCGCCGACAAATATTGGGAGTCCGCCAAACAAGCCCTGGCCATCGGGGAACAGCTGGGCAAAAAGGTCATCCTCATGGGTACCTCCACCGGCGGAAGCTTTGCCCTGCAGCTGGCAGCCACCTACCCTGATAAGGTCACTGCGCTGATCCTGATGTCACCCAACATCGCCATCAATGATCCCAACGCCTGGGTAGCAAATAACCATTGGGGCCTCCAGGTCGCCCACATGGTGACAGGCTCCCCTTACATCATCAGCAAGGAGGACTTTGGCCCGCTCTACCGGCAGTACTGGTATCCAAAATATCGTTCGGAAGCCGTCGTGGCCCTCGAAGAATACCTGGAGACAGCGATGACGAAAAAAACTTTTGAAAAAGTGCAGCAGCCAGTGGCCATGCTTTACTACTATAAGGATAAGATCCACCAGGACAGCACAGTGAAAGTGTCCGCGGCCCTGGAAATGTTCGATCAGCTGGGTACACCCGCTAACCTTAAATACAAAGAGCCCATTCCCGAAGCAGCCACCCATGTCATCGGCTCTTCCATCCGGAGCCATGATGTCGAAAGCGTGAAAAAAGGCATCGATCATTTTATGACGGCGATCCTTCATCTATCACCGATCCCGCATACACCCGACCTGCTGGCCGGTAAACCACAGACAATGGATACACATTAGCAACTTTTGCCGGAATATTCGATCTTTGCCACGGAAATAAGAACACAACGAGTGGTCGCAAGAAAAATAATTTTCCTCATCAATCCTATCTCCGGCACACGCGGTAAATCCTCCCTTAAGGAGCTGATCACCCGCAGGACAAAGGATCAAAATATCGATTTCGACATCCTTCCCACCAATGCGGAAGGCAAATACGATTTCTTACCCGCGCTTATTGCAAGGGAGAACGTGACAGACATCGTCATTTGCGGAGGCGATGGCACCGTGAATGCCGTAGCAGCTACTTTACAGAATAACCCGGTGCGGATCGGCATCATCCCGATGGGATCAGGCAATGGACTGGCCTTCGCAGCAAAAATTCCGAAAGACCCTTCCAAAGCGCTGGATATCATTTTTGCCGGCAACGCTTCCCTGATCGACGGCTTTATGATCAACGACAGCTTCTCCTGCATGCTATGCGGTATTGGCTTCGACGCCCAGGTGGCGCATTCCTTTGCACAGCAGCCGACCAGAGGATTGCAGACCTATGTCAAGGTCACTCTCCGGCATTTCTTCTCCGGTAAATGCTGGCCCTTCGACATCGACCTTCCCACAGAAAAGCTCCACACCGAAGCCTTCTTCATCAGCATAGCCAATGCCAACCAGTTCGGCAACCACTTTACCATCGCCCCCCGGGCCCGGCTCGACGACGGTCTGTTAGACATCGTCATCGTAAAAAAAATGAATAAGCTCCGCACCTTTCTCGCCGTCTCCCGCCAGGTATTGGGCGGGCGGCCAAAAAATATCCTTTATTTTCAAACGTCCACCTTACGCATCGTCAACCGCCAGCTGGCCCCCCTCCACATCGACGGTGACCCGAAAGACACGGCAACGGTCTTCGATATACGCATCCTGCCGAAAATAATTCAGCTGATACAGCCATAAGGCTTTCGAAAATAAAATCGGGCAATCCACCGTTACTGGCATGGCACCGGTGTCCAACCACCGCCTGCCTGACCATTAAACACCTTATTTATGAAAAAGCTATTGGCCATCCTATGCTGGCTCCCCCTGTTCTCACATGCCACCAACTATTATATCTCATCCTCCACCGGCTCGGATTCAAATCCCGGCACTTCCGGCTCCCCCTGGAAGACCTTACAAAACCATCGCAATGTCCCCGTCGCCGGCGATACCATATTCTTAAAGTCCGGTGACACCTTCAACGAGCCATTATATTTGACAAAGAGCGGAACCCCGGCCTCACACATTGTGTTTACCACCTACGGTGGCGCAGCAAGAGCCGTGATCAATGGCTTTCGTACCCTCAGCGGCGGCACTCCGATGGGCGGCAATATCTACGAATTTTATTGCCCGGAACTGACGGCCAAAACGAATATGCTGGTCGTGGACGGCATTCCTCAGCCCATGGGCCGCTGGCCGGATACGGGCTACCGTACCTACCAGGCCTGTGACACCAACTCCATCACCGACGCCGGCCTGACCTCCTCCCCTTACAACTGGACAGGCGCAACCCTGGTAAACCATTCCGAATTCTATATCATCGACACCGGCGTCATCGCCAGCCAAACGAGCAATAAGATCACCACCCAAACAAATTTCCACCAGCATAATGTCAACCGCGGCAACGGCTATTTCATCGAGAACGACCCTCGCACCCTGCTGCTGACGGCCATCCCCGGGCGCTGGTACAACAAATATGCCGTGGACAGTATGCAGGTCTACCTGCCCGGCGGATTAGGGACACATGTACTGAAAGTGCCCATCCTGGATACGCTTTGCAATGCCAACTTCGGCACCGCGTACAACGACGTCTACAACATCGACTTCGAAGGCAGCAACCTGGCCACCCTGCTCATCAACCATACGACGGGTCATACTTTTAACAACTGCCTCTTCCGGTATGGAGGGAATGACTGCTGGCTGGGCAATGAGTGTCCGGGTACGAAATTTATCAATGATACCCTGGACTATTTCCAGAACAACGGGGCAAAGGTCACGGGGAACACCAGCCGTAATTGCCTTATGCAGAACATACTGATCAACCATTGCGGGATGATCCCCGGGCTGGGACAGGATGATGGCGATGGCAACAAATCCTATACGGGCTGGGACCTCCCGATGGGTGCCAACACCTTTCAGAACATGACCATCCTCAACAGCGGTTATACGGGTCTGTGTTTCGGCGGGGACAGCGTCAATATCACCAATGTCGTCGTGGATACATTCTGCGTCACCAAGATCGACGGCGGCGGCTTCTATACCGCAGACCTGTCCTTCATTTCTTATACGTATGGTCGTAATCTCACCAACTGCATGGCTCTCCACGGCCAAAAGTCAGCCTCCGGCGTAAAATACGATTCCACCGATGCAGCCATGGGCTTCTATTGCGACAGTCATTCCACTTCCGTCTCGCTCACGGGTTGCACCAGCGCCTTCAACAGCACTGCAGGCATCTATATCCACGGCTCAGCCATCACCACCAGGGGCAATAATTTTTATGGCAATGGCTGGTGCCAGCGTTGCGTGGTGGAGCAATCCCTCTCCATCCCCATCACCAACCTCTCACTGAAAAAGGATCAGCTCGCCAACAACGCGCCCGGCCAGCTGATCTCGGCTTTTATCACACCCGGCACCGACCTCAATTCCCTGGGGACAGTGGATAGTAACTATTACGCGAATACTGCCACTGCGGCTTTTTATACCAAGGCCCCCGGCGACGCCGGTACCACCAGTACCTTCGCCAGCTGGCAGACGACCACCGGCTATGACGCGCACAGTACTTTCCTTAATATCGGGGCAGCATTTTATTACAACAAGACAGGCACCGCTGCGGCATCGGCAACGAATTTCAGCGATCTGGCCGCCAATGCTTATGCAGGTACGATCACCCTGGCAGCCTTCAGTTCGCTGATCCTTTACCTGGTGATCCCTTAAATGAAGTTATTATTGACCATTTGCAAATTCCCTGAACTGCCCAAAACTCTTTTGGTTCTCCAGGTTATCCAATGAGCTGATGATATTCAGCTTCTCCTGCGTGGTGAGATGAAAATTAAGCGCAGCCCCCGCATCTTCCGTCTTGGGCGCATATTGGAACACCAGCTTGTGAAAAGGGAATCCCATTCCATGCTGTGCCAGGCTCAATAAGTCGTCCTGGTTGTATTCCTGCATCTTGTACCAGTTATCCTGCAGCAATAATATCGGCTTGGTAACGATCTCCGTGACATTCACCGACTCATAGGGATTCTCCCAACCTCCTGTCTTACGATCCCGTATCTGCAACAGCACCACCCCGCTGGTGTTCTCCTGCATCCATTCGCGGAAAGCATTCAGGAACCGTATGGCATTCATCTCGCCAAAATTATCCCGGAACCCGGCATCCATCACATCGATCACCGGGACGGTAGGCAGCCAGACATTCGGCAATACATAAGGGAAAGTCGCATTCATCCGCAAGGCGGTCAGCAGCCGCAGATTCTCAGGACCCTGGTTGGCAAACAATGCCCCGAAGTCCACCGCATCCGGGTCCATACCCGGGACCCTCGTGCTGTCATAACGGGGACGCATTAAAAAGCTGACTGGCTGGCTGCTGATGATCAGTGCCCGGCTGTCGCGGGTAATGACGGGATTGAAGAACATCAACGGTACCCGGGCAGCCGCCTCATCCACTGCAATGTCCTTCATCTGCCTGTTCAGCACCCCCTGGGTATTGGCATTCAGCTTTTGCTCGAAGGCATAACCCCTGTCCTTAATGTATTCATAGTCGCCCACCTTGAACTTCTGCGCCGGTGAAGCGAGGTCCCTCGCCACAAAAGAAGAGAACAGGGTATTCAGCAGATCGCCGGAGATATTATCCACGTAACGCCTGTCCCACGGACGGATCGCCGCATTGCCGGCCTCCTTCATTCGTGAAAGTTCCCTGAAATAAGCGGCTCCCAGCATCCCTCCCGAAGCGCCCGTGATCAGGAATGTCTTCCGCATCAGCTTCCCACCGCAGAGACTATCCAGCCGCTGCAATATGCTCATGGTGAACGTAGCGCTGCGATTACCGCCGCCGCTGGTGTTGACAAGAAAGAGCACCGGCTTCGCCTCCGTTTGCCGGGCTTTCCAGCGCTCCAGGATCTTCAGCATGTTCGCCTTATCTGCAGTAAGATGTTGCTCCGAGCACAAATCCAGCAAGGTCTGCTTGTCATATAGTGGCCGGTTCTCCTCTTTCGTATAGTTCAGCCCATACGCCTTATTGGTAGGATCGATCACATTAAACCTGTACAGCAGGTTCAGCACCAGGAAAACTACCACAAAGAAAGGCATGCTCCAGCTCTGAAGAAAGTAGGTAAAAGCCCCGGACAGGGATATCAGGATGGCAAAAAAGATCAGGATGCTGGCGGCCGCCGGCAACTGGAAAAATCGACTGTCCATGAAAAACCCCACGGCGATCAAAAAAATGAAGGCCACGAAAATGGACAGCACCGCGGAAATATGATGCCGGTTGAAAATACTCTCGATAAAGTCCTTGCTGTAATGGGAAACATCACGTGTCTTCCTGATCGTGGTGGGCGAATTCATATACCATTGCACCCGCATCAGCCGGCTTTCATTCAGCTTCACCTCCTCCTTACGGAATTGAGACTTGAAAAGCCTGGGATTGCTGATCACAGGTGTCATGCGCCGGATGATGGTCTTGTCCGCCCGGAAAAAATACAGCAGCGACGCGATAATGATGAACAAAAAGCCCAGCAGGAAGCCAACGCTTAGCCAAATGATCCGGCCCGCGGGCAGCAATTCCCTGGTACTGCTGAACTGCACCGCCTTGATGCAATAGAAGATTAAAAAGAACAGGGGCAGGATGGCATTATTGATGCAATATTTTAAGAAAGGTTTGGTCGTAGTGGCTAAAAATCGGAAATGACGGCAAAAAAGAATGAACGTGGTGATATTCCAGCTCATGAGAAAAATACCCGTGGCTACCCCCACAATGGCAAAGCTCGCCCAGCTCACCTCCCCCAAATATTCCGGCGAGAGAAAGAGGGCCGCAGCGCCATAGCTCTTCATAAATCCGCCGTTCAACGTACTGAACAGAATGAACCAAAACACCAGCAACACCTGGAACTTCTTAATATGCAGCAACAGTAGTTGTACAGGGAAGAAATAGTAGATCGATTTAAGCGTACGCATCATACGGTTACAGAATGACTTACAGGTCTCACAATGTACAACATCTCTACTATTGTCAATAAAAAAAGCAGGCCCGTGATCTGGTGCAGCTGGGCCAGCCAGTCAAAGGTCACCCACCTGTTGGGGATGATGCCGGGACTGGTCAGCAGGCTGGTAATTCCCAAAACGATCTGGAGCCCGATCAACAGCAGGGGAAGCCAGCGCAATGTGACGAAATACTTCGGCACACCCGGGAGCCTGCAGGCCTTGAACGTCCATATCACCACCAGGGCGAGCAGCAGGTAGGCAATGCCGCGATGGATAAAATGTACGGTGATGGTATTGCCGATGATGTCCTGCAAAAAAGGATGCTGGCTGAACAGGGCACCCGGTACCCAATCCCCGTTAATGGTTGGCCAGGTAGGAGCGATGGCCGCCGCTTTATTCCCCGCCATCAGGGCCCCATACAACAATTGAAAGAACACCACCACCAGGATCAGGACGGTCCAGCCACGCAGACCGGCGCCTTTACCCGAAGCCGGTGTCCTGACAATATGCTCCCTGGACACCATCAGCTGCAGTGTAAACCAGAAAGCATATACGATCAGCCCCAATGCAAATACAAAATGAAGGGCCAGCCGGGTAGGTCTGACATAGATCGCATCCCCCGTCAGACCACTGGCTACCATGATCCAACCCACAGCACCTTGCAATGCACCCAGTAAGAACAGTATCACCAGGGGACGGATCATATCCTGCCGCATCTTTTTCTTCCACAACAGCCAGGCAAGCCCCACCACGAAAACCACGGCCACCAGCCGGGCCCACAGCCGGTGGAACCATTCCCAGAAAAAAATGAACTTATAATCAGATAAGGTGAAATCCGCATTGATCAGCCGGAACTGGGGCGTTTGCCGGTACTTGTCAAAAGCTTCCAGCCATTGCGCATGATTCAAAGGAGGCAGCGCACCCGTCACAATATTCCATTCCGTGATGGAAAGTCCCGAGCCGGTCAGACGGGTAATGCCGCCCAGGATAACTTGTATCAATAACATGATGACCCCGGTCATCACCCAGATCGCCACGGGGCGGGAAGAAGAAGTGGAAGATTGCATAGCGGCGCAAAAATACAACAAAGATCTGCCGATACCTGTCATACCTACTCTTTTATGAAACGGCCGGCAGCCTGAAGATCTATTGAGAACAGCGTTTAAATTCATCGGTTAAAGATTGAATTGTCCGGAAGGATATTAATTTTTAACCTTGCATATATTTTGCATAGAATGACTGAGCATCAAAGTGTAGAGTATAAAGAATCCTGGCGGGATGAACATCTCAAATGGATCTGCGGCTTTGCCAACGCGCAAGGAGGTAAGATCTTTATCGGGATAGATGATGCCGGGAATGTAACAGGTGTGGCAGACTATAAGAAACTCCTGGATGATATTCCTAATAAGGCAATCAACTACTTAGGTCTAATGGTGGATGTTAATCTGCATAAAAAAAATAATAAGCCATACATCGAGATAGATGTTCCGGCAAGCACGGTACCTATTTCCTTTCACGGATCTTATTTCTATCGAAGTGGCAGCACTAAACAGGAGTTGAAGGGAGTGGCGCTACAGAATTGGCTTCTTAAAAAGAGCGGAAAGCACTGGGAAGATATTCCTGTACCTTCTGTCACCTTGAGTGACCTGGATGAGACGACTATACGAAGCTTCCTTAAAAAAGCAGTGGAGAAAGGCCGTATTCCGGCGGATGCAGCCAGTGATGACATAAAATCAGTACTTGAAAAGCTGAACCTGATCACCACAGATGGCCAATTAACGCATGCTGCAGTCTTGCTATTTGGGAAAAGGCCTTATTCTATCTCCGCTACTACAAGCTTTAAGATCGGCAGGTTTGGAAAGGAACTTCATGACTTGCGTTTCCATGACGTCGTCGAAACAAACCTCTTTACAATGGCCGATAAGGTTATGGAAAAGCTAAGTGACAGATATTTGGTTCGGCCCATTTCGTACAAGGGACTGGAAAGGATAGAACCGTTGGAATATCCTGAAACAGCATTGCGGGAAGCTGTGCTGAATGCCATTATTCACAAGGATTATTCAAGTACCTGGACCCTGCTTAGGGTCTATGATGACAGGCTGGAAATCTGGAATCCTGGAAAATTACCGGAAGAACTGACAATCGAAAAGCTAAAAGGAAGACACTCGTCCTATCCACGCAATACGAATATAGCTGCCGCATTTTTTAAGGCCGGTTATATAGAGTCATGGGGCCGGGGTACTAACAAAATTATTGCCGATTGTCTGGAGGCCGGTCTACCTGAACCTATCATGGAAGAAGATCAAGGTGGTGTAAGGATAACATTTTTAAAAGATATTTATGCAGGTGAATACCTGCTTACCCTTGGTCTTAATGAAAGGCAATTGAAAGCCGTAAAATTCCTCAAAGAACATCGACAGATAACCAACGCTGACTACCAACAGCTTGCCGGGATCTCAAGGCGTACGGCTTTACGGGATCTACAGGAATTACAGGAAAAGGAGGTAATTGTACGAATTGGGACAGCAGGTAGTGATGTCGCCTATACTTTAAAAAATGCGCCAAATGCGCCATAAATGCGCCACAAATGCGCCACAACACTCTTAGTTAATTGATAATTAACCCTTTTTAATTGCCTAATTGCGCCATGTTCACTTAATGCGGCAATTTTCCCCGCACCATCCCATACACATACGTCCCGGCGATCGCACTGAGCAAAGTCACGCTCACCACCGAAAACCCAGCCCCTATCTGCGCAAACAAAGGCCCGGGACATGCCCCCGTAATAGCCCATCCAAATCCAAACAACAGCCCGCCGATCACCTGCCCTTTATTGAACTGCCTCGTTGAAAAAACGATCGGCTCACCCGCCAGCGTCCGGATCTTATATTTTTTGATCACCCACACCGACAACATGCCCACCACCACTGCCGACCCGATGACCCCATACATGTGAAAGCTTTGCAATCGGAACATCTCCTGGATCCGCCACCACGAAATGATCTCCGCCTTCACCAGGACAATGCCGAAGAACATCCCGACCAGGAGATACTTCAGCTGGTACCACCACGGCCTTCGCTGCTGCTGCACCTGATCCGGCAGATTCCCGGCAGAAACATCCAGGCTGCGCACTTCAAAATCCATATTGGTCTCTCTTTTTTCCATCATAACTGTAAGATCACCGGTAAAAGAAAATTAGCCATAATAAAACCTCCCGCCATGAAACAAACAGTCGCCACCAGCGAAGGCCACTGTAAAGTAGAAAGCCCCATGATAGCATGCCCCGAGGTGCATCCCCCTGCATACCGGGTGCCGAACCCCACCAGGAATCCACCCATCACCATGAGTAGCCAGCCTTTCAATGTCCCCAAAGCCCCCCAGCTGAACAAAACCCCGGGCATCAGGTCTCCAAAACCCTGCACCCCATATCGCTCCATCTCAAGGACCAGCCTCCGATCCACGTGCATCGGTGCCGGATCCCCCAGGCCATGCACAGCTACCCATCCACCCGCCAAAATACCCGCCACAAAGAACAGGTTCCACACCTCCTTCTTCCAGTCATATTGAAAGAAAGGCCATCTCCCGGGCAGACAGGCAGCACAAATGTGGCGTAAGGACGAAGAAACTCCCAGCCCCTTGTTTCCTATGATCAGCAGGGTAGGGACAGAAAGACCGATCAGCGGACCCGCAACATACCAGGGCCAGGGCCGCCGTAAGAATTCCAAAACTTGCATCAGGTTGTTTTCAGTAAAGTTATCATGATGTGGACAAATCATGCATTTCCTTTTTATGCAATCCCTGTATTTTTGAAAAAAATCCGGATTTGTTAAAGGCTTTTTTCAAGCAGGGTACGATAGAAGCAGGCTGCGACGAAGCCGGCAGAGGCTGCTACGCCGGTCCTGTATTCGCAGCCGCCGTCATCCTCCCGGATGGATTCCACCACCCCTTATTGAACGACTCCAAACAGGTGACCCCCGAAGACCGCCAGGAGCTCCGCACTTATATAGAGGCCAATGCGCTGGCCTACGGCGTAGGTATGGTGGATCATGAAGAGATAGACCGCATCAACATTCTCCAGGCTTCTTTCAAAGCCATGCATCTGGCGCTGGATAAACTAAAGAAGCGCCCAAGACTGCTGCTCATCGACGGTAACCGCTTTGTCAAATACAGGCGAACCACCCATCACTGCATCGTCCAGGGCGATGGCATCTACGCCTCCATCGCCGCCGCAAGTATTTTGGCAAAAACCTGGCGGGATGAATACATGCGGAACCTCCACCTGGAATTTCCACATTACTGCTGGGATAGCAACAAGGGATACGGCACCCGGGAGCACCGGACAGCCATTGAAAAGTTCGGCCTGTGTAAATATCATCGGAAAAGCTTCAATATCGATCCCGCCAGCTTCGCATCTGCGGAAGAAGGACCCGAAGAAACCCTCAGCTTTCCTCCAGCTCCCATACCCCTAGTCCCATCCTGATCACTGAAGGCTCTTCCCCCGTACAATCCACCACCGTCGAAGGAATGATCCCTCCAATACCCCCGTCCACGACGATATCCACGAGATGATCGAACTTTTCATGAATGATCTCGGGGTCGGTATACTCCTCAACCATCTCTCCCGGCAGGGAAGAGCTGAGAATGGGATGCCCCAGCTCCTTCACCAGCGCACCCGTAATGGTATTATCCGGCACCCGCAGGCCAATGGTATCCTTCTTGCTCTTCAGGATCCTGGGCACCTGCTTGCTCGCTGGGAGAATAAACGTATAAGGTCCTGGCAAATAATTCTTTAGCATCCGATACAAAGGGGTGGAAATGCTTTTGGTATACTTGCTCAGGTCACTGAGGTCATTACATATGAAAGACAGCTGCGCCTTGGCCGGGTCCACCTGCTTGATCTGGCAAATGCGTTCGACGGCTTTGTGCTGGAAGATGTCGCACCCCAGGCCGTAAATGGTATCCGTGGGATAAATAATAACACCGCCATCCAGCAGGCATTCCACAATGGTCTTTATATTTCTGGGCTGAGGATTATCCGGATGCAGATGCAGGAGCATGCGGTAATATACCGAAAAAATGTTAAGCCAACGCTAAGAAATTAACAAGGTTCCCTTAAGCTGAATTTAGTATTAAATTTGCGAAAATTGGACCCCATGCAATTACACAAGGTTGATCGGGTGGACAGTATCCGTCCTGAAGATTTCAGGGACCAGTATTACACCCCAATGAAGCCTTTGGTGATCACCAACCTCTCTATGCAATGGCCCGCCTATCAAAAATGGAATTGGGATTTTTTCAAATCCATTGTCGGCAATGTGGAAGTGGGCCTGTATAACAATATCAAAAGTGACGCCTATACCCCTATCAATACCGCGGACGACTACATGAAATTCGGCGACTACATCGATATGGTCCGTAAAGGCCCTGCCGAATGGCGCATCTTCCTCTTCAATATTTTCGAGCATGCACCCCAGATCACCGCTGACTTCGAATGGCCGGAGCACCTGATGAAAGGCTTCGTTAAACGCTACCCCATGCTGTTCGTCGGCGGCAAAGGGTCCATCACCCATATGCATTTCGACATCGACCTGTCCCATATCATGCACACACAATTCGGTGGCCGAAAAAGAGTCCTGCTCTTCCCTTTCGAAGAGCAGCATAAACTTTACCGCAAACCCTGGGAAGTGCTGAGCTTTGTCAATTTCGAGCACTATTTCGACGATTGCAACAACAAGCTGGAGATCGACCGGTTTCCCGCCCTGAAGCTGGCCAAAGGATACGAAGTGATCCTGGATCATGGGGACACCCTCTTCATGCCAGCCGGATATTGGCACCATATGGAGTACCTGGACAGCGGCTTTGCCATGAGCTTGCGGGCTTTGCAGACCTCGCTGACAGGTAAGCTAAAAGGAGCCTGGTACCTGCTCGGAATGCGCAATATCGACACCCTGATGAAAAAAACAGCCCCGGAATGGTGGTTCAACCTTAAAAAAGAGAAAACCTTCAGGGCCGCCAATAAAGAGCTCGAAACCTTTGCTCCTTAAGGTATTTAGGTGTCTTTCGGTAGGCCAATGCGCAGGAAACCCTTGCTCATATTTAAAAAACTTTAAAAAAAATATTGCTTTTTAACGAAATCGTCTTTATTTTTACCCCGCTTATACTCTGAAAGCGTTTAACTTATTAACGCTCACCCACAAGAATCTGATCCGATCCAATTTCCACATTCCGACTATCCAATTTCCGTCCCAAGATTCCAATTTCCAAAAAATATCCGGTTTTCCATTGATCTGTGTGAAGGGTAACGTCTTTTCATGCTGCTTAGTCTACTGATCCTTTGCGTCCTATCATAGTATTATTTCTATACCCTACTGAATTAATCTCCTGGTGTAAAGGCTCATGGCCTCTATCCAGATGATCCAACCCTCGATGCTACTGTAATTGAATTTGACAGACCAAGACTTATCCGGAAAAATATTCTGGTTGAACAAGGCTCATATTACGGAAAGGCTTATGCGGGAAAGGTGAATTATTGAATAAAAGACAAGCGTCAACAAGTGAACATGCGTTCAATAAAAATATATTCGATCTCTTTCTTTTTGTGGTTTCAGAGGTAAGCACAGGCCGGCGATGTCTATCGCTGGCTCTTTTTTTCTCCGGCAATACCCCGGACGCTCTAAAGGCCTCCTTCACTGGCCAAAAAGTTAAAAGATTTCACTGTGAAAAAACCAAAATAAAAAGAGGCTGGCACCTGACCCGTAAAAAAACAGTGCCGCCTCTTTTTCGTTTCATGTCCTGAAATACTTTCGTATTTCAGTGGGAGGCTGGCACCTGACCCGTAAAAAAACAGTGCCGCCTCTTTTTCGTTTTTATGTATGTCCTGATGGAGATGAAAATCTAAGCGATCGTCCACGTCTCATTACCCCGGAGCAGCTTATCCAGATCGCCTTTCCCCTTGCTACGCACCACTTCCTCAATTTGAAGGTTCAGCATGTCCTCATAACAAGGACGGTCCGTTTCATAAAATACGCCAAAAGGCCTGGGCAGATGACCTTCGACACGCACGTCGTCAAAAAGACGCACCAATATCTGCGCCTTGTAAAAATCTTTTTCGTCATGGACCCAAAGGTCGTCTTTGCCGAAGCCTTCTCCCAGCGTAACCACTGTTGGCTTAAACCCATCCAGACGGATCCCTTTCTCCTGCCTGGCGCCGAATACAAGTGGCTGGCCCTGCTCGAGGAACAATGCCTCCATAGGTTTCGAGCTTTTTTCCGTAAAGACCTCGAAGGCTCCGTCATTGAAAATATTACAGTTCTGGTAGATCTCAAGGAAAGACGCGCCCTTATGAGCCTGGCTGCGTAACAGCAATTGCTGCAAATGCTTGGGGTCACGGTCCATACTCCGCGCGACAAAGCTGGCATCAGCGCCCATGGCAAGCGCCAGCGGATTGAAGGGATGGTCGATGCTCCCGAAAGGAGTGGACTTGGTCACTTTGTTTTCTTCCGAAGTAGGAGAATATTGCCCCTTGGTCAATCCATAGATCTGGTTATTGAACAAAAGGATATTCATATCGAAGTTCCTGCGCAGCAGATGAATGGTATGATTCCCTCCAATGCTGAGACTGTCACCGTCACCCGTGACAACCCAGATACTCAGCTCAGGCCGTGTAGCCTTCAGCCCGGATGCAATAGCCGTGGCACGCCCGTGAATGGAATGCATCCCATAAGTATTCATATAATAAGGGAACCGGCTGCTGCAGCCGATCCCCGATATGATAACAATGTTTTCCCTGGGGATCCCCAGCGAAGGCATGATCTTCTGGACCTGTGCCAATATAGAATAATCGCCGCATCCCGGACACCAGCGCACTTCCTGGTCGGTAGCAAAATCTTTTGCTGTAAGGGTCTGCGGGGTAGTGGTAGTTGTTGCGCTCATAATACCTCAAAGGTACTAATGTAATCGCAATTCCATACCCAGCTGTAACACCTGGTTGGCATAGTGGTAATTGTCATCAGGCGTCAGGTCCGATAATCCCAGTCCATACCGGAAGTAAAAACCCACCTGCCGGTTGGCATAATAGCCCATACCCAGGTTTAAGGTTGCATCCGTCTTATGAAATAAATTTTTAATATTCGCATTGTACCCTTCAGGTCCCTTGTCTCTCGCTGCAGCCAGAATGCCCAGCTGAGGCCCTGCCTCGAGATAGAACCTGTGCACCGGATAGTACTGGAACATCAGGGGAATCGTAATATAATTCAGGGCCCAGGTATACCGGCCATTGTCCCAGTATTTCTGCCCCTGACCGCTGTACAATATTTCCGGCTGGAAAGCCCACTGGTTGGCAATGCTCGTATGCAGGAAAAACCCTATATGCCCGCTGATCCGGTTGTCGCCATACAGATTGGAGATATTGGCCACATTCAGCCCTCCTTTAAAGCCGGGGATAATTTGCTGGGCTTGAGTAAGGCTGCAGGACAGGCAGATCAGGGTCAGAAAACATACATTTTTGCTCGATTTCTTAATTTTCTCTTTTAGGGGATTGTACCTCATGGTTTTCATTTTGTAGAGATTTTACCCCTTGAAAACAAAGGATATGCCATACTCGGATTCTGATACCAAATAATTGATTTTCAGCAATAAGAAAATCATCTTCCAGGTGTTTTCGGTGGCATGCTATTGGACAGGGAGATAGATAAATCAACCTATATGACAAAGCAACTATTGTTGACCCTGGCCATCGCCGCCAGCCTGACAGCATTCACAGGTTGCGCAGTGGACGGCTATGTGGAAACCCAGCCCGCCGACGTCGTTTACACCCGTCCCCTGGCGCCCGGCCCGGATTATGTATGGATTGAAGGAGACTGGATATACAGAGGTGGAAGCTACAATTACCGCCCCGGTTACTGGCGCCGGGCAAGGGTCGGCCGCACCTGGCAGGCAGGCCATTGGGACCATGGCTCAAGAGGTTATCATTGGAACAGAGGGCGCTGGAGATAATGCACATCATTTCCAGCCATTTATGCCCGATAAGGATATATCATACCCTTGTCGGGCTTTTTGCTAAGTATAAGCCTTTATCTCATTGTAATCCATCGCCTCATTTGGTACTTTTTTCACAATTTCTTTCACTAATCTCCGTATTATCGTTGTTATTTTATTGCTGTTATACTGACATTTAATATCTTCAAAATCCAATATATGCCCTTAACCATGCACAGCCAGATCTCGCTGCACCAATTTGTAGATGAATTGACCCTGGGGTTGTTACCTTTGGCCGTTAGTCGTAAATCAATAATTATCAATCAAATAGACAGGGATTTGCAGGTAGGCTCAGATGAGAACATCTTGGCATATGTCCTGTGGAATCTCCTGGACCGCGCCGTCAACAGCACCCAGAACGAGTGCATCCATATTGAGTCGGTGACGGAAGGCGACAGCACCCTCATCCGCGTCCGGAATGCAGGCACCTACTTCTATCGCACCGTTTGCCACAGTTTTCGCCAGGTACAATACGCCGCTGAAAAACTGGGAGGTACCATCAGCATCAATTACACCGGCAGCACCAGCACGACTATTGCATTTACTATTAAGAATGCGGCCTAGCGGACCACAGGTCCGCTGCGCGAAGCGCCATAATTAGAGTCTAGCAGTCCCTACTCCAGACCGTCAGGTCGGAGATGGCTTAATTATATTTCCAACACTTACCCCAACCTTCGATCCCTCCCTAAAAAGAAAAAAGGGGACCCTACCGGATCCCCTTCCTCCTGGAAAAAAACTATTAATATCTGCTATTGCTATAGTTGTTGTTCCTGCGTTGGAAGCCGCCGCCTCCTTTGTTACCACCGCCGCCATTGCCACGGTCTTCCCTTGGCTTAGCTACGGATACGCCGATGGTCCTTCCATCGACAGATGCACCGTCCAGTTCCTGAATGGCTTTCTGGGCAGCTGCATCATCAGACATTTCCACAAATGCAAAACCGCGGGATTTGCCGGTGAATTTGTCCATGATAACCTTAGCAGAAGATACTTCTCCGTATTCTGCAAAATAATCTTGTAAGTCTTCGTCCGTGACGTTGAAACTTAAATTAGAAACGTAAATGTTCATAAATTAACTAACTGGTTAAAAAAAATAAATAATACCAATCTGAGAAAATATAGCAGGGAGTAAAGAAAACTAACGATTACCGGAGATGGTTTAGCGGAAGCGATCATTCAATTACTAATGCTGTAAGCTCAAATTTACCCTACAAAGATACGATATTGTATTCAAAATCCAAGTAGAAAATCCCCGAATCTGCTAATTAGTAATTTGTTAACGAGGGCTTCCTTTTCCTGCCGGTTACGGAATAAACGACAAAGGCCAGCGATGCAAGGACCATTCCTGTCACACATACCCCTTTCCAGTCAGCCCATTCCCAGACATACAGCCCGATGAATGAACCCAGGGAAGTCCCGGTAAAACTCACGGTCATGTACACGGTATTCAGCCGGTTGCGCGCCCCGGGCAGCAAAGCATAGACCCTGCTTTGATTGGACACATGAATGGCTTGCATTGCCAGGTCCAGCAGGACGATCCCCGCTATAAGTCCTGCCACCGAAGTATCGCATATATAGAAAATGATAAAGGATGTGAACAGCAGGCCCAGGCCATACCCAATGGCAATACGTGGATTGCGCTTATCCGCCGCTCCCCCTACCAGGGGCGCCGCCAACGCTCCGGCCGCGGCCGCCAATCCAAACAGTCCGATGAGATCACTCTTGAAATGGAAAGGAGGACCCGCCAGGTGCAGCACCATCGTCGTCCAGAACATGCCGAAAGTCGCAAACCCCAATGCATTGATCGCGGCAGCCTCCCTTAGCACAGGCTGCTCCCGCACCAGCGTGCCCAGGCTCCGCATCAGCGACGCATAAGACCCGGAGAACGCAGGTACGCTCCTGGGAAAAGTCTTCCGCATGGTCAGCAGCAGGAGAAAGCTGAGTCCGGCAGCTACCCAGAACATCCCCCTCCATCCCAGCCAGGCGCCGATAAGGCCGCTCAGCGTACGCGATAAAAGGATACCCACCAACAGTCCGCTCATGATCGTACCAATGACCTTCCCCGTCCGGGCAGGCGAAGCAAGATAGGCGGCCAGCGGTAATATCAGCTGTGGTATGACAGAACTGGCCCCAATCAGCAGACTGGCGATCTCCAGGCAAAGCAGGTTGGGAGAAAGCGCCGCAAAACTCAAACATACCACGGCACTGGCCGTCATCCATACGATCTGGCTCTTTCGCTCCACCTTGTCCCCCAATGGCACAAAGAACAATAACCCAAGCGCATAGCCCGCCTGCGTAAAAAAAGCGACCTGCCCGGCCTTACTCTCCGGTATCCCAAATCCCTTACTGATCAGCACGATCAACGGCTGGCAATAATAAATATTGGCCACGATAAGCCCGGTACAAACAGCCATGAGTACAATAAGTCCTTTCGATAACTGATCCTTGCCTGATGATCCTTCTAATGATCCCATATTGCCCGCAAAGATACGCCGGCACTATGGAGCGCGATCGTGCTTCTGAAAAACATAGTCCGATCCCGCTAAACCCCATAATGTCATTGCCCCGATTGTCAAAATATTGTCAAAAAAAGAACTATTTATAGCCTCAATGCTTTAAATTCGGCACCTAAACAGCTAAGTTATGTTGCATGGTAAAAAAATAGCCGTCGCATTGACACTTTCAGCCCTGATGATCGTTGGCATGGCCGCTACCCGTCCCACGGACAACCCGGCGGATAAACCCCGGGCCGACAAGCCGCACAAAAACCTCAAGGTCCTGCCCAAAGACATCAGCCACGAAGACCTCGACAAGGTCATGGACAACTGGAAAGCCGCACTGGGCGTGAAATGTAATTTTTGCCATGCCCCTTCCAAAGACAGCACCTCCCATCGGCTGGACTTTGCCAGCGACGCCAAGCCCGAAAAAGAGGTCGCCCGCCACATGTTTAAAATGACAGCCAAGATCAATAAGAAATATTTCAACTTCAATAAGGATGAAAAAGGCGATGTTGTTCCAACCATCACCTGCATGACCTGCCATCGTGGCAATCCACATCCGGAAGAAAAATAATCATTTATTCATAGTTGCGCATGCCCTTTCGAAAGGGCATGCGCCCCTGATAGAGCCATCGTTCAGAACATCATTCCCAAAAGAGGCCGGCGCTGTTTTTCCCTTTGGGGACGGCCTTTTTTCCTTATACTATTTCAACATTATCCTGAATTCATCCGCCGCACAAGCCTCCTTGTCCTCCCCAAGACATTATTTAGAATAATAAATTGCCTAATTTTACCAGCTCTTAAGCGTACAAACAACACATCATGGCAAACAATTCATTTAAGTTCGGAATGATCGGCCTCGGCGTTATGGGTCGCAACCTGTTGCTCAATATGGCCGACCACGGTTTCCCCGTTGTAGGCTTCGACAAGGACACACAAAAGACGTCCACGCTCGAATCCACCGCTACCCCCGGCACCACCGTAAAAGGCGTTAATACACTGGCCGAAATGATCCAGGCGCTGGAAAAGCCCCGCAAGCTGATGATGCTGGTTCCGGCCGGCAAGCCTGTAGACGATGTGATCAACGATCTCCTCCCGCTCCTGGAAAAAGGAGACATCGTCATCGACGGAGGAAACTCACACTATACGGATACTTTACGTCGCGTGAAACTGCTGCAGGAAAAAGGCTTCCACTTTATGGGTGTAGGCATTTCCGGCGGTGAGCAGGGAGCCCGTACAGGCCCCAGCATCATGCCCGGCGGAGATCCCGAAGCATATCCCCACGTACAGCCTCTGCTGGAAGCCGTAGCCGCAAAGGTCAATGGCTCCCCCTGTGTCGCCCACCTGGGCAAGGACGCCGCGGGTCACTATGTAAAAATGGTGCACAATGGGATAGAATACGCCATCATGCAGCTGATCAGCGAAACTTACGACCTCCTGCACAGAGGGCTGGAGCTGGACAATGACGAGCTCCACAAGATCTACAAAAGCTGGAACGAAGGCGAGCTGCAATCCTTCCTCGTAGAGATCACCCGCGATATCTTCCTCAAAAAGGACGATAAGACAAATAATTATCTCGTGGACATGATCCTCGACAAGGCTGGCGCTAAAGGAACAGGCAAATGGACATCCCAGGATGCCATGGACCTGGGCCTCCCCATTCCTGTCATCGATATGGCCGTCTCCATGCGGGAGCTGTCCGCCTATAAGGACGAAAGATCGCAGGCCGCTACCATGTACAAGACTTCCACCGTGGACATACCCATCCCTCAGGAAGTATTCATCCAGCAGGTACACGACGCCCTTTACTTCGCCACTATCATCAGCTACGCGCAGGGCCTGGCCATGCTGCACAAGGCGTCCATAGACCTGGGCATGCAAATACCGATGCCGGAAGTCGTACGGGTATGGAGAGGCGGCTGCATCATCCGCTCATCCCTGCTGGAAGTTTTCTACCAATCCTTTACAAAAAATCCCGGGCTGCCCAACATCCTGCTGGATGCAGACATCTGTCAGCTCCTGTCCGCCAAAAGGCAGAACATGCGCAACGTGATCATTCACGCCATCCATATGGGCTATCCCGTGGGCGGCCTGATGGCTGCCCTCAGCTACTTCGATGCCTACAGGAGCGAACGTATGCCGACGAACCTGATCCAGGCGCAGAGAGATTACTTCGGCGCCCACACCTATCAGCGCATCGACGAACAAGGCGTCTTCCACTCGGAATGGAACAAATAACAGGAACATAATAGTTTTAAGAACCAACAGATAGTATATGCAAAACCATAAAAGACCACCTGCCTCCATCATTTTCATTTTCGGAGGCAGCGGCGACCTGAACTTTAGAAAGCTCTCCCCAGCCTTATATAATTTAGCCATCGATAATTGGATGCCGGAGAAATTCGCCATCATCGGCATCGGCCGCAGCAAGTACAATGACGAGGACTATCGCAAACGCCTGTATGAAGGCATCCAGCAATTCAGCCGGCGGAAAGGCGAAGCCAACGGGCAATGGAATGAATTCTCGCAGCACGTGTCCTATCTGCAGATGGACGCGGAAAAAGGAGAGGAGTATCAGAAAATTGCCGACGTGGTGAAACAAAAAGAAGAAGAGTTCGGCATACATCCCAACGTGATCTTCTATCTCTCCGTAGCGCCCCAGCTGATGCCCGACATCGCCCAAAAGCTGGGAGGCCTCAACCTCTGCTCCGACACACGCACCACCCGCATCGTGATAGAAAAGCCCTTCGGCCACGACCTGAAAAGCGCCCACGAGCTGAATGAGCTGCTCATGGGCATGTTCAAGGAAGAGCAGATCTACCGCATCGATCACTATCTCGGTAAAGAGTCGGTCCAGAACATCCTCTCATTGCGGTTTGCCAATGCCCTCTTCGAGCCCATCTGGAATCGCAACTACATCGAATACGTACAGATCACCGCTGCCGAAACAGTAGGAGTGGAAGGCCGTGGCGGCTATTACGAACAGTCCGGAGCCCTGCGGGACATGGTGCAGAACCATATCCTTCAGCTGATGTGCATGATCGCCATGGAAGCGCCCGTCTCTTTCGATGCCAACGAGATCCGTAATAAAAAAGTGGACGTGCTCAATGCCATCCGCAAGATCACGAAGGAAGACGTCAATCACTTCGCGGTCCGGGGACAATATGCCGAAGGCTGGATGAAAGGGCAGAAAGTACCTGGCTACAAACAGGAAAAAAGTGTCAATCCCAACTCTTCCGTCGAAACCTTCGCCGCTGTCAAATTTTACATCGACAACTGGCGCTGGCAGGATGTCCCCTTCTACGTGCGCACAGGCAAACGCATGAACCAGAAGACGACCAACATCACCATCCAGTTCAAAACAGCGCCCAGCTATGCCTTCCCTCCGGAAGCGGCAGATACATGGCGGGCCAACAGGCTGACCATCAGCATACAGCCTGAAATGGAGGTGCGGCTGCGCTTCCAGGCCAAACGCCCCGGCCAGTCCATGAACCTGGACCCCGTGGACATGATCTTCAGCTCCGAGTCCGCACATGAGCCCGAAGCATATGAGACCCTGCTGCTGGATGTCATGGAAGGCAATCCAACCCTCTTCATGCGCGCCGACCAGGTAGAGGCGGCCTGGAAGATCGTCATGCCCATCCTGGAAACCTGGGAAAGCCGCCCTCCGGTGGACTTCCCCAACTATACGCCGGATGCCTGGGGACCTGAGGACGCCGAAGCGCTCATCGCCAGGGAAGGACATAACTGGATCACCATGCCCCCGGCCCAATAGGTATAACATACTAAATAACTACCAGTGGAGCTACACAAATTCAGGGACGCCGAAGCCTTAAGCGAAGCCGTCGCCAAATGGATCGCAGACATCATTGCGGGAACGCTGAAAAAACAACCCCGGTTTACCATCGCCCTCTCCGGGGGCAGTACACCGGAGCGCCTGCATAAGCTCCTGGCTGCCGCCCCGTATAAAGAACAGATCGACTGGTCGAAACTACACATCTTCTGGGGTGACGAACGGGCCGTTCCTTTCCAGGACAGCCGCAACAATGCGCGGATGGCCTTCGATACATTATTGAACCATGTCCCCGTGCCGGCTGCGCATATCCATGTCATGCGCACCGACATCTCACCCGCGCAGTCAGCCATCGAATACGAAAAGATCCTGCATCAATATTTTGGAGAGAACGGCCCCAGTTTCGACCTCGTCCTGCTGGGCATGGGCGACGATGGCCACACCCTTTCCCTTTTCCCGGGAACAGCCGTGGTGCATGAAGAAAAAGTTTGGGTGACCTCCTTTTTCCTGAAAGCCCAGGACATGGATCGCATCACGCTCACCCGCCCCATCGTAAACAGGGCCGCACGCATCGCCTTCCTGACGACAGGACCCAAAAAAGCGCACGCTTTGAAAGAAGTGTTGAAAGGAGAATATCATCCTGACCTGTACCCGTCTCAGACCATCATGCCGCAGGCCGGCGAGCTTCACTGGTTCGTGGACGAGGCGGCAGCAGCGGAATTGACCTGATCACCCGTCCACCAGGACCACCATCCTTGCTTCAGGCTCCGGCGCCGGCAGTCCCCCACCTTTCCCATATGCCCCAGCGTCCTGGTCGCCAGCGTAAAATGGTACCTGAACAGGGGTACTTTCAAAGTGCAGCCGGCAAGGACAGCCCTCACAGCATGCCGCAACGTGCGGCGGAAAATGAAGGCGCGATAGCCCGGCCTGCGAATATTACAGGCATAGATCAGGATCCTCACCCATTCTTTTTTCATCTGCTGCGCCAAACTGACAGCGCCGGGACGCGACTCCCGGTCATGACGTATCCGGGCCTTCGTAAGAACGCCGATACCAAATTCCCAATAGCGCACGCGCTGCGCATAATTGTCGTCCTCCCCATAATGAAAAAAGACAGGGTCGAACCCCCCGGTCTTCCTAAGACAATCTCCCGTGATCAACCAGGCCGCCGCATTGACAAAATCCGTCCGCACAAGCGTCTGCTCACCCTTTTCCAGCAGGATGCCCTCCGCCCACTCCGCGACAGCGCTCCTGAGAAAATATTCCAGGAAATTGGCGTCCATGGCGGAGCCCTTCCCATTCAGATGCAGCGGGCTGATGATCCCCAGCGAGGGGTCCGCAGCGTGCACCCCGATCAATGATCCAATGGTCTCCGGCTCCACAAAAGCATCCTGGTTCAACAGGAACACATAGTCCGCACGCTCGTCCACCGCCTTTTTCATCCCGATATTGTTCGCCTGCCCAAAACCAAGGTTACGGGGGCTCGCCGTCAGCTCCACCTCCGGGTAATGCTTCCGGATAAAGTCGGTCGTACCATCCGTCGACCCGTTGTCAATGATATGGATACGGCTGGGATATATACTGCCCTGGACACTTTTCAGACAATCATCGATCCACTTAAGTCCATTGTAGGTGACAATGATGGTAATTACAGTTTTCAAAATATAAATGGGAATTGTGCTCTGTTGGATGGAAAAAGGGTTACCAGATGACAAGCGCCTCCAAAATAACAAATATTAAGCCAGCATGCACAGCTTTCCCAGCTCCATCTTCAGAAAGCCCGCCGGGTCCTCCACCATCCTCCGCATCCGGCAGGCAATAAATCCGTCTGGCCTTACCAGCACTGCACCATCCGCACGTATACGCAGTTTTTTCCGGAGCGTCCCGATGCTATGCACAGTAATATTTCCCAGGGCCCCCGCAGCCTCCTTCCAGTCTGCATCCTGCTCACCCGTGATCAGGACAAACCCTCCCCCCGCCAGATCAAGGGTGGAGACATTCTCTTTGATCCATAGATGAGGCAGCCGCCCCTTCCCATTGTACGTATATACCGGCAATCCCACCAGGTCTCCCAGTCCATGCATGGCGGCACGACGGCAGAGAGACCTTAACCCCAACAGGCGCAATACCCGCATCACCATCATCCACCCGATCATGCCCGTGACCATCGGCAGGCTTCTCTTTAACAATCCGCTTTTATCCGCCCACTTCCCCGATCGGATCGCATTGCGTAAACCCACCGGCTGCCGCTCCCTGCTATACGTTCCCAGCAGCGCAGGGGCTGCCCGCCCTTTCAACACCGCCGCCAGCTTCCAGGCCAGGTTATGCGCATCCTGGATACCCGTGTTGGCGCCCTTACCTCCATATGGGGTCATCACATGAGCGGCATCTCCCGCCAGGAATACCCGGTCATGCTGCATCGCTTCAACTACCCTGATCGTAGGCTGCCAGGGCAGTATGCTGATAATGCGAATGGGCACGCCGGGAATGCCGATGACGTCACGCAGAACAGGTAAGATCCTTTCTTCCGTAAGATCCGTTGCGTTCCCGCAATGCAAATGGAACACCCATTTGTCGTCGTTATTGATGGACGTCAGCATCCCCTTGAACCCACTCCTTTTCACCAGTAGGATACTAAACTCCTTCCCCCGGACAAATTCGCCCAGGGGCGCTTCGAAATAGATATTCAAAAGGTCCGACAAGGCCCCCCTGCCCACGGTCGCCGCATGCAAAGCCGTTCTCACAGGGCTCTTCGCGCCATCCGCCGCAATAAGATAGCTGGCCCGCACCTGCTGCTCCTCCCCGCTATCCCTGTCCCGGAGTACGGCGGATACACCGGTGTGATCCTGCGTGAATGATACCAGCTCCGTATAGTAGCGCACTACAGCCCCTCTTTCCTTCGCAGCCGCCAGCAGCAGGGGCTCGGAAAGATCCTGGGTACAACGGGCGCTCGTCACTGGGCTCAGCTCCTGCACGCTGCTGAATATATGTTCAGGTCCCTTTTTCCCGGATGGCGTTCTTTTCTCCATCGCCACCGCCAACGACGCATGCTTCAAAATGCCCCATGCAGGCGCCAGGGCCTTCCCCGCTTCACGGATAACCTCTCCCAAACCCAGCTCCCGGTAGAGCTCCATCGTCCGTACATCAAACCCTCTGGCACGCGGATGAATGGAAGTGCCGCGGTGCCGCTCTACCAACAAGGGTTGTATCCCCTGCTCTAAAAGAAAAAGCGCCGCCGACAGTCCTACAACGCCACCGCCGACGATCAATACAGCTGTTTTTTGCATCCCCAAATATCTCCTTTACACACCTGTCCCTTTTGCACAAAAAGGATTTTTCGGTACCTTTCCCGGAGCGAACGACACCAATGGCCGAGAATACCTTTCCCACCTTTGAAGAATTTAAGAGCCTTCCCGATTCCGAAGACCCCTATATCTTTTCCATAACCCTCCCGGAAATAACAGGACGGCTCCGCATGCAAAAACAAGGCAGCATCACACTTTCCGACGGCACGCTGGAACTATCCGATAAAATGGCAGGCATCAGCGGCCTGAAGCATTTTAACGACCTGCCCCTCGTTGAGCTTAATTTTGTTATGGAAGGCCATATCGCTCAGCGGCAAAGCCATCTGCCGGATGAGCTGACCTTCACCCGCGGATATCACAACATCATGTTCAACCAGGGAGAATGGGAACACAACCGTTTTTTGGGCAATGGCATCCACAACACATTCACCGTTAATATCCATACTGAAAGATTTGTGCAGCTCTTCGACGCTAATTCCCACCAGATGGATGGTCTGGCGGAAAGTGTGGCAGCACAACGCCCTTTCCTGGTTCACCGGCCTGATCAGCGTTCTACGCCGGCCATGCAATCCATCGTCAGTTCACTGTGGGACAATCCTTTTAAAGGAGGAATGAAAAGCCTCTACATGGAGGTAAAGACCATAGAGCTCCTCTTATTGCAGTGGCAGCAGCTGAATGGCCCCGTTGCATCCGGCAACATGCCCTGGCGGAAAGATGACCTGGACAAAATGCATCTCGCCCGGGAGATCCTGCAGCAACGCATACAGGACCCGCCCAGCCTTACAGGGCTCGCCCGGCTCTGTGGCCTGAATGAGTTCAAGCTGAAAAAAGGATTCCGGGAAGTATTCGGAACGACAGTCTTCGGCTATTTCAACACCCTGCGGCTGGAACAGGCCCATCGCCTGCTGCGCAATACCCACCTGTCCATCTCGGAGATCGCCTACCAGACAGGCTGGGCCCATCCCCAGCACTTTCACCGGGCGTTTAAAAAACATTATGGCATCACGCCTGGACAGGTACGTCGATAGTATCGTATACTACCACCTTACTCCACAAAGACGAACACTCTTTTACAAATTGCAGATGGATAGGGTCCACCTGGTAGCTGTCCTGGTCCTCCGCCGTATCGAAGATCAGCATCCAGCTGACGGAATAGCTGTTGTCGATGACCCCCCGATCAGTAGCGGCCGGCACGCCGATATGATACTGCCGTATAGTGCTCACCTTCGATAACTTTTGCAACCCGGCTACCAACGCCGCACGGTCTTCCGCACGGTCTGGACGCTGCAGCCAGAAATAAACATGATGTACAAACATATTAATGATATTTAAAACAGCCCCTGGATCAATTCATTCGTCAGCTTCCTTTCTCCTTTTGTCCAGATCGCGTTGGGAGGAGGGAACTCGTTGATATTATACCCGCCCTGCGCAACAAAATCAAAGACCGCATGACAATACCCATCCAGCACCAGGGCGCATTTCAGCCAGTCCTTCGACCATACGATCATCAGCTTGGACCTGCCCAGCTCGTTGCCTTCATAAATATGCAGCGCATCCAGTATCCTCAATCCGCCGCCTTCCTTATCCTTCTCCACCGCATAGAAATAGCCGGTCTCCCCGTCATCCTCGAAGACAACCCCAAACTGGTTCTCCGGAGAAAAACTTTCTAAAAAATTGTCCTCTCCCGGAACAAGGTCCAGCTCCTGCATCAGGTATCCGTTCATGTACTTATTTTAATTGGTTTAGCCAGTCGACGATGCCCAGGTAGATCTTGCCCGCCACCGCTTTATGAAATTTCGGGCTCAGGATCTTCTTCTCATCCTCGGGATTGCTGAGAAAGGCCACTTCCACCAGGGCATTGGGGTAGTCCGTAGGCCCGCTGAGCGAAAAATTGAAATTCCCCACATTGCCGTACTCCTTTAGCTTCAGCGTAAGCATTTGATTTAATATCGCCACGCTCAACGGGCGAAAGCCAACATACCGGTAATATGTACTCGTACCCTGCACCGTATCATGGCTGGCAGAATTGAGATGGATGCTCACCAGCAAATGCGGGTTGAATTGCTTCAACATTTCCATCCGCTCCGGCATGGACAGGGTGGTATCCTTCGTGCGGGTCATAAAGACATTTTTAACGCCCATTTTCTTCAGGGTCTTCTGCAGCTCGGCAGCGATCAGCAACGTGTATTGCTTCTCCAGGACATGGCTGGTGACGCCGTCGGCGCCTGCATTTTCACCCCCATGGCCCGCATCTATGGCGATCCGCAGCTTTTTGATATCCAGCACCGCAGGCTGACGCTTTACCCTTACCATCAGCCTCCTTCCCGTACTGTCATATTCCAGGCTGAACCCCCAGTGCTGGCTATGCTTCAGCTGGATATACACGCGCAATACGTCGTCCTCCAATTGTTCATACCAGGTATTTTTTATCTCCTTCACCGTACGCAGCTGCGTGATCCAGTTCGTATTGCTGGTGACCCCAAAAATATCCACCGCGATCCTGGAAGGATCGATCATTTGAAAAGCATGATAGGGCATCCGCTCGTCAAGACTGATCGCAACAAGATCAACGGCGGAATCGCCGTAAACTTTCATGTTGCCGCTGAGATGGGTATTGTGCGCCGCATGACGGGCCGCCTGCTTGTAGAAAGTAATGACACTCGTCTTGGCGATATAGGCGGAATGCGCGGCAGATAGCTGGATCTTATAATCCGTACCAAAGCTGTCCACGATCTTAACCAAAACATTCGAGTCCAGAAATCCCAGCTTGGCGCCCCCGAGCCGATCGTCCCCGATGCCATATTCCATAAAGGGGAATTTCCCGGTAGTCCGGGCCCACCACACACTGTCCTGAGACCAGGCGGACAGTCCGCTCAGGATAAAAAGAAAGTAAAAAACGACGGGCCGCATCTGCATCTCCAAAGATAATGGCTCTAAACGAAAAAGGCCACCCTACTTTATTCCGTAGGGGGCCAATCGTCGGTCTCATGTGTGACTCGTCTATCGCCCCGCTCAAAGGGCCTTAGAAATTTATAAAGGATATTTATTATCCGCTATCAGCCTGGCCGATATCCTCCTCCGGGCTTCCTTACTATTGAAAGGCTCAACCTTGGTGAACCGCTTCAGCCCCAATAGCATCATGCGCTGCTCATCTCCATCGGCAAATGCGTTGATGGCGTCCTTCCCGGCCTTACTGATCTGGTCAGCCGCATCGTACAAATACGTGCGCACGATATCCAGCTCGAAAGCACAGGCCGCCTCACCCCGCTGGTCTACCAGCTTCTCAGCCCTTAACAGGGAGCTTTCAGCTATAAAGACTACCATGGCCATGTCCGCGACATTCATCAATACCTCCTGTTCATTTTCCAGCTTTGCCATCAGCTTCTGGGCAGCCCCGCCCGCCGTCATCAGAATAGCTTTCTTGAAGTTGCGGATCGCCTTCTTCTCCCTGGCAAAAGGCGTTTCGTCATCGCTGCCGAATTCCGGTATGCTCATCAATTCCTTCGACACTGCCATGGCAGGGCCCATGATATCCAATCTGCCCTTCATAGCACGCTTCAGCACCATATCCACCGTCAGCAGCCGGTTGATCTCATTCGTGCCCTCGTAGATCCGGTTGATCCGGCTGTCACGATAGGCTTTCGAAATAGTATATTCATCGCTGTACCCATTGCCGCCATGCACCTGCACGCCTTCGTCCACGACAAAGTCAAGGGCTTCGCTGCCAAACACTTTCAAAATAGCACATTCGATGGCATATTCCTCGGCAGCGCCCAGCAACGCTTCATTGAAAGGCTTGCCCGAGGCCACCAGCTCCACTTCCTTGTCGTCGATCCACTTGGCCGTCCGGTACAGGGCGCTTTCCCCCGTCCAGATCTGGATGGCCATCTCCGCCAGCTTATGTTTGATGGCGCCGAAATTGGCGATCGCCGTCTTGAACTGCTCCCGCGTATTGGCGTACTGAACTGTAGTGCTCAGCGCCCGCTTGGCTCCGCCCAGCGCGGCAGCACACAGCTTCAGCCTGCCTATGTTCAAAATATTGAATGCGATGACATGCCCCTTGCCGATCTCTCCTAAAAGGTTTTCCGCCGGCACCTTGCAATCCTGGAAATATAATTGCACCGTGCTGCTCCCCTTGATGCCCATCTTATGCTCCTCCGGCCCCTGGGTAAAACCCTCGAAGCCCCGGTCCACAATAAAGGCAGAGAACTTGTCCCCATCGACCTTTGCAAAGACAGTGTATACGTCCGCAAAGCCGCCATTGGTGATCCAGCATTTCTGGCCATTCAGGAGATAGTGCTTCCCGTCAGCTGTCAGCTTCGCAGTAGTCTTGGCGCCCAGCGCATCACTGCCGCTGTTGGGTTCCGTCAATCCATAAGAGCCCTTCCACTCGCCGCTGGCCAGCTTGGGAATATATTTCTTCTTCTGTTCGGGCGTACCGAAATAAAGAATGGGTAGGGTGCCAATGCCCGTATGCGCGGAAACGCCTACGGAAAAAGAAAAGCCGCCGCCCAGTCCTTCATTCACCAGCGTGGCCGTAATAAAATCCTTCCCCAATCCTCCAAATTCCTCCGGCACAGCCACCCCCAGCAGCCCCTGCTCTCCGGCCTTTTGAATGAGCGAAGGCATCAGGCCCTGCTCCAGCTTGTCAATACGATCGATGACAGGCAAGACTTCCGTATCCAGGAATGCATTACACATGTCTTTCACCATCTGCTGCTCTTCGTTGAAGTCTTCAGGGATGAAGGTCTCAAAAGCATTGCTTTCCTTTATCAGCCATTCAGCTCCCTTGAGAGCTTGTTTTTTGTCGGTTGAGGCGCCCATAAGAAAACAGTTTATTTATGAGAAAAATAGATGTTGCTCCATTATCGAAGATTGTCATACACCAGCTGCAGGACCTCCTTGCAGATCTCTATCCTGTCCGCAGGCACACCCTCCAGCGCCTCGTTCAGCGTGGCCTCTGCCAGCCCCATCGTCTCTTCCTGCAGCTTCTGCGCCTGCTTCGTCAGGTAGATAAGGTTGATCCGGCGATCATTGCCGGAAGGCACCCGCTTCACCAGCTGCAATTTCTCCAGGTTGTCCACCAGCCGGGTGATGCTGGGCTTGTCACGAAACGTGGCATTACACAGCTCCTGCTGGCTTTTGCCATCCTCCTTCCATAAATGATACAATACGCTCCACTGCTCGATAGTGATCTTCAATCCGGCCGTATTGAACTTCTTCTGCAGATTGCGGGCAATGGCCGTGCTGGCCTTACCCGTAATGAAACTATATAATTCACCTTTCTTAAACTGGTTGTTTGGCATATAGTTAGTTAAACAACTAAATGAAATTACTAATATTTTCCCGAACGGCAAAAGTGGAGGCAAAGTTTTTTTAGCGCATTATCGCAACTGCATTGGGACTGCGGACTACATCCATATATTTATTGGTCCCCCCTTCTGTTTCAAACAACCCTAAACCTTTCGCTATGCGTAATTCCCTGTACATTATCGCACTAGGCATTATTATGCCTGTTTTTTCCTCCGCCCAGACCAACGCCAGGATCGTCGTCATAGGATCCTCCACCGCATTCGGCACCGGCGCCTCCCCCATTGATAGCTCCTGGGTTCGCAGGACCACCGCCTATTATAAGGGCCTGTGCGGGCTGGATACCACCATCAATCTGGCCGTCGGCGGCTTCACCACTTTCAATGGATTGCCCGGTTCTTCAGATACGGGAAACAACATCACCAAAGCAATGAGTCTTCATCCGGACATCGTCCTCATCAGCTTTCCGACGAATGATGCCGTTTCCGACATTCCCTTGTCAACCTATCTTGCCAATCTCCGTACGATGTACAACATCGTGGTGGCGGCCGGCAAAAAATGTTATGTGTGCTCCACTCAGCCCAGGAACCTTTCCAACCACACGCAACAGCTCACCCTGCAAAAAGGAAGGGACTCCATCCTGGCGGAATTCCCGGGACACAGCTTTAATTTCTTCGATCCCCTGGTGGCCACGGGTTCACTGGATCTTAACCCGGCCCTTACGCCCGACGGCATTCATCCCAACAACGCCGGGCACCGCCTGCTTTTCGAGGTAGTGATCAGCGCAAACATCATATCATGCACACCGATACCTCCACTGGCCATCTTCTATCAAAATTTTGCCGGCCACCGGACAGAACAAGGCATTGTGCTGGATTGGAAAGCCACCGCACAGGGCACCACGGAAGACTTCATCGTACAACGCAGCAATGACGGAGCTTCCTGGCAGGACATCGACGATGAAAAAGCAGTCCCCTCAACACCGGAAAAGGAATATCTCTTTACGGATAAGGCCACGCTGACCACCCGGACCTTCTATCGCCTGAAGATCGTGGTCGACGGAACACCCACCTTCTCCAATGTTATCCTTTTTGATCCTCTCCGGAAAAAGCTGGACATCCAACGCTTTTACACCAACGGGCACAGCAGCGTCACAGCTGAGATCAGCCTTCCAAGGGACGAAGTGATCCTGCTCACCATCCTTACCGCTACAGGCAGGCTGGTAAAGCAGCAGACCTACACGTGCAGGGCGCCCTCGGCAACGCTCACGGCCGCATTGCCATCTCCCGCGGCCGGCGTTTATTTCCTGAAGATCTCCACAGCAGACGGAGATCAGCTGGTAAAGTCTTTTGCCCTCGGCCGGTGACCATTTGATCACAAGTATGTAGATTTAACCCGCAGTAACAGTAACGGCTAAATATGCATACCGCATTCATCAACTTCGGATCATCCAGGGTCGGCTACTCCCGGTGGGGCAACGGCCCACAGCTGCTGCTGTGCTTTCACGGCTATGGCGAGTCCGCCGCCGGGTTTTCCTTTCTCGGGGAAGCCCTGGGCGACGCATTTACCGTCTTCGCCATCGATCTTCCCTTTCACGGCGCCACAGACTGGCACAACGGGCTCTCTTTTAACATCGATGACCTGGTATCCCTCCTCGATGTCATGACGGCCGGCCGGCCGCCATCCGCATCTTGGTGGCTGATGGGCTATAGCATGGGTGGCCGCATAGCGCTTAGCCTCCTGGAGAAAATGCCTGAAAAGGTCCAACGCCTCATCCTGGTGGCGCCAGATGGACTGCGCCTGAATTTCTGGTATTGGCTGGCCACACAAACAAGTCCGGGACGACGGCTCTTCCGGTGGACCGTACACCACCCCGGATGGTTCCTGGCAACGCTCCGCGCAGGCAATGCCCTTCGGCTGGTGAACCTCAGTATTTACAAGTTTGTCATCTCCTATATCGGGGATGCACAGGTGCGCCAGGACCTGTATACCCGCTGGATCTCCCTCCGCAGCTTCCGGCCTCATATCGATGCCGTTAAAACACGCATCCGGCAGCAGCAGCTGCCCGTACGGTTGCTGTATGGCCGCTATGACCGCGTCATCCGCGTGGAGACGGGACAGCGTTTTTGTAAGGACATCGCACCCTTCTGCAAGCTGGAAATACTCGACGTCGGCCATCGCCTGTTGCAGGCCCGGCACCTGGAGACCCTGCTTTCCCTCCTAAAAGAATAAGGTGCCCATTTACCTAAGGACAAGTTCGCCTATATTTACCCTTCGGTAACATGTTTGTCCTCACCATCATATCACTGCTGCTGCTAACCTTTTACGGTGCGCTGATCGGCTGGTACCGCCACGCATGGAGAACTACCCCCCATTGGTCGCCGCCGGCCTCGGCCAAGCCCCCGCAGACCCGTATCACCGTCCTGGTGCCCGCCCGCAATGAAGAAAAGAATATCCTCACCTGCCTGGGATCCCTTTCCCGTCAATCCTATCCCCGCGATCTCTTTGACGTCATTGTCATCGATGATCATTCTACGGACAGCACCGCACAGCTGGTAAAGGGATTTGCCGCCACCGCACCCTTTTCGCTTACCTGCCGTTCGCTCTCAGGCCATACAGGTCCTGTCCGCGCCTACAAAAAATTCGCCATCGAGACCGGCGTCCTCGCCGCCAGGGGCAGCCTCATCGTGACCACTGACGCCGATTGCTGGTTCAACCCCGACTGGCTGAAGACGATCGCTGCTTATCATGAAGCCACCGGCGCAAAATTCATAGCCGCTCCCGTACGCATCGCATACGACCGCACCTGCCATAGCAATGCCGGCTTCCTGTTCCTCCTGCAAACCCTGGACTTCATTACCCTGCAGGGTATCACCGCAGCCTCCGTGGCCCGGCGGTTCCACTCCATGTGCAATGGCGCCAACCTGGCCTATGAAAAAAAAGCTTTTGAAGAGGTGGAAGGCTTCAGGGACATAGACAAACTCCCCTCCGGAGATGACATGCTGTTGATGCATAAGATCTACCAGCGGTATCCCGACAAGGTATTCTTCCTGAAAAGCCGGCCGGCCATCGTCTCCACAAAGGCTGAGCGGAGCTGGAAAGGCTTCGTCAACCAACGCATCCGCTGGGCCAGCAAGGCCGCCAGCTATGATGACCGGCGGATCTTCTGGGTGCTGCTGCTGGTATACGTGATCAACCTGCTTTTCCCCGTGCTGCTGCTGGCAGCCTGGTGGAACACCTGGTATCTATGGCTGCTGCTGCTGCTGGGCATGGTAAAGATCTTTCTCGAATATCCGTTCGTGCGCTCGGTGGCAGGCTTCTTCGGACAACAGCGCCTCATGGTCTATTTCCCGGCCTTACAGCCATTTCACATAGCCTATACTGTTATCATCGGCTGGCTGGGCCAGTTCGGCAGCTATAGGTGGAAAGACCGAAAAGTAAAGAAATGAGTGCTAATCGAAATACCTGGCGGCGCCTGCTTCGTAACAAGGGCGCAATTTTTGGACTGACCATCATCGGTGCGGCCCTCCTTTTGGCGATCACGGCCTATTTCATCGCGCCTGACCCCTCTCCTGATGCCAATCGGATGATCGTCGAGATAGGAGGACGCAAACCTGGCTTCCGGCAACAATTCCTGCAGCTGCCAAAGGACAGGCAGCCGTCCCCTCCGTCTTTTTTTCATCAGCTGCTTTCCGGCAGGCCGGACCCATACTACTACATCCCCATCAACAGCTATACCGCCAAAACAGACAGCCTCGTGGTGCAGAAATACGTGGACGAAGGCGTGGAGGAAAGAAGAAGCTATCCAATGAGCCTCGTCAGGATCAACAGCGCCCCTTCGCTGAACTCTTACAATGTGGAAACCCGGACCTTCCTGCTGGGTACTGATAAGTATGGCCGTGATATCCTAAGCAGGCTGCTGGTGGGCGTGAGAGTAAGCCTGGCAGTAGGGCTGGTGACGGTATTGATCTCCCTCACAATTGGTGTCCTGCTGGGCGCCCTGGCAGGCTATTTCCGGGGCAAGGTGGACGAGTCCATCCTCTGGCTGATCAATATCATCTGGAGCATTCCCACACTGCTGCTGGTCTTTGCCATCACGCTGATGCTGGGGAAAGGATTCTGGCAGGTATTCATCGCCATCGGGCTGACACTCTGGGTAAACGTGGCCAGGATCATCCGGGGCCAGGTACTGGCCGTAAGGGAAAGAGAATTCGTTGAAGCCGCCCGCGCCCTGGGCTATTCCCACAGCCGCATTCTCTTCCTTCATATCCTGCCCAATGTCATGGGACCCGTTTGGGTGGTATGTGCCTCCAATTTTGCCTCCGCCATCGTCATCGAGGCAGGCCTGTCCTTTCTGGGCGTAGGCGTACAACCCCCTCAACCCAGCTGGGGGCTGATGATCAAGGAGAATTATAATTTCATCATTACCCATAACCCCATGCTGGCGCTGGCGCCGGGACTGGCCATCATGCTGCTGGTGCTGGCATTCAACCTCCTGGGAAATGGACTGCGCGATGCGCTCGATGTAAGGACCTAACCTTTTTGCGTGAACTTGTAGCCACCCGTCCAGGTATTGGAAGGCGTGGTATTGGATTTCACCGTCACCGTAACAGCATTCAGGTCTCCCAAGGTCTGCCCAGTAATGGTAAAATCATTGGAGGCAGTCTGCGTGCTCTTGGACGTCGAAAAGAAAGTGGTAGAGCTGCCGTCCTTTGTTGCTATAACAGCGATAGTAACGCCGGCCGCCGGCATCGTGGACGTAATGGTTACATTCAGGTTGAAAGGCGCCAGGGCAGGAGCCACGACTGTGCCGTTTGCCGGGGTCATGGTCACCGTAAGGGAAGGTTCAGGGGTACTTTTACCACCACCGCCACCGCAGCCCCACAACATCGGGACAAGCGCAATGATCAGTATGGCCAGTATGCCTTTTGAGGCAAATCGTTGCTTCATAAGTGAATTGTATTGATCATACAATTTAATGACTATTCTTTAAAGACCTGAACATTCCGGCTAAAACTTTCATCGAGGGAAATAAAGGTCTCCGTACGTTCGATACCCTTGATCTTCTGTAGCTCATCATGCAGCACATAACGCAGCTGATTGATGTCCTTACAGGCTATCTCGGCAAACATACTGTAGTTACCCGTCGTGTAGTTCAACCGAACGATCTCCGGGATCTTTTGCAATTCCCGGGCAACACTGTCATATAAAGAGCTCTTTTCCAGGTAAATTCCAATAAAAGCAATGACATCGTAGCCCAATTGTTTTAGATCTACGTGCAATTTTGTACCTTTAACGACAGCCAGCTCTTGTAATTTCTTGATCCGTACATGGATTGTACCTCCCGAAACGAATAGTTTTTTTCCTAATTCCGCATAGGAGATCTCTGCATTGTCCATCATTTCATGGATTATCTGCAAATCCAATTTGTCGAGATTCAATTTTACCGCCATCTTGAATAGTGTTTTTAAATTTTCTCTACAGCATTATGCAAATATTTGAATAATTTTGAAAACACAAAAATTTTTATTGAAAAAACACGAAAAATTGGCCTATTTCTTTAATTTTACATCAAAGCAGCTCTTTTTAGAAGCCGATACTGTGGGATGATGGAATCTTTGGCAGACATGCCCTCTTGTCTCGGGGGTGGAGAATCGGGATAAACATAGTGTAATGCCGGGTCCGGCTCACGCCAGGTCCGACTGGGGTTGACCACCACAGATTGCGCTACAGCTAACCGCTCCGTGGAGGTTCGAGTCCTCCTCCTACAGCCAACGGACCCTGTGCAGGGTCCAGCATAAATATCACAATGTGGAGTGATGAAACTTGGCAGACATGCCCTCTTGTCTCGGGGGTGGGGATCCAGGATAAACATAGTGTAATGCCGGGTCCGGCTTTCACCGGATTCGACTGGGGTTGACCACCACAGATTGCGCTACGGCTAACTGCCCCGTGGAGGTTCGAATCCTCCCTCTACAGCAAACTTCAATCGATAGCCCCCGCCCCGCCAAGGGTGGGGGTTTTTATTTCGAAACAGATGGGACGAGCTCGCTCGGACCAGATGTGCAGAAATAAAAATGGCAGGCGCGCAGCGCCTGGGGCTATCGATTGACGTTTAGCCTCCCTCCCAAGAGGATCGCCGAAGGCAATCCTCCCTCAATCTTCCCAACACTTACCTAAACCCACGCACATAACCAATTTTCTCCATATCTTAGCCAAACCTAACGGCCATTCTTAATATTAACATAACCAAACACGATTGCGAGATCCGGACTTTGACCAGAACTTTGCGCCACTGCTATGATCCAGGTGAAAGCGATAAAAGAAGGCAACAGATTAGTCTACAGTAAAGTTTATGAGGAATACCATCTCAAACTTTACCAATACATATATAAACATACCCAATCCACCTACCTCGCAGAAGAAACCGTCCAGCTCACCTTCGTCAAACTATGGGAGAAAAGAGAAGGCCTGTCGGAACAATACGACATCTCCACCCAACTGTTCAGGATCGCCAAAAGCACGCTGATCGACCTCTTACGCAAGGAAAAGGTCCGGGAAACCCAGGAGCTTTCAGATATTTTCATAGCCGGCCCGCAAGAGCACGAAAAATTCTCCTATAAAGAAGACCTGCAGCATGTCCTTTCCGCCATAGAACAGCTCCCCGCCCAAAGCAGGCAGGTGTTTAAGCTCAGCCGGCTCAGCGACCTTTCCCATAAAGAGATCAGCACGCACCTTTCCATCTCTCCCAAAACCATTGAAGGTCACATCACCAGGGCGCTGAAATACCTCCGAAAAGGCCTCATTTCCCTTTTTTAAAAAAAAACTGCACAGACCAGGGGATATACCCCCGCTCATACGAATACAAGACATGCGCATCCCAGATCACTTGATAGAGCGTTTTTTCCAGGGTGACTGCTCCGAAGACGAACGGCAGCAGGTACAGGCGTTCTTCCACAACAACCCTGAAAAGTTGGCTGAGTATCTTACAGAGCGCAGCTGGGAAGATTTTAGCCCCAACACCCTGCACGAAGCGCCAACGGAAAAAATGCGCCAGGCCATCGAAGATGAGATTGGTAAAATGCCCGCACCAGTGAGAAGCTTCAGGTATGGCTGGGTGGCGGCAGCCGCTGTTATTGGCCTGACCGCCCTCTTCTTCCTGCTGTATAAGAATAAAGGCGACAATACAAAGCCGGAGGTCGCAGCAGCAACATCTCCCCCGGCCAAACCACAGCCCCTGCTGAAAGAGATACACAACACCTCGTCTAAAACAAGGGCCCTCTTCCTGCCCGATGGCAGCAAGGTGGTATTATCCGGCAACAGCTTCCTCTCGTTCGACAGCGCGTTCATCAATGGGCGGAGAGACATATTCCTGGAAGGCACGGCCATTTTCACTGTGAAGAAAGACAATGTAAGACCGTTTGTCGTTCATTCAAAAGATATCACCACCACTGCCCTGGGCACCGTCTTCAGCGTCAGTGACAAAGGCAGCCTGTTTACCACAGTCCATCTGTTCAGCGGAAGGATCGTGATCAAAAAGGAAGAAGGAAAACGCGGCCGTTCATTCGGGAATATTTACCTGGTCCCGGGTCAGCAACTGGTGATTAACAAAGAGGATTTTTCCGTGCAGATAAAGAACACCGTTCTCCCGGAAGTTAAAGCTTCCGCAGACCCCGTCCGGTCCTCACCGCAGCAGATACTGACTTTTACCAACCGTCCTTTGGAAGAGATTTTCTCTCTATTGCAAAAGGAATATAATGTTTCCATTTCCTCCGATCCGGCAACGTTACAGAACATGACGTTTACAGGCAGTCTGAACAAGGATAAGGAATCGCTGGAATCATTTTTAAACACCCTTTGCGATCTTAATGATCTATCCATTAAAAAAATCAGCGACAACAGTTTCTCTATTCAGGTAAAATAATCCAACCACATATTCAGATCAATGACAAAGCGCATTAAAATATGCGCAAGGCAGGCTATTGTTCCAACTTTAAAAAACCTAAACATTTAAAACAAACATCAGCTTATGAATCGGATGCTAACATGGGTCTTACTTCTGCTCGCCTGCTCGTTGCAGGCGTTGGCCCAGCCCGCCGCCAACATGGCCACGGGCATCGTAAAGAACGACAAGGGCGAAGCGCTGGAGGGCGTCACCGTTCGCCTGGACAACGCTTCGAATGCATTTAAAAGCACTACCACCACCAACAGCAAAGGCATCTTCAGCATTGCCAACGTACCGGCAGGCAGCAATTACCGCTTTATCCTCAGCTCCATAGGTTATGACAACGATACCTTATCCGGTTATGAAATGAAAGAGAACGGCCGCATCTCTTTAAGCGTTATCCTTCAGAATAAAAATTCAGCCCTGGATAAGGTGGTGGTGATTGGATATGGCGCGGTACGTAAAAAAGACCTTTCTGCCGCTGTGGCCGAAGTGCCGGATATGGACCAGATCAAAGAGCGGCCGGTATTGGATGTGGCCAATATGATACAGGGAAAGGTCCCCGGCGTCACCGTGGTCAGCGAGGGAGGACATCCTGACAAGACCCCGAACATTGTCATCAGGGGCAAAGGCTCCCAGGGGCCCGAAGACGTATTGTTTGTAGTGGACGGTGTCCCGAATGCTCCTTACAATCCAGCCGATGTGGTATCAGTCACCATCTTAAAAGATGCCGCTTCAGCCGCTATCTATGGAGCATTCTCCGGATCCGCCGGTGTCATCCTGATCACTACCCGCCAGGCTCAATCCACCCAGGGCAAGCCCAGCATAGAATATTCCGGCTTTGTCGGCGCCAAGAATGCCTGGAGACTGCCCCAGTCGCTGACAGCGGAAAAAACAGCCCAGGTGGCCAACCTGGCCTACACCAACGCCGGCCTGACACCACTGGATGGATGGGATGCTACTAAAAATCCATATGACCAGGTGACCCGTACCGACTGGGTCCACTCCATCTTCAGGACTGGTCTCGTTCAAAGGCATAACATTGTCATCAATTCCGGTACAGAAAAATTCTCCACCCTCTTCGCAGGCAGGTATGAGGAGAACCAGGGTACGCTGTTGAATACCTATAGCAAGAATATCTCCGGTCGCTTCAACGCCTCCTACACGTTCAGTCCGAAAATAAAATTCAGGCAGGATGTGTTTTTAAACAACAATGACAACAGGGGCACCAGCACCGAAAGCGGATATGATGGCACCATCCTCTCCGCCATTTATATGCCCCGCTCAGCCACCGTGTATTATCCTGATGGGACTTTCGGAGGCACCGTTCCCCGGGATTCCCTCACCTACGCAGGTATCCATGGCGATGCCGTCAACCCCGTTGCCACCCTGCTGCGCAACAAGCCCTATAACAAGTCCACGGACATGCAATCCGTTTCAGAGCTCAGGATCGCCAATGTCATCACCGGGCTCTCCTTCTTCACTCGCTTCTCCTATCGCCAGGGCAGCTCGCTGTATAAGAACTTCACCCCCAAACGTACAGAGCCGGGCAAACCGAACAATAACAACGAGCTGGACTATACCACGCATAAGACCCATAGCTGGATCTGGGAGAACACCGCTAACTACAACCGCAACATCGGAAGACATAGCATAGGTGCTATGGCCTCCACCACTTCACAGGAAGTAGCCGACATGGGATTCTCCGCCTCTGCCAAGACTTTTGATAATGAAGCCAACTGGGCACAGTTCTTTGTCAATGCAGGCGACTTTACGGCCATCAACCCCAACGACTGGGATACGAAAGACCGCAACACCTCCTATGTCGGCAGATTATCCTATAGCTGGGCCGACCGCTACTTCCTGACGGGCAGCTATCGCTATGATATTGCAGGAAGGCTGGCCCCCGGTCATCGGGGCAAAGGACTCCCCGGCGCCACCGCAGCCTGGAAAATAAGCTCCGAGCCTTTCTTTAATGTGCCAGTGGTAGACCTCTTAAAAATAAGGGCCAGCTGGGGACGCATCGGCAACCTGGGTTCGATAGGTTACTATTATGGCTATCCGACACTGACGTCCGACTATACCTACCAGGTAGGCGACGCTGCACCCCATACACCGGCCTTTTACATGGCGCAGGCTACTAACCCCAATCTTACCTGGGAGACTTCCGAACAAAAAGACCTGGGCCTGGATATCAGCCTGTTCAAGGAAAGGCTGTTGTTTACCGTGGATTATTTTAATAAGCTCACCTACGACCTGATCCAGCAGCTGCCCAACTGGCCCTCTACCATGGGTCTGAATCCGCCGTACATCAATCAGGGGAAGATCAGGAACTCGGGTATTGAGCTCTCCGCAGTCCTGAAAGGCACAGCCGGCAGGTTGGCATATGAGGTCAGCGGCAACATCGCCACACTGAAGAACAGGGTGGAATACATCAATGGAAAGCCCGATGGATACTGGGCCCATGGTGACTCCTGGAGAAATGGCTCCCTGACACCCTACCGTTCTACGGTCGGACAACCCTATTATTCCTACTGGCTGGTCAAAAGCGCCGGCATCTTCCAGACCGATAAGGAAGCCCAGGACTACGTAGGCCCCAATGGTACGCGCATTCAACCTAATGCCAAAGCAGGCGACCTGAAATTCATCGATCAAAACCACGACGGCAAGATCACTGATTCCGACAGGGTATACATGGGCAGCGCCGCTCCCAAATTCACATATGGATTCACGGTTAACCTCCAATGGCATCGCTTCGACCTTAGCATGTTCCTGCAGGGCGTGGGCGGGGTGAAGTTGTTCCATGCATTCAAGGAATCTACCCTGAATGGCTCCGAGCAAGGGTATAACAGGTGGGATAAGATCCTGGAAGCCTGGTCTCCCACGAACACGCATTCCACTATCCCCATCATTTCCGCCAGCGACCACAATAATAATTTCGGTACCGCTTCCGACTGGTACCTGGAAAATGGAGATTACCTGCGCGTGAAAAGCCTGGTTATCGGGTACAATTTTCCGCAGCTGCTTAAGAACTGCAACCTGCGGGTCTATGTCAGCGGCGACAACCTGTTGACGTTTACCCATTACAGCGGGATGGACCCCGAAGTAGGCGGTATAGGCCTGGACGGCGGGCAATTCCCCGTATCAAGGATATATGCAGCCGGCGTAAAACTTACTTTTTAATTTTTATAATCGATCACGTCATGAACCGCACGATATTAAACTGCTTTCTTATTTTATCAGTGCTTGGCCTCGGGTCATGCAGTAAGAACTGGGTAGATACCAAACCCAATGGCACGGCGTCGTCCGCCTATTTATGGGATAATGAGGCCGATGCGACAAAAGGTACCGCCGCCCTGTATGTGGCGATGAAAGACGAACCTACATGGGGCCGCAACCTCTTTTGGATGCAAAACGCCAGCGATGACCTCATTGTAGGCAGACCCAAGCCCGCAGCCGAGAATATCAAGAATTTTGTTTGTACAGGCAATGAAGATTATATGGCCGGCGGCTGGAGCGATCTCTACTCCATGCTCAGCAAAGCCAACGAAGCGGTGGTTGGGATCAAGGCATCCACCAGCCTGTCTGCTGACTTTAAGAATCGCAGCTTAGGCGAAGCTTATTTCATCCGTGGATTTACCCATTTCTGGATCGCTTACCTCTGGGGCCATAAAAACCAGGGCGTCCCCTACGACAGTGCCGAAGACGCCCATTACGGATTGCGCATCGCCCCTCAGTTACCCTCGGTTACGGACGACTATGCCGTTATCGCAGCCGACCTGCAAAGAGCCGCCGATCTGCTCCCGCTCTTCAGCACCTACGGTGATGCCGACAAAGGCAGGGCGCACAAAGCAGCCGCCCTTGGCTACCTGGTAAAGACCTATGCCTACTGGGCCCAGTATGACCCCACCAAATGGGCGCTGATCCCCGATCTCTGCGACAGGATCAAAAATGAATGCGGCAGGGCACTGATAACAGGCACTGCCAGTCCAGCAGACAACTACAAGGCCGTTTTCAAGATCGCCAACAACTGGAGCTCCGAATACATCTGGTCCGTTACTTCCGGTACCCAGGGCGGTTCGGAATTCGTGGGTGTAGTGCTGGAAAATACAGGCTGGGGGCTCTACAACGGCTGGGGCTATTTCCAACCCACCGAAGAGCTCTATGACGAATACGAAGCCACGGATCCCCGTCGGGAAGCTACCATCCTGAAATTCGGCGACCAGTTCACCTACTTCGGGCAGAACAGGAGCTATTATTCCACCAACAGCCTCTCAGGCTTCCAGATCAATAAGTATATGGAGCCCTATAGCTATGGTACCAATGGGGATGCATCCACGAATCCCATGATCAACCAGGATGGCAACTATCCCACCACCCGGCTCAACCTGCCGCTGATGCGCTATGCCGAGATACTGCTGTTCAAGGCGGAAGCGCTTATTCAGCAAGGTAAGTCCGCCGATGCCGCCGCCCCGCTCAACGAAGTGCGCGCCCGGGTAGGTCTCACACCTATCGCCAGCCCGACCATGGCCGACCTGAAGCACGAACGCCGCTGCGAGCTGGCCTGCGAATGGACAGACAGGTTCGAAGACCTGAAAAGATGGGGCGATGTTGCCACCATCAATGCACCCCTTCATGGCCGCATCCATGCTACGAAGACCGATCCCGCTTCGGGCTACACCATCCAGGAGGTCTGGCCGGCACGTCATTTCGACCCGGCCAAACATATGGCATGGCCCATCAATCCCGACGAAATTTCCCTAAGCAACGGCGTCTATAAACAAACGCCGGGCTGGTAATGAAAAAACCCTCGCATAAAAAACCCTGCAGCCGCAGGGTTTTTTTTATATCTTCACCTCCCCCACCAAACGCCCCCCATCATCCAGCATCTCCAGCTTCAACGCCTCCCGGTCAGCCACCACCCGGATGATCGTCCGCTTCCCATCCTTCGGACCTCCTCCAATGACAATGGGGTAATTGTGCTTCCCCTTCTCGGCCGGATGGACCCCATACACATGCGTATGCCCCGATACCAGCAGATCGATCCCCGCATCATTTAAAATGCTTCCCCAAACCTCCCTGCAATGCATCGTTCCATGCCATTCGCCCGCATTATACAAGGGGATATGACTGAATACCACCTTGTACTTCGCTTTCCGGAACGCTTTCTTTTTCACCTCCTCCTTCAGCCACTCCGCCTGCATCACCCGATACCGGTCGAAATCCACCAACCCGAAATATTCCGGAGAATCATCCGCCTTGTCCTCCCCCGAATCCAGCACGATCGCATACATCGGCCCATACTGGAAGGAAAAAAAGAACCTGGGATCCTCCCCGTTGAAATAGTCCGGCAGATGCCGGGCAAACTTTCCCCGCGCCTCATGATTGCCCCGGGAAAAAAAGAAAGGCGTCCGCGCAGGAAGTCCCCCCAGCGGCTGCAATAAATGCTTCACCAACTGGTCCTCGTCCGTTTGATAGTCGAACATATCCCCGTTGAGAAAAATAAAATCCCTTTCGCCTTCCCCCTGGTATTGCAACAGCAAGGGAAAAGACTCCGGCCTGTCATGAATATCATTGAACACGAGGAATGAAATACGCTCCGCCTCCGGGCCGGCCGTCCTGCACGTATAGCGCTCACTCTCGAAAGTAGTCCCATACGTCACCTTATACGGTTGGAAATCATCGATCTTCCGGGAACAAATGCGGTAATAATATTGCTTGCCCGGCTCCAGCCCTTTCAGGGTAATGACATGCACCGTGTTATACGCCTGCACCAGCCCGTCGGTAAATGCCTCCGCCTTCCTGTCCATCTTGTCCTTGTCCTCTCCATAGACAACCCAGCTGAAACAGGGGCTCTGCGTGAGCCACCGTACCGTAATGCTGTCAGGGCCGGGCCATTGAAGATAAGGTCCCGCTTTTAGAACAGGCAGGTCTTCGGCAGCTGTCTTGCAAAAAGCAAGAGAGCGGACAGGGCTTAGCCCCGCCGCTCCCAGTGCGCTCAACGATGAAAGAAATGTCCTGCGATCTTGTGCCATATAAAAATTTAATTATACCCTTTGTTCTGCGTCAATTTCGGATTCAGGTCGATCTCCGTCTGCGGAATGGGCCAGAGGTACAACGCATCCGTAAAATGCCATACGTCCAGCTGTTGACCCGAGATATTTTTGATGACCCTGCCATCCATCAACGACTTCGCAATCCCCCAGCGGCGAATATCGGAATAATAGGTCCCTTCGAATGCCAGCTCTATCCTGCGCTCATGCCGGATGATGTCCCGCATCTCGCTCTGGGATTTACCCGCAGCGACGGCAGGCATATTCACACCCGCCCTGTTCCGTACCGAGTCGATGGCCGCATATACGGAAGCATCCGGACCCACCGCCTCATTCTGCGCCTCCGCATACATCAGCAGCACATCTGCATAACGGAACACGATAAAGTTCAGCGGTGAATCCCCCCAATTGAACCCGTCTACTGTCAGCACATGCTTCCGGGGAAGATACCCCAGGTAATTAGCACCTCCGGTACCGATCGCCAGATTGCTGTACGGAATACCCCTCCATGACGCGCCGGGACGCACCAGCGTATAATCCATTCGCGGATCGCGATTGTCATAGGGATGAGCAGGATCATACCCTGATGCGGGGTCGGTGATAGGAAGCCCTGTACTCTTCATTTCATACGCATCCACCAGGTCCTGCGTGGGGAATATCTGGTCCCAACCTTTGGAATAAGAGCTGAGCGGCGCCATCAGCCCATCCAACGGGCTGCCTTCACCCAGACCCGGCGCCGCATACTGTACATCGAAGATCACTTCCGCATTATTCTCGGCAGCCACCGTAGTGAACATCTTTTCATAATCCGTATACAAAGTATATTTACCCAGGTTCCGTACAACCATGGCAGCTGCTGCCGCCTTGTCATACTGCTTGTCCAATAAAAATGTACGTGCCTTCAGCGCCCACGCGGCACCCAGCGTGGCGCGCCCGATATCCGAAGCGCCATAGGCTGCAGGAAGGTACAACGCCGCTGAATCGCATTCCGACGTTACGAAATGCAGCACGTCCGACAGAGAGTCCCGGCCGGGCAATACAGCTCCCAGCTTCAACGTATTCCTGAGAATAGGTACGCCGCCATAATAGTCCGCAAGGATATAATAAAAAAGGGCCCGCAGGAATTTGGCTTCCGCCATCAGCCGGTTCTTCAACGCTTCATCCATCCTGATGGCGGGGATCTTCTCCAGCGCCAGGTTGGATTTATAAATGCCATTGTACAGCTGTTTCCATTTGTCGGCCACCGGTGTCGTTGTAGTCGCCAGCAGGTTACCTTCCGCAATTGCCGAATACCCATTGAGATAGCCGCTCCAGATCCACGCATTCGGAGTGATCCCCTCCGTCTCCGGCAGAAAGCCGTAGATCTGGTAATTATGCTGCATCTGATCATAGATCGCCGTAACACCTGCCTTCGCATCCGCGTCCGATTGCCAGAAGTTGGCGTCGGACACCTGGTCCGAAGGAGTGGCATTCAGAAAGGTCTTGGTACAACCCGTAACCCCGAGAAATATAGAGAGAACAACTAAAAGCTTTTGCATGATTGATGAAATTTATTCGTCTGTTTGACAAGTCGGAGTTTAGAATGAAGCATTGATCCCAAAAGACACAATACGCACATTGGGATTTTCCATCTGGTAATCCGTGTAGTTACCCGTTTCAGGATCCAGTCCATTGTACTTCGTCCAGGTAAATGGATTCTGCGCGTTGGCGTACAGCTGCAGCCCGCTGACAAAGGTCCGCTTCATCCATTTCGCCGGCAGCGTATACGACAGCTGCAGGTTCTTCACCCGCAGAAAAGAAGCATTCTGCACCCAAAAGGAAGAAGCCTGCGTATTATCGGCATTATTGTCCGTGGTCAACCGGGGAATATTGCTGGTAGGATTATCCGTCGACCAGGCATGCAGGAAATAAGAATTGATCTCCCTGCCGGCCCGCACGCCACTGGTATACCATAGATTCTGATAATACCGGCTCACCCCGCCGATACCTTGAAATAACGCAGAGAGCACCACGCCCTTATAACCTACTTCAGCGCTGAACCCATAAGTATATTTAGGGATGACACTGCCCAGGTAGGTCCGGTCACTGCCATTGATCACCCCATCCTTCTTCACGTCCACGTATTTTAAGTCCCCGGGTTTGTTGCTGCCGGAAAGCTTCTGTTTCGCCCACTTGTCAATCTCATCCTGGTTCTTGAAGGTCCCGGCAGCCTGATAGCCAAACAGGGCATTGATAGGCAGTCCCTGCTTGATGATGGAATTATTGCCAATGCTCTGGATGACATTCGGGTTGCCCTGGAAGTACAGCACCTTATTCGCATTGTAGCTGAGGTTGCCGCCGACAGCGTAATCGAAGGCGCCCACCTTATCCTTGTAATTCAATGCGATCTCCCATCCGCGGTTACGCACGATCCCGATATTCTGATAGGGCGCCGTCAGACCGCCATATAAAGACGACAACGGCAGCTGAACAAGGATGGCGCTGGTCTTCCTGTCGTACCAGTCGAAAGTGAGGTCCAGCCTTTGCTTTAACAAGCTGATGTCCGCACCGACATCCGATGTGGTCGTGGTCTCCCAGGTGATATCGGGATTCGACAGGGTGGTAGGTGCAAGCCCGGATGACAAAGCGTTGCCAAAAATATAATTCAACCCGGCCGAATAAAGGTTCATGTACTGGTACAGGCCGCCGATATTCTGGTTACCCAGCTTACCCCAGGAGCCCCGGATCTTGAGCTCGTCGACAAACGACAGGTTCGCCGCTTTGAAAAAATTCTCTTCGCTCACCCGCCAGGCCGCAGAAAAAGAAGGGAAGGTGCCCCAACGGCTGTCCGCGGCAAAACGGGAAGAACCATCATATCGCAGGTTGCCCTCCAATATGTACTTTCCCTTGTAATCATAATTCACCCGGCCAAAATAAGAGGAGAGCATATATCCCGATGATGTACCCGTAACCAGAGGTTGCGACAGGCCGGCATTCAATTCCCAGGTATTGTTCGAAGGAAAGCCCTGTATGGAGCCGGAAAAATAGCCGGATGTATACTTTTCCCGGCTCATGCCCGCCAGGGCGGTAAGATGATGCGCCCCGGCAAATGTGTGGGTATAATGGAGCGTCGAGTAAAAGGTCAGGTACAGGCTGTTGTCATTTCGTTGATACAGCACCGAGGGCACATTGGCATTATTCACCGTGATCGCGTCCTTTTGAAAGTTCCAGAGGTTCTGAATGGCGCCCGATAGCTTGTATTGTTTGCCTTCTTTATTGTAGATCTCCGCGCTGCCGTTGACATCCCATTGCAGGTCCTGCAGGATGCTCCATTGGCCAAAAAGTTTTCCGAAAGAATATTGTCCCGTCTGCGGATAGAACCAGGTACGCTGGTATTGCAGGGGGTTGATGGCATTGTTGCTTTCATCATCCGTATTACGTCCCCCATAGCGGAGCACGCCATCCTTTACCTTATAAGGCGTTTCTCCCGGTGTGGAGTTGGCGCTGTAATACAACAGCGTGGTGACATCATACGGCTCATCCACCTTGTTCCAGTAGGCGGCAATATTGCCGCCTACCTTCAGCTTGCTGCTGATCTTATGGTCCAGGTTCAGGCGCAGGCTGTATTTTTTTGAATGCGTGGATTCCATGATACCCTTTTCACCCTGGTAGTTCATAGACAGGTAAAAATCCGTTTTCTCATTACCGCTGCTGATGGAAAGATTGTGGTTGGTGAGGCTGCCTTGTGCGAAGATCGCATCGATCCAGTTTGTATTGGGGAACAATGTCCGGTCCGTGGCATTTTTCCACGCATCGATGGTCGCCGGTTTGAAAAGATCTGCATTGGCAGGATTATCCGCCTTCTGGATCCGGTTCATCAATTGCATATAGGTCACATAGTCCGTCACTGGCTTGAACAGATGCGTGGCTTTCTCGAAACCCGCATAGCCATTATACCGCACCACCGTCTTGCCGCCCTTTCCCCTCCGGGTAGTCACCAGGATAACCCCGTTTGCCGCACGCGACCCATAGATGGAGGCGGAAGCCGCATCCTTTAGAATGGTGAAGCTGGCCACATCATTAGGATTGACGTTATTCAAAGAACCTACCACGCCATCTATCAGCACCAGCGGGTCTGAGTTGTTCAGCGTTCCTACCCCCCTTATACGCAGGACGGCCCCACCGCGTCCGGGCTGCCCGGTGGTCTGAGAGACACTTACGCCGGCGGCCATGCCTGACAACGCCTGCGACACATCCGTGATGGGACGATTCTGCAGTTCCTGGTCATAGTTCACCGTAGCCACCGAACCCGACAGGTTCGCTTTTTTCTGCGTGCCGTATCCAACGACAACCACTTCATTCAACTTGTTGATCCTCGCCGTCAGCGTAAGCATAAGCTCAGTCCTGCCATCCAGCCTGGTCTCATACGATTGCACGCTCACGCCCGTAAATTGCAGCGTGGCATTGGAAGCAACATTGGTCAGTGTAAACTCGCCATGCTCATCCGTAGAGGTCATATTCTTAGCCCCCTTTACAGCTACCGTTATGCCGGCAAATGGCTCCCCCTTTTCATTGAGCACCCTGCCATGAACGGTAACAGGCGGCGGAGGCAGGTCGGCAGGTGTCTTTTCCACCACAGGCGGACGGACACCGATGACGATGGTATTGCCCTGTATGGAAAAGGTCAGCAGCTGGTCCTTCAGACAAGCCTCCAATGCATGCTCCAGCGAAACATTCTTAAGATCGACGCTCACCCGGCTGGCGCCAGCAATGTCCTGGCTGTGATAGAAAAATACATACCCCGTCTGCTGCTTGATGACAGAAAAGATCTTTTCCAGGCGCACATGCTTTGCCGAATAGGTCACATTCTGAGAAATGACTTTGGCATTCACCTGTAATAAGGCCACCGTCAGTAAAAAGGAAGTTATCCTCATAGCAAGCCGGAATTGACGTGTCATCCCGCAAAATGCCGGATGGCAAATTGGAATTTTCATACTTTTGTTAGTGTTTGGGTTTTACGATAATAAGTCTTTGCCGATTTTATATTCGGGTAACCCAGACCATTGGCCGTTCCGCCTGGTACGCGGAGCGGTTTTTTTATGCCGGATCACCGTAAATACACAAAATTTGTGCTGCTGCCCGCAGCCGTTTCATGGAAAAATAACGATCCGCTTATCCTCCTCGATCCTGAAATGGACCCTTGTCTGCTCCAGGATCTTCAACACCTGCGCCAGCGTGAGGCTCCGCCCGATCTCACCCTTGAGATCACCCCCCGTGGGAATAGCGCCCTCATACCTCACCTCCACATCATACCACCGCGCCAGCTGCCGCATCACCGTCTGGATATCCGCATTGTCGAAATTGAAAAACCCGTTCTTCCAGGCCACCGCATCCTCCGCATTCACCTCAGTGACCCCGATAGCCGCTTTATTCCGGCCGGAGGACGCCTGCTGACCCGGACGAAGCACCACCTGGTCCGCCCCATTGCTCACCCTGATCACGCCTTCCAGCAAAGTGGTCTTTAAAGCCGGCTCATCCTCATACACGTTGACATTAAAATGCGTCCCCAGCACCGTGACCTCTTCGTGGTTCGTCTTCACCACAAAGGGCATAGCGGCATTCGGCGCCACTTCGAAATAAGCTTCCCCGGTGATCTCCACGCTTCGTTGCCTCCCGGTAAAATGGGTTGGATAATGCAGGGAAGAAAAGGAGTTGAGCCAGACCTTGGTGCCGTCCGGCAACACCACCCTGAACTGCTTTCCCTTCGCCGTGGTCAGCGTATTATACATGACTGCAGCCTGATCTCCCTGTACTTCGTACACCAGCTGTCCATTGTCCCGCTTCATCACCCGCGTATTGCCTTGCTGTGTGATCAAACCATTGCCCGTACTGTCCAGCACCACCTCCGAACCATCCGCCAGCCGCAGGATCGCCCCATCACGGCCCGGCGCCACATCCTGCTTGTATACCTTGACCTTCAGGGCTACCGGCGCAGGCGCCTGCCTTCCCGATAAATAGATGCCGCCCGTCACCGCCACGATCACCACTGCGGCAGCGACAGCCCTCCATAATCGGATCCGCGGGGTGCGCGTCTTCATACGCTCCCGTACGGCCGACAGCATCCGCTCCCTTTGCTCCGCATCAGTGAGACCCGCATGGCGGTCATCAAACGACTGCTCCCGGATATCAGCCTCCGAAAGTCCTTGCGCTGTTGCCAGGTGAAAGAATTCCTGTAATTCGCTTTCACTCAGCGAATCACGCAGATACCCATCTAATAGCTCGTTAAATCTGGACATGAATTGATATTGAGGATTCGGTTCTGCACACAACATCCGATGGCGAGCTATAAAGACGATGGCAGATACAGCATGTACCAGTGAAGATCAAAAAATAATTTACCGCCTGAATTTTTCCGCTGCCGTCAACAGCAGCAGGAACAGCGAAACAAACTCCCGGGAATGCGTCTGGAGATACGCCCGGATGGCTCCCAGCGCCTTGTTGAGATGGTTGCGAACAGTGAGCCTGGATAAATTCATCTTGAAAGCGATCTCTTCCAGCGGCAAACCCTCATTTCGCCTGAGCCGGTAGATCACCTGCTGTTGGGGTGGGAGCATGGCTACGGCCTTCTCGACCATTTCTCCTGTCTCCTTGAAGATCAGCTGTTGCTCGGGAGAGAATGACACGTCCTTAAAATGACGCACCAGCTGTTGCTGGTATTTCTTCTCCCGCAGGTTCTTCCGCAAAAAGTCAATGATATGATTGCGCGTAATGATAAATAGATGATCCGGAAAACTTTGTATTTCACTGAGCTTATCCCGGCTGACCCATAGCTTCAGGAATACTTCCTGCACTATCTCCTCCGCGCTCTCGGCGATCTTGGTATAAGCAATGGCAAAACCATACGTTACATCCGAGTAACGCTCGAACAACCTTGTGAACGCCATATCATCGCCGTCAGCCACCAGTTGCAGCAGCACCTTTTCATTGAATGGGGGGAACGCTTCCATTATCGGGCCTAAAAATATTCATTTCCGCCGGTTTGGGAAACCCTGGCAAAGTTCTTAATAATTATTTCACCCCATCGACAGTGCCCAACTTTATTTAATTTTGCCCCATGGGCCAAAAAAAGCTGATCCGTTTTGCGGCGATCCTCACCTTCCCCAATGTCCTCCAGTATCCCGAAGGCATGGCGGGAAAATGGGCGGAATTCTTCAAAAATGAGCACCCCCTCACCCTGGAGCTGGCCTGCGGCAAAGGCGAATACACCGTCGGCCTGGCCAGGATGTACCCTGAAAGGAATTTCCTGGGCGTAGATCTGAAAGGCAATCGCATCTACATCGGCGCAAAGACAAGCCTGAAGGACAACCTCACCAATGCCGCTTTTCTTCGTACCCAGATCGATCGCCTTCCCACCTATTTCCAGCCCGGTGAAGTAGCCGAGATCTGGCTCACCTTCCCCGACCCCCAGCTGCGAAGATCCAAAGCCCGGAAAAGGCTCACACATCCCAAATTCCTCCGCCTCTATCAACAGATCCTCATCCCAGGCGGACGCATTCACCTGAAAACAGATTCACCCGTCCTCTATAATTTCACCCGCCTGGTCATCGATATGTTTGGCCTTACCCTCCTGGAAAGCTCGGACAATATTCACGCCGGCCCGATAAAAGAAGAATTGAAAATAAAGACCCATTACGAAAGCCTGGACATCGCACAAAGCAACCGCGTACATTACCTTCTCTTCACACTTCCCCCAACACCCCTGCCGGACCTGGATGAAGCCCTGCAGGAAAAGGTCCGGGAAATGGAGCCCGATGCTCCTCAAATCTCCGGACAATGCAACAGCTGAAAGAAGGAGAAGACTTCTACTACGACCCCAATGGCCTGATGGTCCTCACAGCCAAATATCATCTTCAAAAAGGGTTCTGCTGCGGCAATGGATGCAGGCATTGTCCTTATGATTATAAGAACGTACCGGAACCACGCCGCTCAAAATTGCTGGAAGAACGAAGTAAAAAAACCGATCAATAATACCTGCTGATCATCAGGTAAACCACCACCCCCGTGACAGCCACATACAACCACACAGGCCAGGTGATCCTCGCCAGACGCCGATGCTTGTCGAACCTTTCCTGGAAAGCGCGCTGCAACGTGAACAGCACCAAAGGAATGATAATGCCGGAAAGTATGATGTGTGAGCTGAGGATAAAATAATATACATACCGCAACGACCCCGCAGCCGCCTTCTCATCGTCACTGACAATACCATCATGATTCACATCCCCATACAGCGTGGAAGGGTTCGAAGCATGATAGATAACATAAGAGATGAGAAAAATGCTGCTGAGCACGACAGCGCTGAGGTTCGCCCGCTTATGCGCCGCAACCTGCCCATTCCTGATAAAATACAAACTGGCCAGCAGCAGGATCGCCGTACTTGAGTTCAGGATAGCATGGAACAGGGGCAGGAAATGCGTATTGAACCCAAAGTCGATCTTCACCTGCGGTACCAGGATCAGGAAAGCCACAGCCGCCGGAATAGCAATGCTGACAATGACAATGGGGACAGTAAGGTTGCGATTCATATGAATTCTTTCTTTTTCTGTTTGCGGGAAAAATACACCACTCCGCCAATGGTCCCCAAAATTACGATGGCAAAGGGGATCATCAGCGGCCTCAGCTCTGTAAAAATGGACTTTCTTCTCTTATCTTTTTCCAGCATGATAAAAACAATGTCTTCCGCCAGCCTGGCCATCTCCACCGTATCCGTACCATGATAGTATCCCCGGACGACACGGTCCTTGTCCAGTAAAGCTACATAGTCCGTATGCACAAAGTCCGAATCGACACTGACACTGTCCTGCAGGCCCAGCTTCAGCTCGTTGAGCGCAAAGTCATAAATGGTTTTCTTCGGGCCCGTCAGCATCCACCAGACCTCCGGGTTGACGCCATATTTATCGGCATATTTTTTTATCACAGGCACGGTATCCCTCAGCGGGTCCACCGTCAGGGATAAGAAGCGGACAAAGGTCGTATCCACCCGCTTCACCTCATTGCGGATCTTCAGCACATCCTGCAGCTTTCGCATATTATGCGTCAGCACAGGGCAAATGCTGCCGCAATGCGTAAAGAAAAAATCGACGATAAAGACCTTCCCCTCTTCCTGGTCCAGAGACACCTGCTCACCCAGCTGGTTCTGGAGGCTGAGATTGGCCACCCGATGCCACAATGTATCGGAGACCTCTTTGCCGTTCTTGATCTTCGTCACCACCGAGTCAGGGTAATACCGCCGGGGCATTTCCACATTATAACGGCTGGCCACCGCATAGAACACCAGGGGAAGAAAAACCGCTACCGCTATTGCCAACCACGCTTTTCTGTTCATAATAAAAAAACCATCGCAGAGAGCGATGGTTATATAGTTTTTAAATTATCCTAAACACCGCCGTAGGGCTACTCAGCCGCCCCGGGCTTCTTCGCTGCAGGCTCATGCCCTTCATGCTCTCCCTCCGCCGCAGGCGCCTTCTCCTTGCTCATCTCAAGGTGATGCCTGTCATACCTGTTGCGCAGTTCCTTGTACGAGTTGCCTTCATAAAGGAAAGAGATGATGAACCATATGAATAAAGTTGCCGGAATAGCCACCGTCATGATCAGGTTCTTCAGCTCATGACGAAGGTGCATGAACTCGGCAATAATATAAAATGCTTTCGCGCAGGTGAGGATCAGGTAGACCCCGTTCAGCACAAACTTGGGGGGAAAACCCGTTTTCAGGTGGATCGTCGCCAGCACCAGCTCCACAAGGGTGATACCCAGCAATATCCAGAACGTCCTCCAGATGGGCTTCGTATTGAATTCGGGCTCGTGATGCTGACTGCCGGCTGTCTGAATATTTTCCATACTATTTAATTAAATAATTTTTCTAAAGCAGATAAAAACAAGTGAATACAAACACCCATACCAGGTCCACAAAATGCCAGTAAAGACCCGCCTTCTCGATCATCAGGTAATGTCCCCGTTTGTCAAAATCACCCCGCAGGTTCTTTATCAGCATGATAATATTGATGATCACACCCGAGAATACATGGAATCCATGGAATCCCGTGATGGTAAAGAAGAAGTTCGTAAAGTTGGTCGTGGCAGCGCTGCCATCGGCATTCACGAATGGATTTTTACCCCACCAGGCGCCTTCGCTATGCAGGTGCGTCCATTCCCAGGCCTGGCAACCCAGGAACATAAAACCACCAATGATCGTGAGGATCATATAGAAAGTCACCTTTTTACGGTCATTCTGATGGCCAGCCGCCACCGCCAGCACCATCGTCACCGAGCTCATGATCAGGATAAACGTCATCAGACTCACAAACACCAGCGGCAGGTGCGTCTCGCCCATCAGCGGAAAGGCCCTGAAGACCTCGTTGGGGTCAGGCCAGCCATTGGTGGCAAACCGGATAGAGCCATACGATATAAGAAAAGCGCCGAATGTGAAAGCATCACTCATCAGGAAATACCACATCATCAGCTTCCCATACTCCACATTGAACGGACTCTTCCCGCCGCTCCACCATTTTTGTCCTGCTGGTACACTATGTGCCATGTTGCTATTTTAGTTGGTTTGTAAAGTTATTTAACTATTGACGAAATTTATTTTATGCCAATAAAGAAAATGAACAAATAGATCCATAACAAGTCCACAAAATGCCAATAAGTGCTCATCAACTCTATCGGGATACTGTTATATCGGCGGACCTTTGAAGCAAAGGCCTTGATAAACAGTACGATCAACGCAATGATCCCACCCAGCACGTGCAGCGCATGCAACCCTGCAATGATGTACAGGAATTGTCCGCCGCCCGAACCCTTCAACGTAACGCCACTGTTCCAGATGCTCTTGAACCCTATCCATTGCAACGCCACGAAAGCCACACCCAGGAAAGCCGTCAGGGTGATCAGGTTGCGGTATTTCATCATCTCCCGCTCCTTGAACGCCTTCAGCGCCATCTGTACCGTCAGGCTGCTCAGCAGTATCACCCCCGTGGAATACCAAAACGCCCGGGGAATGGAAAATGTCGTCCAGCCCGGCGCATCCCGCTTGACGATATAGGCACTGGTAAGCCCTGCAAACATCATGACAATGCTGCCCAGTGCTACCCATAACGTGAATTTATGGGGGTGTATTTTCTTTCTCTGTTCGTTCACTTTTATGTTTGCTTCAATCACCTCAGGAAACTTTATTCGCTAATAAAGCCAGTAATACTACTGGTAAATAAATATAACTGCTGAACATCACCCGTCGTGCCGCCTTCACCGTCATCTCCCTGTACAACCTCACACACTGTCCCACCATGAACACGTTGGCTATCAAAACCACCACCAGGCTCACGATCCCGCTCATCCCGGTGAAGTAGGGTAGTACACCTACAGGCAGCAGCAGCAACGAATAGATGATGGCCTGTATGGCTGAGTACTTCGTCGGTCCTTCATTAGACGGCAACAGCTTGAAGCCGGCCCTCGTGTAATCCGCATGGGCAATCCAGGCAATCGCCCAGAAATGGGGGAACTGCCAGAAGAACTGGATGGCGAACAGGACCCAGCCGCCAACACTCAGATCATCATTTCCCGCCGCCCAGCCGATCAGGCACGGTAGGCTGCCCGGTATAGCGCCCACCAGCACAGAGATCGAGCTCACCTTCTTCAGCGGCGTATAGATGAACGCATATACAAAAAGACTGAAGGCAGCTAATGCAGCCGAAAGCAGGTTGAAATGCCACCAGAGGATCGATACCCCCGCAAGCCCCGCAAAGACCGCAAAGCCCCAGGCCTCTCCCGTGCTCATCCTTCCGGATGCCACCGGCCTGTTAGCCGTCCGCTTCATCACCGCATCCGTATCCTTCTCCACCACCTGGTTGATCGTATTGGCGCTGCCCGTCACCAGCATCCCGCCTAAAAAGAACAGCAGGATCGAGACAAGGTCATACTCCTTTACTTTCGGCGCCAGCAAATAGCTGATCAGCGCCGAGAACACCACCATGAAGCTGAGGTTGAACTTGATCAGCAGCTTGTAATCCTGCAGCTTGCCGGATAATTTGAAAGAGCTTGACGCGCCCATTAATGAGCGCTTTCATTGCTGCCAAGCGGCTCGGTCTGGGGAATAAAATCCCTCCCGTCCTTGGCATAATCATAAGCCCAACGATGCACTTCAGGAATTTCCCCAGGCCAGTTGCCATGTCCCGGACGGATCGGCGCTGTCCATTCCAGCGTCGTTGCTCCCCAGGGATTCTGCGTGATCACCTTCCTTCCCTTGAAAATGGAATAGAAGAAGTTGAACACGAACAGCAGCTGTGCGGCAAAGACGATCATCGCCACCGTGGAGATGAACCTGTTCAGGCCGCCGAACTGGTTGAATGATACCCAGCCGCTGGTGTCGAGATAACGGCGCGGCATACCGGCCAGACCTTCATAGTGCATGGGCCAGAAAATGAGGTAAGCGCCCACCAGCGTGATCCAGAAATGGATGTACGCCATCGTATTGTTCAGATACCTTCCATACATCTTCGGGAACCAATGGTAGATCCCCGCAAACATGCCCAGTATCCCCGAAACCCCCATCACGATGTGGAAGTGGGCGATAACAAACATAGTATCGTGCAATTGGATATCCAATGTTGAGTTCCCTAGAAATATACCCGTCAGACCACCGGAGATGAACATGCTTACAAAGCCGATGGCAAAAAGCATCGCCGGCGTAAACCGGATATTCCCCTTCCACAACGTCGTCAGCCAGTTGAATACCTTGATGGCGGAAGGCACGGCGATCAGCAGCGTCAGCAGCACGAACACCGATCCCAGGAAAGGATTCAACCCCGTTACGAACATATGGTGCGCCCATACCAGGAACGCAAGGACCGCAATGGCAAACATGGATCCCACCATGGCCATATAACCGAAGATGGGCTTCCGCGCATTCACGGACATCACCTCGGACACGAGACCCATCGCGGGTAATATAATGATATACACTTCCGGATGACCCAGGAACCAGAATAAGTGCTGGTACAGGATAGCGCTGCCACCTTCGTTAGGCAGGGCCTTGCCGGAAGCAATGTAAATATCGCTCAGGTAGAAGCTGGTGCCGCCATGACGGTCGAACAACAGCAGGATAAATCCGGACAGCAGTACGGGGAAAGAAAGGACACCCAGGATGGCGGTGAATAATAACGCCCAGATCGTCAGCGGCATCCGCGTCATGCTCATACCCTTCGTACGCAGGTTGAGGATCGTAGAGATATAGTTCAGACCACCCAGCAGCGAAGAGACAACGAACAGTGCCATCGAGGTGATCCACAGGTCCATCCCGACCTTGGAACCTTCCGATGCATCACCCAGCGCGCTCAACGGAGGATAGGACGTCCATCCACCGCTGGCAGGACCGGTCTCAACAAACAAGGAAGACAGCATCACCACGCTGGCCAGCCAGAAGAACCAGTAGGACAGCATGTTCAGGAAAGGAGACGCCATATCCCTGGCGCCCAGCTGCAGGGGAATAAGGAAGTTGGCGAACGTGCCGCTCAATCCACCCGTCAATACGAAGAACACCAGTACAGTACCATGCATGGTCACCAGCGCATAATAGAACTCCGGCTGGATCTGACCGCCCTTGGCCCACTTGCTGCCAAGCAGGTCTTCCAGGATCTGGAAATGCGCATCAGGATACCCCAGCTGCAGACGGAACAACACCGACATCAATCCACCCAGGATCGCCCAGATCATTCCCGTAATGAGGAATTGCTTGGCGATCATTTTATGGTCCTGGCTAAAGACATATTTGGTAATAAAGGTCTCTTTGTGATGGCCATGCTCGTCATGGTGCACATCGACATCATGCGATGTAGCTGCACCTGCGTGTCCGTGTAATGTTGCTTCGTTGCTCATGAGAAAAAATTTTATTGATAACCCGTCGCTGCTATGATTGCTTATTCTTTCTTTTTCGTTTTATTGCTTAGTTGATCCCCGCAGTCGAAGGGTTCTTCGGCAATGTGTCGATCTTCGGCTGCGTAGAAGGATCCTTGTCAGGGAACGCCAGCACATACGCCGCCTTTTGCTTGGCCTTCCACAGGATGAGCTCGTCATGCGTCACTACCTTTACGACAGCCCGCATGGTAAAATGTCCCTTCCCGCACATCTGGTCGCAGGAAAGCTCATACTCGAAATCCGGGTTTTTCTCCCTCTTCTTCATCTCGTCCGTCGTGAACTTGGGGATGAACCACATCGTTGTGGGCGTGCCCGGCACCGCATCCATCTTCTGCCTGAAATGTACCAGCCCTACGTCATGCACCACGTCACGCGAATTGATGATCAGCTTGATCGGCTTGAGTACTTCGATATACAGTTCGTTCCCGACGACAAGATCGTCATGCCCGGAAGGGTCATCCCAAAGTAACCCCAGGGAGTTGCCCGCCGCCTCGTCGATGTTCTTATAATATTTCTTCCCGAATACGCCGTCCTTGCCGGGATAACGGAAGATCCATCCAAACTGCTTACCCGTTACTTCCACCTGCGCGGCATCGGCAGGCGCCTCACCCGTGATACGGAACCAGTAGAACAGACCGAAACCCACCAGCACCGTCAGCGCGATGGCCGGCACCACCGTCCAGATGATCTCCAGGCGGTTGTCATGAGGAAAGTAATACGCCGTCCTTTTCTCGGAATACTGATACTTATATGCGAACCAGAACAGCAGGATCTGGGTGATGACGAAGACCACGCCCGTGATGGCGATCGTGATATACATCATGGTGTCGATCTGCTCGCCATGCTTGGAAGCAGACTCTCCAAGGATCTTGCCCCTGTACAGCTCATTACACCAGTACACCCCGATCAGGCCCAATACGAGGAACGCGATCATCAGGAAGCCGTTGATACGGTTGTTCGCTTCAAAATTTTTCTTCTCGCCCTTCAATACACCTACATACTCACTCGCCTTCGCGATCTGAAAGGTGATGAGGAAGCCTAATAACAGGATCAATAACAGAAAAATAGTTGACATGATAATCTATTAAACGATTTTTAAGTATGGTGGATGATACTTTCTTTCAGGAAAGGATGATTTCTCGCCAGCAACGGATACTTGGCCAGTGCCAGCCCTGTCCGCCACATGATCAGCCCTATGAATCCCAGCGCGACACCAAAATCGAACAGGTTCATAGGAACATGGTCAGGATAATGATGCGGAAAAACCATCTGATAAAAATCCAGCCAATGTCCGAAAATGATCAATATCGACATAAAGGTCACCGTTGCATAGTTCCGCTTGGAGTTCCTGCTCATGTAGATCAGCAGCGGAGCGAGGAAGTTGATGATAAGGTTCAGATAAAAGATCCCCGTGTACGCACCGATCAAACGGGGTTTGAAATAAATTGTCTCCTCGGAAATATTCGCATACCAGGTCAGCATAAACTGCGCGAACCACAGATAGGTCCAGAAGATCGAAAACGCAAACTGGAATTTACCCAGGTCATGCAGGTGTTCCTCATTCACTAATTCCAGGTAGCCCTTATTCTTCAGGTATACCACGAACAACGTGATCAACGCCATGCCGGAAACAAAAGTGCTCGCAAACGTATACCAGCTGTACATCGTGGAGAACCAATGCGCGTCAATGCTCATCAGCCACAACCAGGGTGTCACCGAAGCCACAGTCAGGGCAAACCATACAATGTAGATCGCCGCCCATACGGTATTATTGAATATATATTTCTTCCCTTGCTCGATGGTCAGTGGCGTATTATCGATGCTGCGGGAAAGATTGCGCATCTTCATCCCCAGAACGATCCACAGCCCGATGGTCAGAATGCTCCAGACAGTAAAGAAGGTAGGGCTGAGAAAGCCGCTCTTCCCCTTGAGTATCTCGTCATGAGCGACATGATCCCTGTTCAGCCATTCGTAAATTGTCTCCTTGCCGCCAAAAACAATACACATCAGGATTATGAAAGTAATGATACCAATGGGGATCACAGAGATGGAAATGGCTTCCGTCACCCGGCGGAATGTCATCTGGAAACCGCCCCAGGCAAGGGTGGTCGCACAAATGAAGAACATGGCCGCATTGACGATCAGCAAAAAGTATACGCTGTTCTGCAGCAACGTAGCCCAGAAACGTGTTCCGTGATCGACATTGCCATACATGATGAACCCAATGACCAGAGAAAGTATACCCACGCCCATCAGACCAAGGGACCACTGCTTGAACCGTCCGGGTATTTCAAAATGCTCTTTAATCGATGACATTCGAGAATGTTTTAATGTATTCTTTAATCCTTATTATTTCTTGGCAGCAGTTGAATCGGCATTCTTCACAGGTACGGGCGCATTGGCCGATGCAGCCGTCGTCTTTCCCGCCCCTTGTTGCGACTTGATATAACCTATCACCATCCAGCGTTGCTCCGTGTTCAGCTGCGAAGCATAGCTTCCCATCTTATTCTTTCCGTAAGTGGCGGAATAGAACATCTGTCCTTCGGGCATCGCTTCATAACGGGCATCTCCCACCAGCTGCGCCGGCTTGGAAGGGAAAGGACCGTCACCGCCTTTGTACAGGGGGCCGTTGCCATCCAGCTTCGCTCCATGGCAGATAGCGCAGTTCACCAGGTACAGACGGGCAGCTTCCACCGTATCCATGGAGGTCAGCGGGTTCTTCACTTGCCTGGAAGCCGCATAGTTCGTGCTATCCCCGTCCGCATCCTTCCGCAGCAGGAAAGGGAACAGCTCGCCCCTCTTGATCGTACCAGCCACCGGCGTATTGCTGAAATGAATGCCTTTCTTTAACAGTTCCGCTTTCACCTCTTCCGTGACGGAATAAGTCTCATAAGCACGGCTGTAGGCCATGTCAGGCATGTATACTCTGCCGGGCTTGCGCCTCACGCCGTCGCAGCTGGCCATCAGCACTACCGCGGCTACTAAAAACATTATTTGAGTCAAAGTCCTTCCCAAAATATAGGCCTTTGTCTCAAATGCACTTATTTCTGACCTTCGGTCAGCGTCCCTGTGGTCCGCTTGAATGGATATTTTTTTCATCTGCAATTAATGTCTTACTGTCCTTTTTTTCAATTTTACTTAAGCTAACGACGTCCCGATCGGCGTCTTATCCTTGTCATACCGGCCCAGCCACCAGCCCGACTCAGCCACCTGTGTATTGATCCCCTTGGCGCCGATGGATGCCAGAAAGGCCTGGACTTCTCCTTCATTGCTCTTAGCCGTCAACTCCAGCACCACCGTAAACTGGTCATCCGTACTCCGCAGATTGAAATGATGCTTGCGGACAAAAGGCGCCAGGTTACAGAGATAACAAAATGTCATCACCATCCCCACGGCAGAGAACAATACGGTCAGCTCGAATGTAATAGGTATCCATGCCGGCAGATCAAAATGCGACTTACCGCCGAAATTGATAGGCCAGTCGGCATTGAAGATCCACCCGATGCCGCTCAGCGCCGTCGTAGTCCCGGTGATGCCATAAATGAATCCCGCCGTATGCAGGCTGGTATCCCGCAGCCCCATCGCCTTGTCCAATCCGTGGATCGGCATTGGCGTATATACATCATGGATCTTATAGCCAGCGGAACGGATCTTTTTCACCCCGGCGAACAGCTCCGGCTCATCCTCGAAATATCCTACTACAAATTTTTTTACTGCCATAATCTTTTATTATATAATGATCATCTTCTTATTTAAGCAAAACCATTAGTGCGCCGCATGAGGAGCGTGCTCATGCACGTGCGCATGCTCGCTCGCAAACTCTTCCACAGACACCTTTTCGATCCCATCCATCTTTTCTTTGTAAATAGCCCCCGACTTCTTCAGGATATGCTTGATCTCGGCGATGGCGATAACAGGGAAGAACTTCGAGAACAGGAAATAACAGGTGAAGAACAACCCGAAAGTCCCCATGTAGAAACCGATCTCCCAAATAGTAGGTCTGTAATACGTAGACCAGGAGCTGGGAAGATAATCGCGGTAGATGGAAGTAACGATGATCACAAAACGTTCGAACCACATCCCGATATTCACGATCACGGACATGAAGAAAGTGACGGTAATGTTCCTTCTCATTTTCCTGAACCAGAAGATCTGCGGAGACAGCACGTTACAGCCCATCATCAAATAGTAGCTCCATCCATAAGGGCTGAAGATGTTCACGCGGTTCTGCATAAAGGCCCAGTTCTCGAAGGGGTTCTGGCCATACCAGGCAATGAAAAGCTCCGTCAGGTAGGCAACGCCCACGATAGAGCCCGTCAGTACAATTACTTTATTCATCACTTCGATATGCTCCAGCGTAATATATTCTTCCAGGCTCAATACCTTCCTGGTCACCAGCAGCAGCGTTTGCACCATGGCGAACCCGGAGAAGATGGCGCCCGCAACAAAGTAGGGAGGGAAGATGGTTGTGTGCCAGCCGGGAATTACAGAAGTGGCGAAGTCAAAAGATACGATCGTGTGTACGGAAAGTACCAGGGGCGTACTGAGACCCGCCAGCACCAAAGACAATGCCTCGTGACGCTGCCAGTGCTTGGCAGAACCCGTCCAGCCAAAAGAGGTCAGCCCGTAGAACAATTTTCTCCATTTCAGCTTTGCCCTGTCCCGCACGGTAGCCAGATCCGGCAGCAAGCCGGAATACCAGAACAGCAGCGATACGGTGAAGTAGGTCGAGATAGCGAATACGTCCCACAGCAGCGGTGAGTTGAAGTTCACCCACAGGGGTCCACGTGTATTGGGATAAGGCATTACAAAGAACGCCATCCACACACGGCCCATGTGCCAGATAGGGAACTGGCCGGCGCACATCACCGCAAAGATCGTCATGGCTTCCGCCGCACGGTTCACACCTGTACGCCATCCCTGGCGGAACAGCAGCAGGATCGCAGAGATCAGGGTTCCGGCGTGACCGATACCGACCCACCACACGAAGTTGGTGATATCCCAGCCCCAGCCGATCGTCCTGTTCAGGTTCCACTGACCAACCCCGAAGATCACCTCATGCGTGACGGAGATGATCCCGAAAATGAGCAAACCCACCGAGATAAGGAACCCGATCCACCATGCACGGGAAGGAGTGGCCTCTATTGGACGCACAATATCTTCCGTGACTTCATGATAACCTTTTTGACCTTCAACCAAGGCTGGTCTTACCTGTGATTCGTACCTTAATGATGCCATAGTATTTTGAGCTTTTAGCCAGGCCCGGGGCCCGCTGTTTAATTCTTCTCTGGTTATAATACCTTTTTACCGTTTAAGCATGCTTTTCTTCAGCAGCTCCGGCTTCTTTCTCTTCCTTTATACCCCTGATCACATCCGTATGACGGACCTTGGCCAGGTAGTTGACATTGGGCAAAGTATGCACTTCCTCGATGACATAGAACAGACGCTGTGCATTGTCCTTCCTCGTCCGGCTCACCAGGCTCGTATGGTCGTTGACATTGCCGAATACAATGGCGTCGGAAGAACAGGCCTGCTGGCAGGCCGTCCGTACGTCCTCCATATCTTTCAGCTGACGGTTCTCCTTCTTTGCCTTCAGCTTGCCTTCCTGCAAACGCTGTACGCAGAAAGAGCATTTTTCCATCACCCCGCGGCTACGCACGGTAACATCCGGGTTCAGCACCATGCGGGTCAGGTCGTCGTTCATCTGGAATACAGTGGGATCCAGCTTGCCGACAGTCGTTTGGTCCTGGTTGTTCGGGAAGCTGTCGGCCCCCGTGTAATCAGCCCAGTTGAAACGACGTACTTTATAAGGACAGTTGTTGGCGCAATACCTGGTACCGATACAACGGTTGTAAGCCATCTGGTTCAGCCCTTCGCTACTGTGGTTCGTTGCAGCCACAGGACATACGTTCTCGCAGGGGGCATTGTCGCAATGCTGGCAAAGCATCGGCTGGAACACGGTCTGGATACTGTTCGGATCGTCCAGGTCGCCGCTGAAATAACGGTCGATACGGATCCAGTGCATATCGTGGTAACGCAACACCTCGCTCTTGCCGACCACAGATACGTTGTTCTCCGCATGGCACGCAACCACACAGGCGCCGCAGCCATAGCAGGCATTCATGTCGATAGACATACCCCATTTAATGCCCGGCTTGTCATACATGGGATACAACGTCCCTTCTTTATCAAAATTTTCGATCCCACCGAAAGGCTTCAGCTCCTCCTCGCGCTCCTCACGGAGCTCTTCAGGATGCTTGATGAACTGGTCCAGTGTGATCTCCTTCACTACTTGCGTGCGCTCCTCGTATGTGTTGTGCATCTGCGTCTGCGCGATCTGGTAGCTGCCGTCCACTTTCTCAAAGCTGGCGACAGGCGCGCTCCACTCCACCGTAGTTCCGTTGAAGCTCAGCAGGGGGAAAGCATTCCAACCCGCGCCCACGACAGACTTACCGATGAATTCGGATGTATTGTCCGGCTTAGCGCTGCTGCGGCCAAAGCCCACGGCGATCCCGATCACGTTATTATCCGTCCCGGGCACGATCACCACAGGCATGGGAGGCATTTCCTTATTGCCTACTTTTATTTTGATCAGCTGTTTTTCAGGGTGCACCTCATAGGCATCCGACTGACGACGGTCAGCAAGGTCCAGCTTCCAGTTGTCCTTCGCAAACTTGGGGGACACGATGAGATAATTGTCCCAGGTAGCCTTGGTGACAGGGTCCGGCAGCTCCAGCAGCCAGGGGTTGTTCGCCTGTGCGCCGGTGCCCATGGATATTTTCTGGTAGATCACCAGTTCGAAGCCAGCGCCTTTTTTCGCATTGCCGATGGCGGCAGCCGCCTCGGCCAGCTTGGCGCCGCTGAAAGCAGCACCGGCAGCAGCCGCCGCCGTTGCAGGCTCCACCACACCTTCCTGCAGGGCCTTCTCATACGCCTCGACACTGCCCAGCTTGCCCGTCCAATATTGTGTAAAATAATGCTCGTAAGTGGTAGCGCTTCCACTCCATTTCAACAGGGAGTCTTCAAAAGCCCTGGTCTTGAACAGGGGAGAGATGGTCGGCTGGATAAAGCTGTAATGACCGGGCTTCGCTTCTGCATCACCCCAGCTTTCCAGGAAATGAGGGGCAGGCAGCACGAACTTCACTAACTCTGACGTCTCATCCAGGCGATCGTTGAAAGATACAGAGACCTTTGCTTTCGCCAGCGCAGCTTTGAAGCCGGCGCCGTCGTAATAGTCATACACAGGATTGACACCGTAGATCAGCAGCGCGCCTACCTTACCGCCGTTCAGGTCGGCTATCAGCGTGTTCATCTCGCTGTCAATACCCTGGCGGGTCTGCAGGGGCGTCGACCAGTCAATGGTCGAACCGCCGGCGCCGATCGCTTCGTTGATGGCATTCACCACCACTTGTATATCAGGATTATTGCTTCCGCTGACGACCAGGGCCTTGCCCTTATTTTCCAACAGGTCCTTTGCAGCTTTCTTCACCCCCACTTTCAGCTTCTCATCCAATGCAGGTGCAGTAACGCCAACACCCAGCTCAGCCGCCAGGGCCAACGCTACAGCGCCGGCCTCGGAGGGACGGTGGGTAAAGCGGTCATCCGCATTGGCGCCCGTCATCGACAAAAGGCTTTCAAACTGGTAGTGCTTGCTCATCGACGGGTTCTTCTCGTCGATCTTCCTGTTCTTGGCATAGCCAAGACTATATTCCAGGTGCGCACCCCAGGTACCGAGGAAGTCGGCGCCCAGGCTCACAATGACCTTTGCATTCTCAAAACGGTAGGAAGGCAGCGCCTTTTTACCATAAGTGGCCTCATTGGCCAGCAGCATACCGCTGTAGCTGTCAGCATCGTACTGCACATGCCGGCTGCCGGGATATTTTGCTAAGAATTCACTGATGATCTGTTTGGTAGTAGGGGAGGTGATGGTACCCGTCAGAATGACCAGGGGAGCTCCGGCAGCACCGGCCAGCGCATCGCTCACCAGCTTGTCGAAAGCTTCGAAAGTGCTTACCTCCTGGGGCTTGCCATCGACGATCTGCACGGGGAAGCGGAGACGGGCCGTATCATACAGGTCCAGTACGGCAGCCTGCACGCGGGCGGAAGTGGCGCCCTTCGTGATCGAGGACATCTCGTTACCCTCCAGCTTGATAGGCCGGCCATCCCTTACCTTGGCGACAACAGGAACGATATCCCCGCCGACATTGTAAGTAGTGGCATACCAATCAGCCACACCGGGCACCATATTCTCAGGCTTGTTCAGGTAGGGTACAACCTTTTTAACAGGGATCTCGCAGCTGGCAGCCAACGTCGCAGCAGCCGTGCTGAACCCTAAATATTTCAAGAAATCCCTCCGGGGGGCTTTCGCGTCGAGCAATCCTTTTCCATCCAGGCCTTCCAACGGTAAATCCTCTTTGAATTCATTCTCCGTTGATTTCTGAAACGCTTCACTGTTATTGCGCTCTCCGAAACTTTGCCAGTACTTTTTGTCGCTCATATTTGAGAAATTTCACCCCGGTCTCCGGATGATCCCGGACAGAGCCTTAAGGGGCTTGAATTTTAACTTATATATTATATAGATCTACTTCTAAAGCTTTTGCGCAGAGACTAATAGTGACATTTCTGGCACTCCGTACCACCGATGTTCTCAACGGTGACACTGTCCTTCTTGCCCGTCTTCAAATCCTTATGGAATTTCTCGTAAATGCTGTAGAACTTATTGCCATTGCCCGTGGAATCGCCGAAATTAACTTTCGTGGTACGGTGGCAGTTGATACACCAGCCCATGCTCAGGTCGGCAAACTGCTTCACCTCATCCATTTCCTGGATAGGCCCATGACAGGTCTGGCACTGTACCTTGCCGGCACGGATATGCTGAGAGTGGTTAAAATATACATGGTCGGGGAGACTGTGGATCTTCACCCACTCTACAGGCTTGGCGCTTGCCGCATTCGAGTAACGCTGCGTTTTGGGATCATAGCCGGTGTAGCTGTAGAGCTTCTGGATCTCGTCCGTTCCATTCACTTCGCTGCCGTCCTCACGGTACAGCTTCGGACCCTTGGTATAGTCATTGATCGCCGCATGACAGTTCATACAAACATTGAGGGAAGGCACCGTAGCATGCTTGCTCTCCCACGCATTGGTATGACAGTAAAGACAGCTGATCTGGTTGATCCCCGCATGCACTTTGTGCGAATAGAAGATGGGCTGCTCCGGCTGGTAGTTCTTCGTACGACCCAGACCGATGGCGCCCTGAACAACCCAGTATCCACCAAGAATAAAGAGGATGAGAATGACGAAAGTGATATAGACCTTATTGCGATAGAACGGGATCGGCTCATGGGCGGGGATCCCTTCCTTATCATCGGAGAGCTTCTTCAGACTGCTGTTCACCTGCAACAGCACCATCATGATGATGGCCAGTATCAGCGTGAGAATGCCATACAACAGCGTGTTGTCACCTTCTTCCTGCTTCGTCCCCGGCGCATTCGCATCAGGAGTGGCAGAAGGAGCCTGGTACGTTTCCACATACTTCAGGATGTCGTCGATGTCCGCATCCGTCAGGTTGGGGAAAGTGTTCATCGCCGCTTTATTGAACTGCTGATACAGGGCAGTGAAATACGGGTTACCGCTTTGCAGCACTTTTGAATTGTTCTTGATCCAGTCATGCAGGAGCTTCTTGTCCGGCACCCTTTCCGTTACTCCTTTCAACGCCGGTCCGAGGACTTGCTTTATAGGGCTGTGACAGGAAGCACAATTCGTCTGGAAAAGGGCCTTACCCTTTGCCGCATCCTGTGCATAACCCGTATTACCCATTGAAACCAGCGAGGAGAGGAGGATACTGAAGAAAAACGTTTTTACGATCGGTCTATGATGGATCATATATACAATCTGTTGTATAAATGTGGAAAAATCTCCTTAACAGGTTGCAAAAATAAGCCAGGATTTTAACAATATATCAACATCGGTGAAATTTTTTTTCCCGCATTGGGCGTGGGTTTCAGCGAATTGTACAAACTGTCTATGACCTTCTGTCATATTAATGTCAGCTGGATTTTTGAACAAAATGTAATGTTCAAGACGGGAGGGTCAGCGGAACTTTTTTAGTTCCTGGTGCCGGTGAAGAGGTCCCAAAAATACGGGACTTTCCAGAAACGTCACATAAACGCTTTTATTTTCCCCCTCCTCCATACATTTGCAGATGCAGCAGATTGCCATTTTCGCTTCGGGCGCCGGATCAAACGCAGCGCGTATCATAGACCATTTTCGCCATCATTCCACCATTAAAATAAGCCTGGTCGTTTGTAATAAACCAGACGCCGGTGTGTTGAATATTGCCGCCACGGAGCATATTCCCACGCTCCTGATAGAAAAAGAAAGGTTCTTCCGGGGAGATGCCTATGTGCCGGTGCTAAAAGAGCTAAACATCCGTTTCATCGTATTAGCTGGTTTTTTGTGGAAGATCCCCTCCGGGCTCGTGCAGACTTACAGGGGCAAAATTGTCAATATCCACCCGGCCCTCCTGCCCAAATACGGCGGAAAAGGCATGTACGGCCGCCTGGTGCACGAGGCAGTCATTGCCGCAAAAGAGAAAGAATCCGGCATCACCATCCATTATGTAGACGAATTATACGACCATGGGCAGGCCATCTTCCAGGCTACCTGCTTTGTAGATGAAGACGATACACCGGAGACCCTGGCACAGAAAGTGCACTGGCTGGAGCATGAACATTTCCCCCGCATTATCGAGCAGGTCCTGCTGGGTAGCGACTGATCAAAAAAACGTTAAACCGAACATCCCGGCACCATTATTTCCCGATTTGGTAGTAATATCACCTCACAAAAATTTCGTCTTTTGGCCCATTCTACCCATAAAGCATTACTGGTTCTGACTTTATCCTTCACATTCCTGGCCTGTGGGAAGGCCCGGGGCCAACAGGTGACGATCCATGGGACCGTATATAATATGTACAGGACCCGGCCGCTGGAAAGGGTCAGCGTGATGGCCGCTTCGGGAAAAGGCACGGCAACGGATTCCAATGGCAACTATTCCATCCAGCTCTCACTCACCGATTCCATCTCATTCTCCTACCTGGGCAGGGCCACGCAAATGTTCCCGGTAAAGGACATCAACGCCATCACAGGCTTCGACATCGCCCTCCACGTGGACCCCCTGGAGCTAAAAGAGGTTAGGGTCATGCCCCACAACTATCATATGGACTCCCTCCAGAACCGGAAGGATTATGCCAAGGTCTTCGATTTCAGGAAACCCGGCTTCAAGCTCACCAGCCCCACCACCAATGGCGGCCTGGGCGCGGGGGTAGACCTCGACGAGCTGATCAATGTCTTCCGCCGGCAGCGCACCCGGCGCATGCTGGCCTTCCAGGGCCGGCTGGTGGATGAGGAAAAAGAAAAATTCGTGGACCACCGTTTCACCGAATACACCGTCAAAAAGATCACGCACCTCACAGGCGATGAGCTGGACAGCTTCATGGTAAAATTCAGGCCCTCCTACGAATTCTGCGTAAAAGCCACCGACTACGATTTCTTTGACTATATCAAAATTGCGTTCAAACAATATAAGGCCGACAGGAAGGACCAGCCCTGATAAGTTTACTTTCTGAAAGTAGCCCAGCTTTCATATATGTCACTCAGGTCGACATACTTTATGTACACCGATAGCTTGTTGGCAGTGAGGGTTTGAATAACAGCGGTATCTCTCTCGGAGCTGTTGATATTGCCAATGATGATGGTATTGCCTTTTACTTCGTAGTAGGAGGTATCGTATTGATCGGCGCCATTCACACCGCCATTATAGGTATAGACTTTCCCGTCTGTTCTGAATTCCGAATAAGCCGTGGAAGGAAAACTTACCGTATCCTTATAAGTGATCCCACCGGCCGTTACCCAGTCTACAGCCGTCTCGCGGATCCACTTGCCCTGGATGGAGCCAGAAGTGTTACCGTCTTTTTTAGAGCAGGAAACAAAATAGATACAGCCGATGCCCAGGCAGAATGCTAGCTTTTTCATACAATTAGCAGGTTTTGATGATTGAATGGAGAAAGCGCAAAACTACAGGGATTAGTTTTTATTCTACATTGTTTTGTAAGGGTTTACCACTATTTGTGCCCCAAAAGGCGCCCTATCCGGATGGACAGGCTCCAGGACAGGATGAAATACCCTCATGTGAATGAGTGCAGCGGGACCTTAAGAACCAAAGCCGGCGGGAACACTGTGCAAGGCGATCCGGTTGCCTTCCGTGTCGATGAATACGGCCATATGCCCATGTTCAGGACTGATGGCTGTTTTGGGGACGACGATCTTACCACCCGCAGCCTCGATCTTATCCAGCACCCGCTGCACGTCGGGATTGGCATTCAGGTAGATTAGGGGGCCATCCGTAGCAGAAGGTTTATAAAACCCCTCTGCAAAACTGAGTGCACCGCCGACAGCATTGGCTGGGTCCTCCACCGGGAACATCCTCATTTTAAGCTGCGGGGTATCCAAAGGCACCATCCTGATATCGAAAATGGCCTCATAGAAAGTCTGGGCCCGTTGCCGGAAAGTTTCCTTCCTATATTTGTCCCAAAAAACCTCCGAACTTATGGATCAGCTAACCCTCGGTATAGGCACACGGCTGCAACATACCCAGTACGGGCCCGGTGTCATCGTCGGCGTCCGCTTCGCCACGTATCTCATTTCCTTCATCAATCACGGTATCAAGGAAGTCGACAAGAATGACACCCACCTGGACGAGATCATCCCGGAGAATGTCACCGAAGAGATCGAAACCCATTCCGATGTAGAGCGGTCCCTGCTAAAGATCCTCCGGCTCTGGGGAGGCATCTCCGAGAACGTCCCTCTCGGCGATAAATGGCGCGGCGGCACCATGATCCTGAAGTCCTCGGACAATTCCATTAAGCCAAAAGAAGTTCCCATCGACGTCTTCTTCCACAAGATCGTCATGGCCCGGGACAGGCTCCGGGTCCTGGAACAGCAGATCAATGGCCACAAAGGATTGAGCGACGAGGAAAAGATCAATCTGCAGCAATACATCACACGCGTATACGGGAGCTTCACCACCTTCAATGTGCTGTTCCGCAATAAAGAGCAGTGGTTCGTGGGCGAGAAGGGCAGTGGGGAATAGACCAACAGGCCCACCCGGCTATCGGGACCGATAAAAAAAGAAAAACCTCCCCACCGGGGAGGTTGCTCTAATCAGTTCCATTACCATTAAACCTTATCCTATTAACGCTAAAAATAGCGAATTGCAAGAATTTTTCAACAATTGTGCAAGAAAAGTGCAAAACTTCCCCTTATGCAAACGTTTGCTTACTTTAATGCAACCAAACCATCTGTCCATGAATGTACGCTTCCTCTTCCTATTGCTCCTTCCCGGATCTATCTCTGCCCAACCCTACCTGAAGCTGCATAATAAGGCCATTGTCGTCGATACCCACAATGACGTGCTCTCCGGCGTCGTCATGCAGGGGATGAATATCGAAGGCGACCTCACCGGCAAGACCCATTCCGACCTCGCCCGCTTTCGCAAGGGAGGCGTGGATGTGCAGGTATTCTCCATTTTTTGCGACGACCGCTACGGCAAAGGCTCAGCCTTCCATCGGGCCCTGCAGGAAATAGACTCACTGTACGCCATAGCCGGCCGCAATCCGGAAAAAATGCAGATCGTCAAAGACCCTGCAGGCCTGCAGGACGCCGTCCGGCACCACAGGCTTGCCGCGATGATGGGCGTAGAGGGCGGCCACATGATCGAGGACGACATGGACTGCCTGGACAGCCTGTTCAACAGAGGCGTCCGCTATATGACCCTCACCTGGAACAACAGCACTTCCTGGGCTACTTCCGCCAGGGATGAGACAACCCATGCCTGGACCGTCACCCCATACGGACTCACCGGCAAAGGCAAAATGATCGTCCAGCGCATGAACCAGCTGGGCATGCTGGTAGACCTCTCCCACGTCGGCGAACAGACCTTCTGGGATGCCATCCACACAACGACGAAACCCGTCCTCGTATCGCACAGCTCCGTCTATGCCTTGTGCCCCGTATTCCGCAATCTGAAAGACGACCAGATAAAAGCCATCGGTAAGAATGGAGGCGTGATCCAGGTGAACTTCTACTCCGGCTTCCTCGACAGCACTTACACAAAAAGAATGCAGGCCTTCACCTCCTCCCACCAGCAAGAGCTGGACTCCCTGACAGCAGCCAGGACACCCGACTATGCCATCAATGAATACTTTGCACACACCTACCCGCAGGAGACCAGCACCCTCCGGCCACCCCTGTCCCTGCTGATCGATCACATTGATTATATCGTAAAGCTCATCGGCCCGGACCACGTCGGACTGGGCTCCGATTTCGACGGCATCGAATCCGCCCCCCGCGAGCTGGATGACGTGACGAAGTATCCATTGATCACGCGGGAGCTCCTCAAACGCGGCTATAGTACGGCAGATATAGAGAAAATATTGGGAGGGAACTTTATAAGAGTGCTGAAGGAGAATATGCGTTAAAGGTCCCTTGCAGGAACTTTTTTTACTTTGCCGTCTTTATCAGCGGTAATAAGATCACCGTCAATCTTTTTTTCCTTCTCGACAAGTTTTTGCGCAGTTTTTCTAAGACCTTCTTCAATAAGGTCATCCATAGATTGATATTTATTTATGGTTTTATCCTGTCCCATAATGCAAAATTGAGAATTTCAGCTTGTTCATGCAAGCTTCCTTTTGCTATCTGTCCACGACCGGCACGAACAGATTAAGGTTTTTTAATCCTGCAAAATATCTTCTTTCTATCACCTCGGATGGAATATTATGCTCTCCTTCACTCACCCGTTTTAGCACCCTTTCCCTGGCCAGCTCGGGAAATGAAAGCCAGAAATACACAAAGTGTTACGAAATACCCTTCTTGATGAGCACGATGCACAAGTTGAGCGTAAGACTTCGTTGCAAGAGTTTTTCAAAAGCAAAATCAGCCTGCCAGCTTGAATCGAAACACTTTCCGCTCTGGACTACTCATTAGTAATCCATCAATTTCCGCACATACTCATCCAACCTGGACTTCGCCAAAAAATTCCGCTCCAGCTCAATATTAAAAGGCACCGGCGTATCCAACGACGCACATCGCAACACCGGCGCATCCAGCAACGCAAAACAATGCTCCCCGATCCACGCAGCCACCTCCGCACCTACCCCACCCGTAAGGGTATCCTCATGCAACACCAGCACCTTCCCGGTCACTTTCACCGCCGCACGTATCGCCTCATAATCCAATGGCAGCAGCGTCCGCAGATCCAGGATCTCAAAAGAAATATCCTTATGGGCCTCCGCATATTCAATGGCCCAATGCACCCCCGCACCATAGGTAATGATCGCAATATCACCACCCGAACGCACCCGCCGCGCCTTCCCGATCGGTGTCTCGTAATAACCTTCCGGCACAGGGCCGCTGATGCTACGGTACAACATCTTATGCTCGAAATAAAGGACAGGATTCGGATCATTGATCGCCGCGATCAGCAGCCCCTTGGCATCCTCCGGCGTAGCCGGATACACCACCTTCAATCCCGGCGTATGCATAAACCAGGCTTCATTGCTCTGTGAGTGAAATGGACCAGCCCCCACGCCCGCACCCGTCGGCATCCGGATCACCGTGTCCGCCTGTTGTCCCCAGCGGTAATGTATCTTGGCCAGGTTATTGACGATCTGCGTAAACCCTGATGTTACAAAATCCGCAAACTGCATTTCCATCACGCTCTTGTATCCTTCCAGGCTTAGGCCCAGTGTACAGCCAACGATAGCGCTCTCGCACAGCGGCGTATTCCTCACTCTTTCTTTCCCGAATTCTTCCAGGAACCCCTCCGTGATCTTGAACGCGCCGCCATACCCGGCAATATCCTGCCCCATTAATATCAGCTGGGCATGCTTTTGCATAGACTGGCGCAGGCCCTCCCGGACGGCATCCAGCAGGCGTTTCTCCGAAACAGGCCCCGAAGGGAGCACCGACGCCGCCGAAGAAAGCTCCTGCAAAGCAGCCGGTGAAGATACAGTGGCCGACGCAGCCGCTGGCGCGGAACCCGCCACAGCAACGGTCACAGGTACAGGCGCCGCAACTCCAACAGACTTTGCCACTTCCCGGATCGGCTTCCTCCGGAAAGTCGACCGCTCATAAGGAGAGCCTGTCCCGCCCGATGCATCCGTTCCACCTGATGCATCCATCCTGTCTGATGCACCCGGGATGCCTGAAGAACCTGTCTCACCTATTGAACCAGCCCCGTCTGATGCATCCATCCTACCTGAAGAACCTGTCCCTCCTACAGGCCCCGTACCATCTAATGAATCTATCCTATCTGATAAACCCGTCCTATCCAAAGAACTCATCCCGCCCGATGATCCAGCTCCGCCTGATGAACCGGTCTCACCTATTGAACCCTCCCCTCGTGATAAACCCATCCTGTCTGATGCACCCGTCTCTCCTGATGACCCTTCCACACCTACCTGGCCCGCCCCACCCATCAAACCATTCTCATCAGCCAAACCTCCTTCACCTGACCAACCAGCAAACTCCCTCACCTCACCACTCATCTCCGGTCCCGCCGCATACACATCCCTCAGCTCCGCATCCGAATCAGCCACCACCATCATCTTATCAGAAGACACCGTAGCCAGCTCCGACTCTATATACTGACGTATCTCATCCTGTATCCTGCCCACCAGGCCATCATTCAACACCCCCTGCTCCCTTAAAAACCCCTCAAAATTCACCACCGGGTCCTTACGCCCCCAATCCTCCAGCAAAGACGGCGGAACATATTTGAGCCCACTCGCCTCCTCATGCCCCCTCATCCGGAATGTCATACATTCCACCAGGTAAGGCCGTTGATATTTTATACAGTACTCCCTGACACCCCGTAGGGTATCAAAGACCGTAAGAATATTGTTCCCGTCGATCCGCACCCCCTCCATACCATACCCCTCCGCCTTGTACACAAGACTCTCGCAACGGTATTGCTCCGATACAGGCGTGCTCAGCGCATAACCGTTATTCTCTACCAGGAAAATGACAGGCAGGTCCCATACCGAAGCCGTGTTCAACGCCTCATGAAAATCCCCCTCGCTGGTGCCGCCCTCCCCCGTGAACGCAAGCGCCGCCTTATTCTTTTTGCCAAGCTTATACGCCAACCCCACGCCATCCGCAATCCCCAGCTGAGGCCCCAGATGCGAGATCATCCCGCAAATAGCATATTCCTTACTGCCAAAATGAAAGCTTCTCTCCCGGCCCTTACTATACCCATCCTGGCTACCCTGCCACTGAAGGAACAGCCTGGCCAGCGGCATTTTCCGGGTAGTGAATACCCCCAGGTTCCGGTGCAAAGGCATGATCCACTCGTCGGCCTCCATCGCCATAGCGGCTCCCGTGGCAATGGCTTCCTGCCCAATGCCGCTAAACCATTTGCTGATCTTTCCCTGACGCAGCAGCACCAGCATCTTCTCTTCAATCATCCGCGGCAGTAGAATGCTCCTGTAAAAATGAATAAGCTCGTCGTTGTTGAAATTCTTTCTGTCAAAATTCATACGATAATTATAAAAGCCGTCCACCAGCCTGTACAGGACCTAATCTTCCCGCCGCTCCCTTCTCGCATCCTTGTAGAGAATAGACGTAAGAATGGACAATAACAGGCTGAACAAAAGCGCCCACCCAAAGCTGTCGACCCGGAACCCGTTTACAAAATTCCCGGCCAGCAGGACAATGGCGGCATTGATAACAAAGAGGAACAATCCGAATGTAAAGATCGTGATCGGTAAGGTAAGGATGATCAGGATGGGCTTTAGCAATGCGTTAAGGATGGCCAGCACCAGCGAAAACACCAGCGCCGTCCAAAAGGTATCGATATAGACACCTCTCATCACCGCAGACAGGCCAAAGGCAACGACGGCCGTGATCAGGATGCGGAGAAGAAAATTCATGCAAGTTCTATTTATGCATTCAATTTAAGACTTGTAGACTATATTCCTCCAATGAATTTTGACGATCCCCTTAAAATGATGATCTACAAATAATTGAACCGACGTAACCCTCTCGGGTGCAGACATAATGTCATGATATTTTGACTTTGTTTTTGTTGTAAATTGCTGATTAGTTGCACTTTTTAAGTATAAATTACGCGTAACCTAATGCTATAGCTAGCTAGTGAAACTTGCCGCTCAGGAAATATTCTTCTTGCAAAAAGAACTGTCCTATTTACAGGACGAAGCTGCTTATAAGAAATTATTCTATCATTTTTATCCCGCATTATTAAGTTTTTGCAGCACGATCCTCCACAATAAAGAAGATGCCCAGGAAGTTGCCTCGGAAGTAATGCTCAAAGTTTGGACAATGGGCAAAGACTTGAACCATGTCGAAAATTTAGCCGTCTACCTGTTCAAAGCTGCCCGGAATAAAGCATATGATGTACTAAGAAAGAAAAACCGCGAATTTTCAACTATTGAGATCTCTGATCATATACAGGAATACATTATTGACCGCGACTCCCCCGAGACCTTATACGCCAGGGGAGAGCTGGAGCAATGTATTGACAAAATAGTCTGCGCATTGCCTACCCAATCCCAGCTGGTCTACCGGCTGATAAAAGAACAAGGCCTGGCCTATAAACAAGTGACCGAAGTGCTGGGGATCTCACTCAATACGACCGAAACACATATGCGCCTTGCCTTAAAAAAGATCCGCACAGCATTGATCGCCTGGCGGACTGAAAAAAAATAATTTTCAACCCGTTCACGGTAAGCCCACTTTTTATACGTCTGTTCAAATAAGAAAATGTATGCACCCATCTGTAGAAAATAGGTTTTATGATCTGCTCGGCCGTAAACTGTCAGGAGAATGTCAGGCACCAGAGCTGGAAGAGCTGGGATCTATCCTTCAAAGTCACCCGGAGCTGCAATTCTTTTATGATCAGATAGTAAAGGATTCCTCCGAAACGACGGATATTGACACAGCCTGGTCGACGCATGCTGTGAAAATGAGGTATGCAGAGCGGCCCCGTCGGCATTTTGCCGTCAACTGGTCCTTGATGAAGACCCTGGCTGCTGCATCTGCGTTTTTTATCCTGATCCTGACGTGGCAATTATTAAAAAAAAATAAACCCACGCCAGATCACCTGCCGGCTATTGCTGCAACAGGTACCCATAAAGAATCAAGAGCGGCTACTACCTTGCCCGATGGCACCATCGTGCACCTGAATGCAAAAAGTACGATTAGTCAGGCCGAAGGATTCGGCAAAACAACAAGAGAGGTGTTCCTGACAGGAGAAGCTTACTTTGAAGTAACACGTAATAAACAGTTGCCTTTTATTGTGCATACAGACGCAGCTGATATTGAGGTATTGGGTACTAAGTTCAATGTGCGCAACTACTCGAATGAGCACAGGATGGAAGCCGCACTGCTGACAGGAAGCATAGAATTGACGTTGCATGAAGACAGGCAGCATAAGATACTTTTGAAACCTTCCGATAAGATCATTGTAAAGCAAAATGCGGATAAAAATATAATGGCTGCCGACCGGCTCAAGAAAGTTGAGCTGACAAGCATCAAGCTCCAGGATAGTGTCATCACCGAAACTTCCTGGTTGAATGATAAGATGGCTTTTTACGATCGACCGCTTTCAGAAATAGCACTGGACCTGGAGCGACAGTTTGATGTACACATTGAGTTGACAAATGAAGCTGTACGCGCGTATAAATACACCGGTGTGTACGATGAAGGTAGCGCAGAAGATATTTTGAAGATCTTACAAATGATCAAACCATTTAAATATACCATTACTAACAAACAAATCATCATTTATTAATATAACCCAACTGCCTATGGTCTAACGCCTGTGCTGAAAAGTGGAGGGGATCCCACACCTTACCACTATAAAATCTCCTGCCAAATCTACAACTGACTAAAACCAAATTATGAAAATTAGCGATTGCTATTCTTCTGTAAGGGCTTTTTTTTGCTTATGGAAAATTAAATTGATTATGAGATTATCCACCTTGTTCGTTTTTATTGCCTTACAAGTTTCGGCTAAAAATCATGCACAGGAAACCATTAACCTCAAGGTTGTCAATGCCAACATCCAGGAGATCTTTAAGAAAATAGAAGATCAGACCAGGTACAGATTTTTTTATAGCAGCGATGACCTGCCGGCCGATCAGCGGTTTTCCATCGACATAGAGAATGCAGGGATTAACCAAACACTATCTACGTTGTTCAGTGGAACCAATTATAACTGGAAGCTCGTACATAACAACAGGGTAGTAATTTCTCTTTCCAGCCAAACATTTGTTGCCAGTGTAAAATATAAAAAGGTTACAGGCGTGGTACGTGCTGAAGGCGGTACGGCCATTTCCAGGGCATCGGTAAAAGTAAAGAATACCGCCAGGGGCACAACCACGGACAACGATGGCAACTTTACCATTGAAGTGGCAGAGGGCGAGATCCTCGAGATCTCAGCCATAAACTATGAGCCGGTGGAAATTACTATTGGGAACACATCGCAAATCAATGTAACCTTAAAGCTCAGCGAAGCGCTGCTGGGAGATGTGGTAGTGGTAGGTTATGGTACAAAAAGACGCCAGGACGTCACAGGTGCAGTGGTCAAAGCCAACTTACTGGTGCAAAAGCAATCCCCTAACTCGAACGTCATGTCCTCCTTAAGAGGAACAGTCCCGGGCCTTACCGTAGGACAGGTCACAACAGCAGGCAGCGACCCCACGCTGATGGTCCGGGGAAGGAACTCGATCTCCGGGACAACCGCTCCGCTGATCGTCCTGGACGGCCTTATCTACAGGGGATCGATCACATCCATCAACCCTTCGGATATTGCAAGTATCGATCTGCTCAAAGATGCAAGCGCTGCCGCCGTATATGGTTCCCAGGCATCCAACGGTGTCGTATTGATCACGACAAAGAGTGGCGCAGGCGGGTTGGACAAGGTATCGATCGATTACACAGGATCTTATTCCGTTCAGGATATGACGAAGAAAGAAATGCGCCCCATGACGGGCCCCCAGTTCATACAAAAAATTGGCGATTGGTACCTCTCTGAAAGCAGGGACCCCAACGACCCAACCAAAATGAACCCCAACTGGGATCCCAGCACCAAACTTGCCGCTGTCGAGGCCGGCAATTATAAGAACGGCTATACCGCAGACTGGTGGAAACTGCTTACAAACCCCAGCCCCCGGATCCAAAATCATACCATTGGCTTCAGTGGCAGATCAAAGAAGACGAAATTCTATTTTGGCTACGGTTATTTTGATCAAAAAAATCTCATCCGGAATGATAACTACAAAAGACATAGTTTCCGGCTGAACCTGGATACAAAAGCATTGGATTGGCTGACCATCGGTGCACAGACCGGACTATCCGTCAACGACTACAGCGGCGTATCTCCGACATTTTCCGACATCATGTACTTAAAACCGTATACCCTGCCTTTTGACCCCACCACAGGCAATATGCTGCAATTTTATGCGAACACTACCACTCCCACCGCCATTGAGATACTCAAAAGGTCGAGAGACCTGGACAGGAACCTCAACTTCATAGGCAATCTTTACGCCAGTGCGGACATCCCCTTCATCAAAGGATTGAACTATCGTGTGAATTTCGGGAACAATTATATCTACTATAACAGATTTAATTACAATGCCCCGACTGTTGAAGCCACGGCATACAGGACCTACATGACCGACTATTTTCAGACAATAGACAATATCCTCACTTACAAAAGGGACTTTGGACTGCATGGCGTAGATGTCACCTTGCTGTATGGCGCTGAGATCAACAGGCACAATGGTTCCAAAGATTCAGCGGCAGGCATTCTCAACGGTGCATTATCTTACAACAGGCTGGATGTAGGGGATGCCTCGCGGCTTACCGTGTCCAACGATCCTTCCATACTACCCTGGAAGGAACAGGCCGTTTATCAGATGGCAAGAGCCTCCTACTCGTTCGATAGGAAATATATCCTCACCGGCACCGTAAGAAGAGACGGCTTCTCCGGTTTTTCCAGCAAGAACAAATTCGCCGTATTCCCCTCCGTTGCTTTTGCATGGCGAATGAGCAATGAGAACTTTATAAAACCATACGCATGGATAAACGATCTTAAATTGCGGGTGTCCTACGGATCTACAGGCAACAGGACGGTGGGCAGATATCAAACCCTGTCGCAGATAAGTGTAGGATTGGGCAACGGATATTTATACGGTTCGTCAGGAGGTGCGCAGCTTGGATCATTCCTCAGCCAGCTGCCTAATACCAATTTGAAGTGGGAAACCACCAACTCATTTAATACCGGTGTAGATTTTGCATTGTTCAACAATCGGCTTTCCGGATCGCTGGATATCTATTTCTCCCAGTCAAAGAATCTCCTGAACGCCAGGGCTACCCCGACGATAACCGGGTTCTCAACCTACCTGATCAACATTGGCAAGATCCAAAACAGGGGACAGGAGCTGAATATCACAGGCGTCCCGATCTCAACAAAAGCTTTCAGATGGGACATAACGGTAAATTTCTTCAGGAACAGGAATAAAGTATTGGATATTGACGGCACAGGTAAGAATTTAATCAATGGCGCGGATCCTATCCTGAGCTTCTTCATTGGTCAGCCGTATGGCGTAGTATACGATTATAAGATCACCGGCATGTACCAGATTGGAGAAGCCATACCTGCAAGCCTGGTAGCACAGGGCTTTAAGGCGGGACAATACAAGATCGAAGAGGTTAAAAAGGACGGCGTCATTACACCCGACGACAAACAAATATTAGGCAGACTAGATCCTTCATACAGCTTTGGTATCTCAAACAGCGTTACATACAAAAATCTTCAATTAAAATTCTTTATCAATTCCGTTCAGGGAGGGAAGAATGGCTACCTGGGCAAACCCGGTATTATGCTGCAAAATCCTGATCAAATCAGGAATAACAATGGTTTTGTATTCGACTACTGGACACCCAATAACCCGGATGCCCGCTATAGAAGCATAGCCGCTTATGTGGCAACACTGGGAGAGAATTTTTGGCCTTACATGTCGAGGAGTTTCGTTCGCCTGCAGGATGCAACGCTTACGTATAGTTTGCCCGAAGGTATCCTGCAGCGGGTAAAAGGGATAAGAGCATTGAGTATCTATATCAATGCGCAAAACCTGCTGACCTTTACCAAATGGGATGGTTGGGACCCGGAGGCAAATCCGCCCGCCAGCCAAAGGTCATCGCTTGGACAAAGAATGCCGGGAGGGCTGGGACTGGACCCCAATGGATATCCCGTAATGAAGAACTACTCTTTGGGAATAAACGTAACATTTTAAGGATCATACAAAGAAAAAAATAATGAAAAAGATATTATATATCCTTACTATAGGGACTTTTCTATTCTCCTGCAAGAAGAGCTTCCTGGACGAAGACCCGCTGTCCATATACACACCGGATAACTCGCTTCAAACTTCAGCGCAATTCCAGCAGGCTATCAATAATGTATACAATGGTGTCAGAAATATTTATATGGGGAATATGAACCTGGACACCTATTTCGGATTGTACTACGCCACTGATTTTGCCTTTAATGCCACGGACTACGACCCTGCTGCCAAATTGAATGCATACAAAGCCACCATGGTGCCCAGCTATTTTATTCCTCAAAATATCTGGACTGCCTATTACAAGATCATTACCAACGCCAATCTGGTGATTGCCAGAGTGCCCGGCGCCACGCAGCTTTCTGACGCCGATAAGAATAGTTTCCTTGGACAGGCGCTGTTCTTCAGGGCATATTCATATAATATCCTGGCCAACCTGTTCGGCGGAGTGCCCATTGAGCTGAATGAACTTTCACAGCCTAAATACGATTATGTCCGTGCTTCCAGGAATGAGGTGTACCAGCAATGTAAGATGGACCTGCAGCAGGCAATAGGATTATTAAAGAACATTAATGAAGTGAGCGACGGCGTTGTGAACAAACAAATTGCACAACACACACTGACCGAAGTGTCCATTTCCTTAAAAGACTATGACGGGGCCATTGCCAGCGCCACGGATGTAATTAATTATTCCGGCGTTTCTTTGATGACCAGCCGGTTTGGAAGAAGAGCCGGTGCCCCGGGTGATGTATATCGTGACCTGTTTGAATACAACAATCAAAATTACAGTACAGGCAACCACGAAGGGCTCCTGGTGATCCAAACGGCATTGAATAATCCGGCTGCCGTGGGCGATCAGACGGCCTGGGCGGTCGTTCCAAGCCTGGGAGGCTTAAGGATCGTGGAAACATCGAGCAATACCAAGAAAACCGTACTCTTCAACGGAAGTTTTGTAGACAGCATTTCTTCCAATGGCATTGGCTGGATCCGGCCAACATCGCATTTCTTTTATGAAATTTGGACGCCGGGCGATATCCGTAATTCATCTTATAATATTGTAAGGGACCTGCGCATTTCCGGCGTTGGTTCAACCTCCCCTGATTACGGCAAATGGTACGTCAAAGATGGGTATAAGAACAAGGTCCTGCCGGCGGATTACAGAGACACCATTCGCAATTTCTACCCGGTGATCAGAAAGACATCTCCTTCGGCAGGCGACTTTGTTGCGGTGGCAGGACCAGCAGTAGTAACCAACCTGACCAATCCGTTCGGAGGCATCCTGCTGAATGGCGCTACAAAGCTGTTCATGCAAAAATATATGGCCCGCGTAGCAGAGACCTACTTACTGAGAGCGGAAGCGTATCTTGGAAAATCGCAGCAACAGAGCGCAGCAGATGATATAAACGTGCTAAGGACCAGGGCTAATGCCACCCCGGCTACAGCCGCGGAAATGAATATGGATTATATTCTGGACGAACGCCTGAGAGAACTCTATTTAGAAGAGTTCAGGGCCGTCACGCTTACCCGTTTGGGGCTGTTATACGATCGCGACAAAAGGTATAACCCGAGATCCGGGTTGACCATTGAACAGTACCATAATGTGTGGCCGATCCCTTCGACGGAAATAACCCAGAATACCGGCGCAGTCCTCAAACAGAATGACGGGTACCAGCAATAGCATTATATCACCACCAACTCGAAGAAAGCTGCGGGGTCCAGGTATTTGTTTGCCAGCTCCTGCAGCTCTTCGGGGGTGATGGTCTTTACGATGCGAATGCCTTCATAGAAATAGCGCTCGTCAAAGCCGTTCAGCAGCAGGTTCTTCCATCTGCTGGCCACCTGGAAAGGGCCGTCAAGGTCGCCCAGGATGCTGCCGATGGTGAAGTTGCGGGCCATCGCCAGCTCTTCGTCGTCGATGAGCTCCTCACGCAAAAGCTCCATCTCCTTGTATACTTCTTCGATAGTAGCCCTGCATACTTCTTTCCCCGCCTCAGTCGTGATGAGCAGCGCGCTCTCCTGCCGGTTGTTCAGCAGATAGCTGTGGATGCCATAGGTATATCCTTTATCCTCGCGGATATTCGTCATCAGCCTGGAGCCGAAAAATCCCCCGAAGACATTGTTCAGCACCTGCACCTTCTGAAAGTCCGGATGATGCCGGTTGGGAAAATTCCGCGCGATCCGGATCGAGGCCTGCACGCCATCCGGATCATTTGCGATGTCATACTTTTTCTCCGTCGCCGGCCTGATGACAGGCAATGCGGACGGGTCCGCAGCCACAGGCGCATGCAGCGGCAATGCCCCGAAATAACGCTCCAGCTCATCGGATAGGGTGGGGGGTATCTTCCCGGCGACAATGATCCGGCAGGCGCCGTGACTATAGTTTTGCTGATAAAAGCGCAGCAGATCCTCACGTTGCAGATTTTGGAGGTCCTCCAGCCTGGAATATTTTCCATAAGGATGATCCGGCCCGTACAGATAGGACTCGATCAGCCTGCCCGCAACAAAATCGCTCTTTTTGAGGTTCACCTGGAGACGCTGCTGCCCATTCTTCTTATAGATGGCCACCTCCTCTTCCGGGAAGATGGAGTCAGAGATCAGCTCCGCTACCACAGGCAACAGCTCGGAAACATGCTTGTTCAGGCAATGTAAGGTGATATCCGCCGTCTCATGATGGGAAGCCCGGCTCAGGTATGCGCCGTAATATTCGAAATGCTCGTTGATATTGAATGCAGTGCGGGCAGAAGTGCCGTTCTTCAATAGGGTGCTGACCGCCGCCGCCACCCCGTTCTTCGTTTCATGCGAGTTGCCCGCATCGAAGATCCAGCCGATCATCAGGGCATCTTCCGTGCCCAGGTCAATAACATATACTTCCACGCCATTGCTTAACACCTGCTTGCGATACAGCGGCAATTGCAAATCAAAATCCCTGGCATCCTTGATAAGGGGTGCGATCGTTCTATTGAGCATGGGAAACCCCTCCTTTGGGCTGACCACTGTGATAGTAAAGTGTGTTGCTGTTGTTGGGATCGAATAGCTGCCGGCTGGTGGCAAGTATCTCTTCCGCGGTGACGGCCTGGTATCTGCCCAGCTCCGTATTCATCATCTCGGCGTCACCCAGCAGCTCATAAATAGCCAGGCTGTTGGCACGGTTCATCACGCTCATGTCTTCAAACACAATGGCCGACTCCGTCTTGTTCTTTATTTTCGTCAGCTCTTTTTCAGAGATCTTTTCCGATTGCATCTTTTCTAACTCTTCCTCCACAGCCTTATCCGCCGCTTCCAGGCTTACGCCTTTGATCAGCTTGCCTTCGATGACCACCAGGCCTTCGTCCACCGAGCCCGTGTGATAGCACTCGATCTGGCTGAATAGTTTCTTCTCCTTGATCAAAGCCTGGTGCAGGCGCGAGGAACCTCCCCCGCCCAGCACTTCCGTGATCAGGTCGGCCACATAATAGCCCTGCTCCAGCCGGGAAGCCATGTGATAGGATTTATACAGGGCATCCAGGGGCACGTCAGCCGTAACTTCCAGCTTTCTTACCTCCTGCTGGCGGGGCTCCTTCGGCAAATTACGTACGTACTTTTCACCGGAAGGGATATCCCCAAACCATTTTTCCGCCAGGGCCCGCACCTGTTCCGTCTTCACTTTCCCCGCCACCACCAGGATGGCATTCACGGGCCGGTAATATTTAAAGAAGAATTGCCGCACATCCTCCAGCCGCGCATCTTCGATATGGCTCAGCTTGCTGCCGATGGTCATCCAGCGATAGGGGTGCTGCTTATAGGCCAGCTCCCGCATTTTAAACCAGACATCCCCATAAGGTTTGTTGATATAATGCTCCTTGAATTCTTCGCAGACCACTTTCCGCTGCACTTCCAGGCTCTTCTCGCTAAAAGCAAGGGACAGCATCCGGTCGCTTTCGAGATAAAAAGCCGTCTCGATATTTTCCGCCGGCAGCTGGATATAATAATTGGTGAAGTCGTTGGTGGTATAGGCATTGTTCTCTCCCCCCGCCAGCTGCAGCGGCGTTTCGAAATCTTCAATGTTCACAGAGCCGCCAAACATCAGGTGCTCGAACAAATGCGCAAAGCCCGTCTTCTTCGGATCCTCGTCCCGGGCGCCAACATCATATAGCACATTCACTACAGCCATAGGGGTGGAATGATCCTCGTGTACCAATACCCTCAGTCCATTGGACAGCTGAAACCTATCGTATTTTATCATAAATGGATTCCTTCCCTATTGTAAGGGATCGCAAATTTACGGAAAGTTTAAAGAATACTCTTCACGCGCATGACATGCTCCTGAAGATCCCCTTTCCGCTTGACGATGATCTTCACCTTTTCGCCCACGCTTTGCAGGATGTTCTTGTATATCTGGATATTATTGCTGAAGTTGTTGTTCACAGCGATCACCACGTCGTCCAGCTTCAGGCCCGCCTTTTCCGCGGGCGAACCCGGCATCACATCCCCGATCCTGATCTCGCCCTCCAGCCAGTAGATGCCCAGTCCCGTATAGGAATAATCGAACTGGTCCCGGTAGTGGGTATTGGGATACAGGAAGATCTCCCTCCGGTCGTAATTCAGGGTCACATTGAAGCGACGCAGGATATCGTTCCCCAGCAGCCCCCCCAGGTTGGGATACGAGGTCACATTATAATCGTCATCAAAAACATAGGTAGGCACCTTCCGGAACCTGTATGGGCCTAACCGCACCTCCTTCAACGTGGTGAGCGTCATATTCGCCTTGCCGCCAAGGCCCTGGGCCTGCGTCTGGTAGAACTTCCGCTTGGGATCGAATATACTGCTGTCATTCACAAAATCGGAGGACAGCAGCATGCAAAGCCCCGCCCCCGTGTCAAAATAAAAACGCGCATTGATGCTCTCGCCATCCCGCACCGTGGCCGTCTGGATCGGCAGGCTGGCAATGACAGGCTTCAGCAGATGGCCCCCCTTCGGATACTTGATGATCCCCTTGCTATAAACATAGACCCTGGCGCTGTCATAGTTGATGTGGACAATGTACCGCGAAAAAAAGCTATAGCCAATGATGCCGTCTACTTTCTCCCCATATACGCTGCTGAGTATATCGTAATCGTTCACATGAAAGTTGAGACTGTCCACCCGGAGGCCGGGCAAACGCAGGCTCTCATTGTAAATAAATTTCACCTGCCGCACGCCGGCAATGCCCAGGATCGTCTTATCCGAAGGCAGAGAAGCTATCTTCAGCCGCTGACAGGTAGCCGAATCCAATGAGATCCCTCCGCTCCCGGTATCCAGGATGAAGTTGAGGCTGTCCGGGAAATCACCGATGCAGGCCCTTACCAAAATGACGCCTCCCGTAAATACGGTAAAAGGGAAGCTGGTGATCAGCTTGGCAGGTGGCGGCACGAACTTCTCCTGTGCCTCCAGCGGACGATTTGAAAAAAAGACCGAGGGGATTAATAAGAACAGTAGATACCTGAAAGATCGGACCGGAAGATAAGGCATGAAAAAAGGGTGTTTTTTCTGGCAAAGCATAGCTGGCGTGATTCGAATGTGATCGGAACACTAAATATATCACCATTTTACCATTATGACAAGCCACTCATCCTCTTTTTAAACAGGCGTAAACCGGCCTTCAACCAGGAGCAGCCTGGCTTCAATAAAGTTCCGGCGCCGGACATTTTTCTACGAACTGCTGTTTTCAATGGATACAAGGTTCCCTCCCATGGACCAGCCGTCTTTGCCGGTACCTTGCTATTCCATATCCCTGCCCTACCTTTACAAAATAATTCACCTGGCAATGAACCTACCCGATCTGTATAAAAAAGCTTACGACCGCGAATTCTTAGACATCGAAGAAGGCGTATTCCTTTTTCAGAACGCCCCCCTTTCCGAGCTGATGTACCTGGCCGACGAGCTGCGTAAAATGCAGGTCCCGCACGGAAAGGTCACCTGGCAAATAGACCGGAATGTCAACACCACCAATGTTTGTATCGCCAACTGCAAATTCTGCAACTTCTACCGCATCCCCGGCCATGCCGACGCCTATATCACTGACATCGCTACCTACAAAAAGAAAATAGAAGAGACCTTCCGCTGGGGAGGCGATCAGCTGCTCCTGCAGGGAGGACACCACCCCGGGCTGGGCCTGGAATTCTATACGACCCTCTTCCGCCAGCTGAAAGAGCTTTATCCCGCCCTGAAGCTGCATACGCTGGGACCACCCGAAGTAGCCCACATCTGTAAGAAAGAAAAAATGAGCCACCACGACGTGCTGACAGCCCTGAAAAAAGCAGGAATGGACTCCCTGCCCGGCGCCGGAGCCGAGATCCTCGTGGACAGGGTACGACGCCTGATCAGCAAAGGCAAATGCGGCGCACAGGAATGGCTGGACATCATGCACGAAGCCCACAAGCTGCATATCACCACCTCCGCCACCATGATGTTCGGACACGTAGAGACCCTCCACGAACGATTCGAGCACCTGGTGAAGATCCGGGAGGTACAATCCAGAAAACCCGCCGAAGCTAAAGGCTTCCTTGCTTTTATACCCTGGACCTTCCAGGACGTCGATACCCTCCTCACCCGCATCAGGGGCGTACACAACCTCACCACCCCGGAAGAATACATTCGCATGATCGCGCTCAGCCGTATCATGCTCCCGAATGTTAAGAATATCCAGGCATCCTGGCTCACTGTAGGCAAGCAGACCGCCCAGCTTTGCCTGCACGCAGGCGCCAACGACTTCGGCAGCATCATGCTGGAGGAAAATGTGGTAAGCGCCGCAGGCGCCCCTCACCGCTTCACCGCCAAAGGCATCCAGGAGGCCATCAGGGAGGCAGGCTTTGAACCCCAGCTGCGCAATCAGCAATACGAATGGCGGCCTCTTCCCGCGGCCATGGAAGAACAGGTTATAAACTATTAGTGCTCATAGGCTAAGTATTTACCCTTGTTTTTTTGTAGTTCCGGAAACTTAAACGGACGATTTTGCGTTTGTTAGGAACAGCTTTACAATATCCATGAAAAGCCCGTTCCGCAAACTTATACGTATATCGGTCATTCTGTTTGTACTGGTACTCCTGTTCAATTTCTTCGGCTATTACGTAAATCACCTTAAATCATTAGAAAATAAGGAGTTAACAGAATCGATCCACCAGTCGGCCCGGCAACAGACCCTTAGCCAGCTCATCACCAGGGAATCCATCCTGCTGCTCAGCGATCCGGAGAAAAAAGCCATCCCGGCGCTGAAGGATTCGCTCTCCCGCCACCTGGCCACCTTTCAGGCAGAGCAGGAGCTCCTGCAAAAACAGGCGGGCGCCGCTAAGCCGCCTGTGCCAGATAAGATATTCCAGATCAAGCTGTTACTATCCGGCTCCCAGCAATTCTTCCAATCCCTGACAGCCATCGGGCAAGAGCTTGCCCAGGGCGATTCCGCCTTTGTGGCGATCAACAAACACCTGTACCTCCGCGATCTCCTGCACAGCGAGGAGCAATACAGCGAACTGATGGACCAGGTCACCGCCTACTATTCAGCGCTGGCGAATGAAAAGAACAGCGAAGTATCTACCATCGACACCGGAAAATTTATTTCCCTGGTCATCGCCATCATCTGCATGGCCCTCCTGGTATTGGAACCCGCGTTCAAGAAAGGAGAAACCAATTACAATGAGCTCCAAAAAGCGCGAAACGACCTGCTGAATGAAAAGAAATTCCTGGCTTCCATCCTTCAATCCCAAACCAACTATGTCATCCGGATCCATCGCAACGGTCATTTCACCTATACCAATCCGGCCTTCCGCAAAACCTTCGGGTATACGGAACAGGATCTGCAACATGTCCTTTTCTATAATACTATCTTTCCAAAGGACCTGGCCCGCTGCCAGCAGGTCGCCAATGAATGCTGGAACAATCCCGGGAAGATCTCCCGCCTGTTGATCCGTAAGCCCATCGGCCAGTCCCGCCAGTTCCTCTGGACAGAATGGGAATTCCTCGCCCTCCAGGATGAGAGCGGACAGGTCAATGAGATCCAGGGCATCGGGCTCGACGTTTCGGAGAAGCTGCAAACACAGCAGGTAAAGGAAGACGCCATCCGCACCCTCTCCTACGCAATGACCTACGCCAAAATGGGCTCCTGGAAGCTGGACTTCGTCACAGGCGAATTTTCCCTCAGCAGGGAGTTCAAAGCGCTCCTGGCCATGGACGAAGAAGATCCTGATAAGATCTCCATGGACTCTTTCCTCAACACTTACGTGGTGCCGGAAGACTACACCATGGTCTCCGATGAGCTGGCAAGGGCCATGCAGCATAAAGAGAACAAAGGCTACGAGAATGCTCTCTCCTGCCGTGTCATCACCAAGCAGGGGTGGATGCGGTACCTTTCCATCAAAGGAAGAGTGACGGACGAACAGGTGCAATTCGGCATCGCACAGGACATCACCTCCCAGAAGGAGTCGGAAAATGCCCTGCTCAACAGCGAGCAGAAATTCCGCCTGCTGGCAGAGAACTCCGAGGACATCATCAGCGTCCACGCCATCGACGGCACCATCTGGTACCTCTCGCCTTCCGTAAAGACAGTGCTGGGCTATGAAGTGGACGACGTCATCGGCAGGTCCTTCGAGCATTATGTCCACCCCGACGACAGGCTGAAATTCCTCAAGGCGGATCAAATGCCCTCCTTCTCAGGCCAGGACAGCCTTATCGTCCGTTACCGCATCCTCTGCAGTGACGGCAGCTATATCTGGCTCGAGACCATCATCAAGCCCATCGTAGATGAAGAAGAGCTGGTCAAGCTGATCTGCACTTCCCGGAACATAACGGACAGGAAAATAGCGCAGGAAAAGCTGAAGAAAAAGGATCAGCTGCTGCACGCCGTAGCGCAAGCTACCCACTCGCTCCTGATCAACACCGACCTGGACCAGGCCATCAAAGAATCCATCCAGACCCTGGGCAACAAAGCGCTTGTCGACAGGGTCTATGTGTTCCAGAACCATTTCGACGCCATTGAGCAAAAATGGTTCACCACCGAGACCTATGAATGGACGGAAGACCCCGCAGACCTGCGCATTCACAGGCCCAACGTAAAGGACATCCCCTTCGACAGCATAAAAAAGATCATCCAGCCCCTGCTGGCAAAGCAACCCTTCGTCAGCTACAAGAGCAAAGAGGGAGATCCCCAGCTGGTGGAGATCTACAACCGCAGCACCCTCCTGTCCTCCGTCGCCGTCCCCATCTTCCTGAAGAACGAGTTCTGGGGCTTTGTGGGATTCGATGAATTGAAAAAGGAAAGGGAATGGTCCGAAGCAGAGTTTTCCATCCTCCGCTCCTACGCCTCTTCCCTTGCAGCTGCGATCGAGCGGAAACAGATCGAGGTGGAGCTGGTGCAGGCAAAAGAGCTGGCCGAATCCGCCAGCCACGCCAAAAGTGAGTTCATGGCCAATATGAGCCACGAATTGCGTACGCCCATGAACGGTATCATCGGGTTCACGGACCTGGTGCTGACCACCGAATTGCAAAAAGCCCAGCGCGATTATCTGCAGAATGTAAAGAAATCAGCCTACGGCCTGCTGGGCATCATCAATGATATCCTGGACTTTTCGAAGATCGAAGCCGGCAAGCTGCTCATCGATCATATCCTCTTCAAGCTGGACGAGCTGATAGAAGAGACCATCGACATGCTTACCCTTAAAGCTTTTGAAAAAAAGCTGGAGATGCTGTACAAGGCCGACCCTTCCATCCCCTCCCAATTCCTGGGCGACCCCGTCCGTATCCGGCAGATCGTGGTAAACCTCCTGGGAAATGCCATCAAGTTCACTGGCGACGGAGAGATCCTCGTGTCTATCCAAAAGACCGGCGAGACCTACCAGCAGGATGGAAAACAGTATATGAAGCTGGCCATCCGGATAAAAGACACGGGCATCGGCATCCGCAAAGAGAAATTGCAGAAGATCTTCGAAAGCTTTACCCAGGCTGACACCTCCACCACCCGGAAATACGGTGGTACAGGGCTGGGCCTCACCATCTCAAAAAGCCTCTCCGAGCTGATGGGCGGTCATCTGACAGTGGAAAGCGAGCCCGCTAAGGGCAGCGCGTTTACGCTGCACCTCACCCTGGAAGTAGCCAACCACCAGCCCGAAGTCCTGCTGCCAAAAGAGCCACTGCTGAAAAAGGTGCTGATCGTAGATAACAACAGTTCCAACCTGGAGCTGATGAAAGAGAACTTCGGATATCTCAACATCCCCGCCGATACGGTCCCGGATGCCGCCGCCGCCCTGGCCGGCATGAAAGAAGCCATAGAGAAAAAAGAACCGTATGATCTCATCGTCACCGACCATCTCATGCCGGGAATGGACGGCATCGCCCTGGTGAAAGAAATGAAAAGAGCCTTCCCCGGCCAGGAACAGTCATTCATCCTGATGCTGTCATCCCCGGAAAAAAATATCTACCAAAGCGAGGCGGCAAAAGCAGGTATCAATAAATTCCTCTCGAAGCCCGTGAAAATGCATGAGCTGCACGCCACCCTCCTTTCCCTCTTCGAAAAGAATATGCAGAACGACAGCCTCCATCCATCCCTGCCCGGCAACGTGGAAAAGATCACCGAACCCACCAGCATAATGGTCGCCGATGACGACCCTATCAATATGCTGCTCATTTCCGAAGTCCTGCGCAGGATGGGCTTCGAGGTCATACAGGTGAGCAACGGCCAGGACGCCCTTGACAGATTGCCCCACTGCGAGCCCGTCATCATCTTTATGGATGTGAATATGCCCGAAATGGATGGCTATGCCACCACCCGCGCCATCCGCAAAATGCCGGAACCTTATTGCAACATCCCCATCGTCGCCCTGACGGCCGACGCAATGAAAGGCGATCGGGAAAAATGCCTGGACGCCGGCATGAATAACTACATCTCCAAGCCCTTCCGCCTGGAAGAGATCGACGAAGTGCTGCGCGCCTACACCCTCATGGTATGACCGCACCTCATAGGACGAACCGGTAGCCCACGCCTTTGATCGTTATGATCTCCAGCGAATCATCCGCTTTCAGGTAGCTTCTTATCTTGGTGATATATACGTCCAGATTACGGCTGTTGAAAAAGCTGTCATTGCCCCAGAGCAATTGCAGGACATCCTTCCGGTCGATCACCTTATCCCGGTGCATATACAGGAATTTCAACAGCTCATTCTCCCGGAAAGACAGCTTCCGCTCTGCATCATCCAGCGCCAGTACCTGGCGCTTCCAGAGGAACCGGTATCTTCCAATGCTCACCGGACCTTCCGATAATGCAACAGCAGCGCCTTCCCTGCTTCGCAGCGTGTTATGGATCCGCACGATCATCTCCTCCATGCTGAACGGCTTCCGGATATAATCGTTGCCGCCCAGGGTAAACCCCCTCACCACATCCTCCGTCCTCCCCTTGGCCGTAACAAAAAGGATTGGCACTTCCTTGTCCAGGTTACGGATCTCCTCCGCGATCTCAAAGCCATCCTTATTGGGCAACATTACATCCAGCACACATACGTCGGGACGCAGCTTCGTAAAGGAAGGCAGCACCTTCGCTCCGTCATTTTCCATGACCACCTCGAATCCCCGGCTTTCCAGGCTCTCTTTTACGATCTTGCCCAGGAACAGCTCGTCCTCAACATACAATACTTTTATTTTACGCATATCCACGGGGAATTTTGATGGTGAACCGGCTGCCTATACCTTCCTCGCTGTCCACAGTGATCGCTCCACCCTGCCGCTGCACGACATACGCCACATAGCTGAGACCCAGACCATAGCCTTTCACGTTATGGTGATCTCCCGTAGGCACCCGGAAGAACTTCTCGAAGATCCGGTCCCTGTACCCCGCGGGAATACCCATTCCATTGTCCGTCACTACCAACACCAGCAGGTCCTGCTCCGCCGCCAGGTCCACCCGCAGGACAGGATCGATCCGGCTGTATTTTAAAGCATTGTCCAGCAGGTTGTAGACCACACTGGTGAAATGCAGCTTGTCCGCCCGCAGCTGGAACAGCCCGTCTTCCTTCGCCACCATGTCCACCTTCGCATGGTATTTCTCAAACTGCAGCCGCATGGACCCCATCACCTCTTTCACCAATACTTTCAGGTCGAAATCTTCCCGCTTCAGCTCGATCTCCTGCCTTTCGAACAACGACAGCTTCAGCACCTTATCCACCAGCAGGGACAACCGCTGCAGCTCATGCGCGGAGATGTCCAGGTATTCCTGCGTACGTGCAGGGTCCTGCAATGCATTGAAATTCTTCAATGCCTCCACCGCCACGCTCACCGTCGCAATAGGCGTCTTCAACTCATGGGTGATATTGCTGATAAAATCATTTTTCAGGAGGGTCAGCTTTTGCTGCTGCCGCCAGTTGCGGTAAAGCAAAAGGAAAGAAAAGATGGTTACCCCCACCAGCACCAGGGAGAACAACACCTGCGGACCCAGCCGCCGCGCCGTCAGCCAGAAAGTATTGCCCAGCTGCAGCTGATAGCTCCTGGGATTGGCAAATCCAAGGATCACCCGCTGATCCGTACTGTCCTGAAAAAAAATATTCTTCTTCCTGTCCACCTGCCCCACCAGCACGGTGAAAGGCGTCCGGATACCTTCCCGGTCCAGCACCTGCCTGAATTTTGCATCGATCTCCTTCACCGTAACAGAATCCTGCAGCGAATCCGCCCCCGACAGGAATTCGGCGACACTTACCCCGGGCCCGCCTCCAGGCCCAGGCCCCCGGTAGAATACCCGGTGCATCTCCGAATCCGGCAGATCATCGACGCCCTCACCCGCCCTGGCCCTCCCACTCACGTTCACCACCACGGCACGACGATTCTTCCCCGCACTGTCCATCGTTACCTTGTCCCGTATGACATTCGCCATAATTTGTAGCCCCGAAGGATCCGGCATCCGGATATGGAAGGTAGTATCGAAATGCAGCTTGGTAGCCTGCAGCTTAAATAGGGTCTCCCGGAACAGCAGCTGGGTACGCAGGGTCAGCACCTTGTTCTCCTCCGTATAGTTCTTTTTCAGCCAGTATGCCTGGAACAGCACGATCGCAGCGATCGTCAGCACCATCAGCGTTATGGATATCCGGAGCTTGTTCACGGCCTAAATATAAAAAATAGGCCCTTGTCCTCCTGAAAGTATTAACCTTAATTAACATTAAACCAATGGCCTTTAACCTCCTTTCCCCCACGTCAAAAATAGATTTGTAGCCTAAAAACATCATGATGGCCCCTGGTAAAAAAATACTGCTGACAGCCCTCCTCTTCTCCAGCCTCCTGGCCGCACACGCCCAGGTAAAAGAAGGCCGCATCGTTTACGAGCGGAAAATAAATATGCACCGCCGGCTGGGAGACCCCAGCATGAATAGCATGGTGCCGGAATTCAGTACCAACAAGGTAGAGCTGCTCTTTTCCGCCGATGAATCGCTCCTGCGCAATATCAAAGAAGAAGAGGACATCCGCGACCAGGCAGGACAGGACAACAATGGTCCCATGATACGAATACGCTTTGGTAGCGGCGACGACCAGACCTACAAAAATTACAGCGAAGAAAAAATGATCCAGCAGCGGGAGATGGGCCCCAAAAAATACATCATCGAAGACAGCTTTCCCCATCAAAGCTGGAAGCTGGAGGCTGACACCCAGACCATCAAAGGCCATCTTTGCAAAAAAGCCGCCTGCAAAGGTCAGCAGGGCAACGCCATCATCGCCTGGTATGCCGAAGACCTCCAGTCACCCTCCGGGCCCGAAGTCTATGGCGGCCTTCCCGGCCTGATCCTGCAGCTCGACAGCAATGACGGAGAAATGACCTACACCGCCGTAGAGATCAGCAGCGCCTCCGATCGCAAGCTGGTACATGCACCCACCGATGGTAAAAAGATCACCCGCGCAGCCTTCAAAAAAATGATGGAAGAGCAATTTGGCGAAGCCGGACCCGGCGGCAGGCCCACCATCCGCATCATCCGGCAATAAGGCTACTCCGTCCGCAGGCTGTCCACGGGATTGGCCATGGCTGCCTTGAAAGCCTGGAAACTTACCGTCAATAAAGCCATCAGCACGGTCAATAGCCCTGCGGCAAGGAACACCCACCAGGACAGGGTCGTCCGGTAGGCAAAATCCTCCAGCCAATGATGCATCAGCCACCACGAAACAGGTGTGGAAATGACAAAGGCAACGAGCAAAAGGATCACAAAATCCTTGTTGAGCAAAACAGTTATATCCGCGACACTCGCACCCAGCACCTTGCGGATGCCGATCTCCTTGGTCCTCCTTTGGGCCGTGAACATCCCCAGTCCGAAGAGACCCATACAAGAGATAAAAATGGTGATGCCCATCGCCACATTTATCAGCCATGCCGTCTTTTCCTCCTGGCCATAGAGGAATCCGATAGATTCATTCAGGAAGCTGTATTGAAAGTCCGAGTGGGGAAATACCTTTTTCCACTCTTTCTCCAAGCCCGCCAGCAGCGCCTTGACCTCCGCGGAATTCTTCTCCGACGCTGTCAGCTTGATAGCTACACTGCGCTTCAGCCACCAAAAATTCCCGATCACCGCGGCAGCGATGGCATCATGGAAAGACCCCTGATAAAAATCCGCCACGATGCCGACAATAGGATAAGAGCGCTCTCCGGCGGGGCCCTTCCAGTAAAGTCGTTTCCCCAGCGCATCCTCCGGACGTTTAAAGCCAAGGGTCTTTGTCAGCGTTTCATTGACGACGAATTCCGTCAGGCTGTCGTTATGCAGCAGATTGCGTCCTGCGATCAGCTTCATCTGGTAGAAAGGAATATATCCCTCGTCCCCGGCCTCGCCCACCGCCTCCAGGCTTACTTCCCGCTCGTCCTTATAGGTAAAGCCCATGGTCATTTTCGCAAAGCCCATGGGAGCGTTGGCCTGTAGCTGTACCTTATCGATGCCTTTCAGCTGCTGTATATTCGAAGCAAATACCTGCAGCTTCCCCTGTTTGTCACCCCATTTATTGATCGTGATGATCGCATCCGTATTAAACCCCTTATCAGCGTTCTTCATAAAGTTCATTTGCTTCCCGATGATCATCGCAGCAACAATAAAGATCAGGGATATCGTGAACTGGAATACGATCAACGCCTTCCGCAGCCCGACCCTCTCCGTTCCCTTATGCAAGGCTGCCCCTTTCAGGCTCAATGCCGGTAAATAGGACGACAAAAGCCTGGCGGGATAAAATCCTGCCAGGAGCGTCGTCACCACCGTGATCCCCCCAAGGAACAGGAGCACATTCGTCCGGAAAGGATGAAAGGCCAACCCCTCCGGTATGAAATCGCTGAAAGCATGCAGTACAGGCTTTACCAGCAGCACGGAGACGGTTACGGCAAAAAAAGTGAGCACGAATGTCTCTATGAGAAATTGAAAAATAATATGGCTCCGCCGGCTGCCCAGCACCTTCCGCACACCGACCTCCCTGGCCCGCTGGATGGACTGGGCCGTGGATAAATTGATAAAGTTCACCGCCGCGATCACCAGGATGAACAGGGCGACACCCATCAGGATATACAAAGTAGGAAGGTATGGCTTGCGGAAATCATCCCCGTCGTCATTCCGGTGGAACGCCTTGGAGAAATGAATATCCGTCAGGGGCTGCAGCCATAGACTTACCTTAGGACCCTTGCCATTTATAAAAGGATGCTCCTGTATATACGTATTCATCCTTTCATTCACCGTTTCCACCTTCGTTCCCTTCTCCAGCTTGACAAAGACCATGGAAGAATGGGGCCGCAGGCTGTTCCAGTCTTCCGTGGCAATGCGGCTCCTGAGAAAGCTGTGCGTAGCCGTCCCGATGGAGATAAAATCCGTATAGCCAAAGTCTGTATTGCCCGCCCAATCATTCACCACGCCGGCAACCGTCACCTGCAGCGAGTCGTCATAGACCACCGTTCTTCCGATGACCTTCGCAGCTGGCAGGTCCCCGAAATATTTCTCCGCCCTTTTTTTGGACAGCACCACCCTGAAAGGCTCATTCAGAACCGCTGCATCACCCGCCAGCCATTGATACCGGAATACCTCGAAATAGTGGGGATTGGTAATGATCGTAGTCGCCGCATACGAGCCCGCGATGCGATTGTCAAATCTTTTCGGAGGGTTATTGCCGTCAGGAACGCTCACACCCGCCAGGTAGTCATAAAAAGCTGCTTTCGCTTCAAAGCCGGGGACCTGCGTCTCGATCCCGCCCATATCGCTCAGCAGGGAATTCAGGAACATGGTATGACCATCTGGCATTTTCGCCTCCCCTACAATGCGGCAGATCCTGTCCCCATCCGGATGGTCCCGGTCAAAGCTGAACTCATAATCCGTTATAAGATAGATAACGATACAGGCGCAGATGCCCATAGCAAGACCCGTCACATTGATGGCTGTATGAATTTTGTGCCGGCTGATATTGCGCCAGGCGATCCTGAAATAGTTTTTCAGCATGGTATGGTTCCTCCGCCCGGAACACCTCCAACAAAATGCCGGATTATCAGCCGCTTGTCAATCAAATATATAGGTTTATTTACGCGCTCCGATTGTCCGCTATTGATACATTTACTGTCCGTTCGACCCTTACCTGACAATTTTAATATCCGGCCCCCGCCTGTCTTCACCCCCCTTCAGGGTCTTCCCGGCAAACCGGCTGATGCTGTACGTAAAGCTCAACAGCCAATACCTGTTCAGCACCCGGTAAGACACATCGTCGATGTAGTTCTGGCTCGTATTCCTGGAGAAGCCCGTATTCTGCCGGAGGATATCGAACACCTGCAGCCGGAACATCCCCCGCTTATTTTTGCACACCTGCGCGGCTACCCCCGCATTCCACACCAGCGGGCTGCTGTTATAGCCCGCCGGCAAACCACTGCGATGTGTATAGTCGACGTCACTGGCAAGGCTGAATACCTTCGTCGGGTACCAGTTAAAGTCCAGTGTATAGTTCTCCGTCCAGTAATGCTGGTTTTGCCCCGGCTGCAACGAATACCGGGCATCATTGTATTCCACCCTGGCGCCCCCGCTGATATCCAGCAGCTCCTTGTACGAAAATTGCAGGTCTGCGCCCTGTCCCACGGTCCAGGTATTCCCATTGTTCCGCGCTCCATTCACGAGACTCGCATTATGATCATAGCGCAGGTCGCTCTTCAGGTTCATCATGCTCCGGATAGAACGTATGGGAAAATCCCAGGATACAAAGCCATTCACCTGGTAAAGCCCATCCAGGTTCACGGGCCGGGAAGTGCGCACGCCAACACTGTCCAGCTCGTCGTCATTCACGATCCGGTGCCTGATCCCGTTGTAGTTCAGCATGGCTATAATGCTGGTGCGCTGGAAAGGATCAAAAGATCCGTAGTTAGCCCTTAATGAATGATAATACTCCTGTAACAGGCCCGGATTACCTGCCCTGATATTCAACGGATCGGAATTGTCCGGCACAGGCTGCAGCTGTGTAAGGGAAGGCTGGTTGGTATAGGTGAGATATTGCAGGTGCAGATGCTGATACTTGGTGATCTCATACTGCAGCAGCGCATTCGGCAATATGTTCCGGAAGGACTGCCGCAACAAACTATCCTTTCCGATGTATCCAAAGCTGTTCGCGGACACGGCCTGTTGCAGCGTGGCGCCCAGCGTAAAATTAAAGCCCGTACGCTGATGCCGGAAAGCCAGCCCCTCCCGGTGATAGGTGTACGTATTCCGCAGGTCATTCGTCTGCTGCTGGTTCGGCAGCGTAAATTTACCGTTCCCGTCGGCATCAAAGGTCTGCTTACCCGCCAGGTTATGGCTCTGATAAAAGTTATAGTTCGCTTCCAGCAATGATCGCTTGGACAATGGCTCCGTATAGCTGAGGACAACCCCATAATTATTGCCATGACCCGATTGGTCATACACCTGGTTCAACGTATCGGCCGCGCCTCCCTTGTAAAAGTGATTGACGGAATACAGCTTTCCGCCGCCTGTATTGTCGCTCAGCCCAAAGGAAAGGTTCGCTGACAAGGTCCGGCCCTTCCTGGCAAATCGATGGCGCAGCAGCGCATTGCTATTCCAGCTATAGCCGCTGGTATTGGCCAGCGTATTGGAGGCGCTTGTATTCAGCAGCTCGCTGCCGTCCCGGGACCTGGAGCTGTCAATGGCCGACGCCCGGCTGTTGCTCCGCTGATAGGTAAAGGCGGTGGCAAATTTCACCGAGTTGAAGCTGTCCAGCCGCACATCGGAAAAGGCATTGATCCGCTGATTCTCATTGCTCCGGTCCGTGACACCGGTATGGTCCTGGTTGAAGCTGTTCTCCGGCGACAGGTATTGCTTTGCTTCCTTTTGCCGGACCTTATCGTCCGCCCGGTTGAAGAAATAGTTGCCGCCTACCTCCGCCCCGCCCCGCCAGGTATCGCTGAAATTAAGCCCCCCGGCCTTCGTAGTGGTAATTGCCTGGCTGCTTTGCGCCAGGTCCTGCAGTGGAACGCCTGAATTGACATCCAGCGAGACCCGGCCACCGCCGCCACCCATGCCACCCCCGTTATTGAAGCCCAGCACATCCTGGAATGAAAATCCCTGCTTATTCGTGTTGTTCCACATCCCCAGCGCCGAGAGCTGCCGGTTGCCCTGGAATTGATTCAGGTTGAACTTCGCTTCCCACCGGCTGTCCCGGACTGCGTCATCTCCAAAACCGCCTGCAGCATTCCCCGCATCCCAGCCACCCCCCGCCGTCCCTTTCCCGAATAAGCCATGTTTCCTTTCCTTTTTGATCGTCAGGTTGATCGTCTTCTGGCTATTGCCGTCGTCAAAACCCGTAAACTGGCTCTGGTCCGACTTCTTATCGAACACCTGCACCTTGTCCACCGCATCCGCCGGGAGATTCTTCGACGCGATCTTCGGATCATTGCCAAAGAACTCCTTCCCATCCACAAGCACTTTTTTCACCTGCTCCCCGCCCGCCTTGATATTCCCGTTCTTATCCACCTGCACACCCGGCAGCTTCTTCAACAGGTCCTCCACCACCGCATCCGGCTTGACACGGAACGACTCCGCATTATATTCAATGGTATCATGTCGCATAGAGACAGGCGGCGCCTCCTGCTGCACCGTGACAGCTTCCAGCATGCTGCTCTTGTCCGTAAGGACGATCTCCCCCAGCTCCGCACCCTTCACCTGCTCGGTAATGTTAAAATTCCGGCTCGCCGGCCGGTAACCTACATGCGAGATCAACAGCCTGTAATTCCCCCTGCGCAGCCGCGATACCACGAAAACGCCAGTCGCCGTACTCCGGCCAAATCCCGCCAGCGAAGAATCCCGCATATCCAGCACCGTCACCGTGGCATCGGCAACAGGCACATGCGCAGCCGTGTCTCTCAGCGTGCCCCGCACATTCCCGTCAGCCTGGCCAAAAGCCGGCAGCACTGCCAAACACAATAAAAAAGGTAAAAGGTAAAGGTGGTTCATATCGTTGCTGTATAAGCAACGAATGTAGCGGCTCCCATCCCGGCATTGGGTTAACCAGCTTTGATTTAAGGTTAAGGAATGTTAAAAAGGGATAACAAGCTAATTGACAGTCATTGCGCCCATCATGGCTTCGCGATCATTCACAGACAACAGTATCTTCCATCTGCCCGCCGCATCCTGCTGCAGCAGCAACTCCACCCGCAGCCACTTCATCTCCCCCACGCCCGGCAACAGCGAAAACACAACGCGCGTATCTTTCCGCTCAGCCGACGGCTCCTCATACTGCCCGCTTAATATAAACGTCTTCTGCGCACTCGAATTGATAATGCTGTTGCTCAGCTGCCCATAGATATCGTGAAAACGCTCCCGCGCCTTCTCGAAGCTCTCCGCCTCCAACACCGTACAGGTCCAGCTATAACCTTCTCCCGCCGCAGCGCCATTGGAGCCGACGCCCGTCAGCACTACCATGCAGGAAGGACTGCCCGGCAATTGCACGGTAGACCGGTATGCTGTCGTCTCATGAGCCTGGCTCACCAGCTCGCCCCGGATGTTATGGAAATGATTGGGATAATCCTGAATGACTTTTTCAAGTATGGATTGGGTCTTGTTGGAAAAAACCCCCTGCGCTGTCAGTGCACCCGAAAGTAACACCGCGGCCATCGTGAGAATGGTGTTTCTCATAGAAAGGATTTCAGCCAAAGTACAACTATTCCCACCCCCCTGCAATAGGAAATTTACGTCGTTTAACAAACCATTGTGGATAAATTGTATAATAAAATCGTATATTCACCGTTATATAGCGTTATACTCTGATCAAACTACTTAAAATACAATCTTAAACCCAATGCCGATGAACAAGACCCATATGTCTTTCGACACACGTAACACAAAGATTTACAAGGACATATATCGCCCTTCTTCTAAGATTTCCAGATTCCTGGGTACGATATTGTCCGTCATCCTGGTAGGCCAGTCGCCAGTGACACAAAAAAGATACTAAAAACAGGAACCCCGCCGAAAAGCGGGGTTTTTTTCTAAGTTACACCTCCTGAAATACCTTAAATAAGCTTATTCCAGCGGCCCCCCGCGGAACCCGCCTCCCCCTCCATCCCGAAATCCACCGCCACCACCTCTCCGGCCAGGGAAGAACCCGGGCATACGCCGCTGATTGGACCCGGCAAAATTGTTAAGATTATACGTAAAGGTCAGCATCGCATACCTCGACAGCACATTCGTCCTCTTATAATCGATCTGCCCCGAAGTCCCTACCGATTTTGTAACGGAGACATTCTGGTTCAGCAGATCGAAGACCGTCAGCCGCAGCTCTCCATTCTTCTTCTTGAACAGCTGCTTGGCAATGCTGGGATTTAGCAAAGGTACGCTGGCATTATACGTGCTGGAATGGTTGTTGGTATACGTATAGTCGAAAGTAGTAGCTATCAGCCACCCATTATTCGTATAAGCAGTGATCTCCGCCGAAAGGACCTCCGTAAAATAATTCAGGTTGTTATTGTTGTTATTCTGTCCCCCTCCGCTCTTGGTGATAATAGCCGACTGCCGCCGGGCGATATTATACGTGGTGGCAGAGCTGAAATTCATGTCGAAGTTCTTCTTGATATTCGTCGTCCAGCTCACCGTCTCCGTCATGGTGGTATTGTGCACAAAAAGATGCTTCACCTCGTTGGTCAGCGCCGACAGGGAGTCCAGCGCCCACAAAGACTGGCTTTGCGAATAGTTGACATTCGTGATGAAGTTCAGGTTCGACTTGGGCTTCTTCAGGGGGAATCCATAATTGAAATAGCCCGACACATTCCATGTACCATTCAGGTTGACATACGTGGTGGTCTGACCGCCATTCGGATGGTACCAGAACAAGGTCTGGATATCATTCACCGTGGTGCTGGCATTCACCGTGGCGAACAGCACCCGCTGGTTGGCAGGCTGGAAATTCGTGTACAGCACCCGCAGGCTATGCGTGAACTGCGGCTTCAGGTCCGGGTTGCCCACGGTAAAGTTGACCTGGTCACCCGTGGTCGTCAGCGGCTGCAGCTGCGAAGCCGTAGGCTGTCCCGTCCTGCCGGAATAGTTCACCCGAAGATGAGAGGTCCGGGACCAGAGATACTGGAAGTTCACGGTAGGAGTGAGGTTCACATAATTGCGCGACACAGTAATCCCCTTCGTAAGGTTGTTACTGTTGAAATTCGTGAACTGGATCCCGGAGCCGGCAGAGAAATTATACTTGATATTCTGGATCCGGTAGTTCAGGGTAAACCTGTCCGAGTTCGATACGAACTTGTAGGAATTGCTGAAGAGGCTGTCAAACCTGTCATAACCATGCGCGGAGTCGACAAAGTCATACGTGGTGTTCAGCGTCTTGTTATTCGTATAGGAATGGTTGTAATTGAATTCCAGGATCTGGTCCCTGGCAATCGGCTCCGTATACGACAAGGTGGGGCTGAGCGTCGTACCGTGATAAGAGTTGATATAATACTGGTTCAACGTGTCCACCCTGAAAGTCGGCTTATAGAACGTATTGATCGCATTGTTGAACCCCGTGCCGTTATTTACATTGGAAGTGACATTCAGGTCCAGCGAAATGGTCCTGAACGGCTTTTTGAACTTGTGCCGCAGCTGGAGGTTCGTACCATTGATGTTGAACCCCTGGGTATAGCTGCTGTTCCGGGAGACACTCCGGTTCACCGGGTTACCAAAATTATCTACCGCATAGCTGGAAGAAGAAGAATTGGGACTGCTGTGCTGGAAAGTGACATTCGGCCGGAACACCAGTGAATTGCTGCTGTCAAACCGCTCTTCCAGGTTCATGAAGATCCGGTGATTTTCGCTTCTCGATATGCTGTTACTGTTGCTCGTGCTGGTCTGAGTGGTATCCGCATTGATGGGTTTGATGACACTATCCTGCTGCGCGACGGAGACATGCTGCTGGTTAAAGAAATAGCTGGCCGTCAGATCCGTCTTGGGGCTCAGCGCATTCCGGTAGTTGGCGCCTCCCGCCCAAACGGTCGTGATGCCACTGCTGCTCCCTCCGCCACCGCCTCCTCCTCCGCCGCCGCCTCCACCCCCACGACGCCCGCCACCTGATCCAAAAATATCCGCCTGGGAGAAATTCTGCTTGTTGATGTTATTGGCCTGTCCCAGGACAGAGATCTGCTGCTCCCCGTCGAACCGGTGCATGTTGACACTGGCGTCATAATTCTCATTCGTTCCGGCGCCCGCCACCGCCTTCCCGAAATAGCCCTGCCTTTTATCCTTCTTGGTGACAATATTGATCGTCTTCACCCTGTTGCCATCGTCAAAGCCCGTGAACTTGCTCTGGTCACTGAGGTCATCGAAGACCTGGATCTTGTCGATGATATCCGGCGGCAGATTGCGCGTCGCCATCTTCGGGTCATCGCTGAAGAACCGTTTGCCATTCACCAGCACCCGCGAGACCGTCTCCCCCTGGGCCGTGACGGTGCCGCTCTTATCCACCTGGATACCCGGCATCTTCTTCAGCAGGTCTTCCGCCACCGCATTGGGCTTGGTCGCGAACATACCCGCATTGTATTCCACCGTATCTTTCTTGATGCTGATAGGCGGCCGCTGAACCACCACCGCCTCCATCATATCATTGCTGCGGTTCATATATAACACCGCCAGGTCATGATCAGGCGTCGCCGCATCGATGGCAATGGTCCTGCGTATCGGGTCATACCCCTGGTAAGAGATCTCCAGGTGATACACGCCGGTGTCCAGCCCCTTGAAGGCAAATGTTCCTTTCTTATCGGTGATGATGAAATCCGTATCCGTGGAATCTCCTTTCGCCGGTGTCAGCGCAACGGTGGCATTGCCCAGGACCTGGGATCCCCCCACCGTGTCCACAAGGGTGCCCTTCACGGACCCTTTGACCTTAGTCTGTGAAAATGAAGCGGTTGTAAGAAAACACAAAGCTATTGTTACAAAAAGTACATACTTCAGCATACCATATTTGTTTTGGACGGTGCTTTCTCATGGACCTCAAAAATAATAGCTGGTTTACTCCCCTGCAATCGGGGATATACCAATGGCAAAATAGACTGCCGGCAGGGCCACCGGGTTTGCACCTCCGGGTTTTTCCCGGTGAATTTACCCTCCGGTGCAAACCATGGCCAATAATTGGAACTTCGTCGGAGCGTCGTGTCCCTTGCTCCTTCTCGTTCATAACCTTCGCGATGCTCGGTTACAGCCGGGCGGACGTGTCCGCCCCTGCATACCAACATTCTCCAATTTTTGTCGGTGAATTTTAATGCATAATTAATCCCGTAGCTTAAGAGAAGAGATATTCCACATCCGCCCTCGTCAGGCTCTTCACAAATCCATCGTCATCCGCAATAAGGTCCTTCGCGAGGATACGCTTCTTCTCCTGCAATTGCAGGATCTTATCCTCGATGGTGTCCTTACAGATCATCCGATAGGCAAAGATATTCTTGGTCTGACCGATACGATGGGTCCGGTCGATGGCCTGCTGCTCCACCGCAGGGTTCCACCACGGATCGACAATATATACATAGTCTGCGGCCGTCAGGTTCAAACCCACACCACCGGCCTTGAGAGAGATCAGGAATACCCGGCAGCTGTCGTCCCCCTGGAAGCTCTGTATCGCCCTTTCCCGCTCCTGCGCCGACGTGCTGCCGTCAAAATACTCAAACTTGATGTCCAGCTCTTTCAGCCGCTCGCGGATCAGCGCCAGCATACCCAGGAACTGGGAGAAGATAAGGGCCTTGTGATCGCCGATGTTCTCCGTAATCTCACGGGCCAGCTCGTCCAGCTTGATGGAATGATTGGGATAGCGGTCCTGCTCATTGAGGATAGCCGGTGAATCGCATATCTGCCGCAGCTTCATCAGCCCCTGCAGGATGGTGAGCTGGCTCCGCTGGATACCCTGTGTCTCAATGGTGCCCAGGATCTTGTCCCGGTAATCATTGCGGTAAGCGTCGTACACCTTTCGCTGCTCGTCTTCCATCTCGCAAAAGAGGATGGTCTCCGTCTTTTCAGGCAGATCTTTCGCCACCTGCTCCTTGGTTCGCCGGAGAATAAAGGGATAGAGCAGCTTGCGGAGATGATCTTTCCTGTCCTGCTCCCCGAACTTATCGATGGGCACGGCAAACTCCTGCCGGAAGAACTCGATGCTGCCCAACATCCCCGGGTTGAGGAAGTTCATCTGGGCAAATATGTCGAACGTATTATTCTGAAGGGGCGTACCGCTCATGCACAGCCGATGCTTGGCATGCAGCAGACAGGCGGCCTTCGTCACCTTGCTGCCCGGGTTCTTGATCGCCTGCGATTCATCCAGCACGGCATAATCGAAAGCGATCTCCAGCAGCAGCTTGATATCGCTGCGCAAAGTGCCGTAAGTAGTGATGATGACGTTGAATTCGCTCAACGCCTGCTTATTCCTTGTCCGGTCGCCTCCATGATGGATATGGTAGGTCAGCTCCGGGGTAAACTTCTTTATTTCATTCTCCCAGTTGAACATCAGGGTGGTGGGACACACCACCAGGGCGCTCAGCCGGCCATTCACATCCCTGAAATGCTGTAGGAAAGAAAGGGCCTGGATGGTCTTACCAAGACCCATGTCGTCTGCCAGGATGCCTCCCCAGTTCACCTCCTGTAAATAGTTCAGCCAGTGGAAACCATGCACCTGGTACGGCCGCAGGATGGGCTCCAGGTGCGCAGGAGCAGGGATCTCCCGGATACGGTTGAATTCCCGCAGCTGCTCATATTTCTCCTCCAGCCGGATGATCAGCTCCTCCTCGTTGCGATTGTCATACAGCTCGTCAATGACGCTCATATGATATTTCGACAGACGGAGCTGGTTGCTCTTTCCTTCACCCACACGGAACAGGAGAGAGTATTTTTTTATCCATTCTTCCGGAAGGACCCCTAACGTACCGTCATCCAGCGGCACAAACTGCTGGCGGTTCGCCAACGCCTTCTTTACATCCGCGATCGTCACCTTCTGGTCACCGAATACGATGTCCACCCGCGCATCAAACCAATCGGTATTACTGCTGATATGTATCTTCGTCTGCGGCTTGGCCGTATTAAACCGGAAGTTCTTCAACGCCTCAAACCCATACACCGGTATCTTCATCTCCTCCATGGCATCCACGAAAAGGAAGAACCAGTTATTCTTCAGCACATCGGCCCCCTTCAGCGCCAGAGAATGGGCGCTTTCCGGGTGGAGGAACTGCGAATGCAGGGATTCCAGCTTGCGGAAGAACGCCAGCTCCGCCTCCCTGTTACGATGCACGATCAGCACCTGGTCCCCGTCCGGTACGATGATCTCGTCCTTCCCGCCCGGCCGGGTCTCGAAGCCCTTATAGGAGAACAGGGGCTGGAACACCAGGTAATCGCCTTTCTCCTGCAGCAACAGCTTCTTTTCCGGCTCCCCGTCCTTCACCTCTTTCACCAGGGCATTGTCGAAATCCACATGATATTCCCGGGTCAGGGGCAGAACGAATTCCTTTAATTGTTTTGCCCAGTCCGCTTTATCGATCACCCACTTCTCTTTTCCCGAGAACCGCTCGATCAGCGCAATATCTTCCGGCTTGTTCCAGCAATACAGGTTATTGTTGTAGGAAAAGACCAGGCTGCTCTTACACTCGTTTTGGACCAGCTCCACCGGCTGCCCGTTGATCTTTACATAGCAGGTCAGCTCAAAGCCATCCTTTCCGGCAGATACGCTGAAGAAAGGCGTGACAGCATCCCCCGAAAGCCCGATAGGCTGGAGGTTGCTCGTTTTGAAAGGCTTGTGCCCGTTGAGAAAGAATATGAACGGATTGGCATTTACTTCCGCAAACAGCTTCTTCAGCTTGGGATGCAGGTATTCGACCATCAGCTTTTTCGTCTCCTCCGGGAGGTCGTCCTCCTCGTGATGAATGATATTTTCCCAGATACCGCTGAAAGGAGAGTTGCGGTTGAGATATTTGCTGATCTCCGGACCCTGCATCTTACGGAGAGAGGGGATCAGCTGCTTATCGAACTCAGAGAAAGCGTCCGTATTGACGAACTTGGTGAGGTCCATCTTTTCCACCTTCCCCGCATAGGCCGACTGCTCTTCATTACTTTCCCCCGCAATCGCATCCAGCGCAAAACCCGGGAAGCTGGCATGGTTAAAATTAAATACGATGCCCAGCCGCTGAGCAACCCCCACGGCCTTCTCCTCCTCCGTCACCAGGGTGGCAGGCTGTTCCGCCTCCACCGGCCTGGCACGGCCTGAAGCAACGGGCGCCACCCGCTTGATGGACATGTCCAGCACCCGCAGGAAGGGCTTGCCATCCTTATAGGTAAACTCGAATTTTCCTTTCAGGTCATCGGAAAGGGAATAGCCGTATGCTTCTAATAACTTGTTCTTTTCCTTATCCCAGTTACGGATACTGTCAAAATAATGGGCGCCGTGCGCATGCAGCAATTGCAGGAACACGATCACCTTAGGCAGGCACAACGGGTGCGCCGTATCCGGGTAATCACTGCTGGTATCAAAATTCCGCTCCTCGTTCTTCCGCAGCACCACCTGGTAGACCGTCCCATCCAGCTCCACAGTAGCTTTTACGATCTCATCCTTGGCATATTCGATCCTGGCCTTCTGCGTACGCAGGTATTTTTCCGCTTCCCCCAAAGACTCCGCACTACACAGCAGCCGGATGCTTTTCAGGTCGATGAACTTCATCTTCACCACTGTATGCTGCTGGTCGTATAATACCTCCTCGGCCTTCAGCATATTCCTGTCCAGCAGCTCCTGGAGCTGGATAAGGGCCGCGGCTTCATGACGACAGATGTCACCCAGGTTATACGGGCAGCTACAGCGGATGGAAAGCGTCTTGGCATCCTTGAACTTCTGCACGTACACCTTGTAATACGTGGAATAGCTATCGTCCTTCACCCGGAAGGTCACCGATTCGAACAATTCATCGTATTCCACCAGTTCGACATAACCAATAGCATGGATCTTTTTCCCCCGACGGATCACTTCGTCGGTCCCATTGGTGTACACATACTTAATAAGGTGCGGTAATGCCATATTGTTGATTGACAATATACCCTTTTTCTTTGGGGGATTCTGACTCCCACCCCAATCCGGCAAGGGCAATCTGCAAAACTAAAGGAAAAAAGACGAGTGTAGAAAAGTTTTGACCAATTATTAATCCTGGGTTAACCCTGAAGGCTGCCGGACCCCTACCTTTGCCAGACCGGATGGAATTTAAACCGATTTTTATGCTTTTTCGCCTCAAGATCATCACACTTACCCTGATCTTACCCTTCCTGACCCTTTCTGCCCAAAAATTGAAAAAAGCCGATAAGGTCACCCTTGCCAACCTGGACACCCATATCCGCTTCCTGGCCGACGATAAGCTCGAAGGTCGTCGTACAGGCACCCCCGGCGAGCAGGCTGCAGGTGATTATATCAGCATCAGCTTTGCCAGGTCCGGCCTCCAGCCAAAAGGCGACAACAACGGCTGGAAGCAATCCTTCGAAGTCAACGAAGGCCGCCAGATCAGTGATCAGACTTCTTTTACCATAGATGACAAGTCTTTGATACTCAATAAAGAATATTTTCCGCTCGCTTTTAGTGCCGTAGGAGCCGTCTCCGGCAGCCCTGCCATCGCCCTGCAGGAAAAAGGAGACCCCTGGTTCATGGACCTGAAAGAGCTGCTGGAAACGAACAAAGGCAATCCTCATTTCGACCTGCCTGGCGCCATCCGCGCCAAAGCAAAAGAATGCGCCAAAAAAGGAGCGACAGCCCTCATCCTGTACAATACCTCCAAAATAGCCGATAACCTGTCCTTCGATCCCAAAGACCGGTCTGAACCAGCCGTTTTTCCCCTGTTTTACATCACCCGGGAAGGAAGAAGAAAATACCTGAAGGACGAGTCCGCCAGCCTGGACATACGGCTGAAGGTGGGTTTCACCGAGAAAAAGCGCACTGGTCACAACATCATCGGCTACCTGGACAACGGGGCCGCCACCACCGTCGTTATCGGTGCCCATTATGATCACCTGGGCTATGGAGAGGATAGCAACGGCCTGTACAGAGGAACTGAAAAACAAATATTCAACGGGGCCGACGACAATGCCAGCGGCGTGGCAGCCGTCATCGAGCTGGCCCGGCTGCTGAAAGCATCCACCCTGAAAGCCAATAATTATCTTTTTATCGCCTTTTCCGGCGAAGAGCTGGGCCTGTTCGGTTCTAAATATTTTGTAGACCATCCCACCGTCGACCTGGGTAAGGTGAACTATATGATCAACCTCGACATGATTGGCCGGCTAAAGGACAGCACCCATGCGCTGAACGTTGGCGGCTATGGCACCTCCCCTAGCTGGGCAGAGGCCTGCAGCAGCGCCCAGGACAAAAAATTCTTTGCCTTTCATTATGACAGCAGTGGGGTAGGGCCCAGCGATCATACCTCCTTCTACAGGAAAGACATCCCCGTCCTGTTCTTCTTCACAGGCCTTCACGAAGACTATCACAAACCGACAGACGATGCCGATAAGATCAATTACACCGGCGAGCTGACTGTAGTGAAGTATGTGTATGAGGTGGTGGAAGCGCTCAATAAAAAAGGTAAACTGGCGTTCACGAAGACCAAAGAAATGCAGATGGGCGGATCCCGGTTCACCGTCACCCTTGGCATCATGCCTGATTATACCTACAGCGGCAGCGGCGTCCGGGCCGATGGCATCAGCGACGGAAGGCCCGCTCAGAAAGCAGGATTAAAAGCCGGCGACGTCATCGTGCAGCTGGGAGATTATGCAGTACCTTCATTGGAGAAATACATGGAAGCCCTCTCGAAATTCCAGAAAGGAGATACCACTACCGTAAAATACAAACGTGGCAATGAGGTCCTCCAGGCAGCCGTACAATTCTGATCGCAATATTCGACATGAAGCTGAAATTAAACATAGAGGACATGACCGGAGAGTTCTTCGAAGGCACCCGCCTGCTGGGCGTGGTGGCGCCCGTGAAGGACTACCAGTTCTGCTGGCAGCTGAACAACAGGCTGCGGTTTGACTTTCGCATCAACCATGACATAGAGATCCAGCTCACAAAAAAACAACGGAAATATTTCTTCGGCGTGTACGAGTTCCAGGAGGCGAATAATTCCCTGCAGCATTTTCTTTATAACAACCAGTTCGACGGGGAATACCTCCTTCCCGAATTCAAGCACCTGGATTTTTTATGGCTCCTGAAAGGCGATCTGGTAACAGACGAAAAGCTGGGCGACCTGATCAATTGCATAAGGTCCATGCCCGCCGTCCAGCTGGTGACCGAGTTGGTACAGGATAAGATCCGCAACAAAGTACACCTGATCTTTTAATCCAAAAAACCATCCATATGTGGGAAGAAAAAAACAACAGCCTCTACAGCAAGTTCGAGTTCAAAGACTTTTCCGAAGCCTTTGCCTTTATGACGCGTGTGGCCCTGGCGGCAGAAAAGATGGATCATCATCCCTTGTGGACAAATGTCTACAACCAGGTCGAGATCTGGTTATCCACCCATGACGCGGGTAACATCGTCACAGATAAGGACCGCACCCTGGCTAAAAAGATCGACAAAATAAAAACCACTCCGTAGGGGAGTGGTTTTTCCTATGATAACTTTCAGATCTTACGAATTCATGCTCGCCAGGAACTCCTCGTTGCTCTTCGTTCCACGCATGCGCTTCAGTAGTTCATTCATGGCTTCTTCCGGGTTCATATCATTCAGATAAACCCGTAAGAGGTTCATCCGCTGCAATACATCCCTTTCCAGCAGCAGGTCGTCACGACGGGTGGAGCTGGACACGAGGTCGATCGCCGGATAAACACGCCTGTTGGCCAGGCGGCGGTCCAGCTGCAATTCCATATTGCCTGTTCCCTTGAACTCCTCGAAGATCACTTCGTCCATCTTGGAGCCAGTATCTATAAGGGCTGTAGCCAGGATAGTGAGCGAGCCGCCATTCTCGATCTTACGGGCGGCGCCAAAGAATTGTTTGGGTTTCTGCATGGCATTGGCTTCGACACCACCGGAGAGTACCTTACCGGAAGCAGGAGCCACTGTATTGTGCGCACGTGCCAGACGGGTGATGGAATCCAGCAGGATCACTACATCATGACCGCACTCTACCAGGCGCTTGGCCTTTTGCAGGGCAATGGTGGAAACCTTTACATGCTTTTCAGCAGGTTCGTCAAAAGTGGAGGCGATCACTTCCGCCTTTACGCTGCGCTCCATGTCCGTAACTTCCTCAGGACGCTCATCCACCAGCACGATCATCAGATAACATTCCGGATGATTGGCTGCGATAGCATTTGCCACCGCTTTCAGCAGCATCGTCTTACCCGTTTTGGGCTGCGCCACGATCAGTCCGCGCTGGCCTTTTCCAATAGGCGTGAACAGATCGATGATACGCGTGGAGTAGTCGCTGGGTATAGTGAACAGGTTCAGTTTTTCAAAAGGGAACAGCGGTGTCAGGTAATCGAAAGGCACACGGTCACGCACTTCTTCGGGACCCTTGCTGTTGATCGTCTCGACCTTTAGCAAAGCAAAATATTTTTCGCCTTCCTTCGGAGGACGTACAGCGCCATGCACCGTATCCCCTGTCTTCAGACCAAATAATTTTATCTGTGAAGGGCTTACATACACATCATCGGGAGAGGAAAGATAGTTGTAGTCGCTGCTGCGTAAGAACCCATAACCGTCGGGCATCATTTCCAGCACGCCTTCAGCCTGTATCACACCGTCGAACTCGATATTGAAGACCTCATTTCTGCGTTGGGGATATAGCTTGCTGGCCTGCGAATCACCACCGCGGTTTACATCCTGCATGGATTCAGCATCGTCCTGCTCCATCTGGCGGGAATTGTCTTCCTCTTCTCCTTCGTCCTCGTCTTCTATCAGCTGTCCCTGTTCCTGGGGAGGCGGTGGCTGCACTTTCACAGGCTGTGCTTTTGCAGCAGGCACAACAGGAGCCGGAGCGGCCTCTTCGGCCTCATCTTTTTTGCGTCCTATTTTCTTCAACAGGGGCTTTTCGTCTTTTTTGCGGGAATCTTTCTTTCCTTCAATAGCCGCAGGTGCCGCAGCCTTCTTCGGCCTTTCTTCCAGGCCGCTTTCCACAATGGCTTCCTCGGTACTATTGGCCGTGGTCGTCTTTATAATGCGTTTCCTTTTAGGTTTGTCATCGGCCGCTTCAGGCTTGCCATCGCTCGTCAAAGCCTGCTTGTCCAGTATCTTGTATACCAGCTCTTGTTTATCCAGCTTTTTGGCGCCTGTGATTTTAAGCTGCTCAGCAATATCTAGCAGCTCTGGAACGAGCATGTCGTTCAATTGGAGAATATCGTACATAAAATAACTTGAGAGTTGAACACCATTCTCAAACAGTCCGGCCTGTCTAGTTGAAAATGTGAAAAATGAATTTTGATTATTGATGAACGGAATGAGTTAAAACTGATGAGCTGTGAGCATTGGATAAGAGAAACTGATCAGCTTAATTCCACTGCAATTTTAGCATAAAAAAGGAAAAATCAAAAAAAAATTTTAAAACTTCTTGTTTTACAGGGGGTTTCGCTAACAAAAATAACAAATTTTTTTCGTAGTGCCTCTCTAAAGGACACCTATTTTACCAAAACATCCAGAATATGGGACACACTGCCTGTTATCACCTCCGCCGAAGGCAGATAATCTTTCAATGACTGCGGCAAGATAGATGTAACCCTGTAAGACGCCACCCCTACAGGATGGGATGTATCCTTCAATGCGTATTCCACAATGGTCCTGTCCTTATCCTTGCAAACAATGATCCCGATGGAAGCGATCTCATCTTCCGTTTTCACCTTTTCGTTCAATACCGTCAGGTAAAAGCTCATCTTGCCCGCATATTCCGGTTTGAAAGACCCGGTCTTCAATTCCAGCGCCACCAATGCTTTCAGCCTCCGGTGGAAATGTCCGAAAGACGGCCTGTTTGGAAAATGTAGTCCGTCTTCCGGAAAGATCTGATATCGGGCCTTCGGCCAACGAACCTTTGGTTCGTTCTGACAAAACGTCTATATAAAAATTTTCCGATCCGACTTCCAGCTTGAACTGATTCCCGATGAATGCAAAATCACCCCCCATCTCACTTAAAAAATGACGGATGTTCTGCATGATGGCCAGCTCCAGCTCTTTTTCATTGTGCGTTTCAGTCAACTCCAAAAACTCCAGGTTGTACTCGTCCTTCACCGCCAGTTTAGCCTGGCAAAGACGACCACAGGTCGGCTGGCCGAAGGCCCATCATGTGAAGATTCGCGCCGAAAGGCTACATTATCCAAAGAGCCTGGAGGCGCGAACAAGGTACTTGTCAGGCAATGTCTTATCGAAATTGGTCTGGCCTAAAAGATACTGTTCATAGCTCCGTCCTTCGATATGGTGAACCAATACATCCTTCGTCCATCCGTATTTTTTAGTCATTTCCATGTAAAACAGTCTCTCTTCCAGGCTTTTGCATTTATCCATAATGGCAATATTATGGCTCCATCCAATTTCTCCAACGCTCCCTTGGAGAATTGAATATTGGGTAAAGAACTTCCGCATATACCACAGATTCTGCACAGAAAATCCATTCATACCCGGAAACTCATTTTGAAGGTCCTTTGACAAATTAGCCACCACTGATTTGCCCCAACCATGCTTTCCCTGTTTGTCAACTATGCTCTTACCTATTTCCCAATAGAGATTGACCAGCGACCTGTTCACGGTCCTCAGCGCCTCATGTTGCAACTGGTAACCCTTTGCTTTCACTTCCGTGACAAAGGCTTTATATTCATTTTCAGAAAACGACGTATTCATAAGATTAAGTTTTGCCAACAAATTTAGCAAAGCCACAAACACAATTTTCGAAAACTTTCACCCATCCTCAATCCCTCGCATGCTTATCTTTGCCCTCCCTAACAAAACAAAATATGTTCAACACAAGAGTCAAAGTGAAAGAGCTGCTGGCAACCGAACCAAAAAACCAGGAAGTAACAGTCATGGGATGGGTAAGACATTTCCGTAACAACCAGTTCATCGCCCTCAACGACGGCTCCACCAACAATACCCTGCAGATAGTGGTAGCATTGGGCACTTTCGACGAAACACTCCTGAAAAGGATCACTCCCGGCGCTTCCCTGAAAGTCGTGGGCGAGCTGATCCCATCCCTGGGCAAAGGACAAAAAGTAGAAGTAAAAGCAAGCTCCGTGGAGATCCTGGGAGATTGCAATCCCGAACAATACCCCTTACAGCTGAAGAACAAACCCACTTTGGAATACCTCCGGGAGATCGCCCATCTCCGGTTCAGGACAAATACATTCGGCGCCGTCTTCCGCGTACGCCACGCCCTGGCCTTCGCCATTCATAAATTCTTCAACGAAAAAGGATTCGTATACCTGCATACACCCGTCATCACCGCCTCTGACGCCGAAGGTGCAGGAGAAATGTTCCGCGTCAGCACCCTGCCGTTTGACAATCCCCCCCGTAAGGACGACGGCAGCATCGATTTCAGCGAAGACTTCTTTGGCCGCGCCACCAATCTCACTGTCAGCGGGCAGCTGGAAGGCGAACTGGGCGCCATGGCGTTCAGCGAAATTTATACCTTCGGTCCCACTTTCCGCGCCGAGAACTCCAATACAGCCCGGCACCTCGCCGAGTTCTGGATGATCGAGCCCGAAATGGCCTTCTATGACCTGGAAGACAATATGGACCTCGCAGAATCCTTCATCCGTTATCTCATACAATATGTGATGGAGCACAATCGCGAAGACCTGGAATTCCTCGCCCAGCGCCTGGCCGAAGAAGAAAAGCAAAAGCCCCAGGCAGAACGCAGCGAGATGGGCCTGATAGAGAAGCTGGAATTCGTCGTGAACAACAGGTTCGAGCGCATCAGCTATACAGAAGCCATCGACATACTGCTGCAATCACCTGCTTATAAAAAGAAAAAGTTCCAGTACGAGGTCAAGTGGGGCATCGATATGCAAAGCGAGCACGAACGCTACCTCGTCGAAAAGCATTTTAAAAAGCCCGTCATCGTCACCGGCTACCCCAGGGAGATCAAAGCCTTCTATATGCGCCAGAATGATGATGGCAAGACCGTCGCTGCTATGGATATCCTCGTCCCCGGCATTGGTGAGATCGTCGGCGGCTCACAAAGAGAAGAGAGACTGGAAAGACTGGAAGGCCGCATGAAAGAGATGCACATACCCGTAGAGGAAATGTGGTGGTACCTGGACACCCGCCGCTTTGGCTCCGTACCGCATGCAGGCTTCGGACTGGGTTTCGAGCGGATGATGCTCTTCATTACAGGCATGACGAATATCCGGGATGTCATCGCTTTTCCCCGCGCCCCGAAGAGCGCGGAGTTCTAGCAGACCGCGCAACTTTTATGGAATTATTCCGGCTTACGCTCTCTATAGAAACAACATTTTTATGGCAGAGCTCACCAGCGCGGCCTCACACTCCCGTAAGCCGGGGGTACGCCGCTCCAACGCTTGCGCCATCGTGCCCGGCAATAAACTTAGCACAATGGCGCAAGTCCGCTCATTATTGGCCTTCGGCCGGCGAACCTGTGGTCCGCCCAGGCTATCCACCCGCGTAGACCTCACCCCCATGGTGGACCTGGGATTCCTTCTCATCACATTCTTCATGGTCACAACAGCCTGGACAAAACCAAAGGCCACCCAGCTGAATATGCCGGTCGACGGCCCTCCTACAAACATTGGCGAGAATGCCGTCCTCACCGTCGTCGCACTCGAAGACAATAAAGTTTTTTACTACAATGGCGACCTGGGCCAATCCATCAAAGAAAGAAGCTATGGCGTCACCACCTACCATCAGCACAACGGCATCGGCGACATCATCCGGCAAAAACAAATGGCCATGGATCGCTCTTACAAAGGCGGCAGAAAAGAATTGATGTTGTTGCTAAAGGCCACTTCGCAATCCAGCTATCAGAACATCATCAGCCTGATGGACGAAAAAATGATAAATGATGTCAAACGTTTTGCCCTGGTCGACCTCCCGGATAAAGAACAGGCGCAGATCACCATCCTGACGGCAACCACACATTGATCATCCGTTCTTAACGGCGCCCTCACGCACCTGGTAAGACCTTATCCTTGTCCGCACATTCTCCCGGATATTCAAATAGAATAAATTGATGTCCCCGATATGGTAATTGCGCGTGCGCAATAGAAAAGCACCGGGAAAATAGGGCCGGTGTACCCAGAGCACCCCCTCGTGGATCCGGGCATTCGTCACATGCGGTACAAGGTGGTTAAACCTGGTAAGAATGGCGCCCTCATTCATGTCACGGGGAGCAAGCGTGTCCGTCATCGTCCAGGTGAGGGGATTGACCGTCACCGACGGAGACCCCTCATTTTTCGCATACTTCGGCATATACCCCTCCTTCAGGGTCCGCCAACCTACAAAACATCCCGTGGCCGTCGAGTCGGCGCAAGGTGCCAGCGCTGAAAAATAACCTTCCGGCAACGCCATCCCGATCATATAGGCAGCCACCAGCCGGTGGGCCAGGGGCTTGTTCTCGAAAAATTCCTTCATCAGCCGCAGGGCATGCGTCGTACCCTGGCTATGCGAGGCGATAATGATGGGCCGCCCCCGGTTGAAATGATCCAGGTAATAGATAAACGCCTCGCGGATATCCTGGTAGGCCAGGTCCAGCGCTTCGCGCGCCCTGGCTGTATCATGGCTGTAGTACGCACGGATGTGCGCCTGCCGGTAGCGTGGCGAATACACCCGGCATTCATTAAAGGCGCTGGCTTGAAAAAGAATGGTCGTACGATCCGTCTTTGCATTAAGCGTGGGGTCGTTGATGTCCGCATTCCATCGCTCGTCACGTTTACCCACCAACGTAGTGGGGTGAAGAAAGAATACGTCTGTCGTAGTGTCGGCTACCCAGCTCGCACGCAGCGGCTCCGGGATGCTGTCCGAAGCATCCTTCTTATCCGGAAGAGCAGCCCAATACTCCGTGAAAGCATACTTTTCAGCTCCCGGCGGCAGCCCGGGGAACTTGTTCACCGTAATATATCGCCCGGTCGTCGATGTACAGCCGGCCGTCAATAAAACAAACATCCAATGCGGAAAACGCCGCCTGCGGTGTTTCAAAATGTTTTAATTTTACGGATAAAGCTAATCACAAAAAACTTTATTCTAAACACAAATACATTTGCCATGGCCATTCCGGTTGTAGATCTTGCTGATTTTTCTGGTGACGCTAAACAAAAAGCGGCTTTTGTGAACGCATTGGGTAAAGCCTATGAAGACGTTGGGTTCGTAGCGGTGAAAAACCACGGTATTACAGATGCAGCCATCGAGGAGCTCTATTCCAATACAAAAGAATTTTTCTCTCTTCCGCTCGATGTAAAAAAGAAATACGAGATCCCCGGACTGGCCGGTCAGCGGGGCTACACCTCTTTCGGCAAGGAGCATGCAAAAGGCAGCCAGGCCGCCGATCTCAAAGAATTCTTTCAGTTTGGACAGACCGTTGTGGACAGCGACCCCATTGCCGCCGAATATCCCCCGAATGTTACCGTGACCGAGGTCATCAACTTCACCCCCACTTTTTTTAAAGCCTACCGTTCTTTCGAAGACTCCGGCAACCGGCTCCTGAAAGCCATCTCCCTCTACCTGGGATTGCAGGAGAATTATTTCGATCAATATGTGCACAACGGCAACTCCATCCTACGGGCGATTCATTATCCTCCCATCACCAGCGAACCCCGTTCCGCCATACGGGCCGAACAGCATGAAGATATCAACCTGATCACCTTGCTGATAGGCGCTTCCGCCGACGGCCTGGAGATCCTTTCCAAACAGAACGAATGGGTGCCCGTCACTTCCTTACCGGAACAGATCGTTGTAAATGTGGGAGATATGCTACAGCGCCTCACCAATAATAAATTGAGGTCGACAACGCACCGCGTAGTAAATCCTCCCCGGGAAAAGTGGGGAACCAGCCGGTTTTCCATCCCTTTCTTCCTCCATCCCAAGAGCTCGATGAGCCTGGCCTGTCTGCCGGGCTGTATCGATACAAGCCATCCAAAACAATATCCGGATGCAACTGCCGGCGAATACCTGGACGAACGCCTGCGGGAGATAGGTCTGAAAAAATAGCGGCCTACAAGCCTAAGAGCTTGAATATCAGGAAGGCAGATAAGGCGCCTGCAACGAAACAAAGGACCAGCTTTATCACAACAACGACCTTTTCCTCGTTGTCAAGGGTCTTGAACTTACTAATCATGGTTTAAGGGTAGAGTCCATAAAATGCGTAAAATATACGTCAACATACGATAGTGCGAATCTAAGCGATTTTATTTGCAGTCTTTAATCGAAATTTAATCTTTCTCTTCTCTTATCGCTCCGTCACCGCACTTTCTACTTAAATTTTCATGCCCGGCCCTCTTCGGGAATAAAACGCCTGAGCCCATTCGCCGCTCATTGGACAATTTTTGCCATTCCTACAATCCATAAATGCTTGCACCTAACCCCGGGATCAACTTAAACCCTTGCCCAGCCTGCATCTCATTCAATCCCTATTAGTAGTCTATGAAAATTACCTTCCTTAGTTCAGTACTTTGTGTTGCATAGTACTAAAAAAGTATTTATCTTTGTTTTGACAAGCTGATTTTATCACCCGAAGCTTAAAATCGAAGCGTATGAATATTGAGAACACCCAGAGCCAGATGCGAAAAGGTATCCTGGAGTTTTGTATTCTCTCGGTAATTCGGCGCGGCGAGGCCTACCCCTCCGACATCGTTGAAGAGATGAAGGCCGCCAATCTGAATATATTGGAAGGTACCCTCTACCCCTTGCTTACCCGCCTGAAGAATGCAGACATGCTCACTTATCGTTGGGTAGAAAGTAACTCAGGCCCCCCACGCAAGTATTTCTCTCTGACGCCAAAGGGAGAAGGTTTCTACAGTGAACTGGAAGCCACCTGGAACGAACTGGCCAACGCCGTCCATGCCCTTGCCAACAAAACCTGATATCCGGAAAACCCCTGTTTCAAATTTCAACCTTCAAATACAACTCAAATGAAAAAGATCATTAACATAAACTTTCATAGCCGGGTAGTCCCGATCGAAGAGACCGCCTATGAAATTCTGCAGCAGTATATCGAAAGCCTGCGCAGACATTTCGCTAATGAAGAAGGAAGGGATGAGATCATTAGTGATATTGAAAATAGGTTTGCCGAACTTTTCTCTGAGACCCTGAAAAAAGGCGCCGCCTGTATCACTGACGAAGACGTAAATGCCATCATCGCCAGCATGGGAAGGCCCGAGGATTTTGAAGACGATGACACCGCTGCCGCCGGGCCCCGTCAGGGACAAGGACAAAGCGCCAGCTCGCAGCAGCAATCCACCTCCGGCACCAGCGAGGAACCCCGCCGCCTTTACCGCTCCGAAAATGAAAAGATCCTGGGCGGCGTCTGCGGTGGCCTGGCCAATTACCTGGGCATAGATCCCGCCATCATGCGGATCATCTTTGTCCTCATCACATTTGGCTGGGGTGCCGGCGTGCTCCTGTATATCATACTTTGGGTGGTCCTGCCAACCAGGTCCCTGCCGGTCAATGCCCGCAAACGCCTGTACCGCAACCCTGACGATCGCGTCATCGGTGGTGTGGCCAGTGGCCTGGCAGCCTATTTCCACATCGAGGTCTGGATACCCCGGCTTATATTCTGCCTGCCCCTGATCCTGAGCATCTTGTCATCCATCTTCCGTCATATGTGGTTCGATTGGGACAGCCCCGCATTTTATACAGGCGGTTTCGGCGGTACCCTGTTCATCGCCTACATCGTGCTGTGGATCGTTCTGCCCGAAGCCATATCCTCCTCTCAAAAGCTGGAAATGCGGGGCGAAAAAGTTGACCTGGAATCTATAAAAAATACCATCAAGAGCGACCTGGAAGGCTTTGCCAAAAAAGCCAGCAATGTTGGTGTCGACCTCAAAGGTACTTTTCAAAGCACAGGAGAAAAGGTGAAACAATCCACCCAGAACTTCACATCGGAGGCTTATCCCGCCGCCCGCAGGGCCGGCAGCGGCATCGGACGCGCCATCGGCATCCTGTTCAAAGCCTTCTTCCTGTTCATTGCCGGAACGATCGCCTTTTGCCTGATCATGGTCCTGATAACCCTGGTCTTTCGCGGCCCCGCCATCCTGACGATCAAGAACTACATACTCTCCGGATTCTGGCAGAACGTCCTGCTCTGGGCAAGCTTCTTCCTCTTCCTGGTGATCCCGGTCATCGCCCTGCTTACCTGGCTCATCCGCCGCATCACAGGAGTACGCTCCCGCCAGCATTACCTTCGCTATGCCTTCATCACCTTATGGGTCATCGGCCTGTTCAGCACCATCGCCCTGGCCGGCGTCATCATGAACAACTTCCGTTCCCGCCAGCACGTGGAAGAAGAGCTGACCCTGTCCCATCCCAGCCATAATAAGCTGATCGTAAAAGCCACCGAAGGAAGGCACGACTACTTTGACGGCGACTGGTGGTTCGACTTCAGCTGGGACCGAAATAGCCCTTTTTACAATCTCAACGAAGACAGCTTCATCCTGAACACCGTACGTATCAACCTCGTGAAGAGTGAAGACAGCAGCTACCGTGTGCGGCTGCTGAAATTCAGCCACGGGAGTAATGCCAATGTAGCCCGGCGCCTCGCCGAGCAGATCCAGTTCCCTGTACAGCAAACGGACAGCATACTATATCTGCCCCACGGCTTCACCATCTCCCGGGATCAGAAATTCCGTAACCAGCAAGTACTTGTCGTCGTCTCAATCCCTGTCGGCCGGCGTATCCTTATTAACAGGAACATTGACCAATACTCCTGGTTCAACGTCGACGTGCGCAACAGTCACGTCCGCTGGAACAGGAACAAGAACTGGGATGACGACTGGGGCCGCGAATGGGATGATGACATCAATATCGGTAGCCAATATGGCTGGACCAAGGATGTCGAGTATATCATGACCAATGACGGGCTCGTACGCACCGACAGAAGAAAAGTAGATAATGACGAAAGAAAAGAGGATAAAAGAGAAGAAAAGAAAGACAACGACGAAAAGGGCTCGGACGATGATCCCGGCTATCGTTATCACTCCCCTAAATCCACCCGACCCGCGGCCCCGGCAGATACTGTGAAAAAGACAGCCGCCCTGCAGGCCTCCGCGGACGCTCATCTGTATTTGCTATCAGCACTATTTCAATAGTTGGTTGAAGTTGGAACACAAGACCCGCCGGCACTGGCCGGGGGTCTTTTTTGTTTGCCCAAATCCCCTACCTTTGCCGCGCCTAAATAAACCATCATCACATGAAGTCCACCCCTTTCGAATCTTTTCATAAAGCCCTGGGCGCCAAAATGGTCGAATTCGCCGGTTATAACATGCCCATCAGCTACAGCGGTATCAACGACGAGCACCAGGCCGTTCGTACCAATGCCGGGATCTTCGACGTAAGCCATATGGGCGAATTTGTCCTGAAAGGGGAACATGCCCTCGACCTGATCCAGCGGGTGACAACCAACGACGCAGCTAAGCTCACCGCCGGCAAAGCCCAGTACAGCGCGCTGACAAATGACGATGGCGGCATCGTGGACGACCTGATCGTCTACTGCCTGGAGCCGAATAAAGCCTATATGCTGGTAGTAAACGCCTCCAACATCGAAAAAGACTGGAAATGGATCTCCCGTCACAATATCCATAAGGCCGAGATGCATAATATCTCCGAAAAGACATGCCTGCTGGCCATCCAGGGTCCCAATGCGACAAAGATCATGCAGGCCCTTACCGATATTGATATCCTCAACCTGAAATATTATACGTTCGAAAAAGGTCGTTTCGCCGGAGTAGACAACGTACTGATCAGCGCCACCGGTTATACCGGCGCCGGCGGCATCGAGATCTATTTCGAAGACAAGGACGACGCTGCAGCCACCATCTGGAATAAGATATTCGAGGTCGGCGGTCCACAGGGCCTTAAGCCTATTGGATTAGGCGCCCGCGACACCCTGCGCCTGGAAATGGGTTACTGCCTCTACGGCAATGACATCGACGACACCACCTCTCCCCTGGAGGCAGGCCTGGGCTGGATCACCAAGTTCACCAAGGATTTCACCGCCCGGCCCATGCTGGAAGAACAGAAGGCCGGCGGCGCTCCCCGCAAGCTGGTAGGTTTCGAAATGATCGACAAAGGCATCCCCCGCCATGACTACGAGATAAAGGACTTCTCCGGTCGGCCCATCGGTAAGGTGACCTCCGGCACACAGTCCCCCTCTTTAGGGAAAGCCATCGGGATGGGCTATGTCAGCGCGGTCTTCGCCAACCTGGACACCCAGGTCTATATCAAGGTCCGCGATAAGCTCCTCCTGGCCAGGATAGTCAAGCTTCCTTTTAGCTGATCCTGCCGCTGGAACCGGTCGAATTTACCCCCAACTGACATTTTCCATGGAAATCAACAAGGTTGGAATGATTTTTTCTTACTATTATGCTCCGGAAAGAACAAACATCCAGGACCTATTTGTCAGCCATGCCAACCATTCATCTAACGACGTTTGTTGCCGCCCCTACCGAGCGGGTCTTTGACCTCAGCCGAAGTATCGAGCTTCACCGGAAATCCATGGCCCATACAGGCGAAGAAGCGATTGCCGGCACAGTCGCCGGCCTCATCGGCCAGGATGAGACAGTGACATGGAAAGCCCGTCACTTCTTTAAGACCCGCATACTCCGCAGCCGCATCACCTCCATGAATCGCCCCCTGTCCTTCACCGACGAGATGGTCGAAGGCGACTTCAAAAGCCTCCGGCACGAACATCACTTCAAACGCATCGGCAACGGCACGCTCATCATCGACCTCTTTCATTTTGAATCCCCTTACGGGGGACTGGGTAAGCTGGCCAATCGCCTCTTTCTGACTGATTATCTAAAAAAATTACTGGAATTACGCAATCAACTGATCAGGGAATACGCTGAGTCTGAAAAATGGAAGTTTATTTTGAACAAATAAACCTTCTTTAAGCCTTACATTTGCAGACCATTCGCTATGACAAATTCCAGACCCAGTTTACATACGGCTTTATCACCCGCATTACTGCATCTCTATGATCTGAACCACGCCATCGTGGTGATCATCGATGTCCTCCGGGCCACTTCCACCATCGCAACAGCTCTCCACAACGGCGCCAAATGCGTCATCCCCGTAGATAGCGTCGCCAAATGCATCGAGCTGGGACGGCAGATCGACGGCATCACAGCCGGCGAACGGGACGGCATGATCGCAGAAGGACTGCAGCACGGCAATTCACCCTTCGAATATCCCCCGAACTTCATTGGAGGAAAGACCCTGGTGCTCACAACAACCAACGGCACCAAATTGCTGCACATGGCCCTCGACAGAGGCGCCGGACAGATCATCACAGGTTCCTTTCCCAACCTGAAGGCCGTCTGCGACTACCTGCTCTCCCAAAATCAACCCGTCGTGCTCGCCTGCGCAGCCTGGAAAGACCGGGTCAATATAGAAGACCTGCTTTTCGCCGGCGCTGTGATCCACACGGTCAAAGAAAAATTTCATATCAACTGCGACTCCTCCCAGGTCGCCGAAACCCTCTTCCTGGACGCCCAAAAAGACCTGTATGGGTTTATGAAGGCCAAAAACGCCTCTCATTATCAGCGGCTCTCCGGCTATGGTCTCGAAAAGGACATCGCGTACTGCCTGACCCCCGACGTGGCGCCAGTGCTGCCGCTATATGAGAATGGAAAGTTAATAACCCTTCCTATCTCTTAATCACTCCCAATCTCGTAAACCAGCTCCCGCGATTATAGTTACCTTTGCCCGCTGAATAAGACCGGTGGAACAAAAAAAGAATACACTACATGTCGCATTGGTGGGCAATCCAAACGCTGGAAAAAGCTCCCTTTTCAATGCCCTCACCGGCCTGAACCAGAAAGTAGGCAACTTTCCCGGTGTCACCGTGGACAAAAAAACAGGCTTCACCGAACTTTCCGCCGGTCATGCCGTCCGGATCATCGACCTGCCCGGCACGTACAGCCTCTACCCCAAAAGAGCAGACGAATGGGTGACCTATAAGGTCCTCCTGGGCCAGGACCCCGCCATTCACGCCGACATGGTAGTCCTGCTGGTAGATGCATCCAACCTGAAACGAAACCTCCTTTTCTGCTCCCAGATCATCGACCTGAAAATACCCGTCGTGGTCGCCCTCACGATGATGGACCTGGCCGCATCCAAAGGCATCGACATCGACATCGAAGGGTTGGAGCGGGAGCTGGGCATCCCCGTCGTCCCGGTCAATCCCCGAAAGAACAGGGGCATCCCCCAGCTGAAAAAGATCATAGAGCTGAGGGCAAAGCAGCTTCACCAGGCACCGCCCCGCGATTTCATCGCAGGCAATGCCACGGCCACCGGCGCCATCCAGGACGTGAAAGCCCTCTTCGACGGCAGGGAGATCAGCGACTATACGGCCATCCATTATTTGATCAACCACGAAAGCTTCGACTTTGAGCAAGGTCTCCAGGAAAAGATCGAGCACATCGAGAGCGTCCATGCTTTCAATCACACCCGCATCCAGGCCGACGAGATCATGCAACGCTACAGCCGCATCAAACAGATCATGCAGCACACGGTGTCAGAGCCTGACCCGCTGCAAAAGACCCTGTTCACCGAGCGGCTGGATAAGTTGTTCCTGGACCGTACCTGGGGCTATATCATTTTGCTGGGCGTCCTCTTCCTCCTGTTCCAAAGCGTATTCTGGATCGCACAATATCCCATGGACGCCATCGACTGGAGCTTCTCCAGGCTGGGCGCCTGGCTGGGCCAGCTGCTGCCCGCAGCGTGGTGGAGTGACCTGTTCGTCAATGGACTGCTGGCCGGCCTCAGCGGCATCCTCGTCTTCGTCCCCCAGATCATGATCCTTTTCGGACTGATCACCATCCTGGAGGACACAGGCTACATGGCCCGTATCAGCTTTCTCACCGATAAGCTCATGCGAAAGGTTGGCCTCAACGGCAAGAGCGTCATGCCCATGATCAGCGGCTTTGCCTGCGCCGTACCCGCCATTATGAGCACCCGGAATATCGAGAACAGGAAAGAACGCCTCCTCACCATCCTGATCACACCGCTCATGAGCTGCAGCGCCCGGCTGCCGGTATATACCATGCTCATTGCCGTGGCCGTTCCCCGGGGAAAAGTACTGGGAATATTCAGCCTGCAGGGCCTGGTCATGATGGGCCTGTATATGCTTGGTCTGGTCATGGCCATGGTCGTCTCCTACGTAGCCAAATGGTTCATTAAAATAAAGGAAAAAAGCTTCTTCATCCTCGAGCTGCCGATCTATAGGGCCCCACGCTGGAACAACGTGCTGGTCACCATGGTGAACAAGGCAAAGATCTTTGTGGTGGATGCCGGCAAGGTCATCATCGTCATCAGCCTCATTCTCTGGGCGCTCAGCTCTTATGGCCCCGGCGCCCGCATGCAGGGCGTCAGAGACAATTATGCCCGTCAGGCCTTGCAAAACCCCGCCCGTGCAGCGGACCTGAACAAAGAGAAGCAGGCCGCCCTGCTGGAAAACTCATATGCCGGAATCTTAGGCAAAGCTGTCGAACCCGTCATTCATCCCCTGGGATATGATTGGAAGATCGGCATCGCCCTCATCACCTCTTTTGCTGCAAGAGAAGTATTCGTCGGGACCATGGCCACCCTGTACAGCGTGGAAGGAGGGAAGGATGCAGACCCGCAGACCCTGCAGCAACGCCTGCGTGCCGCCCGCCGGAATGACGGAACGCCCGTATATACCCTGGCGACCGGCATTTCGCTCATGGTATTCTATGTCCTGGCCATGCAATGCATGAGTACCCTGGCCGTCGTCCGGCGCGAGACCCGCAGCTGGAAATGGCCCATTATCCAGCTGGTATATATGACAGGCCTCGCCTGGATCGTGAGCCTGCTGGTCTATCAACTGCTGAAATAACAGAAAGCCTGGCAAAGACTCCCTACCACACGCCCAGCTTCTCCAGCTCCTGGCGGAACTGCCCCGGACTTTGGAAATGAATACCATAAAAACCCAGCTCTTTGGCCGGTGTCACATTCCGGAGATTGTCGTCCACATACACCGCCCGGGCAGGGTCGATATCAAACCTCCTGATGAGTAACTTATAGATATCAGGTGAAGGCTTCCTTATTTTTTCCGCTCCCGACACGAGCCGCCCATCAAACCAATGAAGGAATTCATACAGCTCCAGCGCAATGGGGAAGGTTTCAGCGCTCCAGTTCGTCAGGGCATACAGCCGCACTTTGCTCTTTTCCTTCAGGTGCCGGAAGATCTCCACCGTCTCATGGATCGGTCCCCCCAGCATCTCCTTCCAGCGGTCGTAATACATCCGAATGTATTTTTCATGCTCCGGATGTTCACGCACCAGGTATTCAGTGCCTTCCTTTAAGGTCCTGCCCGCATCCTGCTCCTCGTTCCAGTCCAGGGTACATATGTTGGACAGGAACCACCTCCGTTCCTTTTCATCCGGGAAGATGTCTTTATACAGGTAATCGGGGTTCCAGTCTACCAGCACCCCGCCCAGGTCGAACACCACTGTATCAATAGTCTGCATAAACAATTTTTTTTATCGGTTGAAGAATTAACGATCATTCCTTCCAAACATAATACAGGACGCCGTTCTTGTCATCCGTAAAGAAGAAGGACCGTGCGTCGTTCATCAGCACATCGCAGGGCCTTCCCTTGCGGTCAGCTTCCGTTCTCCCGGAGAGGAAACCATCCACGATAGGAACATACCCGCCATGGCGCGTGATCTTTACAATGCTGTTGCCCCGTTGCCGCGAGACCGTGGTCGAGCCATGCAATGCCACCACGAAAGCATCCCGGAGCAGACTGTCGCCAAAACCCCTGAAACAATCGAAACCCAGCGGAGCGGAATGGGCCAGGAATCCACAACGCGCCACAGGGGGCGGTGGCGGCAGCGCCACACCGGCGTCTTTTGCCATCCGTTGCATGGCCGTGTCCGGATAGATGGTCTTGTTATATTGAAAATAATACGGCCATCCATAGTTGACGCCTCGTCCGATCTTCTCAAAGAGGTCTTCCGGTTTATCCGGCCCCAGCAGGTCTCTCCCCATGCCGGTGGACCACAATTCATCACCCACCCATTTGATCCCAACCGAATTACGCAGTCCCGTGGCAAAAACGTGGCGGTAGCTGCCATCAGGGTTCATCTCCTGGATGGTAGCCCGCACATCTTCCGTTTCCATACAGGCATTACAGCTGCTGCCTACGCTGACATACAACTTTCCGCTATGAAAAGCAAGGCTCCTCGTCAGGTGCCATCCACCATATTTGTAGTCCAGACCATAATCCGGCCATGTAGCCACCAGCGCTGCCGGACCAGCAGGCAATGTGTCACCTGGCCGGTAAACATACCGGCTCAGCTTTTCCGTCTCCGAAACATAAATGTAGGGTGTCCCCTCATCGTTATAAAAAGCCACCTGGTTCGGATTGTGCAAACCCTCCAAAAAAGTGAACACCTTCCTGAACTGCCGCCCAGCGCTGTCCCAATCGTCGAAGATATATACCTTCCCTCTTTTATTGTCGCTGGTATTGAACATGTCCGTGGCAAAGATCCTGCCATCCGGGCTTTTGGCAAGGAACCGCAATCGCCGCAAACCTTCAAAGGCAACGCCGATATGATATCCCTCAGGCGTATGCAGCAGCAGGTCCACCCCTTTTTGTAAGTGAATGGAGTGGGACACCCGCGCCGGGACAGGCTCATCCCCGCCGGCAAACACCGCCGCCGTATCGACACCCGCCGCCGTGTCCGTCTCCGATCCCGTATAATAGGCCGTATCATGCGGCCGCACCGGGACAGCCCGGGACGAGTCAGCTCCAACCTTTTTCCGCCCTGCTCCACCACAAGCTATCAACACCACGACCATGACTGCACCTGCCATCATCTTTATCATATATCCATTATATTTTGATCAGCCGCTCCACCGCACGCTGCAGCGTCTCCTCCTTTTTTGCAAAACAGAACCTTACCACCTTATCATCTTTTCCTGCCGTGTAGAACGCCGACACAGGGATCATCGCCACGCCATACTCCTTCGTAATACGAATGGCAAAATCCTTATCGCTTTCATCACTGATCCTGTCATATCGGTACAATTGAAAATAACTTCCAAAAGAGGGGAGGGGCGTGAACCGCGTGGCGCGCATCAGGTCCTGGAAATAATCCCTTTTGCCCTGCAGGAAAGCAGGGAGATCGAGGTATGAGCTCCTGTCCGTGAGGAACTCCGCCAGCGCCACCTGCGAAGGCGTATGACAGCTGAAACAGTTGAACTGGTGGACCTTCCGGAATTCCGCCATCAGCGCCGGCGAGGAAACACTATACCCCAGCTTCCAGCCCGTGCAATGATAGATCTTCCCGAAAGAGAAAGAGACAAAGCTCCTTTCCAGCAGATCGGGATATCGTAGAATGGATTGATGCGGCACCCCATCAAAAATAAGATGTTCATATACTTCGTCCGATTGGATAAAGATCCCGCTATCCTTTACCAATGCGCGCAACGCGGCGATATCATCTTCCCGCAGCACCGAGCCCGTGGGATTATGCGGCGAGTTCAGCATGATCATCCTAGTCCTGGACGTGACACGGCGGCGTACTTCCGCCCAGTCGATCCGGTAGTCGGGAAAGCTCAGTGGTATCCGTATGGCCACAGCGCCATTGATCTCGATATTCGGGATATAGCTGTCATAAGCCGGTTCGAAGACGATCACCTCGTCGCCCGGCCGTAATATCGTGGTAAGCGCCGTATAGATAGCATAGGTGCCGCCCGGAGTGATGGTGATCTGGGTAGCAGGATCGACCGAAGTGCCATACAGGTATTCGATCTTCGCCGACAGCACCTCTCGCAGGGACTGTAGCCCATGCATATGCGCATATTGGTTGTAGCCGTTCCGCATGGCCTTATCCACCAGGCCTATCAGCTGGGCACTCATGGGAAAGTCAGGAAAACCCTGGCCCAGGTTCACGGCCCCCAGCTCCGAGGCCAGCGAGCTCATGACGGTAAAGATGGTCGTCCCCACCTGGGGCAGCTTGCTCGAGATAGAAGGAATGTTCATGGTAATAATGCTTGAAAGGCGCTATTTTAATGCTATGTTCTCTTCCCGGATAGGGGACTCGCCGTGCATGCGGAGATACACCTGGGCTACGGTGATGACATCTTTCTGGCAATAGGTGACGATCCTGGGCAGGTCGCCCTGGACCCAATATACATTCCCTACCTGGCTGCCGTCGATATCGTCCTTCGGCGTGGGGATGCCAAGCGTATGCGCCAGGAGGTTAAGTCCGACAAAGCTTCTGTATTCGCCGAATTTCCACAGCTCCATGGTATCGATGTGCTGGACCTCCCAGGGTTTCTTACCCGACATGTTCAGCACCGCCGGAATATTCATCCCATGAATGATCATCCTGCGGCAGAGGTAGGGGAAATCGAACTCTCTGCCGTTATGGGCGCAAAGATATTTTGAATGATCCGGCGCCCATTTACGCAAAAGGTCCGCAAAGCCGTTCAGCAGCTCCTTTTCATCGTCCCCGGAAAAGGATTTCAGGGTCAGCTTCCTGTCCGTGGGAGGCCCCGAGACGATCCCGCAGCTGATGCAGATGATCTTGCCGAATTCGGCATAGATAGCGCTGCGCTCGTAGATCTTTTCGATGTCTTCCGGATGCACGGGCTGTTTGTCCTTCAGCAATAGCTCGGCCTTGTGCCGCCACAATGGCTTCCACTCATCAGGCACTTCTTCAAAGGTCCGATGCTGGGACACCGTTTCGATATCCAGGAACAGTATGTTATGGAGTGGGTGGGGAGACATGCAACGAATATACGAATCTCCTTTGTCTCCTCCTTCAGAGGTATTGATCCCCTTTGCTGCGTTTCAGCTCAGCCACATATTCCTTGATCTCCTGCTCTTTTTCCCGCTTGCAGATCAGCAGGACATCCTTGGTATCCACGACAATGAAGTCATCAAGACCCTGCAGCAGCAACAGCTTGTCGTTAGGCGCCTTTACAACACATTTGGTGGAATCGATCACTACGACATTGTCGCCGGCAACCGCATTGGCCAGGTAATCCTTTTCAAGATTCTCGTAGGCACTGTTCCAGGTACCCAGGTCGCTCCATCCGAAAGAGGACGGTATGACGTAGACATTGTCAGCCTTTTCCATGATACCGAAATCAATGGATATATTGGTGCATAAAGGATAGATATGTTCCAGTGCGGCCTTTTCGCCGGGTGTGTTGAACTTCTCTTTTTCAGCCGCAAAAACGTCGTACATCTCGGGCAGATATTTTTCGAAGGCCTGGATGATATTCTTCACCTGCCAGACAAAAATACCCGCATTCCATAAGAAATCGCCGCTGGCTAAAAAAGTCTTGGCCAGCTCCAAATTCGGTTTTTCGGTAAAGGTCTTTACCTTATATACATTGTCGGATACAGACTGCTGTTCGTGCTGGATATAGCCATATCCCGTATTGGGATAGGTAGGCTTGATGCCCAGGGTGATAAAGGCGCTGTGCTTGTTGACAAAGCTCAGCGCTTCCAGGCATACCTTGGTAAATCCTTTTTTATCCATGATCAGGTGGTCAGCCGGTGCCACGATGAGGGAGGCCTTGGGATCTTTCTGCATCAGCTTGAAAGAGATGTAAGCGATACAAGGCGCCGTGTTCTTCCGGGATGGCTCTCCCAGGATGTTCTCCTGTGGAAGCTCGGGCAGCTGGTTCCGCACAATGTCCTTGTATTCATTGGACGTCACCACATAAATGTTCTCTGCGGGAATAAAAGAGGAAAAGCGTTCAAAGGTCCATTGGATCAGCGTCTTTCCCGTATTCAGGATATCCAGGAACTGCTTGGGAAAGTTCTGACGGCTCATTGGCCAGAAACGGCTGCCGATGCCGCCGGCCATGATGACCACATAGTGATTTTTATTCATAAAACGTTTTAAATGATCCCTTCCCGGATTAGGTCGTGCAAATGGATAAAGCCCATATAGCCAGTCGTCCCGGTAACCACCAGCTGTGTGATATCATATGTGCGCATAAGGTCAAGTGCTTCGATAGCCAGCGCTTCCGCCTCCACCGTCTTCGGGCGTTCTGTCATAATGGTGCCGGCCGTCATCCCGTCCGTGTTGATATTCTTTTCCAGCATGCGGCGAAGGTCACCGTCCGTGACGATCCCCAGCAAACCGCCATTTTCATCCGTGACCGCTGTTGCACCCAGACGTTTGGAAGTGATCTCCATGATCACTTCCCGGAGCGTGGCAGAGACAGGCACTTTCGGCCGCTCGTTGTGGATATACAAATCCTGTACCCGCAGGTAAAGTTTCTTACCCAACGTACCGCCAGGATGGAATTTCGCAAAGTCCTCGCTCCCGAATCCCCTCATTTCCATCAGCGTCACCGCCAGTGCATCGCCCATCACCATTTGCGTCGTCGTGCTGCTGGTAGGGGCCAGGTTATTGAGACAGGCTTCCTTGTCAACCGTGGTGTTCAATACAATGGCAGCCTGTTTGGCCAGCACGGATTGCAGGTTGCCCACCATGGCTACGAGCGTATTCCCGAAATTCCTGATAAAGCTGAGGAGCATCTTGACTTCCGGGCTCTCCCCGCTTTTGCTGATGATAAGTACGATATCCTCCTCCTGAACCATGCCCAGGTCGCCGTGAATGGCATCCGCAGCATGAAGAAAAATGGCCGGTGTACCCGTGGAGTTGAAAGTGGCGACGATCTTCTGCGCAATGATGGCGCTTTTCCCGATGCCGCTGACGATCACCCGGCCCTTGCAGGCAAATATGAGCTCCACCGCTTTCTCGAACTGGCCATCCAAAAGCCTTTCCAACGCGGCCACTGATGCAGCCTCCTTCCGGATGGTATTTCTGCCTGTCTCGAGAATATTGATGCCCTTGCTCATAAAGATTTCGCAAACCTACATTAAAATGATAAACCGGCAATGATTGTTCATTGACGCTCGCTACACCCCAACAATAACCCACCGGCTGTTAGATTCTCCCATGTCCTTGATCGCCCCGGAGCGTTTTATCCACCTCCTTTCCCTTAAAAGCAGGCCAAACCTCATTTCCTAAGTGTTAATCTTTACCCTTTAGTCCTCCTTAAAAGCTCATTTCTCTATTATCAACTGTATGTCAATATATTATCGCCTAAATTTTCCATCTCAAATACATATCATTTTTTCTTATATTTATACGGTCAAGCCCATTTTTTAACAGATTCGGCTACCAGCATACCCCGTTTTTGTGTAACTTCGCCAACCCCTTAAGCCGGGCTCTGAATAGAAACAATTAGAACGCCCTTATTCACCTGTTAATCTTAATGCGTGAATAAGTTATTCCGGCTGTTCAGGGTATTTTGGTTACCGTAAACCGTGAGGAGGAAAATATTCGAGCATGGCAACAACCACAACTAAAAAAACCGTTACCAGGAAAACAAAGGCCGTCAGTAGCAAGTCCGTAAAAGTAAGATCCACCCCAACAGATTCCCTACAGGCTCAGTTACAGGAACATTTTGGCTTTGACGCCTTTAAAGACAATCAGTCTGCTATCATCCAAAACCTGCTCGCGGGGCAGGACACCTTCGTGATCATGCCCACTGGCGGCGGAAAAAGTCTCTGTTATCAGCTGCCCGCCATGATCAGTGAAGGAGTAGCCATCATTGTCAGTCCGCTTATCGCGCTGATGAAGAACCAGGTAGACCTGGTCCGCAGCTACAGTAGCAAGGATAACGTCGCGCATTTCCTGAATTCCACTTTAAATAAGAAACAGATCCGGGAGGTCCACGAGGACCTGCTCAATGGCCACACGAAAATGCTGTATGTGGCCCCGGAAACGCTCACCAAGCAGGAGAACATGGAGTTTTTCAGCGACCTGAAGATCTCATTCTTCGCCGTGGATGAAGCGCACTGTATCTCCGAATGGGGACATGATTTCCGCCCCGAATACCGCCGCCTGCGGGAAATGATGGACCAGATCAATCCCGACATCCCGGTGATTGCGCTGACAGCCACCGCCACGCCCAAGGTACAGAGCGACATCGTAAAGAACCTGGGGCTGCGTGATCCCAAGATATTTATCTCCTCCTTCAACAGAGGCAACCTGTATTACGAGATCCAGCCCAAGATCAAGAAGGACCAGACCATCAAAAGCATTGTCCGCTATATTGTACAACATAAAGGAAAGAGCGGCATCATTTATACCCTCAACAGGAAGACCACTGAAGAGCTGGCAGATATGCTGGTCGCCAATGGCATCAAGGCCGTAGCCTATCACGCAGGGCTGGACAGCAAGCTCCGGGCCGAGCGCCAGGACCTTTTCCTGAATGAGGATGTGCAGGTCATCGTTGCTACCATTGCTTTCGGCATGGGCATTGACAAGCCGGACATTCGATTCGTCATTCACTTCAATATTCCCAAATCCATCGAGAATTATTACCAGGAGACAGGGCGCGCCGGCCGTGACGGGCTGGAAGGCAACTGCATCCTCTATTACTCTCATAAGGACGTTGCCAAGCTGGAGCACCTGATGAAGGACAAGCCGCTGAGCGAGCGCGAGGTCGGCGCCCAGCTGATCAACGAGACCGTAGGCTATGCCGAAACAGGCGTCTGTCGCCGGAAAGTGCTCATGAGCTATTTCGGAGAGGAATATACCACGGAGAACTGCGGCAGCTGTGACAACTGCCTTCATCCGAAGGAAAGGGTAGAGGCCCGGGAGAACGCCGTAAAGGTGTTGAAGACAGTCAAGGCCCTGGACGAACGCTTTGCCACGAATTATGTGGTCAACATTCTCACAGGCAAGCTGACACCCCAGATCCATATGTTCCGCCACGAAGGCATTTCCGAGTTCGGCATAGGCAAAGAAGAGCCGGAACATTTCTGGAACTCACTGATCCGCCAGCTCCTGCTGGAAGACCTGCTGAAAAAAGACATCGAAGAATATGGCGTCGTGAAATTCACGAAGAAAGGGGAGGATTTCCTGAAAAAGCCCCGGTCCTTCAAGATCGTCCTGAACAATCTCTTTGAAGAAGCCAATGCTGATGACGAGGAAGAAGGCGAACAGGCAGGTGGTACCACCTCTGCCGACGAGAAGCTCTTCGAACTGTTAAAAGATCAGCGGCAGAAAGAAGCCAAAAAGAAACAATTACCCCCCTTCGTCATTTTCCTGGAAACATCCCTCCAGGACATGGCGACCTTATATCCCACGACCACCCAGGAGCTGGAAAAATGCCAGGGCGTCAGCAAGGGCAAGGCCATCCGCTATGGCAAGCCCTTCATCGAGATCATCGCCAAATATGTAGAGGAGAATGATATCCAGAAGCCCGATGATTTCGTGATGAAGAGCGTGGTCAATAAAAGCGTCAATAAAGTCTACATCATCCAGCAGGTGGATAAGAAGATCCCCCTGGAGACCATCGCAAAAAATAAGGACCTCCGCCTGGACGCCCTGCTGGAAGACATGGAGACCATCGCCGCCAGCGGCACCAAGCTCAACCTGGACTATGCCGTCGACGAAATGCTGGACGAATACGAGCAGGATGAGATCATCGATTATTTCAAAGGTTGCGAGACCAGCAGCCTGCAGGTAGCGCAGCAGGAACTCTCCGATGGCAATTTCACCTGGGAGCAGCTGAAGATCATGCGGATCAAGTTCCTCAGCGAATACGGCATGTAAGCTATTGCATTGGCGTGCAGATCTCGATTAGGAAACCCTCCGGGTCCCTTACATAAGCCACCGTTTGTCCCCAGGGCTTTGCTTTTGCCTTTTCAACGACGACAGCACCTGCTTTCACAGCTGCATTGATAGTGGCCTCCACATTTTCCGTGGTAAACGCGATCTCTATTCCAAAGGGCTTCCCGCCCGCCTTGCTTTCAACAAATCCCGCCGGCAGGTTCTTTTTCGCCAGCTGGACGTTCGCGAAAGAAAGGGTAGTTTCCCCCGTTATCAATTCCCCGTATTCGTCACCTTCAGCGACGAACTTTCTTTTGAATCCGAATGCCTGCTCATAGAAGTTGAGGGCTTTTTCCACGTCAGCGACGTAAAGGATGGTGTAGGCAAATTTTATCATAATGGCAAAATTACTCCCCGGAACCAACCCCCGGCTTGGAAAAATACGACAATCACAATTGCACCGGCAGCATCCCCGTGTATTTCTTTATCTCGTTGGTTAGGTGTGCATGATCATAATATCCGCAGGCTTCGGCAACATCGGCCAGCTGCTCATCCGGCTGTTTATGACGGATCACATGCAGCGCATGCCGGAAACGCACCTGGTTGATAAATTCCTTGGGGCTCACGCCGATATGATATTTAAAGTTTCGCTCCAGCTGGCGCACCGTGGTAAAATGTCGCTTCGCCAGCTCTTCCATCCGGACCAGCCCATGATGACATTGGATGTCTTCCAGCACAGGGAACAACACATGTTTCGGCAAAGACAGCTTTTCCAGGAAAAAAGCATTCAGGCCTGCCACAGGGTCCCGGAGGATCGCGATCTCCGGCGCCAGCCCCTTTTCACATTCCATCGTGTCATCAGTGATCTCATGGAGAGAAGAGAACCTGTAAAAAGCCGAAAAGCCGCCAGGCTTAAATCGCACGCCCAGGAGCCTTGTCCCGGGTACGATCCTGCTATCAAAGGGCCGCGTCATGGTGCCTACCAGGTAAGCCCTGCCGCTTTTCATGGAAGCCATATCCTCTCCTGCATTAAAAATAATGTCTACACAACCGTCCGGCAGGATCCTGCTGGTCGTACAACCTTCCGCCGGGCCCGTTACAGACCAGTAGGCATCGATACAGGACGCCAGCGCCGGGTGGGGAGAAATGGAGGCATAAGCCATCGTACCATCTATTTTTTCTTTTTCTTCAAAAAGGAGGGCGTCAGTTTTTTCTGGAACTTCCTGAGCTTTGATTCCCTTTTGAACTTCGGCTTGCCCTTGTCTTCCGGTCGTTCCCTGAAGAGCGTGAGATGCGCATCATTCATCTCCTCTTCCGGCCGCCCATTGGTATAATAATACAGCGCCAGTGACTTCCGCGTTCTGTCCGGAGGGCATGTCAGGGGATTGGGATGTCCGTGATAGGAATTGCTGGTGGTAGAAAAGATAGCCATCCGGTTAAAGAGTGGTAATATGCGTTTAACACAACCTTTCATTTCGACATCCCACAGCTCGAAATGCCCGCCATACGACTCATCCCAGTCTTCATTCATATACACCAAAACGTTCAGTCGTCTGTCCAGCTTTGTTTTCGGATGTTTATTAAAATCCGCGTGAATGCCTAATCTACCCCCCGGCAGGATCTGGTGGCATCCGCCACCTTCGAAACCCGGGTCGGGAATAAGATTTTCGATCCCGGTAAGGGCCGATAAGAATTCCAGGAAAGGCTCCGAATTCATGTAATGCATGAAATATTTCGTCTTTTCACCAAACCTGCCTTCCCCCCTGGACGCCCGCTTGATCTGGTTCTCATCATTGAATTTGAGGTCAGGTTTTTTGGAGAGGTCCGGAAATTCCACCAGCACCTCTTTCAACCTCTCAGGGATAAAAAAATTGTCAAAAACGATATTGGGGAAAGGTTCCGCCTGGGCATATGCTTCACTTTTCTTCTCCCCGAAATGTCTCAGGTCTGCGGCAGATTTGTCGATAAATTTCATGCGATAGTTGATTGGCGCGACAAATTATAAAGAATCCGGCATTGAACATGTTAATTTCTCTTCCTTTTATTAAGCCGCCCATTTTATTGAGGGATAGCCGCTTAATACTGCCATGCCCCCAATTACAAACCTGATTTACAGACGCTTTTCGCCGGAAATTTTAAGAAATTTCTTAGGCATATTTTCGTAATCTTCCCCGGAAAGCAATATATTTGCAGCCCAAATATGGGGCTTTTGCTCCTATGGGATGGAAGGTGCGGTAGCTCAGTCGGTAGAGCAAAGGACTGAAAATCCTTGTGTCGGCGGTTCGATCCCGCCCCACACCACGAAAAAAATGAAGCAGTTATGACGAAATGTTATAGCTGCTTTTTCTTTTGGGTCGAACAATGGTTTTGTAAGCTCTCTGCATTTAAGCCCACTGAGAATTAGATTATCAATCCTAATAGTTGTCCAAAAGTCAACTGAAAATAGCCAGCACATAGCTTGTACTTCTTCCTCCACCCGGCTCTTTCACTAAAATGCCACGTTGCACAAGATCATTGATATCCCGACCAGCAGTATCCTGTGATGTTTTGGTAATCTTAGCCCATTTGGACGATGTCAACTTTCCGTCAAACCCATCCAGTAGCCTATTTAACACTGTCCTTTGCCGATCATTAAGCGATGTTGTAGAATGTTTCTCCCAAAAACGGGCTTTTCGCATGACAACACCCAACGTTTCATCTGTATTCGCCAATGCACGATCCAGACAATTCAGAAACCACTCTAACCAGGCTGTAATATCGAGTTTTCCCTTTTGCGTTTTTTCCAAAACTTCATAGTACTCCCTTCGCTCATTTCTTATTTGTGAGGACATACTATAAAAACGCTGTGCGCTTTGGTCGGCTCTTGATAACTGCATATCAGTTATTGCTCTCGTTATGCGACCGTTACCGTCATCGAACGGGTGGATCGTCACAAACCATACATGAGCGATGGCCGCCTTTATAACAGGATCTATGCCATTCACAGTATTGAACCAGTCAAGGAATTTATTCATCTCCGAAACAAGCACATCGGAATCCGGAGCCTGATAATGGATTTTTTCTTTTCCCATTGGACCCGAGACGACTTGCATGGGATCTGCTTTAGAATTATCCCGATAATTGCCAACGACAATGCGGTGCATTCCACTCCTTCCCGTAGGGAACATAGCAGCATGCCAACTAAAAAGCCTTTCATCCGTCAGTGCAGTATTATAGTTTTGCGTCGCATCCAGCATCATTTCCACAATACCTTCTACATGACGGTCGGCAGGAACTAATCCAGCGATGTCCATTCCTAAACGACGAGCAATGGATGACCGCACCTGGTCTGGATTGAGAATTTCACCTTCTATCTCGCTGGATTTTATAACGTCGAGCGTAAGGGTATGCAGGTTAGCTTCAGCTTGCAAATTGAAGCCGATCCCTTCCATTCGGCCCAATAAACGCCCCTGATGATGACGGACTTGTGCCAATAACGGACTGATATGCTCCTGTTTCCAAGTGAAATTTGGCCATTCTTTCTGTTCATAAATATAGATTGCCATTGTCTTTTCTCCGCATTATATGCGGTAAATATACCCTTTATTCTCCGCAAAAGTCAATCTATTTTCCGCGAAAACCGCGGAGAATGTGGCAGGTATTCTCCGCAAATGCTTACAGTAGCTTAAATTATTCTATCAAAACGCGCTCCCAATCCTTTTCTGCTCCTTCTCATACAATTGGTATGCTTCCATATAATCCCTTTCAGCTTCAGGAGGGAAAACCAGCTTATAGCTCATTTCCTCTATTTCGGTTTTATTGAATTTCTGGCTCTCTGCTTGACTTCATTCCAGGTATAGCCTTGCACTTTTCCGCTTTCCAATTCTGCTATGCGCCGATCCATTTCAGCCACAAGACCAGCATCTTTCCACGGGCTGGATTCTTGGTCCTGCTCCTCCGCGAAAGCGCTAACATACAATCAACAAAGATCATCTCCAGCCATCCCGAACCATCGACGAATGACTGAAAATCCTTGTGTCGGCGGTTCGATCCCGCCCCACACCACTCGAAAGGTCACAGAGATGTGACCTTTCTTTATTTTATAATGAATTTTTTTTACGAACACGCCTATTCGCAAAACGACACGCCTGTTCGACCTGTCTACACGATTATTGCTCAAACCGACACGCAGCAAGGATTTCAGACATGGCCAGGAGTTTGAAAATCGGTCCATTTACTTGCAAAGCCGCAAGGAACTTTGTACTTTTATTGCCAAATTTAACCCCCCCCCCGTACAATGTCAAGATCTTCTATTCTTTCGGCCCTATTTGCCCTCATTCTATTCAATACTGCCTGCAAAAAAGATACTGAGAACAAGTTGCCTGCAGCGGATGCCGGCCCCTCCCAGACGGTTACCTATCCGGTGGAATCGGTCACCCTTACGGGCACCGGAAAGGACGCAGATGGAAAGATAGTAACCTATTTGTGGGAACAGGTCTCCGGTCCGTCGGCGTCTGTCATCGTAGATCCCGGAGCGCCGTCTACTGTTGTGGATGGCTTGGTCCAGGGCACGTATATATTTCAACTGTCGGTGTGGGACAACCTGGGCGGGATCGGCACGGACACTACCGTGGTTACGGTGAGCCCGTCTGTCGATAGCGTCTATGATATCACCAGCGGGATGGTCGCCTATTACAACTTTAACGGCGGGAACCTGAACGACAGCAGCGGAAACGGGAACAACATTGCTTTCAACAATGCAACCACTACTGCCGACCGTTTTGGCAGGGCGGGAAATGCTTACCTGTTCGACGGTTCCAGCAGTTACATGCAGGTGACTAACAGTCAAAGTCTCAATCCCAATAATATTACCTTATTTGCTATCGTTAAACTGAACGGCTTCTACGCCGGTGATTGTCATGGCAATCAAATCTTAGGGAAAGGAGCTGCGGACGATGTCAACGGCTTTTATGCAATGCGTATACAACCTTTGAATACACCGTGCAGTGCCCCGGTGGATACTACCCAGGAAATTGCAGGTGCAGGTTATGGAGATAACAACCCGAAGGGTTCTGCGGCGGGCGCCGGCACCGATAGCATCCTGATAAGAACCGGAACGTGGTATAAGCTGGCCTACACCTATGACGGGACAACGTCCAAATTCTATATCAACGGTGTGCTCAAATCTACCGTGACAAAATCTGTTCCATTCACCAGTAATACTTTCCCGCTGGTGATTGGAAAGTTGAACGATTCCCTCTTCCCCTATTGGTTTAATGGCATAATCGACGAGATCAGGATATACAATAGAGCATTGCCCCAGGGAGCCATCACCCAGTTGTACAAGTTAGCGAATTGAGCGCCGGAAAAGATACATTGATCAAGCGATTACGACGAAATGTCGTAGTCGCTTTTTTTGTTTGGGTCTGGGAAGTAAATTGCATTATTATATTGTGGTTCAATATCAGGAAGTATAAATTGTTTAGTTAATTATCCTCTCTTTCAACAGTCTTGCTATTTCTTTTATCCCTATTGAATAATTTACATATAATTTAGACCGTAAAATAGGGTAATGCTCAATTATTATCTTTATTTCCTCGTCAGTACCGATCAATAATGGTAGAACCTTCGTTTTCCCGGCGGAAAATTCCATGTTAATAGATGCTTCCAGTTCAGCATTTGGCCAGTGTTTCTTTATAGAATTCATTGAGATAGCTACCAATACAAAACGGGAACTGCTCAAGCCCTGATTAACCTTTTTCACAATACTGTCACCCCATTTGATCTCAGTATTGTCATACCAACAGCTAATATTCTCGGATAATAATTCTTCTATTAATGGTTCTATGAACGTTCTTTTATCCTCCGATGCATGACATACGAAAACGTCTTTCATCTGCATAATATTATAGTTTTTAAAGGCTGCGGGACTTCTATTAAGTTGAGCGCTTATTCGTTCGTCTGCCGTCGCTTTTTGTAGTAAGCCAGAAACGAGTTGCTGTATAACTGCGTTTACTTTTTTTTGTTCATCTACTTTTGCTCTTTCCTTTAATACCCTATTAGCCTCATCTCGTTTATCTGCCTTTAGCTTTTCTTGTAGTAACTTATCAACCTTCTTATGTTCGTTTGCGATCGCTTCTTCCTGTAATATCTTTTTTATGTCACTAAGCGTGTATCTTCTTAGTTTAAAAAAGGTTGCAGGTGCTATCTTATTACAACATTGTGAGCAAACAATACCACCATCCTTTAGTTTCCCTGAACCAAATAAAGGGGTATTCAAAAAATGTAACTTTCTCGAGCAAAGGATACAGTTTGCCACATTTATGCGGTTGATGGGGGTGGCGGATGGACCTTGTTGTGTAGAAGGGTTCTTCATTGGCGCAGGAGGTATGTGAGATCTTTGCGTCACATTTGGCCGACTGACAGGTATTTCAAATTGTTGGTGTGGTACGGCCGCAGGCGAAAACACCGGTTTGAGCGAGAGGGCCTTCCATCCCCCCTTTGCTAACAGAATAATGGGAACCACAAGCAATAGGCCGATGCTTATCAGAAGCGTATCATTCGTGGCAGCATAGTTCTTCTGAGCGAAGAAGCCTAAGGCAAGGAAGGCGGACAAAGCACCCAGATAAGGGGAGATCTTAAGAAAGGTTGAACTACTCTTCAGCCGGGCTGCCATCTCGGGATTGGGGGTAAATAGAAGCCTGTCCAACGGCGGCATCAGCCACACTACAGCGATCAACGACAGAATGCCGCAACTGAATTGGAGTTCGAAAAAATAACTTCCCGTCATTACGCCCACTATAAAGGCCAGGCACCATCGGCCGAAAAAGAGAACCCGCCTCCAGGTAAATGATTTTGCCGTGGGTATTCTAACAACTACGCTTCTGATTCTCACCTCTGCAAGCAAAGTCCAGAAATAAAGAGTGGCCAGCAAAAGCGATGCGACAGTTGCTGCTGAGTTGGGATGCCAATCTTTGTCATATTTGGGCAGGGTGGGGTCTATCGACATTCCTGCCATCATCAAAAAGAAAAAGCCGGCAGAGGCACGTATTAGAAAAAAAATAAGGTTCATAGGCAAAGCCAACAATGATCGTAAGGTTATATCAAATATACATTCTATATCGACAATCAAAACACAAGCCTCTTTACTCCCGGTAATTAATTGCAATCATCTAAAACCACGCAGAAAGTCGCAGCAATGCGGTTTTTTTTATGTAATCCTGCGGAGGGCCACATCTTACCGTAAAACCATAATATATGAAACAAACACTTCTTCTCTTCTCCTGCCTGATCCTATCTGTTCTCTCTTTCGCCCAAATCAATCCCCCCGACAACGAGGATCACATAAAAATAATCGTAGCAAAAGACAGCGTACACGTCGACTTCAAAAACAAATCCTTCAAACTCAATAACATACAGGAGCTGGACAGCTGGCTGAAACAGCATATTGCCGGAATGATCCCGCCGGACGTCGACCTCGTGTCCATTAACGAATTGACCCCTCAAAAACACCGGGAGATCATCGTCTTAACAGATAAATACCGCTGCCCCGTTGTGAGCGAAAGAATGCTTTCAGACGGAAAACCGAAAATTGCCACGGCTGTCTGGAAAAACTAGCTCTTTTACTAAAATTTTTCCCGACACAAGGATTTTCAGTCCTTATGTCGGCGGCCCGATCCCTCCTCACACCACGAAGATCCCTCTATCGCGCTTCCCCTCCTAAAGGCCCATGCCCGGGCGCATATGTTAACCACATCCTAACGCAAAGCCATTAACAACCGGTTATTCATCCTCCGCAAAACTTAGGCTTACTTTTAATGCATAGCATTCCCCCAACCCCGACATATGCCAAAACCGATCATTATCCTTTTATTCTTTGCTGCGGCGATTGCCTGTAACCCACCGGTGGTCACGCAACACCCGCCGCTTCAACCGCCACATGTTGCCCCCGGTCAGATCGATACCGTCATTTGCTTAAAGTTCTCCGACCATCGAAAACTCCCCGATAGTCGTTTCTTAATAAGCACCATGCACATCCGCCTCCCCGAGCCGGGCTGGCCAAAAAATTACGATAGCATTCTCAACTATGTAAAAGATCTGGCCCGGCCGCAGGGAGGGAATGTAATAAAGATCGTGTATGAGACGATCCCTTTCTGGCGAGGCCACTTAGCGATGGATGTGCAGGTTTTTTCGCTGGAAGAACCCTCTTTATCCTACTACAAAGCAACGCTGGATTCCGCGGAAAACGCTTACAAGGACTCCATCAAAAACATGGCGATCGTGCGTCTCAGGGACGTTGATGATGGCGCAAAGCGGACGATTTTTTTCAATGGGGCGCTGATGGGCCGAATCCATGGGATCGGGCAGTTAGGTTCCCGAAAGCCCGGACATAAGACATTTGTATTTAATACGGAAGGGGTTCTAAGGTTTAAGTATTGGTGGTTTACATCTGATAGCATTCATATCGTTCCCGGGAATGAGTATAATATTGAATTTTATACGCTGTGGCACTTCCGCGCTGTGCTTACCAGGTGGGCGCTTAGAGATAAAGACTATTTTGAGACCTTGTACCCTCCGGAAGGCCGTCTCCACCCATCGTATCCCAAAATTCCCTAATTTTACATTGCTTTCCGGAAGCATCCCGTCCGCGGAAATGGGCAAAGCCCACCGGTGTGGTTCACCAGCAAATATTTTATTAACTTAACTTCTTGCCTTTGTGCGGACACAGGCATAATCAAAAGAAGGAAAGTTATGTCTACAGTCTGCCGCGGCTTGCCCGCACAGCCCCATCTCGATGTTCCCAAACAACAGGCACGCGAACTGCTCCGGCAGTGCAAAGCAGGGTCAACCGAAGCCCTCGATCGCATCCGGCGCCAGCATCCCAGGTTGCGCATGGCTGGTGATGACGCGATATCCACTCAACTAAAATTGAGCGACGCGCAATTGGTCATGGCACGGGAATATGGTTTCTCTTCCTGGAAACAGCTCAAGGAGCGCATCACAGGCAATACGGCCGCCCAGCTGATCGACAAAGCCATTCGTTCCAGTGATGCCGCAGCAGTCACCCGTTTGCTCACAGCTTACCCCAACTTATTGCACGTCCCCGTCCGCAGTGGCAATTGGGGACCCCCCATGAGCCACGCTGCTAACATGGGCCTCCTTGACATGGTGAAAACAATTGCAGCACTGGGTGCAAAAGACTTCCAGCATGCTTTCGATCGAGCATTGCTGCACGGTGATATCGAAGTAGCCCAATGGTTACATGAACAGGGCGCAGCCTTCACGCCCGGGATTATCATGGGATCCTGCGAAACGCTGAATGAGCGTGGCTTTGGATTCTTGGACGATGCAGGGGCCCCATTGACGGATGGCAAAGGTGATAAACTAGCCCCCCTTGCCATGGTGCTGGAAACGTACAGTCGCCATCCCGCCGGCAAACATGCGATCCTACAACGCTTCAGGGCAAGAGGCTATCACTGGACGAATACTCCTATGATGGCTTTTCATGAAGGCGACCTGGATCAACTCAAAATTCATCTGCAAGATGATCCCGGGATGATCCACCAACGATTCAGCTATCGTGAAATCTATCCTCCTGAACTGGGTTGCGCAGGTGATGGCCGCTCGGGCTTGCACGGTACACCCATTGACGGAACCACGCTGCTCCACCTGTCCATTGATTTTGACGAGCGGGAGATCTTCGACTGGCTATTGGAGCAGGGAGCAGATGTAAATGCCGCGGCCATGATAGACGACGAGGGCTTTGGCGGGCATACACCCCTGTTCAACGCCATCGTAAGCGACGCATATGTCAACGGCAGGCAACGGGATGCTTACATGGCCCGCCGGCTATTGGATCTTGGCGCCGACATATACATCAGGGTAAACTTGAGAAAGTACCTCGATTGGCGCGAAGAACCGGGATGGTACATAGCAAGGAACGTAACACCCCTGGAGTGGGCCGCCGATTTTCCGGAAAGAGGTTGGGTAAACCAGGAGGCGGCCAGCAGGATTGAGCGCATTAATAAAAAATAACAAGCCCCTCCCTCGCCAAGCCACTCAAAAGGCCTTGAATATCAAGGTCTTTTACTATTAAAATAAAGGAGTGCTTTCATCCCTCGCTTTCATGACCCTCATCCCCGATCTTGAATCTATTAGCATAATATTCGACAACTGTTCTAATCTCATCAAAGCTTTTATCCATCCGCCGAAACTTAAGCATTACTTCTTTGCCCAACGTGCCTTCCGGGTCCTTCAGTCTAATATACAGTTTATAAGTAGCTGCATCACCAATCGCTTTACTAACTGTTGAGTTAAAGTAGCCAATGTCATCCCAAGGAAAACTCCCATTCTTTCCGGACCAAATGCCGTTGCTGTCAATGCGCACTTTGACACGCTTGTCAAAATAGTAAAAGAGAGAAATACATGGCACAAGGACAAAAAATGAAATAAACGGAAGCTTGGCAAAATTCCATTTACCAAAGAAGAATTCAATCGATTCATGTCGTTGTTCCGGAATGAAGAAACCTAAGGACATACAAAACATCCAGGTCAAAAAGAACAGGAGGTACCCTTTTTTCCAGCCTTCCCGGACTTCTATTGAATGGATTTCCGTCAAGTTATTACAATTTAGAGGGGTTCGATTTTTATGATAATCAACCAATGAATATACAGAAACTTCTTGTCCTCCGATGCGTCCATCCCCGCTTTCTCAAACCTCCACCACCGCCCCTCTCCGGAACGATCCATGTTCATAATGATGCACATACCCCAATTGATTCGTCAGCAACATCGTCTCGCCAATCCTGAACCCGGGTGTATTGACATGATGATGGCCATATATCCAACAGGCAGCTCCCCCATCATGGATAAGATCGAAGAGCTCTACGGCAAACGCTTCTGTCAGTCGGCTATTCCTGTACACCGCCGGATAATTCATCAAAGTAGGAACATGATGGGTGATCACGACAGTTGGCCCTTCGCCTCCGGACCGCAAGGCATCCCTGAGAAAATGCAACCCCTGTTCATGCAGAAAAGAAAAATCCTGAGCGGTAAATTTCCGGTCCTGGTATTGTATAGCAGAAAAATCAGAGATGCGTCTTTGGAGATCCCATTCACGCACCGGGCTTATCCGGCCCCATAAAGTGGAAAAAACCAGCCTTACACCCGCATGAACAACGGACTGGTTATTTACCAGGTACAAATTGTCCCGGACCTTTTCGCAAAACGATGCCGGCTTGCTGGAAATATCAGATCCATAATATTCGTGGTTACCAGGCACCCAATACACAGCAGCATAATGATCGCAAACGAAGTCGAAAAATTCACGGGCATTCTCAAGATCATGGAATGTACCGATATCTCCCGCTAATACAAGGATGTCCCCTAATGGATGCAGGGGATTTCTGCGAAGGAACTTTCGATTTTCCGGGAATTCCAGGTGAAGATCAGAACAGTATTGAATTTTCATCATCAAGGCTTTAAAGAAACAATATTATCCCATTGCCCTGATGCAATTCAAAGTTATTATTTTTCCTCTATGTCGCTATGTAAAAATCAAGCCGATCCCGCCACGATGTTTTCCCTTACACGTCAGCTGACGCGCTCAGTAATGCGGGATCAGGACAAGCCACCGGCCTGATCTCCTCGATAGTCGTAAAGTCCAGATCGCAATAGACTTCCACGTAGAATGAGAACAGCTTGTATAAGGTAATCCTGTGCTTTGCATCGCTTCTGTCGGAGATCAGTTTTCCCTCTTCCCATACCAGCCGGGCCCTGGTATCAAGGTTTAGTTGTGCGAATAATGTTTGCATTTCAGTCGGTTTTGGAGTTCATGCAAACCTAAAAGACTTAATTATGGGCAGGCGCGCCCGCCGGCAAATTTTTGATAATTATCAATGTTTATTTTCGGCAGGGAAGGGGCTTACCAGACTACCTGTCTGGCTACCGTATTTTACTGCGAATGCGGCTGAGCGTTTCCAGCGTCATTCCCAGATAAGAAGCGATGTATTTCAGCGGGATCCGGTTCACCAGCCGCCCTTTGGTAAGGATGAAGTGCCTGTATTTGGACTCGGCGCTGGTAAGACGGCTGATATAAGCCCTCTCTTCCGCATCGCAGTAATATCTTTCCAGTAGTTTCCGGCCCACGATATTCATTTCAATATATCGATCATATGCATATTGCAGCGATGCATATTGGGCTCCCACCAGCTCGCAGTCCTCAATCGCCTGAATATTCTCCAGGGACGGCTGTTCAGGGTCAAAAAGACTTCGAATGGAAGTGACCATCTCATCTTCCGCCGTGATCCAGGTAGTGATCTCCTTTGCCTCTTCCTGGATATAGGCGCGCAGCACTCCCCGTCTGACAAAATACAAATGCTGGCAAAATTCCCCCGCTTTCAACAGCGGCTTGCCCTTGCGAATGGTGTACGTAAAACAATGGTCGTCGATATAGTCCAATAAGACAGCCCTCACGGGATGAATATGGTTCACAAAAAAGGCCAATGGGGAACGCCCCCCATCCCTGTTCCATTTTTTCGAAAAGATATTATGTTCCTCTGGGAAAAGTTCTATCCTCACAGTTGAAGCAGTTATAGTCAAATATATTAAATTTTTAATATGCTGCAAATTAAGAAACGCCCCTACCCAATGGCCCAGGTCGGCAAAATGTTAAAAATCAATAGTTTACTCCCCCCAATGTGACAATTCTGACAATTTATTTTATTGCGGCAGAGATGATTCCCTGCCACCCGCCCCAAACCGCAATTCCGGCGATTTTTACCCGGCAGTCCCGAATGCTCACCTGCACCAGGTTAGACCCCGGAATACCGTTAAATGAACGAATCGTTCCCTTGGTAAACCCATTGCCGCACTTCATCGCTTTCGCCAAAAAATGAACCTGGGGCGATCTATTTTTACTGACAAAACTAATTTATGCGATATACTGAGGCTTTACGGATAGTGGCATTTACGTTGCTCCTTATTTCCTGCAGAAAGGACCATCCCAATAATCCCCACAACCCTTTACCAGGCGAGCCGGTTAAAAAGATCCTGCTGAAAGATATTACCATCCCTCATCTCCCTTCTCCCTACTACCATTTCGAATATAACCAGGACAGCATGGTTACCAATGCTAACTTTGCTTCCGGATACACGATCTATGATGTCATTTACGCCGGGAATAAGATCGCCGAGATGAGGAACAATATCGTCGTCAATCACGACACCTTGCGGTATTTGTATGACAATGCAGGCAAAGTGTTCATGCTCAAATTCATCAATCAGCAAAATGTTGTTTACAGGCACGTTGCCTTTACTTACATTGGAGACCAGGTGGCAAAAATAGAGTGGGATCACAAAGAAGGGGATGTTGGTTTTCTCATCGATCGTACCCTAACATTCACGTATCTTCCCGATGGGAACGTAAAAACAATTAACGAACACCGCCCTGCCCATGAAGGTTCGCCGGAATATACCTCGCTCACGCAGTTCGCGCAGTACGACAAAAAGATCAACGTGGACGATTTCAGCCTTATTCACGACGGCATACATGACCACCTTTTTCTCTTGCAGGGGTTCCGTTTACAGAAGAACAATCCCGGGAAAGAGACCTTCTCTGCGGGGCCAGGTCAGACCGCCTATACCGTTAATTATACCTATACCTACAATAGCGACAATACCCCTTCATCAAAGCTAGGCGATCTGTTATTCACCGGCGGGGGAGATGCAGGAAAGAAATTCCAGACACACGCGGCATATACATATTATTGATCATCATAGAAGAATACCAAAAATCAGCCAACAAAGAACCCGCCGGGCCAGGCGGGTTAATTCATTTACTGTAGGAAGATCAGCGTGTTACAGTAGTTTTTCAATAATTGGATTTGGATCGCTCACCGGTTTCAGAGGTTAGGGGTCGTGTTCGGGGTTTAGGGACTTTCTGGATATTGGATTCAGTATTACTGCGTTGCGGGCACAAAGATGCGCTACCTGAGACGCGCTGCCTCGTATTTGACAGTTCCTTTTGTTAGTTTGCTTGGTAAACTTACCGGACAGTAAAGACAAGCCCTTAGTATTTCACCAGGAGCCCGGATTTAACGCTTCATAATCACCTTCATCGTCTCCCCATCCACAGGTCCCGATGTATGCTCGTGAATGATCTTCCACACGCCTTCTTTCCGCTGCGCCACCCAGGTCAATCGGTTCTGCAGGTACCTAAGCTCTTCTCCGTTCTCAGCAATAGCCGCGAACCTTGCAAAAGCGCTTGCCACAGCCATGTCTCCCGTTGCCTGGACTTCTACATCATCGAACGTAACGACCACCCGCTCCGTCACCAGCGAGCCGAACCATCCTTCCACCATCTTCCTCCAGGGGATCAGTCCTTCATAGGTCCATTCCCACATATCAAAGACGCGGACATGACCGTCGAAAATAGAAAGGAATGCTTCGACATCTTTCTCAAAAACGGCTTTCTTATAGGTTTCAAATAAAGATTCAATTTCTTTCATAATACTAACAGGTTATAGAGGGATCAATTTACGTAAAAATGGACGCAGTGAGTCATCTGAGAAAAAGGAATATATATGTGTGTGCGTGCACAGGAGCTTTATTATGGCGTGCCCCTTCGGGTCAGGCTGTTCGCTTGTAGTCCTCGCACTCCGTGTTGCGGGCTACCGCTGCCATCCTTCACGCTGGAATAGCTACGCCCTTTTGCGTTCTTCTCCTTCTGTGCATCTTTCCCTCTTTTTTACGTCGGGCAGCCCTAACCGCTCCACCGCTGTACATTGGCTACCACTGGCCATTTTCACATTATCGATCGGATATTCTATTGGACATTTGTGCCTGAATGCCCTTGCCGAATGTAAGGCGGTTCCGCGGCAAGGCTGACCCTGGCAGATACTGCGTGCAAGCGGGGCATTGTTAGGTGATGTATTGCTCTTGCTGGTAGGGTCTCTTCTTGGGTTACTTGCCTTTTCACCGACGGTCAGCACGAAGTGCAGCCTTATGCCCCGCCGCTGTATTTTCCCTGGCTACCCTCTGACCGTGTTTTTCCGAGCTGCGGCAAAATAAGGCGGCGGAGACCTGATTAAATGCCCCCAGGTTATTGTTTGAAGACTCAGTAATGCCCCGCTGTCTATATAAGCCGAATAGTTTTTCGGAGACCGCGATGTGCTATTCCCTTTTGGAAAGCATAATCCATATGTCTATGAATTGCCTTTGGCAATAGACGGGTTATGAAAACCCGTCTATTTTAATATTGCCGAAATTCTCCTGCTGCTAATTTTCTCGCCGTGCTGTCCGAGAAAATTAGCAGTTCTTCAAGCTGACATAGACCAATATTGGGAAATTTATATTGACGCCTCGAATTAATAGTACGCAAAAACAGAGTTCATCGTTCAATCCAATACCAGGGAACGTCCCATTTACCCTTTTCCAGGAACACCCGCACCGAATCCTCCGTATTCACTTCCTGGAAAAAACGCTTCGGCACGGACACTTCCTTTCCGTCCCTAAAACGCCCCCAGGGAGATAGCGACAGGTAATAGCTGGTCGATTTGCCGGAACTTATCCGCTTCTTTGTAACTTCCACTTGAAATATGACTGGCTCCGACCGGTCATAATAGCAATTGGAAAAGATCAGCAGGGAAAAGCAATGCACTCCGGCCAGTACAACAATACAACAATAGGTCAACGTTTTATTACTTGACGCAGCGATCGCCTCGCGGCAGGCCATAATACAAACGACCGATGCAACCAGCGTGACTACTATCAATACAGCCGCTACATGTTTACCGAACCAGTACAGGTGATATCCCCTTAAGACACTCACCAGCGTCGCTGCCGTCGTAAAGATCATCAGCTGTACCACCGAAGGGTAGGGGCTGCTTTTCTTTTTATACAGCCTGAGAAGCCCTTTGAAATACCAGGTAGCATAAACAGCTATCCAGGGTAACAAGAACAGGATGATCATCAAGATCTCATAGGGCCGCGGATAGAACAGCGACCAAAAAAAAGTGCCCACCGCCACTATTGTAGCGGCACTATCAAACTTCCCCGCCATTTCCAGCCGGGCCGAGCGCTCTTCCACGGTGCTCCCGAACTGGTCACTTTCCAATAGGACCTCTTTTTCCTTTTCCCGCTCGCGGGCATCCACATCCTCGTACTTTTCCTGGATCCATTCGATCAGTTCTTTCCTCCGTTCAAGGTTTTGCGGCAGCTTTATGGCCTTTCCGCCACCTTTGAGGAGGATATAAAAAGCATCTTTATCGCCACTGCGATACCCGTCTATCTCTTCCAGCAGGATCGACCGGGTGGAAAATAATCTGATCAGTGTCAACGTATGCGTGTCAACCGTCAGCATCAGCCGGGAGACATCCAAATACGCCAGCACGGCAACCCCGATCAGTATGGCGGCCAACAGCAACGAACCAGGGGCCGGCCAGCTGGCAGTTGGATGAAATGCACGGGAAATAAAATACACCCCTCCGCCCGATAACGCAATGGCAATAATAATTGTGAGGGTTTTGGCGCTACTGGAGCTGCGATATTCCATATATGAATAGCTTAGTGTGTATTGCCAATATACAAAGCCGGAGGTTGACTTGCTAAAAAAGTGAAATGATTTTTTTGATCGGTGAGGATAGGCGCAGGTGACGGTGTGCATTATAGGCTATCACCGTGTTACATCTGGCAATAACTGTGTTGATTGGGGGGATAAGTGTGTAGGTGGGATGAAAGGGGTGTAGGATAGAGCAACAGGTTGGTTGGTTAGGGTAATAGATGTGTGGATGAATTTTTTCATGGGCGTGCCCCTTCGGGTCAGGCTTTCCGTTGCAAGTCCTCGGAACTTCGTCGGAGCTGCTTCGACACGCTCCTTCTCGTTCGTAACCTTCGCTTTGCTCGGTTACAGGCTGTGGGCTTTTCACTGCAATCCCTCACGCTAAAGTTGCTATGACCAATGGCTTTCTTTCCTCCCGTGCATCTTTCCTTCTTTTTTCGCCGGGCAGCCCTAACCGCTCCGCCGCTGTACATTGGCCACCACTCAACATCTATTCTTTTCTGAGCAGGCCTATTATTGAACTTTTGTACCTGAATGCGCTTACCGAATGTAAGGCGGCTCCGCGGCAGGGCTGACCCTGGCAGATACTGCGCGCAGGTGGGAAATTTATTAGGCGATAAATTGTTCTCGCTGCAAGGAATCTTCTTTGGCTGCTATCCTATCTTATCGACTGACGGCACGAGGTGCAGCTTTATGTACCGCCGCTGTAATTTCCCGCATCCATTCCCTGACTGTGCCCTTTCGATCTGCGGGAAAATAAGGCGTCGGGGACCTGGTTGAGTGCATCCAGGTTTGCTATGTGAGGGGATTTATCTTTTTTGCCACAAAACCAAATAATAGAAGACGGGTTTTCATAACCCGTCTTTTTTTAAATTGTTATTGCTTCTTAATAATTGACTTCTGACATAGTGTCCAATTGCATATCTTAAAAGATTGGGGTACATTTATTAATGAATCCCCCAATATGAAAGAAGGTTCAAATGTCTCTGGAACTCCCGGCAACGAAGTATTAACTACTGGAAAATCATTTAATTATTACTTGGTAATTACAGTTATACCGGGCCTTCTCCTGTTCTTCATAACCCTTGGAATAGTGGGGCGTTTAGATATGCTGGGCTCTTTGTTTTGCTTTCTATTCTTCGGAACTATTATTTACGCGAATTTTGGACGTTATTTAGGAGAAATCCGATTATATGAAACCCGAATTGAAGTACGGTACGCTTTCCCGTGGAATCGTCCAATAATTTACACCTTTAATACGCTAAAAGAGATTGATCACAAAGCAATGCCAGATCTCACTTGGTATAGTCGTTGGTATAGAAGTTATCAAATTCTTTACCTCAGGAATGACGATGAAGAAGTTTGTCATTTCCGATACAACATTAACAATAGTGCGGATGCAATATTAATGGGTAAAATTCAAAAACAATTAGCCCTTAGTGCGAAATCAACCAGGGTAACCTAAGGTCCAACATCACCTGTCACGACTTCTCCGGCCCGCTTGTAATTGGCGATAATAACCCCTTTTGATGTCACATGGGTTTCTGTTAATGTAAATGCTCCCGGGATCGCGCCGTTTTCGAACAGCTTTTTTCCCTCACCAAGGATCAACGGGTAAATTTTGAGCCGGAGCTCGTCCACCAGGTCATGCTTAAGCAACAGGTGAATGAGCTTACTACTACCCCAAACTTGAATGTCAGCACCTTCCGAATGCTTAAGCTTTTCGATATCAGCCACGCTTTTGAGAAAAACGGTATTTTTCCAGTCCGATTTTTCCATGGTCTGTGACAGGACGTATTTGGTGCCATCATTGATGCCTGGCCAAAAGTCAGCATGTTGAGGCCAGTAGGATGCAAAAATATCGAATGTCTTTCTGCCCAAAATATATTCTGCCGGTTTCAACTCTTCTTCCATGATCTTTCCAAAAAGCTCGTCACCATAAGATGCAGTCCAGCCGCCATATTTGAAGCCGCCTGATGTGTCTTCCTGGGGGCCGCCGGGTGCCTGCATAACACCATCCAATGAAATCATTGATAAAACAGTTATCTTTCTCATCTTTAAATTTATAGTTTAATTGTAATAGTTCCTTTATTGTTCATTTTTTATTTGAAATCCGAAGCTTTTTATCAGGGCATCTTTTAACACCGGATACGATCATGTTTACTTCAAAAAACTATCCAGATAGCCCAATATTGTTTTGGTCTGCATCATCAGGCTGACATGCCCCTGCGAAGGAACAATGGCCAATTGCGATTTTGGCATTGCTCCAAAATCAGCACATACAGCGCCTCCCAGTAGTTGATATGTTTTAATCAACTCAATTTTATCCAGGCCATCATTGTCACCGGATATGATTAATACAGGCGCAGCAATTTTCGAAATATTGGAGTCACCGAAGTTGAATGGGGCCTGGGCCAATGCAATCATCTGCTCTAGGAACTGTGTCCATTTTGTTTTATCAGGTGCAACTGCATCATATGCCGCTTTCATAGGACTATTCGCAAAAACTTCAGGCTTCATACTTTTAAACGCATTGGTTACTTCGGGCATCCAACCACTACTTTTATAAGTAGAAGAAATGATTACTAATTTTCTAACCCTTTTGGGGCTTTGTATTGCCAACTGGTAAGCCACAGAGCCGCCAAAACTATATCCTGCTATATCCGCACTGTCAATTTTCAGGTACTCCATTATTCCTTCCACATCACTTGCTAAGGTAGCATGTGCTAATTTTCTATCTGAAAACTGTGTATGCCCATGTCCCTGCAATTCAATGGCAATTACTTTCCTGGTTTTTGACAGCTCAGGGATCAATTGGCCCCAGTTCATGTCAATTGTCATAAAAGCACCATGCAGCAAAACGATAGGCCTACCCTCGCCATATACTTCGTAATATACTTTGATGCCATTAACAGGCACGTAGCCACTGTTGGAAGGTTTATTCTGTTGCCCGTTAGACTGAAATACCGTAAAAAAAAGCATTGCAATTATTAAAATCGGCCTGAAGACATTAGATCCTTTAAATACAGCTTTCATAATCGTTACTTAAATTGTTTTGATTTTTTTGACAATACAAAGATCGAAAGCATTTCAGGATTTTACGCTGTGTAATAACGACAACTTAAGGGGTGGATCGCGACAAAACAGGCCTATTAGGTACTCCTCGTCCAGTTAATAATGGTGGTCACCGAAAGAAAGCTGCTACCAGGAAGTCCGTTGCCACCATGATCACCGTTATCCGACTGCACCTGACCATTTGCGTAGGATTATTGGATTTTATCAAAGACGCCCATCAAGCCTGGAGAAAGACAGATAAAATGTAAAAGCCACTACTTGAACCAACACAAGGAAATACAAGTCGAAGGTTAATCTTACAAATCCAAAGTAAAAATCATTCGGTGCGGAGACTTTTAACGGGATTTGCGAGAGCCGCCCGCACGGCCTGGTAGCTTACGGTGGCCAGGGTGATCAGGAGGATGCCGGCGCCGGAAGCCAGGAAGATCCAGGCCGAGAGATCGGTATGGATCGGATAGTTCTGAAGCCATTGGCTCATGCAGTAATAAGCAACGGGCATCGCGATGAGCATGGACAGGACGATGAGCTTGAGGAATTCGCTGGAAAGCAATGCCCAGAGATTGACCACGCGGGCGCCCAGCACTTTGCGAACGCCGATCTCTTTTGTCCTTTGCTCGGCGACGAAGGAAGCCAGGCCGAAGAGCCCGAGACAGGAAATAAGGATAGCAAGGCCGGAGAACACCGTGGCGAGATTTCCGATACGGGTTTCCGTGATGTATTTCCGTTCGAATTCTTCGTCATTAAATTGATAGATGAACGGGCTGGCCGGGTTGTATTTTTTGAACACGGATTCCATCGTGGCCAAAGCGGTGTGAACGGGAATTCCGGGTTTTAGGCGGATGGTGAACACATTGTGGCCCCCTTCGCCAAGGAAGATGGCCGGTTGAACCTTCCCATATACATTGTTGTTCACCATATCCTTTGATACGCCGATGATGGTAACGTTTTTCCCCCAGTGCTTTACCGTCTTGCCGATGGGATCCTTGAATCCGAGGATGCGGGCCCCCTCTTCATTGACGATGGCGGCCGTGCTGTCCGTTCGGAAGGCGCGGGAGAAATCGCGGCCCTTTACCATGGTCCAGCCGATGGTAGGACCGAAATCGGCGCTAACCAATATATCCCGGAAGGAAGTATGTTTTGCTTCGAGGGTCATTCCCTCCCATTCCATAAAATTATTCTGAGAGAATGCATTCAGCGTTTGGGAAGAGCTGGCCATATTGGCGATGACCCCACTGTTGAGCAGGGCCGTGCGAAGGGACTCGTAATGACGATCGAGGGAATCGGTGTTGATGGGCACCGTAATAAGCCCGGCGCGGTCATAGCCGATGGGGCGATCCTTGGCGAGCTGGATCTGGCGGAACACGACGACGGTGCCGATGATGAGCGCCAGTGAAATGGAGAACTGGGCGACGACGAGGACTTTTCTCGGGAGAGATGCGCCTTTGCCAGTTTTGAAGGCGCCTTTTAATACTTTAACCGGGCGGAAGGCGGAGAGGTAGAAAGCTGGGTAGGTGCCGGCGAGTAGCCCGGTAAACAAAGTAAAAGAAATGGACAGGGTCCAGGAGAGCGGACTTCTCCAGGGAAGGGTCAGGGGTTTACCGGAGAGCTGGCTGAAGAAAGGCAGGCTGATGGTTGTCAGGAGAAGGGCCAGGACAAAGGAGATGGCGGCAAGCAGGATGGATTCACCCAGGAACTGGGCAATGAGCTGGCTGCGCAGCGAGCCGATGGTCTTGCGGATGCCCACTTCCTTTGCGCGTTGTTCGCTGCGGGCTGTAGAAAGGTTCATGAAGTTGATGCACGCAAGCAACAGGACAAAGACGCCGATGATGCCGATGAGCCGGACGAAACCGATGGCCCCGGTTTCGGTACTGCCGTTGTTGTCGTCATAATGCAAATACAATTGTTCGAACGGCATGACCCGGTAGGTTTCAATGGCATATTTGACGAAAGGAGTGCAGATGTTCTTTATCCGGGCTGTGGCCTGCTCCGCGGTGGTCTTTCCGGCCAGGCGGACGTAGATATTGCAGCTGTGGTTCTCAAAATCGGTGTTGTTCATCAGCCATTTGCAGTTGTCATTGGCAATGGAGGCGAGGACGTCAACATCATGGAAAGTGCTGTTAGCGGGCAGGTCGGCAAAGACGCCGCCGACGGTAAGCGGGGTTTGATTGCCCAGTTTAAACGTCCTGCCGACAGCATTTTCGGTACCATAGAGGGCGATGGCAGCGGAGCGGGAGATGACGGCGGTATTGGGGTCGCGCATGGATTCCGCGGTCCCGCTGAGGAAATGATAGCCAAAAATGAGCGGGAAGGTATATTCCACCCAGAAGCTTTTCCGATTGATGCTTTTATCCCCGGTAACCAACAGTGCGTCGCCGGGCCAGAGCGTGATAGCCGATTGTGCGATGACGTCATCGTAGCCTTTTTGCAGAAACGGTTTGAGGGCTGAAGAGACCGTCTTGCCGGTGTACGAGTACGCTTTGCCCTCGGCCTTGCCGTGTTGGTCTTGCATGATCTCCGCAA